>Ga0272441_10000161_pt1 | contig 148619 bp, 145 predicted proteins | sample SSMProp6N_FD_193582 | JGI IMG/M metagenome (GOLD analysis project Ga0272441, IMG submission 193582) | Marine sediment archaeal communities from Little Sippewissett salt marsh, Falmouth, MA, United States - SSM-Prop-6N | ecosystem: Environmental > Aquatic > Marine > Wetlands > Sediment ...
AGAATTGTTAAAAAACGTCCAAAAATGGGTTCACTTTTATATAGCGAATTTAAAAAGAGGACAACACAACTAGTTACAATTTTTGTACCATTGCTTTTGATAAGTATAGGGCTGTTAACTTTTGCAATTCCATTATATATGACCGATAATCTTCAATTAAACGTTAGTGAAATAGGTTTAATTGTTTCTTCATTTCCGATAGCAACAATTGTAGGGGCACTTCTCAGTGGACCTGCAACAGATAGATGGGGGCGAAAAAAACCTATAGCTTTTTTTGCTATAGCCAGCGCATTTTTTACAGCTTCACTTATTTTTGCAAACACATGGGTGATTCTTGCTATCATTTTCAGTACAATTGGATTTCTAAGAGGAGGATATTATGTAGGAATTAATGCATTGCTAATGGACATAACAAATCCTAAAGTTGCAGCAACTCAATTCTCAATTTTAACAAGCATAGGAAATTTTGGGGAATTATTTGGCGGTATGATAGGAGGTACTTTAATTGCTCTACTTGGTTTTCAACGTGTTTTTTTATATGCAGCTTTGTTCTTTGGGCCTGCATTAATAATCTTATATTTGATAAGAATAAAGAAAAAAAATTATCAACCTAGCATATCATAAAGAATAACAGAATCTTTTATTACTTTTATTTTTAATCCCCTTTTATTTGTTAATACTACTATTTTTGCTTCAATTGGGGAGCTATTTATATATAATATATCTTCACGCATATTACTTTCTATTTTTCTGAACATCTAAATAAATGTCGGATTTTTAACTTTTACAATACAAAATACTATCTTAGTAAATGTTTATTTATTAGTATTAAGGTGATTTTAACTTGAAGTCAAACTCACTTCCTCTGCATAATTTTCTCCTAGAAATATAAGAATTTTTTTAATACTAAAACTGGTGTTCAAATCTTGTTCCCTATATTTTTTTTAATATATGTTATAAAAAAATTAAATTATTTTTTTAAAACAAAATAATTTTATAATACACGAAATACATATAATATAAAGGCAAAAGAAAATGATATATAAAGAAAATATTTTAAATAATCCAATAAGAAAAGAAATATTTAATTTGATTTTAAATTATCCTGGTCTTTATCTTAGAGAAATTTCAAGAAGAAAGAATATTTCACTTGGCACTTTAAGATATCACATTAACAAATTAAAAAAACATAATCTTATTATTTCAATATTATCTGATGGATATTCTAGATATTATGTTTCAAAAGAAGTTGGTAATAAAGAAAAAGAGCTTTTTCATATTATTAGACAAGATATGCCACAAAGAATAATTCAGCTACTACATATTTTAGGCCCTGGTGATATTTACAAAGATACTGAGACAATGAAAAAAGCTTTTAAAAAACCTAACACTTATCTAAGAACTTATTCTATAAAAGAACTTATTGATTTAACTAAATACTGGATGGATGAGGAAGCATCTTTTTTAAGATTAAACAAACATGAAACAACAATAAGATTCCATATAAATAAACTGTTGAAAGCGGATATAATTGAAAAAGTAAGAGTTGAAAAAGAAATAAAATACAGAATTAAAGACTATGAACTTATTGACTCATTTATCGAAAAAAATAAAAGTAAATTTGATAACAAAATAAATAAAAAATTACAAGAAGGTATTAATTATTTAATAAAAGAAAACATAGATTATTTTGTTGATAATTTAATTAAAACTATGTATGAAATTTTTCCAAACCCTTACTATGTATAGATTATTAAAAATTTTTATTTATTTATTCCTAGGAATATTGTGCTAGAATCATTAAATATCTGATAATTACTTTTTAAACATATAATAAAGGTGAAAACAAAATGAATAAATATCTTTTTAAAAAATGGGAAATAATTTTACTTATTATATTTCTATTTGGAATGATTTTAATACCAGGTTTTAGCACCATTGAAATAAATAAAAATAAAAAATTTAAAGCAAACGATTATGAAAAAAAAAATTGGACTTTAATGCTTTATGATGATAGAGATTTTTATGATGCACCTTATATAACAAGAAATCTTGACTTTCCATTTTTATCAAATGTACATTCAGGTACTAATCTTAATGTAATTATTCTTCAGGATACTTATTATCACCCTGGTGCTTATTTTAAAGTTAATAAATTAGGAGGAAGAAAATTACTTGAAAAACTAGGTGAGGTTAATATGGGAGATTATTCAACATTAAAAAATTTTATTTTATTTTGCAAGAAAAATTTCCCAGCAGAACGATATTTTTTAGATATCTTTGATCATGGCGGAGGTTGGGCAGGTGCTTGCTTTGATGAAACTAATAATTCCTGGTTAACAATGAAAGAGATTAATAGAGCATTATCCGAATCTGGAGGAGTTGATATTATAAGCTTTATTGCACCGTGTCTAATGGCAACAATAGAAGGAGTATATGAACTTAGAAATAATGTTGATGTCTACATTGGAAAACAACCAAATTCTTATTTTTCAATACAAATAATTGGTCCTTTATGTAATTTATTGAATAATAATCATCAATTAAATAATATTGAAATAGGAGAAAAGGTAATTGATTTTTTTAAGGAAAAAGTAGATTTATTTCCATGGTCATTAGTTACTGGTAAAACCTTAAGTTCTATGAGAGCAGATATGGTTGAAGGTTTAGTAAAAAGTATTAATAATTTTAGCATATTATTGATAAACAGTATTGATAATTATGTGGAAGATATAAGAAATATCATTAAAATCACCGAAACCTTTCCTACCAGAAGAAAAGGATCATCTTTTGAATATCAAGCATTGTATATACCTGAATTAGTGCATGTCGATATTTATGATTTTGTTAAAAACTGCCTTAAAATCGATGATTTAAAAAATGATTTGAAAGATTGTATTTATAAAATAATGGAAGGGATAAACAAAACAATTATTGCAGAACACCATACAAATGATCATCCTAATGCCCATGGTCTTAGTATTTACCTTGGAGAAGTTTTGCTTAAAAACAATCCTATTGATGATTATATGAATAGTGGACTTGATTTTTCTAATGATACTAATTGGGATGAGTTTTTAGAAAAATATCATTCTTATTATCCAACGGTTGACGATGATGGAAATGCTGATTATCATTGTATTCAAGATGCTATTAATAATTGTTCAGATGGAGATGTTGTTTATATTAAAAAAGGGATTTATTACGAAAATATTTTAGTAAATAAATCAATATTATTAGTAGGAGAGTCAAGTAACAATACTATAATTGAAGGAATTGAGGATAAACAAACAGTTAAAGTTACTTCAAATGGATCAATGTTATATTTTTTAGGTGTTAAAAATTCAAAAATTAATGAGTTTAATGGTATTTGCATTTTTGCTGATAAAACTATAATCAGAAAATGTAGTATTTATAACAGCCATGTTGGATTGAATATAATTAACTCTTCTTATAATAAAATTTTTAATAGTGATATAAAGAATAATAGTATTGGAATATCTATTAAAAATTCAAACAAAAATAATTTTATATATAATAATCTAAAAGGAAATAACAGAGATGCAATTTTTGAAGATTCTTTTAAAAATAATTGGAAAAATTATTATTTAGATAATCCTAATAAACGTATTAATATTGTCTATGGTTATAGAACATTTGGTAATACTAGAATTCCATGGATTAACCTTAATTGGTTTCCTAAGATACACATATTTTAAGATTTTAATAAAATATATTTTCAAACTTATATAAAATTCTAACTTCTATATATTTTTATTTGCAAAATTGGAAATAAATATTTAATTATTATTTCAAAAAAATAACAAAGAAAATTATTATTGAAATTTTTCTTAATATTACAAAGTGTCTTTTGATCTAAATAACGTTGGATCTACATAAGCATTTAAAGAAATTGGAAATTCTTGTCTTGTTCCAGCAATTGAGAAATGACCGTCTATTGTTAAAATAATCCAATCAGGTAAAAGTTTTAAAGGTCCTGCAAATAAATAGGTTAAATAAGGAATTAAAATTTCAGTTTTAACACATACCCTATTTTTTGGCAATATGATGCATGATTTCATCTCTTTTTCGCCAAGTAATGTTTTTCTTTCTCCATCAAGTCTAAAAATCTTACATACAAGATTCCTACCTTCTAAAGGAATCTCGCTTGGATTAAACATTTTAAAACCAACAGTTGAAAGAATTCCATTTAATCTAAATTTAAATTGAACAGGTATTTGAAATTCAATTGATTCATTTTTAAATATAAACTCTGTTATATCAGGAATTTTTAAATCTGCATTTGTTGAAATATTAATTCTTTTCTCAAGGCCACCAATTTTTCCTCGAGCAACACCGTTTAAAGTAAAAATTATTTTATTTGAATCAAATGCATTGTAACGAAGACTACCTTTTGATGTAAAAATTGAGGATTCTTCAGGATTTACAATATCTCCAAATATCGTTAATCTGCCAACTTCTTCATTTTCTTCTGTTTTTGCAATTATTGATAATTCATCAATTCCAAATTCAATTTTTGTAGGATTATAAAATCTAACCTTTGCAGTAAATTCAATTCCTTCTTGAGTTAAATTATCAAAATCAAGTTCCATATTAACTTCAGGGATATCAATACTATTAATTATTTCTTCAACTGATGCAGAAACTGAAACCTCAAGAGGTATTGTTTTTTTGATAAATCCAAGAAAAGAGACATCAATTTTTCCTGAAATTTCATTTTTAATTATTGAAAAATCCCCTTTTTCTTGGAAATATATTTTATCTTTTGAATAGAAGTTTTTTGATTTATCAGATTCGATATTTCCTCCTTTAAAGTTTATTTCTCCAATTATCTTATCGTCTTTTGTTAACGTTTTCAATTTAAGATCTTTGAATGATAATTCAAAACTGTTTGGATTTGCCATTTCAATTATTGTTTCAATTAAAATTTCTTCAGAAGTAACTTCTAAAATATTTACAAAAACTTCTGTTTTTGGAGCTTTAATGATTTGAATATCAACAAAAATTACTGCTGCAATAAAAATATTAATGATTAATAATACTATTGTTAAAATTGATATGAATTTCTTTTTTTTAATAATATTTTTCATAAATTATTAATATTTTATATTTTATAACTATAAAAATATTTCTTTACAAATATGTTGGAAAAGTATTTATTTAAAAAAATTATGTAATTAAACTGAAAAAATGATAAAACTTGATTATATTTTACTAGATTTTATAATTATTCTCTTTCCTATAATATTTACTTTTACTTGGAAATTCAAATATTATAAATATTTTAAACCATTAGCTGCATCCATATTAATTGTTGGAATCTCATATATTTTTTGGGACTATTTAGTAACTGCAAGAGGTGACTGGTGGTTTAATAAAGAATTTTTAATTGGGATTGAGATATTTGGTTTGCCCATAGAAGAAATTTTATTTTTTGTAGTAGTTCCATTTGCATGTATTTTTATTTACGAAAATCTAGAATTTTTTATAAAAGACAAAAAAATCCCATTTAACAGATGGTTTTATTTAATAATTGCAGCAATATTTTTTGTAGTTGGAATATTATTTAGACATCAAGATTATACAATACTTGCAATGTTTTCTTGCTCTTTATTTTTCATTCTTGCACCAACTTTATACCCAAAAATTCTGGAATCAAGGAATTTTTGGCTGTACATAATACTTTCATTTGTCCCCTTTATAATATTTAACTATCTATTGACCTCTCAAGTTATCGTATATTATAGTCCTGAAGCAATTTGGGGTGGGACTGTCGAACAACTTTGGTTTGGAAGATTTATAACAATACCTTTTGAAGATTTTTTTTATAACTTTTCAATGCTTTCTTTTTATCTTATGGTTTATGTGTACTTTAAAGAAAGATGGATACATACCAAAAAACAATAAATAAGAAATTCATATCTAAATAAAAATTTTAGAAATTGGTGATACCAAATGGGGAGGAAAAAAATAATTGTAATTGGATCTGGGTTTGGAGGTCTTGCTGCTGCAGCCTTGCTCGCTCATGATGAAAATGACGTATTAGTTCTTGAAAAAAATGAACAACCAGGTGGAAGAGCATCAGTTTGGAAAAAAGATGGATTTATCTTTGATATGGGGCCATCTTGGTATCTAATGCCAGATGTTTTTGAAAAATTTTTTGCAGAATTAGGAAAAAAACCTAATGATTATATGGATTTGGTTAGACTTGATCCATCTTATAGGGTTTTTTTTGAAAAGGATGACTTTGTTGATATCTCTGCAGATATTAAGAAAAATTTAGAAATTTTTGAACAACTCGAACCTGGTGCTAAAGAAAAAATGAAGGAATATCTAAAGTTAAGTGAGTATGAATATGATATTGCTATGAGAGATTTTATTTACAAAGATTACAAGCATTTGACAGATTTTTTTAAACCAAAACTTATTGTTGAAGGAACAAAACTTCATATGTTTAAAAAGCTAGATAGCTTTATTCAAAGATATTTTAAGAGCGAAAAAATAAGGAAAATATTGGAGTATACTATTGTTTTTCTTGGTGGAAGTCCTTATGAAAGTCCAGCATTATATTCTTTGATGTCACATGTTGATTTTAACATGGGAGTATGGTTTCCTAAAGGAGGAATGGGTAAACTTGTTGAGGCAATGCAAAAAATTGCAATGGAGCAAGGTGCAAAATTCAAATTTAATGAACCTGTAAAAAAGATAATTGTAAAAGATAATAAAGTAGTAGGTGTTAAAACTTCAAAAAGTAGGTATGAGGCAGATATTGTAGTTGTAAATGCAGATTATGCATGGGCTGAACAAAAATTATTAGAAAAAGAATATCAGAGTTACTCAAAAAGATATTGGGAAAAACGAAAAATTGCGCCATCTGCATATCTTCTATATTTGGGTCTTGATAAACAATTGAAAAGATTTTTACATCACAATTTATATTTTCATCCAAATTGGGAAAAACATTTTGATGATATATTTAAAGATATTAAATGGCCAAAAGACTTTTCATATTATGTTTCATGTATCTCAAAAACAGATAAAAAAACTGCAATTAAAAATGGAGAAAATGTTTTTGTTTTAATCCCAATTGCAGCAGGTCTGAAAGATAATGAAAAGACAAGAAAAAAATATTTTGATAAAACAATTGAACACATGGAATATTTAGCAGGAGAAAATATAAAGGACCATATTATTGTAAAAAGAATTTTTGCACATAATGATTTCAGCAGTCGTTATAATGCTTATAAAGGAACTGCTCTAGGGCTAGCTCATACACTAAAACAAACAGCTATATTTCGTCCAAAACATCGAAGTAAAAAAGTTAATAATTTGTATTATTCTGGTCATTATAATCATCCTGGAATAGGAGTTCCAATGGTAATAATTTCTTCTCAAATTGTTGCTGATATGATTAAAAATGAAAAGTAAATTTTGGGGGATTAAATAATTCAAAAAAATATTTCGGAACTAAAAAAGTTTAATTCAGAATCTGAAGAAAGATTAGACTTATGTCTATCAGCAGGAAATCTTGCATGGTGGGAGATGGATGTTAAAACAGGTAAGGTAATATTTAATGAAAATAAAGTGAAAATGCTAGGTTATTCAATGGATGATTTCAAAGATGCAGATTATACATCATTTACAAATTTACTTCATCCAGAAGATCAAGATCGTGTTATGCAAGTAATGCAAGATCATTTAGACGGAAAAAGAGATGATTATGAGGTTGAATATAGAATTAAAACAAAAAATGAAATTTATAAATGGTATTATGACAAAGGTTCAATTGTTGAAAGAAATGAAAAAGGTAAACCTTTGACAGTAAAAGGTATTGTAGTAGATATTAGTAGATTAAAACAGTCTGAAATTCTTGCAAAATTATCAAATAAAATCCTAAATAGATTAAATAAATCAGGAAAAAAGGTTAACCAGATAAAAGATATTATTACTTTTTTAAAAGAATCATTTGATTTTGAAGCAGTTGGAATTAGAATTAAAGAAAAAGATGATTATCCATATTATGAAACTAATGGTTTTCCTGCAAGTTTTGTTAAAAAAGCAGATAGCATCTGTAAAAATAATACGCATAATAAATCCAAAACCATACTTTCTGATTGTATGTGTGGAAGAATTATAATTGGCAAATCAGATTTAAATTCACCATTTTTTACAAAAAATGGAAGTTTTTGGACTAACGATCTTTCAAAAATCCTAAATGAAAATATGAATGATATAAAAAAATCCTTTTCAAGAAAAAATTGTATTAACTCTGGTTATAAATCCATAGCTTTAATACCTATTAGAACTGATAATGAAATTATAGGTCTTATACAATTAAATGACAAAAGAAAGGATTTATTTTCAGAAGATATGATTTATACTTTTGAACTTATTGGTAATAGCATTGGTATTGCATTTGCTAGAGACGAGGCAATAAAAGAAATAAAAATTAACGAAAGAAGATTTAGACTTGCTCAAAAAGCAGCAGATATAGGAAGTTGGGACTGGGACATTTCGACAGGAAATTTGAAATGGTCTGAAAAAATTGAACCTATTTTTGGATTTAAAAAAGGTAAATTTAAAAAAACATATGAATCCTTTTTAGAATGCATTCACAAAAATGACAGAGATTCTGTTATTAATGCCGTAAATGATTCATTGAAAAACAATAAGAAATATCAAATTGAACATAGAATTGTTTGGCCTGATGGAAGTGTTAGATGGGTTTTTGAACAAGGGGATGTTATACGTGATAAAAACGATAACCCAAAACGCATGCTTGGAATTGTTCAAGATATAACATATAAAAAAGAAATTGAGGAAGAATTGGTTCAAAGAAAAAACCATCTAGAAGAAATGGTTGAAGAAAGAACAAAAGAACTTGTTGATTCAAATAAAAAATTAAAAGAAGAAATTTATGAACGAAAAAAAGCAGAAGAATATATAGAAAGAACAAAAGAAAATCTCAGAAATGTAATAGACAGCGCCTCCGAAATTATAATTTCATTTGATATGAATAATAGAGTATCTATTTGGAATAAAACAGCTGAAACAATCACTGGTTATAAACAAATTGAAGTCTTAAATAGAAGCGTTGGAAAAAGTGAAGTTTTTGGTAATTCAGAAAATATTGTTGAAAAAATTAAATTGATATGTGGAAAAAAAGTACCAGGTCATTTTGATATAATTCTTAAGACAAAAGATCAGTCTGACCGAGTTATTAGAGTTAATGGAACCGAGATAAAAAGCCAAAATAATGAATGTATTGGGTCTTTGTTTATTGGTAAAGATATTACAAAAGATATTGATTTACATAAAAAATTATTAAGCGGAAATAGCTATTTAATTTCTGACAAAAATAATAGATCTTCAATTGATTTATTAGTAGATTTAACAATAGATGATTACAAGGGTTTGATTATTATTCGAGGTAATCCTGATCAAATAAAAATACAAATACCTCAATCAAAAAATATTAAAATAGTTTTTTTAACATCTGAAAAACTTAAAGGATTTAAAACTGTTTCAAATTTTCAAGAACTATTAGATATATTCAAGCATTTTTCAAAAAATAACAAAAAATCAGTTGTGTTATTAGATGGAGTACATTATCTTATTTCACGTTTTTCATTTGATGAATTTATTAAAAATCTTTACAATATCAATGATATAAATGCTAAAAATAAATCAATTCTTTTTGTAAGAATTGACTCATCAACAATTGATAGAAATAAGATGGCATTAATTGAAAATGAACTTAATGTATTGCCTAGTCAAAAAACTGAGGATATAATAATACAGGACGATATTTATGATATTTTGAAATATATATATCAGCAGAACCTAGATAATGCGATTGTATCTGTAAAAAAGATTATGGCTAAATTTAATATTACTTATGTTACTGCAGCTTCAAGAATTAAATCACTCGAATCAAAGGGTTTAATATTTTCTAAAAAACAAGGCAAATTTAGAACTATATTTGTAGCTGAAAAAGGAAAAAAATTATTGCACAAAAGAAAAACTGCATAATTTCTAAATTTATAATCATTTTAAAGTTTTTTTAAAGTTGTTTTTTAGTCATTATTATATCATAACCTGTCATATTTAATATGGTGAAGGGGTAAATAAGATTGAACCAAAAAGAAAAAATAGTAAAAACAATTAATTATAACATACTAGATTTCTCAAATAAACAAAAAACAAAGGGAATTTTATTTTTAGAAAGCATCCCATCCTTTCCTCCTCTCCTCAAATTTCCTTTGATTTAAAAATTCCCTTCACTTTTTTTTATTATCATTAATTTTTATATGATTTTTATTTGTTTTATAGTCGATATGAAGTTATGATTATATGTTTAATAAATTATTCATTGATAGAGGAAATGAAATGAAAAATAAAATAATAATTATATTAATATTTTTTATGCTGTCGATTCCTGCAATATCTGCATTTAATACAATTAATAAAACAGACACAAATAATAAAATTGAAAGTTGTAATGTTCAAGAAAACATAAGTATTGAAATATCTCAAGCATCAGGTTTTTGGGGTGTTGATTTATCCTTTACAAATGAAGGCGCAACATCATTAAATTATTTAGAATGGAGTTTTAGAACAAAAGCAGCAATTACTGGAACAGGAATTTTTATCAGAGAAAAACTTCAAAAGTATACAATAGAACAGATAAGGCCTGAAGAAACAAAAACTTTTAAATTCAGACCATTCAAATTTGCGCAAAAAAGCCCAATAGGTTTAGGAAATCTTTATATGAACGCTACTGCAAATGTTGATGGAGAAATAATTAGAACACAACAAAGAGCATTTATTTTAGGTCCCTTTATAATGATGTACAAAGATACCTATATAGATATACCACCAAATGTTGCTTATGAGAAATATCTAAACAACGATTTTGATTTAATAATAGACGTTGTAGGACTTGATATTTATAATACAGGTCATCTTCCAGGTGCAGTAAATTATGTATGGGCTGATGGTTCACTAAGAGACAAAATTCCAGATCTTGATCCATCTTGGACCTATCTAGTATATTGCCATACAGATCCACCTTCAACTGCTAGCGCTCAATTATTAGTAGATTCAGGTTTTGAGAATATTTACAGACTAGAAGGAAATATTGGCGCATGGAGAAATGCAGGTTATCCAATAGAAACCTAAATTTTTCTTTTTCTTTTTTTTTATTTATATTTGTTTTAAACATGATTTATATTTAAGATTAAATCATGATTATATTATATTTTGATATTATAGATTTTAAAGAGGTTAAATTATGAAAAACTTAGTTGAAACAGCAATAGAAGCAGGAAATTTTAAAACTCTGGTAAAAGCAGTTCAAGAAGCAGGTCTAGTAGACACGTTAAGTAGTGAAGGCCCTTTCACAGTTTTTGCTCCAACAGACGAAGCATTTGCAAAATTACCCGCTGGAACTATAGAAAGTTTGTTACAAGATAAAGAAAAGCTCACAGAGATTTTAACGTATCACGTAGTTCAAAATATGGTAATGGCAAATGATGTAGTAAATATAAAAAATGCAAAAACAGTAAATGGAAAAGATTTATCAATAGATTCATCAGACGGAGTTAAAATAAATAATTCAAGGGTGTTAAAACCAGATATTGAATGTACAAATGGAGTAATTCATGTAATTGATGAGGTTTTATTACCAAAATAAAACCTTTTCTTTTTTTTATAGGGGAGAATAATAAGACAAATTGATAGGTGAAAGATGATAAATAAAACACTTTTTTCGATATTTAGACAAGGAAGTAAAACTTATTTTTATAGCAGTTTATTTTTTCCAACTTATGCAAAAAGGGATGTATTTACTTTATATGGTTTTGTTAGAAAAGCAGATAATTTTGTAGACTCTATACCACAAGATATTAATGGTTTTTATAACTTTAAAGAGAAATATTATGAAGCATTAAATGGCAAGATTACAAATAATATAATAATAGATTCTTTCGTAAAACTTGCTGAAAAGAATAATTTTAATCCAGAATGGACAGATGCATTTTTAAATTCTATGGAAAATGATATAAAAAAATCATATTATAAAAATCTTAGCGAAACAATTGATTATATGTATGGTTCTGCAGAAGTAATTGGACTATATATGGCAAAAATCATGAATTTAAAAGAAGAAGCATTTATTTATGCTAAATATCTAGGGAGATCAATGCAATATATAAATTTTATAAGAGATATTGCCGAAGATATAAAGTTAGGTAGAGTTTATTTGCCAACAAATGATATGAAACAGTTTGGGATTAAAAGTCTTAATTATGATTATGTAAAAAATATTCCAGAAAAATTCACTTCATTTATTAGATTGCAATTATCATATTACAGTAAATGGCAACAAAAATCAGAAAAAGGTTATAAATATATACCAAAAAGATATTTAATACCTGTTAAAACAGCATCTGAAATGTATAACTGGACAGCTGAACAAATATATAACAATCCATTTGTCATCTACCAAAAAAAGGTAAAACCTCAAATATCACAAATAATTTCAACAACAATTATGAATGTTATTGATCCAAGATCACATAAAAGATATAGAAAAATAATTGATATAAATTCAAAAATAAACCCGTATATAAAAAAATTAAACTAAAAAAAACTATTATTTGGATGAATTAAAAATGTTTGGACTATTTACAATACCGATATATATTCTAACAATTACAATTACATTTTTTTTAATGGAAGGAGTTGCTTGGTTTTTACATAAGTATGTGATGCATGGGTTTGGATGGTACCTTCATGAAGATCATCATAGAGCTTCGGAAGGCAAATTTGAAAAAAATGATATATTTGGAGTATTTTTTAGTCTTTTATCATTTAGTTTAATACTAATGGGTTTTCTTGGTGGTTTTGATATAAGACTTCCAATTGGAATTGGTGTTGCTTTTTACGGTATTGGATATTTTTTGGTACATGACACATTCTTTCACAGAAGAATAAAAATAAAATATCGCCCAAAAAGCAATTACATGAAAAGAGTGCTATATGCTCATAGAGTTCATCATCAAAAAAGCAAACCTCATGAAGGAATATGCTTCGGATTCTTATATGCAAGTAAGAAATATGATGTAAAAGGTTAAGATGAAAGAAAAAATAAAATATATAATAGAACTTGGAAGATTTCATTTTCTTGCAGGTGGTTTCTTTTTATATACAATGGGAGTTTTTTTAGCAATAACTGCAGGTGTAAATTTTTCTTTTATTTATTTTTTATTTGGTTATGCAATTATGGCACCTGCACATTTATCATTATCATATAGTAATAATTATTTTGATATTCATGGAGACAAATTCAATAAACCAAACTCAATATCTGGTGGTTCAAAAGTTTTAATTGAAAATCCAGAACTTAAACCTCTATGTATAAATATTGCAATTGGATTAATTATTGTATCTATCACCCTTGCTTTTATTTTTGTAATACTATTCTCATTTCCATTATCGTATCTTGGATTTATAATATTTGGTAATCTTTTAGGGTGGTTTTACACTGCACCACCAGTAAGACTTGCATATCGAGGTTTAGGTGAAATTGCAAATATGATAAACATGGGATTTTTAATGCCAGGTATTGGATATTGGACAATGAGAGGTAATTTAGATTTATTTTTCCTAATTTTTATGATAGCCTTTTTATTATATGGTCTAAGTTTCATAATAATTGTTGAATACCCTGATATGGAGGGAGATAAAAAGGCAAAGAAAAAAACATTAGTATCTAAAATTGGTAGAAAAAATAGCTATAAAATTATTGTTGCATCTTCACTATTTGTTTCAATTTATTTTCTAATATTTTCATATTTTAAGCCTTTTAATAATTATATTAATTATTTTATACTATATTTTTTATCTTTAATTCCATTATCTACTTTTATTTATGGATGGTTTAAAAAACCCTTTTCAAAAACGAAAGCAACAGAAATTGCTAAAAAAAATATGTTTGCTCTAACATTTTTTATTTTAATAATAAACTTATATTTGTTAATTATAAATTTTGTAATGTAAAGAGGGAAAGGATGGAAAAAAAATTTGAAAAACCAAGGATTCTTCTTAGTAAATGTATAGAATTTGAAAACTGCAGATATAACGGTCAAATAATTAGATCTGATTTTGTTGAAAAATTAAAAAAATTTGTTGATTTCATTCCCGTATGCCCTGAAGTTGAAATTGGCTTAGGTGTACCAAGAAATCCTATTAGAATCGTAGAAAAAAAAGATAAATTATTATTAATTCAGCCTGAAACAAAAAAAGATGTAACAAAAGATATGATTGATTTTTCTAATAAATTTTTGAAAAATTTAGAAATTGATGGAGCTATCTTAAAATCAAAATCACCCTCATGCGGAATAAAAGATGTAAAGATTTATCCAACCGAATTAAAATCAGCACCTACTAGAAAAGATAAGGGATTTTTTGGGGGTGTAGTAATTAATAAATTTTCATTATATCCTATCGAGAATGAAGATAGATTAAGAAATCATATAATTAAAGAACATTTCTTAAAAAGAACATTTATTTTTGCTTCATTTAGAAAAGTAAAAAAGAAAAAATCTATAAATGAACTTATAAAATTTCATTCAAAAAATAAATTTTTAATTAAATCATACAGTCAAAAATATCTTGAAAAATTAGGTGATATTACTGCCAATAAAAATAAAAATTCTATCGAAAATGTTTTAGATGAATATCAAAATAATCTATATTTAACATTTTCAAAATCTCCTAGATGTAATTCTTCCATTAATGTTTTAAAAAATACTTTTGGTTTTATTTCAAATAATCTATCAACTGAAGAAAAAAAACTATTTTTAAAATCTTTAGAAGATTTTAAAAAAGGTAGGATTGGTATAAGTGTTCCTGTTAATATTATGAAATCTTGGATAATTAGATTTAACCAATCATATCTTAGGGAACAAACATTTTTTTACCCATACCCTGATAAACTTATAGAAATGGAAGATATTAATTCTTGTATGGCAAGGGATTTTTGGGAATGAAGATTGGTTATCCTTGTATAAATCATACTATTAATTGTAAAGGTAATAAGACTTTTAGGTTGAAATCATATTCAGAAAAAAAATTGATTGAAATAGTTGATAATAACTTAAAGTGTCTTATTAAAATTTTAAAATTTAATATAAATAATAATATACTATTTTTTAGAATCACATCAGATTTAATTCCTTTTGCATCTCATTCTATTTGTAAATATAAATGGCAAAATCATTTTAAAAATAATTTTAAGATAATTGGAAACTTAATTAAGAATTATAATATTAGAATTTCAATGCATCCTGATCAATTTATCGTATTAAATTCATTAGATGAAAATGTTGTAAATCGAAGTATTTTGGAATTAAATTATCATGCAGAAGTTCTAGATCTAATGGAACTTGATAATACTGCAAAAATACAACTTCATATTGGTGGAGCTTATGGGAACAAAGAAAAAAGTCTGAATCGTTTCTGTGTAAATTACAAAAAATTAAATAATAAAGTAAAGAAACGCCTAGTTATTGAAAACGATGATAAAATATATTCTTATAAAAATTGTTCATATATTTATAAACAAATTAAAATTCCATTATTATTTGATGTTTTTCATTATAAAATATTAAATGATGGAGAATCAATCAAAAACATATTGAAACACCAAAATAAAACATGGGGGAAAAAGGATGGCATACCTATGATAGATTACAGTTCACAAAAACCAAATTCTAGAGCTGGAAGCCACTCAGAAAATATTGATATAGATGACTTTAAAAAATTTTTAAATGATTCAAAACCTTATAACTTTGATATAATGCTTGAAATAAAGGACAAAGAAACTAGTGCTTTAAAAGCAGTTAAAATTACAAAAAAAGATAAAAGGTTTTGTTATAAAGATATGTAATGTTAAAAAATACAGAACAAAAACTAAAAAAATTATTCAATGAACAAAGATTTGCAGTAATTGCTACTCAAGAAAAAAATGAACCATATACTAATCTTGTCTCTTTTATTACTGAAAAAGATTTAAAAAAGATATATTTTCCTACTTCAAAAAATTCAAGAAAATTTAAAAATTTATCTAGAAATTCAAAAATATCCATTTTAATTGATAATAGAAAAAATAACCCTAAAGATGTAAAAAATGCAATGGCAGTAACTGCAGTTGGAATAACTAAAGAAAATAATTCGTTAAAAATTCTAAGACAATTTTTAAAAAAGCATCCTTATTTAAAAAAATTTGTAAATTCATCAAATAATATTATAATCGAAATAATTGTCGAAAAATATATTATTGTTGATAATTTTCAAAATGTTGAAATTGTTAACTTTTAGTGAAAAAATGATTGATAAAGATAGAATTAAAAAATTAAATAATAAATATTTTCAAAAAAATAAATACATTATTTACTGGATGCAGCAATCACAAAGAACTAATTACAATCATGCTTTAGAATATGCGATAGAAAAATCAAATAAATATAAAAAACCCTTAATTGTATATTTTGGATTAACAAATAATTTTCCTGATGCAAACATAAGACATTATAAATTCATGTTAGAAGGTCTAAAAGAAGTTAAAGACTCCTTAGAAAAAAAGGGTATTAAATTTTTATTAATGCATACATCTCCTGAAAAAGGTGTGATTGAACTTTCAAAAAATGCATGTATTTTAGTTGTTGATAGAGGTTATCTAAAGATTCAAAGAAATTGGAGAAAAAAGGTTTCTGAAAAAATATATTGTCCTTTAATACAAGTAGAAAGTGATGTTGTAGTTCCAATTGAGATAACAAGTAATAAAGAAGAATATTCTGCTTATACAATACGTAAAAAAATTTATAAAAAATTAGATGAATTTTTAAAACCGATGAAACATAAAAAATACAAACAAAACTTTTTTGAAAAAAATTTTGATAAAATAAATTTTAATGAAATATCTTACAAAGATTTTGATCATTCTATAAAACCTATTAATCGTTTTATTGGAGGTACAAAACAGGCATTAAAACATATTAATATTTTTTTAAATAAAAAAATTGATAGTTATCCTGAAAAAAGAAACAATCCTAATCTTGATTTTTTATCAAATATGAGTCCTTATCTTCATTTTGGTCAAATATCACCTTTGAAAATAGCTCTTTTAGTTTTAGAAAATAAAAGTCCAGGAAATGAGTCATATCTTGAAGAATTAATCATTAGACGAGAACTTTCTATGAATTATGTTTATTACAATAAGAATTATGATGAATATGAAGGTATACCAGAATGGGCAAAAAAAAGTTTAAAAAAACATGAAAAAGATAAAAGAAAGTATAATTATTCATTTGAACAATTTGAGCTTGCTGAAACCCATGATCCATATTGGAACGCAACTCAAAGAGAAATGGTTAAAACAGGAAAGATGCATGGATATATGAGAATGTATTGGGGTAAAAAGATAACTGAATGGACAAAAAAACCAAAAGACGCTTTTAAAATAGCAATAAGTTTAAACAATAAATATGAACTTGATGGAAGAGATCCTAATGGTTTCACAGGTATAGCATGGTGTTTTGGTAAACATGATAGACCTTGGACTGAAAGATCAATTTTTGGAAATATTAGATATATGAGCGATAGTGGTCTAAAAAGAAAATTTGATATTGAAAAATATGCAAAAAAATACAACCTTTAATAAAAACTTATATAATATTAAATAAAAACCTTAAGTTTTATAACTACAAAGTGTATATATGTTCGAGTAATATGGAAAGCGAGGAGAGATTAGAAAAAAGTAGAGTTTTATGTAAAACAGGAATTGAAGAACTTGACACAATGCTTGATGGTGGAATTCCAGTTGGCAGTACTGTTTTAGTTGTTGGTAGTAGCGGATCTGGTAAAACAACTCTATGTATGCAATATTTAATTAACGGTGCTAACCTTGGTGAAAGAGGAGTATTTTTTACGATTACAGAACCACTTTTTAAATTAACAAAAAATATGGAAGGTTTCGGTTTTTACGATAAGAAACTTATTGAATCGGGGATGGTTAATTTAATAGATTTAAGAATAATCAGTGAAAGACTTGGACTTGACACAGAAAAATATTCCGTTGAAGATGCCGCAGCATTGCTTGATATACTAAGAGATATCGCAGACGAATTAAATGTTAAAAGACTAATAATTGACTCAATCACCGCTCTTTGTTATAGACTTCAAACAAAAGAGATGATCAGAGATTTTATTTTCAAACTTGGTTCATCTCTTGCAGCAATGAAATGTACTACTTTTTTAACATCAGAAGTCCCACCAATGAAATTTCAATATTCACAATATGGAATTGAAGAATTTATATCTGATGGCATTATATATCTTGGGGATTATAAGAGAAAAGGTGACTTATTAAGAACTTTTCAACTAGTAAAAATGCGTGGATCTGCTCATAGCAGAACAAAAAAAATGATGGATATATCCTCAAAAAATGGTATAGAACTAGTTCCTTTACTTAAATCTAATGAATAGAGAGTGTGATTAATGGCTAATATATTAATCGATGGACTTAAAGAAAGAATATCAAATGCAATAAAATTACATCAATCTATTGGCATAATTTTACCTGGAGCTAATTATTCTGATTTAATCCAAGCATTATTTGAACATATCAGAAATCATTCTGAAGATTCATGGGTTTATGTTACTGTTTCAAAACCCTATGAGTCATTAGTTAAACAATTTAAATTTTTATCTGAATCAAATAATGTCAATTTTATTGATTGTATTTCTCGAGCAGCAGGGATATTAAGATCAGATCCAAATTGTATATATATAGAAAGTCCAACAATGCTTGAAAAGATTAATTTAGAGATAATGAACTTGTTTAAAGAAACAGATGATGATAAAGAAAAATATCTAATTTTAGATTCTATTAGTAATTTAATTATTTATAACGATCCAGGTATTGTAACAGAATTTTTCTATCATATAGTAAATAAAACCAGAGTAAAAAATATTCACACTATATCATTAGCTATAGAAGAAGAGGGGCTCGAAAAACATCTTAATCGTTTAATATATCTAAACGATAAAATATTGAAGGTTAGAGATTCTTTTATTTAAACACATTTGTAACGAGATTTGAGAATTAAAAATTTCATATGGAACTTTGAAATAATGATAAAAAATGTCAGAAGATGAATTTATTAGCACAGGTATTGAAAAACTTGATAAATTGCTTGAAGGTGGTACTCCTAAGGGATTTACAGTACTTATTTTAGGCTCTCCTGGTAGTAGTATTGAAATATTGTGTAAACAATTAGCAACTACAAACAAAGTTTTATATTTTTCAACAGAAGAAACACAAGCTGAAATATTAGGTACTATGGAAAGATTTCATTGGAAAAATAAAGATTTAAAAATTATTGATATTGCATCAGATTATTCTAAATCGGTTTTAAGCGGTGAAGAAAAACGTATTAGTGTATATGAACAAAGATCGAAAGTAAAATTAAAGGAACTAATTGAAATTGGCTCTTCAGGAATGCCCCCCACTCCAAAAGGTGAAAAAGATTTTTTAGCAGTTTTATCAAATAATATAAAAAATCCTAATTATGAAAAGATTATTGTAAATTCTTTAGATTTTTTTTTAACACAATACTCTAACGAAGAAGTATTAAGAACATTACATGCAGCCAAAATAAATAATCTTAGTAATAAAGGAGTATTGTATTATATAATGACTAGGGGGATCCATGGAGATATTTTTGAAAGAAAAATGGAAGGAATTGCAGATTGTGTATTAGAACTTGAGGTATTACAAAAAGGTTCAACATTTGAAAGATTTTTAGCAGTAAAAAAGATGAAAAATTATGCTAAAAAAATTGGTATTGCGCGATATGCTATAGACAGTGATGGATTTGTACTTGAAATGATTGAAAGAATTATGTAAAATTATGAATTTCTTTTCAATAATATTTATTTTTATTTTAAATAATAAAAATTTATGTAGATAAATATGTAGATGTATATCCAAATAGTTATACATCAAGCGACTATTTTATTAATAAGAACATCATTTCATTATTTGATACTGTGGATGGGATGCTAAGCGGAGACAATGATAAAAATTCTTTAAATATAAGAAGACCATTGGTAATTAGGTCTTTAAGAAGAAGTAATGTTAGAAAAAAAATAGCCGAATATTTATTTGATATTAATCCTAGCAGCAGTTATACTTCTGAAATTGCTTATAATGTTAAAACAACACCAACTAATGTAATAGGTGCAATTAGAGGAATGGGTAAAAGATATAAAGAAGACGAATCTCTGTTAAATTTAAATATCGTAGAAGAAAAAATTGGTGGGAAAAATATAAAACTTTATGGTTTAACTAATTTTGGAATGGAGATTATAAGAACATTATATAAAAAAGAATAAAAAGAATACATATATTTTATTTTTTTAACAAAATTCTACCTAATTATTTATAAGCAATACTATATTCCAAAATTGAATTAATTGTAATAGGGGACCTAAATTTATGAAAAAAATTGAAAAAAAAATGAGCTTTGGTACAGACAGGCTTAAAAAAGGTTTTGCAAAAATGCAAAAAGGCGGTGTAGTAATGGATGTTACAAATGCTCAACAAGCATGTATTGCAGAAGATAGTGGCGCTGTGGCTGTGATGGCTCTAGAAAGAGTTCCTGCAGATATTCGCTCTCAAGGCGGGGTTGCAAGAATGGCAGATCCTTCAATAATTCATGAAATAATGGAATCTGTAAGTATTCCTGTTATGGCAAAAGCAAGAATAGGACATTTTGTAGAAGCTCAAGCACTTGAATCATTAGGAGTAGATATGATAGATGAATCAGAGGTATTAACTCCTGCAGATCCTTATTATCATATTGATAAACGTAAATTTAATATTCCATTTGTTTGTGGTTGTCGAAGTCTAGGAGAAGCAGTAAGAAGAATTTGGGAAGGTGCAGCTATGATTCGAACTAAAGGAGAAGCGGGTACCGGAAATATTATTGAAGCAATTAGACATCAAAGAATGGTCACAAGAAAAATTGCTGATTTAAAAAATTATGATAATAATAAACTTAAAACTCTTGCAAAAGATTTTTCTAAAAGCTATATAGAGTCTACAAAAATCTTAACTGGTTCGAAGGTAACTGAAGAAACTTATATTTTTGAAGAGTACAAATATAAAAATATAAAAAAAGATATATTAAAAATAATAAAAGAAATAAAAAATATTCAAAGGCTACCTGTTGTAAATTTTGCAGCAGGTGGAATTGCAACACCTGCTGATGCTGCAATAATGATGCAACTTGGAAATGATGGGGTTTTTGTTGGTTCTGGAATTTTTAAATCAAAAAATCCTGAAAAAAGAGCTAAAGCAATAGTTGATGCAGTTGCAAACTTTAACAAACCTGAAATTATTGCAGAAATTAGTAAAAATTTAGGAGAAGCAATGGTTGGTATTGAGATAGAATCAATTCCAAAAGAACAACTTTTACAGGAAAGAGGATGGTAAATAAACTTTCAATTGGTGTTATTGGTATACAAGGAGCTATATCTGAACATATATATTCTATGAGAAACACATTAAAAAATAATAATATCTCTGGGAATGTTTTTATTATTAATAATAAAAAAGACATTGATAATATTGATGCTCTATTATTACCTGGAGGAGAAAGCACAACTATAATAAAAATAATGAATAAATCAGGAATATACAATCATATCTTAAAAAGAATAAATAAAGATGATTTACCTATTATGGGAACTTGTGCTGGATGTATACTACTTTCTTCTAAAATTAAAGATAATTCAGAAAATATAAAACCATTATCTGCAATGGAAATGCAAATTAAAAGAAATGCTTTTGGTCGGCAAAAAGAATCTTTTGAAACAAATATCAAGATTAAAGGTTTTTCTAAACCTTATAACGCTGTTTTTATCAGAGCACCAATAATAGAAAAGGTGTGGGGGAAATGTAAAATTCTTTCAAAAATAGATAAAAAAATTATTATGGTAAGACAAAATAATTTTTTAGCAACTGTATTTCACCCAGAACTTACTGAAGATACAAGTATTCATAAATATTTTTTAGATATGATTTAAATTTTTTTATCAAATATTTATAAAAGAAGAAAGTATTGGCTTTTCTCTAAACAAGATAAAGCCTTTTTTTATATAGATTAACGTAATATTATGCTTTCATTATTGCCAATAAAAATATTCCAAGTGCAATTGCAGCTCCAACGATGGCACCAATTATTGCTATAATTCCTTGAACTATTGTATTTTTAAAGTTCAAAATACCTTCTGGCGTTCCCATAAAGGATTCTAAAAATCCAGCACCGTATAGGAATATAATAAAGACAAGTAATCCAATAATTATTAATATTCCACCAACAGCTCTACTTTTACCAGATCCAAAATATGCAGTAAATAATCCTGCAATGATACTCGCAATTGCAAATACCAGCGTCAACATACTTAAAAATTGACTTACAATGTCCATTTTTTAACCTCCTTAAAATTTTGTTCCTGTTAAAGTTTTTGTGTCAATTACACCCTCTATTGATCTAATTCTATCAACAACAATTTTACCTAGTTTTTCAAAGTCATCGGCTTGTATTTTGGCTATGAGATCATATTCTCCAAAGAGTGGATGTAATTCAACTATTTCAGGTACTTTGGAAAGTTTATTGTATACATCATGTTCTCGCGCAGGTGCAGCGCTAATTAGCACAAAACCTATAGCCATATGTTTTTCACCTTACTTCCCCCAATATTGTTTTATAATATAAATCTTTTCAAATATAGTAACTAACCTCTTATAACAAAAAAAATTTCAAAATAAGTAATTTTTTATTTTTTTGTGCAAAAACTTTAAACTTAATTATAATTTCCATTTAATATGAATTATCCACTTATTGAAGTTAAAAAAGAAATTATTTCTCTTATTAAAAAATCTTTAACTCAACTTAAATATGATTGCGAAATAAAAATTGAAATTCCTCCTCAAGAGAAGGGTGATTTTGCGTTCCCTTGTTATCAATTAGCAAAAATTTTAAAAAAATCACCAAATGAAATCTCTAAAGAAGTATCTAGAAGCATAAAATCTAGTAAATGGGTTGAAAAAGTTTATGTAAATGGGGCATATGTAAATTTTTTTATAAATAAAGAAAGGTTTAAAAAATTAACAATAAAATCTGTATTAGATAAACAAAAAACATATGGATTTTTACAAAAAAAGAATAAACAAGTAATTGTTGAACATACCTCTGCAAACCCAAATGGACCATTACATGTAGGACGCGCAAGAAATCCAATTATAGGAGATACAATAGTTAGAATTTTTAAAGCAGCTGGTTATAAAGTTCAATCACAATTTTATTTAGATGATATGGGAAAACAAGTAGCAATTTTAGTTTGGGGAATTAAAAATCTTAATTCAAAGGATATTCCTAAAACAAAATATAATAAATCTGACCATAAAACAGTTGGATTTTATCAGATTGCAAGTAAGTTAATGGAAAAAGATGACAAAGTATCAAAACAAATAGGTGAAATAGTTAAAAAAAGTGAAGAAGGAAATAAAAAAACAATTGATTTAATTCATAAGGCATATAAACCTGTTTTAAGTGGTATAAACGAAAGTCTTAAAAAGATAAATATTACAATTGATAAATACATCCCTGAATCTAATTTTGTAAAAGATAAAAGTGTTGACAACGTTGTTGAAAAATTAAAAAAATTAAAATACTGCCAAAATGAACAAGGTGCTTTTTATTTAGATATGAAAACTTTTGGGATTAAAGGCAGAAACACTAAATTTTTTTTCATACGAAAAGATGGTACAACTCTTTATGCAACAAGAGATATTGCTTACCATCTCTGGAAATCAAAACAAGCTGATTTTTTAATAAATATACTTGGCGAGGACCACAAACTTGAATCAAAACAGGTTGAAACTGCATTGAATTTAATTGGTGCTAAGATAGTTCCAAAGGTAATTTTTTATTCATTTGTTTCTCTTCCAGGAGGAAAGATGTCTACTAGACGTGACAGAGTAGTTTATCTTGATGATCTTATCAATGAATGTATTAAACGAGCTTATATTGAAGTAAAAAAACGAAGAGGTAAAGAATTATCAGAAAAAAAGATGAAAGAAATTGCAGAAATTATTGGAAAAGGTGCACTTAGATATAATATAATAAAGGTTCAACCAGAAAAAGATATAAGTTTTAAATGGGAAGAGGCTTTAAATTTCGAGGGAAACTCATCACCATTTATTCAGTATTCTCATGCTCGTGCATGTAGTATTTTGTTGAAAAATAATGAAGATATAAAAAATATTGATACAACATTGTTAAAACATGATTCGGAGATAAATCTAATTAAAAAAATTGCAAATTTTCCTATTATTATAGATGAAGCGTGTGAAGGTTTCAAACCACATAGTATAACCACTTATTTATTTGAAATTGCTTCCTATTTCAACCAGTTTTATAGAGATTGCCCAGTTTTACATGAAAAAAATAAAAAAATACGAATAGGAAGACTAGCACTGGTTGAAGCAACAAAAGCCGTTTTAAGAAATGGTTTAGATCTTCTTGGTATTGTTGCTCCCGAGGAAATGTAAAAATGAAGTATGAAACAACAAAAGTTGATTTTTTATTAAATAAAATTACATCAATAGACAAGCTTTTTAATGGAAAATATACTGTTGATCCTTATCAAAATTGTGAATATGGGTGCTTATACTGTGATTCAGGTTTTGATAAAACAATCAAGATTAAAACAAATGCATCAGAAATACTTGATAAAGAACTAAAAAAATTAAAAAAAGGAACAATAATTGTAGGTTCAGTTCATGACCCTTATCAAAAAGCAGAAGAAAGATATAAAATAACAAGAGATATAATAAAAGTTATTAACAAACACGATTTTCCATGCCACATTCTTACTAAATCAGATATGATATTAAGAGATATTGATATTCTTTTAAAAATAAAAAAGCTTAGAGTAACTCTAAGCTTAATATCACTTAAAAAAAAAGTAAATAAATATTTAGAAAAAAATATCCCTTCTCCTAATAAAAGACTAAATACAATTAAAAAACTTACAAAAAGAGGAATCAATGCTGGTTTAGCAATAATTCCAATTATTCCTTTTATTACTGATAATGAAATAGAAGAAATTATAAAAATTGCAAAAAACTATGATGCTAAATACATTTTATATAAACCTTTAGAACTAAAGGGAGATCAAAAACAATATTTCTTTAATTTTATAAATAAATCTTATCCTAAATTATTAAAAAAATATGAAATATTGTATAAAGATAGTTATAAACCAATTGATAAATATATAAATTATATTGATAAGAAATATAAAAAATTAAGCTATAGCTATCAATATGAAAATAGAAATGAAGTATAGACTTTAATAAATGGATCTATTATCTATCTTTTCTTTTTTCTCTTTGATGCTATTGCTATTAATATTATTGCAATTATAATAATAATTCCAATAATCATTAGATATTGATCTGAGATTGCTTTTGGTTCAATTTTATTAGGATGATTTACTGCTCCATATGGCATATGACCATCTAAGTTTAATTCTTTTTCATATGCAAATGGTTGAATATCTTTTTCTTCCCAGAAATTATTATCACTATATTCTGTTCCAGGTACAAAAACCCTTAAATCTGGATCTCCATAATAACATACATTTTCCCAGATATCCCACCAAAATTGACCAACTAGTAACTCTGGGCCACAGGCCCTCATACCTCTCTCATATGCCTGACCTATTGTTTCACCCATAGCTAAATATTTAATAATCATCTGATTCCATATACCATTCCAGTCTGTTGTTGTCCAGGGATCAATAATTTGATATGCCGTACCATGTCGCATCCAGGATAAATGCATATATGTACATGCTGGTGTACAAGCACCAGTATTAAGCCCGCAAGAGTGCAAATTTTCTAATAAATCATCAAATTTAAGTCCATTTGTAGCTTTCATTGGCTGATGCCCGCTCAGCGGAGATATAATTACTTTTCCATCACCTTGATATATATTAACTAAAGGCAAATGTTTTACAAATAAATAATAAAATGGTCGTTTAATCCTATCTCTATAGACCATAATTCCATTTGCACCCCATAAATCATGTGGTAGAACGTCTCCAAAATATTTATTTAATAAATATAGCTGAGGATTTATTAAAGATACATCTGGATTTTCTGTAGAACCTATTTCACTTAATAGATGAAATTTAAGAATATTTCCTGAAAATAATTTACCGTTAGTTACCCAATTAATATATTCTCTTAAATTACCAGGTTGTAGTAAGACTGTTTCATATACTCTCCAAGGATTTTGTTCAGTAGCATAAGGATTGTTTGGATCCCACATTGATATAGATCCGCTACCCTTATACCATCCATGTCCTTTTAAAACCCAAATTATTACTCCCCGATTAAGATTATCAGCAACAGCCTTAGTTTCAGTTGAATATACACTATCATACCCTGCTTTATCAGCATAAAAAGGAATAACTTCTGTTTCGCTTAAATCTGGATAATATGCACCAGATTTACCTGTTGCAGCTCCCTCATCTATTGGATCACTTGAATGTGTAATATAAGGAATTATTCCATCAGCTCTTTCATATTTGAAATCCCAATGTTTATATGCCTTTTCATTAAATTTATATCCAAATGTATTATAGGTTTGAAGTATTGGATACTTAAATTCTTCTTCACGTGATTTTTTTGTAATGACAAGAGTTAAACCTTTGGGATCTTTTAATCGTCCCCCTATTCTTTGTATTTTACTTGTACTACCTGTTATTCTTTTAGCTTTTTCTTCATACATAGCAGGATTTTCAAAGATTAATGCAGGATAAAATACATTTCTACAAATTGCATAAGCAGTATCTACAGGTGAACCCCAGAATCTACCAGGTAGAGCTGCTCCTGTAAAAGAACGATCCCAAGGAAGACCAATATCATATTGACCCGCTACTGTAATTATCGTTTCTTGATTTTGTTTTATAGCTTTACCTTCTTCTAGTTTGCCAAGGTCGAAATCTTCTAAGAATTCATAAACTCTATTTCCAGATAAAATCATACTACCTGCCGAAGGGACAATACTAGCCCTAATTGCAGAATTTTTCCTCCAAAAATCGGTTGGATAACAAACAGCTTGAGAGAGCCTAGGATGTTTATCAACAATAATAAGAGGACTTCCATGGTGAGCAGCAATATAGGCTGCAGGACCAACAAATTTTGCACCTACATATTCATCTTCTGGCTCAAGAGCTGCAACATACCAATAACTCCACGGATCAATCGTTGTAAATACTATATCGCCAGAATTTCCTGAGCTATCCTTTATAGCATCATATAATTGCTTAGGTTCTTTAAAGTTATTTTTTATATTTGCAACGTCTCTAAGTTCATCTTCAACGTTTTTATTGAGATGCCCGCCGATATTTAATAAATGCACTTTTTTTACTCCTAATGTATATAGAGCGTCTTTTGTGTAATTAATAAATTTTGAAGGTGAAGTGTAAAGTAAAGGAGCATTTAAGGAACTAGCGAGAACAGCACCATTACTAGCAGATACCATAGAATCTGCCTCATTTATAGAAAGAGTTTGTTCCCAGCCATATTCTAATTTAAAATCTGTTGGGAAGGATGTATCATCAAGAGAAAAAACACATGCATAATAGTTTTCTCCCTCGCAACATTCACCAAGCATTTTTATTTTTATAGTTGCTTCACCTTTTTCATTTTTAATTTTACCTGAAGCAATCTCTTTTTTAGAAAGACTATTACAAATTTCTACTCCGTTAGGGCCATGAATCGAAAATCCTAGAGGTATATTTTTATTTTTCCAGGTTAATTTAAATTCAGCATTTCTGCAACCAAATGGTGTTGGTTCAAATTCAACTATAGTCCCAGTGTATAACCAGACATCAACAGTTCCTTTTTTATTTACAGTTTGAGCTAAATCTTTAAATTCTTCAATTATGTTAATATCATTTTGTTCTTCACTTTCCTGATAAATCAATTTTTTTGGTACAGCAGTTACACTTATTTGCCATTCGCCATAATTATGAATATAAGACCCGACAACCTCAAGATTTGGATCTTTAGCATTATATGATTCTGCAGCATTATCCACCATTCCTAGCTTGGTATCATAAATCTGTAAATCTAAATCAATTCTATTTGGCCATGACATTTTTGCTACAGCATATTTATAATCTTTATCTTCGATATCAAAAGATTGGTATGTCCCTCCAGTTCCAATTATTGGTTGTTCAACTTTTAATTTTTTATGACCAATATTTTTTTTGGGGATAGTTCCATTAATAGTTTCTTTTGTAATAATTTCTTCTTGTTCAAAATCATTTTCAATTACTGCTACAACAGCTTCATCTGAATATGACCAATCTTCTAAAGCAAGAAGACTAGCAATTTCATATGGGCTTTCACTATTAACCACAAAATTCTTTTTAGCATGCCATTGACTTGCTTTTTCTTCAGGAACATTAATTAAAGTCATTTGATCTAATTTATCGTAACAGTAACCCATCCAGTCATCCATAAAATAATCCAATCCAGGTCGTGTATTCAAAGATCGTTCTTTTTCATCTTTGTATTCATGTTCATCTTCATAAAATAATAAAGGATAAGAAAGTAATTTTCCATTATTATTAAACACTGAAGTCGGTATTGCTGATAAATATGCGTAATCATCAAGGATTGTTTCTTTATCAAATTGTACTAATGTGGTTTTTTTCAATGGAATTACTGAAGTATAGGAAGGTCCCTTATCAAATCCAAATTTTTCAATATTTTCAGTAGCTTGGTTTGATGGAATCAATGATAATAAAAATAAACTTGCTATAAATACTGAAACATAAATATTTTTTATCTTCATATTTTTTTTCAAGTTATTATTCCCCCAGTTATTATATATATTTAGATTGTATATTAGATTAATTAATATATATAATTTGTTATTATTTAAAATATTGGAAAAAATTAATTATATTAATTAATTTCATAATTTTTGTCTTGTTTTTTAAAATTGAACCTTTTTTTTTATTAATATTTATAATTATAGGAGTAAAACATAAAAATAAATCAAAATAATAAAAATTTTAAAAAATTTATAAATTTATTTAGCATTTATATCTTTTTTACTATAATTTATTTAAATGAATACTTTATCACCCCTTTTATATAAAATGAATAAAGATCTTCAAAAAATTTTAGAAAAACAGCACTATGGAATCGTTGGTAGACATTCTGGGGTAAAACTATGTCATTGGATGAGGCAAAGTTTATTATTTAATAGAGAATGCTACAAACAAACATTCTATGGAATAAAAACCCATCGCTGTTTGCAGATGACTCCTTCAGTAAATCATTGTAATCATATGTGCTTATTTTGTTGGAGACATCAAGGATTTAATGAAAAAGAATTTAAGGAAATTGATGAACCTAAGTATATCTTGGAAAAATCAATAGAAACTCAACGTAGGCTTTTAACAGGTTTTAAAGGAGATAAAAGGTGTGATCAAAAAAAATGGAAAGAGGCTAACAATCCAAATATGTTGGCATGTTCTTTATCTGGTGAACCTACATTATATCCCTTACTTGGAGAATTTTTTGAAGAATGCCATAAAAAAAATATTACAACTTTTTTAGTTACTAACGGAACTAACCCTGAAGTCCTAGAAAAACTTAACCCTCTACCAAAACAGTTATATGTTTCAATTGTTGCACCTAATAAAGAGATTTATAAAAAAATTTGTTCACCATTAATAAAAGATGGATGGGAAAAAATTAATAAAACATTGGAATTGTTGAACTCATTAGACACAAGGACCGTTATAAGGCATACCTTAGTAAAGGGTTGGAATATGAATGAAAAATATATTAATGATTATATCAGACTAGATAAAAAAGCATCTCCTTTATTTATTGAACCAAAGGGTTATGTTTTTGTTGGATATTCTAGAAAAAGAATGACAATTTCAAATATGCCCTCTCACGAAGATGTTAACAAATTTGGAAAAGAAATTGCTGAGGGTTTAGGTTATTTTTTGAAAATGGAAAGACCAGATTCAAGAGTAGTTTTATTATCAAAAAATGTGGAAACGGCAAGGTTTGACCAATAAAATATATAAATTATAATTATTAAATAATAATTAATGATTAGTAAGAAATTAAAAAACAAATTAGTATTTTTCATAATTTTTATTTTATTATTAGTTGAATCCAGTGAATTAATTTTGGGAGCAAATATATCAAATTTAAATTCTTCATCTGATGAGAAAATAATTTCAAGTTCATATATAATTGAATTCAAGGATGATTGTATTATTAGTTTTAAAACAAAATTAAAAAATAAATTTAAGAATTTTATTTCATCTTTTTCTGAAAAAAAAATTGATAGTTTATTTAGAAAAAATATTGAAAATTATGAGATAAAACTTTTAAATCTTCATAAAATTGCAAAGAATGATATAAAAAATATTGTCGGTGAAAAATTTTCAAAAAATAATATAATATCAAAAGAATTTTCAACAGTTTTTAATGGAATGTCAATAAAAAATATTCCAAAAGATTGTTTATATAAAATTGAAAATTTGTCGTATGTTAAAAAAATATTTCCTAATTATAAAATTAAGATAACATTAGATGATTCTGTCCCGTTAATTAATGCAGATAAAATATGGGAAAAAAAGGATCGTCTCGGATATAATTTAACTGGTAAAAACATAACTATTGCAATTCTTGATACAGGCGTTAATTATAATCATCCTGACCTAAAAGATAATTATATTGCAGAAGGAAGCTATGATTTTGTCAATAATGATACAAATCCCATGGACGATCTTGGACATGGAACACATTGTATAGGTATTGCTGTGGGAAAAGGAAATGAGTCAAATTATAGATACGTTGGTGTAGCTCCAGATGCAAAGTTTTACGCATTCAAAATATTAGATAATAAAGGTGAAGGAAATTTTGAAAATTATACTTTAGCTATGGATGCAGCTGTGAATCTTGGAGTAGACATTGTATCTTTAAGTTTTGGAACATTATCACCAGGTAAGCCTACTGATGATCTTTGTAAAAGGGCAGATAATGTATCAGACGCAGGTATCGTTGTTGTTACAGCTGCAGGTAATCTTGGTGATGACTATAAATCAAATTGCATTACTTCTCCAGGGTGTGCACAAAAGGCTATTTGTGTAGGTGCAACAGATAAAAATGATAAAATTGCATATTTTAGTTCGCGTGGGCCGGTAGAATGGGATGGTAATTATATGATTAAACCTGATGTTGTTGCACCCGGATTCAATATAAAAAGTACTAGTATAAATGGTGGGTATCAAACAAAAGATGGTACTTCAATGTCTACACCACATGTTGCAGGTGCAGTTGCTTTAATATTGCAGGCAAATCTAAATTATTCACCTGAAGACGTAAAAAATAAATTAAAAGATTCAGCACTTAATTTAGGATATGGTTCTACTACTCAAGGTGCTGGAAGAATTGATCTTTATAGAGTTTTTAATGACGATATATTAAACATTGAATTTCCAAAAGAAATAGTTGAAAAACAATATTTTAAAATAAATATAACTAATAAAACTAAAAATCCGGTAAAAGTTTGGGCAATATTTACTTCACGTTTTCATTTACCCTATTTAGGATACGGATCAACTATTTATTTTAAAGCCCCAACAATTTTTAGTATAACCAAAAACTCAATTGAAGGAGAAATTAAGATTTTTAAAAAATTAAGATTGATAGATATTATTAAAGATAATTATGATGTTAAATTAAAGGTTAATATAAAAAACAATAAATTAATCTAATCTCTAGTTAAATCTTCTCCACCTTTAAATTGAATCTGGATTTGAGTATAAAGATCTTCAATTCCTAAAAAATTCTCTTTTCCTGTAGGGAATATTCGACTTTGTTGCCCGAATTCATCCATTAAATGTAACAAACCTTCACTCATCTCTCTATAAATAGAAGCTTCTTCATCAATTAATGCGTTTTCTAAATCTCCTTTATTATTTATCCATTTCTCTATTTGATCTAATTCTAATTCTGATAAAGTGTCTGCTTTTGAAAGTAGATTAATCTGTGGTATACCAAGCCTAAAATTTGTACTAATTGATAAAAGCAATTGTGATACAAATCCAGATGCAGTTTTTGCCAAAGCAGGATCCAAAATATAGGATATCATTGAACGTTTTTCATTTAAAAATTTTATAATATATTTACCTGCTTCTCTAAAAACAAAAAGCTCTAGTTGCCCAGGGGTATCCATTAAGATATAATCTGTTTTAAAAGATTCAATACTTCTCTTTAAATCCTCTGAATTTAATGCAAGCATATCTGCGCAAGCAATTTGTGCACCATTTGGTCCTAGACTATAAGTATCCATTATTTCTTTTAAAGATATCCAATCACGAACATCAACATCCGGCTCATAAGGCAGATTTTCAGCACCCGGGTCAAGATTAACTGTTATAGCATCAAGCCCCCTAAGATTCATCCATTGTTGAAAATTATAAGTAAGAGTTGATTTACCAGAACCTGCTGTTCCTATTATATAGAGAAATATTTCTTCTTTCATAATTGTTCAATTCCACGTAATTTATTCATATGATTAATGCGTTTTTCAATAAGTTCTGAAGTCCCAATATCATGTCTAATAAAAATATGATCACTTTTTATATATTTTAGAGCTTTTTCACAAATATTTTCTGCATCTGATAAACTATTTGAAATACCTACAACAGCAATAGACCTAGAAGATGTTGTATAAACAAAACCATCTCCCTTGTTTACTGATGCATAAAAAAGTCTTGAACCAGTTGAACTAATTCCATTTTCATTAATATAAATTTTTTTACCTACTAAACTTTTTGTACCATAACCTTCAGGCACAATATATTTACAAACTGTTGATTTTTTATTTATTTTAAGATTTTTTGTTACAAGATTACCATCAATCATAGATTTACATAAATCAACAAAGTCTGTTTCTAAAATAGGTAAAACATTCATTGCTTCAGGGTCGCCAAAGCGTGCATTAATTTCAATTATCTTTATTCCATCAACAGTTAATATAAATTGTCCGTATATTGGACCAATATATATACAGCCTTCTTTATTTAAAGCTTCAATAATTCTTTGTAAAATTGCTGCTCCTTCTTCATATTCACTTTTTGAAAGAAAGGGCAGTAATCCATTATCACATGAATAAGATCCCATTCCTCCTGTATTTGGACCTTTATCTCCTGGTAATAATCGTTTATGATCTTGAACAGCATGAAGAGGAAGAATAGTACTTCCATCTGAAAAAGCTTGTAAAGTAAATTCTTCACCAGTAACTTTTTCTTCTATCAATACTTTTGCTTTTCCTCCAATTTTTTTTGTAAAAATTTCTTTAACGTAGTCCAAAGCTTCATCGATACTATTAAAATGATCCCCAGCAACTTTTACTCCTTTACCTCCAGTTAAACCAATTGGTTTGACTACAATCTGACCATTTAAATCTTCGATAAATTGTCTAGCTGCTTTTATATCAAAAAACGATTCATATTTTATTTGACCCGGAATATTATATTTTTTAAGAATATTCCTCATCCATTCTTTATCTGTTTCAATTTTCGCTGCTTCTTTTGTTGGTGAACTAGCAGGTATACCTGCTTTATTTAAAGAATTTACAATACCAAGTTCAAGAGAAGCTTCAGGCCCAATAATAACTAGATCAATTTCTTTTTCTTCTGCATAATTTACAACCTTTTCAACATTTGTTTCATCTTGCTGAAGATAATCATATGCCAATTGTTTTATTCCTGGATTTAGGTTTTTCATCACTGAAAAAAGTTTAATATCTTTCGAACGAATAACTGCATCACAAATAGCATGTTCTCTTGCGCCACCTCCTACAACTAATACATTCAAATAAATCAACCTCCCGGATTTTTTTAAAATGCAATTCCATTATTTAAATATAAACTATTTTTTTAAAATATCACTAACAGATAATAAAGTTATAAAGGATACATCTAGATCAAGTAATTTTTTTTCCGCACCGCTTTCCCGATCAACAACTACTAAAACTTCATCGACTATCCCCTGATTTTTACGAATAATATTAATTGTTTTAACAACAGAATTACCACTTGTTGTTACATCTTCAATAACTAGTACTCTTTTATCTTTAACTTCTCCCCCTTCAATTTGTTTATAAGTCCCATGTTCTCTTTTTTCTTTTCTAATAATAACATATGGGATATTTGTTTTTAATGATAAAGCTGTAATTAAAGGAACAGCACCTAATTCCATTCCTGCAACTAAATCATAACCTTTAGCATATTCAGCCATTAATTCTGAAATTATATTTAGGATTTTAGGATTTGTACTAGCTTTTTTTATATCTATATAATAATCACTGATAGCACCAGATGTAAGAATAAACCTACCAAACCTAATTGCCCCACATTCTTTAAGCAATTGTATTAGTTTATCTTTATTCATATAAAAAATGTAATGATAATAACGATAAATAATTTTATGTAAAAAAAATAAAAATTAAAATTGTTTAAATTATTATTATTTTTTACATCAACGTATTTGTTCAATTTTGATACCTGAATTATGTAAATACCATTCTTGACAGTCAACATTACCTCGATTTATTTCTTCCCAGTCGTAAATAGGATAAGCCGAAATTATTAATTCTCCCTTAATAATCAATTTTTCATTTTCAAATAACAATATTTTTATTTTATAACTATTATTTGAAAGAACAACAGGAATTGAAACTTTTTTTGTTGAATTTGATTTAATATTACCAATATCAATTTCTTCTTCATATAATGCAAAATTATTTACTGTTTCAACAACATATGCTGTTGCTTTTAATTTTCCAGATTCTTTTTCCCATATGTTTGTAATATATAATATACAAGATACATCCACAGTTTCATTTGTTTCATTAGTCTTTAAAGGGATTGTTTCATCAATAAAAAGATGTTCATTTGGAAAAGTTTTAACTGCGATACTTGATTCAAAAACACCTGATATTATAACACCAAGAAATGCTAAGGTAATTATTGCTATTCCTATTATCGCACCAGCCTTTTTTGATTTTTTTAATTTATTCATATTATCACAATTATTATATTGTTTTTAGAAAATATATTAAAAATAGTAAAATGTTTGGTGATTACCAAACATAAACAAACACTATTTAAATATTAAAGGAATAATTACAAATATAGAAATGACCAAAGTAACATTGGATATGAATACATTCAAAGCTCTAGCTTCTGGCTCAAGATTAGATATTTTAAGAGCTCTAGACGGAAAAAGATTGAATTTGAAAGATTTAAGTAAAGCAACAAATTTAAACAAAGCAACTCTTCACGAACATCTACAAAAATTAAATGAGGCAGGTCTAGTAAAAAAGAGAGAAAGAGAAGGACATAAATGGGTTTATTATAAATTAACATGGAAAGGTGAAGGGCTATTACATCCTGAAAACACAAGGATAGTTGTATTATTTTCAACTACTTTTTTAACCTTATTTTTAGGTATTATAATGTTTGTAAATTATTTAAGAGGATATATTGTTGGAAAAGCAGTTAATGAAATTGGATCTGGCTCTACCTTATTATATGAAGCTGAATCAGGTGGCTTAAATATAATCCCTGCAGCCTCTCAAGAGTTTTCACAAGCTCCAATTGCAAATATTCCTCTTGAAAATCAAACAATTAATACTCTATCTAACACTTTTTTAAAGTTATCAGATTCTAAAGGGCTTATCGGAAATAAATTTAATCTACAAGATTTAACTTGGGATGCTTGTGAAGATAGCTATTCATTTCATGCTAATGGCACAGAAGAAATTTTAAATAGAGGAGGGGAAAAAGTAGCTGAGGGAGTTGGAGATTCAATAGGTAATATACCTTCTGAAATGATAGCAATTGTTCATGATCCCGCGTTGCAATATATTGCCATTGGTTGTATAATAATATTTTTAACATTACTTTCTATCGGAATATGGAGACTTTATAAAAATAAGGAACCAAAACTTTAATTATTCAATTAGTAGGATAAATAAAAAGATAAATTTTAATTAATTTTTATTTTTTGAACTTCTTCTAGGTCGTCTCCTTCATCAACGAAATCAAATAAGGTTTTTTGCACCCTCATCACCAAATAATATATAGATAATATAGTTATATGTTTTTTGTTTATTTATTGTTAAATAATAATTATTTAATTATAATCTCTTTAAAACATCTGCTTTTGTAATTATCCCTGTTAATTTTCCTTTCTTTGTTAAAATTATTGCAGAATATGTTTTTAATATATTTCTAATTAATGAAATTGGGGTATCTTCTGATATTGTAGGAAATGGTTCATCCATTATATCTTGAACTCTCATCTTTTTACTTTTAATTTTAGAATAATTTTTTATAAAAGTTTCTTCAGATATACTTCCGACAATTGTATTTCCTTTTAATACGGGTATTTGAGATATTGCATGTTTATTCATCATCTTTATTACGTTATCGATAGTATCATTTGATTTAATAAAAGCAATTTTTTTTGTACATATATCTTTTGCAATTATTTCTTTTTGAGTATATGCCAATCTTTCATCTAGGACTAAAATAATTTTTTTTACAATTGAATAAGAAGGTTCAATTCTTCCTCTTTCAATTTTTGTAATTAAAGACTGGCTAACGCCAGCTAACTCTGCAAGTTGTGTTTGTGATAACCCTAGTTTTTGTCTTACTTGTTTTATTTTTTTTAATTCATCTATCATTAATATTATATTATATGTTTTAGAAGTATTTATTCTTATTGGAATAATTTTAGCAATAAGTATTATTAAACTAGTAAAATAATATAATTAAAAAGAGGAACTAATAAATGAAAACCTTTAAAAAGATAAATAAAAAAATTGCCAATAAAACATGTATAGTAGTAACCAAAGAAGAATTATTAAATTTAGTAAAAAAACATGGAGAAAAAAAAGTAGTGGAAAAGGTTGATGTAGTAACTACTGGAACTTTTGGCCCAATGTGCTCATCTGGTGTTTTTTTAAATTTTGGTCATTCAAATCCACCTATAAAAATGCAAAAAGCTTGGTTAAATAATATTCCTATTTATTGTGGACTAGCAGCTGTTGATACATATATTGGAGCTACTGAGTTGGATAAAAACTTAAATTTGAAATATGGTGGTGCACATGTTATTGAAGATCTTATTAAAGGTAAAAAAGTCCATTTAAAAGCAATTGGATTTCCTTCAGATTGTTATCCCAGAAAAATAATTGATACTTATATTTCTTTAAAAACAATAAATCAAGCAGTAATGATTAATCCAAGAAATGGTCAACAAAATTATTGTGTTGCAACTAATTCTTCAAAGAAAACAATATATACATACATGGGGAAACTTCTACCAAATTATGGTAATGCAAATTATTCAACAACAGGAGAATTAAGCCCGCTATTAAATGATCCTTATTTCAAAACGGTTGGTATTGGTACAAGAATATTTATTGGAGGGGCGCAAGGGTATATTATTAGCGAAGGAACACAATTTAAATCAAAAGTAGAAAGAACTAAAAATGGAATACCAAAAAAACCAGGAGGAAATCTAGGGGTAATTTGTAATTTGAAAAATACTAATCCTGAATTTATTCAAGCTATTACAATTCCTAAATATGGGGTTTCATTAAGACTTGGAATAGGAATACCAATTCCAATTTTAGATGAAAATATTTTAAAATATGTATTGGTAAAAAATAAAGATATAATAAATCCTGTTTATGATTATAGTGTCCCGTCAAGAAACCGCCCAAAAATTGGTGAGGTAACTTTTGAACAATTAAAAAATGGTTTTATAAAAATAAATGGAAACAAAATTCAAACTAGGCCATTATCAAACTATAAAAAAGCAAAAAAAATTGCATTATCTTTAAAGAAATTAATAAAAAATGGTAGATTTTTTTTACAAAAACCTATAGAAAAATTTTCACTAAATAATACGGTAAAATCTTTAAATATAATCGGAAAGGAGGATTTTTAAGTTGAATAACCAGTCTTGCATTAATTTAAAAAAAGAACATTTTCAGATTAAACAAACTATTGTTACAATTATTTCTGAAAAAAACGTTTATATTGAAGAAGCGAAAAAAGAAATAATACATCGGAGAAATCAAATAGAGGAATATATTAGAAAAAATAATATTTTTGAGGCTTGTTTTAAACCATTTAATTACAAATATTATGATCCTGAGATAATTAAAAAAATGTGTACGTCTTCTGAAAAATTTAATATAGGACCTATGTCAACTGTTGCAGGTATTATTGCTGAATACGCTGTTAAAGCAATGATTTCAAAAGGTTCAAAATATGCAATAGTTGATAATGGGGGAGACATTGCAATATATTCAGACAAATTAATAAACGTTGGAATTTACACAGGTAATAAAAAAACAGCAGGACTTGCTTTTCAAATTCAACCTCAAAATAAAATATCTGGAATTTGTACTTCTTCTGGAAAAGTTGGTCATTCATTTAGTTTTGGTAACTCTGATGCAGTTACAGTTTTTTCAGGAAATATTGCTCTTGCTGATGCTGCAGCAACTATACTTGGTAATTTAGTAAACACTAAAAGCGATATTAAAAAAGCATTTAAAATTCTAAATGGAATAAAAGAAATAACTGGAGCAATGATAATTATTGATGAAAAAATTGGCCTTTGGGGAAAAATTCCAAAGATTGTTCCTGCAGATGTTTCTTATAATTTAATAACAAGGGGATGGTAATATAAAAAAAGTAAAATGTGCAGTTTTAGGTGGAACAGGAATTGTTGGACAACGTTTTATTAAACTATTAAAAAATCATCCATATTTTGAACTTAAAATTATTGTTGCTTCCGAGAGAAATCATCATAAATTTTATGGAAAAGCTGTTAGATGGTCAATCAACGGAGAAATTCCTGATTATGCAAAATATTTTAAAATTAGGTCTTTTGATATTAATCTCTTAAAAGAAAAAGGGATTAAGGTTGTATTTAGTGCACTTCCTCCAGATGTTGCGATAAAACAAGAAAAATTGCTTGCGGATAACGGTTTTGCTGTTTTTTCTAATTCACGAGCGTATAGATATCAAAAAAATGTGCCAATTTTAATACCTGAGGTCAATTCTGATCATATAAAAATCATAAAATCTCAACAGAAGGAGAATAACGGTTTTATTATTACTAATGCAAATTGCTCAACAACTGGACTTGCAATTGCTTTAAAGGCACTTGAAAAATTTAAAATAAAAAATGTATTTGTTTCAACTTATCAAGCCCTGTCAGGAGCAGGTTATCCTGGTGTGGCTTCTCTTGACATTAATAGTAATGTTATTCCCTTTATAAATGGGGAAGAAGAAAAGATTGAAATTGAATTAAAAAAGATTTTAGGAAATTTAAAAAATAATAAAATTTCTAATAAAAAATTAAAAATTGTAACAAGTTGTGCAAGAGTTCCAGTTAGAGACGGACATCTTGAATCAGTTGTAATTGAATTTGAAAAAGATGTTGAATTATCTAATATCAAAAATGCTTTTGGAAAAATATCATCAATAAAAAATCTTCCGACTTCTCCTGATAAACCGATTATTTTTTATAAAGAAGAAAACCGTCCACAACCGTTAAAAGATGCTTACGCGGGTACACCTGATAGAGCAAAAGGAATGAGTATAACAATTGGAAGACTTAAAAAACAATCAAAATGGATTCGTTTCTGGTTAGTAGTTCATAATACAATTAGAGGTGCTGCTGGAAATTCAATTCTTAATGCTGAATTTGCTTATAAAAAAGGATATTTAAAGGGAGTGATTTAATTTGAAAGTTTTAAAATTTGGTGGATCAATTTTAAAAAACTCTAGAGGTTTTAAAGAAGTTGCAGAAATTATTAAAAATGAAGATGAAAAAAAAGTAGTAATTCTTTCAGGAATTTGTGGGGTAACAGATACAATTCAGAGATATCTAAATTATAATAAAATTGACGAAATAACAATAAAGGGCCTTATAAAACATCTTAAAAGATTGCATTTTAAAATTGCATCTGAATCAATTACAGATACAGCAATTCAAAAAAAGGTTCAAAATACATTAAAAATAAAACTAGATCAATTAGAACAATTATTAAGAGGAGTATACTACGTCAAGGAATTAACTGATAAAACAAGAGATCTAATTTTAAGCTATGGCGAACGACTATCTGTACCAATTCTTACAGGTACTCTTATTGACAAAGGAGTAAAAGCCAAAGCCTTTGAAGCAGATAATTTAGGGATTCTTACAAATGGAGATTATGGAAATGCAATTGCGGTTTTAAATCCAATATCAAAGAAATTAAAGAAAAATATTCTACCTCTTTTTAATAAGAATATAATTCCAATAATAACAGGATTTTTTGGATGTGATAATAATGGTCATACCACTATATTTGGTCGAAACGGTAGCGATTATAGTGCATCAATAATTGCTTATGCAATAGATGCAGATAGAGTTGATATTTGGAAAGATGTAAATGGATTCTTAAGCGCTGATCCAAAAATCATTGAAGATGCGCATTTAATCGATAATCTTACCTATAGAGAAGCTGCTGAATTATCATATTTTGGGGCAAAAATTCTTCATCCAAGAACTGTCGAACCTCTAATGAAAAAAAATATAAAACTAAGGATAAAAAACATATATAATCCCTTTTTAAAAGGATCAGATATTTGTGATAATGGTTATAAGAAAAAAGATATTATAAAAAGCATAGCTTATAGAGACGATATTTCATTAATCAAAATACATGGTTCCGGTGTTGGAAATAAACCTGGGGTTCTTTCTGAAATTGCAAATATTATTAGTTCAAACCAAATTAATATAATTTCAGTAATAACCTCTCAAACATGTATTACAATTTTATTAGAATCAAAGGATTTGAAAAATAGCTATTATCTACTTAATTCAAAACAAATTAAAACAATAGAAAAAATTGAAAAAATTAAAGATATTGCTTTAATTGCAATAGTTGGTGAAGGTCTAATCAACTGTCATGGTGTTGCAGCAAAAGTTACCAATGCTGTTGCTAATAATGGAATCAATATTGAAATGATATCTGCTGGCGCATCTGAAGTAGCTTATTATTTTATTGTTAAGGAAAATGTTTTAGAAAAAGCAATAAAAGCAATTCATAATGAACTCAAGATTACTTTAATTAATTAAAAGGTTTTATTTAAACTAATTTTAATTTTTCTAGCCCAATAAATAAATGGGGTATCACAAATTGAAACTATAAATTTCATTATTAATGATGTTATAAAAATTTGTAAGATAATATCCCATGAAAATATTCCAACAAAAGCAATTAACGTAAAAATTATATTGTCCAATAACTGACTCATCGTTGTTGAAAGATTATTTCTCAACCATAAATATTTTTTCTTATGCCTTTTTTTAAGTTTAGCAAAAAACCATACGTCGTGACTTTGTGATATCAAGTAAGCAACTAAACTTGCAAAAGCAATTCTTGGTAAAAACGAAAAAATTGCAGATAAGTTTTCACCTAGCAAATCAGATTCATGAGGGACAAAATAGATAGTTATCTGCATCAAAATCGTTGTTGCAATTAAAACAAAAAATCCTATCCAAACAGCTTTTTGAGCTTCTTTTTTTGAATAATTTTCATTAAGAATATCCGTAACTAAAAATAATGATGAATAAATAATATTTCCCATAGCTGTTACTAAACCAAAAATTTGAACTGTTTTCATCACTTGAATATTAGCTAAAATAACAGCAACAGCAGTCCATATGTATAGACCTGTTTTTCCAAATAATATATATGCTGAAATAACTATAAAAAAACTGCAAATAAGTAAAGTAATCCATAATATTTCGTTAATCATTTTAAATAGAAAATATTTATTAGACTTATAATTTTTCTATTTATTATGGGCTCATTAAAGTTTAAGTTAAAAGCACAAGAAGGAAAAGCAAGATCAGGAGTTTTAAGTTTAAAACATGGTGTCATTAACACACCTGATTTAATGCCTGTTGCAACTAAAGCAACTGTTAAAGCTTTGACAAACGAAGATTTAAACGAGTTAGGAGCTCAAATTCTTATTTGTAATACATACCATCTGATGTTACAACCAAATGCTGATGTTATTTCAAAAATTGGTGGTTTGCATAAATTTATGAATTGGAATAAACCCCTAGCTAGTGATAGTGGAGGATTCCAAGCATTTTCTTTAGGTTTAGGTAAAAAACATGCTGTGGGAAAAATGTATTTTCCAGGAGAGGGACATTTAAAGAGTAAAGTAAAAGGTAAGTCAATTGCTAAGATAGATAATAAAGGAATATCATTTAGATCTATTTATGACAATTCACATCAATATTTAACACCAGAAAAATCAATAAAAGTACAAGAAAAATTAGGCGCAGATATTATTTTGGTTTTAGATGAATGTACTTCCCCTCTATCAAGTAAAAGATACATAGCAAAAAGCCTAGAACGTACACACAATTGGGCAAAACAATGTTTAGATATTCATAAGACTAATCAATCTTTATTTGGTATTATCCAAGGCGGTCATTGGCAAGATTTAAGAGAAAAAAGCGCTAAATACATTTCAGCTCTTGATTTTGATGGTTATGCAATTGGCGGATCTCTTGGAAAATCAAAAAAAGATATGCATAATGTTCTTGATTGGGTAATTCCTCATTTAACAAAAGATAAACCTCGTCATTTGTTAGGAATTGGTGTTGTTGAAGATATATTTGAATCAGTTGAAAGAGGAATTGATTTATTTGATTGTGTATCTCCTACTAGAATTGCTAGAAGTGGATTTGCATATATTCGTCCTCCAATTGGAACTAAAAAAAATAAATATAGATATAAATTAAAATCTATTAAACATAAAATGGATAGCCAACCACTTGATCCTAACTGTAATTGTAAAATTTGTAAGAGTTATTCTAGAGCATATATCTATCATCTTTTGAAAACAGAAGAGCTTTTGGGGTTTAATCTTATTAGTTACCATAATGTTTTTTTTATGCTAGAGTTAATGAGAGAAATAAGAAAAGCTATAGAGAAAGGATCTTTTCAAAAATTAAAGAAAAAATGGATAAAGTAATAATATAGTAAAGCAAAATATCTAAATGATTGAATTTTAAATTGTTGGCAAAAAGGCATCAATATAACTATTTTTCTTCTAGAAATCTCAGTGGGCCCGTCGAGATTTGAACTCGAGTTACTACCACCCCAAGGTAGAAGGATGCCAAGCTACCCCACGGGCCCAGATATAATAAACTCAAATTTTTTTATTATAAATATTTTATTTAGATAATTTCTATTGCATCTAAATATAGCAAAATAAATATTACTTTATTTGTTTTGCTTTTTGTGAATGTGTTAGAATTAATTATATTAATAATTATGGCTTTTTTACCTCCTCTAATCTATACTTTTTGGATTAGAAACATAGAAAAATACAACAAAGAAAAATGGATACCTATTATATTATGTTTTATATGGGGAGCATCTATTGCAATATTTGCAGCAATAATTATTGAATTAATTTTACAATTTTCATTAATTCCTTCAATAAAAAATCCTGCATCTTTAGGTTTTATTACAGTAGTTGTTTTTGCCCCTTTTGCTGAAGAATTAACTAAACCTTTTGCTTTGAGACTAAAATTTGTCAAAAAAGAACTCGACGAACTTGAAGATGGTTTAGTTTATGGTGCTGTAGCAGGTCTTGGTTTTTCCGCAACAGAAAATTTTATTTATGGTTGGGATTTTCTATCAGAGGGGTTGTTATTTTTCTTTATTTTTATTTCAGTTAGAAGTTTTGGTGGTTGTTTATTACATGCCTCTGCCACTGCATGGACTGGTTATGGATATGGTAAAACAATTATTAAAAATACTAGAATTATCAAAGTTTTACCATATTTTCTATTAGCTATATTTGTTCATGCTTTTTATAACGCAATACTTTCTTTTGATATTCTAGGTGCCGTTATTGGTCTAGTTGCAGCATTATTTTTCGCTGCTTTTACAATTACAATTGTAAAAAATAAGATAAAAAATCTTGATAATTTAAGTAGATAAAATGTTTAAATGATTTATTAATTAGGAACTGAGGAGAAATATTGAAAAAAATTGCAGTGTTAACAAGAGATTGTGCAGGTATTAATGCAGCTATAAGATCAATTGTAAGAACCGCTTTTACTTTTGACATAGAAATTTTCGGTGTTTTAAGAGGTTATGAAGGACTTATTGAGAATGATTTAATTCCTTTAAACCCCCGTTCAGTATCTGGTATTATAAACAGAGGGGGTACAATTTTAAAAACATCTCGTTCTGAAAGATTTTATAATGTTTCTGGTCAAGAAGAAGCTGTAAAAACAATAAATGAAAATAACATTGATGGGCTAATTGTTATTGGCGGAAACGGCTCACTTACTGGTGCACATATTCTTGCAACTAAATATAACATTCCGGTTATTGGTATTCCTGCAACAATTGATAATGATATTTCTGGAATTGATTTTTCTATAGGTGCTGATACTGCAGTAAATGTTGCACTTGATGCACTTGATAAAATAAGAGATACTGCTACTAGTCTTGAAAGAATTTTTATTGTAGAAGTTATGGGTCGTAATTGTGGTTATATCGCTCTTAATGTAAGTCTTGCTGGAGGATGTGAAGAAGTTTTAGTTCCTGAAATGGATGTTGATTTAGATCTAATGTGTAAAGAAATTATTGAAGGTAATAAAAGAGGGAAAGTAAGCTGGATAATAGTTGTAGCTGAAGGAAAAGCAAAAGCAAGTGATATTGCAAGAATTATAAATGAAAAAACAAATCTTGAAACACGTGTTGCAGTTTTAGGCCATATTCAAAGAGGAGGTAGACCTACAGCAGTAGACAGACTCCTTGGCGCTAGATTTGGTAACTATGCAATAAATATTTTAAAAGAAGGTTTAACTGATTATTGTGTAAATCTAAAGAATGGTGAGCTTTCAACAGTACCATTAGAACTAGCCATCCAACCAAAAAAGATTGATATAGAAAATTATTATAAATTAATAAAAATCTTGATGTAATATTTTTAATTTTTACTAAAATATGCTTTAACATGAGGTCTTGTTATATAGTATAAAAAAATAAGTCCTATTGGGATTGACAAAGCAAATAATGCACTACCAATTGTCCATGACCAACTTTTTCCTTTTATAAAACCATACGGTAAAATTATTGCTGAAACAAAAAATATTGATATATAATATACCCATAACCAAATAGAAATATAAGCCCCTCTCAAACTATAATATAAAATAATGCTGAATATCGCTTCAAAAACCATTATAAATACAAGGATTAAAACACCAAAGGGACGTTTGTTTTTTAGTAACCGTTTTTTTTCTTTAACCAAATTTTTCCTTTTAATTTTTTTAATAGATTTACTTTTCAAAAAATTATTATATTCATTTTCTGAATCAAAGATAATAGGCATTCCTTGATATCCACAATCTCTACATACATCTTTTGAAGTATATCCCGTTAAAACACCTTCTCCCAATCTCCCTTGAAAAATGTTTCTACTACCACACTTAGGACAAGCTTTAATTTCCATAATTTTAAAAATAATGATAATGTTTTCATCAATATATTTTTCTTTAAAAACAAGTTTTTTTTAATGATAAATATAAAAAATATGCTCAATGTTTGGAAAATTTGATAAATAGATTTTAAGTCAATAAATTTATATAGTTAATTATATTTAAATAATAGTTAAGGGAAAAATATGCTGAAGAAAGTTTTAATTTATATAATACTAGTTCTGTTTATTGGTATAAACATAGTACCAATTGCTGATAGTATTCTATTAAATGTAAAACATGGTACCTTTGAAAATAAAATTGTAAATATACAACATAATTCTAACAATAAAACTTTATATGTTGGCGGTGAGGAATCAGGGAACTACAGCAAGATTCAGGATGCAATAAATGATTCATCTGACGGTGATACTGTTTTTGTTTATAATGATTCTTCACCTTATTATGAGAATATTGTTATCGACAAGACCATTAACCTAATTGGTGAAAATAAGGAAACTACTATTATTGATGGCAATAAGGTTAATCATATTGTTTGTATTTCTGCCGATTATGTTAGAATAAGAGGATTTACTTTGAAAAATGGTAATAACTATAATGGAATTAATATATATTCTAATTACAATAGTATATCTGGAAACATTATCGGTTCAAATAATTTTGATGGCACAAACCTTCTAAATTCTAACAATAATACAATTACTGATAACATTATAAGTTTAAATTATCGTAATGGTATATGCCTTGTTGAGTCCAATAGCAACACCATCAAAGGCAATACCATAAAATATAACAGAGTGGACGGAATAGATATGTATTCCTCAGATAGCAACAACATTTTAACTAACATCATCTTTAAAAACGGTGATGGCATGGATTTGTTATCATCTACTAATAATTTTATCTCAAGTAACATTTTTGCATATAATGATTATGGCATAATACTAGTTTATAGCACTTACAATATTATTTCAGCTGACACTATCACCGAAAACATCGAGGATGGCATATTGCTCTGGCATTCATATAGAAATACAATTATAGGAAATGACATTAGATACAATTACGAAAATGGAATTTACCTACTTAACTCCAGTAATAATACAATCATTAGCAATAATATTACTTCTAATGATAAGGAGGGCGTATATCTCCATCAAAATAGCTCCAACAATAACATTTATCATAACAATTTTATAACCATTTATATAAATGCATATGATGAATGCAATAATAACTGGGATGATGGCAAATATGGAAATTACTGGTCGGATTATAAAGAAAAATATCCAGATGCCAAAAAAAAATTAGGCAAAGGTATCTGGGATATTCCATATGAGATTACTGAAGGAGATAACAAAGATATGTATCCATTGATAAAGCAATGGCCAAACACCTTATCAAAAAATTTGCCGAAAAACAAATTATTAACCATTCCTATAGTATATAAATTTCTAGAAAAACTAATATTGTATTTTCCAATTTTTAAACAAGTTCTAAACTATCATTCTATATATAAATTAAATTAATTTTTAATTTTTTAAATAAAATTTATAACCAATAAGATAATATCAAATTATAAGAAGGGAGGAAATTATAAGTAAACATTACCAAAATTTTAAAAAAGAACTGAGGTTTTATAAATGGCAAGTAAAGAAATTGTTTGGTCTGTTAAAATTTTAGGAATAGTTGGTGCAATTCTTTCAGGAATCTCATTAATTATTCCATGGGCTGGTTATGACATCGATGGTTCAGGTTTAAGTATATATACCTGGGGTACTTCAACATATACATCAAAATTGAGTCTATGGGATTATTTTAATATAGAACTTTTTACTGCATCTCCGATCACAACTGAGGCAATACTATTTGGAATATTTATGATTATAACTCTTGTATTTACATTAATAGCATTTATAATAGGACTTACTGGTTTTAGACATATAGGAGTTAGATCAAGTAACTCATTTTTAACTGCTGGGATAATGGGCGTAATTGCAATGATAATGTTTGTTATTGGTCTTTCTAGACTAACATCTGTAAGTTCCGGTACCTCACCTATTGGGTATGGAATTGGATTTATACTAATTATAATTAGTTTTATCTTATATTTTATAGGTTATGGTATTCAAAAAGCATTGATTCCTGTACCAAAAACTGTACCATATCAACAGCCAATATATCAACAACCACCATACCAACAACAAGGATATCAACAACCAACTTATCAACAACCACCTCCTCCACAGCATCCACAACAACAGCAACAGCAGGAGCCAAAAGCTCAATTTTGTCCAGAATGTGGAACTAAAAAATTACCTGGTGCAAAATTTTGTTCTAAGTGTGGTAAAACATTTTAAAATTTTACCAACACTTACCCCTTTCTTTATAAATTCTAATAAAATTTTCAATAGTTCTATTAAAAGTTTTTTCAATATCATCTGGAAAAAAACAAGCAGGAAATTCCTCTCTTTTTAAATGATACCTTAAACATTCACAACAAATACCTTTTTTATCACATGGATAAGTACAATTACATTTGTATGAATTTTCTTCCTTTTTACATTCTGCCAAAAATAATACCTCCTAATCTTTGATAATATTATTAAATTCATTTTCATTAATTATCTTTAAATTAAGTTTTTTTGCTTTTTCATATTTTGAACCAGGATTTTTTCCAACAACAACATAATCAATATTTTTACTAATGCCTGATGCAACTATTCCACCTTTATTTTTTATTAAATCAGAAGCATCAGGTCTGCTTAACGTCTCAAGTGAACCTGTAAAAATGAATTTTTTACCTTTAAGAGAAAGATCTTTTTTTCTAATTTTTTTGGTTTTAACACCAATTTTTTTCAATTGTTCAAGAAGTTTTATATTTTCATCTGTTGTAAAAAACGTTGAAATTGACTCAGCAGTTTTATCACCAAGCCCATCAATTTCTTTTAATTTCTCTTCAGAAGTATTTGCAATCTCATCTATAGAATCATATTTTGATGCAAGTAATTGGGATGCAAATTTTCCAACAAAACGTATACCAAGACCATATATCAATCTTGAAAGATCTTGTTTTTTACTTTCTTCAATAGATGTAATTAAATTTTCAGCTGATTTCTCTTTGAATCCTTCAAGTTCTAAAATATCTTCAATTTTAAGAGAATAAAGGTCTGCTATGTTATCAATCAAGCCTTTTTCTATTAATTTATCTATTGTTGATTCTCCAAGATGATCGATATCCATAGCATCTCTAGATGCAAAATATCTTACGCGCCATTTTAATCGAGCAGGACAGAATTTATTTGGACAGCGGACTGCAACTTCTTCTTCAGTTTTTATAACTTCTGAACCGCATATAGGACATTTTTGAGGAATATTTTTTCTTTTTTCAATACCCGATCTTTTAGTTTTAATACTTTTTACGATTTGAGGTATTACATCTCCACTTCTTTCTACTAAAACTAAATCACCTATACGAATATCTTTTCTTTTTAGTTCATCAAAATTATGAAGTGTAGCACGTGAAACAGTAACACCTCCTACCTCAACTGGCTCTAAAATTGCAACAGGTGTTAAAGTTCCAGTTCTACCAACCTGTATTGCAATATCTTTTAGTTTCGTTGTTGACTGTTTTGCTGCAAATTTATAGGATATTGCCCATCTAGGGTTTTTTGAAGTTGAACCTAATATTTTTTGTTGTTTCAATGAATTTACCTTGATTACTGCCCCATCAACCTCGTAATTTAATTCTTCGCGTTTTTTTTCAAGTTTTTTACAATAATTAATTGCTTTTTCAATATTTTCAACTTTTTTTGTTAATGGGTTTGTTCTAAAACCTGCTTGTTTTAAGATATCTACTGAATTTTTTTGCGTTTTAAAATCCTTATCTGAAAAGGATATAAAATAAATAAAAATATCAAGAGGCCTTTCTGCAACTATTCTTGAGTCAAGTTGACGTAAGGAACCAGCAGCTGCATTTCGAGGATTTGCAAATATTACCCCACCTTGTTTCTCTTGGTGTTTATTATATTTTTTAAAACCGTCTATTGGCATATAAACCTCGCCACGGACCTCTATATTTTTTAGATATTTTTCATCAATTTTTAGAGGAATGCTACGAATTGTTTTCAGATTTTGAGTTATATCATCTCCTTTAATACCATCACCACGGGTAGCACCTCTAATAAAGATGCCGTTTTTATATAGAAGAGCAACACCTGCGCCATCAATTTTTGGTTCAACTACATATTCAACATTATCAACATGCTTTTTCACACGCTCATCAAAATCACGAAGTTCATCAAAGGTGTAAGTGTTTGCAAGTGAAAGCATAGGAACTTTATGTTCAACTGTTATAAATTCGTCAAGTGGTTTTTCACCTACTCTTTGCGTCGGAGAATCAGGCCTTATAAGATCAGGAAATTTAGTTTCAAGATTTTCAAGTTCTTTAAGAAGTTTGTCAAACTCAAAATCAGAAATAACTGGATTGTTTTCAATATAATATTTTTTATTATGAAAATCAATTTCCGTTCTAAGTTCAATTATTTTCTTTTTTGCAGTGTTTTTATTCATTGATTTCACATCCTTAAAAACTTTTCAAATTTATCTAATGAATATGTGTTTATTACATCTTTTTTTTCAAGCCAACCACGACGTGCTGTTGCAATACCAAACTTAATAAAATGGAAATGATTTAAATTATGTGAATCTGTACATATCACAAATTTAACTCCTCTTTCTTTTGCAATTTTTGTATGAAAATCATTTAAATCAAGTCTATCAGGGAATGAATTAATCTCAAGTTGAGTATTTGTATCTCTAGCAACATCAGATATGCTCTCAATATCAAGGGCAAATGGTTCTCTTCTACCTATCAATCTACATGATGGATGGGCAACAAAATTAACATAAGAATTTTGCATGGCTTTTATAATTCTTTTATTAATCTCAACAGGTTTCATTTTAAAATTAATATGTATTCCTGCATATACATAATCAAATTTTTTTAAAACTTTATCAGAATAATCAAGAGATCCATCTGGTTTAATATCACATTCAGTTCCACAAAAAATCTTTATTTCATCAATTTTTTTATTTATTTTTTCAATTTCTTTTATTTTTTTATCAACATTGTTTTCAGACAAGCCGTTTGCTACCTTTAAGGATTGAGAATGATCTGAAATTCCTACATATTTATAACCCAATTTTTTACAATATTTTGCAATCGATTCAATTGTTTCAAAACCATCACTCCAAACTGAATGAACATGAATATCTCCTTTTATATCATTATAATTAATAAGTTTTGGAAGCATATTTTTTGAAGCGGCTTCTATTTCGCCCCTGTTCTCTCGCAGTTCTGGCTCTATATATTTAAGATCCAGTTTGTTATAGATTTCTTGTTCTTTTTTACCGACTATGTATCTATCATTTTTTTTATTAAAAAGACCATATTCGTTTAATTTGTAGCCCTTTTTTATTGCAATACTTCTCATTTTTATGTTATGTTCTTTTGAACCTGTAAAATATTGTAAAGCGGCACCAAAACTGCTACTTGAAACTACTCTAAGATCAACTTGAATATTATCATCTAAAAGAACGCTTGTTTTAGTATTTCCTTTTAGTAAAACTCTCTTAACATCTTCATATTTAATAAAATAATTCATTACATTTTTAGGGTTATCCGAGGAGGCAAGAATATCAAGATCCCCAATTGTTTCCTTCATTCTACGGAGGCTACCAGCAATACTTATTTTAATTATATCTTTACTTTTTTTAAGATAAACCAAATATTTTTTACCATCTTCATACGCTACATTTAATAAAACACGACCACTAGTTTTTTCCATTAATTTAATCCCGCGTAATATGTTTTTTTCAGTGATTTCACCAAAACCTTCAAGGTCTCTTAATTTACCCTCATTACATGCCTTTCTTAATTTTTCAATTGTCTTAATATTTAGATTTCTATACAATGCTGATACTTTTTTAGGACCGAGACCGGAGATTTCAAGCATTTTTAAAAGCTCTTCAGGAATTTCTTTTTTTAATAATTCTAAATATTTTAGATTCCCAGTATCTACAATTTCTTTAATTTTTTTTGCAAGTGCAGCTCCCACACCAGGTATATCAGTAAGTCTATCTTCTTTTGTAATAATTTCAATGTCTTCTTGTAAAACTTCAATTTTTTGCGCAGCTAACCTATAAGCTCTAGTTTTAAAAAAGATATCTCCTTTAATATCAAGTAAATCTGCAATTTGATATAAAATATCTGAAACTTTTTGGTTTTTCATGATTAATTCTCTTTTTTATCAAAATATATCTCGATTATAACAATATCTCCGTCTATAATATTCAATTTATTCCTTAAAAAATCCTTTGAAATAAATTCAAGAACATTTGAATAATGACTTCTATTGGGAAGAACAATTGCACCTTCTATTTTGTTTATTTTTGCACGAAAACATCTTACGGCTCCAAAGGTCCGATTTTTTGTTCCAAACTCTTCAATCCTAATTGCACTTTGATCTTTTAAAATCCGTAATTTATTTCTTTCAACATACTCAATTTCAACATTAAGTGTGCCAGGATAAGGAACAAATCCTAAATGTTTTTTAAATTGATTTATATATCCATTTTGCTCTGTATAGTACCTTCCTTCACCAAGTCCAGAAACAACCTTTCCTTTGAAAACAATTCTGTCTGTTAATTCAAATATTTGTTGATAAAAATTATACTCATCATGTAATTTTTCTTTGCCTAATTCAGTTATTAATATCAGTTGTTTTTTAATTCCAAATTCTCTTGTAATCATCCCTTTTCTATCAAGCTCCACTAAATACCTGGAAGAAGTCTGTTGACTTGTATCAAGTTGCTTTGCAAGTTCTTGAGATGAAATCTCAATTCTATTTCTAATAGCACCTAATAATGCTAGTTCTTTCAATGTCTGTAATAGATATGGTTTCATATTAACTCCCCTTTATCCTTTAATGGTTTCTGCTAATTTTCTACCTTTAGATGTTAATAAATATTTATTATCCTTCTTTTCAATTATTCCTGCATTTATAAAATCTTTTACAATATTTATCGCAATTTTTTTAATTATCCTATGTTTTTTTGCAATTATATTAATATCTGTATCTCCAGCAATGATACCATCAAATATGGCTCTTCTAAATTTATTTGAAAGAATAAATCCTTGGTCCATAAATTATACCAACATCTTAATTTACAGGTATCACATAAAGTTTTTCAATTATCATGTTTAATAAAATACCTTCAGTTCTTTCATCAGAAGAACTACTTGATATATCCTTTAAAAAAACACATAAAATTCAAATTGCTGATAGAAATTATATTTACCGAAAAAAGAAAACAATTATTGCAAAAATAGACTCATTTTCAAATTATATTATCAATACCTTAGAAGGTTATGTAAAAAAATTTCCTTCAATTAATAATTTAAATTCATTTTATCAAGAAATAATTGATATAAAATTTGATATAAATAAACTTAAAAAATCACTTGGAGCTGTTGATTGGGCAAAAAAAACATGTCAAATAATTTATTCAAAACAATCTAAATCTTTAAAAAAATCAAAAAATATTGATTTTTTAAATAATAAACAACAAGAAATATATGGACGAATTTCTAGTGTTGTAAAACAAATTAAAAAAGAATTAGATTATTTATCAGAAGTTCAAAAAGAAATAAAAAAGTTACCAGAAATTCTAGAACTTCCTACTATCGTAATAGCTGGCTACCCAAACGTTGGAAAATCTTCAGTTTTAAGATGTTTATCATCAGCAAAACCAATAATTGCAGTTTATCCTTTTACTACAAAAGAAATTCATGTTGGACATATAGAAAAAAAAGTAAGACACATTAACAAAATATATCAAATAATTGATACGCCTGGTCTTTTAGATAGATCTTTTTCAAAAAGAAATGATATCGAAAAACAAGCTCTTGCTGCTTTAAGTAATTTTGCTGATGTCATTCTTTTTATAATGGATTTCTCTGAAACTTGCGGTTATTCAATAGAAGACCAAAAAAATCTTTTAAAACAACTAAAACAAATGTTTAAAAATTCGATATTTATAATCGTTGAAAATAAGTCAGATTTATTTAACTCTAGTTCAAATAATATTAAAATATCTTGTAAAAATAAAGAGGGTATAAATCTATTAAAAAAAGAAATTTTTAAAAAAATTGAAAGTATAGAAAAATAAAAAAAATTTATTTGATGTCTTTATCCTTTTTTTTCAGTTTTATAATTACATAAAAAGATAAAATAAACAAGATTACTACCAAAGCAATCATTATTAAAAGTAAGTTTATTGGAAATGTAGCAATATTTACTTTTTTTGTGTTTGATTCAATATAGTAACCTGTAGCATTATATAATTTTGTTTTGAATTTATAATAACCATTTCCTTCAGTTGATTCAAATTTCCATTCAAATGGACTTTCATCTATTGATTCTCCATATTTTTCGTATTCACTCCATTCTTTATCATCAGAAGAATATGAATATTCTAAAACTACATATTCAAAATCAAATCCTTCAGATATAATAGCTGTTACTGTAAAAGTATCATCCCACCCACCATCAAAATCATCTAAATCAAAGTATACATCAGCAGTTGGCGGGTTTTCATCTTTTATAATTCCAAGTGCTTCAAATTGTGATGGAGTTTCGTATTCATTACCAGCAATGTCGATTACTTTGAAAAAAACATAATATTTCTTATCTTCAATCATAACCACCCAATCATCTTGTGATATAGACCATTCTTTTGAATATGTTTTAACTCCTGCACCATCTTTTATTGTTGTCCAATCATCTAAACCATGGAAATTTAGTCTATATTTTATAGTATCAATCTCAAAATCATCTTCAAATGTAACTTCTTTATCACCTGAAAATTTTGGTAAAGTTTTAAAATAATATGTATCTTCAAAAACAGGTTTAAAGGGAGTTTTCATATCAAATAAAAATGAAAGTTTTCCTTCATCCGGAAAATCTTCTTTGTTTCCTGCATTATCTTTTGCAATAGTACAAAACTCATAATAATTAGATGTATAATTTTCAAATGACCAATTATATGGAGATTCATCTGAGCCATATTGCATCCAGATTGTAGTATCAACTTCCCTATAGTAAAGTGCAATATTTGCTATACCGCTATTGTCATCTTCGCCTTCTGCATTTATTAATACTTCAGAGGTATATATTTCTTCGAAACTATTAATATCTTTTATTTCAGATATCGGTTTTACAGCATCAATTTTAAATGTAATTTTTTCACTAGTTGCCTCATTACCTGCCAGATCTTTTATTTTAAATGTGATATTTTTTATTTCTTTAAATTTAATATCTAGTTCAGAAATTTTTGCAATTACTTTTACTTCTTCATTATCACCAGAATCTCCTTCACAAATTGCATCAAATGTTTTTGTTACCTTATCACCCGAACTAGATATATATTCAAGTGTAAACTTTGCAGTATCAACATCAATTCCTGATATAACACCATCAACTCCATAATCTTTAACATCAATAGAACATTCTTCAATATCTAGATTTATCCATCCACCTTGCCCGTCTCCAGCTCGAAAACTACTATTTATAAAAACAGGTGCTTTATCTTCTAAACTCCAATTTATTCCCCAGTTGTTTAATAATGGATATGGTTCAGATGTGTTTTTGATATCAAATTCTGCACAAATTTGAATAGTGTTTTTCTTAACACTTGAAATATCATTGTTTGTACCATTAAGACCTGTTATAAGTTTATTACCCTCTTCATCAATAATATTGAAATAAATTGAATTGTTTTCTTCTGTATTTTCACATTTTGCATTAAATTTATTCCACCATTTACCTTTTTGCACATGCAAAGGTATAGAATAGACATTACCAATTGTGTTTTCTTTATATTCTCCAAAACACATTAAATGACCATAAAAGTAACCTCTTATTGTCCATTCTAAAATACTTACTAATACTAAACCATCTGCAATAATTGGTGAGGCATAAAGATAACCAATAAAACTTTGAAAATCATATAATGTTTTAAAATCTATGATTTTATCGCCCGTTTTAATATCCAGACCATATAAATGAGCATCTTGAGTAAACATATAAACAGTATCCCCAATTACAATAGGAGATGCTGAATTATATTGGATAGATTTCCCTTTATTAAAAGTCCATTTTTCTTTCCCTGTATTTAAATCCAAGGCAAACAAATTACCGTTTGATGCCATAACAAAAACTGTATCATCAAATACTGCAGGTGTTGCAGCTGGTTGAGAAGTTGCTTTTAAATTTGAAAAATTATAGAGTTTTAGCTCAATATTTCGCAATATTGATGATTGATTTCCTATAGTCTTATTCCATAAAATTGAACCATCTTCTGCATCTAATGCATAAATCTTATCTGTTCCATTAAATGAAAAAAGTTTTTGTTGTCTTGCAACTACAAGTAATATTTTTTTGCCCTCGAAATCTATAATTACTGGTGACGTTCTACCAATAGATCCAACACTTTTATTCCAAATTTTTTTACCAGTATACGCGTTATAAGCAAAAAGACTTGCACCTTGAATATTGTCACAACCAACATATATTATCCCGTTATCAAAAGCAGGTGTAGATAAACTTCCAGCAGGTAGATTAATAGTACTATCCCACACTAGATTCCCACTATTTTCATCAAGAGCAATTAATTTGTTTTTATATAATCTATAATTAAGCATAGAATTTAATTTGTCAAATACATAAGATAACATTGGGTTTTTTGCATATTTTCCAGACCAAGACGTAATATAAACTCTTCCATTTGCAATGGTTGGAGAAGACGAAAAACAAATTGTACCTTCATTTTTATTTTTTGGATATTCCCAAACAACTTCTGATAAATCAGATTTATTTAACGCATATATCTTATTATTCCTACTATTAAGTTCACTTGTCGCAGCAATAACATATTTATCTCCAACAGCTACACCTGTTTCAATAAGATAGTTAGCTATACTTTCGTCCACAGGTTCATATTCAGATTCATCATCTTCTGAATCAAGGGCAAGATCAAATGCATATATTTTTTTGTCATTTGCACCAATATATACACGCCCATCTTTCATCACAGGAGTTCTAAACCATCCAGCAATATCTTTATCAACATAAGTCTGCCAATACGTTTTATTACCCTCATATTCAATTTCTTTTCCAACATATGATCGAGTGTTAGCCGGGTTTTTTCCAAATATTGGCCATTCACTATAAAATTCACTAACACCAATATTTCCCCCATCAATTTTAATACCATTTCCCTCTTTTATTCTAAATAAAAAATTAAAACTATCAAAAAAACCATCAATTGTTTGCCATAAAATTATCCATTTATACAAATAGGGAGTACTATCTAATTTATCTGAATGAAGGATTGCTTTTAATTTTATAACATTATAACTAGCATCAAGAGATGATATATCTATAGGGGAATTTAAAAAACCTTCAGTATTTCCCTCTAAAGACTCTATAACATCCTCGTTTTCATCTAAAATCTGTAATTTAACATATGTGTCTTCAGTTGGTTTTGTACTTTCCCAGATGATACTTTCCCAACCCTGAAATTTAGTTGGCTCAATCTTTTTTGAAATTACGTAACCTTCTGGATTATAACCTTCTTTAAAATATAGTTTAATCCTAACATAATCAGTAGCTAAAAATGCTTCATCTTTACCGGATATTTCTGGGTCAGGTTTACCTACAATTAAAGTATATACATTACCATCTTCATCTATATATTTATCACTACTTACATTTGATTTAATTGAATATTTTGAAATGTCTTCATCATAGTTTAATTTACCAATTTCGTTCCATTTGGGAATTAAATCTCCAGAGCTCCACAAAAACATTGATATTTCTTCTAGATTTGCGTCTTCGTCGTAAGGACCAGGCCACCACTGAACTTCAAATGACTCTACATCTCTGGTATTTTCATTAATTTCTATTTCATAAAGTTGTATAGGGTAATATGTGTAATATAGAACTCTATTAAGAGTCCCTTTAGATTCTAAATATTGTGAATCTTCTTTATCTATTGGTTCTAAATCAGGAAATTTTTCCATATTTAAAAAATCAGGTTTTATAAAACGAGAAAGAAATTGCGCTAAACTACCCCCTGATCCAGAAGGTGTCATCAATAGATTTTCACTGTACCACGCATTAACATTATCAGGATACCTTAAATGATCATATATAATATCATGCGGTGCATATTCAAGAATTACACTCCCATTATTTGGTGATAAAGAGCAATTAACTAGAGTTATATCTTTACTATTTTCAAATTCATTATATGCAACTCCATCATCATCAAATTGAAAAAGTTCAGCAGATACGTTTATTGAGAAAAAAACACTAATGACTAAAATAAAGACAGTCCATATAGCAATTGATTTATTTGCTATATTATTAAATCGCATATTAATATCTCCAATAATGTAATAGGTATATATTATTAATTATTTAATAAAATATATTAGCAATATTGTTTTATATAGTTTACGGTTTATATAAATGTCTTATATTTTTATAATTATTTGAATATCCATAACGTTAGTTCCTGTGGAGCCAGTCATTAATAAATCATTAAGATTTTTAAAAAATTCATAAGAGTTATTTTGTTTTAAAAAATCATCTGGATTAAGTTCTTTTTTAAGGGCTCTTTTATAAGAATATCCATCTGCAATAGCTCCAGCAGCATTGCTTATACCATCAATACCATCACTTGCAAAGGATGAAAAAACAACATTTGTATCTGATAATTGTTTAACACAGCTTAAAACCATTTCTTGATTTCTGCCCCCCTTACCACTACCCTTTATTTTAACAGTTGATTCTCCACCCGCTATAAAAACAAATCTTTTTCCATTATTTAAAAAGTTTATAACCTTATCAATTAAATATTTACCAATATATTTTGCTTCTCCATCTAAAGATGTCGTAATAATAATAGATCTATACCCAAGTTCTTCAGCTTTTTTTTGGGCAGCATTACATGCGATTTTGTTATTTGCAATAATAAAGTTAGAAACTTTATTAAAAATAGGATCACCTTCTTTTGGAGTTTCTGTTATAACACCTCTAATACCCTCATTAATCTTTTTTTTAACATCTGAAGGAATTTTCATCTCAATATTATATTTTTTAAGGATTTTTTTTGCATCAGTAAAGGTTGTAGTATCTGGATAGGTAGGTCCTGATGCAATAAATTCAATTGGATCACCTATAATATCAGAAATAATAAAAGAAATAACTGTACAATTTGTATAAGATGCGATTTTACCTCCTTTTACATGGGAAAGATGTTTACGAATAGTATTAATTTCATTTATATTTGCACCTGATTTTAAAAGTAAATCAGTAGATTTTTGTAGGTCCCCTAAATCAACAAGAGGTTTACAAAAAAGTGCTGACCCACCACCGGATATTAAAACAATTAATAAATCATTTTTTTTACAATTTTTTATTATATCAAGAGCCTTATCCGTCCCATCAATATTATTTTGATTAGGTATAGGGTGACTTCCTAAATAGGTTTTAATTTTTGAATTTTTTATTTTTTGTAAAGGGTCATTTGTAATCACTATACCTTTTTTAACTTCAATTGAATCGCATACTGCTTGAGTCATACCAATACTTGCTTTACCAAATCCAATTAAGTATACATTTTTATAATCTGATATATTAAAAGTTTTTGAATTAAAAATAATTTTATTTTCTTTAAATTTTGATTTAACAGAATTATATGGATCAACAGATTTTATTGAACTTTTAAGAATTTCAAGAGTATCTTCTCTTAATTTTTTAAGCTCATCATTATAACCATTTTGAATAATATTTTTTCGATTTATAAAAAGCATGACAGAGTCCTAATTTAATTTCCAAATTTTAATTGTTTCATTAAATTTTTTCTCATTTTTCTATTACCCGAAAAACCTTTCATCATTTTCTTTGTCATATTATAATATTTAAGCAATTCTTTTACATTTTTATTTTCAACACCAGCGCCCCTAGCTATTCTTTTAATTCTTGAAGCACGAACAATATTGGGAGTATTCATCTCTTCGTCTGTCATAGAGTCCATAATAATGCGGAATTTTTGTAATTTAATTTCTGTATTGTCCATATCCTCTTGTTTAACTTTGCCTTTACCAGGGAAACCCCCAGGCAACATTTCAGCTACTTTCCTAAGTGAACCCATACCTGATAACATATCCATTTGATCATACATATCATGTAAAGTAAATTTTCCGGACATAATTCTTTTAGCAGTCTTTTCGGCATCTTTGCCTTTCATACTTTCTTCTGCTTTTTCAAGAAGAGATTTTATATCTCCCATTCCCAATAAACGAGAAATAAATCCAGCAGGGTCAAATTTTTCAAAATCATTTGGATGTTCCCCTGTACCAATAAAAACAATAGGTGCGCCAACTTCTGATGAAGCACTTAATGCACCTCCTCCCTTTGCAGTACCATCTAACTTAGTTAGTACAATACCTGTAATGTTAACAGCATCATTAAAGGCTTTAGCCTGAGGACCTGCCTGCTGGCCTGTAGCAGCATCAACTACGAGTAATTTTTCATTAGGTTTTGTTGCTTTAAAAATATCTTTCATTTCATTAATTAATTTATCTTCCAGTTTATGCCTACCAGAGGTATCTACAATAATTACATCACTTGTTCTCTTAAATTTTTTTAATCCTTCGTTTACAACTTTTACTGCATTTTTTTCAGCTTTATTTCCAAAAAAAGGAACTTTAACTTGTTCTGCAATTTGTTTTAATTGTTCATAAGCAGCGGGTCTATGTACATCTCCTGCAATTAAAGCAGGTCTTAACCCCTTCTTTTTAAAAAAATTTGCAAGTTTTCCACATGTTGTTGTTTTACCTTGGCCATATAAACCAACCATCATAATGATTTGTTTTTTTATAGGCAATTCTCTTGAATCCCCTAAAATTTCTACTAATTCTTCATATACGATACGAATCACATGTTCACGGTTACTCATACCGGCAGGTGGTTTTTCTTGTAATGCTCTTTTTTCAATTTTTTTTGATAATTCTAAAACAAGTTTAACATTAACATCAGCTTGTAATAAAGCTCTTTGAATATCTTTAATTACTTCTTTTACAAGTTTTGAATCTATATGAACAGCATTTGCAATTTTTTTTAAGGTCCCCTTAAGAGAATCCCCTAAATCATCTAATACCATTTTATCTTGAATCTGGAAATATAAAAAGAGGCATTAATATTTATCGTCTAAAAAGTTAATTTATGTTTTTAATGATTTCTTCTTCTTTTTTTTCTAATTTTATATCTTTGTCAGTATGCAATTTAATAATCAAATCCTCCCAATCTTCAAATATTTTTTCAACAACTTCCTTACTATTTAAATATAATTTTTTCATCTCTTCAACAGATTCAGAAAAATTATTTATCGTATGAGACAAATCTGTTTCTGTAATTATTCCTACAATTTCATTATTAAGTACTACAGGCAATTTTTTAATTTTTTTATCTTTCATTATTTTTGCAGCTTTTTCGATAGGTGCCAATGCATGAACAGTTATAATATTTGGAGTCATAATTTCTCTAATTTTTGTTTTTTGAGGATGTTTTTCTTGAAGAATTGCTCGTTCAATAATATCTCTTTCAGTTACTATACCTACTATTATGTCTTTATCCATAACCACAAGACTTCCGACCTTTTTCTCACTATATTTTTTACAAGCATTGATTATTGAGTCATTTGAATTGATTCTCATAATATTTTTTGACATTATTTCTTTAACAATCATCTAATCCATCCTAATTAATGAAAAATTTTGTTTTTTTTAATATAAATGTAAAATTTGTTAATATATCTTTTTAAATTATTATTTTTCTTTTAAATCATAATATATTAAATAATTAAGATATTATTAATAAATAAAATTCCAAAAAGTATTTATGTGATTTAAAGATTAACAGCCGTTAATAATTGGGAAAAAATTATATAATAAAAATTGTATTATATAATTTGTTAAATAATAATTTTAAAATATATGGAGGCAATAAATAATGAAAAAAATTTTAAAAAAGATGATAATTTTTAGCTTAATAACGTTGCTTTTTATTTCTAGCGCTGGAGCAACAATAAATATAAAAAATAATAAAAATATAACTCAACAAAAAGATATTTATCAGGATAATGAAATTAGCAAAAAAAACCTTAATAACGATATCGATTATAAGATTTCTGTTAATATAAAAGAAATTAGAGCATATGATACTATCGATTTTTTTAGCGACCCAGATTTTTATGTCTTAGTTTTTGTAAATAATGTCAAATATAAAAGTCCCTGTTGGAAAAATCAAAAATATATTACTGAAGAATGGTCGACCGGCACCATTGATGTACCTGATGATATTGATGAGGTAGACATAAAAATTCAACTATGGGATAAAAATTTTTTAAAAGATAAATTATGTGATATTAGCAGTAATGTAGAATATGGATATAATGACTCGCAACTTGACGTTGAACTAATATACGATCTTAAATCAGGCCATTGGAGAGGAGACGATTTTATTTATCCTTACTATATCTCAAATCTAGACAAAAGTGGATATGGACGTTTAAATGGTTGTGATGATAACAGTATTTATGAAAATGATAGAGACTGCGAGATAATTTTTGATATAACTCAAAACGATCCTGATGGTGATGGAATACCATATTGGACAGAGGTAAATGTTTTTGGTACAGACCCAGAGGTAAATGATACAGGTATGGATTGTGATAATGATGGTGTTCCTATTGAATGGGAATATAAATGGGGCCATTATTTTTACTACAATTATAATAATCATGAATACGAAAGTTATTGGTTTTACGATCCATTTGTAAAAGAAGACCATTCAAATATTGACTTTGATAATGACGGATTACAAAATACTGAAGAGTATCTAACATCTAAATGGGGTTCAGATCCTTTTCGTAAAGATATTTTTCTTGAATTAAACCAAATGGAATTGGGTCCTGATAACCAAGGCGGATTCGTACCTGAATTATCAAAGCAATTAATACAAGATCCTTTTAGAAAACATAACATATTTTTACATATTGATGATGGATGTATGGGAGGGGGACAAAAAAATATTACTTTTGATCCGCAAACTACTCGTGAAGAATTGCACCAGATTTATTTTGAGTATTTTCTACAAAACGATTCAGATTATTGGCGAAGAGGCATATTTCACTGTGCCATTATTGTTTATAATTGCAGTTCTGGTTCCGGTTTTGCTTTCAGTACAAAAGTTAATGATACAAGAAGATTGGATAGTTTTTTAATAGGTTCAAAAACCAACGATAATGGACCAATATATAAATACCCTATCAAGAATATTTTAAAACGTAAAAGTCTAGATCCAGAATACCATCGAAGAATTTCATATGCAAGTGCAATGATGCATGAATTAGGACATACTCTTGGAATTTTCCGAAGTAACACTCCTGGTTGTGATAATCCAGCAGCAGTATTTCCTCGCGAAGAATGGTTAAAATATTTAGGTTATAGAAGCTGTATGAGTTACAATAACGTCTTTTATTTAATTGACTATTCAGATGGTTCCCGTGGAAAAAATGATTTTAATGATTGGAGTACAATAGATTTAACATTATTTGAGAAAGATTTATAATAAATATTCTAACAAACTGATAAACCTATTAACAAATTCCAAAAGGTTTAAAATATTTTATTTCTTACTAATAAATATAATGATAACTAGAAAAGAGGCTTTTATTTTATTAAGAAGATATCTTAGAGATGAAGATAATATAAAATATTCCATTGCAGTTGAAGCTATACTTCGTGAAATTGCAAAAAAGATTGATAGGGACGAAGAACTTTGGGGATTAACTGGACTTTTACATAATTTAGATTATGAATTTACAAGAAATAACCCTGAACAGAGGGGCAATCTTTCTTCACAACTTTTAGAAGATATATTTCATGAAAATGGTATAAATGCAATAAGAGCCAACAATTATGTTCATACTGATTATATGCCTACAACCTCTCTTGATAAATCGTTAATAGCAGCAGTAGCAATTACAGATTTAATATTTGAAATTTCGCGTTCTTTACCGACAAGGAAAATTGAGGATATTACCATTGAAAGACTAAAAATAAAATTTTTAGATTCCTCATATGCTAAAAAAATTAATAGAAATAAAATTAAACTTTGTACTGATGTTGGCATAGATTTGAAAACCTTTCTAAAGATTAGTTTAGATGCATTGAGAGGAATATCTAATAAATTAATTATTTAATTTTATTTTTAGTAAAAGTTTAATATAACTTAGTATTGTGTTTATTATAAAATTGTGATTGTGTGGATAGAAAAAAATCAAATGTAGGTTCCGATGAAGAATACATTCGTCTTAAGCTCCCAAATAAAAAAAATAATGAAATGTTTGCAATTGCAGACAGATTAATGGGCGGTTCAAGAATTAACGTAATCTGTGCAGACGGTAAATCTAGACTTGCTCGCATTCCTGGGAGAATGAAAAGAAAACAGAGAGTACGTGCAGGTGATTTAGTAATAATAAAACCTTGGGATATACAAAACAATAAAGCTGATATCATTTTTAGATATAGACAGACTCAATCAAGAATTCTAAGTAGAAGAAAATTACTTCCTGAGGAAATTGATGTTTTCTGAAAAATTTTTAGACAAAAAAAATTTAAAAAAATTAGATAAAAAGTTACAGTTTTTAATAAGTAAAAATGGTTTTGATAGAAAAACTCAAGATGAAGTTTTTGATAAATCAACGCTTAGAACTTTAGAAAAACTTATTTCAAATAGAATAATTTTCATGTTAGATTTTCCAATATCAACTGGTAAAGAAGGTAACGTTTTTAGAGCAATTACTCCAAATAAAAAATTTGTAGCATTAAAAATTTACAGAATTTCAACATCTACTTTTAAACATATTTCAAAATATATTATTGGTGATCCACGTTTTAAATCAATTCATCTTTCAAGAAGAGATATTGTTTTTACATGGACAAAAAAGGAATATAAAAATTTAGAAAGAATAAAAAAATATGATATAAAAGCCCCAAAACCAATTATAAGTATTAAAAATGTTTTAGTGATGGAATATATAGGATATAAAAACAGACCAGCTCCTTTACTTAAAGATGTAGAGCTTGATAATCCAAAAAAAATTTTTTCAATTATTATAAAAAACATTTCTGATATGTATAATAAAGCAGGTCTCGTTCATGGAGATTTAAGTGCATATAATATTCTTATTTATAGAAATAATCCATATCTAATCGATTTTGGACCAGGTGTGCTTATTGAACATCCAAATTCAAAGGAACTTTTAAAAAGGGATATACATAACATAATAAAACATTTTAGAAAATATAATATAAATGTAAAAGAACAAAGTATATATAATAAAATAATAAATAAAAACAAGTGATTTCAATGAAGTATATCAATATTCCTATGGACCGAGTTGGCGTATTAATAGGAAAAAAAGGGGAAACAAAAAAGGAAATCGAAGAAAAATTTAATATTACAGTAAATATTGATTCGAAAAGCGGTGAGGTCAATTTTAATGAAAATAAAATTGATAACCCTCTAATTATAATTAAAATGGAAAATATTATTAAAGCAATAGGCAGAGGTTTTTCTCCTGAAAATGCCATGAAACTTATGGAAGATGAATCAGATTTCTTTAGTTTTAATCTATACGATTATGTTGGTAAAAAGGAATCTCATGTACGAAGATTAAAAAGCAGAGTTATTGGCCGGGAGGGAAAAACAAAACATATTTTAGAAGATCTTACTAATTCAAAAATTTCTGTATATGGACATACTATTTCAATAATTTCTGATGTATCTAAAATGAATATTTTAAAAAAAACAATTGATATGCTACTTACAGGTAGTAAACATGCAACGGTTTATAGATTTGTTGAGGCGCAAATGAAGGAATTAAGACGTTCAGAACGATTTGGATTTTAACGGGTAATATTTTAATATAATATTACATTCCCTTGTGCTGATAAATTATTTTGCCGCCTTAGCTCAGTTGGTGGAGCACTCGGCTGTTAACCGAGCGGTCACCGGTTCGAGTCCGGTAGGCGGCGTACACTCCAACGGGAGAAAAACTTTTCGACAAGCCGTTTTTTTGCCCTTTGCCGATTTTTTCACCGTGTTTTCCTTTACCAAATTTGGATGTTTTTTGGTATTTAAGGACACGGTTGATCCATTAGAAATTAGCATCTTTTGCATACAGCTCAGCGTCTTTTACATACCCAATTGTAGTGTTCAATCTTTGATGGCCTAACCATCTTGACACACTGTAAATATCAAAGGTCTCTTTTTTTGGATTATAGGTTCTCAGTAATCGTGCAACACCGCAAAAGTGTCGTGAGCAATAGTTGTAATATTCCGGGTAAAAGTCGTATACTTTTGGTTGGATAATCCGGTTGATGTACATTCTTAGATTTTCACAGTTAAACTTCTTTTCATTCCAGAAAGGTCTGCCATCAGGGTATAAGAACAAGTAGTCACCAGATAATTCGTTTGCAACCTTTGGTCGCCAGTGGTCGATCCAGTTCTTTAATGATTTTATATTCGTTCTCTGTAGCAGATTTGGTGTTCTTAGCCATCGTTCTCTCAGTTTTCTCTTTGGTTCAATCACTTTTATCATTCCGCGATCAAAGTCAACTTGAGAGACCTTCATGTAGCCAGGTTCGCTTGGTGCCCTCCAGCCGATAACAAAGTTGAATGTCAGGTAGTACTGGACGAGAGCGTTGATATAAGGATTCTTGTGCCATTTATAACTGATAATCTTGTATACTTGGTCGGGTGTAGGAAATTTATTAACAGAGTCAACAGGCGATGACGAAGTTGTCATAGCCATTCATGACACCGGTGTTGATTATAACCATATTGATCTGAAAGATAATATTTGGTATGATCCAATAACTGGCACGCCAGGTTACGATTTTGGCGACAACGACAACGATCCAATGGATGAATTTGGTCACGGGACTTTTTGTGCTGGTATTACTGCTGCTGTAACTAATAATAGTAAAGGTATTGCTGGTGTCAGTTGGAATTGTAAAATTATGCCAATCAAAGTGAATGAAGGAGCAAAGGATGATTTTACACTTGAAGCTGCTTATAATGGATTGATATATGCGATCGATAAAGGGGCAGATGTAATCAGCATGAGTTGGGGCTTTCCAATGGGAATACCTTTATTGCATGAGGTAATTAACTATGCCTATAATCAAGATATTGTTTTAGTTGCTGCTGCCGGAAATGACGATACAGTGGCTAAGCTGTACCCAGCTGCTTATGAAAATGTTATAGCCGTTGCTGCAACAGATAAATATGATGATATAGTTTCATTCTCAAACTATGGAGACTGGGTTGATGTCGCTGCACCAGGTTTTAATATACTTTCTCTTAGAGCTAAAGATACAGACATGTATGGTGACGGTTCACATATAGTCTATGAAGACTATTATATTGCAAATGGTACTTCATTTTCCTGTCCGCATGTCGCGGGGTTATCTGCTTTATTGTTATCAAAAAATCAGTGTCCAAATCCTGCTGAGATGGTAGAATCGATAATAAAAATTAGTTCAGATGAGTTGGATTCAGAAAAATACGTGAAACACGGGAGAATAAATGCGTACAACGCCTTAAATCAGGAATCTTTTGCAGCTGTTTTGAATGATATTAAAAAATGGGAAGATGTCAAAGAAACAATTGATATTTATGGAACTGCATGGGGTGAAAATTTTAAATATTATTTATTAGAGATAGGCAATGGAGAAAATCCGAATTCATGGCATCTGCTTGAAAATTCGTCAGAATCTCAGACCGGCAATCTAATATCACTACATACCACAGGGATTAGCGAGGGACTACATGCTATAAGATTAAAAGTAGTATGTGATTATGGCGTCTACTCTGATAAAACATTTATATATGTGAATAACGAGGCTGATGGAACATATCAAGCCGATATTCATGTTAGCAACTGTTACGATAGCTCCACCCCTGAGTTTGGTATAAAAAAATTTAGCACTATACAAGAAGGAATAAAGCATGCCAAATCAGGTGATACAATTTTTACTTATGACGGCATTTATTTTGAAAATATTAAGTCGACGTTTAAATCAATAAAATTAATCGGTCAAAGCAAAGATTGGACGATTGTTGAAGGAAATATCAAAATTAGCTATACCTCCAAAGCAGAGGTAAAAGGATTTAAAATAAGAGAATCGGACGATGATTTTTTACTTAAATTACATCATTCAATTAAATGCGAAATTACTCACAATATTCTCGATGCATCCATATTTCAAGATTGTTTAATGTTAAGTTCGTCTTCAAATAATCTTATCAGTGACAATATTATAAAACCAGGTGTTTTTGATCGTGGGATCCATCTTATTAGTTCAGATCGAAACACAATTACAGAAAACACTCTAATATGTATTTATACAGGCATTGAAATTAGGAAACTTTCAAAGAAGAATATAATAAATGACAATCTCTTTGATAACTGTTATACTGCAATAAAATGTGATACAGCATATAATAATAAAATAACAAATAACACAATTAAAAACAGTAACTATGGTATGATTATTGAGTTTTCTGTAGGTAATAAAATCTATAAGAATAATATCGAATACTCTGAAGAAGCAGCTATAAATGGATTATACTCGCTATTTAACAAAATCATCGGAAATCGGCTTACAAATAACTTTTTCGGCGTAGATCTCCAACTATGGATTTCGAATAACATATATTATAATAATTTTGAAGAGTCCACTGCGAGAGATGCATATCATCTTAATTACCCGCAAAATGTTTGGTATAAAGAGAAAATTATTGGGAAGGATATGGGTAATTACTGGTCTGACTACAAAATAAAATATCCACATGTTGAGAATAAGGACAACGATGGTGTTTGGGATGAACCTTATGAGATATTATGCAATTTTGATATGGAAGAACCTGCGGAAGATAAATATCCAGTAGTAAATCCCTTTGACCTCACTAATTTAGAATCAATCATTGAGGCTACTGTAAGCGAAACAAACAATGTTGATTATGGAGATGTATTGAGCGAATTAGAAACCATCCAATCATTTATAGAACCATTTGTTTATGAAAATCTAATTTATATTGTTGATCAATATTATTCGGATTTTGCAGGGGAGAACCAAGATGAGTTCCAATTAATGGAACCATTCCCTGACGTTCAAGCTTGAAAGTATCCTGGTCAACTAGGCAGTCCAACCAACGCCTAATTCCCAATCCCTGAAATTAAGCGATTCAAAGCCTATATTGGTTTATAAATTGATTTAAAGAAAAAGAGAAGGAGGTGTTTTTTAAGCTATTAATTGCTCTGCAGGTCTAGAGATCCCAAAATATAAACGGAGCATACTTGTCTTTGAACAACACAAGGATTGTTCTAGTTTTCCACCCAACAAGTTCGCCTCCTTCATATCTTTTAATCCTTAATTGATACATTGAAAACTGACGAACAGAGCACTCATAGTAGCCCCGATCATCTGTGTTATTCTCTGTCCAAATGGTCGTCCCCCCTAGAAGGACTAATATATTAGCATCTGCTGGTAATTTTTTTGGTATAGGAATTCCAAATGGACCTGTGACCCAAGTCCAAACCTTGACATAGCCATAAAGAGTAACATTAACTAGTTCGCCATTCTCACTTATAGATTGGATACCTAATTCATATGCCTCCATATCTAGCGTAATGGCTCCATTCTCATCTATAGCAACTGCATCATTCAATGCCTGTTCCACAACCTGACAAGTCGTTGGATCCTGCTCCTTAAAATCTTCAAGGGCAGCAAGTATATACTTCCATTCCTCTCTTGTCAACTTTATAATATTTGTAGCTGCTGGACTGGTCTCTGCCTTTTGTTTTTCCTCTCTAGATATAGCAGATACTGGCATTTTACTAAAATCAGCGTTATTTTCAATATTTACTTCTCCACTAATAGCTGTAGTAGAAATAACCATAGATACTACTACGAAAAATGCTATTAAAATTTTCAAAACATTTCTTGTCTTCATTTTTATCACATTATGGAAATATTATCAATTTTGATATATAAGCTTTACAACCAAAAATTCCAAATTAACTCCATTCGTTAAAGATGAAAAGGAAAATGAAATACTTCTTCAAATATTTGAATGACATTATCAACTGTTGAATCAAAATTAAAATGTTTTTTAGATTTCTTATAACCGCCTAATTTATACCATTCTTTAATAAAATCACTTAGAGCGGCGATAATATTTGGATCAATCATGCTATCTCTATGAGTTATAAGGAGCCTGTAAAAATCTTCAGCTATTTCAAGGTTTTTCCACACATAGAATTTTTCTCTACCAACAGGTTTCTTAAAAACAACTGGTTTATGGTGATGATGGTGAGAGATAAATTTACCATCTTTTACTTCAATGTATGCAATAACATCCATATCAAGAAGTTTCTTAATATGAAAATCAACGGTTGAGATATGGATCTTTAAATCTCTAGCGAGCTCAGACTTTGAACAAAAACCCGGAAAAAACAAATATATTATAATTTTAAAAGGAACTTCCTGCCTGAGAAGACTTACCAACTCTCGATCTTTTACACCTACTTGTTCACAGACATAGAATCTTTTATTTTTTTTATAAATATTAATACTTATCATATCTAATTTCATTAAATATCTTAAATGATGTCTAAGAGCAGAACGTCTTATTTTCATTCTCAGGCATATCTCAGTAATATTTAATCCTGGATTCTCTGATATAAACTGATAGATATTTCGCCTTAATTTAAAATCCAGAATATTTTTCTTAGTCAACATTTTATTTTATTCACCCATATTAATTAATATTTATTGTTAATGTTTTATATATTTATCCATCCAGCACTCCAACCAACCACTAAAACAAAAAAAGAAAAAAGGGTTTAGTAAGTAAGAACTGACTTTAAAAAACCGGCAAGGCCTATTTTAGGGGTTCTGCCGATTAATTTTACTTCGAGAAACTTGTTCATGTGCGGTAGGCGGCGTTTTTTTTTTATATAATTTATATTACTTTTACATTTAGAATATCTTTATAAGTAAAAAAATTATTATTATTTTTTAAGGGTGCACCATGAATATTATTGAAACAAAAAATTTAACTAAATTTTATGGAAAAATTAGAGGTATTGAAGATTTAACTTTGACTGTTAAAAAAGGTGAAATCTTTGGATTTCTAGGGCCAAACGGTGCAGGAAAAACAACAACAATTAGGACTCTTTTAGGATTATTAAAACCAACCAGTGGAGAAGCTTTTATTTTAAATAAAAATATTGAGAATAATATAGTGGAAATCAGAGCAAATGTTGGTTATATTCCCGGTGAACTTGCATTATATGAACATTTAACGGGTAAACAATTCTTAGATTATTTTAGTTCTCTACGTGATACTAATCTTTCTTTACTTGAGGGATTACTCGAAACTTTTGAACTTCCTTTAAATAGAAAAATAAAAGGTTATTCAAGAGGAATGAAACAAAAAATGGGAATTATACAAGCTTTTATGGATGATCCCCCTTTAGTTATAATGGATGAGCCAACATCAGGTCTTGATCCTTTACTTCAACAAAAATTTTATGAATTTTTACATTCTGAGAAAAAGAAAGGACGAACAATGTTTTTTTCATCTCATATCTTAAGTGAGGTAGACAAAATTTGTGATAGAGTTGCAATTATTAGAGATGGTCGATTAATCACACTTGAAAATATCGATACTCTTAAAAAGAAAAGTGGAAAGATTATCAAACTTAAAATCAAAGAAAATCCTTCTAAATTTAAAGGAGCTAAGAATATGAAGATAAAAGAAGGGTGGATCGAGTTTGTAACAAGTGACAATATTAATCATTGGATAAAAGAAATATCAAAATTTACAGTTTTGGATTTAAAGATCATTGATTTCAGTTTGGAAGATATTTTTATCAGATATTACGAGGAGGAGTTTTAGAAATGGATGATTTTGATATCAACAAAATATTGAGATTAAGAATTGCTTTTCAGACAATAAAAGACTATTGGAAAATTACAATTATAATTACTATTCTTTTTGTTGGTATTACTACCTTATATTCAGCAATGTTTCCTGCTTTCAAAGATATGTTAACAGAAATGATGGAGTCAGGTTTTGCTGAAGGTTTTTCATTTTTAAGAGGCATTGAAGATATGGGGTCTTATGTAGGATTCCTAAATATGGAGTTATATCAAATATTTTGGATTATGATACTTGGAATTATTTTAGGTTTTCTTTCAGGTGCTGTAATTGCAAAAGAAATTGAAGGGAAAACCATTGATTTGCTTATGTCAAACCCTGTTTCTAAAAAACAAATTATTTTTGAAAAATTTATTGGTTTGATCCCAATGGTATTGATAGTAAATTTTGGAACAATGTTTGCTGTATTTGGTATAACAATTGCAATAAACGAAGAATTAAATTTTGGAAATGTTTTTCTTACTCATATTACATCAATTCCCTATTTTCTATCAATAATTGCAATAGGTATACTTGTTTCAGTTGTAATTAATGAAAAGATGAAAGCAGGAATCATTATGGTTGCAATAATAGTTAGCATGTATATTTTTGAATCACTGGGTAATATGGTACCAAATTATGAAGCAATGGGAGTTATATCAATTACCCATTATTATAACCCCTATGATACTCTTAAATTTGGAGAAATTGATGCTGTCGGAATGATTGTACTATCAGTTATTATCGTTTGGAGTTTAATTATTGCAATGCTATATTTTGAAAATAAAGATATAACAATTTAAAAAAAATTATTTATAAGAATTTCTATGGATTCTTATTATTATTTAGCTGCATATGTTCTTACATACTTATCTACGAAAAATGTACTTAAAAGACATCTAAATACTATGGATTAGAAGGAATAAGGCTGGTAGTTTTTTAGAGTGCATCCCATCCCCTCCTATTGAGGCCAGCCTCCTTCTTTTTTATTATATCTTTCAAAAAAGATATATAGTTTTATTTTATACGAGCCCACATGGCTCATAAAAAGAAAGATACTGAAAAAGCAAAATCAACCTCATATACAGTGGAAGATGCTATTAAGGTTGCAGATGATATTTTTAAGCTTAGTAAAGAAAAAAAATATAATATTGGCGCCTTTATTCATGGAATGATTTTTGCAATGGAATATGCACAGCAATCATATAAAATTCCACATCAACAAATGGCAATAATTAAAAGAGATTGTCGTAAATATTTCAAAGAAATTGAAAAATTTCAAAAATAAAAAAAAAATTATAGAAAAAATTTATTTTTTTTTTAAAATATTTTATTTTGATAATAAAAATATTTAATCTTTTATATGCAGGTGATAATGCATCCACAAATTATTTAAAAGTTAAAAACATTTTTAATATCAAAGTAGGGATGAGTAGATTAACTTTAAATAAAAAAGGAATTGGTGGATAAGATGGGATGCGAATTCAAGACCCAAGTTAAGTTAGATTATATCCAAGATTTTGAGATGATGTTTGAGAGGATGAAAATTGATCGTCCTAGAGAAGCAGCTGTTTATTATGTTTCTTTGTTTGTTGACTGCCCTAAAGAATTTTCTGATTTTTTAAAAATAGCTGAAGAATTTGCAAATATTACTAGACGTCCTTTAGAAACAGGTCGAAATTCTCTTTTAAAAAATGGACTTATTGCAAAAGTACTTTTTTCAAATGATTCAAAAGAAAACTTTGGAAGAGAAAGTTATCTTCCAGCTCATCCTAGAGCTTTATGGGAAGATATAAAAGATGACCTAAAAAAAGTAATTGCAGATGATACATATAGAGTAATAGAAAACAGAATAAATGAGTACAGTAATTTTTATACAAAAAATTTTGAAAAATATGGAATAAAACTAAAAAGAAATGGAAATGTAACCCTTCAATACAGCGGAAAATGGATTCTTTATAACGTTTTAAGTAATTGTCTTCAAAATAATGATAGTTTAAAAATCCAAGTAGGGGGAGAAAGATTTTTTGACGATCCTTTTGTAAAATATTTCAAAAAATTGTTAGATCTTGATACAAAAGTTCAGTTGATAATTGATAATACAACAAAAATTGAAGTAATCAATAAATTAAAAGAAGTATATGGAAATAATCTTGAAGTAAGATGCTTTTCTGAAGAAATATCAGGCACAATGCGTAATTTTGTTTATGGTAAAGAAATTGCAATTAATGGCATTAAAATACTTCCAGAAACTAGTAATGAGCCATCTTACATTGGAACAGCTTATGTCGATCTGCAAGATATTGAAACATTGAGTGGTAAATTTAATAATTTATGGGATATTGCAAAACCATTAAAAAACGAGCGGAAAAAATAAATTTTTTTTATCTAAACCTTATTGTTTCTAGATTATATGGGGCTTCTGTGTTAATTTTATATCTTTTATGAACCGCAGTTGATATCTCTATACATTTTGATTCTTCACCATGACCAAAAATAATTCTTTCTGGCCTGGGTGACATATTATTAATATAATTAAGAAGTTGCCTTCTATCACTATGACCAGAAAAACCATCACAAGTTTCTACTTTCATTTTCATTTTAATATTTACAATATTTCCACCTAGATTTAATGGAATGTCCTCATGGCCTCTTTGTATTTTTTTACCAAGTGTCCCTTCAGCTTGATAACCTACAAAAGCTATAGTATTTTTTTTATCTTGAGCCCATTCTTTGAAATATTCCATTATAGGACCACCATTCATCATACCGCTAGTAGCAAGTACAACACATGAATCTGGGTAATTACTAATAATTTCCTGTCTCATCTCATTACTATCTACTCTTTTAAATATTTCAGAAAGTAATGGGTTTTCACCCTTTTGAAAAATTTGACTGCGCAGTCTATTGTTTAAATATTCAGGATAGGCTGTGTGAATTGCTGTTGCTTCCCAGATCATACCATCAAGAAATACAGGTATTTCAGGTATCTTTTTATTTTTAACAAGGTTTTCAAGAACAATCATTACTTCTTGACTACGTCCTACTGCAAAAACTGGGATTAAAACTTTGCCTTTTTTCTTTACACAACTTTGAACAATATCATTTAATCGCTCAGTTGCTTCTTTTCTAGTAGGTTGAAAATCATCTCGCCCTCCATAAGTACTTTCCATAAAAATTGCCTCAAGTCGAGGGAAATGATTTATCGCAGGATTAAAAAGCCATGTTCTTTCATATTTAATATCTCCACTAAAAGCAATGTTGTAAAGACCTTCTCCAATATGAAAATGAGCAATAGCAGAACCTAAAATATGACCTGCATTATGAAATGTAAGACGAACATCTGGGGTAATATCTGTTGTTCCACCATAATCAAGTGTTATACAATGTTTTATTGCTTCTCTGATATGCTCTGCTGAATAAGGAATTTTTTTACCATCTGCTGCAGCAACTTTCAAATAATCCATCTGAAGAAGAGTACTCATGTCTCTAGTTGGATTAGTGCAATAAACAGGGCCGTCAAATCCATATTTATATAGTAATGGTATCAATCCAGAATGATCAAGATGTGCATGAGTTAAAACTACGGCATCAAGAGTTTCAAAAGGTAAAACTTCAGGTAGATGTAAATAAGGTGTACCATTATCAGATGATACATCAACTCCACAATCAACCATTATCTTACTATCTTGAGTATGTATCAAAGAGCAAGATCTGCCAACTTGTCTAAATCCTCCTAAAGAAGTAACCCTAATAAATTTTTCACCTTTGGATACTCCTCTATGAAGTCTTCTTCCAACCTTTCGAAGAATCTCTTTTCTTTCCTCACTCATTGATCTAAGATAACCTCTTATCTCCTTTACAGTCTTTGATTGAATTGGAGGAGTTCTAATAATTTTTGGAGACCAGTTAATAGTTTTTCTAATTTCATTTAATAAAGTTCCTTGTTTACCAATTGCAATTCCAGGTTTAACTACCTCAATTGTTACTTCACCTACTTCAGGTAAAAAATATATATTTGTAAGTTCAGCATCTTTTGGTATCAATCTTTTAATCTTTTTTTCAGCAGTTTCTGTATCTGTAAGAACAGAGGGATCTGGTCTTACTGCAATTCTTTTTTGAAGCATTTTAGCAAGTTGCTTTACTAAATCTTCATTTTTTGCAAATTTATCAGGATGTTTAGTATAAACTACAAGTAAAGCTCCTTCAAACTCAACATCTGAAACATCAATACTTGGCGGAATAACGCCTCTTACCTTTCCTCTAATTTCTCGTAAAACATCGTCTACAGGCATAATATACCTTCTATAATCTTATAACACGAAATTTTAATGACACTTTATAATAATGAAGAAATTAACAAATCTATTATTTTTATTTTTCAAGTTTTTCTTTACGCTTTTTAATCTCATCTTCACTGATATCTTTAAACCCATCTTTATTTATAACAGCAATATTAATATCTCCTCCTGAGGCAGAATCTCTGCTTTTTGCAGCTGTTATAGCTCTTATTGCTAAATCTACTCCTTCATTACAAGTTAAACTATCTTTATAATTATCTTCTAAAACACCAAAAACATAGGGTGAACCTGAACCTGCAGAACTATATTTATCAGGAATTGCCCCTCCAGCAGCATCAAGTGAATAAACATGAGGACCTGTTTCGTCAAATCCTCCTAGGAGTAGCTGAACATAATAAGGATAGAATTTTCTTTGATTTAAAATATTTGACATAAGAGTTGCCGCACTTTTTATTGGAATTTTATTATCTCTTTTTAATCTGTATAGATTTGCTTCAGCATTTAAATATCTTGCAAGTACTTGTAAATCTCCTACTAGCCCTGCTGTTGCTAAAGCAATATGTTGGTCAATTTTATAGAGCTTTTTAGTTTTTTTATGGGCAATTAATGTTCCCATTGTTGCTCTTGTTTCTGTTGCTATGACAACACCGTCTTTACAGACTAAACCTAGTGTTGTAGTTCCAGTTTTCGTAACATCTTTTGATTCCATAATAACTCCTCAAAATTAGGAAAAATATGAAGTTGAATCTTATAACCTTTATATATAATTTACGTAAAAATATCATATTACATCAAGTAAAATTAAAAATTATTCCAAAAATAATTCTGCTACCTTATCTACCTGGTCTTTATGAGCAAGAACTGTTACTCTATCTCCTGAATATAGCTCAACATCTTCTGTAGGAATTATAAATTTATGATCCCTTTCAATTGCTACAATTAGACTTTTTTTTGGTAGGCCAATTTCTTTTATTGTCTTTTTTGAGAGTCTTGAGTTATTAGCAATAGGAAGACGGAATATTTCTGCATAATTACCTACATTCATATACTCTTCAACATTTGGGTGTTTTATTGATTTATAAAGATGTTCAGCCATTACAATGTTTGGACTTTTAACCATTTTTACGCCTTTTTCCATATACATAGGCTTGCTTTCTTCTTGGTTTACTACAGATACAAGGTTTTTAACACCTTTATTCTTTGCAAGAGAAATAACCATTAAATTTATCGCATCATCATTTGTAGTTGCTACTAACACATCTGCCTTTTTTACTTCGGATTCATCAAGAGTTTCTTCTTGGGTAGCGTCTGCATTTATTGCTACTGCATCATATTTTCTGGCAATTTCTTCACAACTTGCTTGATCTTTATCAATAACAATAACATTATGATTTCCATCATTAAGCGCAAGTTCGGTTAGTCTTTTACCTATACCACCAGCACCTACAATTACAATATACATATGTTATCCTCGATAATAAATAATTTTATGGGGGTGGTAAATTTATGATTGTTATTAAAACTTTTGTTTAATTTTCAAAATTATTCAGATTTAATTAATTTTTTGATATTTATATTTTAATATGTGAATATATTTTTATATAATAAAAGAAAAAAGATGAACTATATTATAGTCCAAATTTTAACAAAATGTGCATCAAAATCATAAATATATATGGCTGATTTGATAAGATCTTAAAAATTGGTTTATCAATAGGTTTATTTTTTGGTATTGCCATATCTAAAGTACTTTCAGGGCCTTCTGCTCCATATTCATCTTGAGCTAATACTTTTATAATATAATTACCTTTTTTTGCCCAGCTATGGCTTACTATAACAGATGTTCCAGATGTAGTATAATCGGTCCATATAGTATCCCCATCTCCAAAGTCCACGAAAAATCTAATATTATCTCCGTTTGGATCTGTTGCATTTAGAACATAATCATATTTGGTATTTGGTTTTCCTTTTACCGGTCCCAAAATATTTACATTACCCGGTGCATTATTTTCCCGACCATATGTTTTAAAGCATAAATCCCATGTATACATATCTTCAAATCTTTTTTGTCCAACTTGGTTATTATTTGTTTCAATAAACATTGACTCATATGACTCATTACTCCAAGAGTCCCCATCATCTAGCGATATCCATACACAACCATAAGGATAAGATTCTGATATATTATTTGCAGCTATTGCATACCAATTATCAGTGATGTTTTCTGTATAACTAACTATATAATAGGTCTGACCAGTAACAACACTTATGTCATCGAAGTCAAATTCTACCCATCCAAAATCACCTGTTGGAATATCTTCTGGATCAAGACTGATTGTTGTTAAGTCCTCATGTGTTAAATTATCTTTTATTGATAAAACATAAGGATAGGTCGTTGTTGAATTTTTACCAATATATAGTTCTACTCTAGTTAAAATATCTTTAGTTGGAATAAACGATTGAGCTGTTTGAAGATACAAAGGATTTTCAAAAATAGTAAATTGACCCACTAAGAGAAAAATGTTTTCTGTCATTTCAGTTTGATATTGATCTAATTCATCTACATAATTTGCTATCACTAAAGTTCCACTTAAACATAGAATACTAATAGTAATTATTGCAAATATCTTTCTCAATTTTTTTCACCTCCCTCAATAATTTTAAAAAATATTAAATTGTTATTAATTTATAAATTTATCTAATTAACTATAGACAAATGACGAAAAAAAAATAGATTTAATTTTGAAGAACTTCATCCAATATTAAATAATTTTTTTCAAAATCAATTACCTTTACTTCAACATACTTATTAATTAAGCAACCAGCGTGATAAACTGCTTGATCCCCTATATTCCATAAGCCATCATCTGTATATTCGGAATCTAATAATTCACTAACTGAAAAAGAAAAAGTATCATCGTCTATTTTGAAAGTTACATTTACATCTAAGGATAAAGCATTTCCACCTTGATGGATTAATGTAATATTTTCATCTATTATATAACTATCAATTTTTACATATTGAGGAGTTGGAGCAGAAGATGGCGATAATAAAATTACATTTACAAAAGAAAAAATTAAAGCACCAAGTACTAACATTAATAGAGTTCCTAAAACTTCGGTTACTGCTTTATTATTTCTTCTATTTTTCATCTTTTCACTCTTCAATTTTTTAATTATTCTATCCATCCTGGAGCAATTTCTACTTCAATATCAACTAATTTTAAATTAATATTACAATTTTTATCATTAAATTCTAACATTACTTTTTTTCCAATATTTGATATAGAATAATCATCTGAATTTCTAAGACCCTCTGAAGTCAAAGTATTATCTAAATATAATTTCCAAGCGTTAGGATAATTTGTTGTGATATTAATATATCTTACTTGATAAAATAAATTTTCACTTAATTGTTTAAACTCTGTTAAAACTGGATAGGTCCCATAACCACTAACCGATGCTCTTCCAGTTGTACAATCAATGTTACAAAGAGTTAAAGTTAGGTTTTTTTGTATATAATTAAATTCTACTTTTAAAGGTGGTTTTATAGACATTATACTTCCAGTTTCTTGTTCTGTAATTAAAGATCCAGCTTCATATACAAAGGACTGATCAAGAAAATAAGCGTTTTTTGAAGAATATTTAATTAATCCTAATGAATGATTATCAAATACTCTTGAAAAATTTGTAATATTTATTGAAAATGATCCTTTCAATATTTCTAGCAACCCAAAGGACCTTGTTGAGGCAAACATAGGATCTTCTTTACTGCCTAAAGTAATTGATGTAGTGATTGGTGGAATATCAATATCTGATTCATTAAAATTTGAACCAATTATTGACTGAGTATCAATTGCAAATTTCAACTGAGCGAATTGATTTGCTACATCTTCCATATGCTCTGCTTCTTTTTGTACCATCCAATTTGGTACATAATGGGTTTGAACCATTACAAGAACTGAAATAAATAGACCAACAAGTAATATAGAAACTACTATACCTGCTACTCCATCATCATATTTTCGTATGCTTAATTTTTTTATTTTTTTCTTCATATTTTTCACCTAAATAAATATAAATTATTAATCAAATTGATGCCAATGTTGCTCAATTTCCCAATCACTAATTACAACTTCGTAAATTGTTATCTCGTCAATAATTGAGTTTACTCCTCCAAAGTAAAGATGGTTATCATTAACAATAATATCTTCATCAAAACTTTTTTGACTAATTGGAGTACTATTAACAAATAAAATCATTTTATCTGAACTAGAATTATAAGTTAATGTAATGAAATTAAAACCAGGGTTAAGAGGGGCACTAATTTGATGATTGTTAATTATAGCAAATACCTTATTTGAGTTTGCATTAATTGTATATGCTCCACTTTTTGATAAAACGCGTCTTTCTTTTTCTTCATAAGATATTTTAATTGTTCTAACAGTACAGTCTAAATTACTATCTCCATGAATGACGGCAAAAAAATCACCGTAAATATGAATAAATTTAGTTTTTGAACTTTTATAAATATATTTATCAAATTCAAAAGAATCATCATTGGAATTAGTTATATTGCCATTTTCACCAATTCTGAACGTCTTAATATAACCAGAATCATCATATTTATTTTTATACCTAGTATAACTGACAGCAAAAACACGGTCTTTTATATTAATTATATCTGGTCTATAACCATAATAACCATCAAATTCTAAATGGTCAACATCGCTATTTAATATATCTCCCATATCATTAATTTTTACAGTCTTAACCCAACCATCATTATTTGAACCAGTATAAGCAATTGCATAAATATTGCCAGATACATTAATAATTTCTGGATAACAACAATACGAATCTACAAACTTTTTAGATTGCATTGCTGAAATATCAATATTACCACCCTTTTCGATTGTTAAGGTTTTAATGTAACCATGATAACTAGAACCACTATAAGCAATAGCATAAATTTGACCATTTATGTGGAAAATATCAGGAGTTACGCAGTCGGAAGTTTCAAATTCCACTGGATTTGAATTAATAGTTGAAATGGTCCCATCGTTTGCAATATTTATAGTGTTAATAAAACCATCATCATCAACGCCCTTATATACAAAAGCAAAAACAATTCCATTTATGTGAATAATGTCTGGTCTAATTATTTCTGTATGTGAATCAAATTCAAATTCAAATTTTTCTTCTCCAATACTACCATCATCATTTAAAATAATTGTTTTAATAAATCCATGCCAAACAGAATCTGTTGTTTGATTTGAATAAGCAACAGCATACAAATTATAAGTTTCATTTACTTGAATCAACTTAGGATCCAATATATTTCCTTTGTGAAACCTAATACTATCAATAACACTACTAGCTATAGTTCCTGAGTTTTGGATATTAAATGTTTTAATATAACCGTTACCATCGATACCCTTATAGGCCATAGCATAGACGTTGCTGTTAATATTAATCATATCTGGTAGTTCAAGATCAAAAACACCTATTTCAAAGATATCAATATAATCATTTTTTATAATACCGGAATTTGAAATATTTATTGTTTTTAAAATACCATCATCTTCTGGACCCGTATAAATTATTGCAAATACATTATCTTTTACACCTAAAATATTTGGATAATATCCATCACTAGTATCAAATTCATAAGAATTAAGAATAGTTTGGTTAATCTCTCCATTATTAAAAATTTGTACAGTTTTTAACCATCCTGCGTTACCTGGTCCGCTATAAGATATTGCATAAATATCGTCATAAACATTAATAATTTTCATATCCCTTGCATAATTATTATCAAATTTATAACCACAGAGTAAATTTTCTTCGGCTAAGTTAATTATATATCCTTCTTTAGAGATATTAAGTGTAATTAAATAACCTTTTGTATCTGGACTTTCATAACCAGCGTAAGCAATAGCATAAATATCTTCATTAATATGAACAATATCTGGAGTCCATCCATCATAATTATCAAAAACTAAAGCATGCACACAATACCCATAAGGATGATATGGACTAGTAATATCACCATTATCTTGAATTTCTACAGTTCTTATTTCTCCATCTGAATCTGGATTTCTATAAACTACTGCAAATATTTTATCATAAATATGGATTAATTTAAAATCATCACAAATCTTTTCGTCTTTTGATTTTGTATCAAATTTAGAGCTATCAACAAAATTTATTGTCTCTCCATTATCAGAAATACTAACAGTTGTTAAAGATCCATAATCGTCAATATCTCTATAAGCAATGGCATAATAGGTATTATTAACATAAATAATACTTGGATTTATACCTTGTTGATTATTAAATTCTAAATGACTTATAAAATTATTTTCAATCTGCCCATTATTACTTATATTAACTGTTTTAACATACCCATCATCAGATGGCCCAGTATATGCAATAGCATAAATACTATCATTTATATGAATAATATCAGGATAATAACATCTACTATTCTCAAATTCAAATATATCAATAATTGTACTATTAATTACCCCACTATCAGATATTCCAACTGTTATTAAATACCCATCCTCATCATTTGCTCTACAGACAACAGCAAAAATATTATCAGAAATCTTTATAAAATCTGGTTCTTTACAATAAGAAATACCAAATTTTGAACTATATTCATTTTTAATTATATTTCCAAAATAACCATCACTATGTTCTGAAGTATTTATCCATGCCTCAATAGTAATATCTTTACTAATATCCAAACTATCAGAGTCATTTACTTTTACATAATCATCTATACCATCATAACTTAAACCAGTATTATTAACACCAGGAACCCATAGTGGACCTTTGCCAGCTGTATATAGCATACCATTATTTTCATATGTAGTTTCATCATGTGCAATTCTTCCACTTCCTTCATCAAAACGCCACATACCATTAATAATTCCACTAGTTTTAAACGATAATTCATTTCCATAAACAACATTAGAATCATATTCCATAACAGCCCTAAAATCATAACGAGTTCTTGGGGTCAACCCAGAGTCAATGGTTTGGTTAAAATCATTTTTAAAACCAGATACATCTAGTTTATCTGTTGTATCTGCATCACTCCAAGTTTCATACCATAATTTATATTCAAAATACACTTTTCCAGATTTATCAAAAAAGTCATATCTCATCTCAAAAGTGACATAATAACTCCCAACATTATAATAACGATTTGTTATAACATAAGGATTTTTTAGAATTATTCCTTTTTGAAGAGCCCCCATCATAATGACAGTATCACTTTTTGTATCAACAATTGTAGCATTAGCTTGTAATCCAATTATATTTTCATCATGAATTACTACCTTTTCTCCAATATTCCAAAGACCATCTCCATTTAAATCTTTTAAATAAGATCCGTCTCCTAAAATTATTTTTATTGGATTTCCTCCAATTTCTAATATAACAGAAGTAAAAAGAGATAATGATTCTCCTCCTCTATGTTCTAAGATAATATCTTGATCATCGACATGACCGATGATATTAACTGAAGGACTTGGAGTAGAAGGTTCTGTTGAAAATATACTAACATATAAAACTGAAAATAATGAAACTGATATACCTAAAATTAAAAGAGTTCCCATGATTTCAGATACTGCCTTTTTTGTTTTTTTGAATTGATTAAATTTTATCATTATCATCACGCATGATTTTGATTTTATGTATTTTATTTTAAATTTTTATGTTTATAAAGGTTGTTTTACAATTATTACCATTAATATTGTATTAATGAAATATTATCAATCACCATATGTTTATTTTTTTTATTATATATAATTTATGATGAATATTAATAATAAGTAATATTTAAATTTTAGTGTTTATTATGTTAAATTTGTTAATTTATTATCATTATTAATTAAGATTTAAACTTAATTTATGTTATCGTGTCAAAAAATATCAATATTTTGATAATTTATTGTGGTATGATATTTTATGTCAATGTTTGTTTCAATAAAAATATTGATAGAATATATCTATCATACACAATATATTCTAAATTTGGTCTATAAAATTGATAATAAAAATTTCTAAAAAAAATTTTTAATTAAAATTGTAGATTTTTGGTATACCACCTTTTTCTTCAATTATGGATTGAACCTTTTTATAAGATTCTAAATCAATTATTTTTGGAGGATTGCCTTTATATATTTTTTCCTCAAATCTATGATATCCACAATAAATTGGATTTTTAAGTATCTTAGAAATGGTCTTTTTTGCCCACAATCCCTCCTTTTTTGAGGGTATTTTACTATAATTAAGCATTTTAACAATTTCACATATACTTTTACCATTTACATACCATCTATAAATATCTTTTACAACATTTGACTCTTTTGAGTTAATTTTTAACCTCTGTTCTATATAATTATAACCATATGGAATATTAAATCCAGAATGTCCAAAAATATCGACAAATTTTCTCATCCCTTGTTTAATCGAGGAAATGTGAGACATTGGATCTTCTTTGATGAATTTTTTAAAATCTTTATATTTAACTCCAATTTCACGGCTAAATGATTTCATTACTTCTTTTTCATCATTCACATTATAATATTGAATCATTTCTTTTATTGATGCAAATCTTAAAAAAAATTTTTCTAGTAAAAATGGATCACTAGGAGCAATACTATGACAGTTATGGCAAAGAACTATACAATTTTCAATTGATGAATCGCCGCCCATTGAAACTGGTATTTTATGGTGATATTCTAAATCGCGTTTTGACCAACATCTATCACATCTATTACCAGCTCTTTTCATTACTTTTTTACGAATAGATACAGGAAACTCATTTCTCTTCTTTTTTGTCATGTAAATCTACTTCTGGTCTAATTAAAATATTTCGAACTGTACTAGGATGCCAATGGAATTGTTTATCATTTCTAGTAAATCTTGTCTCAACCTTATTTTGATTAAGATAATTAGCAATTTCACTATAACTTTTACTTTCACCTCTCAATTCCTTCATCTTTTTTAGAACTTGTTGTTCCTTAGGATTTTCAATAAGCCTTGTATTTTTTTTTCTACCTCCAATATCATCAGATAATATTGTATATCCATATGGAGCCTGGCCAAACCATTCATTCTTCATTTTCTGTTTAACACCAACACGGATTTTTGATGCAAGTTGTCCTCTAAAAAATTCAGAAAATGCTGCAAAATTAGTAAGTATAAATCTTCCTTGATCGCTATAGATATCGATATGTCTTAAGGTGTATATGTGTAACTTAATACCATATGATAATAGATCATCCATAATATTTAGTACATCTTTAGTAGATCTAGAAAACCTATCATTATCATAAGTACAAATGCCATCAAATAATCTATTTTTTGCATCCGCTATCATTTCTTGAAATTTCTCTCTTCCTTTGATATCTTTACCACTTGTCTCATCCTTATAGGTCTTTACCCACCTCCAATCATTATTCTCACTTAACCATCCATCAAGAGTTGTTTTTTGACCCTCAGGACTATAACCTTTTGCCTGTTCCTCCCTACTAACCCTTATATAATAGGCTACTTTATAGTCATTTTTCATTTGATTCCTCTCTTCACTAAGGCTTTAGTCATATGAAAGACATATGTCAAATATACAAATTATTATTTAATCTTTTGCAAATATTGTGTTATTAAGTATCGTGACAATATTTATCTAAATAAGATGATCTTAAAAAAAAATTTAATATCAAATTTTGAAGAATTTTTTTAAAAGATCATCGAAAGCCTAATTTTTTATCAAAAAACCCCCACTTTTTAGTTGATTTAACAATGTTTTTACTATTTTTTCAAATTTTTAAGGAGAAAAACTTAGTATTTTGTTATAAACATGGTTATTTTCTCCTAATGTTCTTAAAAAATCAAGAAAATTACTAATTTTTAATAATAATATACTATGACAAATAATATCAATCAATATAATTAATATAAGCTAGACATTATTTATCAATATTTACACAAAACAATATGTGCCATGCTAACACAATTTTATATTGTTAACATTCAGTATTTATTAATTAAGTTTATTAATTAATAACATTAAAAAAATTAAGTTTAAAAGTTAAATAGAAAAATTTTCTTTATTTTGATAAGGATTTCACCTCACAAATAATTTTATTTTCAATTTCAATAATCTCATTTAAAACTTTTTTCATTTTAAGAGTAATTTGAGGATTTGATGTTTAATGAAAATATTATAGGCGAGATTATTAAAAATATTATTAAGATAATAATTGGTTTTTGTCTTATCATTATAATCTAGAACTAAATATTAATATAAAATATATATAAAGTTTATTATAATCTATTTGCAATTTGTTTTAAAATTTTACTTTTCGAATCTTTCTTATCAACAAGAATTCTACCTTGTTTTTTCCAATGATTTGAAGGATGTGCACAATCTTTTTCAACAATTGGATTCAGTCCTAAGGATTTTGCTGCTTTAGAAATATCTTCTATTGTTGGTTTATCTTTTGCATTTTTTTTTGAAACTTTTCTACCATGAATTCTAGAGATAGACTTATCAAAATAAATTGGCCAAATAACGTATTTGTCTTCTCCTCTAGAGACCATACATAATCACAACAAATTATTTTGAAAGTAAAATAGCATTAACTGTGCCACTTTGGCCTGGTCTTGAAGTAACTTTTGCCTTACCTATTTTGGTATCAATTATTGCTCCTTTATTAATAATATTTCTTCGGATATAATGAATATTTGCCTTGTTCTCAACAACAGAAATTATTTCTGTTTTTGAGGTTTTTTTGTTACTTGGGTCTACAACATATGCAATATTTGTTGTTTTTGCTCTTGTTTTTCTATTATTTCCCTTAGTTCTTACTTTTTTTAGAGAAGGTTCTCCTATTGTTGTAAGATGTCTTTCTCGCCCTATTTCAAACTTTCTTTTACCACGTGCATATCTTATTCTTCGACCTGTTTTACTTCTTTTAGATTCGCCTTGCCATAATGCCATTAGAAATCGGAATAAGAAAGTAATATTTAAAGGATATGGATAGATATTGTTAACTATAAGCTTTTTACCTCGTCTAACACCTCTTCAACATGACCTTTTACCTTTACATTATTCCATATCTTTTTTATTATTCCATTTTGGTTAATTAAAAAAGTGGTTCTAATGGTTCCTAAAAATTCCTTTCCCATAAATTTTTTAGGTTTCCAAACACCATATTTTTCATTAATTTCTTTATTTTCATCTGAAATTAATGTTAAATTTAGATTTTTATTTTCAATAAATTTTCGATGTGAATCACAACTATCTTTACTTATTCCAATAATTGTTGTATTTAACTTTTCAAATTCTGGTTTATATTTTGTAAACATCATTGCTTCAAGTGAGCAACCTGGTGTATTGTCTTTTGGATAAAAATATAAAACTATATTTTTTCCTTTATAATCTTCGAGACATATCTCTTTTCTATCTTGGTCAAGTAGACAAAAATCTGGTGCTTTATCTCCAATATTTAATTTAGTTTCATTCATTTTAAATCAGTAAGCAAACCGCAAAATTCAAATAAGCTTTTCTATTGTTGCTGTCCGTGGTTGTAAAATCTTTTTCTAAAAAAAATAATTCTAATCTTACAAAAGGTGTTGAAACATTACTTGGTGAACCAAAAAAAGCAGTGATAAAACTAGCAATTCCCATGATTATTGCAATGTCAGCACATACAATTTACAACCTTGTTGATGCCCTATGGGTTTCTGGCCTTGGTAAAGATATTTTTACATCTGCAGAAATCACTGAAATTGGAACTGGTGCTCTTGCAGCTGTTGGTTTTGCATTGCCATTTTTCATGATGATAATGGCAATTTCAAATGGAATCGGTATTGGAGGAGGATCTGCAATATCTAGAAGAATTGGAGCAGGAGATAAGAAAGGTGCTGATAATATTGCAATTCACTCGATTATAATATCTATTCTAATATCAATTATTTTTTCGATTATATTTTTTGTATCTGCCGAGAATATATTTAGTTTAATTGGAGCGGGTGAAACTTTACAAATGGCAGTATCCTATGGAAGGGCTATTTTTGCAGGTAGTATATTTATATTTTTTTCATATGTTGCCTATGCAATACTAAGAGGAGAGGGTGATGCAAAAAGAGCAATGTATGCAATGATGTTTGGTGCCTTTTTAAATATTATACTAGACCCAATTTTTATTTATACTTTTGAAATGGGGGTTACAGGAGCAGCTATTGCAACGGTACTTTCAATGTTTATAACCACTTTAATTTTGATATACTGGCTATTTTTAAGAAAGGATACTTATGTATCTTTTAATTTTAAAAATTTTAAATTTAAAAAAGATATAATAAAGGATATCTTCAAAGTCGGACTTCCTGCATCTGTTCAACAATTATCAATGTCAATTACAATGGTTGCACTTATTATAATAATAGGTTTAGCTGGAAATGCAGAAGATGGAGTTGCTATCTATAATACTGGTTGGCGAGTTGTTATGATTGCAGTTTTACCTCTGTTGGGTATTGCAACCGCAGTTACATCAGTTACGGGGGCTGCATATGGAGCAAAAGCATATGAAAAACTAAACACTGCATTTATATTTGCAGTTAAATTTGGATTTGTAATTGAAATAATCATTGCTCTTTCAATTTTTATAACCTCACCTATTATTGCGATTGTTTTTACAACATCCCAAGAAGCATTTAATATAAGACAAGGACTTATGATGTTTTTACAGATAACAGTAATTTTTTATCCAACTGCTGCTTGGGGTATTGCATCTTCTGCAATGTTCCAAGGAAGTGGGAAAGGAACTTATGCACTAGTTGCAACTTTACTAAGAACAATTGTTTTTGCAATAATTTTAACATATACATTTGCAATAATCTTTGATTTAGGTTTCACTGGAATTTGGTGGGGTATAGTACTTGCAAACCTACTTGGTTCAGCTGTATCACTTTTATGGGCAAAATTGTATATTCGAAAATTAACAGCAACAAGTTAGAAAAAAAATGAGATTTTATAATCCCAGTATCTGTTTTATCAAAGGAAAACTTTCGAAAAGATATTCTAAGATCATGTGGAAAGTAATATCGTTTTTTGCTTTATATTTTGGAATCGACACAGATAATGGATTTGACCAAACACTACCCGCTCCATGAACATCTTCTGCCATCACAGTAACTTGATATGTACCCTTACTAGACCATGAATGTGTTGTTGTTATTGGGACACCTGAGTTATAATAACTTCCACCATTATCATCCCATTGGTCAACAGTACCATCTCCATTCCAATCCCATCCATATCGTATTTTATCTCCATCAATATCTATTGCTGAGGTTTGATAAGGATATGAAACTCCAGGTTTTCCATTAACAGGACCAGTAGGCTTATTTGGTTGGTTTGGAGGATTATTGATGCCTGAAGGAGTTAATTTTGTAACAAAAGCATCGCCCATACCATTATTTAAACCTTGATATGGATTTAATGCTGGATAATCATTTGAATATGTTAAGCCTGTTACATATACATCATTGTTAGAATCAACTGCTATTCCATAACCTTCATCATGATTAGATCCCCCTATATATGTACTATCTATAAGTGAAGAGGTCCCAGATTTTGATGTGTCAAATAAACTAGCAAATGCATCAAGTAGTCCATTATAACTGCCAAGGGGATTTACCAATGGAAAATCATTACATTCAGTTGCCCCTGAGATATATGGTAAATTATCTCCAACTAAATCAATACTTCTACCAGCATCTGCACCAATTCCTCCAGTCATTCCGCCTAAATATGAACAATAGAGCATTTGACTTGCAGGAGAAAGTGAGGTATCTAGTTGAAAAATAAATGCATCTCTACCGCCATTTAAAAATTGTTGATAAGCATTGCTTGTAACAGGGAAGAACTGCGGAACAGTTGAACCTGTTTCACCAGTTACATACATAATATTATTGGTATCAACTGCAATGTCATATCCAAAATCATCTCCTTGTCCATATATATATGATCCATATGATAATGAACCAGTACCACCTGTTACTGTATCTAATATTGCAACTACAGTATCTGCATTAAAATTATAACTTGAATCATAGGCATTAGCAGTAACTGGAAAGTTAGTTGACCAACTGTAACCAGTGACATATGCATTACCCTGATTATCTATATCTATTCCACAACCAACATCAGAATCAGATCCTCCAAGATATGTACTATACATTAAAAATCCTCCAGGCGGATCTAGTTTAGATACAAAGAAATCAAAAAGTCCATTCCATGAATTATCATATGGTTTATAGGTTGGAAAATCACTAGAGTCAGTAAAACCAGTTACATATGCAATACCAACCGAATCAACTTTTACATCTAGACCCCATTCCCAATTAGAACCTCCAAGATAGGTGCAATAAATTATCCCACCATTTGAATTAAACCTTGCAACAAAAGCATCTTGAATCCCATGTAAATTTGGAAAAAGTGCATTTGCTGTTGGAAAATCACTTGAATAAGTAGTCCCTACAATACATGCATTTCCACTTGCATCAACGTCAATTGATTCTCCATAATCATGCGAAGTTCCCCCAATATAAGTACTGTACACTAAGCTATTTCCAGAAGGTGAAAATTTAGATAAAAATGCATCTGTAAGCCCCATATATACTCCTTGGTAGGGATTCTGAGTGGGATAATTATTAGATTCAGTTCCTCCAGCAACATAGAAATAGCCGTTATTATCTACATCTATTTCTTTTCCAATATCATAATTATTACCTCCAAGATATGTACTATAAATTAGTGTTGGATCAATAATTATTGGAATTGACGGGTTGAAACCTTTGTTAATTCTAAATCCAAAACTATTTTCATCAAAAATTACAAAATTACCATCGATTTCTTTTTTAATACCATTTGTTTTTTGATAAATAAAGGGTTTGTTTTCAACTATTTTACCTAGTTCAAAATCTATTTGAATACTATCTTTTGAAGTTAAAAATAAATCTTCAATTCCATCATAACAAATTTTTATATCAGAAAAATCTGCACCAGGATTAACAATAAAATCATATTTTAAAGAATTGCCATCTATATAATATACTAGATCGATTCCATCATAGAGGTCTTTATAAAAAACTTTCTTAAAATTGTTAACATTTGAAAACCATTCATCCGGATTATTACCAAGATAATAATTATTATAATTGGGCAATAAACCAAAACCCTTAATCTGAACATTTAAATTTGAATCAATAAACTTTGTTACTATTGATTGAATTTCAAACTCGTTTTGATTTTCAGTAGATTTTGTAAACACTGTTACAATGTCATTCTTACATAAATAAATTGTTGCTTTGGGTGTACAAATTTTAAATAAAACATTTTCATTAAATTGACCAACATTTTCAGTAAAAAAAAGTGTATTAAAATCTGATTTATTTATCTCAATTTCTTTATCAATAATGTTTTGTTTAACAATGTTTTTATCACCATTAATACCCGGTAAAAAACTAGCTCCTACTAACATAAATAATATTCCTAAAATTATACTTCTCTTTATTACAAACTTTTTCATTCCTATTACCTCCCCATTAATGTAATATAGAATAAAATATTAGTTAATAATTATTTTGGCTATTTTATGCATATTTAATTATATTTTTTTAATAAAGCAAAAAATTGAAGGTTAATTTTTTAAAAATTATAAATCCATATACATTTCAACATGTTTTATTCCCGCTTCTAAAAAAATTTTTCCAACAGGTTTAAAACCAAATTTTTTATAAAAATTTACAACGGTTAATTGAGAATGAAGACGAATCTGATTAGCATTTTGATTTTTACAATAATTTATTAAAAAATTTGTAATTTTTTTACCATATTTTTTATTTCTATATTCTTTTAATACTGCAATTCTTTCAAGTTTTACATAACCTTTATTTTCTCTTAGTCTTGCACATCCAATAGCTTCATTATTTAAATAAGCTAAAAAATGCTCAGATTTCTGATCTAATCCATCTATTTCAATATCAGAAGGAACTTTTTGTTCTTCAATAAATACTTTTTTTCTAATATCAATAGCTTTTTTAATTTCTATTTTTGATTTTAGCTTTGTAATATAAAAATTTTCCACAAGTGTTATACGAATTTTTTGTATATAAAATAAATGGATTTTTTTTTAAAATAGTAATATAAATTATTAATTTTATTCATAATTTATGAGTAAACTCGATTGGTTTAAAAATGCAATAGTTTACCAGATACTAATTGATAGATTTGCAGGTTTTAAATCAATTAAAAATTGGGACAAACCAATATTTCTAGGAGGAAATATTAAAGGAATTATAAATAAAATTACTTATATTCACAATCTAGGTGTAAATACTATTTGGATATCACCATTTTATAAAACAACTGAATATCATGGATATCACGTAACCGATTTTTATAAAGTTGAACCTCGTTTTGGAACAATAGATGATATAAAAAATTTAATTGATATTGTTCATAAATACAATATGAAAATTATTGCAGATTTTGTTCCTAACCACTGTTCAATAGAAAATCCTTTTTTTAAAAAGGCAATAAATGATAGAAATAGCATGTATAAAAATTGGTTTTATTTTAAAAAATGGCCTAAAGAATATCTTTGTTTTTTAAATGTTAAAGAACTTCCTAAAATTAATCTTGAAAATCCAAATACGGCAAATTACATAATAAATGCAGCAAAACACTGGCTTAGTTTAGGATTTGATGGTTTTAGACTTGACCATGTTATTGGACCTAAACATAAATTTTGGAAAAACTTCAGAAATGAAATAAAGAGTATTTTTCCAAATAGAATATTAATCGGAGAAGCATGGATGATGGGAATAAAATTTAGTGAACTAAGAACTATAAATATTAATCACAAGATATTGAACTGGCTAAGATTTTTTTCACCTGATAATCTTTTAAGAGATTACATTGGAGAACTTGATGGAGTTTTAGATTTTAGAGTTCAAGAATTAATAAAAAAATTTATTTGTAATAAAAGCTATAAAGAAGACATATTTATTAAAAAAATAAATAATCATTATAAAAAATTTCCAAAAAATTATTATTTACCAGCTTTTCTTGATAATCATGATATGGACCGTTTTCTTTTTAATTGTAATAATGATTTACATAAATTACTCAAAGGATTTAAGATATTAATCAATTTAAAACAACCAGTTATTATTTACTATGGAACTGAAACTGGATTGACCCAACCAAAATCGTTATGGCAATTTTCACAATATGGTGATTTAATGGCAAGAAAACCTATGGATTGGGAAAATTTAAATCAAAAAAATATAAATTTAATTAAACAAATAATAACAGAAAGGGAAAATTACAGTTAAAATTTTTTTAAAAATACTTTCAATTAACCTATTCTTTATTTTAATAATATAAACCTTTTTTAGAAATGAAAAAGGTGGTAAACAAAAATGATTGTTTGGAAATATAAAATATTAACAAATTCAGGCTTAATCATAACAAAAGATGTAGAATATGCTGAAAAAAAAAGAAGGCTAGGCTGCCGAATTTTTTGTAAGAGAGAAAACAATTTTTATAAATATAACCATTAATTATTTTATATTCATAAAAGTTAAAAAGGGTTCAATATTAACATCGCCAGGCGATAAATATGTCTGGAAGCCCAAAATATAAAAGACAACCAATTGTTAGTGTTTTAGGTCACGTCGATCATGGAAAAACATCTTTTCTTGATTTTATAAGAGGAACAGCTGTCGTATCTAGAGAATCCGGTGCTATAACACAACACATTGGTGCAACAGAGGTGCCTATTGAAATTATCTATAAAGTTTGCGGTGAACTTCTAAAAGCTAAAAAATTTTCTTTGCCTGGTTTACTTTTTATTGATACACCCGGCCATCATGCCTTTACTTCATTAAGAGCAAGAGGGGGTTCTCTCGCAGATATTGCTATCTTAGTTATTGATATAAATGAAGGTTTTAAACCTCAAACTTACGAATCAATAAATATTTTAAAACAATATAAAACCCCTTTTATTATTGCAGCAAACAAGATTGACAGAATTTCTGGTTGGCAAAAAACAGACGATATTATTTCAAAAATTCGTATTGAAAAGCAAAGACCTCACGTAAAAAATATTTTTGAAGAAAATATGTATGAAATGATAGGAGCTTTATCAAAAAACAAATTAAATTCAGATCTTTATTACAATATAACTGATTTTAGAAAAACTATAGGTATTATTCCAATCTCTGCAAAAACAGGGGAAGGAATACCTGAGATATTAATGGTTCTAGTTGGCCTTGCACAACGATTTTTAGAAGCTAAATTACATATAGAGTCAGGGCCTGGGAAGGGAACAGTATTAGAAGTAAAAGAAGAAATAGGTTTAGGTACCACATTAGATGCTATAGTTTATGCAGGGTCTATAAAAAATGATGATCAAATTGTAATTGGTACAAAAGAAGAACCAATAACACGAAAGATAAGAGCTTTATTAAAACCAAAACCTCTTGATGAAATACGTGATCCAAGGGAACGTTTTGATAATGTTACAGATGTTCATGCAGCATGTGGAATAAAAATCTCATCACCAGATTTAGAAGGTGTTATACCTGGTGCTCCAATAAGAGTTGTAAAAGATAATATTGTTGAACTTATTAAAGAAATTAAAGACCAAACAAAAATTGATTTTGAGCTTGATGAAGAAGGAATAATAATAAAAGCAGATACAATCGGCTCTTTAGAAGCATTAATAAAAGAATCTAAACAAAAAGGAATAAAAATTAGAAAAGCAGAAATTGGTAATGTTTCAAAGAGAGATATAATTGAAGCAGATGCAACAAATGATCCATTAAATAAAATAATATTTGCTTTTAATGTGAAGATATTACCCGAGGCAAAAGAAGAATTATCAGATATAAGTATTACAATCTTTCATGAAGATGTTATTTATACAATAATGGAAAATTATGATGAATGGGTTTTTAAGAAAAAAGAAGAAATTGAAAAAGAAAGAAGAGAAGACTTTGTTCATCCAGGAATGATAAAATTTTTACCAGAATATGTTTTTAGATTGAGTCATCCAGCGGTTTTTGGTGTTAGGGTTTTAAGTGGAAGAATAAAAAGTAATATTCGTTTAATGCGAGAAGACGGTAAAACTATTGGTTCAATTAAAAGTATCCAGTCAGAAAATAAAACCGTTGAAGAAGCATTACAAGGACAAGAAGTGGCAATATCAATAGAAGGAATTACTATAGGTAGACAAATTAAAAAAGGAGATATTCTTTTTACAGATATCCCAGTAAAAGATGCAAAAAAGTTAAAAGAGATGGATGTTTTAAATACTGATGAAAAAGATGTATTAAATAAAATCTTTGACATTAAAAGAAAAACAGATAAATTTTGGGGAATGTAATATTTAGAAACATTTATAAATAAAAATTAAGATTTTAGTTTTAATGTTTGAGAAGAAAGAAACTTTATCTATTTTGTATAAGATGGTGATTATTGCAGCAATAGGTTTAATTATAACAGGGATTTTTTATCTTGTTAAAGCCATTGTAAAAAATAGTGATGTCTCAGGTGTTATGAATTTTCTTGAAATGCCGTTAATATATTTGATTGCATTAATAATTTGGTTTTCAATAATTCTTTCTATTCTTAAGATATATTGGGGTCAAGATGAACTGGCAAATGGAATTAAATCTAGTTCTATTGTAATTATAATTGGTGCATTTTTAGAAAAATTTGATTTGTCATATCTTTCAACTTTTCATCAAGATATTAGTGCTGGAGGACCTTTACTATCATCTATCGGAACGATTATACTGTTATTTGGATTTGTAATATTATTTTATAATATCTTAAAATATGTGTGGGTGAAAATATGAGCATAGTAACTTTAAATTTACCAGATTGGACCGCAAATCTTACAATCATAATCTTTGTTTTGGCTTTTGGTAGAGTTTTTATAAAAAAATTCTCCGATTTGTTAAATAATTTACTTAATTCTTTTGAAATTGAAGCAAATATAACTAAAAATTTTATGGCATTAGTCGTTACTTTATTTTGGTTAGCAATTTTTGCAATTGTACTTATCGAACTACCAATTCTTTTTACACCAAATATCTTTCCTGTTAATGAGGTAGGTAGTTTATTATTACGCTTTATTGGATATGGTTTTACTTTAATCCTTCCAATAGTAATATTATTCTTTATGATGGAATACAAAAAGAAAAATTAATCCATTCTTTTTTTTATTATTAGACTTATACTGATAAAAACAATAATAAATATCTTTTGAATACGGGTATCAAATGGCATCTAAATCAATAACAATTATAAAAACTGCTGAAGAAAATGCTCTTAAATCAATTGAAAATGCAAAAAAAAATGCAGAAAGAATAATAGATAAAGCAATTAAAGATGCTCAAATAGAAAAACAAAAAATAAATAAAAAAGCACAAAAAAAAGTAAATGAATTGTTAATAAAAACTAGAGAATCAGCTAAAAAAGAGGTAAAAAAAATTCAAGACGAAAATAAAAAAAATATTATAAGTTTCAAAGAAAAAGCAAATAAAAATATAACAAAAGCAGTGGATGCTATTATAAAGGAGATAGAACTGGGGGAATAAACCATATTATTTCCAGCCCCAATGAAAAAAGTTTCAATTATTGTACATAAAAATAATTTAGAAGATGTAATAAAAAATCTTCATGAAAATGGATTAATGGAAATAATAAACATATCAAAAGATGAACAAAAAAATTTTGAAAAAGCAACAACCCATCCTGATTCAGAAACTTTAGTAACATACGAATTAAGACTCTCTAGACTAATAGATATTTTAAAAAAAATAAAACCTAATAAATCTGGAATTAAATCTTTTTTAAATCCTGAACTTCCTGATATTAAAACAGTAAGTGATAATTCAATCGAAGATTTGTTATCATATGCAGAAGGACTTTTAGAAAAAATAGAAAAAACGATTTTAATCAATGAAAAAAAATTAAATGAATACAATGAATATATTGAAACAGTTAAGAAAGATTTAGAAATAATAAATTATCTTAAAAGTTTTAATTTAGATTTATCGTATTTAGGGGAGTCAGATTTTTTAATAGTTAAAGCTGGAAAAACATCAGACTTAGAATCATTAAAATCAGAAATTAAAAACCTCAAAAAAACAGTTATTTATTCGAAACAATTTGTAAAAGGAAAAGAAATCGAATGGTCAGTTTTAATTGCATCACATATTTCTGAAAAAGAAAAAATTGAAAGGATTTGCAAAGAAAAAATAAATGAATTTGAATTGAAAAAATTTGATGGAAAAACCGTTGAAATCATAAAATCTTTAGAAACGAAAAAGAATGAAATTCTTAAAGAAAAGAAAGATATTATAAAAAATTTACAAAAATTGGCAAAAAACCAACTTGATGAACTTCTTGCCTTAAGAGAAGAAATTTATCTTGAAAGAGCAAGGAAAGAAATATCAAAAAATTTTGGTAAAACAGATATGACCTATATAATAAATGGCTGGACTCTTGAAAAAGATGAAAAAATTTTAAATGAACAATTAAAAGATGCTTCAAAAAATAATGTAATAATAAATTTTAAAAAACCATCATCTAACCCTGATAATCCCCCAACTTATGTTAAAACTCCAAGTTGGGCTAATGGATTTAAAGGTCTTGTTGAAATGTTTTCTCTACCTAAATATGGAGAAATAAATCCAACATTGATTATGGGTATTTTTTTTGTAATATTTTTTGGATTTATGTTAGGCGATGCCGGTTATGGCTTGATTATCTTATTTCTTTCAATTTTTGGATATTTAAAAATTGGAAAACATAGTGAAGTAATTCATGACTGGTCTATTATGGGGATATTTATGGGAATTGTTACAACTACTGTTGGTTTATTAACAAATAGCTTCTTTGGAGATCTCATCCCAAGATTTTTCTATGATTATTCAGGTGAAATACCTCCACTTTATAACATAAATTTATTTGGTATTCAACTTCCAGCAAATCCAATAAAGGACCCGATCTCAATACTAGTAATTGCACTAATTTTTGGTTTGTTACATCTAAACGTTGGAGTGATTTTAGGAATTATTCAAGCATTGAAAACAAAGAAATATAAAGAAGCTCTAACAATAAAATCATGCTGGGTTCCTCTTCAACTTGGTGGAGGAATGCTTATTGGTTATTTTATACTAGATTTTAATTTATCTCAAACCTTTATTTATATTGCAGCAATAATGGTTATTATTGGAATAGTACAATTATTTGTTTCAGAAGGACCCATTGGATTTTTTGGAATTACTGGATATGTTGGTGATTGGCTCTCTTATGCAAGATTACTTGCATTAGGCCTTGCAACAGCAGGAATGGCTCTTGCTTTCAATGTTGTTGCTGAACTTTTAGGAAAAATGATTCCAATAATTGGAATTGTTATTACAATTGTTCTTATTGTATTTGCTCATCTAGTAAATTTAGGTCTTCAGGCACTTGGTGCAGGAATTCATTCATTAAGACTTCAATATGTTGAATTTTTCAACAGGTTTTATGAAGGTGGTGGACACAAGTTCACACCTTTCAAAATTAAAAGAAAATATACAAAATTAGAAAAAGAAAAAATAGATTAAAAGGAGGAAAAATATGAAAATAAAGAGAAAAGCAGCAATATTTGCAATGCTTCTTGCAGCAATTTTTGTATTTTCTGCAAGTCTAGCATTTGCCCAAGAAGAAACAGCTGAAGAAAAAAGCAATCAAAACAAAACAATGATAATACTTGGATGCGCACTTGCAATAGGTATTGCAGGAATAGCATCAGCTATTGGACTTGCTCTTGCAGGTTCATCTGCAGTAGCCGTAACTGCTGAAAAACCAGACCTATTTAGCAAATGCCTAATTCTTCAAGTACTTCCAATGACCCAATCAGTTTATGGACTGCTTACTGCCATTTTACTGATGATGGGCGCAGGTTTACTTGGAGGAGACGCAACAATAAATTCCCTTCAGGGAGTGGGTGCTATTTGGGTAGGACTTGCTGTTGGTTTAACAGGTATTTCTGCAATAAATCAAGGTATGGTTGCATCATCTTCAATTAGTGCAGTAGGAAGAAATCCTGATGTTGCATCAAAAGGTATTATATTTACTGTTATGCCTGAAACAATTGCAATTTTTGGACTGCTTGTTGGCATTCTTTTAATGGTTGGTCTAGGACTACTTTAATCGGTAATTTATTATGACAGCAGAAAAAATTATTGAGCAAATAAAAAAAGATTCAGAAAAAGAAGTTCGCAAAATAAATAGCGAAGCAGAAAAAAAAGCAAAAGATATTGTAAAAGAGGCAAAAAAAGAAGCGGAAATTCAGGCAGAAAGAATCATTGAGAATGGTAAAAAACAAATAGAAATACAGAAAAAAATTGAGTTATCAAAAGCAAATCAAGAAATAAAAAGAGAAATGATGAACACCAAAGAAAAAATCATTGATGATTGTTTTACTAAAGCTCTTCATGAACTATGTATTTTGAAAGGTAAAAGATATGAGAAGATTGTTACTAAATTAATAAAAGATGGGCAAGAAAAGATTGGAAAGGATTGCAAGGTTTTTGTCACAAGAGATAAAGATAGGAGAATTGCAGAAGATCTTGGATTAAAAGTTGAAGGAACAATTGATTCTTCAGGTGGCATTATTCTTATATCAATCGATCATAAAATAACTCTGAATCACACATTTGATGGAATTCTTAAAAGGGATAAAGACAAAATTAGAATAAAAGTAGGAAAGCTGCTTTTCTCATAAATGTAAGGGGAAGATATAATTGCTAGAAACAATATTTGATCCAAATAATTATGCTTTTTGGTTACTAATACTTATAATCATAGCAGGAGCAATAGCAATTATTTCTCGTCCTTTTTCTACTTATGTAAAATTTGTTTATCCCAATGCAAAATTTGAAACTATAGGAAATCCTTATATTAGAGATAGTGAACTAAATAAAATTGTTGATAGCAAAAATATAAATGATTTCAAAGATGCGGTAAACAATTCAAAAAATTATAAGATTTCAGGTGAAAGCATTAATGAAATACAATCCTCTTTTGACAAGAATTTATTGGAAACAATAAATATGATGAAAAAAGATAGTTCAAAGAAAATGAATAAGTTTTTTGATTCATATATTGAGAAATTTGGTTTATTTTATGTAAAAAATGCAATTAAAAATAAATTTGAAGGAAAGGAAATTGATGAAAAAATTATAGATAAAATAGTCCTGCCAGATACAAAAAAACTTATTATAAAAATTATAAGTTCTGAAAAGGAAGAACTTAAAAATATTTTTAAAGATCATGGATTTGAAGAAGAACTTTATCAATTATTATCAAAAGAAAAAATTGATCATCTAAAACTTGACACAGCGTTTGATAAACATATAATTGTGAATATAAAAAAGACAAAAGTTCCTTATAAATGTGATAAAGCAAAAAATTATTTTGTAAATTTTTTGATTGATATTAGAAATATTAAAAACGCGCTTAGAGGAAAACAGTTAGGTTACGAATCTGATATTATTAAAACACTATTTATTGGTGAAGGTCAGGAAATTGCAAAATGGAAATTAAAGGAAATATCTGAATCAGATTCTGTACCTCAAATCATTTCAAGTTTGCAAGGAACTACTTACTACGAATTTTTAAAAAATGCAATTGAAGAATATAACAAAGATAAATCAGCCCAAGTTTTAGAAAACGCTTTAGACTGCAATTTATTAAAAATTGTAAAGGATATTTCCCAACAGAACTATTCAACAATTGGACCCACTATTAGATTTATTGTTTCAAAAGAATTTGAGATAAACAACCTAAAAATTATTACAAAAGGTATTGGTGAAGGTTTATCTACTGATTTTATCAGATCTTTGTTTGTAAAGGAGGCAGGTACATGAAAATTGCTGCATTTTGTGATAACGACACAGCTGTCGGAATGAGGCTTGCAGGAATTAATAATCTTTTTATTTCAAATAATAATTCCCTTGACCTTTGGAATCAAATAAAACAAAGAGAAGATATTGGAATTTTGTTTATAACCGAAAAAATTTCTGAAGATATTGAAAAACATCTTAAGGAATTTAGATTAAGAAAAAATGTCCCAATAATTGTGGAAATCCCTGATAAAAAAGGTAAAATTGAGGGACATGAAAACTTTATTTCACATTTAATTAAAAAAGCAGTTGGAATTGAGGTAAAAAAATAAAAATTTGGAGGCAAAAAATATGGTTAGTAATCAACAGGAAGGTAAAATTATTAGAATCTCGGGACCTGTCATTGAAGCAGACGGAATGCGTGGTGCAAAAATGTATGACGTTGTAAAGGTCGGAGAAGAAAACCTAATTGGTGAGATAATACGTTTGAATGAAGATAATGCAATTATTCAAGTCTATGAAGATACAAATGGTCTAAAACCTAATGAAAAAGTTGTTTCTACAAATATGCCTTTGTCTGTTGAACTAGGACCTGGGCTTATAACAAACATCTATGATGGTATACAAAGACCATTGCCGGGTATTGAGAAAAAAACTGGTGACTATATTGAACGTGGGGTTGATGTCCCTGCTATTGATAGAAAAAAGAAATGGCATTTTAAACCAACTATAAAAGCAGGTGACCAAGTTGAAGGTTGTGATGTACTTGGTGAAGTTAAAGAAACCTCAATAATTAATCATAAAATAATTGTTCCTCCAGATATAAAAGGTAAAATTTTAAAAATTGAAAAAGAAGGAGATTACACAGTTGAAGAAGATATTGCAATAATTTCGACTGATAAAGGGGACATAAAACTACAAATGTTACAAAGATGGCCAGTTCGTAAAGCTCGTCCTGTTGCAAAAAAATATGATCCAACTCTTCCATTAATTACAGGTCAGAGAGTTATTGATACTTTCTTTCCAGTAGCAAAAGGGGGAACTGCAGCAATACCTGGTGGTTTTGGAACAGGTAAAACTGTTATGCTTCACCAATTAGCAAAATGGAGCGATGCACAAGTTGTTGTTTATGTTGGCTGTGGAGAACGTGGTAATGAGATGACTGATGTTCTAAGGGAATTTCCTGAACTTGAAGACCCAAAATCTGGTGAACCTTTGATGAATAGAACAATACTTATTGCAAATACATCAAATATGCCAGTTGCCGCTAGAGACGCTAGTGTGTATACTGGTATTACAATTGCTGAATATTATAGAGATATGGGTTATGATGTTGCATTAATGGCAGATAGTACATCTAGACTTGCAGAAGCTATGAGAGAAATTTCTGGTAGGCTTGAAGAGATGCCAGGAGAAGAAGGATATCCTGCATATCTTGCGTCTAGACTTGCAGAATTTTATGAAAGAGCTGGTAGAGTTAAATTATTAGGTTTAAAGGAAAGAGAAGGTTCAGTATCGGTAATGGGCGCAGTTTCTCCACCAGGTGGTGATTTTTCTGAACCTGTTGCTCAAAACACTTTGCGCATTGTAAAGGTTTTCTGGGCTCTTGATGCGGACCTTGCAGATAGAAGACATTTCCCTTCGATTAATTGGTTAAAATCTTATTCTTTATATCTTGATGAAATCCAAAGTTGGTGGAAAAAAGAAATAGGTAAAGAATGGCTCAAACTTAGAAATAAAGCAATGGCACTTTTGCAGAAAGAATCAGAACTACAGGAAATTGTAAAACTTGTGGGACCTGACGCACTTCCACCAAGAGAAAGAGGTCTATTAGAAAGTGCAAGGATGATTCGCGAAGATTTTCTTCAGCAAAGTGCATTTCATGAAGTAGACACTTTTTGCCCTAGCAAAAAACAATATGAGATGCTAAGGCTTATTTTGAAATTTTCTGATAAGATCCAAGATGCTGTTTCAAAAAATGTACTAATTGACGATCTAATTAATATGAAAGCATGTGAAAACCTTGCGCGTATGAAAACAATACCAAACAAAGAATTTGATAAAAAATTAAATGAACTGGAAAAAGAAATTGACAAAGAATTAAGTACTCTAATAAAGGGAGGCGAAAAAAATGAGCCATAAGGATATCGAATATAAAACTGTTTCCGAAGTTGCAGGTCCTTTGATGATTGTTAATGGAATAAAAGATGTTGCTTATAATGAAGTAGTAAAAATAAAAACTTCAACTGGTGAAGAAAGAACAGGACAAGTCCTTGAAGCATTCACAGATAAAGCAATAGTTCAGGTTTTTGAAGGAACAAAAGGTCTTGATACCGAAAAAACCTCAGCTCGTTTTATAGGAGAGACTATGAAACTTGGTGTATCAAAAGATATCTTAGGAAGGGTTTTTGATGGTACCGGCAATCCTATTGATAATGCCCCTCCGATTATGCCTGAAGAAAGAAGAGATATAAATGGAAATCCAATTAATCCATATGCTAGAGAATATCCAAGAGAATTCATTCAAACCGGTTTTTCAACAATAGATGGACTAAATACCCTAGTTCGTGGTCAAAAACTACCAATATTTTCAGGTGCAGGTCTTCCTCATAATGAAATGGCTGCTCAAATAGCTAGACAAGCAAAGGTTCTTGGAAAAGAAGAAAAATTTGCAGTTGTCTTTTGCGCTATGGGTATTACTTCTGAAGAAGCAAATCTTTTTATTAGAGACTTTGAAAATACAGGTGCTCTTGAAAGAACTGTTATGTTTTTAAATCTTGCAGACGACCCAACAATAGAAAGAATTATTTTACCTAGAATGGCTCTTACATGTGCAGAGTATCTTGCTTTTGATTTAGGAATGCAAGTTCTAGTTATCTTAACAGACCTTACCAATTATGCAGAAGCTCTTCGTGAGATTGCTGCTGCAAGAGAAGAGGTACCCGGAAGAAGAGGTTATCCCGGATATATGTACACTGATCTTGCAATGCTTTATGAAAGAGCGGGCAGAATAAAAGGTAAAAAGGGATCAATTACACAAATCCCAATGCTTACTATGCCTGATGATGACATTACCCATCCTATACCAGATCTTACGGGGTATATTACAGAAGGGCAAATCGTTCTTGACAGAGGTCTACATAAAAAAGATATATATCCACCTGTTGCGGTTTTACCATGTCTATCAAGATTAATGGATAGGGGAATTGGTAAAGGTAGAACTCGTGAGGACCATGCTGGAGTAGCTAATCAGCTTTATGCAGCGTATGCAGAAGGAGTTGACCTAAGAGACCTTGTGGCAATCGTAGGTGAAGATGCACTTTCAGAACGTGATAGAAAGTTTTTGAAATTTGCAGATGAATTTGAACAGAACTTTATAAAACAGGCATCTACTGAAGATAGAAGTATCGAAAAAACTCTTTCAATTGGATGGGAATTATTTTCAGAACTACCAATCGGCGAGCTTAAAAAGATTGATGAAAAATATATAAAAAAATATCTTCCAAAAAATAAAAAAGATCAAAAAGAGTAAAAAACATGGCAGAACAAATACTTGAGGGATACAGCCCAACAAGAATGGATTTACTTGAAATTCGTAAAAAGTTAGTATTAGCTGAAAAAGGTCATAAACTACTTGAAGAAAAACGTGATGCTCTCGTTGAAAAATTTTTTGATGTTATTGACAAAAGAAACGAGTTGTCAAATGAACTTGAAAAACAATTCAAAGATGCTTTTTTATCACTAATTCAAGCTCAAATGATTCTTGGAGAGGAAAAGGTTGAGAATATTTCAAAATTAGTAAAAGATATTGGAGAAATTTCCTTCGAAACAGATAATATAATGGGGGTAAAAATCCCAAAGATGAATACAGAAGAAATTTCTATTGAAAAAAAACCAACATATAGTTTTTCTGAAACATGTTCAAAATTAGATGATACAAAAATATTTTTTAGTAACCTTCTTAAAAAACTAATTGAACTTGCAGGACAAGAGGCAGTTATTAAATCTTTAACGGTTGAAATTGAAAAAACTAAGAGAAGGGTAAATGTTCTTGAAAATAATTTAATTCCAAAGCTAAAATCAACAAGGAAATATATTGAAATGCAACTTGAAGAAAGAGAAAGAGAAGATTTTTTTAGACGTAAAAGAATAAAAGCTATTTTAGAAACAAAAAAGGAATAAAATGGGAAAATTAGAAGAAGACCCCGTCTTAGGTAAATATTTTGATACTGCAGAAAAAAAAGCTAAATGGCTGGTCAGAATAAAAATTGCATATATTTTTTGGATTTTATTTTTAGTAATAGGTATAATATCACTTTTGATTTGGTATTTTTTAAAATAAAAAAAAAATTGATAATTTTAGACGTCTTTTCCCATATCCCAAATTGCTTTTATTGCCAATATTCCTACAGCAGGTGCTACAAATATTGCTAAACTTAATGATATTCCTGATAATAGTGACCCAATGTATGGTTTTATAGTTATGTCACTAAATACTCCATACATGACAACAAGTGCTATACCTGCTAAAAGAAATCCAGGTACTTCTTTGGCAGTTATTGTTCCTCTCCCAATAACAGCAAATAATCCAATAATTATACCTATTATTGCTAATACCCAAGCAACTGCACCAGCGTTACTTGAGGCAAATAATGGTATTTGATCTGTTGCTTCTAGACCCCATGCCTGAATTACACCAAGAACTAATGCAATAATTATTCCTACCAAAAAAGCTCCACTACCTACTTTTGTCATAATATTTGAATTTTCCATATGTTCCTCCACCTTTTTCAAAATTATTTATTTGAAATAACTGAAAGTTTATAAATATTACTGGAATAATTTTTTAAAAATAATAAAAAAATTGAATTACAGGGTAAAATATTTAACTGTGATTTGTTTTGCCCTATATGAAATTATATCTTATTTCATGGTGAACTTATTAATGGAAAAAGAAAAAACAGAGAAATCTTCTCCACAAAAACAAAAAAAGGTAGAATTACCTTCAATTGATGAGTGGATAAAAACTCAAACTTTTAAAACAACTGAAGAAATAAAAGTTCCAGAGCTACTTCTTGATCAAGTTATTGGTCAAGATAAATCAGTTGACATTGTTAGAAAAGCAGCAGAACAAAAACGTCATGTAATGCTTATCGGCGATCCAGGGACTGGAAAATCAATGGTTGCAAGAGCAATGACTGCATTTCTTCCTAAAGAAGAACTTGAGGATATCATCGCTTACCCAAATACTGATGATTCAAATACACCTCATATCCGAGTTGTTCCTGGTGGAAAAGCAAACGAAATTGTAAAAGCACAAAGAATTGAGGCAAAGAAAAAAAAGGAACAACAAAATAGTATGGTTATCACTATTGTTTTCATGATTGTAGCGCTTTCAATATTGGCAGCAGTTTTTCCTGCTTTTGAATCTGGTACTTTTAATACAGAAAAAATAAATGTTACATGGATTTTTCTTGGAATAATTGCTGCGTTTATGATTTTTTTAATCTTTTCAAGAGGTGCATTACTTCAAAGAAGAGAGTTACATGACGTACCTAAAATACTTGTTGCTCATGAAAAAAATGATTCACCGCCATTTGTTGATGCCACAGCCGCCCATTCCGGTGCACTTCTAGGTGACGTTCGTCATGATCCATTTCAATCTGCAGGTCTTGAGACCCCTCCTCATCAACTTGTAGAAGCAGGTGCAATACATAGGGCTCATAAAGGAGTATTATACATCGATGAGATTAATACCCTTAGCTTACCATCCCAACAGCATCTTCTAACTGCAATCCAAGAAAAAAAGTTTCAGATAACAGGCCAATCAGAACGAAGTTTTGGAGCAATGGTTAAAACAGAACCAGTATCTTGTGATTTTATTTTAGTTTCAGCAGGAAATCTTGATGCTCTTAAAGGTATGCATCCTGCATTACGTTCTAGAATTAGAGGTTATGGTTATGAGGTTTATTTAAATAGCACTATGGAAGATAATAACGAAAATAGGATAAAGTTAATCAGATTTGTTGCTCAAGAAATTCAAAAAGATGGAAAGATAAACCATTTTGATAAAAAAGCTGTAGCAGAAATAATTCATGAAGCACAACGTCGTGCTGGTAGAAAAGGAAAACTTTCATTACGTTTAAGAGAACTAGGTGGACTTGTTAGATCAGCAGGTGACCTTTCATTTGAAGATGGCAGTAAAATTGTAACTCAGGAACATGTACTTGAAGCAAAAAAAATTGCTAAATCTCTTGAACAACAAGTTGTAGATAGAGCAATTGAACAGCGGCAGGATTATAAATCATTTAAAATTCAAGGAAAGGAAGTCGGAGTGGTTAATGGACTCGCTGTTCATTCTGCAGATCCCTCTATGAGTGAATTTTCAGGTTTGGTACTCCCAATTGTTGCTGAAGTAACTCCGGCAGGTTCTGAATCTGAAGGAAAAGTTATCGCTACAGGTAAGCTTGGAGAAATTGCAAAAGAATCTGTTCTAAATATTTCTGCAATCATAAAAAAATATATGGGGAAAGATATTACAGAGCATGATATTCATATTCAATTTATTGGTACCTATGAAGGTCTAGAAGGTGATTCAGCTAGCATTTCAGTTATAACAGGTGTAATTTCAGCAATGGAAAATTTACCTGTAAGACAAGATACAGCATTAACGGGATCTCTTAGTATTAGAGGAACAGTACTTCCAATTGGTGGAGTTACTGCTAAAATAGAAGCAGCAGCAAAAGCAGGTATTAAAAGAGTAATAATTCCAAAATCAAATTTAAATGATGTTTTATTAGAAGATAAATATAGAGATAAAATAAAAATTATACCCGTGGAGACTTTAACTGAGGTTATCGATAATGCTTTATTGGGAGAAGGTAAAAATGAGTTGCTTTCAAAACTTAAAGCTATGAAACCTCTAAAAATAACTGGAAAAGTTGAACTCGAATCTGAAAAAAAGATTACTCAATCACAAGCAAAATCCAAAGCTGAAAACAAATAAAAAAAGATACTTAATTTCAATAAAAGACTAATTAATGTTTTATAGAGTCCTTTATATTCTTCTTATGTAAATTTATGAAAGCTTTATTTGTTGGACGTTTCCAACCATTACACACAGGCCATTTAAAAGTCATAAAAAATGCTTCAAAGAAATTTAATAAAATAATAATAGGAATAGGATCGTCCCAATATAGTAACACTTTAAAAAATCCTTTTACTGCTGATGAGAGAATATATATGATAAAAAAAACTCTTAATAGTAATAGGATAAATAATTACAAAATAGTATTAATTCCTGATATTCACAACCCTCCAAAATGGGTTGATCATATTTTATCAATAATTTCTGATTTTGATGTTGTTATAACAAATAACTCATTTACAAAACAGTTGTTTTTAGAAAAAGGATACTTTGTAGAAGAGACAACATTATATAACAAGCAAGAATTAAATGGTACAAATATTAGAAAAAAAATAATCAATGGAAAAGATTGGCAACAATTTTTACCAAAACATGTTATTAGTATATTAAAAGAAATTGATGGAATAAAAAGATTAAAAGATTTATCAAAAGAATAAATACTATTATTTAGAAAATTTACTAAACCATTTTTTCTTTATTAAAAAATCAATAAATCCTGAAGTAATTAAAATTAAGGAAGATAATATACATAGATAAAACCCTATTCCTAAACCCCAAGTTGAAGACATTATTACTGCTTCTCCATTTGGTAAAATTACATCAATAGTCCTAGCACCATATAAACCTCCTAGACTGATTTCACATATTTTTGACATACCAAAAGAAAATGCAAGAGCTACAAGAGTTAAAAATAAAATGCTTCCAGTAATTAATAAAATAAAATACCGTCTTTTAAGTAAAATATTTGGAATAAAACTACCGCTTAATAGTACAATTCCAGCATAAATTATAATCAGTAAAGTACCAACAAAATTTGTAAATAAATCTGGAACTGTTGCTAATTCAAGATATGTCTTTCCATCATATTTTATACTTTCAATCATAGCTTGAGGTTGAATATACATATCAGATATTTTTTCAGCATCAATTTGTTTATTATAAGCTTCTAAAGACCACCAGGGTTGAAACAAAGATAAAAATACTAGAGATAGGGCCAATAGTTTTAAAAAAGTATTTAATGAAAATCTTTTTAATAAAAATATTACAAAAATTTCTATTATAAAAACTAGAAAAATTCCGGTAACCAATGTTGGAATAATAGACTCAATTTCTGTTACAATATTTACATTTTTATCATTTGTAAAATCAATATTTTTAAATCCAACCAATTTATCTTCTAAATAAGCGTTAACTGTATATTTACCAGGGGGCAAATTTACCTTTTTATCAGCAGATATTGAAGAATATATAACCTTTTTATCTCTTATAATATCAAGTTTAATTTCAGAATTTTTTAATAGATTGCCCCTTAAATCATATACAAGAGTTTTTAAATCAAACTCCGCTGAAAATAACATGCTAGTTGAATTTCCATCTTTAGGCAAATCAATAATAATATTGTCTGAAAATCTTGCATAAGAAAGATGTAATTTATATTTTGCAGTTGGAAGTTTTTTATATCTTATTTTCCCATCCTGTAAATAATCAGGTTCTAATTCAACTTTTATATCCATATCTGAACTTGTTAAAATAGGCCTTACATTAACACCAGGGCTAAAACCAAGTTTATCTTTAATATCAATATTTAAATCATATACATCTAAAGTCAAATCTATTTTTTGTTTTAACCGAGGGATTTTAATTGTAGAAATATTAAAACCTTTGTAATAAACTTTTAAAACATATGGTGAGACAATATTAAAAGGTAAATTTATCTTAAAATCTTTATTGTTACTTGTTATGTTTTTATCAATAAATTTATTATTTTTATAAAAAGATAATTCTATACCGTCGATTCTGTTATCATTTTGGTCTCTTATATTAATTTTAATATTTTTTTGCCAAGTACATAAAATTTCTATAGTTCTATCCTTTTCAAGCTCAATTGATCTCAGCCCAATAATCCTTTTTTCAAAATTTAAGATTTTTCTGTAAATTTTAACAATATAATTACCTGTTGAAAGTTTAGGAAATTTAATTTTTGGTAGACCAAATAAAGGTTTTGTCATAGTACTTTTACAAATTAATTCACCATCTTGGTACAACTCACCCCATGTATCTGTTAAAGTTAAACCTGTAAAATTTGCCAAAATTGGAAAATAAAATATATTTGCAGAAAGTTGTGGTACAACTGTAAGTGTATAAATATTTTTATCACCAATCCCATCGCCTTTTTCAAAATTTTTTCGATATTTAATTAATTCTTTAAAGAAGGTTACCTCTTCAATTATGCTTTTATAACCGCCCGTTTGTGAATTGAACAATTCACAATCATATTCAATAGATAAATCCTTAGGGATTCTTAAATCATGTTCTTCATTAAGTTCAAATGAATTTCTACCAAACATAACTCCAGTATAATCAATTTCAGCACCTAATATGTCTAGATATTCTTTTTGTAATGCTTTAATCTGAATACCATCTCTTTCATTTGAACCATATCTAACAATATTTTTATTAGATGAAAAAATAATCCCAAAAACCTTACCTGTTTCCCCTTCATCAAATGATATCCATGCTTTTTCCCCTACATCGCAGTCATCTGTATAAGGTACTACCCAATCTCTATATTCACTTTCAGGATTAGGATCCATATTATACTCTTTTATCTTATTATTTTCTCCATAAATATGTAAAAATGGAAGTATTTCTCCAAATCGCATTCTTTTTATTGTCATACTTTTTGATTGATACTCTATTAAACCACCATATGCTCCATCTACATTCTCTTGGCCTCTTACAAATCCTTCATTAAAGACTTCATGTTTGACATGTACCGAAATTTTTTTGTTATCAGTTGGGCAATAGTAATATTTGTAAATATTTGTTGAACGTATCTCTTTTCCAGAAGATTCGCTTACAATCCCAAATTCAACCATTAAATTTCCATCGATACGAATTTCTTTAGAAACCAAAGTTTCATCGGAGGCCAGTTGATCTTCGTCTTTATCACCAATATTATAAACAAATGAAAATGTTGCAACCTTATCAGAATTTGATACGTCAAATTCTTTAGTTTTAGGTTTCATTTTCATAACAGCTTGTGATAAATATCTATTAATAATTTTTCCTTTCTGACCAACTATATATATACCATATCCATCTTCAATAATCCTATAATAATCTCCTTCTAAAGAAATACCTGAAATTGGTTCATAGTAATAATAATCATCTTCGATATCAACATGATTAATATAATTAGGTGAAGGTTTTTCAAAACTATCAAAATAAATAAAATATCTTTCTTTACCATCTGCAATTTCTGGTACTAAAAAAACCAAACCACATTTATTAATATGTTGTGAATCCTCAAATTCTAAATCATAAATTTGTGATTCTAATTCAATCCAATTATTTCCATTCCAACAACATACTCTAACCGAATGTTCATCTTCATTTTTTGCCCAGCATGAATCGCTAAACTCTATATGAATATCTATGGGTTGAAATTTTGCATAAGGACTTTTAGTTTCAATTGGTAAAATTATCTCTTGCCTGAATGCCCAATCTTTATTCCAAGTCGGAAAAGTTCCATTTTCAGAACTAACTGATATACTTAACAGTGGAGAAATAAAAAGAATAAGTATTATATTAACTATTATTATTTTTTTAAGTTGCATTTATTGCCTTTTATTAATTATTCTATTAATGATTAATATATAAATGTTTTATTGTACAAATAATTCCTTATATACTGAATAAAACAAAGATTTATATATTCTTCTTATAATATAAATACGAACAATAAGGGATTTAATGTGAAAAATAAAACATTTGCTTGGCTAGTAATTATGATTTTCGTATTGTCTTTATCAAGTGGATGTTTAGATAAAACAAAAAATCCAAATGATAATTATAAAATTCTTCAAAATGACAGCCCTATAGGAATAATTAACGCTCCTGAAAAAGATTATTTTAATAATATCATTAAATTCGATGCTTCAGAATCTTATGATCTAAATGGTAAAATTGTTTCTTATAGCTGGGATTTTGGAGATGGACAAACAGAAGAAGGAATGTCAGTTAATCATATTTATGATTTTGAAAATAACTTTACTATAGAATATCCTATCATTTATCCAGTATGTCTTTTTTTAAAGGATGATAATGGGGCAATGACAATAAAAACTCATCAAATTAAAATATATCCAAATAATTATATTTTTTATCTGGACTCCCGAAAACTAACAGTTGAAAAACCGATATCAGGGAAAGATAACATAAGAGGATCAGGTCAATTTACAATAGATTCACCTAAGTCAATATTATATAGCTTTGATAATCCTATAAATATTCCAGAATGTGATTGGAATTTAACTATATATTTAGAAAAGGCATTATTAATAATTGCTAAAAAAATTAAAATTAATTTATTTGATAGTAAAGATAAAGAAATTATTGAAATTGAAAAAAAAATAAGTAATAATTTTTTATGGACGGGGAAATCATTAAATATTGAAGGAAATTTTTACGAAAAAAAAGAATTAAAATCCTTAAAAATTACTATATATGGTTTTTCAATCAGAGATAAAATTTTTATAATTTATGGCGGAGATAAAGCAAGTCAAATACAATTTAATTTTTCAAATATTTAATTATCAAGAACATCTTTAAAAATAACATCTTTATTACTCTTACTAAATTGGTGATATTTATGGATACAATGGATGCTATCCTGACAAGAAGAAGTGTTAGAAAATATATAAAAAAAGAAATATCGGATAAAACAATAAAAGAGTTATTAGAAGCTGCTATGAGCGCTCCTTCAGCAGGTAATCAACAACTATGGCATTTTATAGTTATCAATGACCCAGAAATTCTTGTAAAAATAACAACATTTCATAACCATGCTAAAATGCTTAAAAATGCATCTATTGCTATTCTTGTTTGTGGTGATATGAATTTAGAAAAATATAAAGGAATGTGGATGCAGGATTGTGCTGCTTCTACAGAGAACATTTTATTAGCAGCAAGAGCAAAAATGTTAGGAGCAGTGTGGTTGGGAATTTATCCAAGAGAAAAAAGAATAAAGGGTTTGAAAAAATTATTGGATATACCAGATAACATCATACCATTTTCTTTAATTTCTATTGGGTTTCCTGCAGAAGAACAAAAAAGGGTAAAAAGATATAATACATCTAGAATCCATTATAACAAATGGTAGAAATTTTTTTATTTTATTCACCAATCAATTGAACAGCAATATTTCTATTTCTTGGTCTTGTATCTAGTTCTACAAATACAATTTGTTGCCAAGTACCGTGTAAAAGATTCCCATTTTTTATTGGGACTGTAATGCTTGGACCCATTAAACTTGCTCTAACATGAGAATGACCGTTATCATCATGCCAGGTTTCATGATGATCGTAATGTTCACCTTTAGGAATAATCTTTTGTAACGTTCTTGGTAAATCTTTCATTAAACCTGGTTCATATTCAATCGTAGTTATTGTTCCTGTTGATCCAGGTACAAATATACAAACAATTCCATTATTGATATTTGATTTTTCTATGACATTTTGAATTTCATTAGTTATGTCAATAATATCTACTTCACCTTTTGTCTTAATTTTAATTTCATCGTAAAAAATACCCATTTTTAAATCACCTAAAAATAAATTTTTTTACCTGAAGCATCTCTTTTATATATACCAAAATCTTTAATATTTTTTAATATTTTTTTATTAAAAACAGGACCCTCTTCACAAACTCTTAAACCCTTTCCAATACAACACTGACCACATAGGCCTATTCCACATTTCATATATCTTTCAAGAGATGCCTGGAAATATTTAACATCGGATTTTTCAAACAAATTCTTCATCATAGTTTCAGGACCGCAAGTAATAATTGAATCAAAATTATTATTTTCTAAAAGCTTTTCAGCAAGATTTGAAGCAAAACCTTTGTATCCTTTAGAACCATCATCGGTAGAAATTTTTACATTAGAGCTTATTTTCTTAATTCTTTTTTCAAAAAATATTTCATTTTTATTTTTTGTGCCTAATAATATTGTTGATGATATTTTATCTTCTATTGCTTTTTCAAATGCAGGAACAATTGTTGCAATACCACTTCCTCCACCAACGAAAAGTATATTTTTACCAACAATTTTAAAACCATTTCCATAAGGGCCCCGAATGCCAATTTTATCTCCATTTTTTAAATCGAATAATGCATTAGTTGCTTCTCCAACTCTTTTAAAAGTAATACCTTTTTTATCTTTTTTAATAATAGAAACACTCATAGGAATTTCATCAATTTTTGGAATCCAAACCATAAAAAATTGACCCGGCGTTATATTCTCTGGATATTTAAACAGAAGAGTCTTTACATCAGAATTTTCTTTAATCGATTCATCTATATTTACAACCTTAGGATAGTTCATTTATGAGATACTCCAATTAATTCTCTTATTGATTTATAGCCTTGTTCTTTCATCCAGATCTCAATTTCATTACAGATTTTTTTGAAAACCTCAATTCCCCTATAATAAATCGCTGTACCAATTTGAACTGCTGATGCCCCTGCCATAATATATTCAATGGCATCTTTTCCAGAGTTTATACCTCCAACGCCAATTACTGGGACTGATACATTTTTTGAAATTTCATATACACAACGAACTCCAATAGGTTTTATTGCTTTACCAGAATAACCCCCAATTTTGTTGGCAAGAACTGGAGTCTTTAATTCGATATCTATTTTCATAGCTTTTACAGTATTTATTGCGACAATTCCATCAGCATTTCCATTTTCAGCATTTTTTGCAATTTCAACAATATTTGTTAAATTTGGAGATAATTTTACAAAAACTGGTATATTAACAGACTCTTTGACTTTTGAAGTAATTTCTTTTACAAGTTTAGGGTCGCTACCAATTTCTATTCCATATCCTTTTGCGTGGGGGCAACTCATATTTAACTCTAAAGCATTGGTTCCATATTCTTGCATTTTTTTTGCAATTGTTACAAATTCATATATGTTAGATCCAAATATACTACCAATTAATGTTACATTTGATTTTTTAATTTCTTTTATTTCCTCACCAAATTCTTCAATACCAGGATTTGGAAGCCCCATAGCATTTAAAATACCGTTTTCAAGTTCAATAACTGTTGGATTTTTATATCCTTTTCTTGGATTAAGTCCAATTGATTTTGTAACAATAGCACCTGCTCCACAATTATAAATCCTGTCCATACCTCCTGCATCTTCGTCCATTATTCCTGACGCTAAAATCGTTGGATTTTTTAGAATTAATGATGAAATATTTGTTTTTAGATTAACCAGGTTAACACCTCTATTTTTAAATTAAAACAAATATTAAAAATTTGGTTTATTAATGAAATTTTATTATTTAACATCAAAACCCGATTTTTTTTAAGTATTTAAATCTAATGTTATATTATTAAAAAAATTTATAGCTAAAAAAGTCCTCTTTGTTCAAATGATTTAAGTATTGGATAGTTAAAAGGCTTTAAAACATCAGGGACATTTATATTTATATCTTTCTTTGTAATAAGCTTTGAAATTGTATAAGCTTCCAAGTCATTTCCGTTGTAAGGTTTTAAAAGAGTTAATGATTCTTCTTTTGAAATATCTTTGTCAATCCATTTTACCCAGTTAGTTTTATTAAAAATCACAGGCATACGTTGTCTTTTATTGTGGATTTTCGCCATTAAAGCATTAGCATCGCAAGTAATAATTGTATAAGTAAAAACATCTTTATTATCAATAGGATTTTTCCAATTCTCCCATAAACCTGCCATAGCAAATGGTTTGTGATCTCGTAAATGGATATAATAAGGGAAGCTTTTTCCACCTATCCATCTCCATTCAAAAAAACCGTCAGCAAGAACTAGACAATGATTCCTAATTGCAGCACTTCTATAAGCTGGTTTTTCAAAAATTGTTTCAGATCTTGCGTTAGCAGTACGTTGGCGTATATCTTTAGCAGATTTTTCATCTTTAATCCAAAATGGAATTAATCCCCAATTAAATAGTTTAATTTTATCTGGATTATTATTTGTAATAATTGGTGCTTTAGGAAAATCAAATCCTCCAATATGAAATTTTCTTTCCCACTTAAAGTTAAAACTTGCTTGAAAAGTTTTTTTTAGAAGATCAGGCCCTGGAACACTATATCTATAACACATAAAAACCATTAAAAGTTTAATCTATAAAAAATCTATTATTATTAGTTTTTTTGGTAAGTAAACTGATTTTAGAATAAACATTATATATAAATTGCGTAAAATACATTAAAAAGTATTTCTTTTCAGCTCTAATCTTTATGTATTTGATAACTAAATGGTTTGGAACATTTATATGCGAAAAAAAAGGTATACAAAAAAAGATACTTTTCTCTAAAGATAAAAAGATAATTGCTAAACAACTTCAATCTATTGAAAATAATAATTTATTAAAAGAAGAAAAAGAACTATCAAAGGGTTTAACAAATCTTATTATTAATGAAAAAAGATTAATAAAAATTGGTAATTATCAACCAACTGATTCATTTTTTACAGATTTTGAAATAAATTGTGAAAAATTTGGTTATTCTGAAGATTTACTTCATGAAGCTACATTAATTTTTACTAAAAATAGAGTTGAAAAAGAACTTGCTTCAAAAGATTTACAAATTATTCAAATGATAAATACTTTAGATGATTTAATACAAACCTCAAATTTGCTATCTGAACGATTAGAAGGTTGGTCAATATTACCAACCAATAAAAAAAGAATCCAACCCTTAAAAAATACAATATCTACAGTTAAAACAGAAATTAAATCCCTAGAAAAACAAATCGATAATGATATGGAAAAAAATGCACCGAATACAAGTAAGATTGTTGGTTCAATTATTGGTGCCCGTTTAATTTCATATGCAGGAGGAATAGATAAACTAGCAATTATGCCTGCTTCAACAATACAAATCCTTGGTGCTGAAAAAGCTTTATTTAGATTTAAAAAAGAAGGGGGAAAACCTCCTAAACATGGTGTAATATTTCAACATAATTTGATTAATAAGGCACCCCGTTATATAAGAGGAAAACTTTCAAGAATATTTGCTTTAAAAATTTCACTTGCAATAAAAGCAGATGCATTTACTAAAAGAGATATATCAAAAAAGTTAAAACAAGATCTTGATAAACAGATTAAAAATATTAATAATCAATAAAAATATAAGTATAAGATGTTTGTTGTTTATAAACAATATAAAAGGTAAATTAGGAGAAGGTGAGAGTTTATGAGCGATCTCAAATCAGTACTAAGAGATCTTGGTGGTATTCTAATTATAATAGGTTTTGTAACCCTTATTGCATTAGTTGTACCAATATTTGCACCTGCTACTCCTTTTGATACAATAACTCCTTTTTTATTAACATCTGCTATATATTTTGGATTTGGATTCCCTTTATATACTATTTTTAAAAAATCAGAACCCGCTAATTTTAAAAGTGCAATGGTTACAGCTGCACTTGGTTGGCTTTTTATATCATTAATCTCAAGTATACCATTTTGGCTTATACCTTACAATGGGATATCAAATATGGCTCCTCTTTCAGCTTTTTTTGAATCTATGTCAGGTTGGACAGGAACTGGATTAACTATGATTGGAAATGAAGAATTATTACCTTATTCTCTACAATTTTGGCGTTCCTTAATTCAATGGGTTGGAGGTGTAGGAGTAATTGTATTAACGCTTAGTATTTTAGCCCGTCCAGGAACTGGTTCTTTCGTTTTATATAAAGGTGAAGCTCGTGATCAAAAAACACATCCATCAGTTGTTTCAACAGTTAGAACAATATGGTGGATTTTTCTTCTTTATACTATAATAGGGATACTATCGCTTATTATAATCGGTTTTTTCACTAAAAATGGAATGGATCCATGGCAATCATTAAATCATGCAATGACTGGACTTGCTACAGGTGGTTTTTCAGTTACTGACGATAGTATTACAAGTTTTGGAAATATTAGCCAGATTGCTATTATAATTTTAATGATTTTTGGTGCCATTGCATTTGCTGCCCATTATGATCTTTTAAAAGGTAGGATAAAAAAATTTTTCTCTGATGCACAACTAAAGGCAATTTTTATTTTAATAATATTAGGAATAATCGGGTTAACAATTGCAAATTTAGATTTACCAGGGGTAAATGGTAATATACTACATTCCCTAAAAATTTCTGGTTTTCAATTTACATCAGCAATAACTTGTACAGGTTTTGCTTCTGTTGAAAATCTAGCTATTTGGAGTGAATCTGCAAAACTTATACTTTCTTTTGCAATGATTATAGGAGGAGCTGCTGGATCAACAGCTGGAGGAATTAAACTATTTCGTGCGATTTTACTTTATAAAGGAGTAGGTTGGAGGATTAAAAGAGCAATATCAACTCCTAGAAGAGTTTTTGTTCATAAATTAGGAGATAAATCTCTTTCAAAAGATGACGCAATGGATTTAATTAATGAAGCAGCAATAATTTCATTTATGTGGGTTATTTTACTTGTTATCGGAGTAATAATTGTATTACATTCCTCAGGAAATACTTTAAGCAATACATTTTTTGAAGTATGCTCTGCTCAAGGAAATGTTGGTCTTTCAACAGGTGTAACAAATATTAATATGTCACCACTTTCTAAAGTTATGCTAATAATAAATATGTGGATTGGAAGATTAGAAATTATTCCAATAATTGTTTTAATAAAGTCTATGTTTGGAATAAAAAGAAATATAATTTAAAAAAAGGTTTATTCATTTTGTTTTAAAATTTGAAATTGTTCATCTTGAAGTTTTTTAATGTAATAATCTAGCTGTTGAATAGTATTTAGTAGTTTATAAATTTCTTCATCTCTAGGAGAGGGCGGTACAGTTTCGTGTGGATGAGCTTCTTTTTTCTTATGAAATTCAGATTGTGCATATTCATTTTGTAAGATGTTTCGAGCACCTTTTAAAGTTTTTATTTTATCATTTAATTCGCCTATTTTTTCCATATGCATCACTCCAATCCTTTTTGTAAAGATGTAACTAATAATATATTAATATACTTTTACTCAATGAAAAGATCTTTTAAACCTGTTTTCTTATTTATTTTTCTATAAACTTCAATATTTGTTTTTAATAAGACAATCTCACCAGTAATAGATATCTTCCCCTCAATTAAATGGCCACCCAATGCCTTTTTGTTTTCATCCCCAACTACAATGTGCAAATGGACATTATAATCATTCATATTTCTTATTATATTACCTGTTAATGATAAAATTTCCAGAGGTTTATTAAATAATTTTGGAGAATAATTTCCTTTATCTTTAAAGTAACCTAATTTTAACTTTTTTAATTGACCTATTCCTGATATCAAAATAGCGGTTCTGACCTTATGCTTTTTACATGCATTAATTATTTCATTTATAACGTCTTCCTCAGGAAAAAGTCTGATAAAAATTAAATTATCATTTTCAATAGTTTTCATTGAATCTAATCATAAATAATATTAATGCATATAAATATAGATGTTAATTACTTGAATGTCAAAATATCAAATGATGAAACAAATTGAAGATTCAGTTAAGAATTGTAAGAAATGTGATTTATATAAGACAAGAAAAAAGATTGTGTTTGGAGAGGGCTTGATAAATACTGACGTTTTTTTTATAGGTGAAGCCCCAGGTAAAAAAGAAGACCAACAGGGAAAACCCTTTGTTGGGAGAGCAGGTAAATTGCTGGACGAATTACTTGATTCAATTGGTTTAAAAAGAGGTGAAATTTTTATATCTAATATTATTAAATGCCGACCTCCAAAAAATAGAAATCCTTTACGTAGTGAAATAAAAGCATGTAAATATTATTTAGAAAAACAAATAGAAATTATAAAACCAAAAATAATTATTCCTCTTGGCAACTTTGCATCTTCCTTTGTTTTTGATAAATATGATTTAAAAAAAAGTAAAATTAGTAATATCAGTGGAAAAGTTTTTAGACAAAAAAATATCGATCTAATTCCTATTTATCATCCTGCCGCCGCAATTTATGATCCTAATAAAAAAAGTGTATTGCTAAATGATTTTAAGGTTATAAAAAAACAATTAAAAAAAATAAAATAAAATTATTTTTTATTTTTTTTCTTTTTTAAAAGTTCGATCACTATATCAAGTTTATTCTCAATATATTTAATATGAAAATTTAACCATAGTAAAACAATAAACAATACTAATAATTCAATTAATCTCATTATCATATTTATTCTCCAATTTTTTTATTTTGAATAACTCTTATATTATAATTAAATCTTTTTTTTAATGAAATCTATAAGTTGTTCTGAGCTAAAAGGTTTCTGTAAAAAATCTTTTTTTTTACTTGTATCAATACTCTTTTTTGATTTAGGTTTCATAGAAAAAAGTGCGGGTATTTCTGTATTTGGTATAGAAGTATTTATTAGAATTAAACCAAAATCCTCTTCTTTACCACGTTCTATAAGTTCTAAAGCTTTCCTATTATTATTAACAGCAATTACTTTATAATTGTCTTTTTCTAAACAATTTTTTACTTGATCAAGAACACTAATTTCATCATCCACTACCATAATTGTTTTCATTTACATCCTAAAGTTATATCAAAATATTAGACTTAAATTTTTCCTAGTAATTTAAAAATTAAAATTATAATAATGGGGAGGTAGAAGAGGGGGCCCAAGATACAAGAAGAGGTGAATCAAAAAGGTCTCCCGACCCCCTCCACGGAATCACTTAAATCTTATTTTTTATATTGTATAATTATTCGTTTTTGAAAGCTAAAAGCTCTTCATAATCTCCTATAAAGTAATATTCATCTGAATTTTTTTCAATTAAACCTTTTCTTAAACCTATTTCAAAGAGATTATCGTTGATTTTGAATGTCTTATTTTTTTTGTTTTTTCGTTTTGAATTTCTTGATATTTTTTTCTTTTCCTGGTTTTTTTCAATTATTTTTATTTTATGCATGTTTATTCGTTCTCCAGGTTCAATCATTATTAATATTTATCGTGATAATTTTTTTCAATTATAGTATATAAGGATATCTTAAAAAAAAGTCAATTTGAAAGAATTACTTTTTGACAAAATTACTTTTTTTAATTTTAACAATTTTTTAAAAAATTTATTAAAAAACCTATAGATTATTCACTTACATATATATCTACAGATTCATTTACACTAAAGTTTTATATACAAAATTAAAATTTTATAAATTATAAAATAAAGGAGTGAGGATGGAGAAATGGAAATATTAAGAAGAATAGGTAGCTGGTTATTTTTAGTCGGCGTACTATTAGCAGTAATAGTTGGTTTAGTTTTCGGTGCTGAACTTTGGACAGATACAAACGGTTATGTCACATTACTTCTTGCGGTTCTTGGTTTTATCGTGGGAATATTGTCATTCTTTGCTGTCGGAAATATAACACAAGAGAGAGTCCCAACTTTTTTAATAGCAGCATTACTTCTTGTCGGTATTGGAGCAACATCACCCTGGTTCGAACAATTAAATGTTATTGGACCATATTTAGGACAAATAGCAGGAATGCTTGCTGTCTTTGTTGCACCAGCTGCAGGTCTGCTTGCAATTAGAGCTATTTGGGATGCTGGAAAAAGCGAAGAAATAGAAAAAGTAATTCCTAAGATTAACAAATAATTGAGATAGCTAAATTATTACTATCTCTCTTTTAATTTTTTTATAAAATTTTTTTTTATTATTTTAATCAGTTATTTACAAATTCTAAAACCCATTTATATAAGTTCACAATAGTCATGGTAAAAAAGCCGGCTAAAAAGCCAACAATTACCACTCCTATTGGAGCCATTTAGTATTTCACCGCCTTCTTTTTTAAGTAAAATAAACAGTTCTGATTGTTTTTCATATTTTTATTCACCCTTAAAATAAAAAAGATTGAACATAGTTAATCTTTATCATGTTATTATTTGTCTTTAATAGTATTTAATACTTTCTAGAAAAAATTACAATTTGTTAAAATGTAGTTTAAATAATAATATAAAAATAAATTTATTAACTCAAAATTCACATTTTATAAACTACAAGTCCTGAAAGCATTTTTGGTAAAAAATATGTTGATTTTTGAGGCATATGCTCTCCAGCATCAGCTATTGCTTTCAACTCATCAATTTTAGTTGAATTCATAATAAAAGATAAATCATATTTCTCTTCATCAACAAATTTTACTGCTTCTTCATCAACTCTAGTATATTTTACATGATCTTCTAAATTATCTTCATTTATATTCATGATCTCTTCAAGAATAATTTTATGTAAAATTGATACATCAAGTGTTTTCCATGTTTTAGAGCGCTTTGATGCATATATATTCATAATTGATTCATCTTTTAATGTTAAAATATAATATTTATCTTTCAAATACATTGCAAACTTATGTTTATTTTTAGTTTCCAAATCCTTTTTAATTATTTTACTTATTTCTAATGTTTTTAATTTTTTACTACCAATAATCTTTTTCTCTATTGTAAAAAATTCTTTTAATCTTTTTATTAGATCAGCTTCATCGATATCTGATTTTTTTATTAATCTATGAGTAGGTAGTATAGAAAGGCCCTCATCAAACATATTAACTAGAATAACCATCCTGTAATTAAAAGAGGCATTTTCATCTCTATTTCCCGTCTTACTCTTCATTTCATTTGAATAATTAATTGCAGTTTGATATCTATGATGACCGTCTGCAATAAACAATATCTTATCTTTTAATTCATCTTTGACCATAGAAATAATTTCATGATCATCAATTTTCCACAATTTATGATTGAAATTATCATAACCTTTAATATTTACAATAGGATTCTTAAGATTTTTATCAATTTTTTTTCTGATTTTATCAAATTTATCAATATATAATAATTGAATAGGCTCGAGATTTGCATGACAGGTTCTCATCAAATTTAAACGATCTTGTTTTGGTTTGGAAAGTGTTTTTTCATGTGCTTTTACAAAATTATAATCAGGATCTATTTTTAATAAACAAAAAAAACCATTCATAATTTTTGTTTGATTTTTCATTTTATATTCAATTTTATAAGGATAAATTGTTGGTTTATTCGATTGAATCAATATTCCATCATCAATCCATGAATCAAAGAACTTTTTAGCTCTTGTATAGCGGTTATTTTTTTCATTATCATCGGCATTTATTTTTCCAAGTATTAATCTAATAAAATTTTGAGGGTGATTATTATATAATTTTTCTTGTAGTTCCTCTGATATTATATCATAAGGTGGCGACATTAATTTATCAAGAACCTCAAGTTTTTCAGCATTATAGTTTATACCTTTAAATGGAGCAATTTCAACCATAAATAGCCTCCTAAAATCAAATCCTGTATATTATAATCCTTTAAAAAAAGTTGCCTAAATGAAATATTTTATATGTAATATAACAAATACTAAAAATCATTGAGGTAAAAAGATGAAGTATAGAGATTTAATAATGCTTTTTGTATCAATTTGTTTTATTCTTTCTTTTGCATTTACATTAGGTGTTTATCCCTCTTTTTGGTATATTTCAATTATTTTATTTTTTTTCATGGTAATATCTTATTACTATCTCTATTATAAAAAATAACTTATGATCAACAAAAGTATTATTTTAAATAGTAGTTTTTATTTGCAGCTTTAGATGAAAAACAATCTCAATGATAAAAATATTCTAAAAATTGCAGAAAAAACAATTAAAAAATATAATCTATGTGATCACTGTTTAGGAAGAATTTTTGCAAAAATTGATACAGGAATTGATAACAAAAAAAGAGGACAAATAATAAGAAATTATCTAAAAAAGTCAAATGAGATTAAAATAAAAAATTGCTGGCTTTGTTCAGGACTTTTTAATGAAATAAACCATTTTTCTGATTTAATATCTGGTATATTAAAAGAATATGAGTTTGAAACTTTTTTAATTGGTTCAAAAATAGACGAGGATATCTTAGATAAAGAGGAGAAATTATTTAATTTTACAGGGAGAGAATTTTCAGAATTAATAAAAAATGAACTGAATAGAGAAACTGGAAAAATTCTTGAAAAAAAATTAAATAAAGAAGTAGATTTTAAAAATCCAACTATTATGGTTATATTAGATACTGCTTTTGACGAAATTAAACTGCAAATCTTACCACTTTTTATTTATGGCAGATATAAAAAATTGAAGCGAGGTATCTCACAGACAAAATGGAATTGCAAAGTTTGTAAAGGCAAAGGCTGTAAAACGTGCAATTATACTGGAAAAATATATGATGAGAGTGTAGAAGAATTGATTTCAACAATATTTTTAGAAGAAACATTGGGAGACGATGAATCATTCCATGGTGCCGGTAGGGAAGATATTGATGTAAAAATGCTAGGCAACGGTCGTCCATTTATTTTGGAAATAAAAAATCCAAAAATTAGAAAAATTAATTTAACAAAAATCGAAAACAAAATAAATAAATTAAATAAAAATAAAATTGAAATTAGTAACTTACGTTTTTCAGATAGAAATGAGATAATCAGGATAAAGAATGCAAAATTCAAAAAGATATATCGTATTGTATTTAAGGGAAAAAAAACTTTAAATAAGGAAAAACTTAAAAAGGCTGCTCAGTCATTACGGGGTAAATCAATAAGTCAGTTTACACCTTTAAGAGTTGCTCACAGACGAGCAAATATCACTAGAGAAAGAAATGTATATGATTGCGATATAGAATCCATAGAAGGAGCTATAGCAACATTATTAATCAAGGCAGAATCAGGGACTTATATAAAGGAACTGATAACTGGTGATAAAGGAAGAACTAAACCAAATATAAGTGAAATGATTGGTATTCCCTGTGAAGTAAAAAAACTAGATGTTATCCAAATAAAGGGGGAATGAAGATTGGTAAAACGGTCAAAAGGAATTAGAAGTAAAAGTAGAAAAATACTAAGAAAAAAACCAAGAGAAAGAGGAATACACTCTATTTCAAGAGCTTTACAACAATTTGAAAAAGGAGATTCTGTAAGTATAGCAATTAATCCTTCAGTTCACAAAGGTATGCCTCATATTCGCTTTCAAGGTCATACAGGCAAAATTGAAGGAAAACAAGGTGATTCATATTTAGTTGGAATAAATGATGGAAAAAAACATAAAATTTTAATTATAAGATCAGATCATTTAAGGAGAGGACAATAGTGGTAGAAGATACGAAAGAAGTTAAACCAGTTACAATTTCTGAAGTTAAAAATATACTTAAAAAAGTTGAAAAAGATAGAAAAGAGCTATTATATGAACAAAAAATCGCCTATGAACATGCTAATAAGTTTGCTAGATTATCTGTTAAAGATATAAAAGATGTAATAAATGAACTTAAAAAATTAGAATTCTTAAAAGAAATTCAAGTATATAAAATTGCAGATATTCTCCCCTTAAATGAAGAGGATATTAAAGCGATATTTGCAAAAGAAAGAATTAATTTAAGTGATAAAGAAATAAAACAGATTTTAGATATTATAAAAAAATACTGTAATGAATAAGGGGGTTGTAAATCGTGGAGGATTATGTATATATTTTGGATTATCTTCCAAAAGGAAGAGGAGATTTACCGCCTCATAAAAGACAACCAATTGTTTATGGTATTGGTGAAACTCAGTTTACTTTACTTGAATTAGTACCTAAAAAAGATTCGTCATTTAATATAGGTGAAAGAATATACGTTGGTAAAGATCCCATAAAAAGAATAAAAATTGCTAAGATTAAAGGCAGAATTAATTATGAAAACATGACATCAACTGCTCATGGAGAAATGCCTTATGTTATTTTAGATATAGTTAAAGATAACGAAAAGAAATTCTTAAAATTCTTTAATGAATCTCCTGCAATCTCTACAAGATTTCATGTTCTTGAACTTCTACCAGGTCTTGGTAAAAAAATGATGCATGATATTCTTGATGAGCGAAAAAAGAAACCTTTTACTAGTTTTGAAGAAATGTGTGAGAGAATAGATTTTTTAAGAGCTCCAGATAAACTTATTGCAAAAAGAATTGAGCTAGAATTAACTGATCCTGATCAAAAATATCGATTATTTACAAGGCCTCCTATTACTAAAACTCATTATTGATTTAACCATGAATAGAAAATTAGGTCAAAAATTTTTAATAAATAAAGAAATAGCAAGAAGAGAAGTTTCTTATGCAAATATTTCAAAAAAAGATATTGTTTTAGAAATTGGTCCTGGAAATGGAATTTTAACAAATCTTTTAGCAGAAAAAGCAGAAAAAGTAATCGCTATTGAAATTGATAAAAAATTAATTAATAATTTAAAGAATTCTCTTCCAAATAATGTTATATTAATTCATGGCGATGCTTTAAATATTGATTTTTATAAATTAACAAAATTTAATAAAATTGTATCAAATTTGCCATTTCAAATTTCTTCCCCAATTACATTTAAATTTTTAGAATTTGATTTTGATTTAGCAATTTTAATTTATCAAAAAGAGTTCGCGGAACGTATTGTTGCAAAACCGGGTAATAAAAATTATTCTCGTCTTTCGGTTATGGTTTATTATAAAGCCATATGTAATATGCATGAAATAATTTCAAAGGATTTTTTTAGACCTAAACCAAAAGTTGATTGTAGTATTATTAAATTAGTCCCAAGAAAAAAACCACCTTTTTTTGTATTTGATAATAAATTATTTTTTAATTTAACAAAAGATTTATTTAACAACAGAAGAAAAAAAATTAAAAATATTATTAAAAAAAATTATAATATATCATTAGAAAATATTCCTTTTTTAAATAATCGGGTTGAAGAATTAACACCAGAACAGATTGGAAAACTTAGTAATTTAATAAAGAAAAATAGTTATTAAAAAAATATTTCAAATTTTTTCCAATATTAACATTTTGACGTTTTAACACGATAATTATATATAGTAAATATGAGAAAGTATAGCATAGGGTTATTAAAATTTAAACATTTAATTAGGAGAGGAATAGATGGATAAAAGAATAATGGTTGTTGATGACGACCCGGATATTTTAATTTCAATAAGAAGAATCTTTGAAGATGAAGGTTATGAAGTTTTTACTGTTGATAGTGGAAAAGATTGTATCAAAGAACTAGAGAAAGGATTTAGAGGCATAATACTCATGGATATAATGATGCCTTTTATGGATGGATGGGATACCATAGAAGAAATTACAAAAAAAGGATATATGAAAAATGTAATAATTTCAATTTTAACAGCAAAAGGAACACCCGATCATGAAAAAATGAAGGGGCTTGAAGCCTATATTCATGATTATATAACAAAACCATTTGACATTCAAAAACTAATTTTTGATGTTGGTCAAATGGTTGCCATGTAAATTTTTACAAAAATTAATTAATGATTTTTTTATTAGCGTCTAGTTAGAAATATCGCGGCATTGTTTTTTAGTGCTTTTCCAGCCCGTAAAACCAGGAAATGGCTTAATTAATTGGAGGAAATTATTTGAAAAAGCTATCTTTCTGGACTTTAAAAAAAGAAAATATCATTTTTAGCTTTCTCATAATAATTATCTTTTTATTATCTTTAGATTTCTGGTGGTGGTACCAATCCAAACCGTTAATTCTCGGACTACCCTTTTGGGTATATTATTTTCTATTTCTTACAGTATCTATTTCTTTTATTTTTTACAGAATATCAAAAAAATTATGGAGGGATGATAAGTGATATTCATTGCTCTAGTAATTTTATATTTTATAATTCTTTTAATACTTGGAATATTCGCACATAAAAGGACAAAAAAGACACCCGAAGATTACTTTTTAGCAAATAGAACATTTGGACCATTGATATTATTTTTTACTCTTGCTGCTACCAACTTTTCCGCATTTACATTCCTAGGTTTTGCTGGAAAGGCATATTCTAGTGGATTTGGTCAATATGGAATAATGGGTTTTGGAACAGCTATCATGGCAATAATGTTTTATGTTATAGGAAGGAAAGTCTGGAAATTAGGTAAAAAAAAGGGTTATATTACCCCGCCCGAACTTATTGGTGATAGGTTCAATAGTATTAGCTTAAGGTTAATTTTTATGTTTGTAATGGTGATATTTACTATACCTTATTTAGCCACTCAAGCAATTGGAGCAGGTTACTTGATTAATTACATGGTCCCCGGTATTACCTGGCAAATTGCGGCAATTGTTACTATGATAATTATTATGGTTTATGTGTTATCTGGAGGTATGAGAGGATCAGGTTGGACTGATGTCATTCAAGGTGTTATCATGATAATTGCTATGTCTCTTGCTGTAGTATTTGTTGCAATTGGTTTAGGAGGCTTTGAATCTGCAAATACAGCAGCATTTTCTTCTGCCCCTGAACTATTTACTCGCCCAGGTGGTGGTGCATTTTTTGTTCCACAGATGTGGTTTTCTTTTATGCTTCTGTGGATTTTTGCAGATCCTATGTTTCCACAAATTTTTTCAAGATTTTATACAGCAAAAGATGAAAAATCTCTAAAAACATCCATGACTCTTTATCCTATTCTTGTTTCATTTTTATTTTTATTCCCAGTTTTGATTGGTGTTTGGGCACATGGTGCATCTGAAAGTATTAGCAGTTTAATTGAACAAAGTCCTCCAGATATGGTGTTACCAATAATGGTGGCAAATTATTCACCTTCTTTTATTTTTGCATTTGTAATGATTGGTGCTCTTGCAGCATTAATGAGCACTGCTGATTCTCAACTTCTATCTCTTTCAACAATGCTATCAAGAGATATTCCAATAAAAAAGAAGAAAATTTCAGAAATACTATTCGGCAAGATTTTAATTATTATACTTACACTTTTTGCAATTTTATTTATTATCGGGGGATTCAATGAAAAAGTCGGTATTATGGGAACTCTTGTTTCAACTACATTTTCTGGTCTTGCAGTTTTATGTCCTACTGTAATAGCAGCACTTTATTGGAAAAAAGCAACTAAATACGGTTGTATACTAAGTATTATTGTTGGTGAAATAACAATATTTTTATTTGAAATTAAAAATATTGCAGGAGAGACAATTATCCCAACGTTTGGATTTTTATCAGCTATATGGGGAATATTAATTTCTGTGATAATTTTAATTATTGTTAGTTATTTAACCCAGCCAAAAACAAAAATCATTAATACATAATCATTTTTTTCTTAAAATTGCAAAATAATTATCAGGATTTATTTTTGAATGAAATTTTACTCCTTTTAATTCTAAAATTTCAAATTTATTTTTTTTTATATCATTTAAAAATTCTTTTTTACTATATAAATGATAAAAACGAGGAATATTAAGACCGTGTTGTCTCCAATAAATATTTATATCTCCAAATTCATTTTTTTTTAAAAGATTAAACCATTTTTTAAAAAATTGCATTCTATAATTATCTTGCCATCTTGACCATACACTAATGATTACTTTTCCATTATTTTTTAAAATCCGATGAATTTCTTTTAATGATTCAATGCGATTTTTTCTTCCTTTAATATTATGTAGAGTTGCAATAAATAAAGCTGAATCTATAGACTCGCTTTTTAATGGAATATTTAAAATATTTGAATGTATTAAAATTGAATTTTCAATTTTATTTTTCTTTATATTTTTTTGAACAATTTTTAATAATTTATTAGATAAATCTATTCCAATTATTTTTCCACAATGTTTAGCACAAGGTATGAGATGTCTTCCATTACCACATCCAATATCTGCAACAATGTGATTTTTTGGAAGTTTATTTATAAAATCTATACATTGTATCCAAGGTTTTCTACGTGTTTTATCAAAACTTTCCGCAATTATATCCCATGTTTTTTCTGATGAAAAATTTGTTTTAATCTTCATTTTTTTGTATAAATAGAAAATCATTTTTTATTTATATCATTATTGAAAAAGTATATTAAAAAAATTTGTTTGGAAATTGCCAAACATTTTCAAACCCATTATATATAAACAAACACTTTACAAAGATTCTAAGATATGAAATTTAAAAATTAAATAAAAAATTACCATAAAAAATATTTAAATATTAAAATATGCTTCAATAAATATAAAAAATGAATCTAAAAGCTTTAATAATGATAACAATACTTTTGTCTTCGATTTTAACAGGCGTTGGTATTTTTAACTCTATCGAGTTTAACAATCAAGAAAAACCCATTAAAAAAACCGACACAGATGGAGATGGAATATATGATTTCATAGATGCATTTCCAAACGACCCTGCAGCAAGCAAAGACACAGATAACGACGGATATCCAGATTACTGGAATGAAGGAAAAAACCAAGCAGATAGCACAGATAATCTATCAATTGATGCATTTCCAAACGACCCTGCAGCAAGTAAAGACACAGATAATGATGGATATCCAGATTACTGGAATGAAGGAAAAAACCAAGCAGATAGTAATAGTATACCACCTTTAGAGCTTGATGAATTTCCAAACGATTCTAATGCTCACAAAGATTCTGATAAAGATGGTTATGCTGATTATTATGATATTTATGATTTTGCCAATCTTTCTATAGAGATAAAATTAGAAAGATTTAAACTAACTAAAAAAGTTGATTTATTAAGATGGGCTCAAATTTATTTTGAAGTATATATTAATGGAGAAAAATATGTTACTTTGGATAACAATAAAAAATATTGGTGGGTGTTTCTAAATCAATATAAACAAATATCCCACAATCCGATAATTTTTGATATACCTGATAACATTGACAAAAAATATACAGATATAGAAATTATTACTTACGATTTTGATTTTTTATTAAAGGATGATGTAATTGATATTAGTAATCAAATCGGCGAAGACAATCTAGTATTAAGATTTGATAATGAAAATAATGAAATTATTCAAAATCAATTTTCACAAGGTAACAATGGGATTTTATACTATGAAATAACATATACTGAAAGCAACATTCCTAATGACAAAACCTATAACAGAACTTATAGTTGGAATTTTAAAAATAAATATTGGGTTTTTTCAGAAGAAATTCCCATTAAATTATATGATGCTTATGTTAATTCAGCTGTAAGTAGAACTCCTCAAAATAATAAAAATATGTTAAATTTTGTTACTTCAAATGATGAAGTTATAATTAATTTTGCAAATAAATTAAAAATATTGGCAGATAACAATAGATTTAATTCTGTAACAACTATTAATTTTATTCTAAAGTTTGTACAGCAATCCGTAATCTATAAACCGGATAACGAAACAAAAGGAAAAATGGAATATTGGAGATTTCCTGTAGAAACATTGGTTGAAAAAAAAGGTGATTGTGAGGATAGCTCAGTATTATTTGCTTCAATTATGGATTACTTAAATTATGATACTGTTTTACTTCTTTATTCTTGGGAGGAAAATGATAAAAAATTTGGACACCTTGCAGTTGGAATTCAGTTAGATGGTTTTCAGGGCGATTATGTAATTGATAACACAGGGAAAAAATACTATTATTGTGAAACAACATCTACAACTTACTCTATTGGTGAAATTCCCAATAATATTAAAGGCAAACCAGATAGAATTATTCATATAACTTAGAAAAAAATCATTCTATATAAATTGCTGGTCTTAATGGTTCTGCAAATCTAGTTTTATTGGAAGGATCATATATATTTTTATCCTCAACATTAAAAACATAGAAATTACATGAAAATATTTTTTCTAGATAAGTTTTTGATTGTTCTAAATATTTTTTTTCATTTATTTTTATTGTATATCTATTTTTATCTTTTTCATTTAATCTAATAATTTCATGAGGAATTTTACTTACAAATTTTGATACCTGTTTTGCAATAGGTTTCATTTTAGTATCTTTTATCACTTCTTTCATAATATCCCCAATATTTAGTTTATTTTTATTTGAAAGATCTATTGCTTTTTTAAATACATCATATTTCCATGAGGGAGAGGTATAAATACATATTTTTTTAGGTTTAATTTTTGTAACTTTTAATATTTCACTAATATCACTAACTACTTTTTTTATTAAGAATTCACCAATTTCTTCTTTTTCAAATATTTCTTTGTGATCAAATTTAGGATATGATTCATTTGATACAAAATTTATATTATTTTTTTCCCACAATTCTTCAGCAAGATGCGGAGTAAATGGTGTCATTAATTTTATCCAATTTATAATAAATTTTTCAATTAATTCTTTATTGCCCCCTCCTCTTTTAAGATACCATTGAATATTTTTTTGGCATTCAAAGAATATTTCATTGGCGGCAACCCTTAAATCATAATTTTCAAAAGCTTCATTTATTTTTCCAATTGTTCTTTGAATTTTTGTTTTTAACCATTTATCTAGATTTTCATTTTTTTTATCTTTTATTTTATTTAGTTTCAAAACCATTTTAAAAATATTTGCAATTTTATTTTTATATTTTAAAACAGTTTCTGAATCCCATTCAATATCTACAAAAGGTGAGCCTACATGAGAATAGTACAATCTCATTGCATCAATACCATATTTTGTAGCTGCTTCAGCAATATGTTCAACACCACCTTTTGACTTACTAATTTTTTCTTTACCTTTTTGTGTTACCCACCAGTGAACAAAAATTCCATTTGGTCTTTTTTGATTGGGCATAATTGCTACGTGGTTCATTAAAAAAACTGGAAAATGTACTGTCTTGTGTTCTTTTCCTCCAAGATTTATATCTACTGGGTACCAATAATTAAAATCTTTTTTAATTTCGTCCCATAAACTACTTTGGGATTTACCTTTACTTAAAAAAATAAAATCAAAGAATTTTTCAGTCATATCTTTAGGTTTTATTTTATTTTCATTTACATATTTTGAAATAATATAATAAGCTGGATAAAGTGTCGAATCTGATATTGGTTCTATTATCCAATCTTTTTTAAAAGGAAATTCTGTACCAAGCCAAGAGCCTTTTCTAATACAGGCTCTATCTCCAAACCAATCGATTATCCCAGGCATTTCTTTTTTATATTCATCAGGAAACAAATTCATAGATTCTATATGTTTCTTTGAATTTTCCTTTAATTCTACATCACTATATTTAATAAACCATTGATCAGGAATTTTTTTAATAAAAACTTTACCTCCGCACCTACATATCACATCTTCAGAAAATTCCCTCATAACAATAGCTTTGTTATTTGATATTAATTCGTCTTTTACAGTATCTTTTATATCAGAAATTCTTATTCCAGCGTAAATTCCGCAATTTTCATTTAGATAACCAGTATGAAACTCTTTTTTATAAACTTCTTCAGTTGCATCATTAAGTTTTTCGATTTCTTTTTGACTTTTAATATTTAATTTTTCACAAACTTCTTTTGCAGGATTTGTACCAAAACCTTTTAGATCAATAATTGTAATAGGTTCAATATCTTCCTTGGATTCAACTAGAGCAATCCAATCATATGGTGCATGAGCTGGAACAGACATAACGATACCTGTAGCAACATTTGGATCTGCAAATGGTCCAGATAAAATTGGAATTTTTCTTTCAATTAATGGTATAATACATTTTTTACCAATTAATGATTTTCCAGTAATCTTTTCGTTTAATATTTCAACATTATCTTGTTGATAGCTAAGTTTTTCAAAACCCTCCTTTGATATAATCCATATTTCATCATTAATTTTTACCTTTAAATATTCTACATTTGGATTTATCCACATATTTGTTACACCAAATATTGTTTCTGGACGAAGGGTTGCAGCAGGTAAAATTGTGTTGTCTTCCATCTTAAATTTAATAGTGGTAAATTCAAGAATTTCAGCATTTCCTCCTTTTGAAATATCTGTTTCTGATTTATCAACAGCAACAGGTCCACAATTTTTACAAAAAGGTGCAAAGTGAGGTTTTTTAATTAGTAAATTTTTTTCTTTAAGTTTTAAAAATTGCCATTTAATAAATTTTTTATAACCTTCTGAAATAGTACTCATTATACTAGAATAATCAATTAAAAATCCAAATTTTTTCCAATAATCATTTATATATACATCTGAAAAAAAATTAACAACTTCTTCAGGATTTTTTAATTTTTCAATATTTTTATTTGATAGCCCATATTCTTTAAGATCATTAATTACAATTTTATCTTTTAGTTGTATTTTTTTTGCAAATCCTACAGATGGGATACCAGAAGCATGGAACCCTGCAGGGAATAACACATTATAGCCGTTCATTCTCTTATGTCGAGATATAATATCACAATAAGTAAATCCTCTCATATGTCCAATATGAAGAAAACCTGAAACACCGGGATAGGCAAAATGAATGAAATATTTCTTTTTTTTAGCTTTTTTGGTTAAGTATATTTTATTTTTAAACCATTTTTCTTGCCATTTTTTTTCAATTTTTATGTAATTATAATTATTTGATTGCATGTGTATTTTCCTTTGGAAAATAATGATGGTTTATTTAATGGTTTTCTCAAAAACGAAATAATCATTGTTTTGTTATATTTTCAGGTAATCTTTATATAGTATTAATAACAGAGTATAACATATAGGTGGTGAAATATGAAAGTTGTCACAGAGATAAGAAATCAACAAGAGCTCGAAGATATCAAATCTGTAATGGAAATCTTTGCTGTTAATAATAGAATTAAGCAACTTTTACATAATGTTTAATTATTATTATGTATCCATATTCATTTTTAACTTATAATACCATTAAGTTTTTTCTTCTTTTTTTCTTTTATTAGGTATTGCCTTTTTTAATTTGCCAATTTTTCCAAAAGCACCTTTAATTTTTGATCCTCTTGATATTTTTTCAGATGTTTCTTTTTCTTCAATTTTTTTACCTTTTTTAAAATTTAATTTTTTAAAAAGAGAGTGCTTCTTTTCTTTTTTTACTGATTCCTTTAAATCTAAATTTATTAATTTTCCTTCTTTATTAAGTCTTAATTTAAAAATTGTTGGATTTTTGATTTCTATGCTAGTTTTATCTTTAAATTTCTCCTTTTTATGATTAAATAAACGAAAACGTATTCTTTTTTTGTGTTTTTTTCCATTTTTAATAAATGAATTTTTATCAAGACCAAATTGTTTTAATTTATCATTATCTATTTCAATAAAATCTATTTCTTCACTCTCAAGATCAATAAATTTTAACTGATCTTGAACATCTATTAATTCATCATCAATCCCAATTGACTCTATATTTAAATCTTGAATCTTTTTTTCATATTCTTTTATATTTTCTAACATTTCAAGAATTTCCGCATGAGTTTTAATAGAGGAAATGTTAATATCTTTTTCAAAATTTAAATCATCCATATGATTACCTTCAACAACCATCCTCACATTTTATTTATGAATTATCCAATTATGATATAAATAAATGATTTAATTATTTTATCTTTATATTGTTATTAATTATTTCTCTAATTGGTACATATGCTAAAATAATTGCAATAAAAATCCATATTAGAAGACCAGGTAACCAAGGTGAACTATCAAAAATTGAAATATTAATACCCGTAACAATAAGAATAGCAATAACAACACCTGTTAAAGCTTCTCCTGCTATAAGACCTGCAGTAAATAATAAACCTGTGCGAACTGCTTTTTCTTTAGATGTTATATTTACATTTTTTATAGCAAGCTCCCAGTCACTAATCTCTTTTTCTTTAATATCACCAAATTTTTTCTTAAATCTTATATCTGTTAAATACCTAATTACGCCTCCAGTAAATATTGGAACAGATAAAGTAAAAGGAAGATATATACCTATAGCAACAGGTAGAACTGGCAAATCTATTAAAATTAAAACCAATGCTAAAACCATTCCAGCCAAAACAAAAGGCCAAGGCATTTCGCCACCTAGAACACCTTTTACAACCCCTGCCATAAGACCTGCTTGAGGTGCAACTAATTTAGTACTTCCAATTTTAAATGCTTTGTGAAGTAACCCGATAACAATACCAACTACTCCTGAAATTGCTAGAACTCCAATTGTCATTGAAATTTGTAATTTTTTTGGAGTGGCACCTAACATTTGGCCACAAGCCATCGATTGTAAAAGATCCCCTGAAATTGATCCTCCAACTGCAATAACTGCAGAAATAAATATCACAATCGCCATACCACCAGCACCAGTAATACCAAAACCTAGCATTATTAAACTAACTATTAGAAGTACAGCAACAGTCACACCCGAAATCGGCATATTTGAAGATCCGACTAAACCTGTTAGATATCCTGCTAATGCACTTGCAACAAAAGCAAAAAAAATTGTAATTATTGCCATTATTAAGGAAATTTCAAATATATTTGAAAGCCATTGATATAATAGAAAAATTGGTATAGTCATTAATATAATAAATGCAAAAACTAATTTGTAACTAATATCTTGATCTGTTCTTTTTTTGCTCTTATTTTGACCTCCTTTTAAACCAATAACTGCCTCTTTTATACTTCCAACCAAATTCATCCTTATTGCCCAAATTGCCCAGAGACCACCAACAAGCATTGCTCCAACACCAATAAATCTGACTTGTTCTGACCATATTGTATAAAAACCACCTAAATCTGGTGGCATATCAAGAAAAATTGTTGCGGGAGAAGGTAAACCTTGTGCTAATGCTAATATTGGAGCAATTATTATCCATCCTAAAAGACCTCCAACTAAAACATAAGAAGAAATTCGTGAACCGATTATCCATCCTACACCTAAAAGAGCTGGAGAAGTAGTAATTCCACCATAAATCCATCCATCATTTATTTGCCCGCCTATTTTATATTTTCCAAAATTTGCAATATGTTCGATCGTCCCTCTAAAAATATTAAGTGATAGTTCTGAAAATTTATAAACGCCAGCAATTATTGCACCAATTGCCAACCATTTTCCACTAACTTGACTTCCTTTTTTAATATCTGCTCTTTCTCCACCTACTGTTGTTGTAAGAACTGCAGCAACTGCAATCCCTTCAGGAAAAGGTAAGTCTGTTTTAACTACAAGTGCTCTTCTTAGAGGAACCATCCATAATACTCCAAGTAAACCACCTAATAGCGATATTAGAGTAGTTTCTAAGTAATTTATTTCAGTCCAAACATTAAGTATTACTAAAGCAGGAATAGTAAAAATAACACCAGCTGCTATACATTCTCCAGCAGATGCCCCCATCGTTGCAAGATTTATTTCTAATATTGTCCCTTTAAAAGGTCGTAGAATTGCTAGCGCCATTACTGCTCCAGGAATAACTGCTGAAACAGTCATTCCTGCATAAAGTCCAAGATATGCGTTTGCTGCTCCTAAAACGATTGCAAGAAAAGCTCCTACTAAAACTGCCTTTAAAGTTAATTCAGGAATTATTTTATTTGAAGGAATAAATGATTTGAAATTTTCACGATTATTCATTTAATTTTATTATATAAGTTATCTAATATAAATATTTATTTAAAAGTTATAATAATAAAACAGAAAAAGTTTAAAACTAATAATTGATTTTATAAAAATTGTTATCTGAGGATGTTAAATGTTAAATAATTTATCAAAAGATTCAATAAATAAAAATGATGATAAAGAAAATAAGATAAGAGAGTTACAAAGAACATTAATTGAAACTGAAAAGAAATTAAATGAATTAAATAAAAACCTAGAAAATAAAGTAATTGAAAGAACAGTTGAAGTTAATAAATTACTTAGGCATAAAAATAAGTTTATTGATAATCTAAGTCATGATTTAGGAACTCCTTTAACACCACTTGTTACTTTACTTCCAATTATAAAAGAGTCTGTTATAGATCCTAAAATAAAAGATATGGTTAACACCTGTATTCGTAATGTTGAATACATGAAACGTGTTGTAAACAACACAAGAGAATTAGCAGAAATAAATACAAGTGATTTTTTATTAAAAAAAGAAAATTTATTGGAGATTATTAATGAATTGTTAGTAAGATATGAATCTATCTTTAAAAGTTACAACATAAAAATAAAAAATTTGATAGAAAAAAATATTTTTATTAAAACACAAAGAGATAGATTACTACAGCTTTTTGATCATATTACTTCAAATGCGGTAAATAGCATGATTGAAAATGGTGGATTATTAACATTTGAATCTAAACCAGTTAAGAAAGAGACAGAAAATTTTATTCAAATTTCTATTAGTGATACTGGAATTGGGCTAACAAGAGAACAAAGTGATCATCTTTTTGATGAATTTTATAAAACTGATAATTCTAGACATAAATTAGATTCAACCGGCCTTGGTTTAGCAATCTGTAAGCGTATTATTGAAAAGCATAGTGGAAAAATTTGGGCAGATAGCCATGGGATAGGAACAGGCACAACAATCTATTTTATAATACCTTCTTCTGAAATTGTTTATTCAAGAAGTTTTTAAAAAATTAAAAAATTTAGAATGTGCATATGCATCTGATAAAAGAGTTTAAATAATAGATATTTATTGTGTCAGATGGGGAGAGGCAAATTATGCCGGAATATACTGAAAGGTTCATAAATAAAAATCGTTTAGGGAAATTAGAATTAGTAGATAGAGAAATTTATTATATCTCTTTTAACACTAGAGATAACTAGATTAATCCTGAAAATAAATTTTGAAACCAGCTAAAAACGTTTAAAAAATCTAATCCAATAATAATCAAAAAAATTACAATTATTATTATTAAAAGTTTTATTGCGAATTTAATTAGTTTCCAAGCTAAAATAACTATTAAAATTCCTATAAGAAAAATCGCCCAAAGAGGAAGCATAAACCCAAATAATTCAATTCCTATCATCAATATCTAAATTGTAATATCAAATATAATATTTTTGAATAAAGTAATACTTTTAACAATCATTCAAACATATTAAAAAGACTAATAATATTTCCAATTTGTGATATTTGAAAAACAATTTATAAAACCAAATAAGATAGAATATAGAGAATACCAAATTAATATTGCAAAATCTGCAATTAAAAATAATACTCTTGTTGTGTTACCAACAGGTTTAGGAAAAACAATAATTGCAATAGTTTTAATTGCTGAAGAATTAAAAAAAGAAAATAACAAGATATTATTTTTAGCACCCACCAAACCATTAGTTACACAACATGCACAATTTTTAAAAGAATTTTTAAATATTGATGACGAAAGAATTATTATTTTTACAGGCGAAATACCACCTGATAAACGGAGAAAAATTTGGGAAAATGCAAGAATTATTATATCAACTCCTCAAGTAATAGAAAATGATCTTTTATCAAAAAGATTTGATCTGAAAAATGTATCATTAATTATATTTGACGAATGCCATCATGCAGTAGGAGAATATGCATATGTTTTTGTATCTGAAGTATATCAAAAACAAAATAGAGAAGGATTAGTATTAGGAATGACGGCCTCTCCAGGAAACGATATCACTAAAATTCTAGAGGTATGTAAAAATCTTAATATCAATAATATTGAAATTCGTACAAAATATGATCCTGATGTCAAACCTTATGTACATGACTTAAAAATTAAATGGAAAGAAATATCATTACCAAATAGTTTTGCTTATGCTGTACAACTCCTTAAAGCAGCTTTATCTGAAAGATTGAAGTTTTTAAAAAATATTGGCGTTATTGAAAGCTCATCTGTTAGTCTTATTAACCGTACAAAACTTTTAGATGCGCAAAAAAAGATTCAAAGTGAAATACGTTCTAGATTAAAACCTCCTAAAATATTTTTTAGAGCAGCTTCAACTCAAAGTGAGGCAATGAAAATATATTATGCAATTGAATTACTTCAAACTCAGGGAGTAAATTCTTTAAAAAATTATTTTCAAAGAATTGGAAAGGAAGCAATAAAGAAAAAAAGTACTAAATCTTCAAAATCAATTTCGTCTGATAAAAACATTCTTGAAGCAGTTGCTTATGCAAAATCACTTGATGTTGAACATCCAAAAATAAAAGAAATTGTTAAAATTATTAAAGAACAATTAAAAATTAAAGAAGATTCAAAAATAATAATATTTACCCATTACCGAGACACATCAAAATATATTTCAAAACTGTTAGAGGAGGTTGAAGAGGCTAAACCCTCTAGGTTTATCGGCCAATCTGCAAGAGATGGAGATAAAGGACTTACTCAAAAAGAACAATCTGAAGTTATAAACAAATTTAAAAATGGTTTATACAATATTTTAATTGCCACATCTGTAGCAGAAGAGGGGCTTGACATACCCTCAACGGATCTTGTAATTTTTTATGAACCAATTCCATCTGAAATAAGATTTATTCAAAGAAGGGGTAGAACTGGTAGAAAAATGCCAGGTAAAGTGATTATATTAATTACTAAAGGAACCTCTGATGAAGGTTATTATTGGGCGGCCAAAAGAAAAGAAAAACGAATGAGATCTGAGCTTGAACTCTTAAGATCAAAATTAAGTAAAAAAATTGAAAATTCTAAAAATCTTTATAAAAAAGAGGTTGAAGAAGTTACTTCCCAAAAAACACTTAAACAGTTTTACAATAAAGAAAAACAAATAAAAATAGTAGTTGACAATAGAGAATATCGTTCGAATGTTGTTAGAAATCTAACTATCAAAGATGTTTTTGTTGAACCTCAACAATTAGATGTAGGAGATTATATTTTATCATCAAGAATTGGTGTTGAAAGAAAAAATGTTGATGATTTCCTAGAATCACTCATTGATGGAAAGCTATTTAAACAGATTTCAAGGCTTAGAAATACATATTCTAGACCTATTCTGATTTTAGAAGGAGATAATTTACTTACTAAAAGAAACATAAATCATAATGCTATATTTGGAAGTTTAGCATCTATTAGTGTTGATTTTGGTATACCTGTTTTAAACACAAAAAATGCTTCAGAAACAGCAGATCTTTTAATTGTAATTGCTAAAAGAGAACAAAGGGAAGATAAAAAATCTGTAGCTATACGTGGAGAAAAAACTCAGATGTCGTTAAAAGAAAGTCAACAATTTATTATTGAAGGATTACCAAATGTTTCAGCAGTGATTGCAAAAAGACTTCTTTCTCATTTTGGCAGTATTAAAGATATTGCAAATGCATCAGAAAAAGAACTAATTGAAGTAAAAGGAGTAGGAAAAAATATTGCTTTTGGAATAATTAAGCTTTTTAATACAAATTATCTTGAAAATTAATTATCCCAAATATTTTTATTTAATTCTGTTATACACTGCTAGAAGATTAGTGGGTGATATCCATGACAAATAACGATAAAATTGCACAGATATGCAATGGTTTAGATATGTTATATGAAGATAATTCGATTCCAAGAAATATTAGAAGAGAAGCAGAAGAAGTTAAAAAAACATTAATAAATAACACAGGCCCACTAGACGTTAGAGTAGCAACTGCGACAGCTAGACTTGATGAATTGGCAAATGATCCTAATATTCCATTACATGGGAGAACCTTAATTTGGAATATTATGAGCAGATTAGAGGAGATTGCCTAAGATTTTGCAACTAAATTATTATATAATATAATATCTTATTTAAAGGAGGAATAAATATTTATGATTAGAATAGGTCAAGCTGGAATCCCTTTATCTTGTAAAGGTAGAACTAACAAGGATGGTCTTGTTTACACAAAAAGAATTCTTGATTTAAACGCTATGGAAGTACAATTTGTTCGTGGACTTTATGTAATGGAAGATGAAGAAGCTCTTTTTATGAAAAAATTTGCAGAAGAAAATGATATTGAATTACATGTTCACGCACCTTATTATATAAATCTAGGGGGAACAGGTGAAGAAGTTGATCTTAGTATTGATAAAATTATGTATTCTGCAAGACTAGCTGATAAAATGGGTGCAAAAGTTGTAGTAATGCATCCAGGTTATTATGGCGATCAATCTGAAAAAAAGACTATGAAAAAAATTATAAAAAATTCAAAAAAACTAACAGGGTTATTTAAAAAAGAAAAACTTAGTGTTAAATTAGGAATAGAAACCATGGGCAAACAGAAAGTTTTTGGAAGTTTTGATGAAATAATTGAAGTCTGTAATAATGTAAAAAATTTAATTCCTGTAATTGGATTAGGTCATATCCATGCAAGAACTAATGGGAGCCTTAAAAAAAGAGAAGATTTTGAAGAAATTTTTGATAAAATTAAGCATTTAAAATTAAATCATTTTCTTATTCATCTAACTGGGGTTCTTTATGAAAATGGAAATGAGTATTATCATATACCAATAAAAAAGGGAGATATGCCGCTTGCACCTCTTATAGAATTGGTTCTTGATAAAAATTTAGAAGTTACTTTTATCTCCGAATCTCCTCTTTTAGAACACGACGCAGTATATATTAGATTGCAGGTTGAAAAAGCAATAATGAAAAGAACAGGTAGAGAGGAGGCAGACTATAGAGATCTGTCGGAGATTTTATGAAAAACAAAATGGTTTTTAATCAATCAATAAATTACATCCAAAATAAAATAAAAATTATTCTAGAAAATGTATCTCAAATGGATATAAACAAGATAAAAAAATTATTTTTTTATTCGAATCGGATTTTTCTTTATGGCGCAGGTAGATCAGGGCTTGTTGCAAAAGCATTTGCTATTAGACTTGTTCATCTAGGCTTTCAAACATATGTAATTGGGGAGACTATTACAGCTCCTGTGCAAAAAGAAGATCTTGTCATTATAATTTCTGGGTCAGGTGAGACAATCCCTGCAGTAATGACTGCAGAGATAGCAGATAAATTAGGTGCCAAAGTTGTTTCAATTACTGCAAAAAAGAAATCAGAAATTGCTAAATTTGCAGATATTACATTATTTATTTCTGCATCATGCCAAGAAACTGAAAGAAAAAAATTTGCACCACTTGGAACACTTTTTGAAGCAAGTGTTTGGATTTTACTTGATGGAATAATTGCTGATCTTTTAGATAGTAAAAAAGAAACAGAAGAAAAAATGCGTAGTAGACATGCTACTTTAGAACAATAAGATCTATGCATACTTTTTTTTAAGTGAAATAAGAATTAGGCAACATGTTACTCCAAAAATATTAGCAATAATTACTGCTGCTGCTTGAATTAAAATACCATAAATAATCCATAATGTCATACCAATTGCAAGAACAATTGGCATAAAATAAGAAATATCATCTAATTTTTTTGTTCTATATCCTCTATAAAGTTGAGGTATAAAACCCATAGAGGTGATTGCACCAGCGATTAATCCAAATAATTCTAATGCTGAATCCATTTTTATTTAACTTCAATCTTTAAAATCATATTAAATCTTTCCAAATATTATGGTAATTTTTATGTTTATAATTTTTAGATATTTAAAAATAATAAAATAATTTAAAATCTTAAAATTATTAAAACACATCCTTTAAACAGGTCTTAGTGTACCTGCAAATACCTGCCAAGCAAGTGCTGATTTTGCTACTAAACTTAGTATAATATATACCTTTTCTCCGTGAAGATAATTTTGCCATTTACCGATTTTCTTGTATTGCAAGACCATGTTTATTGCAAAACAGTTGAAAAATATTGCAATTGTTATGTATATTGCAATAACAAAATCTGGAACTGATTCAGCAGTTATTAAAGGAATAAAAATAACAAGCCAGGGAACAAATCCTGCTATACAACCAATAACATATGATATCCAATTTGTTCTTTCAGTTGTTTGATTGTGTAATTCCATCATAAGACCCATAAGATTCATTACCGCAGTCAAGGTAAATAATGCAATAAGAGTTCCTATATCATATATTGTACTAAGCATAGCAATTATAACTATCATTAGTGATGCACTAATAGAATATTCATACCATCTATATGGATTCATACCTTTTTTCAGATTTTTTACATATTTATCATAAAGCACTGTACCAATTAATAGATGAGCTGTTGCTGAAATAAATAAAAAAAGTGCAATAAGAGGTGCTATTCTTATTTCAAAAAGTGTTTCTGTAGCAGGAGATATCATCATTGTAATAGAGTTATATTCAGGAAATGAATAGTTAACAGGTAAAGAATAATCATTACTTAAAAATAACATTAAAAAAACCTGAATAATATGAAAACCAAACATTATTAAGTTAAAAATTTTTAAATTTTTATAAGCTTTTTCTAAAGTTTCTGCCATTAAAATCAATCCTTTTCCGATATATAAAATAATCAAATGAATATAAAATTTACTATAAATTATATTTATTACAATTTTAATTCATTTTATTGTTATCTTATAAAAAATCATTTATTATTAGTTGATTTATTTTTTAAGATACTCTTATATATCATATCTATATTTGTTTTTTAAAAATATAAAGGAAAATAAGTTATATGTATAGAGAAAATAGAAGTAGAGGGTTTAATAGAGGCCCTCGAGAAATGCACAAGGTTGTTTGTGCAGATTGTGGAAAAGAAACTGAAGTTCCTTTCAAGCCAGACGGGAATAGACCCGTTTATTGTAGGGATTGCTATCAGAAACATAAACCAAAAAGATTTTAATAATAAAAAAAAATGAAAAAATTATTAAAATAATCATTTTTTAAATAAAATCTTTCTTCTTCTTTTTTATAATAGATTAATTTATTTATGGTAATTATAGATAAATTATAGATATTGTAAATCCAAATATTAAAAAATTTTATTATTTATATATTATACATTATAAGAAAAATATAAATATTGTAAAAAATAATAAGATAGTATATACGCAAGGGAAAAAACATTATGTTACTATCATCTAGATTTATACTGATATTTGTTGCATTGATTCTTTTAATAAGTAGTTCAGTTTCTGCTTGTACAGGTTTTACCGCCACCAAGAATGGAACCACCTTGGTTGGAAATAACAATGATTGGTATGATCCTGATATTTATGTAAAAATTCATCCTCCTAAAGATGAAAAATATGGAACTTTTATTATTGAAAGTAAATACGCGCTGCCCTGGGATCCTAACCATATAAATAAATGTGGAGGGATAAACGACCAAGGTTTATTTTATGAAAAATTTAATAATTATCCATTAAAATTTCCAATAAAATCAATTTATAAGAGATTTTTCAGACCAGTATTGGAGCTCGAAAATTATTGTCTTGAGCATTGTGCTACAGTAAAAGAAGTTGTAGAAATTTATTCAAAATATAATCTATTTTTTATGTTTCCCTATCAAAGTTTTTTTGTTGATAAAAATGGTAATTCAGTAATTATTGAAGGTGACGAATTAATCTATAAAAATGGTGACTATCAGGTGGTTACTAATTTTTTGCAATCTCAAACTGATTCTAATAAAATTGATTGTAAACGATATCTTAAGGCTGTTGATATGCTTAAAAATATGGAATCTTTATCTGTTAAATATTTTACCTCAATATGTAATTCTACTTGTATAGATACTTTAGGTTGCTGCACTCAAGATTCACAGGTTTATAATTTAACTTCTGGAGAGATATTTTTTTATTTTCATCATATATTTGACAATTACATTAAATTTAACTTAACTGAAGAAATAAAAAAAGGAGAACAAATATATTATATACCATCAATTTTTGAACCTCTAAATAACAATCCACCTTTTCAACCTAAAAAACCAAATATTTTTAAAACAGGATTATTAAAAAGAAAATATAGATTTACTACAAATACATCAGATATAAATGATGATAAACTTTATTATAAATGGGATTTTGGAGATGGAATAGTATCTAGATGGGAAGGGCCTTATAATTCAAGTCAAATTGCGATGAATATGAATATTCACACCTACAAAAAGTTTGGAAATTATAAAATCAAAGTAAAAGCAAAAGACATATATGATAACGAAAGTGATTGGTCAAATCCATTAAATGTAGAAATATCCTTCTTAAAAATATTTGAAAATATCCCGCAAATATTTACAATATTACAAAAAAAATTTTGAATGTATTATTTTCAATAATGACATAATATCCTATTTTTCATCTTAATCTAAGGCTTGAAATCTTTTTAAAAATACAACCTTATAACGAGTTTGGTAAGTTTTTGATGTTGTAAAATCAGGAAAAAACATTCCTTTTTTTATTATATTTTGCCCAAATTGTAGTATTAATGTTTCATAAGATTTATATATTGTTAATATGATAAAAATAATATATTATATCAGGGGAGGTTAAAAAATGAAGAAAATAACAACAATTGGAATACTTGGGCTGTTTTTATTTATTAGTTTAACCGCCGTATCAGCATCAAATATAAACACAATTAAATCTGACTTAGGCCCTGAAACAAAATATATTATAAAAAATCATGATAAATTACCTGATCTTCAAATGTACATTAAAATCAGAAATTATCCTTTATTCAATTCATGGGGATTAAGTAAATTCATAGTATATAACAAGGGAACTGCTACTATTCCTAAGGGTACACCAATAGTAAGCAGAGCAACGATAACGCTGGATGGTGAAGTAAAAGATGTATTTTGGGTTAGTGTAATTTTACTTTCTCCTTTTAAACCGGGTATGTCATTTGAAGTTATTACACATTCAACAATACTTATGTTTCCAAAGGAAAAATATAAAGGAGAGGAATTAAAAGTTATTTTGGATCCACCTCTCAGTGACGACTACCGCTGGCCAGAATATAATCCTGATCCAGAATATGGTATAGTATTAGAATCAAATGAAAATAACAATTTATACACACATACTTTTACTAAATCATTACCATTTTCTATAACTATTAATTTATGTAAAAAACAATATGAATATATGAATATTGATAATTGCCAATATTTTGTTAGTTATCAATACAGTCAATCTTTATTATGATAATTATAAAAAAAATGACAGAGTTTTATAATTGGTAATTTTAAAGATAAGGGCTCAAGAACTTGCAATGCTGATAAGAAGACGAGCAATTATTGTGATAATTATCTTAGATAGGACTTAGATGGTGATAGCATTGAAAATATACTGTATAAGCTTCCTATATTTTCAAAAGGTAATAAGTAAAGCTAACTTTTTATAAATCCATATCAATTAATCCTCTCTTTTTCTTCTTGTTTTTTAGGTTGCGTTAATTATTTTCTTAACCAAAAACTTACTTCTCTTTTAAGATGATCAAAACCTTCATACTTCGTCCATTTTCCTTTAATTTTACCCTTTTTATCTTTAGAAAATCTAATTGGATTATTTCTTGGAACTCTTTTAGTAGGTATTGTAAAAAATCTATTTTTTTTATTGTCTAATAGATAAATTATTATGAAATCTGCTGATTTAAATTGTTTTTTAGTTATTTTTCCAGATGTAGGATAATCTGAATCTCCATTTATTGATTTTAATTCAATTCTAATAAACCTTCCTTCTATCGATACAACAAAATCATAAGCATCTTCTTCAGGACATTGATATGCTTTAATATCCTCCTTTTTTAAAAATAAGGGCAGTAATGCTGTTCCTGCTTGGTCAATTAATTTACTCGTTGCTTTCATATAATAGTCCTCAATTCAGTCATCTAAAATGATTAGTAACTTATAAATAAATTGTATTAAACTAAAAAAGAAATATAAAGACAATCTTCAACTTTCAGAAATGAAATTTTAAAGATGGGCTGGAAAAAGGTATATGGTTCTAATCGAGGTGAAGAATATAGAAGAAATAACTCCGTTTCAATTCAACAAAGATTATTTTAAAAAAAGAATGGATGATTGGTTAGTATTTGAAAGAATTGAAAATATTCAAAAATAAATTTTCATAATCATGCTTACATGCATCAGACAAAGTATAATTTGAAAACAATTTTTTTTATTTTCAGACTGGAGCTAACGTTAATTGTGCTGGGTGTAGTCATATGTGTTAATTCCTAAAAGCCTATACTTAAAAGATTTTAAAAGTATGCAGGAGAGTTGATTTTGAACACTATTTCACCGGTGAAAAAAATAAAAGTTTCTTCTGTTAAAATTTTATTAACAGGAGCAGATATTATTCGATATATTTATGGTATTTACAGATCTGCAAAAATTTCTTGTTATATATTTTTCGCTATCATATTTAGGAGAGGTGTACAATTAGTACCAGCGGTTTTTCTTGCCACCTTTTTGGATTAAAAGCTCACCACATTTAGGACAGTTTACACTGGATCCACTCCTATGCACTACACTATCTTTAGAGCCT
>Ga0272441_10000162_pt1 | contig 147999 bp, 112 predicted proteins | sample SSMProp6N_FD_193582 | JGI IMG/M metagenome (GOLD analysis project Ga0272441, IMG submission 193582) | Marine sediment archaeal communities from Little Sippewissett salt marsh, Falmouth, MA, United States - SSM-Prop-6N | ecosystem: Environmental > Aquatic > Marine > Wetlands > Sediment ...
AGCTTCTCGAGCTCCGATTCTATTGTCGATATGGTCTGCTCAAGCCCTTTGGCTACCTGGTCTATGTTCATCGAACCCATACGGACCCGTATGGGTATCTGATTACACTCCAATAATATTTTCTGCGGTATATGCCCTCTGATCATCACAGTTAGTTTTAATTATGCCTCAGTCAGATGATGGTCCAGATTGGAGGAGAACAGGATGAGGCCGCATCCCCTGTGGAATAGAGCAACGTTGTTTGTCTTTCTATCATTACTTTCCACCAGTATGATCACGGCATGCATGGGCGAAGGAGAGTCATCTGTAACCAATACCCGGCATTCAAGAGGGTGGAAGGATATCGCGATTGAGGTTGTGACCTGGACTGAGACATGCCCCGGTCACGTCTATTTCAACACCACCATCGTGCTGGAGGTTAGACTCGGTCATGACGATGACCCTATTCCATCGGACACACCGATCGTTCCCTCGGACAGCGCCTCGGTAGCGCTCGTTATCTCCTGTGGAAGCGACGGGATCTATACTTTCAATAGGAATATACCGAACCTGCCCGTGAACTACACATTGAACAGAACTGGTGGGTCGTACAATCCATACATTCTGGAATTCAACTGGAAGGTCCCGCCCGTGAAAAACGCTACCGAGATGATTTGCGAGGTGACGGTCACGATCAATGTTGCGGATGACGATATGTCGGACAATATCCGCACCGCTTCATCCCTGACCGTGGAGGTCCCGGATTCATCTCCATTCATCTGGGAAGAAGGTCAGGATGAAAAGGATTATGAATCTCCCGCTCCCCATAAGGTATCAATTGGAGAGGTTGAGGTCATTCCTTTCGAGATCCAGAACAGAGGTTCGGACCCGGACCTCATTCATTTCAGGTTGATCAATGGTCCGGATTACTGGTCCGTGATCCTGCCGGATCCACTGTGGGTCATGCCGTACGATCCAAGGCAACTTTCTCTGATCGTTATGGTTCCGAAGGATCCAGCATCCGCACTGGCGGATGATGAATGCAGGATCCACGTCTCCGCAGAAAGCGGTCATTATCCGGGCCCCTACAATGAGCCCAACGTTCATTCCTTCAGGTTCGAGGTGAACAGAAAGGCAGGATGCATGCTCGAACCCGCGAAGGAGAACGTTTATCTCATCCCCGGCACCCAGACCAATGTGTATTTCAATCTGTATAATAGAGGGAATTTCGAGGATGATTACACTCTTAACGCCAAGGTGGATGATGTCCATATCAGAAAGGGATGGAGGGTTGATTTTGCATCGGGAACCAAGCTGCCTTCCGATGTCCGTCCGGGAGCGGAAGAGCCGTTCAGGGTGATAACCAAGATTACGGTCCCTGAAGATGCACCGTATCACTACAATGTCATTCTCGTCCTTTCTATTTCTTCCAACAATATGGACTACAGTTCGGAGAGTGATCCATGCATCCTTTTCGTGGATACCAGATACGCGGCATCCTTTGAGGATATCCCTGACCCGATACCCGTGGAGCCAGGTCAGGTGAACAATTTCACCATCATGGTCAGCAATGATGGAAACACAAATGATCCCGCCCTCACCATGGAGACATTCTACAGACCAAAGGGGTGGATGGTATATTATGATAGAGATCTCTTTTCAGGTATCGGTCCCCGTTCAACCATTAATGTCCCCATATTGGTTATCGTCGAGGAAACTACCATATCATCATCCCATGGATCAATGTCTTACATCGATTTTCGGCTGAGAGGGTCACCAAACGATCACGTATTGGCCGAGACAAGGATCTATTTCGATGTTGCACTCCATCACAGGGCGGAGTTGAAGGTCCTCGGCGGGATGAAGACAGGGGAGAATGGGACCACGGTTGAATACGAGCTTGAGATAACCAACAAGGGAAACTGGCTGGATACCTTCAATCTCACACCCCGATACGATTGGGTCCATCAGGAAATTATGATCGGAACACAGGAGATAGCCCCCGGCGAGACCCTTCCCTTGAAGGTCTTCGTGGATATACCCTACGGGTTCCCCGCAGACGGGAACCTCTCCACACCCGATCCAGACGAGAACGGGTTCTACGATCCCCATTACATCGAGCTCGTGTTAACCTCGCAGAACGATACTAGCGTTGTAACAGAAGCTTATCTCCCTCTGCTCATCATTCCATTCGAGAGCCACCGCCTCAAGAAGATGGACCTCGAGCCTCTTGACATCCTGCTGGGCTACAGCAGGGACCTCGATATACCTTTCAGGCTTATCAACGACGGCAATGTGAAGACAAGGGTTAACCTTTCCCTCGACGGGGCACCTGCCTGGATGGCACTGGTAAGGAAGAACATAGAACTGGGTTTCGGAGCCAACGAGACCTATTCCCTGAAGGTCAAGTACGAGAAGAACACCTTGAAAGCGGAGAGCATCCACACCATCGATCTAATTGGACGCATTGCGGGTACCTCGGACGACAGGAGGAGCCGCGAGATCACCTTCACGTTCCAGTTCCACAGGTACCTCTACTCCATAATCGGCATGAAGCTGAACCAGGTGGAGGTAAATCGTGCGACATTCATGCAGGTTACCGAACCTTATCCCCTGAACAGCTACCATTCGCTCTCGGTCAGGTTGAGGTTCCATGGAATGGACCTCCCTCTGCCAAGGGATGCAGAGCGTCCCGAACTTGTTCTTAGGCTGAACGGGTACGAGACCAGCAGAGAAGAGGTTCCGGAATCGGACGATAGCGGCTACTGCTGGGTGGACCTCGGTGTGTTCACTCTCAACATGTCGGGACCTGTCGAGGTGAACATCACCATCGAGGGTCTTGCCTCGGACCCCGGGGCTCTGATCATTTCCCATTCGGTAATGGTGCAGGTCGAAAGATCCCCGCTGAAAGAAGATGATGGGGACAGTGACAGCGAACTGATCTATGTCGTCATTGAATTGGGGATTCTGCTTGCACTGCTCCTCTCAGTGCTCCTGTTTGTGATGTTCGTTAGAAGGAAGGCCCATTCGGGCTCGGATCACGAGGAGTGAAGTGAGAGGAAGGTCGGTAGGGGAGCATTGAAATGCTTATCAGGGGTGTATCCGTCTTACTGACCGACCCTCCCCAGGGCCTTGTATGTTTCGTATAGCGTCAAAGCGACGACCGCCATCGGTAGCGGTGCGGCAAGGAGAATGTCAACCCCCGTCAATAACCAGAAGGGTAGCGCAAGTGCCGATGTTGCTATGAAGAGGTATGACCAGACCATGAAATGAAACAGGGTGTTCTTCCTATAACCGAGTACTTCCTTATCCCAGATCTCCCGGTTGGTCCCCTCATCGTGGATCCTTCTCATCTCGTCCATGTAGTACCGGTAGGGCGTTCTCAGTTTCGGATACATTTCGTCACCTCCTTGCAGATCATCTTCCCCCGATGTCGCCGTCTGCCGTGAGGACAGCGGGGAGCATCCCGAGGATCATTGCAAGCATCACCATCTTCGATCCCGTTTCGGTCATCTCAGCCATTTGGATCACTGTAACCCCATTGATCGATTATTTAAAGTGCTTTTTTGAATTAAATATACAAATATGTAATAAAAATTTAAAATAGAAAAATATAAATTAAAATTCTTTTAAAAACTCATACACGTTTCCGGAATAACAATTTGTCCATCCGACACAAATCCTTAATAATAGCATCAGGCCAGGTACCTTTTATCTTCCGACAGAACCGGTTTATAAGCAAAACATCATTGCCACCTTCATAATACATCCGGGGGGGAGAATAGATGAGCTTCACGATATTCAGACCAAAGAGAGCTTACATAACAATTTTTTTCGTGACGGTCCTTATTGCGATGGCAATTCTGCCCTTTGTTTCCGATACGGTTTCGGCACTTGAAGGGGAAACCGGAGAATTATCCGTTGTAAAGAGGATAGAGGACGTATCCATCCACTCCACCTCGATCGCAATGAACAGGAAGGTCATGGACTGGAACGGTAACGATCTATTCCTTGCATACATCCATGATAACGAATTGGGTGCGAGCTCTGCAAAGCTCATCGTCAGCGGTGACAGGGGAAGGACATGGTCGGACCCTGTTACGGTATGGCCCTACGTTCAATGCTACGCCATGAAAGTGGATATACTCATAAACGAGGGCACTCTGTTCTATTTCATCAATATAAGGGAAGAGGAGGATTGGGAGACCTGGAGCATACAGGCATATGATGTACCTGTACACGACTGGCACAACATATCATACTTCCAGCCCACGAGGATAGACGATCGGTATTCCGGTTATTCATCACACAGCCAGGCACTGAAATTCCAGGACAGGGTGTTCTATTTCAGGACACGGAGCCATTACATCGACCTGCCCTATCGCATTTACGATAACGGTGAATGGGGATCGACCAGGCTGATCGATTCCGGTACATATATCAGCAACTTCGCAGCCGTTTCGTCTGACATATCGGGAACGGAGACCATCTATTTCGTTTATCAGTATTACAATCAGAACCGGGTTTATCTTACCATCTCCACAGATGGTCTGAACTGGACGAGCGCACAGGAGCTGAAATATTTTTCCGACGCTCCCCAGAGATTGAGCCTGGTTGAACACAACAACGGGCTGCATCTCATCATCAACGAGAGGAACGGATACGATGTATACCATGCTTTCACCCGAAACGGAGAGAACTGGTCGGGTTTTCGCAAGATCGGGGAGAATACGGAGAATGCAGCATCTTCCATCAAACCAATACCCGATGATGTGAGCCTGGTCTCGAACGGCACCACGATGATAGCGGCATTCGACCACGATGACGGGATCGAGGTCATGGTCTATGATGAGGGTTCGGGGGATTTCATCCATGAAGCGTACCTCAAGAACGGTACATCGAGATATCCCACCTTCGATACCAGGGGCCTTTACCTATTGTATCACGAGGATCAGAACGATCTCGTGGTCAGGTCCATCGGACAATTGGACCTGGATGAAGACAACGGAACGGGCGACCCGTACGATGATGACGATCTAAACGATCCGGATCCCCCGGTGAACGATACGGAACAGGACCCTCCCGGCGAATGGGATGATATCGAACCCCCAGGAGAGCCGGAGATGGTCATCAGCAGTGAAGATGATGGAGAAAAAAACACCGTTCGGCTGGAGGCGTTCATACCCGGTCAGAGAGATTACCCGGAGGACGATATCAACTATACCTGGACCGTGGAAGGGATGGGGGAGGTCGGATACGGGCCCTCCATTCTTCTCGAGCTTCCGCCAGGTGACCACATGGTCACGTTAAGGGCGGAATACTCCGAAGGGAAGTTCGTTGAGAGCTCCAGGTGGCTCAGGATGGGGGATGAGCCAGAATTCCTGCTGGACGAGGATGAGGCACCGAACCTCCAGCCCGTGATCATTGTAGCCATCATAATAATACTGCTAGCAGTGGTGTTATTGACGATTTTCGGTCTAATATTCAAGAGAAAGAAGGAGAGAGAGACCTTCCATGACAGGAGGCCAGGAAAGAGGAGGGATGTGAATACATCCGAGGGCCCCGCTCGATCGATGATCCCGGACCAGGAAAATCTGGTGACATCCGGCAGGATAGGGGATATCGATCAGGTCCCGACCATCGGTCACGAGGCCGGGGCCCGTTCAATTTCATCAACTGAGTATACGGATGGACATTCTCAAGGAAGAACCATGTCCCTGTCCGATCTCAGGGAAATTGCTCTTACACCCGGTTACAGGAGGAGCAGGACATCAATGAAGGACGATATCCTGGAAAGTACACTACTGGCAAGAGAGCGCGGTGAGATATCGGATGAGGCCTTCCGGGCCGTAGATGATATATTGAACAGTCACCATTAGGGCCCCATCCAGCATCCGGATGTAAGGAGATGAACGAGTACGGCCAGGCTGATAACAAAACCCGCGAAAGGATCCTGAGATATATCGACCTGCAACAGAGAATATCCTTCCAGAGGATCATGAAGGACCTGAAGATAAATGAGGGAACTTTGAGGTATCATCTCAGGGTCCTGCTAAAAGAAGGCAGTGTAGGGACCGCGAAGGAAGACGGTAAAAGAATGTACTACGCCAGAGGCATAACTTTCGGGAGTATCCGGAATAAAACATCGGAGCTTTCGAGGACGGAGGAGAGGGTCCTCACGATCATTTCGGAATATCCGACCTGCTCCAGGAAGGACATATTGAACTCCATGGAGATCGGCGGAAGGGACCTGGACCGTGTGCTTTCAAGGCTCGAGGCCGGGCACAGGATATGGAAGATCAAGGAAGAAGGAAGGGTATTCTTCGAGGAGGTGACGGCAGACGGGATAAAGGAGCGAATGCTCCTGGAACTTGCGCTCATGTTCCTTGACAGGAGGATAGATGAGAAAACCTTCCTTCGCATGAAGGAGAGAATAGAAAGGGATGGCCTATGATATAATGGCATAGCCACAGACCCTCTTTCAAAAATGTTATAAAGCATGCCTTGATAGACCCCCAAAAGGTGTCAGCATGTCTGAAGGTAAAGACATCCAAAATATCATAGTGACGGGAAAGTCCGGGGCGGGAAAGCAGCCGAGGATCGATGTCCTCGTCAACGAATTCGGACTTACCCAGCTATCCACCGGAAATATTTTCAGGGAATACGTCGGAGCCTTCGACAGCTCCGGTTTCCAGGGCGATCTCGAGCCGTTCTACGAAGCGGAAAAGGATACATTCGTCCCCGATGAGGTCATGGAGGCTGCCATCAAGGAGCAGCTCCCGGACCTGGAAGAGGTACGGCCTGTTCTTCTTGGCCTGAAGGCAAAGTACTTCATGAACTCAGGAAGGTTCGTGCCAAACCACTCCACGAACGAGCTCTTCGCCGAGTACTTCTCCAAGGGAGGATACAAGGGGTTCGTACTAGATGGTTATCCGAGGACGCCGGACCAGGCAGGTTTTCTGCTTGAACTCTGCAGAGAAAAGGGGACAAAGGTGGATCTCGTTGTCCTTGTCAACAACGCCGACAAGCTCATCATCGAGAGGACCATGGGAAGGAGGATATGCCCTTCCTGCAAGAAGGTCTACCATACCGAATTCAAACCCTCGAAGGACCATGTACACTGCGACGAGTGCGGCACGGAGCTGATCCAGAGAGCGGACGACACCGCCGACAAGATCCAGATGAGGCTTGCGGAATACTATGACAAGGTGATACCCACTCTCGATATACTCGAGAAGGAAAGCATCCCCGTCGTCACCGTCGAGGGCAACCTCGAGGTTTTCACGGAAGAGAACGTCAGAAGGTCCGTGATGGAGAAGATAAAACCGGTCCTCGGGTGATCGTGATATTATCAACCTGTAATTTCTCTTGAAAGCTCCAGAAGGTCCTTATAAACCGGGAAATCCGGGTTTTCGGGAGCTTCCACATCTCCCGTCAATACCATTGACACATTGCATCCTGCAGCCCTTCCGGCGGCAATGTCCGTATCCACCCTGTCGCCCACCATCAGAACCTCATCCGGTCCGATCCCCATGAGGTCAAGAGCAAGCATGGTCGAAAAGGGCTGTGGTTTCCCTACAACAAAGGGTTCCACACCGGAGCATTCCCGGATCGCCGATATGATCGAGCCGGCCCCCGGGAGCACCTTTCCATTCTCGTAGGGCAGGGTGGGATCCGTGTTCGTGGCTATGAAGTTCGCACCGCTCCTGATCGCCCAGAGAGCGTCCACGAGCCTCGAGAAAGAGAAATAGCGGTCCAGTCCCGCAACCACATGGTCCACCTTCACTTCCTTGAAAGATCTCTTCCTGACATCGGACCATGCGGGAATGAAGTCGGGGCCCGAACCCCTCGCCTCCCCCGCCCTTATGACCCTGTGCCCCTCGATCTCGAGCTCTTCCTCGAGTCCCTCCTCCCCCACCACAAGACATCTTGAAGGTCCGTATTCTCTTTTGATATGAACTGCCGCGGCCTGCGCTGACGATACAACTAGCCCCCGGGGGAATCCCATTTTCATGAGGGAGGAAAGAAGATCATCCCTTGTTCGTGTTGAGTTATTGGTCAGATAGCATATCAAAAGCTCACTTTCCAGAAATGATCTAACGGCATGAAGAGAACCCGGAATAACTTCATTTCCCCTCCTCAGAACACCGTCAATGTCAAGGATGACACCTTTCATATCCTTCCCTCCAGATGTTCGATCAGCTCGGAAGCCGTTCTCAGGTCCTCGACGATATGTTCGGGGTATTTCTCGTCCCCGGGGGCTATACCCTCATCGATGAGCCTTTGCAGCTGGGACCTGCCCCTTCCCGTTAGGACAAGGACCGCATTACATCGCGCCCTGTGGGCGGCGGACACGTCCTTGAGATGGTCTCCGACCATATATGATGTCGGGAGGTCGATGTCGTGCTCGAGAGCGGCCCGGAGCAGCATACCGGGGCCCGGTTTGCGATCGATATGATCGCAGCGGTATTCCTCCACCTCGCCGGTGGAATGAAACGGTGAGAAGTACACCATGTCCCAGGGGTTCTCGAGATCAAGCCGCTTTCGGAGCTCCTCCATGAAGGATGCGAACTCCTCCTTGCCATATTTCCCCATGGCCATCCCCCCCTGGTTTGTGGCTATGATGACCTTGAAAGAGAGCTTCCTGAACTTCATGATAGCCTCACCCACTCCTTCGAAGAGCCTGAGCTCGTCCTTTTTCCATGTATGCTGTGTGTCCTGATTGATCACCCCGTCCCTGTCAATGAACACCGCCCTGTTTCGGCCCCTGTGCCCGGATGAAGCTGTTTCGGTATTCTCTCCGGATTCTTCTGCTATCACTAGTTTTTCAAATCTCTGCTCCAAAGACATCCGTCAGATCTCCTTCAATCGGGAAGCACATCGGTATGCGGGGAATATCTGTTGACCTGCTTGGACGGATCAAGGATAACATCCCCTCCCTGGGGGATGCTGTTGTAGATGAAGCTTCTGATGAACGCCTCGTTATCATACAGATCGAATACATTATCCGTGAAAAACCCGGTCGTCGAGATGTAGGTTATCCTTCCACCCTTGCTCCCTATATCGAATTCCACCCCCACGGGTCCGTATGGTTTGTATTTATCCTCAACAAGGTCCATTTTCCAGTTGTCGTTGAGGTCGATCACGGTCAGGTTCTTCGTGGTTGTCAAAACAGTCCTTGCCGGACCTCCGAACTCGAGTCCGTTCGGAGAGTGGTATAGAAGATCGTAAACCTCGTTGTTCAGTGGGATATTGTACCCTTTCACGAAGCTCAGATTGTAGAGGTAGCCCCTGTCCTCCGAGGGGTTGGAGAAGATCTTGTCCACCAGGTATCTGCTCCCCGTGAATTTCACCTTGCCCCCTGCTCGCCCCTGGAGATAATCCGATATCCTGTTGGCATGTGTGCCGTCATCGGCAACAATGATGTGACCTCCCAGGTCCAGGAATTCTCCAAGGTATACGAGCTCCGTGGAATTCACTCCCTCCTCCAGTCCGATCAGCATGTAGACCGTTTTCGCCGGATCATCTACCTCGGCAAGTTTTTTCGGGCCCTTGACCTCGTAGTAATTGAAAAAGGGAACGGCATTGATGGATCCCTTGAACATTTCCAGGTCCTTCCAGGGCCCCATTTTCTCGTTCCCGTTGTTGTTGTTGTCCCCCCTCCCCGAAAACAGCATGGCGGATACAATGACCATGACGATGAGAAGCACCACCATGGCGAAGAAAAGGAGGGTCCTGTCGCTCTTTTTCTCATCTGGCACGGTGTATCATCCCTGGAAGGGTATTTTTAACTTTTGGGGACAAGTGAAATGCCTATTTCAGGATCTCACCCAGGCTGGAATAGAGGTTCCTACCGCCACCGATATGCATGAGGGCGTTCGGAAAATTGGCATCGATGCCATTCTCCTCAAGTTCCCCGGAGATGGATACGTTGACCACTCTTCCTAAAACCACGTGATGGTCGCCCGCCTCCTTGTACCATTCGAGCTTGCACTCGATCCTGGTCAGGCACTCAGCAACACTCGGAGGCGCTACCACCTTGCTCTTCTTCGGGGTGAGTCCGGCATGGTCGAACTCCGACCTGTCCCTTGGAAGCGCCTTCGAGGTCATTATCACCTTTTTCTTCAGTTCGGGCCCCGGGACGTTCACGACGAACTCCCCGGTTTCAATGATGTTCAAGAAGGTGTCCCTGCTATCACGTATTGCGGCCCCGAGTATCGGGGGGTCCATCGAGATCGGCATGAACCAGGCGTAAGGTGCGACGTTGGGGACATCACCGTAGAGTGTCGATATGAGAACAACGGGCATGGGGGGTGTGGCTTTCAGATAGTCGTTGGGGTCGAGGTCCATGTGATCACGTTCCATGAAAAGTAGTTAAATTATATCAGGTCTTTCACGACCATATGAACACGAATATCAGAGAACTTGTAATGAAGAACAGGAGCTGCAGGAGGTTCAAGGAGGACCGCCGGATAACAGAAAAAGATCTCCTGGACCTCATAGAGCTTGCCCGCTTCAGCGCTTCCGGAGCCAACAGACAGCCGCTGAAGTTCATTCTCTCGCATGATCGGGAGACAAAGAACCTCATATTCCCCAAGCTTGCATGGGCCGGATATCTCACCGATTGGGACGGGCCCGTGGAAGGGGAAAGGCCCTCCGCATACATAGTGATACTCCTGGATACGGAGATATCATCCAATCCCTTCGTCGACCATGGTATAATGGCCCAGTCGATGCTTCTGGGCGCCACCGAAAGGGGATTGGGAGGCTGCATGTTGATGGCCATCGACAGGGATGCACTGAGGAAGGACCTCTCCATTCCGGAGAGGTATGAGATACTCATGGTGGTTGCGCTCGGAGAACCTGCTGAAAAGATAGTTCTCGAGGACCTCAAGGGTGATGATATCCGCTATTACAGAGATGATGATGACATACACCACGTTCCAAAAAGGCCCATCTCCGAGCTGGTGATCAACTTCAGATAGAAGTTAACCCGGATTGGCGACACAGAGGATGAGAATTTGCTATGAGCTCTTTTGTCTAACCTATAATTAGAGATCACTGAAGACGGGTTGGAAGACAACATTGAGAAATTGACCCCCACTTTCTCCGATCAAGAAATAATTAAAAACGAAAGTGGGCCAACCCGGAGGTGTATCATCCTGAAGCAGAGGGTGAAGGAGGAAACCGCACTCGCGTACGAGGCCATTCCTCCTCCGTAACGGAGGGGTTAGGAAGAGAGGATTGAATGCGTGATTCAAAAAAATGTTTGGACCCTCCGTCAAATATTAATTGTATCGACTACAGATAATACTTTCGGCGATAGTTTGGCAATTGGAGCATGTATGTGTACAAACCTGTCCTCATCGGGAGAAATGAATTATACATTATCTCCATTTCAAGGCTGGAGTTGGGAACGCGAAGATCTGCATGGTGTCCTCGGAATATCCCCCCAAGTGGGGCGGAGTGGGCGTCGTAGCCTACTATCTGTCCACCTGGATGGCGAAGAGGGGACACGAGGTCCACGTAGTGACAAGGGAGCAGAAGATAGGCTACCAGTCCTCCCACAAGAATATACACATCCATCCGGTCAAATGGCTCCGGGCCCCCATGCTGTTCACCACCTCCCTTGGAAAGAACGCGGTGAAATGGATCAGATCATCGGGGATAAAGTTTGACATCATCCATGTGCATTCTAATATGGCGCTTATACCGGGGAAATACTACGATATGATGGAAATTCCCATCGTATCCACGATGCACGGGACCTGGAAGGGGGAGAGATCGACCATAGGGTTCAGGAACCTCTCCCCTTCCATATCCGCCGTGAACGATCTTGCCGTGATGTACATGGGCCCGTTCTTCGATAGATACGAGGATATTGCAATTGAGAGATCGAACGGTGTCATCACCATCTCATATTCCGAATGCAGGGCTCTGAAGAAAAGGGGCGTCAGGAACCGATACAACAGGAGGATACATCTCCCGAACGGCATAGACGCGGAGGAGTTCCACCCCCGAAACAGGGACCCCACCCTGAAGAGTAGATACGATATCCCGGAGGGTAACAGGTTGATAGCTTCCGTTGGCAGGTTCGCCGCAAGGAAGGGGATCAGGGAGGTCCTCGAGGCGTTCAGGCTGATGTACGGGAAGAGAAAGGACATCACACTGCTGCTTGCGGGTTGGGGCCCCCTCGAGAAGGAGGTGAGGTCCCGCCTGAAAAAATGGTCCATGGAGGATGCGGTGAAGATCGTGATCTCCCCCCCGCATAAGGAGATGCAGGCCATCGTTGCCACGGCCGACCTTGCAATGTTCCATTCCTACTGGGAAGGATACGGACTGACATTCGGTGAGGCCCTGGCCTCGGGGACGCCGTGCGTACTTACGGATGTTGGGGGAGCCTCCGAGATGGTCATCGAGGGGACCGGGAAACTGGTAAAGGTGGGAGATGTCAAAGGCCAGGCTGAAGCGGCCCTGGAGCTTCTTGCCAAAGATGATCTCGAGGAGTGGGGGAAGAGGGGAAGGAAGCATATCATCGATTACTGCTCCTGGGAGGATATTGCCCTTAAAACAGAGAATTTCTACAGGTGGGTGTTGGAGGACCCTTTGAACAGGGGGGAATGGAGGGAAGGGTTCAAGAGATGTCCATGAGAGGTTAAGTGTACAAGCATATTTTCAATTATTACGAGCCGCATACTCGGTGAGGGGGCCGGGAAAGACCCTGCAGGTGGATCGATTGTCGATGGAAGCTTCCGGGCGGAACAAATACCATTCCCTCCCGGCGGAGGGGGTATTGAAGATTCTCGATACCTCCGGGAACGGGCTCACATCCGATGAGGCGAGGAAGCGGTTTGATCGGTACGGTCCGAATGAGATCCCAAGGGTGAGAAGGTCCTTTCTCAGGAAGGTGGCCCCGCAGATATTCGATTTCGTGATCATCCTTCTCATAGGTATTGCTGCGGTCCTCGCCCTCCTTGCATGGATATTTCCGGATAACGGATCAACATCATTCGAGACATCCATTGCAATTGTCGGCGTCATAGTACTCAGCTGGGTCCTGATAATTTTCCAGCTCTATTCCGCTGAGCGCTCCCTCGAGGCCCTGAGAAAGATCGGTGCCGCAAAGGCAAAGGTCAGAAGGGACTGTAAATGGACAGAGGTCCCGACGAAAGATCTTGTCACGGGCGACATCGTGATGCTCGGTGAAGGTGATCGGGTTCCCGCCGATGTGAGGATAATTAAGGGAGATCGCCTGACCATAGATGAGTCGTCCCTCACCGGGGAATCGGTGGGAGTGGAGAAGGGCAGCGCTCCAGTTGACCGCGAGGAGCCCCCGCTTCACGAGCTTTCGAACATGGCGTTCATGTCGACCATTGTTGCCAGGGGATCTGGAGAGGGGGTCGTTACGGCCGTGGGTCTGAATACGGAGCTCGGGAAGATAGCAAAGAGCATAGAGGAAGCGCCCGAGCCCGAGATACCGCTCCAGAAGAAGATGAGCCAGCTCGCAAGGACGCTTTCCGTAATAATGCTGAGCCTTATCTTCTTTCTAACATTGATCCAGATAACAAGGTTGGCGATCATCGGAGAACTGAACCGGGATTCTGCAATGGAGCAGATGGTGAACGGCATCATCCTTGGCGTTGTTGCGGTCCCCTGGAGCTTCCCTATCATCACAACTTCGGTGATGGCAAGGGGAATGATGTACCTGGTCAAGGAGAATGCCATAGTCAGGAGGGTGGCCTCCATCGAGGGTCTCGGAAGGGTATGTGTGATCTGCTCCGACAAGACGGGGACAATGACCCAAAACGCCATGACGGTGAAGACGGTCTTTCATGGAGGCAGATTCTACAGTGTGACCGGGTCGGGATATTCCCCGAAAGGATGGTTGGAGCTTGATAGGCAGAAGGTCGGGGTGGAACAGGACAGCTTTTTGTACAGGCTTCTTGAAGCTGGTTTCATCGACAACGATTCCAGGCTGGTGAAAGATGACGGGCAATGGAGGGTAATGGGGGACCCGACGGAAGGGGCCCTGCTGACCCTGGGCATGAAGACGGGTCTCGACGAGGGGATCAGAAAGAGAGAGGTCCTCAGGGATATACCATTCGATTCCGCAAGGAAGATGATGACGAAAGTAGTGAACGAAGATGGCGCTGCGGTGGTATACTGCAAGGGAGGTTTCGAGGTTGTTGCCGCCAGATGCGACAGGATAGCTTACGGGGATCGTATCGTTACTTTCAACAGGTCTCTCCGGGAATATGTTGAGAAAGCCAATTCCATCGTGAACGGAAAGGCGCAGAGAACCCTCGCAATGGCATACAGGGAGATTGATTGGAAAGATTTCTCCGGTCCTGGAGATGATGAGATTGAGAGTAACATGGTTTTCCTGGGCTTCGTCGGAATGATCGATCCGCCCAAGGAGGGGGTGAGGGACGCTGTCAAGAAATGCCACCAGGCCGGGATCAGGGTGGTGATGATAACCGGTGACAGCAAGGGAACCGCAACCGCGATAGCCTCGGACCTGGGGGTGTTGAGAAGTGGCGAGATCGTGGTGGAGGGTAATGAACTCCCGGTAACGGAGGAAAAGCTGGGAGATGTCAGCGTTTTCTGCAGGGTATCCCCGGGTCAGAAGGTCGATATAGTCAATGCCTACAGGGAGAGCGGGCAGATCATCGCCATGACCGGAGACGGGATGAACGATGCGGCGGCGCTCAGGAACGCCGATGTCGGGGTGGCAATGGGAATGAGCGGTGTGGATGTTGCCAAGGAGGCTTCACAGATAGTGCTCTCGGATGATAATTTCGCAACCCTTGTAACGGCTATACATCGGGGGAGGCAGATATTCGATAATATCCGGAAAAGCATAACATACCAGATCTACACGAACCTGTCGGAGCTCTCGTTGATGTTTTTGGGTTCGCTCCTTTTTTTCGAGCAGATGATGAGCGACAGACAACTTCTCTTTCTGTACTATTCAACTCATATCTTCCCAGTCGCGGCTCTCGTGCTTGACAGAACGACCCCGGGTGTGATGAGATCGCCTCCCAGGGATGCCAAAGAAGGGATAGTGTCCAGAAAGGTCCTGGGAGAACTTCTTGTCATGATCGGAACCATGGCGGTTGTTTCCCTTACAATGTATCTTGTCCTTGAAAACGACTGGATCGACGTCGGGATACGGGGAGACCCGTTACCCACCATACAGACAATGGTCCTTGCCTTTGTTGTATGGGGAGAATGCTTCAATCTCTTCAACAGTCTATCGATGAAGGATTCTTTGATGAAACAGCTGAGGGAGAAGAATATTGTGCTCCCCGTGCTCATGACGCTTGTACCTGTCACGGCCCTTACGTTCCTTATGTACTTCGGTGAAATCGGAGATACACTGGACCTATCCAGGCTGACACCGCTCCAGTACGGTATATCCATAGTTCTCGGTTCGACCATGATCCCTGTCGTCGAGACCTACAAAGTCTACGTCAGGTGGGCGGCGGGGAGGGAGACCAGATTCACAAGGTTCTTCCGATCTGGTATGGAGGCTTCAATATCAGGTTTCCAGAGGCTCAACGACATGCCCGCATTTTTCCAGAAGGAACTCGAGTCCCTGGCACCGAAAGGTAAGCTCGGATTCGATATGGATGGAAGGGGCCCTATACGAAGGACGGGTGGGGCCATTATTCACTCCATGCATAAGGACGGTATGATCAGAAAGGGATTGTCCAAGGTGGGGGCGGGGGTGAAGAACGCTGCTTTGGGGACCCATGAGAGTGTAAAAGAAGAGAAGAGTCCGGACGGTCCGGATCCGGGATCAAAGGATAGGGTTTAATAATCCGCTTCGAATAGAGAACCATGGCAGGCCGGGGCCCTCCCGCAAGGAAGTCAAAGAAAGCTAAGGGCAGGGACACCGCTTTCGTCATCGGGAGACTTCTGGAGACCGACCTTAACAGGAAGGACAGGCCAACGAAGATCTTCCAGTTCTTCTTTCCCTGGTTTATCCTGATCACGGTGGCTTCCATCTCTGTTCTTCTGCTTACCATGTTCATGAACTGGGATACCGCAAAGCATCTTCTTGACATCTGGATATTCTACACCCTTCCTCCCGCCGGAAAGGAGACAATTATCCCCAAGGCGGTGGCGGGCGAGGTCCCTGCATGGATCGCGGGCCCCTCGACGACCATCGTCGATTCCTGCGTCTCCCTGTTCCTCATCTGGAACTATGACTGGGTCAAGAAGATCCCCTTTCTCGGGCCAGCCCTGGAGGGTGCAGAGGCCAAGGGCAGAAGGAAGATAAGGAAGGCCAGGTGGTTCAAGAGGACGGCCTTCTTCTTCACCACCCTGGTTGTATTCGTTCCGTTCAGCGGTTCCGGAGGTTTCGGAGGTACAATTTTCGGAAGGATGCTGGGGATGAATCCCTACAGGGTCCTCCTTGCCGTGGTGATCGGATCGCTCATCGGCTCCACGGGTTTTGCCATACTCTCGGAGACCCTTGTGGATTTCCTGGAGGGCACCCCTTTTCTGGATTTCCTCAACAATCTCAACATGATCCAGATCGTCGTTGTTATAATCTCCATAATGATACTCGTCTATGCCATCAGAAACCCCAAAAAGGCCGCTGAAAAGACCACAAAGGCCGTGGATGATGCTTTCAACTACACCGAACGGGCGATACTTCTGGCGGAAAATGGAAGGAAGAAGGTCATGAAGGGGACTGTTGACGGTGCCCGGAAGACAGCGAGGGCCGTGGGGGGGATGAACCGTGAGATCTTCGACGCCAATATGGACCTTATCACAAGACCCGCCGAGATAATGGGAGGTGAGGGGTGGAACCTGGCTTTTTCGGCCAAGCTTGCCGGGAAGAAGAAGGTGGATTCCGCCCAAAGGAAGGCGGGAAAGGTCTTTGATTCGATCCTCGATACGGGAGAGAAGGCTACCAACTGGACGGTGGAGAAGGTCAAGGACATCACCCTCGACGGCCTCGGTCAGACCAGAAGTGCGTGGAACGATGCGGGGGAGGTGATCATAATGGGAGGGGACAGGCTCGAGAAGCTCATGAAGAAGAAACGGAAGGAAGATGAGGAATGAGATATACCAACGTTCCCATTCCGTTCCTTCAAGAGATCTCTTCTTTGGAAGAATCTTTCAAGAATTTTTATTACCCGGGAACACATGGACCGGTCCATGAGCCAAAAAAAGGTCCTCGTCACGGGGGGAGCCGGTTTCATAGGGAGTCACCTGGTGGATGCCCTTCTGAAGAGAGGGTACGACGTGTCCGTCCTTGACGATCTCTCATCCGGAAAGAGGGAATTCCTCGAGCACTGCATGGACCGGATCGGGTTCCTCGAGATGGACCTGGTCGGTGACAGCGTGGACCTTGCGGGGGTATTGAAGGACATCGATCAGGTCTACCACGTTGCGGCGAATCCCGATGTGAGGATAGGTGCGGACGACACATGGACCTCCGTTGAGCAGAACATCATCGCAACATACAATCTGCTCGAGGCGATGAGGACGGCAAGACCCGGGAACCCCGCATCCATCGCCTTCACCTCCACATCGACTGTGTACGGAAACGCAACCGTACTTCCGACTCCGGAGGATTACGGACCTCTAATGCCCATATCCCAGTACGGTGCAAGCAAGCTGGCGGCAGAGGCTCTGATCTCCGCCTTTTCGGACAATTTCGGGATGAAGGCATCTGTTTTCAGGTTCGCGAACGTTGTGGGATCCCGGTCCACCCACGGTATACTCTTCGATTTCTACCACAAGCTCAAAAAGGACCCCGGAAAGCTCGAGATACTTGGCGACGGTCTTCAGAGAAAATCATACATCCATGTATCGGACTGCGTGGAGGGAGTGATCCATGCCACAGAGAAACAGACAACGGACTTCGAATACATGAACGTCGGGACCGAGGACTTCGTCGAGATCAGGCAGATACCCGACATCGTGACCGGGGCCATGGGGCTAAAGGATGTGGAATACGCCTACACCGGAGGCCATAAAGGCGCGGGATGGAAGGGAGATGTGAAGTACATGTCCCTGGCCGTTGACAAGATCCTCTCGACGGGATGGACCTACAGGTACAATTCCAGAGGGTCACTTGAAAAGGCCATGAGGGAGATAATATCCGACCTGGAGAGCTGAATCGTAAAATTGTTGAATTATCTACAATTGTTATGTTCTATATTAATACAAATTAATTCCCTATTAATACTATGTAAATGACAACCCGTCAATGAAAAGATATTAATATTGACGGGTATAATGGATATAACAAGAACATTTATTCAAGCGGAGTCAGATCAAATGAAGTTGAGGAAAAAAAATAGAGCCAGAAATATTGCGGTAAGGGAAGTGAAGAAAGATCTCAGGATGGACGGTTGGGAGATCCTGGGATCGATGATCGACGACCCTGGACCCGTGGACCTGCTCGTGGGGAAGGACAAGCAGTTCTTTCTTATACATATCAACCATGTTGTGTATCCCATGCATCCAAAAAACCTGGAGACGGATGAAAAGGATCGTCTGAAAAGGATCGCAAGGAGATACAAAGCATTCCCAGCGAGGGCGGATGTCAGGCTCTTCAGCGACCTGAGGCTGAGGGAGCTGACGTACAGGAGCGTTCGCTGAGGTTTCCGCAATATAATTTAAGGCCATGATAGGTTATAAGGAGGAGGAGATCTGCAGATGGCGACCAAGACCGTTTTTCTTGTTGACGGGGCGAACATAGAGATATCGGCAAGGGAGGTCGGGGCCCCCAAGATCGATTACGGCAAGTTCAAGGACGTTCTTCTGAGAGAGCTCAAGACCCTGATGAAGAACCGTGACATCACCCTTGTAAGGCCCTATTACTACGATTCGTGGGACGGTTCAAAGGACAGGAAGAAATTCTTCGATAACCTGGAATCCCTGGGATACGATCTCCAGGGGGTTCTGAGGACGATCCCTCTGGAAAGGGGTTCCCGAAAACAGAAGGGTGTTGACATCAAGATAGCTGTCGACCTGGTGCATTTCGCAGACGCGACACCGGTCGATATCATAGTCCTCTGTTCAGGGGACATGGACTTCAAACCGGCAATAGAGGTTGCCAAGTATTCACTCAAGAGGGTTATCGTTGCCACCTTCAAGCATTCGGGATCGGAGGAGCTTCTCCGGTCGGCGGATGACACCATTGACCTTACACCGCTCGTGAAGAAATTCAAGGTTTGATGTCTCCTGAAACAATGGCCATTTTTCATATATCTCTTTATTCAGCTATTATTTTTGATATTTTGAAAAAACCCCATTAAATGTCAATGGAAACTTATATATATTCCAAGGAACAAGCAATATGAAACACGGGATTAATAAAAAAATTGGAACGATCCATCTATGATCATTACCGATCTTATGATGCGGTTCATCCATTGGCACAGGCGCTCCATGGAATACAAGGATCGTCGGTCCTGGTTCCGGAAGAAAAAAACACTTTCCGGACCCTTGCCGGGATCCCCGGCACATTCGACCCGTGTCACGAAAAGGAGTGAAGAACATATGAACAAGGAGATCGAAGAGGAAAAGGAGGAAGCATTATGGGGATCAAAAGCAGGATCAGGGCAACGTCTTTGAAGCATCCATTATCGATGAACAGGAAAATGAGACGGGTTTCATGCACAGGCTGAAGAACCTGTTCTCCAGGGAAGAAGGACAGCAGTCCGAGATCGAGGATTTCACATACAGCAGAAAACTCCTGGACGGCAGGATCGAGAAATATCTCGATCAGAACATGGATGCATACATCAATGAATACAGGATACTGACCAAACTTGATATCGAGGTCTACGAGGATAGGTATGCGTCCCTGACATCCAGGATATCCGACATGAGCGAATTCATGCTCGATGCGGATGCAGCGATATCCTCCATGGAGAAGGACCTGGAACAGGTGAAGAAGGTTTCGAAGAAGAAGAAATGAGGTGAAAAAATGCTTGCAGAATTACTGGATGATTACAGGGTGCAGACCACGGTAGGTGAAGAGGTCGGGAAGATCAAGGATGTCTATTTCGATATAGACAGCTGGATGGTCTCCGGCTTTGAACTCTCTCCGGGAATGTTCAAAAAGGACAGGCTTTTGAGGATCGAGGATGTGAAGGAGATAAGGGACGAAGAGAAGCTCCTGATCGTCGGGGACGACTTTCAGGGAGCCGAGCTTCCCACGAACTCCACAAGAACCCTTTTTTCCCTTGATGAGATCAGAAAGAAGAGGATCCTCGATAGAAACAACCAGAAGGTGGGGAAGATATACAACATGGAGATCCCCTACGACAAGCTGAAGAAGCTCAAGGTATGGAAGGTTCTGATCCATACCGGGATCAGGGAAAGAAGGCTCAGGATCCGCCCGCAGGAGATCACCGATATAAAGGACGAGATCAAACTCGCAAAGAGTCTGGAGGAATATCAGAAAAAGATGGAATGATATCCGCTTTCTGACGGATCGATGATATCGGAGGGGCCCTTCGGGGCCCCGGTTATTTTTTTTGAAGTAAACACCACACCGTATACAGTACCTGAAAGTGGAAATAATAAAAAAAATGCCCCATTATCTGAAACTCGCGTTTCAGGGGCGGGATATTATACCCGGCTCGTCCGGGTCGATGATCAACCGTACGATGCAGCACTAGTACCTGGCCGGTTTTCTCTTCCTGTAACAGTCCCTGCAGTAGACGGGCCTGTCCGGATCCGGCTTGAAAGGTACCTGGGTTGTCTGTCCGCAATCTGCGCACACTGCATCGTGCAGCTCACGAGGCGGACGATCGTATCCGCCTCCTCTGTTTTCTCTATACATATTATATTTCCTTGGGCCCCAAATTAATGGGGTTGGAATGTCTCAAACGTAGGTATTATAAATAATTTTACTATAAAATCCCATTTCTGAATTCCCGGGGAGGTCTCTCAACCTTCTTTTTTATACTTGTAGTATTGCTTCACACCCTTGTGAATGCCCTTCCATCTCTGCCTCTGAAAGGTCTCGCCTCCCTTGTCCGCCCTCATTGCAAGGTTCAGCATCTCCTTTTTCATCTTCAGATAGTTGTCGTATCTTTTCCCGTCAAGTGCCTTGCTTGTCACGGCCTCTTTCACCGCGCAATCGGGTTCGGATATGTGCTGGCAGTTCTTGAATCTGCATCCCAGGGCCAGATTGGCGATATCGGGAAAGGCATCATCCATGTTCGTGGGCTCCCCCCAGAGCTGTACCTCCCTTATCCCCGGATTGTCTATGATGATGCCTCCCTCCGGGAGTATGAACATCTCCCTGCGCGTTGTCACATGCCTACCTTTGCTGTCAGATCCCCTTACCTCGGATGTCTTCTGTTTCTCGAAACCCAGAAGGGTGTTGATGATCGTCGATTTCCCCGCCCCGGAGGATCCGACAAGAACGATGGTCACACCCTTCTTGAAGTATCTCCTGAGACCCTTGATCCCTGCTCCCGCCTTTGCGCTGATGAAATGAACGTTCACCCCGAGGGCCGCCTCCTTGATCTCGTCCATTCGCGGATCGCCCCTGTCCATCAGGTCTGTTTTGTTCAGAATGACAACGGGTCTGATGCGGGCCCCCATCACCATGGTCAGATACCTCTCGAGCCTTCTGAGGTTGTAATCGTTGTCCAGCCCCATCACTATGAAGACGAGGTCCACATTTGCAGCGATCAGCTGTTCTCCCGTGACCTTTCCGGGAGCCTTCCTCGATATGACCGAACTCCTGTCAAGTACCGCGAAAATGGTGTTGTTCTTCCCGATGGTCTTGACCAGGACCCAATCTCCGACGGTGGGATGGTCCCTGGCGGATTCGAACGTCCTCAGCTTACCTGAAAGCCTTGCTGAGAGCTCTCCGTCGGCCGTCAGAACCCCGAATTCGGAGCGGTCGATCCTGTATATCCTGCCCACGTTGATGTCTTCGAGCCCGTAGGAATCAAGCTGATCCTGCAGCGTCGCGTTCCATCCGAGTTCGGCCATATCCATGTTCGGAAACCCTCCGGTCCATACAGGTAACCTGGAGGAGATAGAAAAAGTTTCAGCAGTAACCTCAAGACCCTTCCGGACAGCATTCATCATCGTTACGGTTCAGAAGAATGTATCCAGGGAGGAGAGCTCAAGTTCCGGATAGGAACGCTCCACCAGGATCTCCGGTACGTTCGTATCGAGATCCCTCCGTGCAAGGTCCCTCGAAACCGGATGCGCCTCCATGAAGCTCTCATCGAAGGGCGCCATCAATTCTTCGAGGAAAACATCATCCATATTCGGGTCGAGCCACGCTCTTTCCACATCTTTAGGGAGAATGAGGGGCATTCTCTTTTTTGTATTGTGGATCATCTCCATCAAGGGGTTGGCCCTGGTCGTCACAACGGAAAAGGTCCTTAGTTCACCCCAGGTATCCCATATACCCGCGAGGGCGAAGGCCTCACCGTCCTTCAGTCTGATGAGGTAGGGAAATTTCTTCGCTCTTACATCCCTGAACTCGAAGAATCCGTCAACCAGAACAAGGCACCTCGATCTCCTGATCGGACCCCTGAAGGAGGGTTTTTCGAAGATGGTCTCGGACCTTGCATTGAGCGTCTGGAACCTGATCATGTCCGCCTGCTGAGCGTCCTTCACCCAGTGGGGGATGAGCCCCCATTTCACGTAACGGACCCTTTCAGGCTCGGAATCCAGTATACAGGGGATATCCGGGAGTTGAAAACCGCTTGCGTGGTAAATTGGCTGGACAACGTCTATACCCTCGAGGCTGGCACCGAATCGGGATTCAATGTAGTCCTTCATGTGTGAGAAGGTGATGTTGAAACACATCGGATGTTCATACATTGGATAGCTTATGAAAATTATGCCGAAAAGAGAGAGTCAAAACACCTCTATCCGAATGATCTTCCGGTGGGGGAGAAGCTTATAGGATCGAACGAAGCCTGCTTTCATCGATCAATAATAGTTCTCCTTCCTGGAGCCCAGAAGCTGTATCTTTGCAAGCAGTGCCTCGAGCTGTATCCTCTCGTCAGCACCCTCCACGAGCCTGAAATCGGCTTCCCCTATGGCGTCAAGTACCCTGACCCTGATGGCATCTTCGAGCGGTATGTTGAAGAGCTCCCTGTGAAGCTGTGAGAGTATATCCTCCCCTGCGAGCCCTCCCTCTGTGAGCAGGTTCTCGAGCCTGTCCCTTGCCTGGGGAAATTTGCCCTTCAGGCAGAGAGTTATGAGCTCAGCTATCTCCTCGGGTCTCGCAAGTGCCGAGCTTGCGTACAGATTGTCGGCATCGATGGTCTTTGAAAATGATGCTGCCACCTGAAGGATGTTGACCGCCTTCCTCAGGTCCCCCTGTGAGACATACATGAGGGTCTCGAACCCTGAATCCGTCACCTTGACCCCCTCCCCCTCCTCTATCCTCTTTATGTAATCCCGTATCTCATCCTCCCGTAAGGGGGAGAACCTCATCACCGAGCATCTCGATTGGATGGGGGGTATTATCCTCGAGGAGTAGTTGCATGAGAGTATGAACCGGCAGGTGTTCGAGTACTTTTCCATGGTCCTTCTGAGAGCCGCCTGGGCGTCCGAGGTCAGTGAATCCGCCTCATCCAGGAATATCACCTTGAACTGGGCTCCTCCAAGCGGTGCTGCCCTGGCAAAACTCTTGATCTTGGTCCTGACTATCTGGATACCCCTCTCGTCTGATGCGTTGAGTTCCTGGAAATTCGTCTTCCAGTTCTCCTCTCCGAAAAGCTCCTTTGCCAGGGCAAGAGCGCAGGTGGTCTTTCCCGTTCCGGCGGGTCCCGTGAACAGGAAATGGGGAATATTGCCCGAACCCACGATGGCACGAAGCCTCTGGACGATCTCGCTCTGGCCCACAACCTCTCCAAGCTTCACGGGTCTGTATTTCTCCGTCCAGATCTCCTGCATGCTGATCACACCTTACCTGCAGCCCTCGGCTACTTTCCCTCTTCTTCGTGTATACTTGTCATCGGTCAGCGGCTCGTTCTCGAGGAAGGCTCTTGTTATTCCCCAGGCCACCTCGTCGCCAATGACCCGGGCCCCCATGCACAGCACGTTGGCATTGTTATGCTGTCTTGCCATCCTTGCCATGTACTCCCCGGTGCAAAGAGCTGCTACCACGCCATCCACCCTGGATGCCGCATTGGACATTCCTATGCCGGTCCCGCATATCAGAATGCCCCTGTCAGAGACCCCGTCCCGGATGTCCTTGGCAACCCTGAAGGCCGTATCGGGGTAATCAACAGGGGAGGCGTCGAAGGATCCCCTGTCCAGGATATCGAAGCCATTCTCCTCCAGCCTTCGCTTGATGATCTCCTTCAAATGGAAACCCCCGTGGTCACAACCAAGGCTGATCTTCATGTGGCTACCTCCAGGCAAAGCGTGGAAGGTCTTTGACTTATTTTAATTGCTCTGCCGGGAGGTGGATAAAACAATTGCGGAAGCTGAGGGCCATCAGTTCTGGATGACGTTCCAGGTCTCCTCTTCCTCACCGTGCTTGTGCCCGGAGAGTTCGAGAAGGGCCTTGAGCTTTCCGTTCTCGAAGGTGAGGTATGCCGATTTCAGATTCGATTGGTAAAGGCTCACCCTTTTACCTCTGGGGGTTAGGATCTTCTCTGTAATGTTGAGAAGCCCCATCTTCTCAAGCTCCCTTATTCTTCTGTAACAAGCGGCAATGGGTATGTTGAACTTGACACTGAGGTAGTTCGCCGACCTCGGCATGGAAAATGTGGATGTGAGGATTCTGACTGTGTAACTGTCGCTCAGGAGTTTTGTTACTGCAAGCGGATCCATCTGGCCAACACCTCTGAATATCCCCCGGGTAGAAAATTCGACCCCGGAACAGTTTCTTATCACGGGAGCTCATACTTAAACTTTTGGATAAAATAATACCGTTTTTGGGATAATCAGGGGATATCCCGGAAGATTACCAGGTAACTTTTCCAAAAGACTAATCTATCGACCGCCTCTTTCCCCGTTGTCGGGCATGGATGGAAGGGGTGCAGACGTTAAAACGTCCGGAAGCGCGGGACTTGCGCGAACGGGAGCGGTTTTGATATGGCTCAGCGTGGCCGTCCTTCTTCTATCCATGATCGTTCTCTTCTCCTACATGTTCTTACGAACGGGTACAACCCTGACCGTGGATGATTTCAGCAGGGATCCGGACGATATCTGGACGACCACTATCGATGTTGTTGATATGGGGTCCCTCTCGATCACCGTGGACTCGGAGGAACCGGTGGAGATAGAGCTAACGGTGCTCGACAGCAGGGGGCGGGTCGAAAGGACCTATGCTCAGAAAACACCAATCGAGAAGGAGATCTTGATGATGGACGGGGGCAGATACACTGTCGAGATAGTGATGATCGACGACGAGGCGGATATCAGCGATCTGGAAGTCGAGATCGTCTCGACAGGTCTCGAGGCTATCAACATATGCCTTGGATCGATCTGCTTCCTTGGAATGTTCGCCGGGATTGGTTTGACCGGTCTGATATTCACGATCCTTTCCATATCCCGCAGGAACAGCGAACTAAGACCTCCCGAGATACTTCCACCCTGGCTTGCCGGCAGTTATCGTTATCCTCCACCCCCGGCTCAATATCATTACATGCCTCCTCCATCCCCATATTATTATGAAGGGCCCCCGGTAGGCAGACAGCACACTCCTCTGGACGGGGACTGGGGGAGGGCCGATCACTGGAACAGAAGGGGGGGAGGCGAATGGTAAGCGCACCCCTTGCTATCCTCTTCGGGTCCGCAGTTGTCCTGCTTCCGCTCATTTCCCTTGGAATATGGACCATCATACTTCTGCGGTTCTTCCCTTATTCCCGGAATACCTTTCTGGGATTCTCATTGATCAAAGAGGTCGATGCCTCCCTGCGTCTCATCGTCATCTCTCTTGCCCCTGTATTCTTCATAACCGCTTCCTTACTTTCCGCGGGGATATCCGTCATACTCGAGGGAGGGGTGATGTTGATGTTCATTCCCTTCTACGATACGGGGGCCGGGATCCCGGAGACACTGTCGGTCATGTCCGCCGGTCCCATCGAAGAATCGGCAAAGCTTCTTCTGGCCTTCTCGCTGTATCTGAGCTTTTACCTGATCTGGAGGGCCAGGAAAAAGAAGGGAAAGGATGGATGGAAGGGTAACGGGGTAAAAGATGCCATGTTGTGCGGTCTCTTTGTTGGTGCATCCTTCGGTGTTTTCGAATCCATGCTTTACATGTTCGGACACTTCACCGAACTTGCGGCGAAAGGACCCTCGCTGGAGATAATCGATCCCCTGATATGGAGATTCGTCTTCGGTGTGGCAATACACGCCATGTACACGGGAATAGCAAGTGCCGGGCTCGGAAGGGAAACGAACTTCCGCAGGATCGGTATGACAGCGGCTGTCCTTTCCGTCTCGATCGTCCTTCACGCCGTTTTCAACGGGGTTCAGGGGCTCGTGACATTCATCCTTGAATGGGAGGGATGGGTAGCCTTCGTTGTCACGGACATAATACAGATGATCCTGATGGTCATCACTTTCATCATCTTTGTTCTCCTGTGGAAGAAGGGTGATTCCCTCCACATGCCCGGATGAAAACCTTTAATGCGAATTTCTCTCATACCAATACTATGAACCCGTTAAGCACCCGCATCATCCTGTCCGCAATGATACTGATGCTTCTTTCACCATCCGCAATTATTGTGTCGTCATCCGGTCCGGTCCATCCATCTGAGTTGCCGGCGGCGGGAGGCCCCGGAATATCGAACATCAGCTTTTCTCACAACCTCACAACCGGTGACGGTTTCTCGATATCCGTTAAGGTGACGGACACTTTCGGGGTCGACCAGGTCCGGCTGATCTACAACTGGAGCGCATCCACACCTTCCTCCCTTGAAAACATCTCGATGGAGAGGACAGGATCTCTTTACATCGTCAACCTGACAAATCCACCTAACTCGACGGACCCCTTCTGGTACCGGATATCGACCAACAATTCGAAGGGGCAATGGACCGAGACCATGCTGATATCAAAAGAGGTGAAGGATAACGATCCCCCTGTTTTCGCTTCCAACGGGTCCGACCCGGTGGCATATACCGGTGATCCCTACGTTCTCAGATGCACCATGTTCGACAATATCGGTGTTTATCAGGTGATGGCCAATCTGACCTTCGACAACAGGACATACTACCTGGCACCCATGTGCGGTGCGGGGAACACCCGAAGTGTGATGTTCATCATACCATCATACAGAAAGTGGCCCTTATGGTATCGTTTCCTCGTATCGGACCTGGCTGAAAACAGGGTGTGGTCTCGAAACTTCACTGCACCGATCCTTGACAATGACCCACCGGTTATCATGGGCGACCTCACGAATTCCACACCCATGACCGGAGAGCCCTTCACTATCAGGTTCTGGACAGTCGACAACTGGGAGGTCCAGAAAGCCTGGTTGACGTATTCATTGGGGGGAAAGGGCGGGTTAAACGTGACATTCGGAAGGAGCGATCCGGGGAATTTTACACATACGATGGATATTCCCCCGGATGTGAGCGGTGGGATCAATTACACCGGGTACTTCCAGGATCGCTCCGGCAACCTGGTTATCACGGAAACGGTATCACTCCCGATCCGGGACATTGACCCCCCCGTTATCGTATCTGACCTGTCGGATGAGAGAGCAACCACGGGAGATCCGCTAAAATTGTCGTTCAGGGTCCGGGACAATATCGGAGTTAGGGAGGTGTGGGTGAGATATCAGCTCCCCGGGCATAACTGGTATGATTCTCCGGCGATGGATGAAGGGAATGGCGTCTATTCCATCCAGTTCAAGGCCCCTTCGAACCATGTGGGCAGGGTCGATTACATGCTCCTTGCCACGGACACTTCGGGGAACTCATTGGTCTCTAAGACCAATTCCATTGACCTTCTGGACAACGATCCACCGGAGCTGATTTTCCGGGAAACGGGGAGCGAGGCTTACAACGGCGAATGGTTCGCCTTCAACTGCGCCTTTTCCGACAACCTCGACCAGACCATGGTAGCGCTGGAATATTATATCGATGGGAATTTCAGGGCCGTGAACATGGGAATGGTCGAGAGGTACGGGTCCGGTCATCTCTTCACCGCCGGGATAGATGTTCCGATCAATGCAGGTGGCACCATCGAATACAGGTTCAGGGCAGTAGACCCCAGCGGGAACACGGTCACAACGGATTTCCTCTCCGTTCCCGTCAGAGACGATATCCCTCCCGTTATTAACAGGATCCAATACATGGACTCCAAAGGAGATATCGTTCAAGAACTGACCACCGGGGAAGAATTCAATGTTGTTGCATGGACAACGGATAACAGAGAGGTTGATTCCGTGGATTACCAGTTCTCCTACACCCTATCGACCCGGACAGGATCCGGGCAGATGTTCAGGGGTCTTGAGTTTCTCGGGGAAAGGTCCTGGAACACCACCATTAGGGTTCCGTCCGATCATACCGGAGAGATCGTTTTCACAGCAATGGCCCTCGACCTGACCGGGAACATGTTCCGATCGATCTCCCGTGTCTCCATTACGGATAACGATCCCCCGGAGCTCTGGGCCGTCAACGTGCCCGTTTCGATAGGCACCGGCAGAGACGAGAACGTTATACCTACAGGTACAATATCTTTCAGGGCCAGGGATAATCTTGGCCCGGTGAATGCCACGGTGATCATCGATTCTCCCTTTCTATCCCTCGGGCCCATGCGTAGGGATGGGAGTGATTTCGAGACGGATCTTTCCCCCACCGGAGAGGGGCTCGGCTTCGTCATGGTGAACATCACGGTGTCGGACGGAAGGAACAACCGGAGCATCGAGAGGTTCGTTCAAATTGTTGACGACACGCCTCCTTCGATCTTCCTGAGCGTAGGTTCATCCTACAGGGATGACACAAGGATCGATCTCGTAGCGGATGTTCGGGACCTTAGCCCCTGGAACGTTGAAGGTGTCATTCTGATAATGGGAGAGACGGCCGTGGAGGTTTCCGAGGTATCGGTAATGGGGTCAAGGATAATAGCGTGGTTCTTTCCGATTGGTCCCGGAAACTGGACCGTGCAGATAACCGTAACGGACATGGCGGGCAACGGTCGCGTTCTCACGGCCTATCTGCTTATCAAGGATGTCACCCCGCCGGTCTTCACTTCAAGGGTCCCTGAGAGGTCCTCCGGGGGAGGTCCGGTTCTTCTGAGAGTCAATGGGGCATCGGACCCATCCGGTATCTCATCGGTCAGATGGTTGATAACCGGACCTGACGGGGAGAACCTCGAGGCAGACGGGGAGAACGCAAGCTTCGAGCCCTGGATGGGAGGTGATTACAGGGTGAGGGTGAACGTCACGGATGGGGTCATGAACAGTGCCATGGGTGAGCACTGGGTCTCCGTAACGGACTTGAAGGAGGAAGAGAGTAAACCCAACCTGGCATTCATTGTGATGATGATCATCACACTTGTATTCGGGGCCCTGCTCCTTTTGTATTTGTTCCGGGAAAGGATAATACCGGAAAGACCCGATACGAAATGAGGTTCTTTTCACCATGGCCCGGCAAGATTTAATAAAGAGATAAAGAATAATAAAGGTCAGAGACAAGGAGCGGATGATATGAAGAAGATGACGACGCTGATCGCTTTTCTGATGACGGCATCCATGATGCTTGTGGTCCTTCCCGGAATGATCTCCTCCCAGGAGATAGAGCCCACAAGCTATGTGGAGGGAACCGTGTACGATGCTGTTACCGAGGATCCACTCGAAATGGCAATGGTGAGGATATTGAACGGAAGATATGGATACATTGTCTATACCGATGAGGAGGGCTTTTACAGCATCGGCCTGGATGTGGTTGTCAAGGAAGAATATGACATACTGGTCGCCAAGGAAGGATACTACGATCAGTGGGACTATTTCGAGGTGGAAAGAGGCGAGACGGTTGTGATGGATTTCTATCTGGAGGCCATGGAGACCGTTGTAAAAGGATACGTCCTTGATAGCGAAACATCGGATCCGGTCCAGAACATCTACGTTCAGCTTCTATCAACGGACTCCGAAGGATATGATCAATACGGTTACACGGACGAGGAAGGCTACTTTGAGATCTTTGCCCAACCAGGAAATTACAAGATTGTGACGTGGTCCTCCGACCATGACCCTTACCAATCCGATGAGTTCGAACTGGTGGAGGGGGACGTGCTATGGCACAATGTTTCTCTGGTTCTCCGGGACACGGGTATATTCGGAAGGGTCACAGGTGAGAACAATGACCCACTCACCGGTGCATGGGTGTCTCTCTACACTCAGGACAGGAGGCGGGCATTCGGCACCCCCACGGATGAGAACGGAGAATACGAGATCAGGTGCGTCGAGGGAGAGTACACCATAGAGATCAGCGCGGAAGAGTACATGCCCTACGAGGACACCGTCACCATAGTTAACGGCGAGATGCTCGAATACGACGCCGAGCTTACCGAGATCTCCTTTTCCGGAATACTCCAGTACATACTCGACATCATACGCGAGATATTCGGGTCGATATTCTGATGGAGATCGAACGAAGCAATATCCGATCGAACCATAAAACCCACAAATCCCCATCATACAATATTGTAAGGGTTGGCTCGAACCAAAGAACTCCCGACAATCCAGAATTTATGGCTGATATTTGATCAGATGTGTTGCCGGACATATGTGATATACGGTATGATGAAATGAAGATCGACGGTCCGGGCATGGACAGGGTCAAATGGAATAGATACGATTCACTCTTCCTTCCTGACCTTCTTCTGCTCGTTGCCGCGGATCCTCTTGAGATATCCAAGGTCCAGTGCCTGCCGGAACCTCTCCATTTCCGAGAACGCTATTACCAGTCGGTCCCCGGCCCTGTATCTGGTCTTCGTTTTCCAGTCAACGAACTTGGAAACGACCCTGTAGGCTTCTGCCTGGTCCACCATGGAGCCTAGGTCCCTCTTTCCCTTCACCTCGGAATATGTCCCGATGTAGATCCTCAGCTTTCCATCCTTGAGGAATCCTATCCTGCTGCAGAGCCTGTCGAGGAGATAGCGATCGTGGGTAACGATGATCATTGTTCCTTTGTAGGCGTCAAGTGCCTCTTCTATGGCTGTCCTCGATCTGATGTCCAGGTAGTTTGTGGGCTCGTCCAGTATGAGAAGGTTCCTCCTCTCGGCGATGAGGTATGCCAGTGCAACCCTCGCCCTTTCGCCCCCTGAGAGAGAGGATATCTCCCTTTCGGCGTCCTTTCCCGTCAGAAGGAACCTGGACAACACCTGCCTTGCAAGAGCTTTGTTATCCTTTCCGAGGGCCTTCAGGAGCTGATCTTCAGCGGTCAATGCAGGGTCGAGCCCGTCATGCCCCTGGGCGAAATAACCGATCTTCGCTCCCGGCGCGATCCAGAGCTCTCCATTATGGGGAAGTTCACCCATCAACGCCTTGACAAGGGTTGATTTGCCAGAACCGTTCGGTCCGAAGAGGCCGAGCCGCTCCCCTATCTCGAGATCTATGTCCCCCTCATCGATTATCTTCCTGTCTCCTCTCAAGACGGTCAAGCCCTTTGCCATGATCACATTCTTGCCCTTTCGGTCCGTTGTTGCTATCTTGATATCGATCTCCTTTTGTTTTTTGGGCCCTTCAATGACCTCGGTCTTTTCAAGGAGCTTCTTTCTGGATTTGAAGGTGGTCTTGTATTTCCACTTCCTCTGCTGCTCCGTTATCACCCTTGACTGGCGATCCCTCTCGATCCTGTTCTTCTCCGCCTCCCTGGACCTTATCTTGTGCTCGGTATCGCTCTTCAGTTGATAATCCGAGAAGTTACCGCTGAACGTCCGGGTCCTACCCTCCTTAAGCTCGACGATCTTCGTGACAACGGAATCCAGAAAATATCTGTCGTGGGAGATGATGACGATCCCCCCCCTGAAGTCCATCAGGTACTCCTCCAGCCACTCGATCGTCTCAACATCCAGATGGCTCGTAGGCTCATCTAGGAAGAGAAGGTCGACATCATTTGCCTGCACCAGCACCCTTGCAAGCATGACCTTCGTCTTCTCCCCCCCCGAAAGATCGGACATCCTTTTTTCAAGTATATCTTCCGAGAGGCCCACCTCCTCGACCGCACCGCCCGACCGTGATGAGAAATAGTGACCTCCAGCCGAACTGTACTCCTCCTGGAGGCTGCTGTATTCTGATCCCAATTTGTTCCAGTCCTTATCCTCTCCGTTCCCTCCCCCCATCTCCTCTTCGAGCTCGTTGAGCCTTCTTGCGATCCTCGCGATATTGCCGTAGGGGGCCCCGACGATCTCCCTGACCCTGGCTTCCCCCTTGAACTCCGGAAATTGCGGAAGATATCCGATCTTCTCCGTTCTTATCTGAAGGTCCCCTGTATCGGGTTTCAGCTGCCCCATCAGCATCCTTATCAGTGTGGTCTTTCCTGCTCCGTTGTCACCGACGAGTCCGATCCGGTCCCCTGGCTCCACAACGATCCTTGCCGAGGTGATGACATCCTTGGGCCCGAAGGATCTGGTCAGGGCCTCGGCGGAGAGAAGCATATACCGGTGTAGCTCAGCAATATTTAAATCATTATCCGTATCTGGACCCGATATTGAATTCAACGTACCATCTTGATACGAAGAGATTGCTGCTCCTCCCGCTTGACAGATCGGATATCATCGAACTGTTGAAGGGATCAAGGTCAAAATTAAAGGGTTACGATCTGCATCCGGAATGGCCCGATGAGGGCCTGATGGATGCTCTGCCGGTTGCTGCAAACGACCTGCTGGATGATCCCGAATCATTGATATGGCATCCATGGGTGATGGTGAAAAAGGAAAAATGGACGATCGTTGGGGATGCCGGTTTCAAAGGAGCCCCGGATCCGGAGGGAGTGGTGAGAATTGGATACTCCGTCGTCCCTTCCGAGAGAAGGAAAGGCTTTGCCCGGGAAGCCCTGATAGCGCTTCTTTCCCTTGCGTCAAGGATCGAGGATGTGGTAAAGGTACAGGCCCAGGTGTCGCCCGGAAATACCGCTTCCGTGAAGGTACTCCGGGGACTGGGTTTCGAGCATACTGGCAGGTCCGGGGATGTTCTGATATTCGAGAAATTGTCCGTTTCCGGGCAAAATGGTGGCGGGCAGGGGGAAGATCGTCTGCCCGCCAAGACGGAGCGCTTGCATAGGGATGGATGGATATACATGGGCCATTAAGGATCTGAAACCGCCGGGCTCCGTCCCGGAGCATATTTCACGTGGTGCTTATTTAAGGAGTATTGTATCGAGTTTGTCATCGTATAAGTTACTTTGCAGTTCCTTCGATGACGTGATGTGGTAATGTTTTGACGGCGAAATACCGGTTCCTACCTTCTCTTCAGGTAGAATATGGTAGACACTATTCCGATGAGAAAGAGAGTACCAAGCCCCAACATCCCTCCGCAGCAGGCTTCGCTTGCGGCATCTTCAATTTCATCTTCAATGACCTCTTCCCAGAACTCATATTCGATCTCGACATTTGCTGTCTGGGTTTCGCTGGGATTGTAGACGATCGCCGCGTAGGCATCATCCTCGGAATAATCCTTGGAAAGCTCCTCGTAGGTGGTCCCCTCGAATGTGTCCACGGCAGAGGTCCTGTTCCTGATCTCCTGGATGTCCCAGGAATACCAGTCTTCGTACAGGTCGGTGAGGGAAACGATGTAGATGTCCACCGGCATGTCGCTCGATATCTTCACGTCTATGGATTCAGCGGTACCGTAGTTCAGCAGGGGCCATCCGGTCATCTCCCCGGGATCCACCGTGTCGGATGCCGTGTAGGGGTTCAGGGCCATGACCGGAACCGATACAAAGATGATCCCCAGCAGCACGGATAGAAATAAAATCGCATATTGTCTCATTTTGAACACCTTCAAGATCCCCTTTACCTGCCCGTATGTGTCCTGACGTTCAAATCTTTTTCCCCCGCCGGAGATCGGTTCGTCATGGTTCATTCGAACCATCTGTTAGGCAACCTTATCCAATCCGAGCCGTCCTCCTTGATGGATACCCGGAACTCATCAACAGAACCGAGGAACTCGAACCTGTACTGAACGTGATAGTAAGCGGTGATGTTCGATATCACTATCCTTGCATCGAAGAGGTCGATGGTGACATTATCCAGTCCTGGGGTGCTTGACCAGTCCGCGATCTCCCTGAACCTTATCACCGGATGATCTATCTCCCCTGGAAGCGAGTTCAAGTAAAGTTCCATCACCCTGCCGACGTACGGTGCGACCTCTTCTTCCGAGAAATTGTGCAGTCTATATTTTGGAACAAGCACCGATTCACTCCTTCCCGTCAGGACGGAGGATCTGATCACCCTGTAGTGGGTAGAGTTCAGGGAATATGCGGAGACATAGACATACGGCAATATCGGATAGGAATCGGAATATGATATCTCTGCATCGTATCGTTGTTCCAACTCATTGACCAGGATACCCTTTGCACCGATATGTACTCCTGTGTATACGAGCATTCCTATGAGGGCCCAGACAGTGATCTTCTTTCCTTTCCCTTTCCAGATATCTTCCAGCCTGTTGAACCTTCTCTTCCATCTCCCCCGGGATTTCACCTCATCGATGACGACCATGGGGATCACGAATATCGTTATCGCGGTTATCACGGGGTCGAAGAAGTTCATGACACCGAGGGTCGAGCTCTCCGCGGTAAAGGGGTAAAAAGGCCTCATCTTCCATGTGGTCAGATAGTCCATGAGGAAGTGGGAAAGCAGGGTCAAACCGGATGCGGTCGTGAACCTCCTGTCCCTCCATATCAGGGCTATGATGAGGACGTATACAGCAAACATGAGGAGCGAGTGGCCGAACTCTCTATGGGCTAGGAGAAGAAAAAGCTGGTTATGGGCTGCAAGTTCGAAGCCGAATGCATGGTCCAGGATGGAGAATATTATGCCGGTTGCAACATCGAGGTCGGGCGCCATGGAGATGATCCCGATGATCCATCTCTTTTTTCCCCGGTATCCGAATGCGGTGGCGATGATGAGGCCCATGCCGAGATGAGAGAAGGTATTCACGGCTTGGGGTATCTGCAATAGTGGAGATAATCTTTAGGGAAACCAGGAGGGATCATGTTCAACACTGATATGTCAGGTAAAAATTAGTTGTTCATCGTCAATGTTACTTTAATGAGGAGCATGCTGTTAGTAAAAATAAAAACATTTCTTTGGTCGATAACGGCCATCGGGTTATTGCTTATCATGGCCTCGATATCCTGGTCACCTTTGATCCTGCCTGCGATATCCCCGTATTTCCAACCGAACCCGGACAGCATGGCATCGGACCCGGACGATCCGGTCCTGATGGAGGGAAAGATGGCCCTTCCTGCCATCGCATGGGACTCGATGAACGGTCAAGAAAGCGGTGATCTCTCCATCGACGACCTGGAAGCCCGCTGGAAGGACGTTCTGGTAAGGCCCTCGGGAACCTATTCCGCCGAGACGGGCGAGCTGCTCTTCAGGTCGGACCAGGGGTCCATGTCTCCTGAGGACTCACTCTTTCCCACCGGTGGGGTCGAGGCCAGGGACTATACCGTTTTCAATGAATATCTCGGAAGGGATGCAACGGCACATTTTCTCGGAATAGAAAACGTTCTCGGGAAGGATGGATACGTCTATGAACTTGCCATAGGATCGGAAGAGCTGGACGACCTGGATAGTTTCTCATCCTTCGGCGATGATATGGAATTCTCCTCATTGATAGAGGAAAGCGGGGCCCGGATATTTTACTCGGACGGCTCGAGGTTCGTCCTTGATCCTGCAACCTCGATACCGCTGGACATCGATCTCGATATCTCAGTGGACCTGAAGATGCCTGATAATACCAGGCTGTTCGTCAGGGAGGAGGATGTCAGGTATGCGGAGGAAGAGATATGGGTGGATAGCGCCACCGTGCCGGGAAGGAAAGAGAAGGTAGAGGTCTTGAAGGAGACCGTGACCCGGGGGGAGGTGGACCCGCAAGAAGAGAACATCGGAAGATATCATCTGACAGTCGTCTATTATGACCTGGAGACCGGGGAGCGACTCTCCGACAGCGGGTACGATGAGGAGGAGAGGTTCCTCGTTGACAGGTCAACCTACAGGTATATCACCGGCAGGGATGGGACGCAGAGGTCCGGGTACTACGAGTTCCCCGTGGGCAGGGTGGAGCGGAGGGACTACCCCATGTGGGATGATATGGCGGGGACCGAGAACATTGCCGAATACCTGGGAATGGAGACCAGGGACGGGATGGAGGTAATGGTCTTCAGGATGATGACCGAGGATGTGGAAGTTGATTCGGGAAATGCAGTCCTTCCGATCTATCCCCATCCAGCAACGGTATATCTACTGGACACGGTCCAGGAATGGTATCTTGATCCCAGGACCGGTTTCATGGTGGATTTCCGGCTCGAAGGGACCGTCAAAGTCGCGAGCTCGGGGCCCGCAGGGATAATTGAACAGGAGGTGACCACCTTCGAGGTGCATCTTCCGGACAATACCACCGATATGCTGATGGAGATATCCGATCTATATCATGATCTCATCCTTCCGCTTTCCAATAAAGAGCTGAAGGGGTTTGCCTTGCAGATAGGTTTCACAGAAGAGGTTAGCAGGGAGTTCGTGGAGCTTGCAAAGAGGGTTGGATCCATACTCGATCTTGTAGAGGTCCGGATACCTCTCGGTCTTTCAGGCATCGGTGCGATTTTCGTTCTTCTCGGCGGGGCTTCACTTTTAATTTCGAGGAGAAGAGCGGGAAAAAGACCGGAGCAGATCATTGCCCTCGAATGAAATTGAGTTGATCCGGCGGGAAACTTTTAAATCATTTCAGGTCCATATATACATCAAGGTTTGATATACCTCGGAACGTGAGAATGGAATGAAGAGTGTAGAGGATTTCAAGAGAAAGCTCGAGAGGGAGATGAAATCCGGCCTTGTTTCCCTTCTGATATTATCGGTGATCAGCAAGAGCGAGGATCCGGTATACGGTTACAGGATCATAACCGGGTTGAAGAAGGCCACCGGCGGCAGGCTGGTCCTCAAGGAGGGAAGTGTATATCCGATACTTCATTATCTCCAGGAACAGAAGTTCGTTGTCTCCTTTCTGGATGAATCGCCCACCGGGGCCCCTAGGAAATACTATACCATAACCAAACTGGGGGAGAAGGCATATCGCTCCGGGTTCGATTCCTGGACATCTCTCAAGGACATTCTCGATGAGGTGTTATCCGACCTAGAGGTGGGATCATGACCTCCGGTGAACCTGTTAGATTGTATCTGAGACAGCTAGAATCGGGTCTGAATGGAATGGACCCCTGGAAGAAGACCGAGATAGTATCGGAGGTCGAGGGGCACTTAAATGAGAGGATCGACCTCCTCAGGAAGAAGAAGGGAATGGACCATATTCCTTCAGGAGAGGAATTGGAGAGGATACTCGATGACTTCGGTCCTCCTGATGAGATGGCAAACAATTACAAGATCCAGTCCATAGGATCCGTTGGCCGAAAAAGCGGTGTCAGACCATGGATGGTCCTGGTACCCGTTATAATATCGGTCCTGTTGATATCAATTGTTATCCTGGGATTCTTTTTTTTCTCGGAGGACATCGATGATGGTGGGGTCGATCAGACCATAAGGAAAGGCGAGGGTATAGACACCCTTACCATCGGAGATGATATCGAGGATATTCTCCGGAGGTTCAAAGAACCGGAGGAGAGGATCGATACAAACGGCACGATCTGGCTATCTTACAGGGAATCAAAACACATCGATATTCTCTTTTCCAGCTATGGCGGGGGTGTTAAGGAGATAAGGTTCAATGAGGGTTATGAGGGAATGCTGGAGAACGGTATTGAGCTGGGTGATACTATCGATAGATTGTTCGAGATGGAGGGCGGCCCCCTGTTCACCCATGACCTGGCCAAGGAATATGTCGATCTCAATTCCGAGGGAGGACACAGGGTGCTTTACAGGCAGATAGATGATGCAGGTTTTACCCGGGCCTACAAGTATGTGGATGAAAGGAACGGAACCCTTTACTGGGCGGATGCGAACAGGATCATCGTTCAGATCGTTGTATTCTCTCCCGTGGACCCCGATCCAGTAAGGGCTCTTCTCATCGATGTCTCCATCGAATCCGTTGATGATGTTCTTTTGATTGAGGTCAACTCCGGTACCATTCTCTGGGATGAATACAGGGTCCTTGTGGATGGAAAACCATTCATCACGGCCGATGACAAGACAAATTACGGGGAAACGGCGGAGTTCGAATACACCGGCAGTGAATGGGATGCGGTGGATGGGGAGGAATATATCGTGAAAATAATCCACATTTCCTCGAGCACCGTTGTGTACGAGAAGAAGTTTGAAGCAGAGAACAAGGGCGGATATGTCAAGGTATTCAGTATCGATGTCAGGATCAACCATACTTTCGATGTGGTGCTGATAGAGGTCCTAGGTGAGGACATCAACTGGTCGTACTACCAGGTGAGGGTTGATGGAAACGTTCTCGATACCGTGAGAACGGATACGAAAAAGGGGGATATCGTGGAGTTCAGGGACCTTTCAGGAGATTGGGACGCCCACAGAAACGTGCTGTACGATATGAAGGTCATAGATGTGGAGCACAACCAGGTCGTTTATGCACTTGATGTGTATGCAGAATAATTATTTGCCGTATAAACTCTGGTTTTTTAAATAATTTGTAAATTTTGAAAAGTTGATGGGGGGCCCACTCGCGAACGAGGGTGCCCCGCCATCATGCGGAGGGTGTAATTAGAGAGGATTGAATGCGTGATGAAAAAACACAATTCTCCCTCCGCATTGTATCAAGGGGTTTCGTAATATATAAAATTTGCATTGTCAAAGATGGATAATGTGATTTTGAGGATCGATTGGCATTATTCCAGTTTTTGTCACCAAAAAATGTTGTATTGAATGATAATAATGGTAATTCCTTGCTGGTAAGGACAATTGAATGGTGATGGGTGTCCCGGACCTTCTCGTGAAGTATGGTGTCAAGGTCATATATCACAAGACCGATGATAGGATCAAGGGATTCTGGAATAAATGGTACAGGTTCAACAACCGGATGTATGCATCCATAAGGAACAGGATGAAATAAGCCCGGTTCTGTTCTCATCGTACAGATATCAATACCAGATCGTGATGTTCTTTGGTTTGTGACCCAGAAGATCGTTGATATCCAGTTCGGAGTTATCGAAGGTCAGTATGGGGTCCCTGTAATGGCCGAATATCTGGAACCTGTCATCGATCTGGACCTCGACCTCCTTTCCGTGAACCAGCTCATCCGGTACCCTTTTCTCTCCCGGTCTGAATTTGAGGATGTATTCCGGATGGGGATTATCTGGTGTCGGGTCCGGTTTGCTTATCCTGTATCCTGAAGGGTGGTATGGTTCCATTCTTTCACCGATGTTTAATATGGTGTCATTGGCAATATAATGATTGCCTAAAGATTCTAACGGTTACCCTTCATGTTGCTTTCCGCGCAGCCATTATCTTCTTGTGCAATCTGTCCGCCTGCAGGCAGAAGGCCTCGAAGTTAGCCTCTATTATCTGCGGGAACGGGCCCCCGTCGCTCTCAATGGAAAGGAAAGGAAGCCTCTTTGTATTGCTCAGCACCTTCTTCACGATCTCGTCGTTTGTGATCTCGAGCTTCCCCTCATCGGACATGGTCTCCGTTAGTATGGCCTCGCAAACCCTGCTCGGCATGCATCCGAAGGGCCCGATGGATATTATCCCGCAGGAGTGGTCAACGATATCCGTCATCGAAACACCTGTTGTGAGTATCGCTTCTCCGAGCATCTCGGGGGGGATCAGGTGTTTGGCATTGTTGATGATGTGTCCGATGTCCGTTTCCTCGTATTTGTAAAAACCCGTTCTTGCAAGGATCTCCTTGATGTTCCTCTCATACTTCTTCTGGATGGTTGTCTTTGCCTTGCTCTTGAGGATATCGGGCATGGAGTGGGGGATAGTGTTGTACTTGTTCTGGATGATATAATCGATGTAGTACATCCACTCATGGACCGGGCTTACCTTGGTAGTGAACCCCCGGTCCGCAAGCCTTTTTGTGATGTATCTCCTCGAGATATCGTCGTGCCTGACAAAGATCTCACCCACCAGGGTTATGACCTTTGCCCGGTCGATCCTTCTCTTCACGGGTATCTTCTTCAGATTCTCAACTACTTCTTCCAGTGTGGAGCGGATCATCTTCCAGTCCTTGTTCACAGCGTTCAGGGTGCTCCTGAAACCGGATAGTCCCCCCTTACCCCCCGATCTCTTGAGGGAGTCGAGGATCCTTTCCCATTCCCTGTGGAACACCTTCATGGCCTCTTCCCTGTCCACCGCATTGGCCATGAGCATGTTCCTGATATCCTCCATGACATCGGAGATTATTATTATGAACCAGACCTTGAGAAGAGCTCCGGCACCGAGCCCGCCGTAGCCGTCCTCGGATGTAAGCGCCAGAACAGCAACGTTTTCGAGCTGCAGGTTCCTGATCAGGAGTTGAAGGTAGATATGATACTGGCCGAACCTGCAGGGTCCGTTGGCCGTGGGCATGAAGTAAACCATGACCTCGTCATTTTTCGGGTCCCTGTATTTCAGATACTTCAGCATGCTGCCGGTGGTAACCATCATGGGCAGGCATTCCTTTCCACTGGTGTTGGCCTTGCCAAGCTTGAGGACCTCCTCGTCAGCCGGTGGAAGCGCGAGGGCGTTCACGCCCACGGATCTGAGGAATTCTGCTCCTCCCTCCGTGCCGAGGTCCCCCATGGACGGGAACACTATCCTCACCCTGGGATCCAACATCGACAGTTTCTCCCCCGAGGAAGTGGTTACCACCACATCGCTGTTGATTATCTCGGCCCTTGCCGGCGTGAAATTGGCTTTTTTCTTCCATATCTTTTCTTCCTGCTTGAGCTGTCTGTATCCCTTGAATATGTCGATGGCAGCCTCGATCCTCGTCTCCAGGCCCGCATCCGCCGTGTGGCTGTCGAGCTCAAGGGTGAGGGAGGGTTTCATTCCCATTATGTCCCTGAAATAGGTGAGGACGTAGGAATCGGGACCGCAGCTGAAGTTGGTGATGAAGGTTCCGAAAAGCTGTGGGTGCCTCTCAACGATCCTTGCCGCCTTGAGGATCATCTGCCCCATGGTCCAGTACATATGGGTGTAGATCTCCTCATCCTCGAAGGGGAGGAAATCATACGGGATAACGGTGAATCCTCTGGAGGCTATCTTCTGGGGTATACCCATGTTCGCCTCCTTGACGAAAGCGTTGTAGGGCCTGCCGAAGAGCACTATGGCGTAGCTTTCCGGGTCCTTCTCGAGCTCTTTCAGGAAATCCCGTCCTATTTCCTTGAAACGTTCGAAGAGCGCCTTCTGTTTCTCGAGGCCCAGGTCGTATGCCGCATCGCCCTCCTTCCTGGAGAAACCGAGTTCCCTTGCGATCTTGACCATGACACCCCTCCCGTTCTCCAATCCCTTCATGAGGTTCAGGGTATCCGTGATGACATTGATCCCGGAATCCTCCAGATGCTGCTTGAAGGCCTGCCTGAGGTAGAACGGTTCGGCCTGCGTCAGAGGGCATGCCTGGGAAGCGGGAAGCCCTTTTTCCACGTGAATACCTCTGATGTGCGGCAGGAAGATGTGGTCCGGCTTCTTTTTCAGAAGGTTCATGAACATTCCGTGTGTGATCTCGGCGGGATAGCAGAACGGTGCCCCTATCAGGTCCGTCCCATCCTCGTCCACCTCGTCGGACAGCAGGACCTTCATTCCAAGTTTGGTGAAGAATGTATGGAAAAGAGGGTAGTATGTTGTCATCAGATAGGTCCGGTTGATGCCGATGGTCCTCATTTCCCCCTTCCCTTCGGGCTCGAGGTCGGCAAAGTCCTTGAAGACGAGCCTCTCCCTTAATGCAGGGAGGTTGAGCTTCTCTATATCGTAATCCACCGAGTGCCTCAGATTGTAGTACCGGTTGCAGGCACCTCCGAAAGGATAGACCTTGCCCTCGATCTTGATCCTTGCCACCTCGCACCTGAGGTCGCATTTCTCCTTTCCGCCCTGGCAGGTGAATGGATCCAGGTACTCGACCTCCCTGGACGAGAGTTCCCCGAGGTCGAATTTCCCCTCTTTCATCAGACCTTTATCGATCCTCTCCTTGACGGCCAGTGCAACGCCGAAGGCTCCGGCAAGATGGGGCATGGGCGGTACGATGACCTCCTTGCCGGTAAGGGCGGCCATTGCGACGGGTACAGCCCTGTTGAGGCAGACACCGCCCTGCATGAAGACCTTCTCACCCACCGGTCTGCTTCCCTTGACCCTGTTGATGTAATTTATGCATATGGAGTAAACGAGTCCCGCGACGATGTCTTCCCGGTCCATGCCTTCGTGGGATGCCCTCTTGATATCGCTCGAGATGAAGGCGGCGCACTGATCGTTGAAATTCGGGGGGTCCTGCCCCTTCATCGCCACGTCTGCGATGTCCTCCATGCGGATCCCGAGGGTCTCCTTGGCGGATTCTTCCAGGAATGAGCCCGTTCCTGCGCTACATGCCTCGTTCATGGCATAATCGGACGGGACCCCGTTTGTGATGTAGGTGTACTTCGCATCCTGCCCCCCTATCTCGAAGATGGTATCCACGTCCGGATCGAAATAAACGGCTGCGGTCGCATGAGCTACGATCTCGTTGAGGATGCCGTCGGTGAGTGCGTGGAGCCCGGCAATCTGCCTTCCGGAACCGCAGACACCAAGTCCCACGATATTGACGGGAACCTTTACCTGGTCGGAGAGGGCAGTATAGCATTGGCGGGATGCCTCAACAGGATTTCCCAGGGTCCTCAAGTAGATATGTCCGAGAACCGCGTTGTCCCTTGTTCTCAGAAGGACGGCCTTGGTGGTTGTGGATCCGACGTCGAGGCCGATCATGCACCGGTCTCCCTCCATCGCTTCCCGGATGTTCATCGTCTTGAACTTGACCTGATCCTCGAACCTGGTCAGTCTCTCCAGGTGATCGAAGGAGGACCGGTCCTTGAAGTAGAGACTTTCCGCACCCAGGAATGGTTTTGTATCGTTCTCTATGGCCCATAATCCGGCACCGAGGGCTTCGAAGTATGGTGCGGACTCCGGTATGTCGAGTTCCTTCACATCCTCTCTAAGGAAATCGACCATGAGGTGGTTCTGGGACGTTCCCCCCACCATCATTATGTTCTCTTTGGGGATCTTCTTCAGAAGCTCGATGATCTTGTGCCCCATCATCTCACAGAGGCCGGATACCACCTGTCCCTTGGGTATTCCCTTGTTCGTGGCATGGGTGCAATCGCTCTTGCAGAACACCGTGCACCTGCTTGATAATCTGTGCGGAGGGTTGTTCTTTCCCTGGTCCATGGCCTCCTGGATTGTGAGGCCCATCCTCCTTATCTGCTGGAGGAAGAACTCCCCCGTTCCTGATGCGCATTTGCTGCCGGTGTGAACGTCCGTGATCTTACCGTCATCGTCAAGTACGTAGACCATGAAGGTCTCTCCGCCGGCACTCACGATGGCGTTGTATCTCTTCCCCGTGGTGTTCTCCCACTCGTATGCATGCTCCACTGCTTCCGGCTCGCTGATGGATGAGAGGTTCACGAGCTTCCTGAACCTTCTTCCGGTCAGAGCGATCCTGTCAAAACCCGACATGTCCTTTGCCTGGATGTTCCTTGCAAGGACCCTTTTCGGATCGCCTTCATGGGCCTCGATCACAACGTTTTTCACAACAGGTCTTGATCCTTTTCCACGGCTTTCAAGCTCGACCAAGGTTACCGTTGAACCACCAAGACAGATTCCCAAAGCCTTCATTTTGCAAACACCCTCTCTGGATCATAAGATACCGCGCAACGGTAATCCGGACCTTCATCGTATGCTGGTCTCAGGGGTGGATGTCGGGTAAGCAGACATCCGATATCAAGAACCGTACCTGAAATGGAAGGTCGAGCGCTCTATATTGTAAACTTCTATATAACGTCATTGTGAAACCATTAAACAGTGTCGGCAATTGTTCACTTGATGATTCCGAACATATTGGGGTTCTTTCCAAACCTCATCTCATTACAGCATGATAGCAGCCCAGGGCGCCCATGAATTGGGGATTTTTCGGCAACACAACGCAAGATCCCGTATTCTCCTTTATGGTGTCAACAAGGCCGGAGCATCCGGACACACCTCCGGTGAAAACCACAATGTCCGATGGGAACATCCTGAGGTAAGGGCGTATCCTCTCGTACACGGAATAGACCACCCCGCCAGCGAGGCGGTCCCTCGACGCGCCTTCCATGAGAAGCGATATGAGTTCTGTCTCGGTGAAAACAGAGCAGGTGGATTCGAGTATCTTCGAATCCCCCCTGTGCGATCCGAGCTCCTCCAGGGTCATGTGCAGCATCTCGGCCATCTTCTCGAGGAACCTTCCGGTCCCGGCGGCGCACTTGTCGTTCATGTGGAAATCCCGTATGGAGCCGTTCTCCACACGGACCACCTTGAAATCCTGACCGCCGATGTCAAGCAGTGTGAAAGTATCGATATCCAGGCTCTTGAGCGCTCCGACGGTGTGAGCCCTGATCTCGGGGATCTTCTTTCCCCCTTTCACCTTGTTCCTTCCGTAACCCGTCGATACAACCTCTACCCCTCCGGGGATCCTTTCAAGGACCCCACCGTACATCACCTCGATGGTATCCATTATGCCGATGACCGGCCCCATCTCACCCGATACGGCTATCTTGGTCGATCGTGATCCCACGTCAAGGCCGACCCTCCCCCCCGCAGGAACCATCTCGAGCAGTTCCAGAGGGGTCACTGTCCATCCTCCAGCACATCCAGGAAGGTCTCGAGCCTCAGCTGTGTTCTCTCGTCCATGGGGCCCGGGAGGTTTCCCTCCATGGTGAGAATTGGAGTATCGAGTTCATGTCGGAAAATAATATCGTCTATCTGCCTGTGGCAGAATGATTGTACATAATGGATGATCCCCTCTATCTTCCTTTTCATTATCTGCTCCTTGATGTCATCGACCCGGGAGGCGATATCATACGGGTAGGTGTAGTCCAGGTACCTCTGGATCCAGTCATCCGAACCGGAAGGCATCGCGAACTGTCTCTGGACCTCGAAGAAGACCGTTCTCCCGCCGAGCGCCTCGATCCTGGGGAACAGATCTCCGATTATCGGGGGGACTCCGATGTAACCCAGACGAACACCATCATCCGGACCCCTGTGGTTCTCCTTCTCGAGAATATCTTCGAGATATCTCCCGAAACCTTCGGGGTTCGAGTTCATGTCCGATGTGGAGACCAGTGCGAGATGAGTATCCTCCGCGGATATCGATAGATGTTTCCATCTCCTCTTGTCGACCTCCCTTGAGAGCTTTCTGATCCTTTCCACTTCATCGGCCGTATAACCTGCCTTGTCCATATCCGTTCCCAGGAACACGCAGAGCCTCTCGATCTCATCAACGAGAAGCTTCCTGTTCCTGTCAAAGGGATAGGAGAAAGGTTGGACCAGTTTCCCTTCTCTTTCCAGGGTTTCGAGGAGGGATCCGGTGTTGGAGCAATCGCCCCTAACCACCCCGACCACCGCGTCAACCCTTTCGGAAGCTTTGTAAAGGCCCTTGATCCAGGTACAGATATTTCTGGGATATCCTTTGACCTGGGCTTCCTCCACCAATATGTTCGGTACCGCATCGGTGATGAACAGATTGTTGAGGTCCACCGGCACAGCCCCGGAGGCCATGAAAGGCTCAAGGGGCACCGTGGTGGTGATCCCGATCCTTGGTCTAATCTCTTCGGTCATGTGTCTCATTGTAACCAAGCTCGAAGGCCTTAAGATTTGCCTCAACGGCCTTCCGGGGCACGGATGATCCCACGGCCCTTCTCATTTCATCGTAGGTGAAAGGAAGCGCCCCCGTGCCGACCAGGGCTCCGAGCATCACCACGTTCGACGTTCTCTCGTTCCCGGCCATTATCGCCTTTTCACGGGCGGAGAGGGAAAAGACGCAGTCGAGGTTCCTTCTCATCTCCGCGATAACTTCAGCCGGCTCGGGATACTTCTGACCACCGGAGCTGACCGAGGTGGGTCTGATGGGATCCGTGGAGATTATCACGATGGTCTCTGCGGTGATCTCTCCCCTGTCCCTGTATACCTCGAGGGGTTCGAAACCCATGAGAACCGTGAGGTCCTTTGCAAATGGTAGCGGTGATATGGTCTCCCCGAGCCTGATGGTGGTCTTCACGACCCCTCCTCTCTGGGCCATTCCGTGTATCTCCGATACAACGATGGGTACGTTCTTTTCCAGAGCGGCTCTTCCGATTATCTTGGAGACCGTGAGGGCGCCCTGTCCTCCGACACCAACGATCTGAATGGTGCAAGCCTTGCTGTTTATACTGGGCATTTCAATCACCCCCCTCTTCCTTGATCGGGCCCATGGCACCGAAGGGACAGACCTGCTCGCACACTCCGCATGACCAGCATATGTCGGGGTCGATGAAATGATCGTTACCTATCTTGTAGAATGCGGGACAGGCATACGTCTTCGTGCAGACATCGCAGTGTCGGCACTTGTCCTGGTATACGGTCCATTTCTTTCGTTTGATCCCCCTCTTTCTCAATTCCCTCTCGAGCTTGAGAGCACAGGGGGATTTGGTAATGACCACAGCCACACCATCGTGGGCCATTGCCTCCTCGAAGGCTCTGGTCGTCTCCTTGATGTTCAGAGGGTTAACGGACCTGACGAAATCCACACCAACCCCTCTGCAGACCTTCTCGATATTGATCGCCGGGGCCTCATCGCCCATGCCGTCGATGGGAAGTCCGGGATGGGGTTGATGGCCGGTCATGGCCGTGGTGGCATTATCCATTATGTTGAGAACGAACCTGTGTTTGTTGTGTACCGCATTGACGAGCGGAGGTATGCCGGTGTGGAAGAAGGTGGAGTCACCCATGAAAGCTATCACGGGCTCGTCGACCACCCGGGAAAGTCCTCCGGCAGAGCCTGCCGAGCTTCCCATGCAGATGAGAACATCCCCGGTCGATTGAGGGGGCATTATCCCGAGCGTGTAGCACCCTATATCGGTCGGGAAGACGGCCTTCCCCTTGGTGGCCCTCTTCACGGCGAAGTATGTTGCCCTGTGGGGGCATCCGGCACACATGACAGGTGGTCTGGGGGGTTCAGGGAGATCCCCCCATCCGATATCGTCCTTCATTGGAAGATCGATCTTGATGCCCTCCCCTTCGAGGGCTGTCTGGATGCCTCTTGCCACGATGTCCGGATTGTATTCCATGGGTCTCGGGAAATGGCCATCTCTCTTTCCGAGGACCGTTGTGGGAACATCCCTCTCCTTCAGAAGGGCTTTCACGTATTCTTCAAGATACATCTCCCCCTCCTCAACGGTCAGTACGAGATCCACCTCGCTGCAGAACTCGGAAAGCATATCATCCGGAAGGGGGCTGGTCATTCCGAGCTTCAGAACCCTTGCCTCGACCCCGAGCTCGATATTGTTCAGGACCTCCATGACATAATTGTAGGAGACCCCTGACGTGATGATACCGAGCTTGAAGTCGCCCCTGATATTCTTCTCCCCGGGGGCCACAACGGTGTTCCAGGGGGAGACCTCGGATTCCTTTTCCATCTCCTTGATGACATCGAGCAGTACGAAATGTCTCTTCCTGGCATTTGCCGGAACAGTGACGAACCTCATGGGGTCCTTCTCGAAATGGACCCTTCCCCGGGGTTTTCTTATCTCTCCGAATTCTATGATGCCGCGAACATGGTTCATTCTGGTGGTGGTCCTGAAAAGAACAGGCATCTCATATCTTTCCGAGATCTCGAAGGCATAGTGCATCATTCGTCTCGCCTCCTCCGGTGAGGAAGGCTCCACCATCGGCACACCCGACATCTTGGCGAAGTAGCGGTTGTCCTGTTCGTTCTGTGATGAGTGGCAGCTTGGATCGTCGGCGGAGAGTATCACATAACCTCCGCGAACGCCCGTGTAGGCAAGGGTCATGAAGGCATCGGCCGCGACGTTCAGTCCAACGTGTTTCATGAAGCTGAATGCCCTGACACCGGCAACGGCAGCCGCCCCGGCGGTTTCGAAGGCCACCTTCTCGTTCGTGGAGAATTCGAAGTACATTCCCGCATCCCTGGCGATCTTATGCAGGGTGTTGCCTATCTCGGAAGAAGGTGTTCCGGGATAGGTCGCAGCAACGGATATGCCCGCCTCAACCGCCGCCCTGGCGATGGCCTCGTTGCCAAGTACAAGCATCTTCTTTCCAGGTTTGTCCTCAAGTATCGGGTGCATCTTTTCATCAACTCCAGATGTTGTTGCGGTTCGAAATTGTTCCCGGTGGAAATTCTCACTCACCGCTGTTTCCCTTCGCCCTTTCCGCTGTTACCTTTTCCATGAAAAGGAGTTCTTCCCATCCGGAGTCCAGGTCCCCTTCCAGTTCCTGGATGAGATCCTCCGGCATGTGCTTGAACCTACCCTGTTTGAACAGGTAATCCTTCAAGGGTGTCTTCTGGGGTTTCATGTTCACCTTGTAAACACCGTTCTCGATCTCGTAGAGGTTGAAGGCACGGCATGAAAGGGCCTCCCTGGCGATCTTCACCGTGAGGCCGGGGTCCATTTTCCATCCTGTGGGGCAGGGGGAATAGATCTGGATGAACTTCAGTCCCTTGATGGAAAGCGCTTTCTGCACTTTCCTTACAAGGTCCTCGGGATACGCAACGGCAGCCGTTGCAATATATGGTATCTTGTGGGCTGCCATGATGGCGACCATGTTCTTCTTGGGAGATTTCTCCCAGTCGCCCTGAGACCCCACCGGAGTGGTCGTGGTCCATGCACCGATGGGTGTTGAGCCAGACCTCTGTATACCGGTGTTCATGTAGGCCTCGTTGTCGTACATGATGTATAGCACATCATCTCCCCTGTCGGCAGCTCCCGAGAGCGCCTGAATGCCTATATCGGCAGTACCCCCGTCACCTGCGAAGCCTATGACGTTGATATCCTTCTGACCCGTGGCGTCAAGAGCGGCCCTGATGCCAGATATGGATGCGCCCGTGGTCTCGAAGGCTGTGTAGAGTTCCGGCACCTGGAGGCAGGTGTTCGGCCATACACCGGGCATGACGGCCCAGCAGCAGGCTGGAATTGATAGTATGGTCCTCCTTCCAGCGCCCTTCAGTACGTACCTCATGGCCATGGTGGCCCCGCACCCCAGGCAGCCCATGTGCCCGGGGGACATTATCTCATCTTCCGGAATTGTGAGTCTTGCCATGATCATCACCTCCTACTTCTCGACCTCCGGGGTGCTTCCGTCAAGCAGACCCCACCAGTGTATCTCTCCCTCGTGATCGTATCCGTTCTTCTCAACATTCATGAGGTCCTTGAAGATGCCTTTGATATGCTTCACCCGGACATCCCTTCCTCCGACACCCACGATGTAGTTCTTTGTAACGGGCCGGTTCTTGTAATTGTAGAGCTGACCGTTCGTCTCGTTGTAGAGCGGCCCGCCCATGCCGAAGGTGTAGGTCCTGTCGAGGACCCCTATAGCATGGGCCCGGTCAGCCAGATACCGGACCTCTTCGAAGGGGAAAGGCCTGAATACCCTCAGTCTCGCCACTCCCACCTTGTGTCCCTCCTTCCTCATCTCGTCCACAGCGTCCTTGGAAGTGGACATCATGGTCCCGGCCCCGAAGAGGATGAACTCGGCGTCCTCGCATCTGTACATGTCCATCATTCCTCCGTAGGAGCGACCGGTGAGCTCGGACCATTCCCTGTCAACCTTCCTTATGACATCACGTGCTCTGTCCATGCTCCTTGCCATGTGCCCCCTGAACTCCATGTACTGGGGCGGCATGATGAAGGAACCGAAACCCTTGGGGTTGTCCACATCGAGCTTCACCTCGGTCTCGAAGGGAGGAAGGAACCCGTCGACCATCTCCTGGTCAGGGATGTCCACAGGCTCGTTGGTGTGCGACAGGAAAAAAGCGTCCTGGTTGATCATTGCCGGAAGTAGAATATCCCTGTTCTCCGCCACCTTGTAGGCCATGATGACGGTGTCCAGGATCTCCTGGTTGTTCTCGCACCATAACTGTATCACTCCGGTGTCCCTCTCAGCCATTGCATCCTGGTGGTCGGCATAGACCGACCATGGAGGCGCCATGGCACGGTTCACGTTCACAAGAACGCATGGCGTTCTCGCTCCGGCGGCCCACATGAGAATCTCGTGCATGAGGGCCAGTCCGTGGGCGGAGGTGGCCGTGAAGGCTCTCGCTCCGGTGTTGGAAGCAGCCACGGTCGCGGCCATTGCGGAATGCTCCGATTCCACCTTGACGAACTTTGCATCCCACTTCCCCTCCGAGATGAGGTCGGCTATTCTCTCGACGATGGTTGTCTGGGGCGTGATGGGGTAAGCTGCAACCACCTGTGCCCTGGCGAGCATGGCCCCGTATGCAGTTGCCTTGTTCCCTGCCATTAATTCCTTTACCATCTTCACTCCTCCTCACTTGTTCTCCGGTATCATCTCGATACATTTCACGGGGCATTCACTGGCACATATACCGCAACCCTTGCAGTGGTCATAATCATAGACCGGACCATCCTCGCCTATGGCGATGGAGACATCCGGGCAGAACTTCCAGCAGGTCCAGCACTTGATGCATTTTGAGTGATCGCATACGGGTTTGAAAGCTCTCCATCCGCCGGTCTTGATCACCGAGCTGTCCTGGACGTTCATGGGGGTCGGCGGTATCTCATCAATGGTCTGCGGCATATCACTCACCACCTGCCATCTTAACAGCCTCGTAGGCCTCCCTCGCGGCCTTTGCGTTCCTCTCTGCAAATCGGGGGAGTGTCATGATGGCATCCGACACCGAGTCGATGGATACCAGTCCCGATGCCTTCGCAAAGGCACCGACAATTCCCGTGTTGACTATGGGCTGGACCCTGCTGCCCAATTTATTTTCAAGCGCGATCCTGGTAGCGTTGACCGTGGCGACCCTTTTGAAACCTATCTCCTTGGCGATCTTCTCCGGCGTCTCCTCGGTGTTGACAAGCACCATGCCGTTCTCCTTCAACCCCTCGGTCACGTTCACGGCCTGGATCAGGGAGGCCTCGAGGACGATAACGAAATCGGGTTCGTATATCATCGATTTATCCCTTATGTGCTTGGCGTCTATCTTCGTGAAAGCTGTTACCGGGGCGCCTCTCCGCTCGACACCGAAGTAGGGGAAGGCCTGAACATCCTTTCCCTCCCTGAAAGCGGCATCTGCCAGGATCTTGGAAGCCACTACGGCTCCCTGGCCTCCCCTTCCGTGAAATCTTATCTGTATCATTCTACTCCTCCATTTCATCTGGTCTAAAACCCTTCTTGCTTGGGATGCAGGGACCAGGGTAGGGTCCCCGGGGCAGATCATAGGACCTTGGGAATGACCCACCTCACACTGAGGTGTGGATTTTCTGAATGAATAGGGGCTAATTTAAGGTTATGGTAAGAAAATCAGTGACTTATTTATATGTACAATCAATACCTAGTTTTTATTTTAGTTGCTCCGCGGCATGACCTCGACTGTCGGTTATGGGGGCCCATTTTTCCGGTTTCCTCACCATTCTTGGATCCCGAGAACCTTCCCAATATACTTACAATAACGGGGTGTCGGTGTCATTCCTTCAATCCGAACCTGCTCATGGCCATCTCCCTCAATCTGAACTTCTGTACCTTCCCGGACTGCGTCATGGGATAATCGTCCACGAACCAGATATGCTTCGGGACCTTGAAGTTTGCGAGATTCATCTTGCAGTAATTGATGATCTCCTCTTCCGTGGCCTGCATCCCTTCCACCAGCTTGATTGCTGCGAGGCCCACCTCACCGAACCTTGGGTCGGGAACCCCGAGGACGGCAACATTCTCCACGGGATGCAGCTTGAAGAGGAACTCCTCTATCTCCCTGGGATACACATTGAATCCCCCGGAGATGTACATCTCCTTCTTCCTTCCAACGATCCTGTAGTATCCCCTTTCATCAGCGACGGCCAGATCCCCCGAATGGAGATATCCTTCCTCGTCGATGGCCTCTACGGTTGCCTCCGGTTTCTTGAAATACCCTTTCATGACATTGTATCCCTTCACGCAGAGTTCTCCGGTCTTTCCCGGAGGCAGGGGGTTGTTGTTCTCGTCAACGATCCTCACATCCTGCTCCGGGAGGGCCCGTCCGACGGTGTTGACCCTGTCCTCGAGACTGTCGTTCAGGTCCGTCATTGTGATCACAGGTGATGATTCTGTCAGTCCGTATGCGATCACTATGTTCGCCCCCATCTTGTCGCTGGCTCCTTTCATTATCTCCACCGGGCAGGGGGCGCCGGCCATTACACCGGTCCGCACGCTGCTCAGGTCGTAGCTATTCTTCTTCATGGCCTCGATGTACCCGATGAACATTGTCGGGACCCCGTGAACGATGGAGATTTTGAACATTTCCATATAAAGCAATGCCTGTTCGGGATCGTACGATGGCATCGGTACGATACCGCTGGATGCGGAAACACAGGCGGTTATCCCTATGACACAACCGAAGCAGTGGAAGAAGGGAACAACGATCAAGGTGACGTCGTTCACATCCTGCTTCATAACATCGGCTATCTGTTTTCCGTTTTTCGAGATGTTGAGATTGGTAAGCATCGCACCCTTGGGTTCCCCCGTTGTTCCGGACGTGTACAGGATGAATACAACATCATCCTCGTCGATGGAATCCTCTATCCGGGCGAGCTCGGTATCATTCCCGTGGTTCGAACCGAGCTTAAGCACATTCTGGTAAGTATCCATTCCTTGAGACAGTTTCTCCCCGAGAACGATGATCCGTTTCAGGGCAGGTATCTTCCCCCGAAGTCCGTCAAGGATGTTGACATAGTCGATGTTGAGGAAATTGGAGGTCATGACGAGTCCTGTGGCCTCGGAGTTGTTCAGTATATAGTCGACCTCCTTGGCCTTGTATCTGGTATTCATGGGGACGACGATACCGCCCATCCTGGCAATCCCGAAGAAGGCCACGATCCATTCCGGGTAGTTGGGCATATAGAGTCCCACGCGGTCTCCTTTCTCTATTCCCATCTTCAACAGTCCGCTCGCGAACTTCGATGCCTGCTCGTCAAGCTGTGAATAGGTCATGGACCTGTCCTCGAAGAACACGGCCACCCTGTCAGGGTTGTATTCTGCTGCCTTTTTCAGAAGTGAGCTGAGTGTGTATATCATTTCCTCTGTCATGTGGATTCCTCGCATGAAGGGGGTCGAGAACACCTAATGAAAAAAGATACAAATAATTAACCACGGAAAACAGGTCTGATGATCCGTGATGGGGCATGTTCTGCCTTATCCGTCCCTGATCATTCGAAAGTGTAGTACTGCGGGAGGTCCTTTACCCCTGTCCCTTCCGGAACCCATCCGAGGTCGAGGATGGTGTATGTGGGATCGCCGGTTCTGAATATGGGCTTTACCTTCATTCCGATATTCGGCTCACCGTAAAGCATTGGCCCCATCAGGATGGTCGCCACACCATCGAACTCCACATTGATGAACTTGATGGGTTTGGGGAGCGTGTTGAAGGCTCCGGTCCTCTCGGTGATCATGAACGTATGCACCCTGGAAGTTTCCTTGGCGATGTCCGTTATGTCCACATGCTCGTTCCGTGCAAGACAGTCCGGGCAGTGGATCCTGAAAGGCATGAAAACGGACCCGTAGGCCTCGCAATCCGGATTTGCACATTTAGAGGCGATGATCCTTCCCTTGCCGAGATTTTCGAAGAATACCGCCTCGTTGCCGTATGTATGAATATAGGTCATGTTCCTGGGGTTGGTGACCCCTACCAGGCTGCCGTCTTCTTTGAATATCGGCTGATTCCTCTCGATATGGTGGAACCTGCCCTCGATCCGATATCGATAATCGCGAACCTTTACTTTGGCCGGAGCGTTTGTCTCATCGGTCATCTTCTATCCCCCCTTTCAAGAACGTGGTCAGGATGTTGAAGGATGGTTGCCGTTACGTGGGAGCCCACACCTGCATGACTGATGGCCAGTCCCCTTCTGGCTCCTTCGACCTGAAGATCTGTCCAGTCCCCGGGTTTGACCCGGTCGAACCTGGCCCATTTCTCCTCGTCCTCATGCATCTCCCTCCATCTGTTCCACAGATGGTGGCCAACCTCGATGACCTGCATAATACCAGTTGCGCCCACGGCGTGCATATTGCCTATCAGTCCTCCCGAGATGTTCGCGGGCAGTTTTCCGGGCTCACCGGTTTTTGGATTTGTGTGATAACAATCACCCGATTCCACATACGTCCTGCCCTCGCCGTATGGTCTTATGCCGATATCCTCATAGGTCTGGATATCGCTGATGGTGAACGCATCGTGAAGCTCCACAAGGTCAAGGTCCTCCGTCGGGTCGTGAATGCCCGTCATGCCGTAGGCGTAATATGCTGCCATCCTTGCGGCAAGGAATCCGGAGAAGCCCGGATACCTTTCGGATCCCGGGAAACGCTCTGCAAGGTCGCCGTACTGGTCCTTTGTTTCATGGGGAAGGAGTGGGATCTTCATGTTTCTCCTGCAGGCAACCCGAAGAGTATGGCTCCCTGCGCTTACGTCGATCTTCAAAGGGTTGTCCGTTAGCTCGTATGCTGTCTTCTCATCGGCAAGGATCGCACATGCGGCACCCACGCTCATGAGACAGCAGTCCAGGGCCCTCAGCGGATAGGCAACGACCGGAGATTTCAGGACATCATCGACCGTGATGTCCATGGGCCCATGGGCGTGTGGGTTCATTCTGGCATATCCACGGTTCTTTACAGCTATCTCTGCCATGGTCCTTCTGAAGGAATCCTCTTCCTTGCCGAAAACATTCCAGTATTTCTGTGCCATGACCGCATAGTAACCGGTGTAGATATGACCAAGAGGTGTCTCCCAGTCCTTATCCGCGGCGCATGATATCAGATGGTTCCCTTCATCGGTGGGGACCTCGTCCATCCTCTCCCATCCCATTGCCAGTGTGCAATCGGAATATCCGGATGCCACAGTCTTGTATGCCTCCCAGAGGGTCGACCCCCCTGTGGCTCCCCCGGTCTTGACACCGATGTTGCCGAGAGGATCGAGACCCAGCCTGTCATGAATGACGGCCTCTCCCAGGAGCTGGTCCCCGAAATGGTCGGCGAAATGACCGTAGTATGCCGTGTGTATGTATTTCTTCAGGGCGGCCGGTGTCATATTGATGAATTCCGCGGCTTCCGTAAGGGCATCGATGCATATCTCCTCGGTCCTCTTGTCGGGCATGGCTCTGGCGAATTTTGACATTCCACCGGTGACCAGGTAGACCGGTTTCGACATTTCAGGGATCTTCAACTGCTCTTCACTGAATGTTATCATGTTCTTCCTCCATTATTTCCGCATCACGAACTGGTTTTCGGAGTATCCGGTCCGGTGAGAATGTTCGGTCCATGACCGATATCCCGAAATCCCCATTCTTGATCACATGGAAGGGTGACATTATAATAAATGATTTTCGCAATCCATTACACCTGTCTCTGACAGATCATCTCTTGATTATGATGCCGGCAGGGTCGATCTCTTTGAGCCTCCCTAGCTCCTCCTCCGTTGGTGGTTGAGATGTTGGAACGTCATCGGGGATCATCAGATCGAACCCTGTGTTTTCCTTTACCTGTTCGACGGTGACCCCCGGATGAACGCTGATCAGTTTCATCCTGCAGGTATCTTCGTCAAAACCCATCAGGGCAAGGTTCGTGATGACGCGGTAAGGTCCGGTTCCTGGGGAAAGCCCCGCCTTTTCCCGGGCACCAGGTCCGTCAATGTATCCAGGTGTTGTAATGAAACCCACCCTCTCAGGTAGCTTTGCCCTGTCATGACGGGCTATAATTATTGTTCTCCAAGATAGCGAACCGAAATCGTTTGCCCCGCCGCTTCCGGGAAGGCGGGTCTTCGGGTGGTCGTGGTCTCCGATAACAGTGGAATTTATGTTCCCGTACATGTCCACCTCTGCTCCACCCAGGAAAGCATAGTCGATCAAGCCTCTCTGTCCGGTCTCCATTATCCCGGCAAGGCTAGTTGCGGCAACGCTCCTGAAACCGCATCTTGAATCTCCCACGGATATCGGAAGCGTTGGTACCATCGGAGCCATACTACCGGCCTCGAAGAAGATAATGAGGTTCGGCGCATGTGTCTTCTGGGCAAGGAGGCTTGCGATCATGGGAAGGCCCGTTCCCACACCCACTATCTTTCCGTCCTCCAGCTGGTGCGATGCCACGGCGGCCATCAGTTCGATCGGGGTGAAATCGGTCATCTCAATTCCTCCAGGCGTCTGAGTTCGTTGAGCTTTTTGGTTCCGACAAGGTCAAGGTATTCGTCGAAATCCCTGACCCCGTATACCCACCTGTCGAGGTATTCTTTCAGCGTTGTTTCATCGGCACCGGCTTTCATGTAACTCCTTATATGCTCTTCATCGAAATAGTATTCATGGGGCATGTTCCCCGGATGGCTCCCGTGCGGGGCCTCGATAACCGCATCCACGCAGAAATATGGTATGGTCGTTCTTTCCGGTGCATCCCGGAAGACCGAATCGGACACAATTCTCTCTGCGGTAATAATGACCCTCTTCGAGGCCTTTGCAAGGTCATCGTCCTTCACCGTCGCCCCCCTTATGACGCAGTTCCCGTATTTATCAGCGTAATGCACGTGGATGATGGCAACATCCGGCATGAGAGCGGGCAAGGCGACCAGCCTCTGTCCGGTAAAGGGGCAATCGATGGTCCTGGCAGCACTGTATCTGAACGTATCGGATCCCAGCATGTTCCTGGCCGGAAGGAAGGGTAGCCCCATGGCAGCTGCTTTGAGGCGCCATGAAAGGGCAGCGTTTGTCCATTCGACGCACTTGACCCTCCCTGACTCTACCGCCCGCCTGCTGTTCTTCGAAAGCCCCCTTGTCTCGTAGGCGAATGAATATGCAACATCAACGGCATCGACACATTCCCCGGCAATGAGGACATCGAGGTCGTGCACTGCAGTGTGTCCTGAAACCCTGAGTTTTTTGACCCTTCTCCGGACGATCTCGTAGATCATGGGCATGGAGATGCGGATATGGCCAAAACCCCCGATCCCGAGGTATATGCCGTCCTTTACGTACCGGTCAACAGCTTCGGCGGTGGTCATTGTCTTGGTCACAAGACCTCTGGTCTTGTTGTTCCTGTTCCATTCCCTGATCTCGTCGGCGGTGCATGAGCTCAGGAGCTCGCCCTGTCCATGTTCCAGCATGAAAAACCCGGCCCCCTTATCGGTGACATCGATATATAATATTTCGAGATGCGTTCGAGTTGTAACAGGACCATGTCTAACCCGACCAAGTTCACGTGGTCCACGGAAAGTTATTACTACAAATCCCGGTGTTTCGGTAACATCGCGGGGCCATACCGGTCCCGGGTGTATAAGGAGGAAGCCCATGGATTTTTCATTGACTCCAGAACACAAAATGCTGAGAAATATGGTCCGGGAGTTCGCGGATCGGGAGATCAGACCGCTTGCAAAGAAGATAGACCAGGAGGAGTATTTTCCCTGGGAGATAATCGGAAAGATGGGAAAGCTCGGTCTGATGGGGATGACCGTCCCCCCGGAATACGGCGGATCCAGGATCGACACGGTGAGCTACATGATCGCCCTTGAGGAGATCGGAAGGGTATGCGGGTCCACAGGTCTGACCGTGGAGGCTCACAATTCACTGGGCGTGGGCCATATATATGAAAAAGGTACAGAGGAGCAGAGAAGGAAATACCTTCCAAAACTCCTGACAGGGGAAGGTATCGCAGCATGGGCATTGACAGAGCCAAACGCGGGATCCGACGCGGCCTCTCTCCAGACCACCGCAGTGCAAGACGGGGATGAATGGGTCATAAACGGCAGCAAGCAGTTCATCACCAGTGGAAGCATAGCGGACGTGATAACCGTCATGGCGAAGACCGACAGAACAAAGGGTGCCAGGGGAATAAGCGCATTCATTGTAGAAAAGGGAACGGACGGCCTCGTATACGGAGGAGAGGAGGACAAGATGGGACTCAGGGGAAGCATTACCTCACAGCTCCATTTCGAGGAGATGAGGGTCCCCGGGGAGAACCTTCTCGGGGAGCCCGGAATGGGCTTCATCGGAGCAATGAACATTCTGGACCGGGGAAGGACGGCAATAGGCGCTCTGGCCGTTGGTCTTGCCCAGGGAGTTCTCGATGAATGTCTTGACTACTCGAAACAGCGTCAGCAGTTCGGAAAACCCATATCCAGGAACCAGGCCATCCAGTGGATGATTGCCGACATGGCAACCGAGATAAATGCAGCGCGGCTCCTCGTTCAAAGGGCGGCGATCCTCGAGGACAAGCAGGAGCCCTTCGGTATGGAGGCCTCGATGGCCAAGCTGTTCGCCTCGGAGATGGCCGTCAGGGCAGCGGTCAACGGGGTCCAGATCCACGGGGGCTATGGTTATACCAAGGAATACAACGTGGAGAGGTACTTCAGGGAGGTGAAGCTTTACACCATAGGTGAAGGGACCTCCGAGGTCCAGAGAATGGTCATTTCCAAGAAACTGGGCCTTTGATCGGACCCCTCTTCAATGTACCCCTGGGGTTAAATAATCCAATAACATCGGGATGGACGAAATGTTGAAACCAAGCCGATTCCTGCACAGGACACCCATGATACTGTTCGCGCTGGACCTTGTACTTGTCGCATCACTTTTCCTGGCACCTGCAACGCTCGAACAGGGCAGGGTTACGGACCTTGATGCCAGGGCGAATGCAATGGACCACTGGGAGAGATGGAAGGAACTTCCCCCTTACCATCTCGCCGTCTACACATTCGGCGATATCAACTGCCACCAGATGGCAGAAAGGAGCATCATGATAAACGGCAACCAGATGCCGGTCTGTTCCAGGGACGTGGCCATATTCACGGGTTTTCTTTTGGGGTCCATTCTTCTCTTCAGGGCGGTAGCCCATGACAATCCCGCCGAAACGGTGGTGAGCATCTTCCCCGTGAGGCTGAAAAAGAGTCGTCTGGTGGAAAGACATCCCGGTCTCTCTGTGACAGCACTGCTTCTTCTTATGATAGTTCCTACCGCCCTTGATGGAGGGATACAGATGATCTCGACAATGGGTCTACTTCCCTTCGGTCTCGGATACGAGAGCACTAACCCGACAAGGTTGATAACTGGTTTTCCCATGGGCGCTGCGGCAGGGATCCTCATGAGCATGCTCATGATGACCTTGCTTTCAAGGAGAGAGGGTGAGGAGTCACCTCTTTTACCGATCTTTTCCAATTCCGGTGCGGCCTCCCGCCCCGGGGAAGTGAATTTATAAAAGGAACCTGTATCCGTCTCAATGAAAAGCGGTAAATGCAGGGGTATTATCACATTGAGGCTCTTGAGGGAAAAACGTGATATCCTGGTCGAACCTGCACCGGAGGAAAAGATCATGGACCTGCTCAGAAAAGCAGGGATCCCCCTTGACGGGGTCCTGGTGTTCATGGGAAATGTTCCCCTACCTCTTGACGATGATGTGGAAGGAGTGGATGAGCTGACCGTCGTGACCGTTGCTTCGGGAGGGTGAGAGATTGCAGGGTACCGTTGGCATATACTTCCTCGGGACAGCAGGTTGCGGAAAATCCACACTGACCGCCGCTGCAGCGGATTGGCTGGCGAGGAACGGGTATACCGTACAGACAGTGAACCTCGATCCCGGTGCCGATATCCTTCCCTACGAGCCTGGAGTTGATGTAAGGGACTGGATCACACTCGGAGATGTAATGGAGGAGTACGGTCTCGGTCCGAACGGGGCCCAGGTCGTGGCCGCTGATATGATGGCCCTTTACAAAAAGAGAATAGTGGACGATCTTTCCCTAGGTCAGACCCAGTATGTTCTCTTCGATACACCCGGGCAGCTCGAGCTTTTCTCGTTCAGGGAAGCCTCCAGGGAGCTCGTCCACGGGCTTCTGCCCGACACCTCCTTTCTTGTCTATCTCATCGACCCCTTCAACGCCCGGACACCGTCCGGATATGTAAGTCAGGTAATGCTTTCGAATCTCAGCAAGCTGAGGTTCCATGTACCTTCACTGGAGGTCATCTCCAAATCGGACATGGTCTCACCGGACCTCATGGTCCACCTGGACCGATGGCAGGAGTATCCAGACAATCTCATGGATGAACTTCTCCTCGAAACCTCGGGCGGGAGGTCAATGGCTCCCGAGCTCAGCATCGGCCTGTTCCGTGCAATGGATGACCTCGCACTGTTCTCGAACCATGTGAAGGTCAGTGCGAAGAACGGAACGGGACTTGAAAGTATCTACCAGACGGTTCAGCTCGTCTACGGCGGAGGGGAGGACCTCGAGGAGGGGACCTCAGGAGAATGAAGATGTCACCAAGATTATTGCCGGTATCTCCGGTGACAATGGCGGTATTCGTTCTCAGCGCGTAGGACCCGGTATCATTGTTCTCTAGCGAATCGGCCAGCCCGTTGCTGTCCGTGTTCCGATCTACGATGATCCCCGCACCTTCCCAGTCCCCATCCCTGCCATCGGTTGCGAGGCAGATCACCGTCTCACCTTCACGCAGATGTGGAACAAGGGATGAGGCCATTTCAGAATTCCTTCCGCCCCTGCCGGTGCCCAATACATTGACCGTTGTTTCCCCTCCCTGGATGAAGGCTTCGCATCCGGTCCGGTCAAGGGCCTCTCTTGCGAGATGGAGCAGCTTCTGACCTGTCCTCCGGGCTTCCCCCCGGAATTTCTTGCTCTCCACATGCACTTTGAATCCGATCCCAATGAATTCGGAGGATATGGTACAGAGGACGCTGTCGTTGCTGCCTATCAGGATATTTGTCGGTTCCGCATCCAGATGGAGCGATCTTGGATCCGCAATCTTGACGCTCTCGACGACATCATGCTCGATATCGTATCGCTCCATGATGGTTTGTACGGTAGCAGGATCCGGTTCCCAGGGGAAGGTCGGTCCCGATCCGATGAACCTCGGATCATCGTCCATCACATCCGACAGTACCAGTGATACGATCGAATTTCCCGTGAGTTCTCTTGTTACCCCCCCTCCCTTGACATCTGACAGGAATGTCCTCACAGTGTTGAGCTCCTCAATACTTCCTCCCCCGAGCATTATCCTCTTCACCACATGCAGATAGAGTTCCGGCGGGATTGCTGCCCTTGGCTTGAAAAGCATGGAGGAAGCACCCCCGGATACTAGGAAAAGGACCACGGTTTTTTTGTCGATCCCCGACAACCTCTCAAGAAGTTTTTCGGTGTTGCGGCGATCCACTTCTCCCGGGAAGGGATGACTTCCCTTCAGAATTTCGAACCCGGAAGGGGTCCGGGATGCGTCGGTATCCAGGTTCGATATTATCACGGAGCCCTTCAATATCCGAATGCTCGAACCCAACAGCACCTTCTTCAATCCCCGAACCATATGGATCGAGGCCTTTCCGATGGCAACCACGAACACCCTGGACCCGAAAGGAATTTCACAGCTCCCCCCCCATCCTTGCTTCCGAGCTCCCCGGAAAAGGACCATGTCATTCAGGTGTTTCGTGGCAGAAACAAGAAGATTGGCCGGGGACGCCCTGTTTAATCCCGCCCTCAACGCTTTAACGTATGTTTCTCTATCATTCTCATCTGTCATCGCTTTCAAGGGAAAAGTTCATTGTATTATTATCCATTTGTCCATGCAGATGGATATGGACCTGTTTAAATGGCCCGATGATACGCCGGGATCGAGAACGAGGGAAAGCCACCGGTCAAAGGAGGTTTCACCATGCTCGGAATATACCCGCTATACAGTCGAGGGTGTTTTTAAAGACCCGTGGTCCGATCTGTCAGCTCGATTCGATGTTGAGACCATGGGCATCCTATTTTCCAATTCATGCTTTCACGAACCAAAATGGTCCGAGAGACTGGGGTATGGAATGGCTGTGATAGGCGAGGATACCCGTCTGCATCTGCACCGGAACGGAAAATACATAATAAGAAGGGCCATTGACAGGGAGCAAGCGGAAAGATCGTACAGACTCGTCACTTCACTCCTTCGTCCCGTACTCATCGATGACCGGTCCGGAAAACCTTTGTGGTATATTCTGAGGGGATCGATCACCGACATGAAGAATGCACCACCGTACCTTGGAATAATCATCGGATGGCCTGAACAGGGAGATAACCGAACCGGGGACCTGAATGAGGTTTTTAAAGGTGCAAGGGTCCAGGATGAGAAGATACTCGTTGATGTCAGGAATTCAGTCCTTGATGGTTCTTTCCAGGAGGATAAAGACGGGTTGCGCCGGATGATCGAGAGGGTCAGAGGATCGATCGCTCATATCCATGAAAGTTCACTGTCCAATGAAATGAAAGCACTGGGTGAGATCTCCGCTCTCATCTGGGTCTCGAAGGCCCTTCAGGAGATGGAAGACCTTGACCTGAAAATACCCGGTATTGACCTTTTCTCCCCGAGAGCGAAACCTTTCCATGGGTCCGAAAATGATTATTCATTGACACCTTTCACGAGATCGAAGGTCCGGAGGATCTCTTTCCTGCTCCGTGAATTTTAAGAAAATTACCACGGAATCGTTTCATCGGAAAAAGAGATATAAAACCATGATGATTAGCAAGCCGGGACCTATATCTCGGTTCCCTTGTCCACATCGGGGTGATGCATTGTCCTACACAAGGGTAGAAAGGCTCAAGAAAGAGCTTGAAGTGGCCATATCGGAGGGAGATTTCGAACTCGCCCTCGAGGTCATATCGGATATGATAGACATAGACCCCGACAATGACCAGTACTGGAACTCGAAAGGTGTGGTGCTTGCGAAACTGGGCAGGATAGATGAATCCGTTACGGCTTTCGACAGGGGTCTTGAGATCGATCCCGGGGCACCAAAGATCTGGTATTCCAAGGGTGTCATTCTCATGGACAACGGAAACCAACGTGCGGGTCTTGCCTGCTTTTACAAGGCACTGGACCTCGATCCGGCACTCGAAAAGGCCAGAGAGCGTTTCAACAGATGTCTGGATGAGCTCGTTCTTTTAAAACAGGCGGATAAGAGTGAGGAGACACCAATTCAGGAAGATGAAGAGGAGGAGAAGGTGATAAGACCACCGGACGAAACCTTCGAACCTGAACCGGAGGGAAGGAGGAGGGCGCGGGAAGAACCTCCGGAGATAAGGGCGCCTAAGGCCAGGAAAAGAGGCGGTACCTATCTGGACGATGATATGTTCTCCGAGGAGGAAAAAGAGGAGGACGAGGGTTGGGAAGAGGAAGATGAGGAAAAAGAGGAGGAAGAGGAATGGGAGGAAGAGGACGAGGGTTGGGAAGAGGAGGAAGAAGAAGAGGAGGAGTTCATCCGCTGCAGATGCGGTGAAAAGATCTACATCCGCTCCGACGATCGCCCCTACAGGTTCGAATGCGATAACTGCGGTCGGACAGGAACCTTGAAATGAACTATCCGGAATACCAGTGCAGAAGTAGCTCCATGGGGGTCGTCGAGAGGATCAGGAACACTTCCATATCATCTTCATGGTCCTGAAGGATGCTGACACCCCAGATGATCCTTGCATTATGTCTTATTCTTTTCCTCAGTACCTCGGAAGCAACCAGGGAATCTTCCAGTGTGAGGTCCTTGGAGCCTACGACATTTACGAGGGCTTTCCTTACCGTCCCAAGATCGATATCGCAGAGCTGGTTGGCCAGTGCATCCTTGACCGATGTGGCGGCCGGATTCCCTCCCGGGCGGGCTGCCCCCCAGGTCATTACAAGGACGGACCCGGCCCTGGAGGTCGTGAGCATATCCGCCTGATCGAGGTTTATTACCCCCGAGCGGAAGTTCATTTCAACGAGATGTCTGAGCATGTGCGCGATGTTGATGTAGTTGCCCGTCCTGGTGATCTTCGGTGATATTCCTACAAGGCCGTGGAAGTTCATGCTGATATCGAGGAACTCCCGGTTCATCTTTTCAAGTTCCTTTATATCCCTGTAGATCCCTTTAGATGTGAGGAAACAGAGGGAGAAGGCGTCTTTGTTCATCACCATGGTAGAAAAATAACTGGCTATAGGGGCTTTTTCCCTCGATGAAATATCGATTAGGGAGATAACGAGATCGCCCTTCTCCACTGCCGATATCATACCGTCCGCTAGCTCGATCTCTTCGGGTCTCAACAGGTGAGGGGAGTATTTAGTACCGGGATTTTTGACAACGCCGGTAAGCGAACCGTATATGGTCAGGTCTTCGTCTATCATCATATCTTCATCGAGTGGGATATCGTCCCGGACATCCACGAGCGGTCCGATAATTTCGAGATCGTCCATTTCGGTTGTTCCGTATAGGATGGGATAGGGAGTACCCTTCAGTATCGGTATCAAATGATCTATGATCCTGTCAGAGGACCTGTCGAAGGAGATCAGGAAAACCCTTCTCAATCAATACCACCTACATCCAATCATCGAGGGTCATGGTACCGGCAGGGGTCTTATCTTCTTTCCGGTCACCTTTATCCTTCTCGTCGATCTCCCTGAATTCTTCCACATCATCCGATTTCCCGTTCTGTGTCTCAGGTTCGGAAAATGAATCGAAGAGGGAGGTCTGCTGAACGCCTGTAAGAAGCTCTTTCTCCGAGATACCGAAGACCTCGGTAACCCTCGAGAGGGTGGAGGACAGCCTTTCAGCGTAGTAGCCGTGATCGGGCTTGTGATGAAATTCCATTCCGTCCATATACGGTTCCACTCTCTGGGGTTTCGCTCTGGAATCGGTCACGACCCAGGATACCTTCATTCCCGGGACGACCTCCGCACCGAGCTTTCTCGTCTTCCTGAGTGCCTGGACGTTAGCCATGGAATCGGGGTTCTTGTACCTGGAGGAGATCTTTTCCTCCTCCACTTCCTGGACCGTTCTCGAAATGACAAGCTTCTCCACCGGAACATCTCCCGCTTTAACCTTTGCGATAATGTTCTTTGCATGCTCGAGAGCAGCATCGGTGTTGCCGTCGAGTATCTCCTCGAAGATCTCCTGGAGGGTTTCGCTCTGAAGATCGAAGGAATCGGTTCTCCTCATCTCGTAACCTCTTACCACCATCTCCTCCCCGGGCCAGACTATCATTCCGACGTATCTCTTCTTTTTACCATGGGTGAAAAATGACCTGAATACCTTCTCGAACTCGAGAACAGCATCACCTCTTGAGAACCTTGCTGCCAGTGATCTTCCGAAATCCAGAGTGCCATAGAGGTTATCTTCCGGTGATTGGACGAATACAGAATCCGTATCGGAATAGATGACCTGGTGGCCATCTTCCTGAAGGGTTGATATTATCTTTTTTATGTTCCTGCGGGCGTAGGCAGTGATCGATGATCCAATAGAACGGTCGGTGAACCTGTAGAAGAACGAGGCAAACACACCGTAGAAAGAGTTCATGAGTACCTTTATTGCCTCCTGAAGTCCATCGTAGTATTCCCGTTCACCCCCGGTGGATGCTTCCTTTTTGAGTTTTTTCGCCTCCTGGCGCTCTTCCAGAAGTCTCTTCAGGATTGAAGGGACGAGCCCCTTAATTTCCTCCTCCTTTCGGTAGTTGACACCCGGGACGGGAGAATTGTTCGTTCCCTCCGTTTCCTCTGTCAAGGTCGTGAAACAGATGTTGTTCTCGATCATTATTGATGGATACATTGACCTGAAGTCGAGTACCGCAACCCAGTGGTAGAGACCGGGCTCTATCTCATGGACGTATGCACCCTCGATCTTCGAGGTCTTCTCCTCATGTCTCGTCAATGGAATTCCGATATTTTTCTCATCAGCCTCCCTTATCAGGATGGAATCTATGAGATTCGAGGTTGTGCCGTTGAGGGTGTCAAGAAGCGGTAATTTGGCCACATAGGCGAGATCGATCCCCTTCTTCACCGACATGGTCCTGTCGAGTATCCTCAGTGCTAGTTCGGCGTCCTTCTCGCAGTACCTGATGACATCTTCTCTGCGGTTTTGCCATTCTTCCTCTATCCTGGAGGTGTCGATGTCATCCTTTCCCTCTCCGAAGAGCATATTGGAAACGGATTCCAGGGTCTCTTTTTTGGGATGGAAGGCCATCTTGGCCTGCCACCACGCATCCGCAATGATCCTGCCCCTGACCTTCCATGCCCGGAATCCCTTGTTATCAACATTGGATCCGTCCCTGCCCATGGAAAGGCCCTCTATGCTCAGCATGCGGGCACGCTTGAGGATATGCGGGATGTCATAACCGTCGATATTGTATCCGGTTATGATATCAGGATCCTCCTCCCTGATGATCCTTTCCAGCCCCTCTATCACATGGTCCTCCCTCTCCTTCGGGTCATCCATATCGGCAGGAGGTACGATACTTCCGGATGTCAAAGCATCCCCTTCCCCTAGCGGGATGGTGGCGGTGGAATAGCCCGTCATATAGAGCTCACCGCTCTTTATCGAGTTCTCTATGTCGAAGGAGAGTACCTTCAGTCCCACCTTGAAAGGTTCGACCCTTCGAACCCAGGAGGATTCGATGATGATGTCTGTGGAATAGTTGGTTTCCTCTATTTCCTTCCCATCGACCTCGATGTAGACCCCCAGGTCCATGTCGTAGAAGTACCGGAAAATGAAAGGTATGTCGGCAGCGAGGATATTGTAACCTCTGTCCTGCCACTTCCTTCTGTATTTTGGAACCTCGAAGGGAAAAGTGATGGTGACCTTGAGACAGTTCCGGTCCTTTCCTTTATACCAGAGGACCACTTCCTCGAGATCCTTCACCAGAGGGTCGGATGAAAGGTCTTTTCTGACCTCGTCTCCGGGTTCTACTATGTTGAAATACGGATCGAAACCCTTAACCAGGACCGTTGCGGAACGGCCATTCTCCGTCCTTCCGAACAACTCTATGATCACACCGTCATCCAATGTCTTGTAGTGTCCGGAAACAACCAACATCCTGGCTCTCATCTGGATCCGTCCTATGCATTGGAATGTATCTTGATAACATCCCCGTGTCTCAGCTCATGATCGTGGCCGATCGTGCGCTGTGTCTTACAGTCTATGGCCCTGATGAAATGGTCCCCGAGATCGGAGTGTACCTTGTAAGCAAGATCCCGGGCCGTCGACCCCTTTTTTACCAGATGGGCATCGGGAAGGACGTTCCCATCCTTGTCAGTGTACTTGTGCTCATCCTCAACTGGAAATACCACTATCAGGTCGAGAAGATCGTAAGCTGCCGTCTCCATGGCCTTCTGGACGTTCGTTGAGCCGAATCTACCCAGAACGTCTCGGATCCTGTCCAGGGCTTTTGTCTGCGCAGAGTTCAGCCGGGAAGCATCCACGATGGTGAAATCGGGGTCGCCAGGTGAGTAATGGATCAGACCCGCCTTTGAGGCCTTCTTCAGTGCCATTTCCGCCTCGGAGCATGTTGGGATGACCGTCATACCACCGGCATTGGATCCGAGAGATCGCAACTGGTCGTCATCGGCTCTGTCGGCCTTGTTCGCAGCGATGATCATTGGTTTCGAGATCTTCCTCAGGGTGTTGGCGAGTTCGAAGAGGTCCCCATCGCTCCATCTGGTCGGGTGGGTAGTATCAAGCTCCTGGTGTATCATGGCATCATGGATGTGAGTGACCGTTATACCGAGTCCGGTCAATTTTTCTCCAAGCATTCTTTCTATGGGGGTCTTGACCGATTCCGATGTCCTTGACATCTTCTGCCAGTCCCTTTTTATGATCCCGTCGAACCAGAAATCTATCTCCTTTTCAAGGAAAAGGACATCCTTCGCAGGATCGTGAGTCCCTGCAACCACAGGATTCCCCTCGCTGTCGGTGGAACCGGATACATCGATAATATGCACCAGGGCATGAGCCTGGCGGAGATCGTCCAGGAACCGGTTTCCAAGCCCCTTTCCGGAATGTGCGTCCGGTACGAGGCCTGCAACGTCAAGTAGCTCCACCGGAACGAATCTTGTACTCCCTATGACAAGAGAGTTTTTCGGATCGCTTTCAACTCCCAGGTCTTCTCCCGGATCATTACACCTCAGGTATCCCATCCCTCTATTGGCATTGATCGTGGTGAACGGATAGTTCGCTATCTCGACACCGGCCAGTGTCGCCGCCTCGAAGAAGGTGGATTTTCCCACGTTAGGTTTTCCAACGAGTCCTATCTCCACGAATGTCGCCCCCTGAGATATGTGTGAATTGAATGGAGGCGCTAAATAGTTTCTCCCGCGGCGAACAACCTGAACGACCTTGAATCCAGAAATGAGAGTCCCGCGCCGAGACCTTCATGGAACCAGATCCTGCTTTCGGTTTCCATTTCAACGGTAAGATTACCGGGCCCCCCCCCCGACGGTCCGTCCACCTTCCGGATGATGACCGGAACGAACTGCAGCGAGGCCCAGATATGGTAACGGTCCCCTTCCGAGAGATCATCCTTCCAGTGATCCGATACCCTGATCCTTGCATTGACTCTCTCCGATACCTTGAATGAAGAAGGTTGTGAGACCAATGCGGTTCCTCTAGGGATATCCTCGGGTTCGATGTTCTTCAAAGCGAGTCCCACCCTGGAACCGGATGGGGAAGTTACCTGATCCCTGTCATGGACCTGGATCGATCTCACCTGGGTCCTCTTTCCCACTGGCAGGGCATGGAGCTCCTGATGCTTTTTAACCTCTCCACGGGTGACAAAACCAAGAACAACGGTTCCGACACCTTTGACGTTGAATGCCTGGTCCACGATAACCATGGTTTCTTCTTCCGGCTCCCTTGACAGCATGGTGAAGAGCCTTTCTCTGAAAACCGGTGGATCGGGATCGAATGTAGCATAGTCCTCTACAACGGTACCTTTGATGATCCCCGAAAGCATGGACCGGTCCAATGAAGATGAGATGTGGATGGATCCATTTTTCTTTCCCGCTAGGTCAAGGGCGATGATGGTCTCACCCAGGTACCTGTCGATGGCTGTGATATTGAGGAATACCTCATCCGCAAGGGATAGGGGGAAAAGAAGGGACCAGATCTTTTCCGGATATTTTGATGGATAGAGCGTGGTCACTATCCTGTCATCCTTTTTTAGGGCACCTATGCCGAAGGATGTGTTCGAAGTCTCCTTCCCAACAGACCCTGCCCAATCCAGGGGACCTATAAGCGCTACCGTGGAGTGTTCCATGCCCCGGGAAAACGCGGCCTGTCCAAATATTTTACCCTTCCATGGGTGACCCATCTATGTGACGTTTGACCACCATCAGCTTAATTTCCCATGATGTCCTGTGGTGATGCGGGTCATGGTATGAGATGGTTAACGGCTACAGGTACAGGTTTCATTCTCGCAGCGATCATCCTGCTATTCATTGCATTCCTCACGGGTGGAGTGGATATCTACGTCGTCCTCATCATTCCGGTGATCAGATTCACCGGTTGGATAGGGCCCTTGTTCTTTTTATCACTCTTCGCGGGTGTTCTGATGATCTTCATTTCCCACATTTTTACGGGGGTCAAAAAAGATGATAAGAAAGGTTCAGCGGTGGAAACGAGGGAATCATGGGGCGGGGTGGTTTTCATTGCTCCTCTCCCTGTTGTATTCGGAGATGGAGGGTTGATCGGAAGATCTCCGACATGGTGGAAGCTCTTTCTTTTCGGTGCCCTGATGCTGGGGGCCCTCTATTTTGCCATGATATTGCTGGCTTTTTTCCTGGTGTGAACCCGCCAGGTCGGTCAACCTATTACACTGGACATCCTCTTATCATCATACCATTTTAAATACAATGAAATGGAAGGAGGAAAAAATATTTATTTGGTGCCGGGGTTTTAGAGATAGGTTTCAGACGTCCTTTCCTAGTTAGAGGCTTATTACACAGGAGGAAGAACATGAGAAAGATCCTGATCCTTGGGGTATTAGCGATATTGACGACCATGGCCCTTGCCAACGTGGTATCGGCCAACGATAAAGAAATTGATACCGACGAGTTCACCGTCGGTGATGAGACAAGCTACATCAACATCACCACCCCGACCGTCACAATCGGGGACGACCTGTACAACAATGACGCGAAATTGATGATCATCAACAACGCCACATACAGTGCCATCAGTTTCGATGTTTCCGCGGGCCCCGATGGGGGGGGGAATTATCCTTCGGAGGTAACCATTGACCTCGGTGAAAACGGCAGGGCAGAATACAAGTTCGGAGGTTTCGGTGCCGGCGATTGGGGCAATCAGAATCTCTTCCTGAGCGAGGACAAGGAATCTGCGTATTACGGAGGAAGTTCCTATCCCTCCCAGACGGGGGATATATTTTATATCAAACTCCCTTCGGAAGCGGTCGTGAAATCGGCATCGGTGAATCTCACCCACCCATCCGGGTCCGTCTCTAAAACGGTAAGCATTCCCAGCGACAACAACTGGGGCAGGGGCTATATGTACTACTATAACTCAAATCCGTATGGATACAGTTATTACTACCCATCGGCGAATGCGGGCTCTTATGTTGGCTATATGTATTATCCCGCGGCTACGGATTCATCTTCGGGATCAGGATATCCCTTATCCAATGGTTATCTCAGCTGGGACCTGAATAATGAAGATTTCAGTGTTCCGTACGGTGCCAATATCAAATCATACAAACTGCTTTACCCGATAAATAATTACAGATATTCAGGGTCCTGGCCGGGTGAAAGCGGCAGTTATCATCATGGTGAAATGACATACAAGATCTATCCCGTTACATCAGCATGGGGGTCGTCATATACCAGCACAAACACGGTCTATTACGACACAGATGCAATGATATCCGATTTTAAGAAGATCAATCCCTCATGGGATGATACACCGGTTGCGGAGTATACAGTTCCCGCGTATCATGGAACTTCAAGCAGTTATTATTACAACATGGGGGTCGAATATGATCTTTCTTCTCTGATGGAGGCATGGAACGATGACACCCTGGATAACTACGGAGTAATGATTGCAATGGCTGAGACACCCTATTGCGACGATCTGCTCCAGTGGTCCGGTTATTCTTATTATTCAGGCACTGCAAATTACAGGTATTACTATTACCGGGGATATATGTGGTCACCCGGTTCATCGTCATCCTACAATTCCTACAAACCAAGGCTCCTTATCGAATATAACTTGGATTCCATCGATCCTTGGCTTGATATTGGGGATGACAAGACCAACGATTGGAGCATATCCGGAAAGTTCGATGGATACCAGGTTTTCAACGGATGGCAGGGTTCCATCAACCAGTACCTGAGGAACCATTTCCCAGATGAGATCGATAATTTCGGGAAAGGATGGACCTATGTTCCAATCAGGATGGGGGCAGATGCTGCAGGTCAGATAACCTTTACGGATCTCAAGGTAGAGTATGATTATACGGCTAAAGTGACCTATAATCCAACCTCGGGTGATCTGCTTTCAGAACTTGAGTCACAGGTACCGGTCACAGAGGAAGGTTGGTCTCTCCTCCCGATCATGGTCAGATCGAACACCAAGGGAGAGGTCACATTCGACCACCTGGAGCTTATCGGGGAGAAGCCGAACTACAGACCTATGGTCAACGAGATACCCGATATCGATGTTGACGAAGGGACCGTTTCAGAAAATATACTTGTCGTATCCGATCAATTCTTCGATCTGGACCAGGATGCAAGGACCCTTCAATACATCATTCAGAAGAACGATCAGGAGGAACATGTGGACCTGTTCCTCTCCATGGACGAGGGCGGGAATACCCTTCTAGGGATCGATACGTCCAAGGACGAGAACTGGTACGGTGATGTGAGGGTCCGGATATCCGGCACCGATGATGGTGGAAAGGATATATGGACGAACATGTTCATGCTACATGTACTACCGGTGAACGACCACCCTGTATTGGATCGAAGCATTCCCCCAATAGCAGCAAAGGAAGGTATAGACCCGCTTCTCATAGAATACACCGCTCCTTCCGGAAGGAATGTAGCCATGGGCAAGGAGACCATGGTCTTCGATGGCAGGGGGGAACTTTATTTCTCCGACATAGAGGAGGACAGGATATACCTCGACTTCGAGCTCCTGGATCCGGACATGGAACCCGTGAATATCGCCTGGGAGAACGAGGACCGTCACAAGATATACCGCGGTCCGGACAATGAGGTATACCTTACGATACTTCCACCCGAGTATACCGATGACCCTGATAATTATCTCCTTGTATTTGGATCAGACCCGGATTTCACCACCATGGAGGGGGATTATTACCTCAAGGTGTATGCATCCGATGATCCGGAAGATCTTCATGGACAGACTGCATTAGTAGTTCCCATAACGGTATCGGCAGTCAACGATCCTCCATCGATCGCCCTGATACCGGATATAGTGATGAACGAAGACGAATCATACGTGTCACCAATGAACTTTATCGAGGAATATGTGTCGGATATAGACAACGAGATGGATGAACTCGAGGTAACACTCGTCAGTCCCTTTGAGGAGCTTCATCCGATGATAAACGGAGATGGTAAGCTTGAGGTCCATCTGGACATGGACTTCAATGGTGTCATACCCGTAACTCTGGAGGTGAGCGACGGTGAGAACATTGCAAAGGGTCAGTTCAATGTACGTATTAGATCGATAAACGACCCTCCGGTACTTATTGTCGATAACCTATTCGAGGGGCAGACAATAGATGAGCTTTACCGGATAAGGGGGACCGCGGATGACATAGAAAAGTCCCTGAAATATGTTCAGATTGCGGTGACTGAACAGGGTGGCACTCTATACATTGACGATTGGGTTCAGGCGGAAGGAGCCTACGTCTGGCAGTCACTTCTTGATATCAGAGGCCTCGAAGAGGGTTTTTACACAATATACATTAGAGCATTCGATGGCAGGGATTTCTCTCCTGTGAAGGAGTTCAATATCAGGGTGATATCCCCGATCGAAACCGACCTTTCAAAACCTCCCGAGATCACGATCGAAACAGGGCTCTCCGGGGATCTTTCCGGAAATGTTGATGTCAGAGGTACGGTAACGGACGACACGGGTTTCGTTTCATTTGTGGAATATCGCATTGATGGGGAAATATGGCGAAAGGCCGTGCTTGAATCCGGGACCGAATGGAGGGTGGTCATGGACACTAATACCCTGACAAATGAGGAGCACAACCTATCTTTGCGTGCATACGACGGAAAGCTTTATTCGGATATTGCATTCAAACGGTTCATCGTGTTTAACGAGGATTCTGATGGTGATGGCATTTCCAACGAGATAGAGGTTGCTCTACTGATGGATCCGTTCAACAAGATCGACGGAGCCATGGACTTTGACAGCGATGGCTTCTCAAATGCACAGGAGCTGAGGGAAAATACGGACCCGTTCGACGGAGAAAGTCATCCGACGAGACCCGAGGACGAGGAAGCTCTATTTGATACATGGGCCCTGATATTCATGGCAGCTTCCATAATATCTGCGATCATCATCATCGGTCTGTTCGTTCTCAACATCAGACTCGAGAGGAACATGCATCAATGGCGCGAGGACCTGAACAGAAAACGTGTTGAGCGCAAACCCAAGACCCTCCTGCAGAAGATCGTTGAGATCGCACCCACCTTTATTGGGGCCCCGGTGGCTCCAGAGGGACCAGCGCTTCCCGGTGGTCAACCTGCTGAGAAACGGGAAGCGCTTCCACCCGTGGAAGAGCCTCCGAAGCAGCCGTCAATGTAGGCATAAAACATACGATCGCTCCCCCTCTCTGGGGAGCCATATATCTCCCCCGCTTTCCGGGATACGTTTTAGTTGTCCCTAACAGAGTTGATCATCGCTTCTGGATGCTAATGAGATACTGATCGGAGAAACCCGTTTCCGGAAAGCCTCCTTAAAAGATAGGTTAATAAGAGATGAAAATCAGGATTAAGATAGGTTTATAAGCCTGCTTGAAACATGCTTTCTACAGACCTATGGTCCAGGAGTGAAAGCATGAAGAGGATGCTGCTAATTGGGGTGATGATAATACTGATTCTCACATCTATTGCTTCTCTGGTCGATGGTGATGAGAAAGAAATTGATATTGACCGATTCAGCATAGGGGATCCCGGCGAATATGTCAATATGACATCGAAGGATATCATCATCGGTGAGGATCTTTACACGAACGAGGCCAGTATTTTCATTTATAACAATGCTACATATCAAGCATTAAGTTTTGAGATAACTGGCAAACCGGATACTTCCGGAAATTATCCGTCGGACGTATCCATCGACCTTGGAGAGAACGGAAGGCCAGAATATCGTTTTGGGGGTTTGGGTGTCGGAACCTGGGGATATCAGGACATTTTCATGGACCCTGAGCGAACATATACCATGAAGACCACCAAGTTGAATCCAAGCAAGGATGGAGAGATGGCATATATCAAGCTTCCATCAAATGCTGTGGTGAAAACTGCCGAGGTCAACCTGACGCATCCTTCAGGTACTTTCTCCGTGAGTTCGCAGATTCCAAGCTCCAACAACTGGGGAAGAGGATTTATGTACTACTATAATTCCGATCCATACGGTTACAGTTACTACTATCCGTCAGCAAACGCCGGAACCTATGCATTATACAATTATTATGTTGCAGCTACGGATTATTCATCTGTTTCGGGTTACCCTATGGACAATGGATATTTGCAGTGGGATACCGAAGATACGTCTTTCAAGGTTCCTCAAGGTGCGAATATAGATAGATACGAGCTGTCATGGCCGATCTATCAATATCCGCGTTCAGGTTCGTGGCCGGGGGAGAGTGGCAGTTACCATCATGGTGAGATGACCTACAAAGTTTACCCACTCACATCTAGCTGGGGCTCCTCTTCGGCTTCAACTTCAACAGTATACTATGATACGGATCAAATGCTTTCAGATTTCAAATCCATAAATCCGTCATGGTCTTCCACTCCAGTGGCTGAATACACCGTACCAGCCTATCATGGAACATCGAGCGATTACTACTACAATACAGATGTTAAATGGGACCTTTCCGGTCTTCTCAGCGATTGGAACGATGAATCTCTGGACAATTACGGGATAATGATCGCGATGTCCGAAACCCCCTACTGCGATGGACCTACCCAGTGGTCCGGCTATACCTATTATTCCGGTAATCCCAATTACTATCTCTATTATTACAGGGGATATATGTATTCTCCAGGGGCATCCACATCATACAATTCCTATAAGCCAAGGATCAACATGCAATACACCCTTGATTCAACAGATCCCTGGATGGATATCGGTGACGACAAGCAGAAAGATTGGGCATTCTCCGGGGACTTCAACGGAAACCAGGTGATTTCCGGACTCCAGAATTCTGTAAACCAGTACCTCCGGACCCATTTTGCGGATGAGATCGATGATCACGGCAATCACTGGACCTATGTGCCCGTCAGGATCGGGGCAGAGACAGCAGGTGAGTTGATCGTTAACGATATCTCCATCGAATATGACTATACGGCAAGGGTCACCTACAATCCAAGAACCGGAAAACTCTTGAATGAGCTGATATCCCTGGTGCCAACCGAGGAGGAAGGATGGTCCATGATCCCAATTGGTATCAGATCCGGTAACCCCGGTATGATAAATATCGACAACCTTGTTCTGATGGGAGAGTTACCAAATTATGGTCCAAAATCCCAGATCATCCCTGATATCGAGGTCGACGAGGGGGTGATCTCAGATAATATATTAGTGGTTTCCGATCATTTTTATGACCCTGATCAGGATGCAAGGTCCCTTCATTATATCATTCAGAAAAATGACCAGGAGGACCATGTGGATCTGGTGCTCTCCCTTGATGGAGATGGTAATACCCTTCTAGGTATTGATACCTCGAAGGACGAGAACTGGTATGGAGAAGTAAAGGTCAGGATCTCCGGCACCGATGATTTCGGTAAAGCGGGCTGGACCAATTATTTCATCATTATTGTCAAGCCGGTGAACGATCTCCCGTATCTTCTGGAGTCACTTCCAGGGATATCCATAGGGGAGGGTATCAATCCTTACCTCATCGAATACACCGCCCCATCCGGAAGGAATGTTGCCCTTGGAAAGGAGGTTTTGACCATTGGTGGGGGAGGTGAGCCATATTTCGGAGATATCGAGGGAGACAGGATATACGTGGACTTCGAGCTACTGGGCCGCGATGGTCTGCCTGTGGAACTAACCTGGGAGAACGAGGACGGATACCGGATATATCGCGGACCGGATAATGAGGCCTACCTGACGGTACTTCCACCTGAGTACACCGATGATCCGGACAATTACCTTCTTGTATTCGGTTCCAACCCTGATTTCACAACTGAGGAAGGGGAATATTTCCTCCGATACTACGCCTCGGATGACCCGGTGGATCTATTGGGCCAGACTCATGTTGATATACCGATCACGGTATCAGCAGTTAATGATCCTCCGATCATCTCCCCGATCCCTGATATCGTCATGAATGAGGATGAGACCTTCATTTCTCCCTACGGTTTCATTGAAGAATACGTGAAAGATATCGATACGGAGGTCAATGAACTCACCGTTAGCTTCATTAGCTCGGATCCGAGGGTGAGGATGTATCTGGACCGAGATGGAAAATTGATCGTGGAGCCCGAGATCAATGTTAACGGTGTGATACCGGTCACGGTACAGGTGGACGATGGACATCATCTATCATCCGGGGAGTTCTATCTTCGTATAAGGTCCATCAACGACCCTCCTATTATCCGGGTTGAGAATCTCTTCAACGGACAGGTGATAGATGAGTTGTACCGGATAAAGGGAACGGCTGATGATGTCGAGAAGAGCCTGCGGAACATCGAGGTAGCAACGGTCATGCAGGGAGATATTCTTTACCCGGATGACTGGGTTCTATCGGAGGGTGGGTACGTCTGGCAGTACCTTTTTGATATCAGGAACCTCGTGGATGGTTATTACAACATATATGTCAGGGCTTTCGATGGAAGGGATTTCTCTGCCATTCAGGTATTCAATGTGATGGTGCTAACTCCCAAACCGGCCAGTCTTTCCTCACCACCGGAAGTGTCGATCGATACAGGCCTTTCGGATCAACTCTCGAATACCGTGGAAGTTCTTGGATCTGTCAATGATGATACAGGATTCATATCCTTTGTAGAATATCGTATTGACGGCAGCATCTGGAGAAAGGCAGTGCTCAGCTCGAATACCCGGTGGAAGATCGTGATCGATACCACAAGGCTCACGAACGAGGACCACAATCTTTCTGTCCGCGCCTATGACGGCAAGTTATACTCCGATATCGCATTCAAACGTTTTCTTGTATTCAACGAGGATTCTGATGGTGACGGTATCTCGAATGAGATCGAGACGGCTCTCCTTATGGATCCCTTCAACAAGATCGATGGAGCCATGGACTTTGACAGCGATGGCTTCTCAAATGCACAGGAGTTGAGAGAAAACACGGACCCGTTCGACGGAGAAAGTCATCCGACGAGACCCGAGGACGAGGAAGCTCTATTTGATACATGGGCCCTGATATTCATGGCAGCTTCCATAATATCTGCGATAATCATCATCGGTCTGTTCGTTCTCAACATCAAACTGGAAAGGAACATGCATCAGTGGCGTGAGGACCTGAACAGAAAGAGACTGGAGAGGAAACCAAAGACGCTACTGCAGAAGATCGTAGAAATAGCACCGTCATTCGTTGGAGCTTCGTTTGTTCCTGAAGGCCCCGCTCTACCTGGGGGGGGGCCCGCACCTGGATTGGAAAGGGAAGCCCTCCCCCCCGTGGCTGAAGAAAAGCAGCATTGAAACCGGGATTTCGTGTATGGATAGAGGATTTGCTCCCTCCTCCTCTTAAGGAGGGAGCTTTTATTGATCCTTGACTAAATAGTCCGGTCATTTCATAAATGGAAATGCAATCCTTATTCGAAACTTTTTATCCCTGTGTTGTTTATCCCCTTATGGTATTGGAATGACCCTGGAGCTCCATTACGGCGAGGAAAAGATCACCTCTACCTATCTGGACAGAGCAGAGATCCTGGCTTTGGAAGACAGAGACGTAGGAGATCTCCAACCTGATCTCCTCTACAGGCTAAGGTTCGAGGAGCATTTCGGTGAAGAGGGTTTTCCGGAAATTATATCCGGAAAGGAGAATATCGGTCTGGTTATAAACGACAGGGATCGTCCCACCCCTTCGTACATAGCAGTGGAACACATGCTGGGGTTCCGGGGTTTCAACGATAAGGTCGGAAGGGTCCATATTGCAACAGGTTCCCACTCCGGGCAAACGGACGAGGATCTGCGTATTCTGCTCAGGGGAGCGTATGAAATTTTTCGGGACAGGGTTCATATTCATTCAGCAAGGGATAGAGATTCCCACATACCCTACGGAAGAACCTCGAGGGGGACCGATCTTCTCTTTGACAGGGAGCTCGAGGATCATGATCTCCTCGTATTGATAAACTCCGTGGAACCCCATTATTTTGCCGGTTTCACGGGGGGGAGGAAATCGATCATTCCCGGAATGGCCCATTTCGATACCATCGAAAAGAACCATTCCCACGCTTTATCCGAGGGTTCGAAGACACTTGGTCTGGCGGGAAATCCGGTCCATGAGGACATGGTCGAGGCTGCGCATATCTATATCGATAGCAGAGACCACATCTCGATCCAGATGGTCCAGGGGCCCGGAAAGGTCCTGACGGATGTGAAGTTCGGGGATCTGTTCGATTCCTTCGATAGAGCCGTGAGCTCTTCCCTTGGTCGGTTCTGCATACCTGTGCAGGGAGAGTTCGATATCGTTGTTTCCGTTGCAGCAAGCCCGATGGATAGGACCCTTTATCAGGCTCAGAAGGCGATAGAGAACGGAAAGATCGTTTTGAGGGATGGGGGCGTGATGATACTTGTTGCAGCCTGCTCCGACGGTATCGGGCAATCGGCATTCTGGGACCTTCTGACAATGTACCGGGATCCCGAAAGTATACTCAGGACCATCGATAACTGTTATGTTCTCGGTTACCACAAGGCCGCAAAGATCGTCCAGTTGACAAGGAGGGCTCATCTTTTCACTGTCTCGAAGATCGGGCCGGAAGAGCTGGAAAAGGGTTTCATTAAGGGTTATTCGGATCTGGACAGTTCAATGAAGGATGCTATTAAAATAACGGGAGAGAACCCGAGAGTTCTTGTGATACCGGAAGGGACCGTAACCGTTCCGCACAGACACGATCCATGTTGAGATGAACGGAGGATACGGTATATGGAAGACGAAAAGATCGAGAAAGCGAACAGGCCGGGTAAATACGCAATGGTACTCCATCCCCACTACAGGGGAAAAGTAGAGATATCTCTGAAGGCCCCTGTGAGGAGCTTTTCGGATTTCTCCATATGGTATACGCCGGGGGTGGCAAAACCATGTCTTGACATCAGGGATGATCCCGGAAGGTCCTGGGAACATACCAACCGGGCAAATACAATCGCGGTCATATCGGATGGGACAAGGGTTCTCGGACTCGGCGATATCGGGCCGGAAGCGGCCATGCCCGTGATGGAGGGTAAATCTCTCCTGTTCAAGTACCTGGGAGGCGTGGATGCATTCCCTCTCTGCCTGGATGCGAAGGATCCGGAGCGTTTCATCGAGACCGTCAAGGTACTGGAGCCTTCACTTGGCGGGGTGAATCTTGAGGATATTTCCACACCAAAATGCTTTGACATACTTCAAAGGCTGAGATCGGAGATGAACATACCTGTTTGGCATGATGATCAACAGGGGACCGCAACCGTGGAGGTGGCGGGTTTCATCAACGCAGCGAAGCTGGTGGGAAAGAGACTTGATGAAATGCAGGTCACGATGATCGGAGCGGGTGCCGCAAACATCAGGATCGCTGATATTCTTGTCCAGATAGGTGTGAGGTCAAAGAACATCATCATGTGCGATTCAAGAGGCATTCTCAATCCAGAGAGGGAAGACATCGAGGTGCTAAAGAAGAGGAACCTGGAAAAATATAGAGCATGTATCGAATACAGCGGTTCATCGAGGGAGTGTACAATGGAAAGTTGCACGAAGGGCTCCGATGCACTTTTATGCGCTTCGACCCCGAAGCCGGGGACCGTGACCGGAGAAATGATCCGGGACATGGCTGACAAGCCCATCGTCTTTGCCGCGGCAAACCCCGAACCCGAGATCTGGCCCTGGGATGCGATCGAAGCAGGGGCTTATGTTGTTTCAACGGGAAGATCTGATTTTCCGAATCAGATCAACAATTCTCTTGGTTTTCCCGGAATTTTCAGAGGTACACTGGATGTAAGGGCGAGAACCATCACGGACAATATGTGCATAGCAGCCGCCAGAGAGCTCGCAAAAGTTGCCGAGGACAAGGGATTGACCAGGGATTACATCATTCCCAATATGGAGGAATGGGAGGTATTTCCCCGGGAGGCAGCGGCTGTGGGTGTCCAGGCCGTGAAGGACGGAGTGGCCAGGGTTTCCCGTTCCCATGATGATCTTCTTGCTTCCGCCCAAGCGATCATAGAGAGGGCAAGAAGAGAGACTAAAGGAAAGATGGATTCGGGAATAATACCCGTAGCACCGGATGGCACACGTCTTTGATCGTCATATCTGCAGATATACTGCCTATATTGTTAAAAGATGGAGTGGAAGATGGAAACGGAACACTCGCGCACGAGGGTCCCCATCTCCCAGGACGGAGTGGGATTAGGAAGAGAGGATTGAATGTCTATAAAAAAACATTAAGTCACTCCGTCAAGCCGTGTAATCAGTTCACATATAAATAACTTTCAAATCTCCATCCGTGTGTCGAAAAACGGTGTATTGGTGGAAATAGAAGTTACAAAATAGCAATATAATACACTATTTTCATTTGTAATAGCGAATCTGGCAGGGGAGAAATATTCAATGCATCATTCCTCGGTGGGCCAATCCCTGCGCCTGCTGTTCCTCAGAAAAAGGAGACCGGCAGTTATGGCGATAAGGATGAGAGCACCGCCAACTGCCATATAGACAGGATTCAGGTCAGTATCATTATCCTCGATAGTCTCCGCTTCCACTGTCATGATATCGGAAAGAGGTGAGCTACCCAGGGAATTCTCGCATCTGATCCTGTAATGATAGGTCGTATCCTTTTCGGCATCCGGGTCAAGGTAACTGAAAAATGACCCGCCGAGGGATTTTATCAGTGTCATGTTGGCGGGATCCGTCCCTCTGAAAATATGAAAATACCAGATATCACCCCCACCGTTGTCCATAGGGGCCTTCCATCTTATGCGCAGACCCTGTTCCGTCCAGTTGAACGAGAGGTCCCTCGGGGGTGAGGGAACGGTCATGGGAACCGCTTCTATGATATTGCTTCTTTCACTTCCCCCGATGATGTTGACGGCAAAGACGCTTATCATGTAAAGCTCGCCCTTTTTGAGGCCATCAAGCAGAAATACAGTATCCTCGAGGCCTTCCGCAACGGGTGTCATGTTGTTCCTCGACCTTCCAAGGAGGAGGGTATAGGTGATCGATGGGGCCCCACCTAAGGACAGAGGGCGGTCCCATGTCAGGTTCAGGGCGCTTCCATCCTCGGTGTAGATGAGATTCCTCGGAGGTGATGGGACAGTCATTGGTGTGAGGTTCAGAAGATCGGAGAGAGGACCCGGCCCTTTGACATTGTAGGCTCTGACGGCAAAGGTGTGATCAACGCCGTTTTCAAGGGACCTGACCATGGTCCTGTTGCTGTTGAGCCATCTGAGAACAATCAGGTCGCCACCGCCGATGGACATGAAGATCTCGTAGGAGACATTAGCATCCCCTCCGAGGTCCAGCGGCTCCCTCCATGAGAGATTCACGTATGAATCTCCGATGGTACCGGTCAATTCGAGAACCTCTGAGGGGGGATTGTACGGTGTTGTGTAAACGATGTCCGATAATGGCCCCTGCCAGTAGGAATTGTTCGCCCTAACACCGATGAAATAGGTCCTTCCGGGGACCACATTCGACATCACGTACGTGGTGTTCCCTATCCCTACCTTGTAGAGCGACAGGTTCCATTCATCGGGTCCGACAAGAAGATCGTAGGTTAGGCCGGGTGCGCCCCCGGTGAACTCAGGCCTCTTCCACTGCAGAAGGATGGAGTTTCCGAGTTCTGTTGCGGTGAGATTCCGGGTGCGTGAGAGATCTCCTAAGGGGGTGAGGTTCAACACAGCGGACCTTTGACCTTCTCCCATCTGGTTTTTCGCCCTCACGAAGAATAGGGTGGGAACCCCTATCTCCGGGGTATTTATGACAGCAAGCGTGACATTGATGTCCGATGATGCGCGTTTTATCGATGAGAGGTTTGGGCCCATGTACACATTGTATGTGACATTTGGATCCCCTCGGAAAGTAGAGGGTTCCTCCCAGTTGAGATGGACCTTGAAGGGAGTGATATCATGAATGAGGTTCCTTGGTTCGGATGGAACCCACATGGGGATGGCAAGGGTCGGGTCCGTAAGTTCGCCCTCACCCTTGGAATTCAAAGCACTGATGGCATAGTAATATTCCTGCCCGTTTGTGAGACCCGATCGATTATGGTACAGCTCAGTGACCGAATCAGCAACCAATGCAAGCTCATCTGGGTTCGGACCGAGATAGAAGTTGTACGTCAGGTCGGGCAGACCCCCATCCTTGTAGGGCCTGTTCCAGGATATGTTCAGGAACATGTCGCCCCTTCTGACCATTGTAACCTGGGGTTTTCCAGGGGTTGTGTAGGCCGCTGCCGATATCGTTGCATACTCCCCCCTTCCGACTACGTTCTCTGCCCTCAGTCCGTAGTGATATACTCTGCCATTGGTCACGGAGGTATCGTTGTAGTAGAACGTATTCGATCCTATCATGTCCATGTAGAGAAGGTTTGACGGAGTATTTCCGCGGTATACCCTGTAAGAAATGATCTCTTCACCACCATCCTCGATGGGTGGGTTCCAGGTAAGGTTGATGAAGGAGTCCTCCGAGGTGTAGGCAAGGTTGGTTGGTGGTCCGGGGGGATAGGAATCGAGCTTGAAGAAGGTGAGATATGAGTCATAGGCTGAGTCGAACGCGGTCTGGTATGAACCGTCGGTGACAGGGAAATCATGGGAGGGGGTGTTGGAATAGGTATCACCGCTGATGTACATCCCTTTGCTCGAGTTGAGTGCTATCCCGGTGGCATTGTCCTCGCTCCTGCCTCCGATGAAGCTGGAATATTCTATTGTTCCGTCAGGTGAATATATGGTGATGAACCCGTCCTGCTCGTTCCTTACACGATCCAGAGCCCCGTTTGTCGTGGGGAAGTTCATTGAATCCGTCCTACCCACAAGGTAGGCGCGTCCTTCATCGTCCGCCACTATTTCATGGCCCTCTTCCCAGTAAGAATATTTATCTGGTTCTCCACCAAGCTCTTCATCGGCACCCAGGAAAGTGGAGTAAAGCAGGGTCGAACCCTCTGCCGAGAGTTTGGAGAAGAAAGCGTCCTCCTTACCCGTCAGGTCTCTATCCGCCGCATCCTGCGTTACAGGGAAATCGCCCGATATGGATACCGTCATACCTGTCATGTAGATGTTCTCATCCGGACCAAGGTCAAGGGAATAGATCCATGTACCGTTCCCGAAGTATGTGGAGAAGATGAGATCATCCCCGCCGGATGTGAACTTTGTGATGAATCCCATGTAGTAACCGTAAGTGGGGTGGTAGGAGTCCATGGTTGTGGGGAAGTCATTTGAAATGGTGTGACCCGCAATTATTGCTTCTTCCCGCTCGTTGACCACAACGTCATAACCTTTTTCACCCCAATCGGCTCCTCCTATGAAAGTGGAATATTCAAGGGATATACCATCAGGTGTCATCTTCGTCAGGAAAGCGTCGTAATCTCCCCTGAATTCATTCTGGTAGGCACCCGTGGTGTTGGGGTAATCGTTGGAATAGGTGTGACCCGTGATGTATGCAGAGCCGTCGGAGTCCACATCGAGACCGAAACAGTAATCGGCCCTGGATCCCCCAATGAAGGTGGAGTAGTAAAGCCCGTCAAGGTTCTGATCAAAGCAGGTTATGAAGCAGTTCCTCATTGCAGGGGCGGTCGACTGATATGATCCCGGAGTAGTGGGCAGGTTCGCCGAATTGGTGTAACCGGCGATGAAAACCTTTCCGCTTTGGGATACCTCGAGTCCGTGGAGATATTCGTAAGCGGTTCCCCCGAAATATGTGGAAGAATAGAGGGTCGAGAGGTCCTTTGAGAACTTGGCTATCATCACGTCCTTGGCACCCGACCGGGTCCCAGAATAAGCCCCCACCGTTGTCGGAAGATCAGAGGATTCCGTGGTACCAGCCATTACTGGCCTGTCCTGAGGGTCCGTCCGGACAAGGGGGTCCCTGTCCCAGTCATTGCCACCGAAATAAGAGGCTGCAAGAAGAAGTGGATCTATCAATAGATCTCCGGTTTCATCATATTCATCCACTTCTATGGATATTTTTCCGTTTTCGAGCATATACCTGCCCTGTACCTGGGTTTCCTGAAATATCTCCAGAGGCCCGTCGGTGATCTTCATGTTCCCGCATTCGATATGGATCGAGTGACCACCCTCCAGATATACGTCGTCTGCTCCCTCATATGCGATCCGGATATCGTCGGGGTCCCCTCCGGGGTGGACGATGAGATCGTACTTCAGTCCCCGGGGGTCCCCGTAGAACCTGAGGTCTATATTATTGTACAAATCTGGTACTACTACTTCTCTGTAGGACCGAATTCCGGTCTTCCAGAGGTCCGGGTTCATCCCGTAGAAGAAATGGTAAAGGGTTTCTGTCGGATCGATGCCTATGGGGTCGCCCCCATGCGAACGCAGGAATCTCAACCTGATCGTTGAGATCGAGCCGGTGCTCTCCACAAGCGAGAATTGTACCATATCCCTGCCTATGCCGACAGCGTTGCTCCCGGCAATGTAGAATCTGACCTCCTCATTTTCGATCTGCCCCGTATTCTCGATGAATTGAATATTGTTCAGGGCAGCATCGTGAGCAGATATCGATCCTTCTTTTCCCTGATATTGCTCTCCGGCAAGCGAATCGGGTATGAAAATTGAAAGGACCAGGATCGAGAAAAGCAACATTGCGGCGAGGGGGTTTCGCAGGTGTATCATCCGAGGGCAATTGTTCTGCATGTTGTTAAATTCATCGAATCACCAAGTAAAGGGGAGGGGCCCTTTATCGGGGATGGGTCCCAGTTCCGATAAGATCTCTTTCCCCGAATGTTTTGTGAGATCGAGATCATTGTCTTTGGAGAGATCTCATGGTCATTTGCGAGATCATCTTTCATGTATTTCCGGGCGCCCCCTTTGGAGGATGCTTTCAGAAGTATTTCTATGGAGTAGAGTATCAAATGCTCGCGATGGACCCGGGACGCCATCATATAATGTATTATTTTGTGATTATATTGATTTTTTCGATTATGGGAATATCTTTGGATATAATTTTTGCTTTTCTTCCGGTTTTAAGGGCCATGAAGCAACAGTGGCTATAACGTTAGCCCTCTCGTCATCATAACAACCTCTGATATCATTTGGGGTATTATATCCCATTTGGAGAGCAAAATAGAATACATCAGTAGGAAAATTTTGATCTTTACCAATATCACAAGTCCCCTGATTGGAAGCTATGGTAATCCATGATGGATCTATCAAGTGGAAATAGATATTACCTGATCCATGTCCACCGATTATTACATTTACATTTGCCCCCAATCCTTTAATATCCATTATGGCCTGAAATAATGAAAAGGTATCTGGAACAGGGGGGTTCTTTGCCCATATGGATTCAAGCTCATTTAGATCTTTCTTCTTAACGCGGAAATGTTTTTCATTGTCGAATAAAGGAGCATGGTCAGTTATGTAAAAATCAAAGATTTCCAATTGACCATTACCTGGATTTGTATAATATTGTTTAATATTATCAAGCACATCAATCAAATCCGGTTTTGATGGATCATATTTTTTTGGGTAGGGTTCCGGTGTTTCAATTAACACATGAATATTTGCAAGGTCCCAGCCCCATCCCAGCAATCCACTTATAAATGCTTGGGCCTTATTTTTTTCATGCACTTCCCATTCATTACCTGTAATTGGTTTTCCAACATATACAACAGCTACTTTGTCGCCCATTTTTTTCACCTTCCTTTATTCCGTGATGGACCGTGAATTAATTAATGAATTCGACTTCCCTGATACCGTTCCTTTCCGCCCTTTCAATGAAAACCCTCCTCCATTCCTCTCTTTCCATTATGGATGGGGATGGATAAGCTATGGTTTCCGCTTTATTCATAAATTCCAATGCTTTATCCAACTCTCCCTTTCCAATATTCAATAATGCATAATTGAAATCGACAATGGCCGCTCCCTCAAGATCATTCAAGCTCATATAAGCTTTGAGGGATCTTTCAAGGTAATCTTCTGCTTTGATAAGGTTATTTTTATGGATCTCGAGGTCAGCAAGATTCGCATATACTGCTCCAAAAGAATATTCGCTTTTTGCATCTTTCAGGAATTTTCTTGCTTTGTTCCAATCTGATTCTGCCTCCTTGACATTGCCCAATCTTAAATGCAGTATCCCTCTGTTATTGTAGGCAATACCTAACAGCAAAGGAACCCCTTGAGAGGAAAATGATCTGATCGCACTATCGAATAGCTCTTTCGCTTCCATTTTATTTATCGTCGTTGATAGTATCCTTGCCTTGACCTGGAGCGCGAATGAGCTCAGGATCTTGTTATCAATAATTTTATCTGTGTCATCCAAGAGGGAAATAGCCTCTTTGATCTCTCCGAATTTGCTCAAGACAAGCGCCTTTCCGATTCTGGCCATGAACCATTGACCCTGGTTAAGACTGATGTTGTTTGAAAGCAAATGATCGTATATGGCAAGGGATTCCTTTAACCGCCCTTGTTTGTAGCTTGCTTCTGCAACAATGAGAAGGGTATCGACGTTTTCTCCATAGCAGTAACCTTTCTCCAATTTTTCAGTGTCAATATCTCCGTAGAAACATGAGTTGAAGAAGGTCTCTATCACCGGTGTTGTATTTTCATCCGGAGCCTCAGTTAGCTGGGAAAGTGCATTTACCATTGTAGATTCCTGTTTGGCAGTCTTCAAGGTTTCAAGATACATAGGAAGGTCAAAGAATTTTATCGTGGTATAGAGAGTAAGAAAGAAGGTCTTTTCCAATGGATCGTCAATCCGTTCCATGATCAAGGTAATTGGAACGACTGTGGGAATATTGTGCTTCTCCGGTGTCAGGAACTCTTTTTTTGACCTATCATTTATCGATATGGATTCTTTGATCCCATTATCGGTGAGTGTGTATGTATCTCTGAAGTCATTGACATACTTTTTCTTGTTCCTTTCGATCATTTTTTTTCGCTTGAGATTCGTCATGTAAAGGTCCAGAGTTTTTGGAGAGATATCCATGGCCATGGCTACCTGGTCCTTGGTGAACCTGACTCCCGGTTTATCGTAGTTCTTCAGGAGGGAAAGGGAATATAGCGTCACCTCTTCCTTGCGAATGGGCATTATCCTCAATATGCCATGAATATATTACCTTATAAACCTTTTCACCGATGGACGATCGAGAGATCCTTTCCGGGGTAGTTTTGTTATTACTCGAGCTAGGAATAGGCCGGTTTACCTGATATCAGGTTTGAAAAATGTATCCGGATCGATCCGCAATCCTTTTCTCATCGCTGTTTCAGCGAACATGTCCCTTCTTTCCTTCCTTTCAAGGACAGAGGGTGAAGGGAATGCAATATTTTCGGATCTTCTCAGGTATTCCTTTGCCCTTTCAAGATCCCCTTTTTCGATAATGCCGTAGAAACAGGATCTGAAGAACGTTTCCGCAACCGGAGCTTCACTCCCATCCTCACTTGTTGAAATATCGGATAAAAGAATATCCTTTCCAGCGGGTCGTCTATCCTGTCCATGATGGTATTGATGGATACCATTGAAGGGGTGCCATGCCTCTCCGTGTTAAAACCTCCTTTCCAACATTTTCAAGGATCCTTTTAATTTCGAAATGTTCCGATCTTGTTATATCGTATGTCTCACGCACATCGTTCACATATTTCTTCTTGTGTCGAATAATGAGTCCGTTGTTCTTTAAATTGGTCATTTAGAGGTCGAGTGTGTTCATGTTGATGTTAAAAACAAAAGCTACCTGACACTTGGTGAAGGCCGTTCCGGTAACATCAGGTCTTCCGATCCCGGAAAGAGAGAACAATATCAGGTCTTCTTTTCTAATTCCCATACTTCTCGAGGGAATAAGGTTCGGAGAAATATAATAGCTTTTCAATTTATCCAAAATACTATTATTAATGCTGAGATATTTAATATCAATATGTAAAATTGTTATATAAATATTATTCTTTATTATTTTTGGATAAAGAACTATAAAAACATAAAGTATTATATATGTCCTATAATATTTTATGGGTTTTGATGTTTTTAGGCGGTTTTGTTTATGCATAATTATTAAATAATACAAATGATTTTTTATGGTTTCATTCAAAACCATTAATATGCACTACTACTATGATTAATATAGAAATGGAAAATGAGGGTTGGATTGCCCTCGCTTTTCTTTTCAAAAAAAGGAGGTGCAACAAGATGTACATGACCGGATACGGAAAAAGGATCATCCTCTACGATTGGAATGAGGATACCAAGAAGGCAACACCTTCGCTCCTCGCCTTTCGCCTGATCAACATCTACGGGTGCAGGTGGCCACATTGCTAGAGGAAGATGCGGGGCAGGTGAGACCACCCCCGCATGCCCCGCTTTACTCTTTATTCAGGTAGAGAGAGCTCAATAGCTCATTCTCTTCTTCAGGGTCTCCGGTGGGCCCCTATATTGATATCGAGCTGATTCCAGACTCTCGGATGTTATTGCCCCAACTGGACAGAGATTATAGCATGCGATGCATGCGTGGCACTTTGTTTCATCAAAGACAGGACCCGGCTGAAGTTTAATTGCCCCGTATGCGCAGTTATTGTAACAGATCCCGCATCTGGTGCATAGCGAAAGGTCCACCTTTTTTCTCCCCATTCCCTTTAGACCATCAGCCCTTATCTTCATAGGTATCAGGGAGTTGATAAATCCAAATTTGATCTTTTTTGGTTCCACATGACCTTTGAGTTCCCGGGTGACGATCAGGTCTCCAAGTTCCCTGATGAACCCCTGGAAATCTTCCAATTCCTTCTCCTTCGGATTTCCTTCGGCCTTGAATCCTTTCTTTCTCTGGGGGGAGTAGTTATCAGGCATTGGTAGGGCATGACCTGTGATAACCCGGAAACCTCTTCCTTCCACAGAATCCTTTATTCCCTTCAGGGTCTTTCCCAAAAGACCCGCATAGGTTGTAATTACGAATGCCTCTTTCCCCTTCACCCTGGGGATATTGGCCACTGCATCTACGAAAAATTTTGGCGGTGCCTGGTAATCGGTATACGTGGCAAATCCCACAAATGTATACGAGTCCGGGTCAAGATCCGGTAGGTTCCTGAGATCGATGATATCAAAATCCACCTGTGGGATACGGGCGGTAATATACTCGCAGGCCAATTTTGTGTTCCCGGTCGTTGAATGATACAGAATTGCACATGATGGCATGAGCTACGAGACCGTGATACCAAAGATAAATTTATCGATGGTGATCGGTCATATATCAGGCAGATCATGAAGGAATCTCTGGAATTCCAGCCTCCTACCATCGGGATCCCTTGCATAAAAATGGTAAATGTTGTATCTCTCGCTGATTTGGGGGGCTCCTTCTGCTGTATCAATGAACTTTGAATACATCCTGTCGACTTCTTCCGGCATCATAGAATATTGTAACAATTCCCTGGAGGTCCGGTACTTTCCTTTTCCAGAATCCAAGGAGAAGATTTCCGTGCTTCAGGATGAAACATTCGGCCTGCTCGAGCCACATGTCCATTTCCACCTTTTTGGTGTAGAATTCCCTCATTCCATCGAGGTCCGTGGTTCCAAGAAATATTATCCCGGACATGGGTCCACATGGCTTTTGTGATATTGAAATTATTCCCCTTTTTGGAAAAATCGATATTCAGAACCCTCCCGGTAGAGATAGATAGATCAATCTCCATGGATAATACCTTTTATCGGAGTTATTCCCTTGTATGATGTCTGCTGGAAATGCGGGAAGGAGATTGCCGAGGATGAGAGTTAACAGGGTATGTGCAGAAGATGCTTCAGTAACATTTCGGAGGATGATGAAGAGGATATCCTCTGAGATAGCCTTATGATCCATTTTCTCTTGATCATATAATTGTTTTTTTCTAGTACATGGCGGGCCCGAAGGGATTCGATGTAGTAAAATCCCTTCGGGATTTCACACACCTGCAACTTTCGCGATGGGGAAGCACGAAAGTTCCAGGACCAAGGTTCGAATCCCCCCTCGGGATACTTTTCACTCCTTGTGATCTATTCAGTGAAAAGTATATGGCGGGCCCGAAGGGATTCGAACCCTTGACCTTACGGTTAAGAGCCGTCTGCTCAACCTGGCTAAGCTACGGGCCCGTGTTGTGGCGGATCAAATGGGTTATCCGGATTTAGCATTTAAAGGTTACTGATTTGACCATTCCACCGTGTCAAAAGCCAATTTCGGATATTTAACATATGGATAATCGAATGGCAAGGTTTTTAAAAGGAATTTCATTATATTGATTGAAAACAAAAGGAGCGAAGTGAGATGAATGTCATAGAGATGGGGGAGATGATCGTAAAGGAGATAGCCGATAACATTGACGGAGAGATCATCTCCGCTGTGGTATGGGGGAGCGATATTCACGGGGAATTGAAAGAGGCCATGGACTGTAACCTGGTAATTGTTTTCGACAGGATCGACGGAAAGAAACTGGAGACCGTTGGCAGCATTATCAAAGAAAAGGGAGGGTCTTGCATGGATGCGCCTCTGCTTGTGGAAATGGACGAGATCGAGGGGATGATGGATTCTGTGCCGGTGAGCTTTCTCAACATTCTAATGTCATACCAGACCATATACGGAAGATCACTGTTCAAGGGCCTTTCATCGCTCAATCACGAACATCTAAGGGCCCAGACGGAACAATCATTGAGGGAGAACCTCTTCCATGCCAGGAAAAGATTGTACAAGGGTTTTTCCGATAGAAAGAATATGGTAAAGGAGATCGAGATGATGAGGGGACTTCTGAAAAGGTCCATACAACTTTACTGCATCCTGAAGAAACCATGGCTTGTGAACGATGAGGAGAAATGGAGCGCTTTCTTCGATGATTTTGAATCAGGCGATATTTACATTAAAAAATATCACAACTCGGATCTTTCGAGTCTAACCGAGGATGATCTGAAAAAGCTAGGTTTTTCGATCATAGACCACGGGATAAAACCTCTCCTCACCTTCGTCGACGAGATAGGACCATGAAACCGTTATCAACAGGAAATGATAATAGAGGGTTTCAGCTTTGGGGTCCCGGGGAAAATCCCCGGGAAGTGCCTTTATGACCGACGATGCCAGTTTGGACATTGCAGAACGAGAAAAGGACAACCTCGATGACCTTGACAGGGAAATGGTTGACAGGATCGTAAGAGAGATCGAGGCAGGAAATGATACAGCAACCATTGCGGAGATGCTGAACAGCGAGGGGATGGAAGAAGAAGAGGCGGTAGAAGTTGTTTCCCGGGTCCATTTCGAGATCGTTATGGCCCCTCTCATGGATGAGGCCAGAAAGATGATCATCGATTTCAAGGAGAAGAATGAGGTTGTGGCCAATCTACTTGAAAAAGGCATTGACAACAAGACGGCAGAAGATATTTTTTCGGAGGTATTTTACGAGGTCAATATCCAGCCCATAATCGACCATATTAAGGAAAAACTGGCAGAAGGCGGTGAGAAGGAAGAGATCATCACGGATCTGGAATCCGAGGGTCTGGAAAGGGATCTTGGTGAGAAATTTTTCAAGGAAGCTTATTACGAGGTATACGTTGAGCCAGTGATGGAACAAGTGGCAGACGACCTGGAGGTCGGAAGGTCCAAAGAAGAGATAATAGAAGATCTGAAAAAGAAGGGACTCCCGGAAGATATGGCGGATGAGCTCTTCACAAATGTTAGCTTCGATTATTACATTCAGCCTGCCATGGAGCAGATATATAAATTTATGGACCAGGGACTCGATCGAAACGAGATCATCAAGAAAATGGTTGACATGGGGATGGATTCACAGTTCGCGGATGCGCTCTATCACGAATCCTTTGACCAGATATTCCTGAAACCTGTCAAGGAGACAATATCCAAAGCCAGAGAAGAGGGAATGTCGGATGATGAGATCGTCAAGGACCTGGCCACAAGGTTCCAGATGAATATCTCGGATGCCAGGCAGATCTTTGAAAAGGTGGATGGAAGAGGATAGAATCGGACCAGGCCATGAATGGACCTACGTCCGGGAAAGGCCCTGGATTCATTTTCCCATGGCCCTTCTCTGGTCCTTTTGAAGGGTATTTTCCACTTCTTTCAAACCTTTTCCGAAAAACTTTCTTTTATACTGGGCCGAGCAACTGTAACAGTAGAGATACCTGGAATGGTCGATCAACGGTTCTCCGCATTTCGGACAGTTCTTCGCGGACATATTTCAACCTTCCTGTATGATCATATCGGTGCTTTGTTCATTCTTCTTCAAGAACCTTTGATCTGGAACGTTTCCTGGTGACAGCAATAATGGCGATCCCAATAATAAGGATCACGATGAATATCATTATCTGAAACTGCCAGAGGTCCATACCACCATCCCGATCTTCCTGTTGGGGGTCCGTGGGGGTCATCTTCACATCCCCTATATCGGTGATCGAGTTCATGTTAACGGTAGCCGTTGCGGTTGTTCTGAAATATCTGTCACGATTGAAGGATATCCTGTAACTGCCGACAGGAACATCGAATGTGAATGATCCATTCTCATCCGTTGTCACGGTATCCCCGGTATCAAGTGTCACAATGACTGCAAAGAGGGGTTTATCTTTCTCATCGACAACCCTCCCTTTCAATATTCCCATGTCAACCCTGATATCTAATTTCAACTGTCCCAGGTCGATCTCCTCTCCCGGTGAAATATCGAAGGTTCGGTGGTTTGAGATGAAACCGGGTGCATCAATTGTGATCGAATGTTCCCCGGATTCAACCAGTAGTGAAAATGCCCCATCCATGTCCGTCCTGTATTCTTCCGTGGTATCAACCGATATGATCGCATCGATGATCGGCGCGTTGGTAGGATCCAGTACCTGGCCTCTTATCGTTCCCCTGTTGTCCGTGGTGAAGGACCATGTCAGGGTCTCAAGTCTGTTGCCAGCCATATCAGATCCATCGATCCTTACCTGATAGGTTGTTCCGTATGCAAGGGTCTCATCAGGACCGAAAACAGCCTCCCTTCCTCTCCAGGTCACGATCCCGGAAACACCACCACTCACAAGAAACCTTAGATCCCTCACGTCCATTGTCTCGGAGAATGTGGCATTGATCTTCATATCATTCGGGTCCAGATATGATCCGGTCGGACCATAAGATAACACTTCGGGAATGGTTGTATCGACCGTGAAGTTGAGTGTGACGGTAATGGTATTTCCGGCAAGATCGATCCCCTTCAATAAAATTCCATGCGATCCTTCCGAAAGAGCAGTGAGAGTTGTTTTGTAGACAACCCCTAGTTCCGTCCAACCTTCGTCGTCAATATTTATCTGAAATGTTCTCATCCCCGAGGATGCGTCCATTCCGACCCAACCTATATCCACCGAGGATGAGTTGAATATGTCCCCCTCGTCCGGATATTCGAGCCACAGCTCCGGAGCTATCAGGTCTATGGTGTAATTGAGGATCCGCAAATGGGCATTTCCAGCCTTGTCGATGACTTTGATGTAGATCGTATGTGGTCCTGAAAGAAGGTTCTTGATCGTTATGTTGGTAGACATTCCCTTGTCCAACCAGTAAACATCATCCCATCTCACCTCCACGCGATCTATCCCTGAATAATCATCGGTCATATCCCATACGATGTAAAGCGATGTGGAATTGATGAATTCTTTCAACGGTTCAAGGATATCGAGATCCGGTTCCTCCCGATCTATCATGAAACTTATGCTGGAAATGTTCCAGTTTCCTGCAGGGTCCTCTCCACGAATACTTACCGTGTGAATACCGTTGGTTTCGATGTTGAGGAAGACCTCCCTTTCGATCCCTATCTCCATCCATGAACCCTCATCGATCCTGTATTGATGGTGATGTATTGAGCCGAAAGGATCAAGAGTGTTCCATGATACGTAAACCTCATCTTCCCTGATGAAAGCCCCATTCGAAGGAGTGAGGATCCTGATAATTGGTACGGAATCATCCGGATAAGCGAGGATAGTGGAAGAAGGGAGGCTTTCCCCCACATCGTTGAGGGCAGTGATATAATATGAGTACTCTTCCCTGTTTTTCATCGCAGTATCAACGTACATTGTATCTTTTTGATCTATTATTGCGATCCTTGAAAAGGTCCCTTCCGTGCCTTTCCTGAACAAACTGTATTTGAGTATTTGAGATCCTCCGTCATTGGTTGGTTTTTTCCAGGACAGTTCCACTCTGCTGTTGAAAGAGAGGGCAGAAGGTTCCAGGGGTGAGGAAGGAACGAGTCCCCTCTGGGTGGTCGTCAAGGGATACGGGTCCTGGTTGGCTTTTCCGGATAGAATGTAGGGGGTATCAACGATCCCATTAATGTCATCATCAGGTGAGGTCAGGTCTTTCCAGAAATTGCCAGTTCCGTTATTTGACCAGTCATTGCTTTCGAGATTATCGGAGGCCTGGGGTCTGGATGAATTGTATTTATCGTTTGCCTTGTTATTGTAAGCAAGCGTGTTGTTCCATAGGACATTTGATGAGGAGCCAAGAATGTTGATCCCGAAGAACCTTGATTTCTGGATATTGTTATGGTGGATCGAATTCTTGTTGGATTCCGACATTGACAGACCGTAGCTGTTGCACTCGATCAGTGTGTTATTGATGATCGAACCGCTGTCGGACCCCCTTGTCAATATACCTTGCTGAACGTTCTCGATATGATTGTCTGAGATCATACCCATATCGCAGTAATTGTATTCCACACCGTGCTGGGCTCCGGTAATGATATTTCCCCGTAACTCCAGATCGATGGATGTCTCTGCAAGTATCGCTGAGACTTTGGTATCGGTTATCTTATTATTGATGATGCGTGCATATGAGGCCCTGTCCGGGTTGATACCTTCGTTCTCTGCATTACTTACTTGATTTGAATATACGTAGACATAGTTCGCGTAAAGGATTTCGATACCAGCAACCACATTTTCGATATAGTTCTTTTCCACCTTCACATAGTCCGATGAGGCAGTAATATGGATCGCTGTACTGGAGTTCCACAGGTGGTTACCACTTATTTCCGTGTTGTATGATGCTGAATTCACATAGATGCCCATGTTCTCTATGAATGAGATATTGTTTTCCATCAGAAGATTGGATTCGCTTCTTGAAAGGTATATACCGTCTCTGCTCTTGTATATAATGTTCCCCTTAACCAGATTCTCGTTGGATCTCAACAGGTATATTGGATAGGTACAGGATGAGATTTTCGACCCAAGTATGGAATTACTGTTGCTGGAGCTGATATCGATCGCCCTGTTCTCCGATAAATGGATATGATTTTTGATATCAATGTTGTTTGATCTGTCTAGGCTGATGCCCCGTCCATAGCTACCTCCGTTCGAAAAGAATCCGTTATCGGAGAAACTTATACCGTTGGAAGATGTAACCATGGCACCCATATAGGAATTCTGATGGAAGGTCGAATTGGATACCGTTCCACCCTGGATGTTGAGGAGAGAAAGGCCGTAGATGTTGGATGAGAGATTGTTGAAGGAGATCACAGGTTCTATCAACTCTTCCAGGTAGATACCATAGTACGAATCGTTGATGAAGTTGTTCCGGATCACAATTTCCGATCCAGTGGCTATCACACCAGCATTGCTGTTAGAGATGAAGGTCGAATTCGAGATGGATATCTGGCTGTTCTTCGAATATATTCCGTTCTCTGTCATATTGAAACGGGAATCGTTAATATGAACATTCGAGGAATTTATTACCATGAGTCCGGCATCTTCGATGAGATCGCTATTTCGTACGGTGTTGTAAATCGTGACGTTGTTGATAAGAAGATCCATGGTAGTATTCGAAACCTTTATCCCGAAGCCGGAGCCGAGGGCATCTATCTCCATGTTCTTGATAGTTATCGGGTCCCCGGACGTCCCCGAACCGGTCCAACCATAGAGGGTTGCATTTTCTATGAGTGATGTGTTATTTTCTATTGAAAAAGAGATGAAATTTGGGGCCCGGGAATCCGAGCCTGATTGGACGGGGATCGTTTCAGACATCATATCGTGAGTTCCCGATATTGACATGTTCATGAAAACCGTTGATATGATTAGAACTGAGATGGAAAGGGGAAGAGCATTGCCTCGCGTCATCGTATCCCGCCTCTTTTCAGGATTTAGCCCCTGTTACGTTGATAAATGTTGTGGTTCATTCTTGTTGAAGAAGTGCGATAAAAGGGGGCATAAAAATTACATGAATGTACATGTAAGTACATGCAACCATATTGTGGGGTGAGAAGCAATGTACATATGTGTACATAATAATGTAGGTTAAAGTACATAAAGGTACACGTTTTCCAATATCATTTTATCGATGGTTGCTTGGGACTGGAGATAGAATACGAAATCAACAGGTTGGTGCGGGGGAAGGGATTTGAACCCTCGAAGGACTAACCACAGGATCCTAAGTCCTGCCTCTTTGACCGCTCGAGTACCCCCGCATCTGTTTGGCATACACTGGCATATCCGGAAATTACCATGAAAAGTGTTGGTAAGTTATTACAGTTTCTTTTCCATCGCATCAGAGATCATCGTTTTCTTCGTCATCAAGCGGGATCTCATTCATGACCTCCTCATATCGGTCCAGCGCAAAATTGAGATCATCTATCGTATGGGTTGCCATCACCGAATTTCTTAGCAGGTTCCTATCCTTTGGTGTTGCCGGATACACGACCGGGTTCGTGTACACACCAGCATCAAGTAATAACTTCCAGTAGGCCATGGTGGGTGGTTCTTCCCCAATAATTACTGGAATTATTGGCGATTCACTGGATCCTGTCTTGAACCCGAGTTTATTAAGTCCATCCTTAAGATATCTTGCATTTTTCCAGAGATTCTCCCTGTGTTCCGGTTGGTCCCGGATGATTTCCAGGGCTTTCATTGCAGTTGCAACATTGGAGGGAGTGGGAGCGGCCGAGAACATCAGGGACCTTGCAGCATGCTTGATCTCGAAGATCAGATCCTCATTCCCCACAATGAAACCACCCATGGAGGCAAAGGATTTGGAGAAAGTCCCCATGGTGATATCAACATCCAGATCGAAGTGGGCAGCTGTCCCCGTTCCATTTGGACCCAGGACCCCGATCCCGTGAGCATCGTCGACCATTATTATGATGTCGTTCTCCCTGCAGAGGCGGTGGATGTTGGGAAGGTCTGCAATATCTCCTTCCATCGAGAATACACCATCAGTGATCTCAAGGGCCCCTGCCTCATCCGGGAGTTGCCCCATGGCTTCTTCAAGGGAACTCATGCTGTTATGATCGTAAACGATAACCTTTGCCCTGGACATCCGGACACCGTCAACAATGGATGCATGATTGTATTGATCGGAAATAACGTAGTCATCCTTACCTGCCAGTGCAAAGATGGTTCCCAGATTGGTCTGGTAACCCGTTGAATACATCAGGGCGGCTTCTGTCCCCATGTAATCCGCAAGTAAATTCTCCATCTCCAGATGGATGTCAAGGGTTCCGTTCAGATATCTGGAACCAGTGCACCCCACTCCGTATTTGTCGATGGCCTCCTTTGCGGCTTTCTTTATTTCCGGGTGTTCGGTCATTCCCAGGTAATTGTTGGACCCGAGCATTACCGTATCTTTTCCGTGTATGTTCACTCTGTGCCCCTGCTCCCCTGTGATCGGTATGAAATATGGATAGAGTCCTATCTCCATCGCCGTATCGATAAGCTGTCTGGAGAAGGGGACCCGATTTCCTTTCAGAGTTCTCTTTCCGGTCATTTCCTTCACCTGCGAGGATATCTGTACCTGGTATAAAAGGATTGGACCCGTTATCCCTCAGGATGAACTTCATCGGAGAGATTCTATTACATTTGACGAGAGGCAGTTCGAACGGGACAGGGGCGCCGGAGATATCTTATCGATAGAAATCAATTATGAAGAAATGATAATGGCGCCCCGAACGGAACCCTGGTATCGTCCATCGATCTTCGATATTTCAGATACCATGGTCAGCTGAAAAACGGTTCAAAACGGTTTGCGATCATTTTTCAGCGTATACATGCTCTGTTCAGTTCGAATTTCGTGAGTTACTTTAAATGACGGAAGGCAATTCGAACGGGACAGGGGCGCCGGAGATATCTTATCGATAGAAATCAATTATGAAGAAATGATAATGGCGCCCCGAACGGAATTTGAATCCGTGTCCTCGGCTCGACAGGCCGAGATGATAGACCGCTACACTATCGGGGCATGTGTGGGATAAGCGGTTAATCAGGATGTGATATAAATTGATTTCCATGCTCATCCAGTATCGTGCGATGCATGTTTTTCCTTCGTGAGATCAGGGAGGTTCCTTGTCTGCATACCAAACGGTTTAATCCTTGCTTTCTTCTTTACCTTCATGCTTTATGGTGCCCTGTGTTCGTTCTATGAACGGATCGAGTCTCTCTCAAAACGTCTCGATATGACAGATCAGCTGATCAGGATGTACAGGGAGACCCCGAAAGGTAAGTTAGGGATGATCGTGAGATTGACAAAGGGTGAGATCAGGCCAGGTTACGAGGGATTCGAACTGGGTGTTGCAGAAAAGCTCGTTGTTAAGGCGATATACATGGTGACAATGATACCGGTCTCCAGGATCGAGGAAGAACGGATAAGAACAGGTGATATCGGGAAAACAGCAGAGTCCCTTATCGCGGGGAAGAAACAGACCACGCTTTTCCATGAGCCCCTGACAGTCGACAGGGTCTTTTCAAACCTCGAGAGGATAGCATCATCAGAAGGAAGATCATCCCAGGACCTTAAATTGAAGTTGATAGCGGACCTCCTTCATGATGCTGACCCGTTCGAGGCAAAGTTCATCACGAGAACGGTGTGCCAGAAGATGAGGATCGGGATAGCTGATATGACCCAGATAGATGCAATGGCATATATTCACACACAGGAGATAGGGGAACTCTACCATGATCTCGGGAAATATTCCATATTAAAAGACTTTCAGGGTTTGAAGGATCATCTGGTGGGGCCCCTGAACGAGCTTTATGATAGTTTATCCTCATCGGAGGATAGAGGTATCGACAGGGAAGCTGCCAGGGATATCAGGGATAGGATAAAGAAGGTTAAAAGATCGGTGCAACTCAACAGAGAAAGGATCGTAAGGGCTTATAATATACATCCGGACCTTGGCCACATCGCTGACCTTCTTTCCAATGCGGGTATCGATGGTCTGGAAAAGATAAAGGTAACCCCCGGGATCCCCTTGAGGGCAATGCTCGGTGAGAGGCTCCCCTCGATATCCGGGATCATCGAAAAGATGGGGGGGCGGACCGCTCTTGAATTTAAATATGACGGATTGAGGGTGCAGGCACATATCATACCTCAAGGGCAGAGAAGGGTGAAGTTATTCTCGAGACAGCTTGAGGATATCACGAACCAGTTCCCGGATGTTTTGGAGTACCTTGAAAACGGATTTCGGGGGAGCGATTGCATACTCGAAGGCGAGTGTGTACCTGTCGATATGAATACGGGTGAGATGCTCCCCTTCCAGGTTGTATCGCAGAGAAGAGGAAGAAAATATGAACTAGATGCAAAGATGGAGGAGATACCCGTTCGTCTGGTCCTTTTCGATTGCCTCTATCTCGATGGTGTGGATCTCACGAACAGGCCCTATCCGGAAAGGAGGAAAATGATCACCTGTGCGATCCCGGGTCTACAGGAAGAAGCGTATCCAGTAAAAGGCCTGTCTCTTTCGGAGATGAAGATAGTGGATGACCCGGATGTTGGAGAGGAATTTTTTCTGAGGGCACTCGGGGACGGATGCGAAGGGGTGATGGCCAAATCCATTGATCAGAACTCGAAATACCAGGCCGGAAGCAGGGGTTGGTTATGGATCAAGTATAAAAAAGATTACCAGACAGAAATGACAGATACACTTGATCTGGTGGTTGTGGGTGCCTATCACGGAACGGGAAGAAGAGGCGGGACCTACGGGGCCCTGCTCATGGCCGCCTATGACAGAACGGAGAATATGTACAGAACCGTATGCAAGCTTGGAAGCGGTTTCAACGATACCGACCTCGGAGAGCTACCGGGTAAACTTGTCGATCTCAGAACGGGCGGAGGGCCGCACAAGACCGTGGATACGAAGATGAAGGCCGATCTCTACTTCTCACCCTTTATCGTCCTCGAGGTCAGAGGGGCCGAGATCACCTTCTCACCCACACACACATGTGCCCTGGGCGTGATAAGAAAAGACGCCGGTCTTGCACTCAGGTTCCCGAGGTTTACCGGAAGATACAGGGAGGACAAGGCACCGGAGCAGGCCACTTCTGTTGACGAGATCGTTTCAATGTACAGACAGCAGGTTAAAACCATTGAATGACATTCAAAATAACTTCCTCATGTGGGGAATGAATCTGGGAATGAGCTTCAAGAGGGAGGGATCTTTCCTGACAAGCATCAGGGCAAGACGAAGCGGGTGGTCGATGTCACCTTCGTCGTTGATGATCTTCAGGAGATCGGGGTCGGACATTCGTGATACCACTTCCTCGACCTCTTCATCCTTGACCTGGCTGATCATCTTCCTGAAGAATCTTGATCTTGCCAGTTCCCTTCCGTAACCGCTATCCCACTTGATCTTGAAAGATCCAAGGGACCTGTTCGATAGTTCTCCCGTCTCGATTACGGATGCCACAAGTCTCTCGGAGGCCATGAGGCCGGGGTAGATCCCTCCTCCGGAGGTTGGCTTTGCCATTCCCGAGGCATCTCCCAGAATTACGACCCTGTCCTTGATGATGGTCCTGGGGCAACCCATTGGAACAGGGCCGTAGTTCCAGGATACAGGGTTCAATTCCGGAGCGTTTTCTTCATCGATACCCAACCACCCTGAGATCCTGGGATCCCTGAAAAGCGATTCAAGTCCGTTCCTGAGGTCGGTCCCGAAATCGGAAGCAAGCCCGATCCTCATCGATGTTTTTGATCCGGCAGGAACGGCCCATGCAAAAAAACCTCTTGCGGTTCTCTCTCCGGTCAAAACAGCTACAAGGTCCTGGGGGATGCTGCCAGATCCGATCTCAACCTGCACGGCAGCTCCAGGTATTACACTCAGGAGAGTCTCGAAACCCATGGCCCTTCTGACGGTTGAAGAAGCTCCATCGCATCCGATAAGAAGGCCACCTCTGATGGTTTCCTTACCATTTATCCCTTCAGCGGATAATTCCAGGTATCCTTCAGATCTTGAAACCCCTCTCATTTTTGTGGATGTAAAGATATGGGCTCCGGAAGCGGCTGCTTTTCTGGATATTGCTTTATCGAAGCGGGCCCGGTCTATGGATACGGCCTTTACCCTGCCGGCCCTTAGCGGAAGGATCCTGCCCGAGGGAGAGAATATATCAGCCCCGTGTATCTCATTGAGCTTGACCTCATCAAGTATGTCTCCGAGTCCGGGTAGGTCGAACATCCCCCTGTTGACAAGTCCGGCGCACTGCTCCGGTCTTCCGATCTCCTGATGTTCTTCAATGAGCGCAACCGCATATCCATGTTCCGAGAGCATCCATGCAGTATAGCTCCCCACGGGTCCTGCTCCAACGACCACCGCATCGAACCTTTCCCTGCCTGTCAATCGATCACACCGCCTCACGACCGATATCGGGAATGGTAAAAATATATTCCCCCGGTCAAGGTATATACCGGGTGTACTTTTCTCCTACGATGCAGGATCATGACTCGAAAGGTGTCGATCATCTCATAACTGGCAACCACATCTGGAACCAGGAAAAAAGGTCTTTCTTGCGGGGGGAGGTTATTGTCAGGGCCGGATATGTGGAGGACATCTCCTTTGGGAATCCTCTTCCATCCGATGCAACAAGGGGAGCAGAGCGTTTATCCTTGGGCGATGATCTACTGTTCCCCGCCTTCCTGGATTCCCATATGCACCTGTACCAGTGGTCGATATCCAGGCAAGGGATCAACCTGAATGGATGCAGGAGCTCCATGGAAATTGTGAACACGCTTGAAAGGGTAAAAAACGGTTCCTTACCCAACAGATTCTTCGAGGAGATGGGGGTACTTATTGGTAATGACTATGACGAATCCCGCTTTGTAAAGGGAGAGGATCTGAACGGGGATCTTCTTCAGAGATTCTTTCCCGATACATCCGTGATATTGAGAAGGATTTGCGGTCACAAAGCCATTGTAAACGAAATGGGTGCCGATCTTCTGGGGGTCGAACCGGACCTTTTCGGGTTCATCCTGGAAGGAAAGGCAATGGAAATTATATGGGGCCTGAACATCGATATAAGAACGGCAAAAATTTTTTTAAAAGAAGCAATAAAAGAATTACACACAACGGGGGTCGTTGGAGGTGTGGAGATCCTTCCATCGAGCAGGATAGATGAGTTCAAAGAGGTCTTCCGGAAAATGAGTGGATCCATGAACCTAGCGATCTCGATCATCAAAGAGGGAGATAATTCAAGCCAAAAAGGAATATTTCCTGTGAACTGGGACGAAGAGGTCCACCCACATCATTGTTCAGACCCCCCCATCATTTTCCAGAAGTTATTCCTTGACGGATCCATTGGTTCGAGGACCGCTTCTTTCTCGGAACCATATACGGATGGCCCCATGATACCGACCATCCACTCCGATAGAGCTCTCGAGGAGATAATGGGTGATGCAGCGGTGCATGGACTGGTCCCGATGATGCACTGCATAGGGGACCGAGCGGTTTCCCAGGCCATCCGCATAGCGGTGAAATTCGACCGGCCATTCCGGCTCGAGCATGCTGAATCCATTACAGAAAAACATCTCGCTTCCATGAAGGGTGGAAAGGGAGCATTGAGCATGCAGCCCAATTTCTCGGCTCAATGGGGAAGGGAAGGAGGTCTTTACGAACGAGCTCTTGGAGAGAGAGGCAAGGTATTGAACCCTTTCAGAACCATCGATCGTTCGTGGGTCCCCTGGTGTTTCGGGACGGATATGATGCCTCCCGGTCCGCTTTTCGCCATCAAAGGTGCCGTTTATCCGCAGGATCCATCCCAATCCATCTCGACCATCAGGTCGCTTCAGGGTTTCACGACGAATGTGTCGGATATATCCTTTATTCGCCAGAGGTCGCCAGGTACGCTTTCGATCGGAGCCCCTGCCGATCTTATAGTTATCGATAAAACCATGATAAATGTTAAAAAGACATTCAAGAAAGGAATCGTGGTCCATTCCTTATGACATTTCGTGAGAACGGTGGACCTTGGTATAGATTCCGATGCTCAAGAAGATTTAAATAATACATCAAATTTTTCTCAAATCTTTATATATATCCTCCCTGGCCTTTTTCCATCAGACAAAGGAACTGAACAGCAATAACCGGCAAGATATCAGGGGCTTACCTTTGAAGAGATCTACGCTGACAAAACCGGAATACACCGATGAAACGCCCGAGCATCGAGAGAAGAGGACACAGTCCTTTCTCAGAGGTGTGATAAGCTCCACCCATTTCCTTAAAAATGGTACAGGCCCGGGTTCAGGCAGAAAAATGGATTTCAGGACCTTTGCCGACCAGAAGGCCAAGGCACTCCACCTGAGTGCTTACAGTTTTCCGGTCTACATCATCCGAAAACCCAAGCAACGTGGTTCGTATAGCAAAAAAGGTGAGGGGGATGCACCATCCCCCTCTCCAGGCGATCATGTTCACCCATAAAACCTCTATTAGGAATCTGAAACCCCGGTTGTGCCGCCCGAATTTTCCCGAAAGGCACAACCACTTTTCATCTCATACGCATGACAAGAATCGGCCGGGGCGGGCCTTAAGCGCCTTCGACGGAAGTCGACATTCGCAAAGATGTTCGGGATCAAGGATCGGAGGGATCTTCTTGTGACCCTTCCCATACGGCTATTTCCCCACAAACTTGGTCTCAACCCCCTTTCCGGGTCCCGACATCACTTTTCCGGGTGATAGGGCCCGACCAAACCAGTTGTAACTGATATTGTTTTATACTGATGTGAGAGAAAACATTATAAATGTAAAACCTGTACAATATTATAAGTACGCTAAAGGAGGTCGATGTCTGAACCCGTTACCCAAGAGGATGGTTTCCATTTTCCTGACCTTTGTAATGGGTGGTTTTTTCATTCTCAGTATTGATCCTTCATCTGCGGTGGAGATCATGCCAGTGGGTTCGGGGGATAACATATTCTACATGGACCCCTGCATTGGATTACCTGACATCACACCTGGAATATCAGATGGGCAGAGTGATGAGATGAAACATCTCACCGCCTCTGTGGAAGATCTTCTTATCACTCCAAAGATAAATGATATGATATTTCCCAATACACCAGTGGATTTCATTGTTGTTGCAAAGGGCCCGACCCCTGAAAGGATCATCCTGGTCATCGACAGGAATAATCCATCCTGGAAGATCACATATGATGTTCCAGATGCAAAAATGACCTTGAGTGAGGAACTTGATGGTCTTGTAAGGGTGGAAACGGAGAGGTCCACCATCACATTCAATTCCACAAGCAAGAATTGGGAGATTAACTTTAACCTGATGTTCGATTGGGATTTCCCCAAGGATTTTGCCAAGGATGTGGAGATATCCCTCATTGACATATACGGAGGTTATGACGATCTTGTAGTGGAATCAGCCTACATCTTTGAACCCGATATCATTATCGATGGAGAGCCGGTTTACAATGTCGAGGACCAGGGCGCCATCACCTTCGATAATTTTCTCCGGGGGGGGGTCAACCTCCAGTTCAGCAAGATAAGCGTTCATTTTGAAGGGGCCCCCAAAGTATCTCCCGATCCAGGCGAGATCTCCGTGGGCATCGCGGATCAAAAAGGGAGGATATGGGAGTATCATCCCATGAACAGGGCCGAGCTCAACGACGTTACCTTCTCCATACCTGTACCAATGGACGATGGTCCTGCAGCCTTCGTATTCAAGATTTTCGAACTTCCCCCGGGGCCGGTCCATGATGGAGAGGCAGAGTTCGATTGTATCCTGGATTCGAGTCCACCTGCCGTTGCAGATTTTCGCTACTGGTCGGACAAAGACGGCGTCTGGATGAGCTGGGCCGTTCAGGAGACTGGTTCGGGGATAAGGACAAACAGCATGGAAATGATGATATCACAGAATGGCAGGATCGTGAGATCCTGGTCAGTTTTCCAGGATACTGATCTCTCCGATGGAAGGATAGATGTCGTGGTTCCAGGTCTGAAGGGGGATGACATAGAAGTGAACCTGAGGATGAAGGACAGGGTCGGGAACGATTACTCCTCGGACCAAGCTTTTCTTGTAAGTACCGATCTTCTGCCCCTGCATGATATATCAATAGAGACCATTGATTATGGACCAGATCAGGTGATAATCAACCAGCAGGTCAAATTCTGGGCTGTGGTCAAAAACGAGGGGACCGAGGACGAGATCGATATCCAGGCTGTGGTTCTGAGGAACGGTAACATCCTGAAATATCTCACCATCCCATCACTTCCGGCCGGATCCCGAAGAGAGATCAGGTGGTCATGGAAAGCCGTTGAGGGTGTCTCCGACATCACTTTGAAGCTTGACAGTCTGGGCGCGATCGAAGACGCCTATCCGGAAGATAATAAAAAGACAGTGATTCTAACTTCGGAATACCTTGATGTGACCGCAAGAGAAGATTATTTCATGGTATCGGACCCCCAGGCCGATAACATGGAGATCGTTGCTCTCCATTTTTCCATAAGGTCTATTGGCAGTATAGAGAGCGGCCCCATAAAGGTCACTTTTCAGCAGGACGGGAGGTTCATGGGGATCTTCCAGCTTGAATCCATCTACAAGGAAGGCTCCAGGGAGCTTGTCGTGGACTGGAAGGTCGATGAAAAAGCATGTAACCTGACACTTCTGATGGATCCATACAATGAGATACTAGAATCCGTGGAAGATAACAATATCATCTCGTTCAAAAACCCCTTTTTCAAAGAGCCACAGCAATCTACCATTCCTGTTATGGGGGAACCCGATGATGTCGAGGAATCTTCGATAGATCAGGAAATCGGGTCCGGGATCCCGATTAAAGATCAAGAGGGAGGCACGATCTGGAAGGGACCGGAAACGGGTGAAGATCTTCAAGGCATCGATGATCCCTTACCTGTCACCCCCGTTGTAATTCCGCCGATACCGGATGAACCGACATTGATCCCTCCTTCCGTAATACCCATGGCCGGTGTCATTATAGGAACGACATTTCTGGGGCTAGCTGTTTTTGGACTCAGGAGCGAGGTCTTCAGATTCAAATTCCTGGGTCTACTTATACCCCTTTATTCCAAATTGAAGAAGACAAAGATAGAGAAAGGGGTCAGGCACGAGATACTTGGTTACCTGAAGGCAAAACCCGGGGCCCATTATTCAGAGTTAAAGAGGAACCTTGACCTGAACGATGGTTCGCTGGTCCATCACCTTCGGATCCTGGAAAGGGAAGAAAAGGTCTATTCAAAGAAGATGGGAAAGTACAAATTGTTCTATGTCAGCACCTACAGGCGCCAGACCTCCATTCGTGATATTATTTCCCCATTCCAGCTAAGGATCATTGAGATAATCCTTCAAAATCCGGGTATCGTACCAAAGAAGCTATCAACCATACTCGACCGAAGTCAGACAGACATGTCCTACCACCTTACCGAGCTTTCCAGGAACGGACTTCTGGAAAAGAGGAAGAAAGGCAGGAATATTCACTATTACATTTCCAAAGATTATTCGGATATACTCGCATGAGGTTTCAATCTCGATCGACCCTTTTTACCTTTCCGAACCTTGGTGAGTAGAGGAGTCCTTTTCTTTTCAGCTCTTCCATGCAGTTTTCCACATCTTCCCTTGAATAACCCCTTTCCCCTATGATTTGGACGATCTCCTCCGTGAAAGCATTAGTACCGGCTTCCTCGAGTATCATCGTTCTGAGACGGTCCCTGCTTCCTGATGATGGGTTTTTTTGTCCTATGGCTCCTTTCTTCACACTCTCTTCAAACTCTTCGATCGGTGTCTCCTTATCCCATTTGAGTGAAAGCAGGTTCTTCTTCATGGTGTCACGGTCATCGAAGATGCCGAGGGGATCGATCTTTTTCAAGTCGAGGGTCTTTGAACAGACCCTGCATCTCGTGTTCTTTATGGGGTATTGTGCGCCCTGGAGATTCTGGCAGTAGGGACATTTGACTATACAGTACACAAGGATGGATGCTGGAAGTATTTGATAAAGGTTGACCTGTTACTTTCTGCCACCTCCCCTCCTGAAACCCTATTATTGCCACTGTTTCCCTTGGAGGGGATGGAATAAAATAATAGACAATGATATGGAAAGGACCGAAAGGGATCCTCGTTATTCGAGTAAGGGTGATAAAATATGGCCAGGTATATTGATGAGGAATACATTTATCAGCTCTGGCTTGATTTTTTTGCCCTTCGGAACCTTGCCACCAGGGTCAGATATATTGCCGATTCCCATCCTGAAAAAAGATCCCTCGAAGTGGATTTCAGCGATATTTTCAACGCCAATGGCGATCTTGCGGAAACCCTGCTCGACCAGCCGGAAATGGTTATACGGGTTGGTGAATCGGCGATAAATTCCCTTCTTGAACCCGATCAGAAAGTGGCGATAAATCTCAGGGTTCGGGACCTGTACCGAAGGCAGTGGATAAGTATAAGGGACCTTAGAGCAGAGAACCTCTCCAAGTTCATAGCACTCGAGGGGATCATCAGAAAAGCGACCGAGGTCCGTCCGAAACTCCTAATGGGTGTTTTTTCATGTACTTCCTGCGGCTTCAAGCAGGAACTTCTTCAGGATACTTTTCACTTCACCGAACCGCTGGAATGCCCGAAGGACGATGGAGGTTGCGGAAAGAGAGCGGGATCGACCACGTTCAAGTTCATTGTTCATGATTCACTTTTCATAGATTCTCAAAAAATTGAGATACAGGAGACACCGGAGGGACTCCGGGGAGGTGACCAACCCCAGAGGATAGCAATATTCCTCGAGGATGATCTCTGCGGAAGGGTATCACCCGGTGACAAGATCACTCTTACTGGCATTCTGAAGGCAAAACAGAGAAAGGAAGGACAGGTGAAGGGTACCGTTTTTGACATATTCCTGCAGGGTAACTGCATAGAACCCAACGACCAGGTATTCGATGAGATGAACCTGACAGAAGAGGATATCAGCAAGGCCAGGATGATGGCAAAGGACCCTGAGATCTTCAAGAAGATCGTAAGATCCATTGCCCCTTCCATCTTCCGACTCGACCATATCAAGGAAGCCCTGGCTCTTCAGCTCTTTGGAGGCGTGGGCAAGGAATATCCTGATGGCTCAAAGGGCAGAGGCGATATCCACATCCTTCTCGTGGGCGACCCGGGAACCGCAAAATCACAGCTGCTAACATATATGGCTCGTCTAGCTCCCCGGGGGATCTTCACATCCGGGAAATCCGCCTCTGCAGCAGGACTGACAGCTGCAGTTGTTAAGGATGATTTTGGTGAGGGTAGATACACTCTTGAGGCCGGTGTGATGGTACTGGCCGATAGAGGACTTGCCTGTATTGATGAGCTGGACAAGATGACGGAGTCAGACAGGTCTGCCATGCACGAGGCGATGGAGCAGCAGACGGTTTCCATTGCAAAAGCCGGTATTCAATCCACGCTTCAGAGCAGATGTTCTGTCCTCGGTGCGGCAAATCCCAAACAGGGCCGTTTCAGACAGGGAGAAGGAAAACATGATCAAATAAATCTACCTCCCCCCCTCAAATCAAGGTTCGACCTTATATTCACAATGACAGATGAACCTGATAACAAGAGGGATCGAGAACTTGCCCGGGCTGTCATCAAACACCACAGGATAGGTGAGATCTTTTCTCTTTCCAAGACCGGGGACAGGACCTATGACACAATGATGGAAGCGGGTGACAACGAGATAGATGAGGCAAAACCTGCCATTGAGTCGGAACTCCTGAGGAAATATGTAGCCTATTCAAAAAGGGTCTGCTTCCCTATACTTTCAGATGAAGCCATGGAAGAGATAATCGATTTCTATGTCAGCTTGAGGGAGAGGAGTGCCGGACCCATGGGTGATTCCGGGAGGATCGCACTCACCGCAAGGCAACTGGAAGCTCTTATCAGATTGGCGGAAGCTTCCGCCAGGATAAGACTGAGCGATATCGTTACTTCTGCGGATTCGAAGACCGCCATACGGATGATGGAAAACTCCCTCAAGGACGTGGCAATGACCGAATCGGGAGATTTTGACATAGACGGCATCATGGGGTCCGGTTTCAAGAACCAGAAAGACATGATGTACGAGATCATCAATATAATAAGGGAGAATAAGGCAAAAGATGGAAGGATAACAAGAAAGGACCTTGTTGAAAGGGCAATTGAAAGGAACATCAGCGAAATGGACCTGGACAAGTATCTCAAGAAACTTCAGGATGAGGGTGCTATTTTCGAGCCGAGGACCGGAGAATACAGTGTCCTTTGAGGGGATATCATGAGTGATGAACCGGAAATTTACCAAAAAATGCATCGTGGGGGTGGCAGATTTATTATGGCAGCCTGCGACAAAAAGCTTCTTGGATCCGTTCTTGAGAACGGGGAATTGAAATTCAGGGTTTCGACATATTTCTACGGTGGTGACCTGGTGAGTGATGAGACCTTCCTGAACATGATCTCCCAGGTTCCAAATGCCAATATCGTTGGTAACCACTGTATCGATCTTCTGATAGGTTCGGACATGATATCCGAGGATTCCGTCCTCTCTCTGGGCGGTGTCAAACATGTTCAGATCTATGACCTTGCAAGGGAGATGTGATGGTCCATATGATAAAAAGAGAAGGACCAAGGAACAGACCACTGTCGGTTTGGAACGAGAAGGATTCCTTGGATGGTGAAGAGATCAACGTACTCGTGATAATACTTGATACCCCAGGATGCAGTTGGTCAAGGCAGGGGGGCTGCTCCATGTGTGGTTACAATTTCAACACAGATCCCGGACCAACCTCGACCGAGGAATACATTTCACAGATGAAAGATGCACTTGATAGATACCGGAAAGAACCCTACATCAAGATATTCACATCGGGGTCCTTCCTTGACCCGGGGGAGATTCAAAAAGATGCTCAGGAGATCATTTTGGGTATGATAAGGGAAAAATGCGGTGAGGTCAGGGTACTTCTCGAATCCAGACCGGAATTCGTAACAGAGGAACTCCTCGGAGCACTATCGAACATCATTCCTGACCTGGAGATAGCGATCGGACTCGAAACAGCAGATGATAAGATGAGATCTGGAAAGATCAGGAAGGGGTTTACGTTCGATGATTATCTCCGAGCGGGAAAGGCCATTATTTCAAAGGGGCTCTCCCTCAAGACCTATCTCCTTCTCAAGCCTCCTATCACCGGTGAGAAGGAAGCTATGGAGGACACGATAATGTCAATTGTCACCATCAGCCGGGAGTTTCCCGGTTCAAGAGTATCCGTCAATCCCATGAATATTCAGAAAGGGACCGATGTCGAAAGACTTTTCAGCCGAGGGATATACAAACCACCGTGGCTCTGGACCCTTTTGGAAACCCTATTAAATGGCCTGGAGGAAAGTGAGAATAAACTTCATCTGATGTCCTCTCCTACCGCTGGTGGAAAGAAAAGGGGTTCCCATAATTGTGGTGCATGTGATGACGCGGTACTTCGGGGGATCGAACGTTTCTCCATCGATAACGACCCTGTTCATTTAGATCTGAAATGTCATTGCCGGGATCAGAGATGGAGAAAGACCCTGGAGGCAGGCGATCTCTCACCTACCGGGGCAGACCTGAATGACCTGAGGGATATGTGACAGGAAATCCATATCTGAATATTCCGTATGGATGATATTGTGAAAAATGTTATCTACTAACTACACATTCAAGAAAACCGCATACAGCCCGGTGGTCTTCATGAACCCAGATGATGATTTCGAGTTCGAATTGGATGAGGAGGATGAAAAGGATGATGACGAGATCGAAAGACCAAGGAAAAAAAAGAGCCGACAACCTTCATCTAAGACATCCAGGACCGCAAAGAAAACCGTTGAAACAAAGAAGAAGAAAACCCCATCCACAGTAAGTAGAAAAAAAGTAGGAAATGTGCCAAAGAAAGCCATCGGTCCAGAAAAGAAAACGGAAAAGACCGCAAAAAGAAATCCAATCCCCGATGGGGTAAAGAGAAGACTGGCAATGAACATGAGGGACATAACAAGGCTTCGAAAGGAGATAGAAGAATACAAGGACGAGAAGGAGACCATAGAGCATGAACTCGAGATGCTTGAAGACGAGATAGACAGCCTGAGGTCAGAGAAAGAGAAGATCGAGAATGATATAAACAAGCAGATCGCCCTGGCTAATGCCTACGAGAAAAAACTCAACAGGAACCAGAAGGACTTCGATAATTTCAAGAAAAGAACCCAGAAAGAGGTGGACAAGAAGGCAAAATTGGAATCAAAAAAGATATATCTCGGGATAATAGATGTACTCGATAACTTCGACCGGGCTCTTACAGAATCCAGAAAGACACGCCATTCACCCGAGCTAGACAAGATCCTGTCCGGAGTGGAATCAATACGAAAAGGTCTTTTAAGGGTTCTGCACGATAACGGTGTTGATGTGATCGATCCCGAAATGGAAGCATTCGACCCTCATTTTCACGAGGCCATCGAGATCAGGAATGATACATCTGTTATGGAAAACACTATTCTTGAAGTGGAATCAAAGGGTTATATCATGGGTGATATCATACTACGCCCTGCCAAAGTATACGTATCCAAGGGTGGAGAACCCAGACCCAGAAAGCCCAAAAAGACGGAAAACAAGCAGGTGTCCGGTGACGATATCGACGAAGAAGAGATGAATGTCGACGAGATGGATGAGATCGAGGAGCTCGATGAGGAAATGGAAGAGGTCGAGGAACTGGACTCCGATTGACTTTTTTCCGAACAGTCACTCTCAATTTTCTGTCCCCCAGCGTTCATTCGGAGATTGGCATCCAACATCCTCAATAACAGAGAAATTTATTTATATCAGGTTATTGTTGAAACGGAACTGTATACCGATTGCAACAGCAATCATAGAAATTTGGTATATTGTCGCTCAGCACATCCATAGGAGTTCAAGAGGAGGTTTAGCATGGCAAAGGTTATTGGAATCGATTTGGGAACCACATATTCAGCTATGGCTGTTCTCGAGGGTGGAGAACCGGTGATTATACCCACCGCCGAGGGAACAAGGACCATGCCGTCGGTCGTGGCTTTCACCGAGGATGGAGAGATCCTCGTCGGGCATGTGGCAAAGAGGCAAGCTGTAACAAATCCCGAAAGAACGATCTCATCGATCAAGAGGAAGATGGGCACCAAGTACAAGGTCAAGGTTGATGAGAAGATATATACTCCTCAGGAGATCTCGGCAATGATCCTCCGTAAATTGAAGAAGGATGCCGAAGAGTATCTCGGAGAGGAGATCGACAAGGCCGTTATCACGGTTCCTGCATATTTCGAGGACCCGCAGAGACAGGCAACAAGGGATGCTGGCAGGATCGCGGGACTTGACGTATTGAGGATAATCAACGAACCCACCGCAGCCTCCCTTGCATACGGATTGGACAAGCAAGAGATCGAGCAGACCATACTCGTCTTTGATCTGGGAGGTGGAACCTTCGACGTATCGATCCTGGATATCGGCGAAGGAGTGTTCGAGGTCAAGGCAACCTCCGGTAACAACCTTCTCGGTGGTGATGATTTCGACGCAAGGATCATGGACTGGTTGATAGAAAAGTTCCAGGACGATATCGATATATCCCTGAGGGAAGACAGAAACGCCATGCAGAGGCTCAAAGAGGCCGCAGAAAAAGCCAAGATAGAGTTATCCTCAAGACTTGATACGAACATCAATCTTCCATACATAGCAGCAGACGAGGATGGTCCAAAGCACATTGACTATACCCTTACAAGGGCAAAGTTCGAATCCCTGACAGAGGACCTCATCGATGCCACAAAAGGACCGACCAAAAGGGCCCTCAAGGATTCCGGGCTCACTCCGAAGGAGATCCATCAGATACTGCTTGTCGGCGGTTCCACAAGGATGCCAGCTGTCCAGAATTTCATCAAGGAGTTCTTCGGGAAGAACCCCAACAAGGGGATAAATCCCGATGAATGCGTTGCCGTTGGAGCATCCATTCAGGGAGGTGTTCTTACGGGCGAGGTTAAGGATGTTCTGCTGCTCGATGTAACTCCTCTCTCACTTGGTGTGGAAACGGTGGGCGGACTTACATCAAAATTGATCCCGAGGAATACAACGATACCCTGCAGGAAGAACCAGATCTTCTCCACCGCCCAGGACAACCAGACATCTGTTGAGATCCATGTTGTTCAGGGTGAGAGGGAGATGTCAACCGATAACAAATCCCTCGGAAAGTTCCATCTAATAGGGATACCACCTGCCCCGAGGGGTGTTCCACAGATCGAGGTCACCTTCGATATTGATGCAAATGGCATAGTCAACGTTTCCGCCAAGGACCTTGCGACGAGCAAGGAGCAGAAGATAACCATCCAGCCTTCCTCCGGTGTGACCGAAGATGAAGTGTCGAGAATGATAGACGATGCGGAGAAATACGAGAAGGTGGACAAGAAGAAGAAGAAATTGGCCGAACTTCGTAATCAGGCAGATGCTATGATATACTCGACCGAGAAGGCAATGGTGGAACTCGAGGAGAAACTTGATAAGAAGAAGATGAAGGACACCAAGATCGCAGTAAAGGACCTCAAGGAGAAGATGGAAGGTAAGAATATAAAGGAATTGAAAGAATCCATCGATGTACTTACCGAGAACTCCCAGAGCCTGTTTGCCGATGCCTATACCGGTGTTTCGGGAGAGGATGAGGAGGGGTATGAACCCATTACCATCAAATGCCCGAAATGTAAGAAGCCGATCAAGATAACCTCGCCAAAGAGGCCCTTGAAGATAACCTGTCCTCACTGCGGGGCAAAGGGTACCATCAAGGGATCGCCGCCAAAAAAGAAGGCGCAGAAGAAAGAAAACGGGGAAGAGGCGCCAACCAAGGAGAGCAAGGAAGAAAAGGAAGCTCCAAAGAAAAAGAAGAAGAAGGCAATGAAGGAAGAAGAAAAGCCCAAGAAGAAGGCGGTTAAAGAGGAAGAGAAACCAAAGAAAAAGAAGAAGGAGCCCGAATACGAGCCAGATTATATCGATTGTCCGAAGTGCGGTGAGGAGATAGAAATAGATTCACCGGAGAGGCCACTCAGGGTCAAGTGTCCTGCATGTGGTGCAAAGTTGAAGATAACAGAGTGAAATGTTAAACCGGAGGCCTATCTGGCCTCCTTTTTCTTTTTATATATTTGGATAGTCTAAAATAGAAAGAAACCATACCTGAAATCCCTTTCAAAGGTGATCCATTGGGCGATGATTATTATGCTGTTCTAGGCATCGAGGAGGATGCCACCCAGGAAGAGGTCAAGAGGGCCTATAGAAAGCTGGCCAAGAACCTTCATCCTGACCTCAACAAGGATGAACAGAGTGGGTCCACCGATCTTTTCAAGAAGGTAAAGGAAGCCTATGAGATCCTCTCAAATCCCCTGAAGAGGGAAAAATATGACCTTGAGCTAATGAGAAAGGCAAAGGGAGGGCAGGGGTTTTATCAACCGCAGCCTATCTCTCATGGATACGTATATCAGGGCCCACCCATCGCACCGCAGAGAGGGTCGGATGTCAAACTTATGATGAAGATATCCTTTCAGGAATCCTTTTCCGGGGTCAAGAAAGGTATCGATGTGAAGATGCCAATAAGATGCGATAATTGCGGAGGCGCAGGGGCTTCCCCCAACACCCCCGTTTCTGCCTGTCCCACCTGTCGCGGTTCGGGTGCACTGCTCCAACCGGTTCAGACCCCGCAGGGATATGTCAACCAGAGGATCGTCTGCACAACCTGCAACGGTCGTGGTATCTTGATGCAGCAGTTCTGCTCGAAATGCTCGGGCGTGGGTCTTGTGAACGGAACCGATAATGTAGTGATCTCACTTCCTGCCGGGGTTGAGGACGGAGCGATAATAAAATTGAATGGGAAGGGTGGTTTCGGGCTTGGCTCAGGACCGCGTGGTGATCTCCTTGTAACGGTGAATGTGGAGGAGCTTCCAGCCATGCGAAGGGTGGACAACGATCTGTATATCGAGGAGTCCATATCCCTTCCGAAGGCAGTTTTCGGAGGAAAACAGAGGGTGAACACCCTCGAGGGAAGAAGAACCCTCAGAATACCCCCGATGACAAGATCAAGAACGGAATTCCTTATCGAGGGCGAGGGTTTTCCGGACCCTGTAACGGGAGAGCATGGAGATCTCTATGTTGTTGTATACATTGATCCTCCGGATGAGATACAAAACGGTGCCAAGAAGGCATTGAAGAAATATGCCCTGGAAATGGGTGAAGACCTCAATGATCTGGGCGTTTGAGGATATTATCAATGGGAATTAATATGTAAACCCCGTGATATCTCCCCGGAGAGCAGAAATGATAACCCTTGTTGGAATCGGGCATGTCTTCTCCATAAAGAAGGCTATCAAGTATCTAATCCATCAATTGGGACCCGATGCGGTATGTTTGGAGCTCGACAGGATAAGGTTCGATGCCCTGGAGAGGGGCGTTCGGGGTTCGGAAGAAGCGCCATTCCTTTTCAAGAGACTGCAAAAAGTCTACGATAAAGCTGCAAAGACACAGGGGGCATCCGTGGGGGAGGAGATGCTCGGTGCCGCCGAAGCTGCAAAGGAGATAGGAGTTCCCCACATATTCATTGATGTGGAAGCCTCGCCCATGGTTGTGGATATGTTTCAGAAACTCTCCATGTCGGAGAAGATGAGACTCATCGGATCGGTCCTCGGAGCATCCATTCTTCCAAAGAGCACCCTGGAGGACGGTATAAAGAAGATCGGTGAGAATCCGGAGGAATACATGGAGCAGTTCGGGAAGGCCTTTCCCACCCTGAAAAAGGATATTGTAGATTACAGGGACAGGCATATGGCCGGAAAGCTGATCCATCTGTCAAGAGAGTACCCACATCTCCTGGCCGTGGTGGGAGAGGGGCATGTGAAAGGTATGGAAAAATACCTTTCCACACACGGGCTCAACATCATCCATCTCAAGGATGTCAGGGAGATAGCAAGAAAGATCGAGGCAGGGGTTCTCAAGGTTCCGAAACAGAGTGAGACCGATCCCTCCCCATCGGGAGGAGAAAATGTCCAGGTTCACTTCTCCTTCGTGGTGGATACACCGAAAGAATTTACTGAAGAGAAGGGAAAATTACCCTCTGAGGACGGATCGATATGAAAGGGAAAAGAAAACTGGCCATTGCGATGTTCTTCCTGCTTGGACTTTCAACCCTTGTATTCGGGGCGTTCCTCCTCTATCGAACTGCGCAGGTGGACGGTTGGAATGGAACATCAATTGTAACCGGTCTTGTTCAGGATTCCGATGGAACCCCGCTCGAGGATGTGATCGTTTCATGGGAAGGGATCGAAACCCGGTCCCTGTCCGACGGTCTGTGGGAACTCACAAACGTTGATGAGGGCCTGCAGACCATTGGTTTTTACAAAGGTGGTTATGTTCTGAAGACCATCAAATGGCTTGTCTACCCTCTTTACGAGATAGGAGACGATATCGAAGATGGTCCGAATAACATATCAAAAAGCTACGATATTGTTTTGCGGCGTGAGATGGTTGATTCGGATATTTCCGAATATACAGGGGGTACACTCATCCTTATCGTCGATGGAGGCAGAGATGAACTTTTTTCCTACTCCACGATCGGTGTCGGGACAACAGAAGATGATCATGAGGATCATCCCTTGACCGGGGATCTGACCAGGATAGAGCTTGATGGCCAGGGTAATTTCTCCATCGATCTTGATGGAGGCGAAACACTGCTCAGCGGCTTTCATCCAGCTGGAAGTACGATAGATATTACCGATCCATTGATCGGGTCCCTCGAGACGGAAGGACCTGACCTGTGGGTAGGTCCGCCTGGTGTGATGAAAATATCATTTCTCTGGGAGGAGAGCACACAGCTTTCATATTCCTATAGAGTCATTGACAGATTCACCAATGACACGTTGAGCTCGGAGGAGAAATCCCCGGGACCGGATGGGATCGTCATGGAGATGGTTCCGGGCATTTACCGTATGGAACTCTGGGGAAGGGAGATAAGGGACAAGAACATCAGATGGCTCCAGGCAGACTCCGGCAGCAACCGTACATATGAGATATCTCTTGAATTAGGTGATGTTGATTCCGAATTCGAAGATCTTTCCGTCAGGGCAAACTATACTCTCTCCATTTCTTACATGCTGATCTCCCTGATTTTCTTCTTTGGAGGTTACTATATCAGGATGAGGGGATCCTGGGGTGTGCTTCTGGTTCTCGCCTTCATTGGTTTCCTGTCCCAGGGATTCCTTACGATACTGATATTCAACATCAATCATATCTTCGCTCTGGTACTCGTGATAGTACTTATCAGCATTAGAGGAGAATACAACAGGATCAGACAGGCGAATATGGGCAGAAGGTTTTCCTCAAACCATTAATCCGCAATGTTATTTGATAATGATATTGTCCTTTCAACATCCTCGATTATCCTGTGAAGCCCTGTCTTTGCCTGCTCAACGAATACACTATCCTTTTCAAAATGCTCACGATAAGGGCAGGAGGGGTCCATTTCCGCACCGTTTCGGCCAAGGGTCACAGGGAATATCCTGCATGCAGTGGGTCGATTGTTGTAAACCGAGCATTTACCGTTCTGCAGGAATATGCACTGACCATCAACGAATATCATCTCCTTTAGATTGTAGCCCCATTTTGAGGGTCGTGCAAAGACCTGTTCGTAATGGCCCATGGTGAGAAGTCGGCGTATGTCGTCATGGGTCAAGATTATTTCCCTGTTCGTACAGCACCGACTGCATTGAAAATCCCCGCATAGAGTCATCTGTGCATCCCGTCCCGAAGGCAATAATGAGAAGGTTCTGAAAATATTTAAAATTATTCTACCTTGATTTCCAGTGGAGACCACACGCTGGATATTTCTTACATTAGGTTGTTTTTCTCGTTTAAGTTCCATTGAACATCCGATCTGCTGAATGATCGATCGGATAGAGTTCGATCTTTGGACCAGCCATCTTCGGTCTGTAATGCATAAGCCTTTCTCCGTTCCTATGGAAAGTATTAATAAAACTGCCACATTTCAGTGGAAAAGACCCTCATGATGGAGGCCAGATGACATGGTGGATTATGAGTATGGAAAGATAAAAACGGGAATGTTCTCAGGAAAGAGCGTCGGGTACGAGAGCAAACTCGTGAGACCCACGGCCACAGGTGAGGTAAGGTCTCTTACGATGTATGATTACGACACATCAAAACGCCTTGGAAGCATGGAATACGAGATAGACGGAAATCAGGCAAAGGTCAATGGTTTTTCCTTTGCGGACTGGGGAGATCCGAGACTCCCGGAAGGTTTCATTAAATATTTCATGAAGAAGATGAAAAAGAGGGGGGTATCCAAGGTAGTGGTGGAACTTTACGACACCGATGCAAATACACACAACAAGCTCACTGTATTCAAGAACCTGAGATTCATGACGGACACCACAGGTAACATGACAGGATACCAATCATGGTTGATGATAAGGTCCATATGAGGTGTTTTCATTGATGCCAGGAAGGATGAACCCCCGCCAGATGGAGCGTATGATGAGGAAGATGGGCCTCAACATGGAGGAAATGAAGGATGTTCGCGAGGTCGTTATCTACACGGATACAAAGGAGGTCCATATAACCCATCCTTCCGTGACGGTTATGAACGTTCAGGGGGAGAAGAACTTTCAGATCCAGGGGACCGTAAGCGAGAGGACACTCAAGGCCGAGATACCCGAAGGTGACATCCAGCTGGTCATGGACCAGACGGGTGTGTCGGAGGAGGAGGCAAAAAAGGCCCTCGAAGCCTGTGACGGAGAACCGGCAGAGGCCATCATCAAGATCCTTGGAGGATGAGCCGGGTAAGGTTCTAAAAGGGCCCGGGTGTCTGGATTTTGCCAAGTCTCCAATTATCGATCTTCCTGTTGGGATTCCCTGGGGCCCTCCCAATGATACTATATCTATACTTGTACATATTGTATGCAGGGTCAGTGTATGAAAGGTTTGAGCGGCTCCAGGGACGAAAAGATGGATCATCCGCACATAAGCAGGTCGACCATGTATCTTCATGAAAAGGACCCCTTTATCCATAGCATCACTTCACGCTCTCTTGACATCGAGGAGAGGGATTTTTCAAATATCGCCCCTCTTATCGGTGGCGGGGGGGAATTTGATCAAAATGAACACCATCCAGCAGGTTGCGGAGAGGAACTGATTGACCAGGGGGCGATCCCTCCCTGGGCAGTGCTTGTCATTGCACGGCAGGATATTAATCAGCTCAGGAGGGAATATTCAACTGCAAGGAGCATGGGATTCAGGAATTTTCAGATCCGTTTCGATCATCTGAGACCAACAAAGGGACCGGAATCTCGGGCCAGGTTCGGTGTCTATATCACACAGATATCTGCACTCACCAGGTCCAATTCCATTGCATCGTTGCCTGCAAAGAGACACGGAGGTGTCATGGAAGAGTCGGATTTACCCGAAAGTGCAAGGATAGAGCTCCTGAAAATGATAGCAACAAGAGGATTCCAGTGGATCGAGCTCGAAGATGATATTGAATTGGACGTTCTTGTTGAGCTTTCCAGGAAAGCACGAAGCTCCGGAACACCCGTTATGTTGAGCTCTTACCCGGGGAATATTAACGAATGGTCGACCCCCGGGCCAGAAGTTCTGAATTTATGCGATGGATACAAGGTCAATCTGGCGATCTCTGATGGTATGGACCTGAAAAGGGCCATAAGGACATGCATTTCCCTTAAAAAGGAACTTCCGGAAAAGGTCACCGTCATGAGGGCATTGCCCTCCTCCCGGAGGGAATTCTCCGCTTTGAGCTATCATTTCGGATCCGATCTGGCTTTTCTTGAATCGGGATCCATCCAATACGCAGGGATGTTGGGTGACCCGATCAAGGAAAAATTCCAACTCGAATCCAGGATCTGGAAAACACTTGGCACCATGTGGAGAACAAGTGAAAATAACTGGTTCTCAAATAGGTTGACCCTCGATACCGAGACCGGTTTCTGCCTCCACACCGGAAGAAGCGATCTGAATTCCATGAGGATAGGGGAATTCAACGATCTTCTGAGAAAAAATGATCTTAACGGACTCATGCTGCAATGGGAAACCGGACAGGGTGACATACTTCAAATGATGGAGATGGCAAGGAAATTCGGTATCAGAGGAATATCCGTCGGTATGCCGTACATGACATCCGCAATGTCCCATATGGACTGGATAGACCCGGTTTCCGGAAAGGTTGGAGCCATTAACCTGGCTGTCGGAAGGGAAGGAAAATATTTCGGCTACAATACTGAAGTTTATGGTATAGTGGACCTGATCTCATCCGAACAAAAAGGGGGAAGCGGAAAAGCATTGGTTCTCGGAACGGGAGCATCCGGGAGGGCAGCTTCGATGGCATGCTCTCTTCTGAAAAAGAAAACATATTTGGCTGGTTCGGACAGAGAGAGGGTCAATCGCATAGCGCTCTCGATCGGATCCGATATCAAACCCGTTACCTTTGGCTCCATAGGGATATCCAAAGGGCCCTACGACATCGTCATAAATACGATCCCCTTCGATCAGGGATCAACAAATATGGAGAGCGTCCTTCTGGGTGCGGAATTGGTCCGAAGGATAGAACCGGTGATCGGACTCGACCTGACCACGCATGACCGATGGACGCCATTTCTTTCATCGGTGGAATCAAGGGGTGGAATGCCTCATCAGGGAAGGAAGGTTCTGTTATTTTCCATGATCAGGGATATTGAGCTCATATTCGGGAAAAAGGTGGATCCCTCCATTGCCCCGCAGGTTGCGGGGGGCGGGTGATATCACTTTGAGGTTCCGCATTCGGGACATTTCCCCTCTTTCTCGAGGTATATTGATCCGCATTTTCCGCATTTGACCTTCCCTTTCATTTCGATCTTTCTGCTCTTCAACTTCTCGAGGTCAAGGTCCATTTTCTTTCCAGAAGCTTGGGAAGTTGGTATGAAGGTCTTCAAGGATGTACCGCAGTGGGGACATTTACTGTCGTCCCTGGAAATGATCTTCCCGCATTTTCCGCAGAGATGTTCCTCTTCCTCGAAAACAGCCCCGCAGTGAGGGCATTTGGCATCCGAAGGGTCGATGGGTTTTCCGCAGTCGGAACATGCAACCTTGGAAGCCCCGGAAACGGCCTCGAGTCCCTTCTGCATTTTCCTCCCCTTGAAGTAGGAATAGGTGAGGAAAATGATCATGAGGGTGATGAAGATGACGGAAATGGAGCAATACGACCTTGGCATTCCAAATATTTTATCCTCCTCATTATCCTCCCTGGCCTTGACGGTGAGGTTGAGGGGACCGGAGGTGCTCATGCTTCCATTGAGCGATGAACAGGTGATCTCGAAGTAATGAAGACCTCCATCCTCCAGGATCACCGTCGACGTGTGGAGAACACCCTCGGTCCATCTTTCAGCTGTGGGATCAGGAACCGCCGGTGTCATTACAAAGGAATTGTTCTCGAAAAAGACCTTTACCTCTGCTGGACCGACCCCTTCAGTATCCTTCACAACAGCCATTAACGTGAATTCCGATCCCGCTTCCGGTTCATGAGGAATGTGGAAGGGTTCGAAGATGGTGATGCCGGCCGATACAGAAGCGGGGATAAAGATGAGAAAAAGGCCGAATATGATCAGATGGGTGGATCCGCGCATGTTTGATGAAGGACCACTTGATATTTAGGTCCATGCAAATCTTTTAACCAGGGAGAAACCTTCACTCCTCATGGGCGTCAAACTCGGTGATCTTGTCGTGAAGAGGTCTATCGGTGAGGGGGAGCTGTCCGGAAAGATCGTGGGAATGGATGCCTACAATATCCTGTACCAGTTCACTGCCTCCATCAGAACTCCAGAAGGTTTTCCGCTTACCAATTCCAGAGGAGTGGTGGTCTCACATCTGAAAGGTCTGTTCAGCAGGACTGCGAGCTTTTTTTCCGAGGGTATAAGACCTGTTTACATTTTCGACGGGACCCCCCATGCACTAAAGAAAGGTACCCTGGACCTCAGAAGGGAGAGAAAGGAGAAAGCCCGGAAAGAATGGGAAATCGCTCTCGAGGAAGGAGATCTGGAGAGGGCCAGGACAAAGGCACAGCAGACCTCGAGACTCACCGATGATATGGTTGAGGACAGCAGGAGATTGCTTCGCCTTATGGGCGTTCCATGCATTCAGGCGCCCGGAGAAGGAGAAGCACAGGCTTCTTATATGGCGAGTAAAGGTATCTTCTATGGAGCTTCATCACAGGATCTCGATTCACTGCTTTTCGGATGCCCCCGTCTCATCAGAAATCTTGCCGTGACGGGAAGGAGAAAACTTCCCGGCAAGCATTCCTGGGTAAACGTTGAACCGGAAATTATCGAACTCCAGGCTACCCTGGATAAACTGGATATATCCAGGGAACAACTGGTGGATATGGCGATCCTCGTGGGAACCGACTTCAACGAAGGTGTGAAGGGAATTGGCCCAAAAAGGTCCCTTGCGATGATCAGGGAGTTCGGAAGCCTGGAATCTCTTGTCAAGGAGAAGAGAATTCCACTTCTTGAATGGGAAGAGATCAGGGAAATATTCCTCGACCCGGACGTATCAAAGGATATCGAATTGTCCTTCCGAAAGCCCGATCCGGAAAAGATAATAGAGATGCTCGTGGAGGAGATGGAGTTCGGAAGGGCAGGGGTAGAAAAAACGCTTCAACAGCTGGGATCAAGGGCGGAAACCCCTTCCCAGGTCTCTCTCGACGCCTTCTTCTGATGGTACCGACATCTTGGGCTTTGGGGTCGAGGATAGGCTCGTAACGTTGACCCATTCATCATTCTCGAATTCCATTTTGGATAGATCCCTTGTCCTCTTGACCTGGAAAGCTATTGCAGATCCAAGAGCAATGATCATAAGTATCACCAAAATGGCTATCAACAAAGGAGCGAAAGAGGTCTCTTTTTCCTGTCTTTCTGCTTCCGAAATTGGTTTCATCGGTATGTCTCCAAGGTTCTCCGTCTCCCCTTCCCTGACTTCGAAATCGATCTTTGTATCCATGAAGGAAAAGTTTGAAACTATAATGTTGTTACTCCCGGTCTTTACGAATAACTCGAAGGTCCCGTCATCATCGCAGCTTCCCTTTTCCCCTGTTCTGAACCGGAAATTGGCGCCAGGTATGGGAACTCCGTCAGTGCTGACGACTCGTCCAATGACCCGTCCCATGTGCTCGGAGAGGTCAATTTCCGTGAGAAAGAACCAGTCGAAGGGCACAAGATCGTTACCGGCCGGGTCCTTTCCCTGAACGGCGATCGAATATTTTGTGTTGTATTCCAGGACCTCGTCGGGAAAGAACACACCCCTCTCGCCGATCCATGTAAGTTCACCCGTTACTCCGGGTATATCTATTTTCACGGTATCATGGTCCATTGGTTCCGAAAAGGTTACGGTTATGTTGGAATGGATGGGGATGTCCCGATCCCTGGGCTCTGCCGAAGTAACCTGTGGGGATGTCACATCGAACCTGATCCTTATGGACCTCTCCTCATAATTACCTGCCCTGTCCCTTACGATCAGTTCTATGAGATGTTCCCCATCCTGAAAGAACTCGAGGAGAACTGGAACGGGTTCATTGTAGATCCTCCAATCTCCCTCGTCAACCCTGAGTTCGTGAGTGGCTATTCCGGATACGGGATCCCTGGCATACCACTCAAGCGTCACCGGGCTGTTGTAAAGGGTGCCGTCGACCACGTTCAATATCTCAAGTTCGGGAGGAGAACCATCTATGGTGACCGTTGTTGATGTGATCTCCCTGTTCCCGGCCCTGTCCTCCGCCATGACATAGATGTGGTGAAGGCCTTCGGTGAGATCGTAAAAGCGGTGCTCCCTCACCAGACCCTTGGATATCCAGTTTCCATTATCAATTCTGGTCCAGAAACCAGTTATCCCCGTGAGAGCATCGGAAGCGTTGTATTTGACAAGCACTCTGTCCGTTTCGGAATACCCTGCCCCTTGGGGTTCGGTGATGATCGCCATGGGAGGGTCGGGATCGACCATAACAACTGCATGGTCTACCATCCAGTTGCCAGCCAAGTCAATGCATTTGATGAAAACATCGTTGAGACCAGCCTCCATTTCCGGGACCTGGTATGAATAGGTCCTGCCCAGCCATGACCAGTTTACGCCATCGGGAGAATATTCGAATTTACCTATCCCGGGCCCCGAGTCCGTCGCGCTCCAGGATATTATCGGTATGGTTGTATTGGACAGGATCATATCCATCCCATTTGTATCAATATGAATATCAGGGGAAGTCCTGTCGATATTGAAATAAACCGTATCCGATCTGTTGTTCTCGGCCATGTCGAATACCGTGACCGTTGCAGTATGTTCTCCTTCTTCAATATCTCTGAATATATAGAAATCATTCAAGGCAGTATTGACAGGTTCACCTCCATCCAGGATTATCTCGAACCTGTCAATTACAATATTGTCCGTTCCGGTCCATTCGACCGATACGTCCGTGGCATTGAGGATGGCATTGTCCGATGGGAAATCTATGTTAACGGCAGGCCTCTTTGTATCAGGGGAACTCTTGACACGATTTGATATGTTGCTCTCAGAGATCTCTGTCACCGCCGTCACGTAGTACCAGTAACCGTAACCGGGAACCACATCAAGATCTGTGAATGTCCATTGATCGGATGGGGTGGATCTGTAGAAGAATTCCCCCCCTACCCTCTCCCCTTTGTAGATGTTGAACTTTACAGTCCTCACTCCTTTCCCGTAGTTCATAGGCCACCATGTCAGGTTGATGTAGTCCTTTCCCGGTTGTGCGGTCAACTTTCTGGGAGGGGCAAAAACGTCCGGGATCTCGGAATCCGTCAGAGGATAGGGGTCGGAATTCTCACCACCTCTGAGCGGATAGGGTGAATCGACGATACCGTTCTGGTCATTATCCGGAGAGCGCCAGTCATGCCAGAAATTTCCTGTGTTGGAATCACTTTTCCATACCGTGTTACCGCTCAGGTCCTTTCCTTGTCTGTTAGTGGGATCATAGAAGCTTCCGGAACCGTTGTTGTAGTAAAAGGAGTTGGTGTGTATGATATTCCCGGTGCTTGTTGCATAGTCTGACTGGATAGCAAAAGAATAACACTTCAGCACCCAGTTTCCGACGATCTCATTGTCATCCGAGTCGTAGATCTGGATCCCTATTGTATTTCGGTCCATGATATTGTTCTTGACCTTGTTGGATCTCCCATTATGAAGATCGACCCCCCATGAGTCCTTTTTTATTCGATTGTCCCTTATAATATTGAAAGATGAATCAACAAGAATGCCCACCTTGTTCGACAACATCGTGTTACCGGAAATAATATTTTCATCTCCCCCGAGATAGACAGCATTGTTACCGTTCTCTTCGAGATGGTTTCCGGAAATGATGTTCGACCCCGATCCGCTCACAAGTCTGATGGCGTCGTTCACGCTCAGGTGTATATTGTTCCCTTTGATGATATTGTCGGATGATCCGATCAGATGGATCCCGTTGTAGTTCATGACATACACCATCTCCATGTCCATGGTGTTGTTGTCGATCACGTTGTTCCCCGAATCGGTGAGGCGTATGCCATCCCCTTCATTCTGGGTTATGGTGTTGAGCTCGATCCTTCCGTTGAAGACACCTGACAATCCCACCCCCGCAACATCGGCTCCGGAGAGATTGCAGTTCCTGATCACAAAATGTACATCCGTATTGCTAATGGAGATGCAAGATTCACCGGTTGCATGGATCTTGTAATTACCTACTACATATGGATTGCCGCTGCTACCGTCCCCGCCCCATCCCTCGGTCGCTGCCCTGGAACTGAACTGGGAATTGCCGTTTATTGAAATAGGGGAATGGACGGTCATTTCAAAGAAACCCCTTCTTCCATGATCGCTTCCCTGCCCTTCCATGTTGAACTGGACCATTACCATTAGTAAAAGGACGATCGTGCCCACGGCCAAGGAACGGGATCTCATGATGTTTCAAATCCCTCCATAGATGATTAATCTTTCCCACACCTGCTCCAGAGATCAGGCAGTGGACCAGATGATGAAACCAAGGACGGCGCATATCATGCCAAGTTTTGCCAGCTGCTGAGCTTTTCTGCTATCCTTGAATATCCAATATAGGGACAAAAGGAATATGATATCGGCTAACCCTACGGGAATCACATATGATATATCCGGGCGGTTAATGATCACCGGAGCGGCACTTATGAACAATGCGGCGAACAGGAAAATGGAAGATATGAAGGATGCCTTCCTGCCGCCTATCCTGATGGGCAGTGTTTTCCTTTTAGGACTGTCTCCCCGAGCATCCTCGATATCCTTTGTTATCTCTCTTGATGTGTTTGAAAATACTGCCATGAGGAATATCCACAGAATGACCGTTGAGATCCCGGTAATGGATGCTCCTAGAAGGAAAGGAGCTCCGGTTAGTAATCCTATCATGATATTACCCGGTAGCCCTCTTTTTTTCAGGAACCTTTCATAACAGTAAAGTAAGAAGATCGAAACCAGAACGATAAGGAGAGGAAGGGATGCCTTGAGGAGGATAGAGGTTATCATCGAGAAGATGATGGCAGCCGTCCATAGTGAAACGAAATATCCCCTGGCGAACTTTTCTTTCATAAGGCCTGAAGCAATGGGTTTTCTCGAACTCCTTCCCTGGTCCACCTGGATATCGTCCAGATCGTTCAGGATATTGGCACCACCAACGATCATGAAAGTGGAAAAGGAGAGAAGGATAATGGGAGTGATATCAGCCCTTTCCATTATTCCCTTCTCGATAATGTGGCCTGCCACTACCGCGACCGAGGCCATGAGTCCGTTCAGCGGTCGAAGAACGGTGAGGTAGGGCATGGCCTTCATGATATACTTGAACCCTTTCACCTTCATTTAAATCGTTCGATTCCCTGGACCTGTAAAAAAAATAGGCAACCAGTGCCCCGGCCAACAATGTGAAAACGATTAAAAGGACCCACCAAGGGAAGGAGCCACCCTCATCTCCCCTTTCGGAGGGGTTCTCTATCGTAAGTGGCACCTCCACTTCCCAGGACCCCTCCGCTTGGGATGAAAAATTAACCACCAGGACCATTGGTGCTTCCTCGATCGGGCCCTCTATCATGAAGGTGATGTTGAGAGGATAGAAGAGTCGAGAAAGACCCGAGGGAAGGTAGGATACCGTGAAATTTGTCGAAAGTTTGTGGATGGTGATGACCATGTCCTCGATCTCTCCATTGACAGGTTCTAGGTAGATCCTGAACTCCCCGGATACCCTATCGTTCTCGAGTCTTTGCAGAACGATGGTTGTATTCGGTCCTTTCGCGATCAGGTCCTTCTCCGGGGGCTTTACCTCAATGAGCATGAAGGCATCCCTCTCAAGGTCCCCGACCTTTCCCCTTATACCAATAACGATATTTTCCTGAAGGTCTCCGATCACGATTTCGATGTTATGGGTTGATGGTACGCTGACCATGCTCGAGCGGATCTTGATCTCTACCTCTTCATGATCACCAATGACCGAAAGGTTAACGTTACCAGTGTAGCCATTTATAGAGATCATGTTCAGGGTGACAGTGGTGTTCGATAAGCGGGGAACCGATATCCGGATGGGATCGATGGCAAGCCTGAACTCGGATAGGGTGCTGGTCCTTACATCCAGCTCGACACCTACAGCTCTTTTATAAGTTTCTTCTTCTTCTGCGATGAGGAAGAAATGGTATGTTTCAGGAGATACCCATCCTTGGCTCGACAGCGTTACCATCTGATCTTCTGTACCCTTGGCTATCTCCATTTCGGATCTCTGGTAGGAAACCGATATCCCACGTGGAACATGGTCAGTGGAGAAGAAAAGGGAATTTTCCAACCCTTTATCGGATCCCACCTGAAGGCCGATATTGATCTGCCTGTCCGCACCCAGCTCGTTCCTGATGACGGAGGTGCTGAGGTTGAAATCCCCGTACAGGGTTGTAACATCGATTGCCAGGGACTGTCTGAATGTACCATGTGGTGTTGTGGCAGAAATGGTGAATTCTTTTTCAATAATATCACCATTCTCCTTTGCGGTGATGTCGATGAATGATATCGAATCGGAGCTTGAAGTGAAAGATACCAGCTGGACATCGAACGCCTCGTTCTGAACATTTTCCAGGGACAGCTGGACCTCACCATCGTATCCTCCCCTGGATTCGATGATGAAGGGTATTCTGACCGTCTTACCCGGGGCGACAGTCGTTCTCTCGAAAGGGAGTATTATCTCGGCACCAGGCGAATCCCTGTAGATCATCACAACCCTTCCAAGATAGCTCAGGGAAAGTATCTCGGCCCCTTCATAGGCAGGATCGATGTCGAATATACCGGTACCAATAATGAGATATTCTTCCGAATATAGAGATTTGAAATTAAAACCATCGTCATACCAGATAATGCCAGCCCTGTAGGCATAAGTCCCGATGGTCAGTACATTCTGTCCGGCGATCTCTCCGGTTTCCATACCGTAGATTATTCTTCCCTCGCTGTGGATGACCCTCTGTGTCCAATTCCCTCCGGATCTGAAAACCTGCCTGACCATCCCGTCGAAGGTTGTTGCATATATTTCCTCTCCCGGGATTGTCGGGTCAATATCCGCCATCAGCAGATCGGAGATCTGATTTTTATCCCCGAAATCGTAGATATCTTCCTTTTTCCATGACCCCGCATCGCTGTAGCATACCATCAGGGCTCCTCTGCCTCCGCCAAGGATCACCTCATTGCCGGGCCTCTCTGGCAATATGTCTGCAATCCAACACGCCTCAATAATCTCAGAATCCCTGGCTATTGTTGTAGCCACCCAATTCCCGTCCGATCTTTCAAGCAGGGTCGCTCTCTTGAATTCGCCAACAACCACGATCTCTTTCTGATCGGAAGATCCGGAGAGCTCTCCGATATCTATCTCGTAAAGCCAGTCCACCCCCCTCCATATGACCTCGCTTTCCCATCCTATTCCCTGTGTGTAATATATCAGGTTAACCGAATCATCCTCATCGACCGCAAGTAGCTCATCTCCCTCGTGCTCGGGTATCACATCTCCGGCATCCATCGAGTATACCTGCGCTCTTTCATTTGCAGTGTCCCTGATAGTGGAGACATGCACGACATGAGATTCCCATGTAAGTCTGGATCCGTATGTCACGACCACCTTTCCGTTCCTGGAGCAGGTTGCTAGCTCGTTCCCATCTCTTTCCGGGATGAGGTCCGCGGCTGCCGAGCGATACACAAGATCGCTCTCCTGGTAGATCCTTTCCGAAAAGAACTGCATATCAGATATCGAAAGGCCGGAACCTGACATCAGAGCTGTGCTTCTTTCCGCTATCTGAGGTGAAAATGAGATGATAGAAGGCATTATCAACAGTATAAGAGACAGTACCCAGACGTTCGTTTGCCTTCCCATGGTCTCTCATTCAAGGTAAATCCATTTAAAGATATCGGTTCACATTGGAAAAAAAATGCTTAATTGGATTAGACGGATTTCTGAAATGTTACATACAGCCTGGAATATTTTCAAAATAGAGACGAAAAAATTGCAGAGGGCTACACCAGTGTGTAATTAATGTAAAGTTTTGCATCATTTCGCAACAAAAGATACAAATAGTACTGGGGGTTAGGTCAATCAAGGCAAGGTTGTGCGATATTGTCCGGAGAGAATCAAGACGAAAGGGAGGTCCGACTTAAGGGTATAAGGGAAAAGTACCCGGAGAAGTTCATACCGGAGGATCGGATATTTCAAAATATCAGGAGGGGGGACAAGATCTTCATAGGGACTGGTTGCGGTCAACCACAGTATCTTGTCAAAGCACTTATGGATTACATTCAATCGCATCCGAAGGCCGTTTTCGATGCGGAGATATTTCATGTCTGGACGTTGGGGGTGGCAACATATACCGATTCCAGGTACCGATCCAATTTCAGGCACAATTCCTTCTTCGTTGGGAACAATACAAGGGATGCGGTCAACACAGGCTTGGCAGATTATACGCCGATATTTTTATCCCAGGTCCCGAAACTGATAAGAGAAGGGTTCGAACCCATGGATGTGGCTCTGATCCAGACATCGAGACCGGACCCTCATGGTTACATGAGTTTGGGTATCAGTGTTGATATTGTGAAGGCTGCAGTGGAAGCATCCGATCTGGTTATTGCCCAGGTCAACTCGAACATGCCAAGGACCCATGGAAATACCTTCGTCCATATATCGGATGTTGATTTCATTGTTCCGAAGTATGAACCGCTTCTGGAATACGAACCGACGATTCCGGATGATATTGCCGATAATATTGGAAAATATGTTTCGAGGATAGTCGAGGATGGGGATACGATCCAGGTGGGTTATGGCTCCATTCCCAATGCGATACTTGCCAATCTGGGGAACAAGAAGCATCTTGGTGTGCATACAGAGCTTCTTACGGATGGAATAGTAGATCTCATGGAAAAGAATGTAATAGACAACTCGAGAAAGTCCCTCCACAGGGGGAAGACCATTGCGACCTTCTGCATGGGAAAACGATCCACTTACCGGTATATCGATGACAATCCCTCGATCGAGTTCAGGACCATCGATTACACAAACAATCCCCTTACCATCGCAAGGAACGATAGAATGTGTGCAATAAACAGCTGTCTCGAGATCGATCTTACGGGTCAGGCCAGCGCGGAGTCCATCGGATTGACGTTCTATTCAGGTATCGGAGGCCAGGCCGATTTCATGAGGGGAGCAGTGATGTCCCCGGGCGGAAAGACGATACTTGTTCTTCGTTCCGCTGCAGTCAACGAGACCATATCAAGGATAGTCCCCCTTCTCAGCAAAGGAGCAGGTGTTACCCTCAACAGAGGCGACATACAATATGTGGTCACGGAATACGGGATAGCATACATCCATGGAAAGAACATCAGGGAAAGGGCAATGGCCCTGATATCCATCGCTCATCCGAAGTTCAGATCCGGGCTCATCGAAGAGGCAAAGGAGCTGGGACTGATCTTCAAGGATCAGGCATTCATTCCAGGAAAACGGGGAGAATATCCCGAACACCTTGAGACATACCGGACGACGAAAACGGGATTAAGACTGTTTTTGAGACCTGTAAAGATAAGCGACGAGCCACTACTGAAGGATTTCTTTTATTCTCTTTCCGACCAGTCAATATACCGCAGGTTCATATCCGCACGCAGGGACATGCCACATGAGAGGCTTCAGGAATTCGTGATAATCGATTATACCAAGGAAACGGTGATCCTTGCAAGCATCGTCGACGGGTCAAAGGAACTTGTGGTCGGTGTGGGGCAGTATGGTATAGATGAAAATACTCACACGGCAGAGGTAGCTTTCGTTGTGAGGGATGATCACCAGAACCAGGGAATAGGTACATTGCTCCTGACCCAACTCACAACCCTTGCAAAGAGAGAGGGTCTCCTAGGTTTCACTGCAGAGGTTCTCGTGGATAACAGGGCAATGCTTCACGTTTTCGAGAAAATGGGTTTTGATATTCAGAGAAGGTCAAGTGGCGGCGTATTCGAATTGAGAATGGCATTCAGAGGGATATGATGAACAGAAACGTTTGGGATATTAGATATCTTTTCGAACCCGATGGCGTGGCAATTATTGGTGCTTCCACCGACAGTAGCAAGATCGGCCATACCATCGTGGACAATATCATGGCGAGCGGATACAGGGGAAAGATCTATCCCATCAACCCCAGAGGTGGTGACCTCAACGGGATCGAGATCAGGACCACGATCAAGGATCCGGACATCGGAAATGTTGATGTCGCTGTAATATCCATTCCCTCAAAATTCGTTTACGAAGCAGTGAAGGAATGCGGGGAGAAAGGTGTCAAGTTCCTTGTCATTATCACATCGGGTTTCTCTGAGGTGGGCAATTCATCCGAGGAGAAACGGATAGTGGAATATGCAACAGATCATGGTATGAGGGTCCTTGGGCCTAATATATTCGGTATCTATTCCGCAAATGCCGATATGAATGCGACCTTCGGTTCGAAGAATGTACTAAAGGGCAATGTGGGTATCATCACACAGAGCGGAGCCCTGGGTATAGCCATGATCGGAAAAACGGCCATAGAAGGCATCGGTCTATCCGCAATGATATCCCTTGGTAATAAATCGGACCTGGACGAATCCGACATGATGGAATACCTCCTGAAGGATGATAACACGAAGATCATAATGTGTTACATCGAAGGTGTCCAGAACGGTGAGAGGTTCCTCGAGACATTGAGCCGGATAACAAGGAGAAAACCGGTCATAGTAATAAAGTCAGGGAGATCGAAAAGAGGAGCAATGGCAGCCGCTTCTCATACCGGATCTCTAGCAGGATCGGACAAGGTTTTCGACAAAGTAATGAGACAGGCAGGGGTTATCAGGGCCGATACCCTTGATGAGGCCTTCAACTGGTGCAAATTTCTCTCCCAGTCCCCTCTTCCCAGGGGAGAAAACGTTGTCATTGTTACCAATGGAGGAGGAATAGGTGTCCTTGCAACGGATGCATGCGAGAAATATGAACTGAAACTTCTGGATGATGTCCGGTTGATGGAAGAGACCTATGGAGATGCCACACCCGAATTCGGTTCCGTGAAGAACCCGGTCGACATCACCGGAGGTGCAAGGGCCGGTGATTACGATAAGGCTCTTGGAGCCGGGCTGGACAAAGAAGGGATCGATGCAGTTCTATCTCTATACTGTGAGACATCCACTCTCAACGTTGAGAACCTGGTAAAGATGATCGAGGAGAACCATCACCGCTACAACATGAAGGGAAAACCCATTGTTTTTTCCCTAGTGGGCGGGGAAAAGGTTGCGAGAGCAATTGAGACATTAACCGAAAAGGGCATACCCATCTATGGTGATGTCGACGAGGCGGTTCAGGTACTTGGAGCTCTTTACAGATTCTTCAGGTTCAGATCGGAACCTGCCGAGGCTGTAGCTGAGGTCAAGCTTGACATTGGAAAGGTCCGGGGTATGATCAAACGTGTGAAAGATGATGAGAGGACATTCCTGCTTGCGGATGAGGCTAAAGAGCTGATGAAAGTGGTAGGTGTCACCATGCCCCGGAGCAAGGTAGCAAGGAACCTCGATGAAGCTGTCAGATATTCAAATGAGATCGGTTATCCCCTGGTGATGAAGGTTGTGTCCAGGGACATAATACACAAGAGCGATGCGGGAGGCGTTGCCCTTGACCTCGAGAACGAGGAAGAGATAATAGATGCATACCAGGCCATCATGACCAGCTGCAGGGCCCACGATCCAAACGCTAGGATCGAGGGGGTCGAGGTCTGCGAGATGGTAAAGAAAGGGGTTGAAACAATTATCGGGGCCCGCCAGGATAACAATTTCGGCCCTGTCATCATGTTCGGAATGGGTGGCATATACGTGGAGGTCCTGAAGGACGTATCCTTCAGGTCGGTCCCTATCACAAGAACGGAGATCACGAGAATGATCAAGGAGACCAAAGCCTATCCCCTGCTTCTCGGGGTAAGGGGAGAGGAGAAGAAGGATATCGATGGGGTAATAGATACGATCATAAGGCTCGGTTCGCTGATATCAACATGCAGGGAAATCACCGATATCGAGATCAATCCACTGATCGCCTACGATCAGGGAAAAGGGGTGAAAGCATTGGATGTGAGAGTGCTTCTATCCAAGGAAAAAGGGGTGTGATATTATGGAAAAGTTGATCATTGCATCTATGAGGCCGAATTCCGGAAAGACCAGCTTGATAATAGGAATGGGAAAAGCCCTGAACAGGAGCTTTGGATACCTCAAACCCTTCGGAGAGAGGGTGCTTTACAGAAAGAAAAGGCTTCTTGACTATGATTCCGCACTCTTAAAATATCTGTTCGATCTCCCGGATGACCCGGAAGAAATGTCCATAGGATTCGACCATTCAAAACTTCATTATATGTATAACAAGGAATCAATCAAGGAGAAGTTATTGGAGATGGAAGAGAACATGGCTAAGAACAAGGATGTTCTTTTCATTGAAGCTGGAAGGGACCTCCATTACGGAGCCTCCGTCAACCTTGATGCCATATCTCTGGCCGAACAGACCGGAGCCGGTCTTGTTATGATTATCAGCGGTGAAGACGATACGATCGTTGATGACCTTACCTTCATGAAGAAATATCTTCAGCTGCCCCGGTTGAACTTCCGAGGGGTCATCATCAACAAGGTCAAGGATGTAGAGGATTTCAAGATGACCAGGATGAAAAAGGTACAGGAAATGGGTATCACGGTCCTTGGTATGATACCTTTCAAGAGGGAGCTTACCAACATGTCCGTGGAATACATCTCGGACGCGCTTTTCGCCAAGGTCCTTGCCGGACAGGAAGGGATGGCAAATCAGGTTGAGAGAATATTCATCGGTGCGATGTCCGGGGACGCAGCATTGAAGAGCCCTCTATTTTCCAAGGAGAACAAACTAATAATCACCAGTGGGGATAGAAATGATATGATACTTGCAGCAATAGAGAGCGGTACATCCGGAATTGTTCTCACGAACAACGTACTGCCTCCATCGAAGATCATTTCCCTCGCAGAATCAAGGAACATCCCGCTTCTTCTTGTAAGCTCCGATACCTTCCAGACAGCCAAGCAGATCGATGATATGGAAAGGCTCATTACAAGGAATGACACGGGCAAAGTGGAAATGCTGAATGAACTGGTAAAGGAAAACATTGACATGATAACACTATTTGGCGAATGAAAGTAGGTTCAACCCGTCAGCTTGTGGAAAGGGTATCCATTAGGTTTTGGTTACCGATCGTGAATTAGTTTGTGTCTTTCCCGGACGGGATCTTTTCCAAATATTCGTATCTCACCTGGAGATCATAGGAATTGGAATCGTCCCGGGGTCTTCCGGGTAGTGATACTGGCGGTTCCATTCCAGCTCTGTAATCTCCGACATCAAGGAGAGATACCCGGAAAAGATGTGATCCTGTTCCGTTTGTGTTATCCGGTAAAAGGCTGTATCGAAAATTGATGGTGATACTGCCTTCGCCGTTCCTTGGATTCATGGCCTGCCGTGACTCCTGTGTCGAATTGCAGGGAGTGTAAGAGAGTTCAAACTGATCAGGTTGGTTTTCGAATGTCCTGAGCAGGAAGGTCTCGTCAGGTTCATCTGTCCAGGTAAGGGTGACGTTGACCCATATTATGTTCTCATCATCTATCAGTAATTCATGGACACGTTCCTCGCCTTCGTAAAGCATATCCGAAAAACTGGTTGTGGAGGATTGAACATCGTAGACAATATCATCTTCACCATCACCGTCAATTTCAATGTAGCTTGTGGTTCCAAGTGATATTCCTGCAAGTACAACAATGGGAATAATGGCCCAGACACCAATAAATGTCCAGCGGGATGTGAAGAGGTCCTTTTTCAGAACAATGGCTCTCTTCTCCCTGCTTACCATGAACCGATTATAAAGAAGGAAGTTGCCAATTGTCAAGAGCCCTATTCCAACGTAAATGGACCAGAAGAGTTTCGGTGCCTGCATGTTGATGGCGACACCTTCGTAAATGAAACCACCAACAAAGGACCCGAAAACGTTTCCTGCTGCAGATGGTAAAAAAGCATATCCCATATATAGGGCCACTTTTTCTTCTGGAGCTATCTTGGACACGTAGGAGATGAAGTTGGGGTGTGTAAGGAATTCCCCAATGGAGAATATCGCTATTCCTATCCAGAGAGTATACCAAGCCGGAAACAGACCAAGTACGGTGAGGCCGATGGAGAATACGGCCATGCCGGTGATCATCAATCGAAGCGATTCATGCTTGTCGGCTATCCTTGATAGAAATGGACCGAGAGAGACGATCGTTATGGGGTTGATCACACCCATCAACGAGGTGTTGGTGATGGGCCATCGGATAAGACCGAAATCCTCCATATACACCGGAAGGAAGGTATGCATCGAGGAGAAAATAAAGAAAAAACCGGAATATATCAATAGAAGAAGCGCAAACTTTCTGTCCGAGAGGACCTTTCCCATGTTGACGAATGCTGTACCGATCTTTTCGGCGGGGTTCCTCTCCGTCGGGTTCTTGTAAAGGAAGATCGTTATCATCAGGTTGATGAGGATAAGAACTCCACCAATGATGAAAACAATATGTGCAAAATGTTTCGGAATGAGCACTCCGATCATGAACATTGCGATGGCTGAACCCCAGTTGATCGTGAGATAATAGATGGAATAAGCCAGATTGCGATGCTCCTTTTGTGTGATATGTGCTATGGTTGTGGAGACCATGGGTTTGAATGCCCCGGCACCGATGCCCCAGAATATGATTAGCGGAAAGAAGGCGTATTCGTTCTTTGCAAAGGTCATTATGAAATAAGACGGTATCATCAAAAGGAAAGCACAGGTAAGGATGGTCTTGTAACCGATCTTCTTGGCAAGAGATGCTGCTATTATGGGGACGAAATAGAGAAGGAAAAGCAGTACAGCGAACATGATACCGAAGGTTGATGGAGAAATACCGAGGTTGAATTTCAGGTGATATGCAAAATATCCCATGATACCGTAATAAGCTCCTCTCTCGAAGAGTTCAAGAGATATTACCACCCAGAATTGAGGTATGAAGGTTCTGTAGGTATTTCTCACCTTTTCCCCGATACTCATTCAGGTTGCCCTCCGTGTCTTTAAAGGCCAAATGGGGAAATTATATAGGTACTTTTTCAATGGTCCGTGGTAGACCACGTTACCGTATGATCCTGAAATCATCAAACTCCCCCCCGTAGCTAAACCATCTTGTATCCACCCCTGTCACCTTCGCCACGGGTTGATGGTTGCGGCACCAATCAATGAGTTCCTCAAGGTCCTTCCCGGGACCTTCCGCAATGCATTCGACACTCCCGTCGGGAAGGTTCCTCACCCATCCTTTCAATCCAAGCTCCAGGGCCTTCTTCTGACAGTTTGCCCTGAACCAGACGCCCTGAACCTTTCCCCGGAAAATGACATGGACCCTATCCATGGTCCCTGAAGATGGGGGAGATGTATTATGATTTTCGCATTTATCCCGGGTATGATAATTATCCGTGACGGATGTGTGCTTTCATTGAACGGAATGGAAAGCTTTATACCATTTCTATCTATACAACCCTCCGCCTGGGTCCCCTCTTAGAAGGGATCCGGAAATTGGATTTCGATCCATGCAAGGGGTAATCAAATGTCCAAAACCAAGAACATGAAATCCATGGACGGTAATACCGCTGCGGCCCATGTTGCCTATGCCTTTTCAGACACAGCTGCGATATATCCCATAACCCCCTCATCTCCGATGGGTGAGGTTGCGGATTCCTGGGCAGCCCATGGTAGGAAGAATATCTTCGGCCAGGTCATGAAGATCGTAGAGATGCAATCGGAAGCAGGTGCGGCAGGTGCGGTACACGGGTCGTTGTCGGCAGGTGCATACACGACAACCTTCACGGCATCCCAGGGTTTGCTCCTGATGATACCGAACATGTACAAAATAGCGGGAGAGCTCATGCCTACTGTCTTCCACGTATCTGCAAGGGCAGTCGCAGGACAGGCCCTCTCGATATTCGGTGACCATCAGGATGTCATGGCAGCAAGGGCAACAGGTTTTGCTCAGATCTGTTCTGGGTCCGTCCAGGAAGTGATGGACCTTGCCCTCATTGCCCACCTCTCAACCGTGAAATCGCAGATACCTTTCATCGCTTTCTTCGACGGATTCAGGACCTCACACGAGATCCAGAAGATAGAGGTAATTGAATATGACGATATGAAAGGTCTCGTTGATTGGAATGCGATGAATATCCACAGGGAGAGAGCTCTTAATCCCGAGCATTCCCATCTCAGGGGAACAGCACAGAATCCGGATATCTATTTCCAGGTCAATGAAGCAGGTAACAAGTATTACCTTGCGGTGCCCGATATTGTTCAGGAACAGATGGACAGGGTATCAAAGCTTACGGGTAGAAGATACAGGCTCTTTGATTATTACGGGTCTCCGAATGCCGAGAATATCATCATCATGATGGGGTCCGGTTCCCAGGCTGCGGAGGAAACCGTGGACTATCTCAACAGCAGGGGAGAGAACGTTGGAATGATCATGGTCCGGCTCTACAGACCTTTCTCCGCTAAACACTTCCTTTCTTCTATTCCCGATACCGTCAAGAGGATCGCGGTCCTTGACCGGACAAAGGAGAACGGAGCCTTCGGAGAACCGCTTTACGTCGATGTCATGTCCGTTCTCAAGGATGCGGGCAGGGAGATCGATGTTGTGGGAGGTAGATACGGGCTGGGCTCGAAGGATCTTACCCCGACCATGGTAAACTCCGTCTTTGAAAACCTCAAAATGAAAGAGCCAAAGAACCATTTCACCATCGGGATCGTCGATGACGTTACATATACCTCGCTTCCCATGGACAAGATCATCGATGCCTCTCCTGAAGGAACGGTAAGGTGCATGTTCTGGGGTCTCGGCGGGGACGGAACCGTCGGTGCCAACAAGGATGCCATAAAAATAATCGGAGACAATACAGACAAGTTTGCTCAGGGCTATTTCGCCTATGACTCCAAGAAATCAGGTGGAGTGACCATATCACATCTGAGGTTCGGCGATGTTCCAATAAAATCCACATATCTCATAGATGTGGCGGATTACGTGGCATGTCATCAGACATCATATGTTGACAAGTATGATCTCATTGACGGCATCAAGGAGAATGGGACATTTGTTCTCAATTCCCCCTGGACACTTGAAGAAATGGATCAAAAACTTCCGGGAAGGCTGAAAAGACAGATCGCAAGAAAAAAGGTTGATTTCTACAATATTGATGCCCTTTCCATCGCCGAAGAGGTGGGTCTCGGCGGGAGGATCAACATGATAATGCAGACAGCTTTCTTCAAACTGGCAAAGGTACTTCCAGTGGACCATGCCGTTTCCCTGCTCAAGGATGCCATTGTCAAGACCTATGGCAAGAAGGGGGAGAAGATCGTCAACATGAACCAGAAAGCTGTGGATATTGCACTGGAGAAGGTCGTCAGGATCGATTATCCATCTTCCTGGACGGATGCGCCGGATGAGATGCCCGGTTTCGGAGAGAGTAGACCGGATTTCATAAAAAACGTAGCGGATGTAATGAATCTCATGAAGGGTAATTCACTTCCCGTTAGTGCATTCACCCCCGGTGGTTTTTTCCCGCCAGGAACAACTGCTTACGAGAAAAGAGGGATCGCCATTACCGTTCCGGAATGGCAGCCTGAGACATGCATTCAGTGCAACCAGTGCGCTTTTGTCTGTCCTCATGCTGTCATCAGACCGTTCCTTGTTTCAAAGAATGAGGCCTCCGGAGCACCGGAAGGCTACGAGGGTTTGAAAGCAATGGGGCCCGGACTCGAGGATTACGAGTTCAGGATACAGCCATCCATCCTTGATTGTACCGGTTGTGGGAACTGTGCCGATATCTGCCCCGCTCCCAAGGGCAAGGCCCTGATAATGAAACCCCTGGATACCCAGATCGAAAAACAGAAACCACTCTGGGAATACCTTTCGAGCCTTCCAACCAGAGATGGGGGAATGGACAAGTACAATCTCAAGGGATCGCAGTTCCAGAAGCCGCTCTTCGAATTCCATGGTGCCTGCGCTGGATGCGGGGAGACACCGTACATAAAACTCATTACCCAGCTTTACGGGAACAGAATGGTCGTGGCAAATGCAACAGGCTGCTCATCCATATACGGGGGGTCCGCCCCGGCAGTGCCATGGTGTCTTGATGAGAACGGACACGGCCCCTCCTGGGCGAACTCACTTTTCGAGGATAATGCCGAGTACGGTTTCGGGATGAACATGGCACTCAGCCAGAGAAGGGCGAAACTCAGAGATCTTGTTTCGGAAGCGATCGATTCGGATATCGACGGAGAATTGAAGGATCTCTTCGTCGAATGGCTCGGAAATTTCGGAAAGGGGGATGAAAGCAAGTTACTATCCCTCAAGATAAACGGAAAGCTTCAGGACCTCGATGGAAAGGGTGTCCTTACCGGGATATGGGACCTCAGGGACCTTTTCACAAAACCATCGATATGGATCTTCGGAGGAGATGGTTGGGCCTATGATATCGGATACGGAGGACTGGACCATGTATTCGCCATGGGTCATGATGTGAACATACTTGTTCTGGATACCGAGGTCTATTCGAACACAGGAGGGCAGTCATCAAAGGCGACACCGATCGGTTCCGTAGCGAAGTTCGCGGAATCCGGAAAGAAGACCAACAAGAAGGACCTCGGGCTCATGGCCATTAATTACGATGATGTGTATGTCGCATCCGTTGCAATGGGGGCCAACAAGATGCAGTATCTGAAAGCTCTCAAAGAAGCCGAATCCTATCCAGGAACCTCTCTTATCGTTGCCTACTCTCCCTGCATCAATCACGGTCTGAAGAGGGGCATGGGCCATTCCCAGGATGAGGAGAAGAAAGCAGTGGAAGCGGGATACTGGTTTCTCTACAGATACGACCCAAGGCTCAAAGACCAGGGTAAGAACCCCTTCCAGCTGGATTCAAAAGAGCCAAAAGGAGACCTCAAGGACTTCCTCATGGGAGAAGTGAGGTATCATTCCCTTACGCTTTCCTTCCCGGAAGAGGCGGAGAAACTCCACAGTGAGCTTGCAAAGCACCTAAGAGCAAAATATCAGCAGTACAAGAAGATGTCCGAATAGGACCGTCGTTGATCAATGATAGGGCTCATTTTTTTGAGCCCTTCATTTTTGATACATTATGATAAAAATGGCTTCAATCCAATTGTTGAAATGATTTAAAATGGAAAAGGTCAGATTAAGGTCAATATGTTTCAAAAAATGGATCCATTGTCATTAATGAATTATGAAGATCTATGTACAATGGATTAGTAATATTATGATTAATTATATTTGAAATACTCGATAGACTTTTCCTTAAGTAATGTTGCCAATTACGGCGAACATGGGAATCTTCAAATGGATTCATGATTTGATGTAATCTTCTCTTAATGGATAAAATACATCGATTATCTTGCAAGCAGTGATAGCTCTCCCTTTGTGGACAACATTACTTGGAATTATAGCAACCTCTCCCGGCCCCACCATTTTTCTCTCTCCTCCGATAATCAGTTCGAATGTTCCTTCCAACAAATTTGTTACTTGCTCATGGGGATGGGAATGTTCAGGCAATTCCGCCCCATCCTCAATATTCCAATATGCAAGGGTCATATTTTCTGAGTGGATGAATTTTGCATGAAATCCCTTCACCAGCTCCTTTGATTCCATTACAGAAGGGTCTATGAAAGTCATGAAAGCCAGAATACCTATATGATTATTACATTTTCCGCTCTTTCGGGCAATAATCTTATCTCCATTCTCCAATTCTCATCTTTCAAAGCCTATATTCATCTTTCTAATTCATCCCATTTTCCATGTTCTAGAGTTGCCTTTTACGGCGAGATTTAGTATAATATATGTAATCACTGTTCCTCAAGTCCATCCAAATGGTCCCTAATCATTTTCAAATTGATGAACCTTGGTAAGATCCCTACCATGAAGAGAATGATCCTTTCCAATGCATTCTGAAAAATTTATCGTCACCAGAGCATTTGGGAGGACCTCATTGATTTTTCTCACAGCTTCCTCACATTTCTGAATATGATTCAATTCAATCTCCTCCCATGGGTCTCACAGATCTGGGATATCCCATCCATGCCGTTTAAATCCACTTCATAGACCACCACACCACCCCATAAGTATCAAAGGTCCTCTCAAACAGCTCATTTTCATGAACAAGATCACCGAATGCTTGTTCCAGGACATTTTCGGAAAAAGAGCCCGGTCTTACCAGGTATTCTTTCTTCAATTCTATCCAGTGTACTCCCTCACCCGGATCTAACTCCTTGATCAGATCTTTGATCTGATCCTTCACTTCTCTTTCGAGATCCCTTTCCATTCAGTCACCTCTTTTCATAGCTCACGCTAACCATATCCAGGATCCTGGAGCTGATCAGCTCTCACAAAAGTGGAATCTTTTGTAAACGATCCCGATTCGGGTTACCGGACCATCGTAGTGAAATGATGATCACTTGATGAATGAAGAATTGCGGACCATATTCGATGTCTATTCTTCAGAGCCGATGCTATCCATTCCCAGGTTAACGTGATCTATCTCGATCCTTCTGCGGTAAACGATCAAAGCAATGGCCACAGCTGATAGTATCAATACAGAGATCATAACAACAACTATCTCGACCCAGGGTATGTTTTCAGTTCCCTTTTCCCCGGGGTCTTCCTCCCTGTCATCATCATCGGGAGATGAATAGACCTTGACGAAGATGGTCACCGAGGTGCTGATATTGTGTCCGGGGTCCCCGTCATCCGCGAAAAGGGAGATCGTATGTTCTCCCTTTGAGAGCCTAACCTCGAGCATGTTGCCCTGACCAAGATAACCATCAATGTTAGAGAACCATGTGAGCATCACCTGCTCCAATCTACCCAGCCCATCATCGGTCGTCCCGAGGGCATCAAGGATCACGGGTGTATTAAGGAGGATCTGTGATCCGTTCATGGGTCGGTTGATGAAGGGGACCGGTGGAGCATTTTTCGGGGGTTCCATGATGTTGTAAGTGAAAATGGATGACAAACCAGAATTTCCAACGATATCCGAAGCTCTGAACTGAACATCTACGATCCCATCAAGGTTCTCGAGGACCTTCCAGGCAAGAAAACTTCCATCATTTGGTCTATGGTCGGTCCCTGCCCATTCGGACCATTCACTATCCCCTGATCTCGATCGGACCGATATGGTGCTCTGATCCACACCGGAACCACCAATATCGTTCAAGAGCACGCTGATGTTGGACTCCACAGGCGTCAGGATACTACCTGAGAGAGGACCTGCAAGCTCGAAAACGGGAGCTTTCGTATCCACCCCCATGTATTTTGGATCGGTGCTGGCAGAATTTCCGAGAAGATCACTGATCCTGAATTGAATATGACCTTCCCACTCTCCCGCCATTCTGAGATTCAAAATTGCCTCGAACTCTATGGACCCATACTGAACGGGTATCATATTCATCCCCTTGTTTGTCCAATCTCCCCATATCTGTTCACTCTCTTCGGTACGGTAAAGGAACGATCCGGGATCGACCCCTGAATTGGAAGGTTGACCTCCATCGAACAATAGGAGAGAGAGGTGAATATCATTGCTCCCATACCAATTTTTGATATCTGAATCATCAATAACTGGAGGTTTGCTATCTACATAAGCGGATATGGGACTGGTTTCAGATATCTTGTCCGTCCAATCAACGGACTGTACCATGAAGCTTACCTCATCCTCCAGTGCTCTTACATTTGTGGAATTCCCTGGATAAAGGAGCATTTCAGGGAATATGATGGAGAAACCTCCCTGGTCGTCCAGGTACGAGAGGGAAATACCAGTTCCGACATGAAAGCTCCGGTAATACAACTCGATCTCGATGGGTTCGCTGGCGGGGAGTTCGAGCGGGTCGGTCTTCAATTCGTTCAGTATGGGTTTCCAGTCAATGACCACCTCGTCATCGATGATGAGCAATATTTCCCCCTGACCCTTGAAGAGGAAACTCTGGGGATGATCGGTATCGAACATCATCCAACCATACCACCTGGCGGAGAAGTGGCTCGGAGGCAGGTGTGCGGGATCCGGGCCCCACGAACCCCAGTTAAGGAAATCTATCTTCGGGTCGACCCTTTCCAGGCCGACCTCCCTGAAATAGGGATCGGTATAGAAGGTTGCATGAAGTCCACCTGATCCCCTCACGATCTCCCATTCTTCCCCCAGGCTGTATCTGTAATACCTCAGTCCGGATTCGTTCCCGTCCCCCTCTTTACCAACGTCGTTATCCCAGCTGGCGATGAATTCTCCGTCGGATGATATCCTTGAATGGCCATCATGTGATCCTATCCTGATATTTCCCGGCTCAAGAGGGTCATTCCTGTCTATCATTACCCTTTCGGACACCCTATCACCTGTTGAAGGCGGTCCATGTTCCCAGGCCATTTTTTCTTCCATATCTACTTCGATATCGAAATAATAATCCATGAAAGTAGCATCGGAAATTTCTGTTTCCAGCAGGGTTGAGATCTCCAGTTTCCTTGAATCGAGAGATGAGCCCCCCTCGTTCTGCAGATCCAATTTGAAGGGTCCTTCATCCACGGCCCTTGACCGATCGGCCCTGTAAACCGCTTTCAATCCACCGAATCCTATTATCTCCCCCGGTGTATACCATCTTCCCGGACGGTCCACGAGGGAACCGTCGACATATCTTTCCACAGTGCCGGTGAGTAGGATGTCCCTTCGAAATACTGCTGCTTCAGGATAGTTCCGGTATATCTTTCCATTATCGGTATGCAGTTGGAATAGAATGTCCACAACCATGCCCGATGGCAGGTCCCATCCGAATGAGAGGGATATGTTCACTTTACCTTCCTCACCGTTTCCGGACCAGCTCACATAGATCTCCGAACCGCTAAGGAGGGCTCTCTCGAGCTCGGCGTTCGCGACGAAGCCGTTCCGGTCGAAAGAAAGCTCGAGATCCAGACCATCGGGATCGATGAGAATTTTTCCACCTGTGACCTTCTCGTGACCGTAGTTGTTCCTGAACGGGAGAATGAAATTAACCTCACCATCTCCGAGGAATATATCCTTCTTTCTCACTGCAGGTCCTTTCAATGACAGGTCCATAAGCTGCAGGCCCTTGCCCTCGATGAAGTATACCTCGCCTGACCTGGGACGGGTGTTATCCTCGCCGTCAGCGAAAGGTGAGCTGAACATTATATCATCGAGACCGTCGTTGTTCGCATCCCCCACGATCAGCTGATACCCGAGATGGTCCTCCATGTCATGTCCCTCGACCGTGAAAACGCTGTTTTTGTCGCTGATCCTCACTATGCCTCCTCCCTTCGGGATAACATCCCGGATATCGTAGACCATCAGGGCTCCTGCCTTCTCCCTGTATCTACCGTCGGTTCCTCTCTCGAGGTCCTTGTGGGGGAGGGTTGCAAAGAACTCAAGGTTTCCGTCACCGTTCATATCTCCAATCTCGAAGTGTGTTCCCAGGGAATCTCCCATTATCTCGGGAGGGCCCGGTGAATAACCCTGGTTTCCGACAATGATGGAATCCGCGAAGTTGTCTGCGTCTGTCATGTTGGGGAATCCGTTCTGGGGCCTCCCGAAGAAAACGTAGATCTGCCCCGCATTGGTGGTGAGGTCGGCGGGACCGTCCGCGTAAGGTGCCCCCACCAGGATGTCATCGAGCCCGTCACCGGTGACATCGTAGATTCGAACGGTGTCCCCGAAGTTATCATAGGTTCCCGACCCCCAGATCAGGGAATCACGGGTGGAGTTCATCGGGAGCATATACTCTCCGTAATAGTAATCGACATCCTTGAACCTCGAGATGTTGAAGAGAATGTAGGATGCCCCATAGTAGTTCATTACCCCCCAGGTCTTGCTCATTCTGGGCGCCCCCACAACGAGATCGATATTTCCATCCCCATCGATATCTCCCACATCCAGCCCCCTTCCCATGAACGAAAGCTCCTCTTCCTCGAAGAACACGGTTTCGTTCCCGGTATCTCCCCATCTGATTGTTGCGGTCCAGACCTTGGGGAGGCCCCCTCCTCCGAGGACGCCTCCGGAAATCACCTCGTCGCAACCGTCGCCATCCACATCCAATATCCTCATGAACCTGTTATCATGATACTTGTCATGTCCGTAACCCCCGGTGGGACTTCCTCCGGAATTTGCGAATATGGGAATGAAATATCTGCTCGTTGACAGGCTCAGGCGGCTCCAGTTGTAACCGAGTCCGCTGTTCATCGAGATATTGATCTCAATTACATCCGGCCAGCCGCTCTCCTGACCCCAGATCACCATGCTCTCCCTGACAAAACCCATTCCTGGGATCCCGAGTACGAGGTCCTGAAAACCGTCTCCATTGAGGTCACCCGCCCCCATCTGATTGGTAAGACAGCTCCACCCGCCGGTTTTGGGAATGAAAGGGTCTTCCACGTAGTGTGCTGCGCCTATTATCAGGAGATCGGGGTCTCTGAACTGCAGGTCGACCATAATATCGATCTTGCTTTCGTTTCCGAAGAATACATAGATCTGGCCGTCTCCCCAGAGTCCGTTTATGCTTTGGTCCTTAATGGAGACAGCGGCGATATCATTGAAACCATCTCCATTGACATCCCCTATGAAAATGTAAGTTCCCAACTGATGACCGGGGGGTTCGATCTCTTTTCCGAGTATGATCCTGTCCGCAGCTTCGTAAACGTCAACTATCCCTGAGAGGGAATAACCCATCTCGCTTTCGGACCCGGATGGAGCATATCGAGATGAGAAATAATCAGCATCCATTCCCCCGACAGGTGCAAAGATCAAAACGGTGTCAAGAAGAAGAATTACCGTTGTAATAATTGAAAATAAGAATAATTTACCACAAATTAATGACGACCTATTCGAAAGGTCAGGGAAGTGACTGCACCTCACCATGTTTGTAAGTCCCGATAGATGGTAAAATATCTTTTGGTTTAGGATGGAATCAATATCTGTGCAGACCAAAGAGTAGAGTAGAGCGGAGGATCGCTCCTCCGCCCCCTCATCAAACCGTACGTGAGGTTCTCGTAGAGTCAACAGGAGGCGCGGTTCCTCCAAGAGCCCCGTTTCCTCCTGCTGCTCTCCAAACCGGACTTGACAGTTTCCCGTCATCCAGCTTTCCCCCGATTCTATTGTCGTTGGAGTAAGTTCTCCATTTTTAGGACTGTTTTATGGCCTGTACCAAACCGCAAAAGATGCGTTTGCACCGTCGAGGAAATGTTGTTGTATGGTGTCGTTACTCTTTCTGTCGATACTGGTAAACGTCGGGGAGGACAGATTTTAGAAAGGGATGATAGGATTACCTTCCCCCCGGTCCACCTCCGATGTCCAGTGAGATCAGATTGAAGATATCTGTGATAGATCCAATCCCATGTCCCCCGATTGAATTTCGTTGTATGTCGTCTATGCTTCTTTCGTGTTATAGATTACTGGCGAGGTTTTATGCAACATGGCCATTTTCAGACTGGGCTGAGGATATGTGGTTTGCCTCTAAGGTTTCAAGGTATTTCCTCGAAGTCCTTCTCCAAAACTTACATCCT
>Ga0272441_10000163_pt1 | contig 147787 bp, 130 predicted proteins | sample SSMProp6N_FD_193582 | JGI IMG/M metagenome (GOLD analysis project Ga0272441, IMG submission 193582) | Marine sediment archaeal communities from Little Sippewissett salt marsh, Falmouth, MA, United States - SSM-Prop-6N | ecosystem: Environmental > Aquatic > Marine > Wetlands > Sediment ...
ATAGCACCAAATAAACATAATATACACATCATTACAATAGGGGTCTTACAGAAAATATCGCCATATGTACAGCTATTACATATAGTTATGGCTGGGTGAGGGGGTTATCTCTGAAAGTCCTGTTTAATTGTTCTCATTATGCTGTGTTTTCATGTTGTCGTGTCATTAAATTTAGAGTTTTTTTGATTTTACTGACAGTTGTGCATTTATCTTTTGTTCTGTAATATTTATTACTTGACATAATTTCTGTCCTGTTTTATTTTGTTTATGTGGCAAATGGTGTCATAGCGAATATCGACAGTGGGTAAATGCCACGGTTCGGAATTATGATACCAGGGGTGGTGCTACCTCGATCATGATAGTCATATTATGTTCTGAGAGATAATAAAGGGAGAGCTTGGAAGTATTATTAAGTGAGGTTGTTTTACGCGTTCAGGTCTTTTCCCCTGAACCTAACGACTGCGTCAATATAATCAGGCCATTCACGATGGTAATATTGGCGTAGAGTTAGAGTAATACGTAACAAGTTACTCCACCTGCATGTTTACCGCGCGTTGTTATTCTCTGTTGTTCTGTTTTTTTTCTGTATTAAAGCAGGTGCTTCTAAAGGTTGAGTGTTCCGTAGTATTGGTGGCAACTAATTGAATAATCAGATGCCAAAAGGGACAGGAGTTCAACTTATGAATCGACGCAGAGTTATGTCCTTTGTTTCCATTACTTCTCATAACCATTTCTTTTTCTGCAAAGAAACCATCCCCAAGGGTAGGTTTTTCATCAATATCAGCGCGTCCCTGGTGTTAATTTTTATTAATTGATTATGAGAATTTAGGAGGAACGGTTATGAGGAAGGATCGGACACGAAAATTTATAAACCTGATGTTTGTGTCAGTATGTGTACTGGCGATGTTGTTAAGCGCGACTACTGCGACTGCGGCTAGTAATGCACCTGAAAAGAAACCATACGTCGGTTACAGCAAATTTGAGGCTGGAGGCATAGGATATAAGGAATTTGGTGATCTTCGGGCGGCTGTGTACGGTGCCATAAAAGAGACGGGTGCGGAAGCGTATCCGCTGGACTATATTGCCAGCAAAACAGGACTCAGCAAGGGTGATATTGCCGATCGGATAACGAGACTGGTGGAGAAAGAATATGTCGCGCCTATTATGACTTTTGATGTCAACAGTTCAATGTTTTTTCCATACTATGTATACTATGTGGCAATAAAGTTAAAAGCAGATGCAACGGCTGCCCAAAAAGATGCTTTGACTCAGAAAATCAGGGACCATAAAGCATTTTGTACTTCTTACGTCGTAGACGGAGATTTCGATTACTGGGTGGGTTGGCACATCGAGAGTTGGGAGTCATGGTTCACGCACGTCTACCAGCCACTGCTCACAAGTGACCTCATTGAAAAATGGATCTTACTGCCTTCATCGGCGCAGGTACGACATGGAATGTATAATAGTTACCCTGTCTCCGATATCGCATGCGAAATAGCCTATCCGTCTAATTTTGATGCTCTGCCGAAAATTACAAATGGCAAAGTAACAGCGGACGATGTGAAAATCATCAAAGCATGGAACACGAAATTACCTTTGGAAAAGCAATTTAATTGGGACAAAGTTTCTAAGATTTCAGGGAAATCAAAGGATGAGCTGATTTCAACACTGGGAGCGTTGCGCGAAAATAAAATTCTTGTCGGGCCTTTCTGGGGATTCAACTGGAGCGTATTGGGAGTTGACCGTCGATTCTTCTTCGTTGAATTGAAGAATGGGCTCCCCAACGATAAAAGAACAGATCTGATCTATGATTTTGCGGCGGTAAACGATTTCAACCTCATTTACTTCCACAACGATAGTCTCATCAAATTTACACTGGTGGCACCGGAAGGCTTGGCGGATATTGATCAGTGTCGGAATAAAATCCAATCCATCTGCGGCGACTACCTGGTAAACATTTATGAAGCCAAGGAAGTACAACAGCTGAGATGGTGGACGCTGCTGTGGTATCCTGAAAACTTCTATAAGCCGGGAGGCGTCTATATTTACAAAGACAAGTGAGATCTGTTGAAGGAAATATTATTCCATAGAGTTGTTTGAAACCTAGTCTGAGAGAAAATTATTCACGATTACAACGTGCATCCTTTGGGTGATTGTGCGCTCGAAGGATGCACGCACCTCAAATAAAAATAACGTCGATTAACTGAAGAGAGATAATAACCTTTACAGTGATTCCACAACCAATAAAGTAACAGAACCGGACGGGAGAGATAGCAGTTGATGCTAACAACAAGCGGAGTGCGAACATTCTTCAGCAATGGCGATGCGAAACATAACAAAAGGGAAAAAGTATGAAATATAAAAATATTATCTTTATGAGTATAGTATTTCTGGTGGGTGTTGGAGTTAATCTGTTGCTGAGTGATTTCAGTGGATGGAAATATCTTGGGACCTTTTTCTCAGCGTTCTTCGGCGGTCCTGTATTTTCCGTTCTCGTAGCAGTAGTTTCATCGATTATCGATACCGGCATAGGTACTTCGGGGCGATGGATATTGCTTGCAGGCCACCTTCTTCTTGGCTTGGTGACCGGTGTGATGGTGATGAAAGGATTTGCCAACACATTCTGGAAACCGCTTATTATTTTTATAATTGGTCTTGTCATTGTTACCTTGACTATTTATTCCAGATCAACCATATGGCTTATGGAAGCACAGGGAATATGGAGCTTGAGTGATATCATGTACTATTTCCTCGAGAGTCCAATGAAGTATTTTGTGGAAGTAATCAAACTGGGGTGCAGTAACGCTATACCGATCTTCGTCAGCGTTTATATCTCGTGGCTTATACCCAAGATTGCAGCAACAAAATATGACTTTAAATATAAAGCCAAGTACTGAACCGTTTTATCGAAACGTCATCAGTTTTATGTCACAGCTTCGCCGGATAGTAAGGGTAGTCGACTCTGAAAGAGAAGTTTTTCAGGATCGACTACCCGAGCACGACGTGTTTATTTGAGATGTGATATGGGACAAAGCTTGCAGGTACTCGAGACAAAAGTGTCCCATCTGACGGGCAAGGCTACTCCCACATCATAACGCATTCGCCCCAGTTCTTTTCTTCCAACTTTATAGTCCACATCCGGTGTTGCTTTGTGGCCACCATTTCATTGATTTCAACTATTTCGTCAAAGGACTGAAGAGTTTCTTTAACTTTCTTTATATCATTGAGGCCTTTATATGTTCCCAGAAATAAGTCATACGGGGAATCGCTAACCTGAAGAGCAATATTGAAATCGGAATTATTTTCGACGAGGTCATCAGCAATAAGTATCTTCTTGTCGCTGTCAATCTTATCACTGAATTTTATAACGAAGAAATAAGGCTGATAATTAAGCTTCATCCAGTTCAAAAACGCCGGGCACACAAACAATCTTTTTTCGTCCAGAACTTTCAGAAGGCTTTCTCCCGTCTCTTTTTTCTTTGATAAGAAACCGACGTTGAGATATTCCGTAATGCCTCTCTTGGTCATCATGGAACGAATAATTTTAAGGTCAGTCTCATCCAGGGCATTTTGGATGTGTCCCAGCCTTTCGAATTCATCATCAGTTGTTGTGGTTTCCCGCCAGAATTCATTTTTCATATCCCAGTGGTTTATTCTTTCCTGGCGGAGCATCCTCTGGACGGGAAGCAATGTCAGTCTTTCCAATTCAGGGCGGGCATAGAGAGGTCTCATAACTTTGTCATACAGGTTGTCAATTGTTGTTATATGCGCACCCAGGAAGAAATCATAATCCCCTTCTGTCTCAAAGCTCGTACACATATAATCGTTGTCTCGAATCATGTCGGAGATTTCATGTTTTTTGTCGGGCGACGTGTTGTTTTTTAATTTAACAACCATATAAAACAGACCGAAACCAACCGTCTGCAGTGCCGCATCTGTTGGAAGAAGCAAGAGGTGATCGTCGTACATTCGCTGGATTTTCTGTCTTACGTCTTCAACGTCAAGGTTGAGGTCTTTTGCGATAGTTTCCATATTAATCAGATCGGGATTGGCGCCTGCAAACTGAATTGTCCCAATAAGAAGTTGAACTTTTACCTTTGACCATTCTGCGATATTCTCGGGCAAGCGAAAACTATAGCCTCTATATTGATTGAACATGTATTGTCCCTCCCGTAATGTCGTGTTTTCTGATGTTGTTGATGGGGATTGAGAAGAGCTCTTCTGGAGCGGTAGGATATAATCTAAATAAAAAATGGTGATCAGTCTTACAAGCTTCTTCCAGACCGGACCCATAACCGGTATTTCTGCCAATTTAGTGCCAAGTTTTTGCGTATTGATGGGTGTGGTAAGATTTCTCTTTTTTAATGCTATATTTTCGAGAAGCATTGTGCCGATTAGCTTGAGAAAAATCCAGACCAGAACGATAGACGTTAATTTGTCGAGTAAAACGAACCAGGCTGTCGAAATGAAGTTTTTCAGCACTGGAACGGGATAGCCTGAAGCTTCTGCAGCACTTTGTAGATCGCATAGTGTCACAGTGAGAATAAAAATTATGGTATAGGTAATAGTAATGACAACTCCGGCAACAATGGCATTCCAAAATTTCTTAAACCACCCATAATTAGCTATTAAACCAATGAGCAACCCAAGAATTACACCGTTAAGAGCATTGCCAATGTCGAAGATTGCAAGACCATGTTCAAAAAGCAAAGCTGAAAGTAAAACACCGAGACCTCCTGTCAGTCCTCCGATAAAAGTACCGCCGAGAATGCCGCTCAAAATGGTTCCAACATGATCTACGGGGAGTTCCAAAGATAATGTCTTTGCAAGATATTCAATTACGACGTTAAGAATGATACCCATCAGTACTAAGACAATCAGCTTGCTGGGATATCTCTCTTTCTTGCGCTGATCTTGATTCAGTTTTTTCATATGAATACCAAGTCCTTCTGTCTCGTTTGCTTAATATCACCTCTTGCGGCGGGTTGCCCGGGTGATAAAAAGCGCGTTCAATAAATAAAAACCGGTATCGAATGGTTACAATTGCCCATATACAATGCCGTGTGGCACCATAGATCACCTATTGCTGCGTCAAACCATAAATATATTATCCTCCTTATTATGATAATTTTACCCATACAGAGCTATCGCATGATCGCTTTAAAGCTTTTCCGGCGGGGATATATTTATTTCGCTGTGATAAATCACAAATTATCCGGAAGCCGTTCATGGTTAATGGATTACGGCCTACAGCTTGTTTCACAGCTCAAATATGTTTATATACCTAACCGGCCTTATGGGCTCAACGCTTATAAAATGACTCTCAGATTGTATCTTCGGGTGTAGTAGCAAGATTCTGGATGGATGGGAATTATATCGTGAGAGTGATCTGATTATGTACTTGAAAATCGCCACAGGTTGATGTGATCGATTTAAAGATCCTGTCAATCACTTGAAGGGAACCGGATACATTACACAATCACGCACTCACAATATTAGATTTATTTACGTTCTTGCAATTGTAACAACTCAAACTCACTTACAAATCTCTCATATCTCACACACGAAGTCAAGAACCAAAATTCAGCATTGCCACTAAGAAATTTCCCGCACAGGATTGCCGGGCTTATACGGTTATCTGCGAGAAACCACTCTTTATGTAGATGTAAAAGTGTCTATTAATTCATGGATACGGACACAAGTGTCGATATACCGTTCTTTTCCATGGTGACGCCGATGAGATTGTCTGCTGATTCCATCGTCCTCTTGTTGTGTGTAATGCAGATGATCTGAGAGTTATGGGCAAGGTCGCTTACCAGGTTCTTGAAGCGGTTCACATTGGAATCATCGAGGGGTGCGTCCGCCTCGTCCAGGATCAGAAACGGGGTGGGCCGGTAGGTCATGATGGCGAATATGAGTGCGATGGCCGAAAGGGCCTTCTCCCCGCCGGAAAGGAGGGAGATGCTCTGGCGCTTTTTGCCGGGGACCTGTATGTCGATGTCCACACCCGTCTCCAGGAGGTCGGATTCGTCGGTCAGGCGCAGTGTGCCTTTCCCGCCGGGGAAGAGGCGGGGAAACACCTCCTGGAAACATTCATTGACCGCCTCGAATGTCTGGGAGAACCGCTTCCGGGTGATGCGGTTGATGCGTGAAATCGTCCTCTGCAGCGTGCCCAGCGATTTGTTGAGATCGTCACGTTGAGAGGTGAGAAAATCGTATCGCTCCTTGTACTGTTCGTATTCGCTGAGCGCGAGCAGGTTGACTTCTCCGAAGTCATCAATCCGTTTTTTGTTCTTTTCAAGTTTGTTCGCTAGCTGATCGGCCTTATCACTGCTGATTGCCTCATAGGACGGAAGCAGCTCATCCAGGTCACAGTAGAATTTATCGTAGATGCCGCTCTTCAACGTGTCGATCTTCAGATCGATTTCCCGCAGGTTGATTTCCTTTGTGTTGAACTCCTTCATGAGGGAGTCATGTTTTTTCTTCGCTTCATGACCCTTCGTTTCAGCATCTCTCAGCGCCTGTTCTTTTGTCTGGTGCGCGTTTCTCTTTTCGGACAGGGACTTTTCCGCCTCTTCATGGGAGCGGTACATTTCCTCAAGCACTGCCTTGCCGCGCTCAGTTTCCTTGACTATGTTCTGCGATTGCTGTTCTGCCGTTTCTATCGCCCGGCGCATCATCTCCATCTGCCTTTCGATGTCCTCTCGATTGCCTTCAAGCCGTGTCAGCGTTTCCGTGGTGCCGTTGATCTTTTCATTGAGGGATGAGAGAGCGATCTTATGCTCGGTGAGCGTGTTTTCTTCCGCCTTCAATTCGGCGGTGACTGTATTCAGTTGTTCCTGGAGATAATCGATGTGTTCCTGACGCGCGGCGATGTCCTCGCCCAGCGCGGCCGCCTGTGATTCCGTTTTGCCGATCTGTTCACGGGCCGACTGTTCTTCCGACTCCAATGTTTCCTGATTGTAGGTGTGGACGTGCAGGCGCTCGTCGACCCATGTTATTTCACCGTCCGTCCGCTCAAGGTCTTTCTGGATTCCGTTCATGGCGAGTTCGGACTCGTGGAATTCCGTGCGCAGTTCGTCCAGCGTGTTGGAAAGATCAGCGATCTCTTCCTCAAGGGCGGTCAGGGCGTCCTTCTCTTCGGACAGGCGATGCGTTTCGTTTTGAATCTCCTGTTCGAGTTCCGCGATTTCCCGGTTGTTGCCGAGAATCGATCTTTCGTTTTTTGCGCCCCTGCCCCCGGTGATGCCCCCGTGGGGATGGATAATATCTCCGTCGGGTGTGACAAGAATGCCCCTGAAGCCGTTTTTCTGCCAGAGGGTCAGGCCCTTTTCCATGTCGGGTACGAGGTAGGCGTCGGACAGCAGGGCGGCGACGGAGTTTTCCGTTTCAGGCCGAGTCACCGTGACGATATCGGCGAGGCGCCGCGGGGTGCCATCATCCGTAACAGGTTTTTCCGGTGATTGCTGTTTCCGCGCGTTGAGCGGCATGAGGGTGGCGCGACCGCTGCCGCTGGCCTTCAAGTAGTCGATGGCACGGCGGCAGTCATTGTGGTCGTTGACGATGACATACTGGAGTTTTTCGGCGAGGACCGCCTCCACGGCCGGTTCGTATTCCCTGGAAACGCTGATGCAATCGGCCAGCAGGGTGAAGAGTCCGCTGTTCTCTTGAAGCTTGTCCTTGTTCTGGAGGATGGCCCGAGGCCCCTCTTCGCACAGCTCGTGCTGTTCCTGCAGTTCCTTTAAAGACGAGAGCCGCGACGTCGACAGGCTGATATCGTCTTTCAGCGTCTCAATGGCCGCGGCGATATCGGTTCTCTCGGCGCGTTTTTCTTCGAGTTCCTCGCGGGTGATGACGCCCTGTTCCTTGAGAGAGGCGTTTCGAGTGCGGGCGGATTCCAGTCGGGCGGCGAGGGATGTCCGCGATTCCCCGAGGGCTTCACGACGTTCGGTGAGGTGGGCCTTCTCGCTTGCTTCCCGTTCTTTCTTCTTTTCAATGTCGTCGATGCCCTTCAGCAGAGACTGGCGGAAATTCTTGAGCCGGGACAGTTCGGCGACGGCGTCCATGTAACGCGCCTTCTCTTCGTCGCGTTCCCGGGTCACCGCGTCAACGGTTTCCCGCAGCGCTCCGACGTGATTGTCCTTCTCCGCAATTTGCGTCGATAGCCGGTTCTGTTCGGTGATTCTTTCTGCATGGCGATGTTTCAGTGACGCCGCTTCCTCCGCAAACTGGGCCTTCCGTTCCTCCAGCTCGGCGATTTCCCTGCTGTCGGATTCCTTTTTCCGGGCGAGATTTTCCGCACGCTCCCGGGAGAATTTTATCTCCTCTTCTTTCCGGGTGATATCATTCCGTATGGCGTAGAATTTTTCCTGAAGCGCGGCAATGACTGATTCCTCATCGGCCATATCGAGACGCAGTTTTTCGATGTCTGAATCAAAATGAGCCGCACTGGTTTCGGCTGCGGTCAGATATTTCTGGAGGTCATCCTGCGCGGAGAGGAGACATTTTTTCTTTTCACGAAGATCCGTGTATCCATGAAGGGCAAGGGTGATATGGGCGTCCTTTATCTCCTTCTTCATTTCCTTGTACTGCTCCGCCCTTTTCGCCTGACGCGATGTTGCCGTGAGGTGGGCTTTGACCTCGGCGATAATGTCTTTCAAGCGCTGGATATTCTGATTGGTCGATTCCATCTTCCGGACGGCCGAATCCTTGCGGCTCTTGTATTTTGCGATACCCGCCGCTTCTTCGATAAACTGGCGCCGTTCTTCCGGTTTCGACTCGACGAGACGGGAGATACGCTCCTGTTCGATAATAGAATATGTGCGGGTGCTGACACCGGCATCCATGAAGAACTCACGGATGTCCAGGAGACGGCAGGGTATTTTGTTGATGCTGTATTCGGTCTCACCGTCCCGGTAGACTCGCCGCGCGATTCTTACCTCGCTGCAGTCGGCGTACCTGTCAGGAAAGGTCATCCCGTTGTTGTTCATGGTGATGGCCACTTCCGCCATTCCCAGGGCCTGTGTGTCCTCGCTGCCGTTGAAAACCAGGTCTTCCATTTTTTTTCCGCGCAGTATGGACAGGCGCTGTTCCCCCATGACCCACCGGATAGCGTCGACGATGTTGCTCTTCCCGCATCCGTTCGGGCCGACGATTGCACTGATACCCTCGGAAAAGTTGATCACCGTTTTATCTTTGAAGGATTTGAAGCCCGCTATTTCAAGTGCTTTGAGTCTCATTGTACGACATTTCCACCGTGGGGGCGCTCATGATACAGCTTTACCCTGAAATGTAAAGGACTTTGTGTACATGTAGCAAAACATCCGTAAAAAGTAAAGCAAAAACACAACTGAAAGTATATGATATTATTTGAGACACAATATATTGTGCCCGAATGGCATGAATTTCTTCGATTTCTCCAGACCGCAAGATAGGGAATAATATAGGGCGCGGGCGAAAGGCGGGAATACAAGAATGACATTGACAAGGAGGGGTTTTTCTTCTATATGAAATCACTTACGATACATGAAAGGTGCAGGAAAGAGCCGGTGAAAAAGGAGTGCCGCACAAAGCGTGATAAATGTCTCGTCTTACCCTGCGTTCTCCTTCGGTGTCCATAATCATGGCATTTCCTGTTCGATAAATAAGCTGAGAAAAAGAAAAAGGGGCCATGGAAAAGCATCCATGACCCTTTTTTTGTCGGAAGGACATTCACTCACGGGAGGCATCATGACAACACCGATACAGCAGAAGATACGGGACAAGAAGCGAACGGCAAAGCAAATTATCGACATGGTGAAAAACGGGGACTGGATCAATCCCGGGAGTGTGGGGGGAGATTCGACGGCATGCATGAGGGCGCTTGCCGAACGCCTGGGCTCGTCCCCGGGGCAGCTCCATGACATCGAGATCTGGAACTACGCCATGTTCTATCCTCACCAGCGTTTCCAGGAGGTCGACCCCCAGCAGCAATATCACTGCTTTCATGAGTATTTTTTCTTTCCCTGGAATCGAGCGGCACGCGCCGACAACGGCGTAACCAGCTGGTCTCAGTGGGGCTGGACACTCGGCATGTGGTGGCACCACTATCGTTTCGCCGCGGCCGCACAGAACGAGCGCGGAATCGACTGGTGGTTCAATGCCGCAACGCCGCCTGACGGGAACGGCTATTTCAACTGGTCATACGGGACGAACAACTGCGGCATCTTTCGACAGACGGCGAAAAATCTCGTCGTCGAGGTGCGGGAGGATTATCCCTGGGCGGAGGGAGGCCGTTTCAATACCATACATATCGATGACGTCGACTATTGGGTCGAGGTGGATTGTCAGCAGTACGCCTGGCCCCAGATAAACGAACAGGCCATTCAGGCGACGCCGGAAGAGAAAAAGATAGCCGAGACGGTCCTTTCCATCATGGACGACAGGGACGTGATACAGCTGGGTATCGGTTCACTCCCGTCGGCGTGCGTGAGCGCCATGGCGGACGCGGGCTTGAAGGATCTCGGTATTCACACGGAAATGCTGAATTACGGCCTCATCAAGATGATCGAATCGGGCCAGGTGACGAATCGCTACAAGAACCTGGACAGGGGGAAAAGTGTCTGGACCTTCGCCTTCCCGGTGGATACCGAGTGGTACTACAATACGATACACAGAAATCAGAGTCTCGCCGTGTACGATATCGACTATACCAACAACTTCAATGTGCTGACGCGGATCGACAATATGATCGCAATCGATAACTGTGTTGCCATCGATCTTCTGGGACAGCAGTGCAGCGGATATTATGAAAAGCGGCCGATTTCCAGCACGGGCGGGTATTTCCAGTTTGTCATCTTCTGCGGCCAGTCAAAGGGCGGTCGGGGTGTGGCCGCCATGACCTCGCGCAGCAAGCATGGCACCTCCCGCATCGTACCCTTTCTGCCGGAGGGATCGTCCGTCGATGTACCTGCGCAATTCTCGCACTATGTCTGCACGGAATACGGGATCGTCAACCTGAGGGGGTTGAACGGCTATGAACGGGCGTCGGCACTCATCTCCATCGCACATCCCGACGACCGTGCGTGGCTCGAAGAGGAAGCGAGAAAGAACGGACTTCTTCCGCCGGCTTTCCCCGTGTCCATGATGCCGAAGGAAGGGGCGGAGAGACGGTACCCCACCTACCAGTCACGGCGCGGGTACAAGGTCCCTGCCAACAGTGCTATCTGGGGATACGACTGGGATCCCATTCAGTCCGGGAAATAACCGGCTTGGAGGATTTTCCTTTCCTTTCATGGCACGGGTCTGGTAAAAATTTGGCGGTGACAGTGAAGAAAAAGGATGTCATGGTTACCGGACAATGCCCGTTTTCGCCATGCCGGCACGGGGGAGAGTTCGTGACGGCGGCACATGACTCATGTGTCGGGCGGGTGACGGGGCCTGCAGGACCATGCCAGTAAAGGACTGAAACGGCTCATGATTCCTATCCGCGACAGTAATCCATCGAGAAATTATCCCGTCGTCAACACGACCATCATTGTTCTTAATGTATTCTTTTTCATGCTTGAGATGACCGCAGGCGGTGATCTGAACCGGGTTCTTTTTTATTACGGGCTGGTGCCGGCACGCTACTCGGTCCCCGAACTCTCCATTCATTTCGGTCTTTTCGAACAGGCGTTGCCCTTTCTGTCATTCATGTTTCTCCACGGCGGCTTCTGGCACCTTCTGGGAAACATGTGGTTTCTCTATATCTTCGGGGACAATGTGGAAGACGAACTCGGCCACCTCCGCTATATCTTTTTTTACCTCCTCTGCGGATGGGCCTCCGGATTGACGCATTTCCTTTTCAATTTCTACTCGGAGGTGCCCACCATCGGAGCCAGCGGCGCCATTGCCGGTGTCATGGGGGCCTATCTTCTCCTCTATCCCCGGGCCCGTGTCCTTACACTGGTGCCCATTATCTTCATTCCCTATTTTTTCGAAATACCGGCGGCCTTCTTCCTGGGCGTCTGGTTTCTCTTCCAGTTTGTCAGTGCCGCCTTCAGCGATCCCAACGTCGCCGGTATCGCCTGGTGGGCGCATATCGGGGGCTTTTTCTTCGGGATGGTCTTCCTGAAGGTGTTTCACTATATTCCCGCGAGCGGTATAACGGCACGGATGGGACGCGCCACCGTTCGTCGGAAGACACCCCGTCTCCATGTGGTGAAACCGGCGCGCGGCGGCAACGGCGGAGCCATGTACGGGACCATTGCCATTACACCGGAAGAGGCGGAACGGGGGGTGAAGAAGCATATATCCCTGCCCGTTGGTTTTCGAAAGCGGGTTTTCCGTGTCGTCATTCCGCCCGGCGTCACAGACGGGACGACGCTCCGTCTGTCCGGCATCAAAGGCGGGGATGACGACGGGGGTGCGACGGATGCCTTTTTGAAGGTCCTGGTGCGCGCCGAAAGGTAGGCCGATGAACGACGAACAGTGGGTCCTGGCATACCGGGCACAGGGCATGGCGGATGCCAATATCATCGCCGGCAAGCTGGAGTCCGCCGACATTCCCGTTAGCTTTGACTATGAAGCGGTCGGTCATATTTACGGGCTGACGCTTGACGGCCTGGGGGAGGTGCGTCTTTACGTTCCCCGGGAGTATAGTGAGCGGGCGGAAGCCGTTATCGAGGAGCGTTTCACCGAGGAGGATATCGGCTGGGAAGACGATGAATGACGACGCTTCGGCTCTTACAGGATGCCTTCTATCTTTCGCCCGCAGGACGGGCATGATCCATCCGTCAGGTTCATACCGTTAACGGAAAAACCGTACCGGTCGATCAGGAGCGTACCGCAGCCGGGACAGCGGGTCTTCTCTCCGTTGTCGCCGGGAACATTCCCGCTGTACACGTAGAGGAGTCCTTCCTCGCGCCCGATTTCGGCGGCGCGATGAATCGTCGCGATGGGTGTCGGGGGCAGGTTCGTCATTTCGTACTGGGGGTGGAAGCGGCTGATGTGCCATGGCGTTTCCGTGCCCAGGGCGGCGATAAAACGGGCGATGTCCCTGAGCTCGGCGTCGCTGTCGTTCAGCGTGGGGATGATAAGCGTGGTGACTTCAAGCCAGACGTTCTGTTCCTTCAGACGCTTCAGTGCTTCGAGGACGGGCAGGAGCCGGGCGCCGCAGAATTCCTTGTAAAAGCTGTCCTGATACGCCTTGAGATCGACATTGGCGGCGTCGAGAATCGGGGCGATGGTGTCAATCGCATCCGGGGTCTGGTACCCATTGGTGACAAAAATATTCTTGATACCCCGGTCGTGGGCGAGTGTGGCGATATCGTAGGCATACTCGAAGAAAATGGTCGGTTCCGTGTAGGTGTAGGCAATGCTGCGGCATCCCGTGGAAAGGGCCCGTGAAACGATATCCTCGGGCGTCCGTTCCTGTCCCATGATACGTCCCGTTATCCGCGGCATCTGAGAAATGTCGTGGTTTTGACAGAAGGTGCATTGGAAATTGCACCCCACCGTGGCCACGGAGAGGGACTGTGAACCGGGCATCACATGAAAGAGAGGTTTTTTCTCGATGGGGTCAATGTGTTCCGCGATGACCTCTCCGTAGACAAGGGTATAAAGGGCTCCATCTCTGTTTTCCCTCACCCCGCAGATACCGCGTTGCGCAGGTGCTATCCGACACCGGTGTGCGCACAGGTCGCACCTTACCCGGTCATGTTCCTCTGTTACGTAAAGCATTGCTTTTCGTATCATTCTCGTGACTCCTTCATTGCACCGGGAACCCGACTATTATCCTTGAGAGAGAGTTTCAACGGATCCGCAAGGGGGTCCTGCAGGGTCATATGCGTATACTCAACGTCTGCCACAATACCGAGGAAGGAACCGAAGGGATTGTTCATAACAGGTATCGCGCTGTCGAGAGATTGAAGGGAGGCATACTGCGTCATGGGCAGGAAGACGACACTCCCCCAGTGAACAGCAGCGGTGGGGATGACCTCACGAAGAAGGGACCGTATACCGAGAATGCCCGTGAACCGGGCGTCATTGCTGAATGCCGCCCCGTAGGCGTCGTTCAGCCGCGCGTGCGGGTTGAGCAGCGAGTATTTATTGTAGATTCCGACAAAGAGGCGTTTGCTGCAGACACGGATCGCCTCCCGCAAGGCTTTCCGGGGATCGTCGGTGAATTCGAGACAGAGGACCAGAGAGACGATGTCGAATTCGTTGTCGGAGAAAGGTATATCGGTGCACGATCCCCGCTGGACCTCCCCACGATCGCCGAGACGGTCACGGATACGGTCCAGTTCCCGGCGGGATTCAGCCAGCCCCGTCACATGACAGCCTTCCCGTTTAAACTGGGCAAGGTGATGTTCCGTATAACTGGTAACGTGGAGAAGCCGTTCACCGTAGGCGGGTTTGAGAAGCGTCCGAATAAGGAAGCGCTCACGGCTGTCCGCATACCGTCCCGCCGGCGTTGACAGCCACTGCTCAAAAGCATCGCGTGTGGATGTACCGTTACGCATGTTTTCTCCCGCCCGCTTACGTCCACAAACCACTCACGGTTGAACTCAATATAATGCACAGGATCTCCGGGCGTGTTACCCGCCGATGGAGACCATATTCTTGGCGCATTTTTTCCTGTGTGCTTCAAAAGAGCCCGTAATACCCACCGGCTTGCGCTCTATCGCCGTCCGCATCAGCCGTGCCAGTTCATCGTCGCTGCATCCGTTTCTGAGCGGTACTCTCAGGTCAATCTCATAATCGGAGAAAAGACAGGGCCTCAGGTGTCCGTCTGCCGTGACCCGCAGCCTGTTGCAGGTGGCGCAGAAATGGTGGCTGAAGGCGCTGATGAATCCGATCGTCCCGCGGGCACCGTCAATCCGGTATATATCTGCAGGGCCGTCCGTTTTTCTTCGCGTCAGGTGAGCCGGTTTGAGAGGCAATTCCGCTTTAATGGTCTCGCGTATGGTATCATTGGAAAGGTAGGCAAAGTTCTCGTCAACAGCGGAATCGCCCATAGGCATGAATTCGATGAAACGAATCTGGTAGGGATAATCCCGGGTGAGCTCCGCGAAGTCGGTGATTTCGTCGTCGTTGAACCCGTGGATCGCAACAATGTTGATTTTTATGGGCGAAAATCCGAGCTCGGCAGCGCGCTCAATGCCCCGCAACACCCGGTTAAGGTCTCCGCCCCGGGTAATCTCAGCGTATTTGCCGGCGTCGAGGGAATCGAGGCTGATATTGATCCGTTTGATGCCGGCGTCTCTCAATGCCGGGGCCTTTTCGTAGAGAAGGATGCCGTTCGTCGTCAGGCTGATATCCTCAAGCGCCGGTATGGCGTTGAGCTCCGCCAGGAAATCGGTGATCTGACTGCGGATGAGGGGTTCGCCGCCCGTCACCCGCACCTTCTTGATGCCCACCGTCGTTGCCACGGTGACGATCCTGATCAGTTCTTCGTAACTGAGTATGTTGGCATGTTCCAGGAGAGGGATGCCCTCAGGCGGCATGCAGTACTTGCAGCGAAGGTTGCACCGATCCGTTACGGATACCCTCAGGTAGTTTATTTCTCGCTCATATTTATCGATCATTGGTATATGTTCAAACCTCGTGAAATACGTTCGGTGCCATAATCACTGTTGCCTTCCTGCCCGACAGTGTGTTCGGTGAGAGTGGAGAGAGGAAGAGCGCGGCCTCTCATCGGCGGCACGTGGCGGGTACCCGGCAGGGCCGTACACGCCGTTCTGTTCAGGTTTTTTAGCACATGCGGGAAATCTTGACAAGTCAGCGGGATGTTTTTTTATATCTTTTGCACCACCCTGCGGATTATGGTGGATTGATGCCGCGCTGTCTTGGTATGGTGGGACGCGGTACAGTGAAAAACCGTCTCGATTATAGTGAAAAGGGACGGGTCATGGCGGTGTGTTTGTGCGAAATGTGACGATGACGGTCATATTCCTTTCGGCGGGTATCGTGGCGATTTCCTTCGCCGCCATATTCATCCGTTTGTGTGATGATGTGCCGGCGATCATGATCGCTACATACCGTCTCGTCGGCGCGTCCTGTGTTCTGTTTATCGTATTTTTCATCACCGGTCATTCATTGCGGGCCATTCATCCCCGTGACCTCGCCCTCTCCGTCGTGGCGGGCGTTTTCATGAGCCTCCATTTTATTACCTGGATCGCGTCTCTCAAGTATACTTCCGTGGCGAGCAGTGTCGTCCTGGTGACGACTAACCCGATTTTTGTAGGGCTCTTCTCGTGGGTTTTCCTGCGTGAAAGACAGCGATGGACCCTCGTCGCGGGCATCATCCTCTGCTGCGCGGGCGGTGCTCTGATCGCGGTGGGGGACGGAGGGTGGCAGGGACTTGTCCCGGCGGACAGACTCGCCCTGCGGGGGGACCTCCTGGCCCTTGCCGGGGCCGTCATGGCAAGCGGTTACCTCATCGTGGGGAGTCGCCTCAGGGCGCGCATGGACGTCATCTCGTACACGACCATCGTCTACGGCATGAGTGCCGTCATCCTGCTCGTAATTTCCGTGCTTATGGGCCTGCCCTTCACGGGGTACCACCCGGAGTCGTATCTATACCTGGTTCTTCTTGCCGTGGTGCCGCAGTTGATCGGTCATACTGCGATAAACTGGGCGCTGAAACACGTCCGGGCGAGCATGGTGGCCATCGCCATCCTCGGTGAGCCCGTAGGAGCGACCCTTCTCGCCTGGCTCTTTTTCAGGGAAGCCGTCGGCACGATTCAGTTTGTCGGCATCCTCTGTATCTTCGGTGCCATCATCATCGCCTCGCGTCATGGGTGGCGAGCGTCACCACCCGCGAACGACGAAGCCGGCACCGACACTGAGAGAGTGGGGCTCCTTCCTTCTTGAAATTTCTACCAATATCAGGTACCCTGAGAAAATCGAACAGAGAGGCATTAGTGGCGGTTATGAGTCTGATAGTGCCGGTCGGCGGTGGCAAGGGGGGGACGGGAAAGACTTTCATTTGCGGCAATCTCGGCATCGAACTGGCGAGACGGGGGAAAAGAACGCTTCTCATCGATCTCGACCTGGGTGCGGCTAATCTCCATACGATGATCGGCCTGCCTCTGCCCGCGAAAAACCTCTCGGACTTTATCAATCGGCGGATTGACACCATCGACGAGGCGGCCGTTAAGACCTCCTTACCCAACCTCTTTATGATCAGCGGCGCCCGAAACGATCTGAACATCGCCAATCTCCTGTACACTCACAAGGTGAAGATACTGAACGCGGTATCGCGCCTGGACTATGATTACATCCTGCTGGATCTCGGTGCCGGTACCGCCTACAACGCCATCGATTTTTTCATGATATCCACGGCGGGCATTATGGTGGCCGTGCCCGAACCGACATCCATTGAAAACATCTATCGTATGACACGGTCGCTGTGCTTTCGCATCGTCAGGCACATCGCCGGCGGCAAGGAATTCCAGCAACTGCTGAAAGACGTGAAAAACCGCGATCCGGACGGGAAAAGGGATTACCTGGAGACCGTGCTTGCTGTGATGAAGAAGAGAAACGGCCAGTGGGGGGACCGCTTCCAGCGCATAACCGGGAACTTTCGGCTGCAGCTTGTAATGAACCAGATGCGCGAGCACGACGATCAGGGGCTGGGAACACATATATCGGGCATTATCAACAAGCACCTGGGTGTGGGAATTCACTTTCTGGGGAACATCGCCTTCAATAACCGGGTTCATGATTCCATATGCAACAGAGCGGCCTTCGTCGATAAATATCCTTACACACAGACGACGACGGATATCCGCCGCCTGTCGGAAGAGGTTCTCGCCGCCCATGCCCGGAAACACAGTATCGGAACAGGGGAGAAAAAAAGAGCGGGATAAAAAGATGACCGATATGAGAGATGTGGCACGGGAAAATTACTACGAGTTGCTGGAAGTCGCTCCAACGGCACCCTTCGCCGAGATCGAGCGGGCGTACAGGAGGGTCCTGGCGATGTACGGAGAAGATTCTCTGGCGAGTTACGCACTCTTTTCGGAGACGGAGCGGAAAAACCTTCTTGCCGGGATGGAGCGGGCATACAATACGTTGATAAATCCGGAATCCCGCCTGAGATACGACAGTGTACTGGTAAAACACGGCATCCTCTCACGGGATGAATGCTTCAGCCCTGTTCCCGAAAACGGATATTCCCCGGCGGGCAGTAGCGATGACAGTCACCGTGCCGATGAGGTACACGGTCATGTAAAGCCGTCGCAATCCATTCTTTCCCATGCCGCCGTAAAGGACCTTATGGAAAAGGATACGCTGTCGGGCGCTGATTTGCGGCGCATCAGGATGGAAGCGGGTTTCTCCCTGAATGATATCGCCGCTGAGACGAAGATCAGGATTCCCCTGCTGGAAGCCATCGAGAATGACGAAATCGATCGCCTGCCGTCCCGGTTTCATGTAAAGAGCTTTTTGAAGGCATACGTGCGTTGTCTCGTCGTCGATGCCGAAACAATTGTACATCGCTATTTGAAACGCTTTCCGTGACGGATCGTGTCACGAGGCGGGCAGTGTCCGGGTGTAGCAGTCATCGCAGGCCCGGCGCGCGCGTATCTTCTCCAAGTATGCGTCGGCTTCCTCACGTGTCGCGAATCGTCCGATGATGGTCCGGTACCAGACGCTCCCCGTTTCCAGCACTGCCCTCTCCACGGACACATCCATGCCGTCTTCAAGAAACAAAGCGGCGCGCTGTTTCGCTTCAGCCTCCGTGGGAAAAGAGGCCACCTGGATGGTGAAACCAACGGGAGGTTCCGGTGAAGGTGCCGCTTTCTCTTCAGGATTGTCAGCAACAGGCTCGGCAGCCGGTATTACCGTCGTTTCTGGAGAGATGTCGTCAGTCACCCGCGCTGGTCTGCCGAGGTCGCGTTCGGACAGAAACGCTGCACCGTCGGGAGGGGCGGCCGTGATAGGGGCGCGGTACGTTGCCGGTGCCGCCCGTCTCAAAATCGAGTCGGTTTTAGTGTCACCAGGAAAAATGTGGTGCCAGGTGAGCCCTGCCAGTATCAAGACGGCGAGAATAGCAAGGGAGAAGATAAGGATCCTGTTCCCCGAACGTTTTGTGAAAAGGTTGTCACGTAAACGAGGAGTCTGCTCATCGGGCGGTGATGGCGGTTCGCCGGACATTTCATGCCTGCGGCCTGAATCATCCAGAACATCGCTCTCCTCTTCGGAGACATGCTGATACAGAGATTCCAGTTCTTCCGCAAGAGTGTTTTCCTCTGCTAGGTGTTGTGAATTATCCATCGCTTTTATCTCTGTCGATCATGGTACATTAAAAATTCAGGGCGTATGACATGCGCTCTCTCCCCGGCGCATGTTCTGCACGTGTTCATCTGTGCGTCACGCAATAAATTTCTCTTCCCAACACCAGGTGGAGAAGACTGTGACGCGATTTCTCCCTACAATAAGTCAAAACTGCCTAAGATCGCAAGAATAAATTGCATATTTAGGGAAGGACGGATTGGAGTGTGTGACTGTCAAAAAGAAGGCCGCCCCGGCGGGCGGCCTTCTTCAGACAAGAGTAGCTAGTTGAGCCATTCCGCGACACGGTCGGGATTTTCCGTGATCCACCGTTTGCCCGACTCATAGGGATCGGCGCCCTCGGCGTTCCATCCCTGCACCTCGCCGATTTCGGCGAGCGTCCAGTTGAATTTATCCAGGAATTTGTAGACTTCGGGCATGTCCTCTTTCAATCCCTTTCTGACGATCGTATTGATGGTCTCGGAACCGCCGTACACGCCCTTGGGATCTTTCAGGTATTTCAGGTCCCAGCGGGCGAATTTCCAGTGCGGTGTCCAGCCGGTGACGACGACCCACTTGTTGTCCTTGATACGGTCTTTCAGGACGGCGGTCATCATGGCGCCGGTACCCTCCATCAGCTCGAAATTATCGAGATCGTAGTCTTCCAGGGCTTTTTCCGTTTTGCTCATGATACCGGCACCGGGATCGATGCCGATGATCTTACCGTCGAATTTGTCGGCCTGTGCGTTCATCTCCGCGATGGAGTCGATGGTGACATAGGCGGGAACGACGAGACCGATACCGGCGCCTTCAAGATTGGGTCCGAGGTCGACGACCTTGTCCTTGACTTTTTCCAGGTAGTGCCCGTGAGTGACGGGGAGCCACGCCGTTGTCATGCCGTCCACATCGCCCGTGCCGAGAGCCTGCCACATGGCGGCCGCACTCACCGGGGTAACTTCAACGTCATAACCGAGTTTCTCCTGCAATACCGCCTTGACCACATTCACGCTTGCCGTGGCGCAGGACCACTCGACATAGGCGAGTTCCACCTTTCCCTTGCCGGCGACGGCCGATGCGGCCATCCCCGCGATAAGAATAACCGAGAATAAAATAATCGTTACTTTTTTCTTCAAAACGTCCTCCTTTGGTTTGAGTTGCCGTTGTATTTAAAGAGAACAGACCGAAACCATTCACCGGCGCATAACAGAGGAATGGCAGTCTGCAAAAACCTTACTTGTGTTCCTTGCCGGCGACCCTTTGCATGATGCGGTCCAGGACCATCGCCACGATGACGATGGCGATACCGGCCTCGAACCCCTTGTCGGGCTGGAGACGCTGAATGGCCTTCCAGACCTCGCCGCCGAGACCCTTTGCGCCGATCATCGCCGCGATGACGACCATGGACAGGGCGAGCATGATGGTCTGATTGACGCCCGCCATGATCGTGGGTTTCGCCATGGGCAGCTGGAGCTTGAAAAGCTTCTGTGACTTCGAGCTGCCGAAGGAATCGGCGGCCTCGATGAGGTCGCCGGGGACCTGCCTGATACCGAGGCAGGTCAGTCGGATCGCCGGGGGCATGGAAAAGATAACCGTCGAAAAGATCGCGCCCACCGGTCCGAGGCCGAAGAAGGGGATCGCCGGTATGAGATAGACAAAGGCCGGCATGGTTTGCATAAAGTCGAGAATGGGCATGATGATGCGGTAGGCAGACTGATAGAGGGCGGCCATGATACCCAGGGGGATACCCACGATAATAGCAATCAGCGTGGAGATCAGAACGAGCGCGATGGTGCTGATCGTCGGCGCCCACAGGCCCATATTCCAGATAAGAGAGAAACCGATAAGCGTGAGAAGAGCAACTCCCCGCCGCCGGCTGATGTACCAGGCGATTCCGGTGAATATGAGGAGGAGCACCCACGGCGGAAAGAACATCATCGTGTCGACGAGGACCCTGATGCCGTTTTCCGTTACTTCCGAAAAGGCCTTGGTGATGAAGGAAAAATGTTCCGCGAAGAGGTCGATTGCGACTTCGATGACTTTTCCGATTGGTATCTTAATCATTTCCATTGGTTACTCCTTCCGCGAGTCCTGCGAGAAGCGCGCTCTTGACGATAATGCCTTTCAGTATGTTGGCCTCATTGACGACAGCCACGGGAAAACTCATCTCGGCGAGTACGGAAAAGAGCTCGCTCGCCGGTGTGTCCGGGGATACGGCGTGAATATCCCTGTTCAGAAAAGTAACAATATCGTCTTCGTTGCGTTTAATCGCGTCGACGGCATCGGCGGCCGAGATGATGCCTTCCAGGGAGCCGTTTCGCCTGACCACGAAAATTGTCGAGATGCCGACCCGTTTCATTTTCCTGAGCGCCGCCCGCGGACCGTCATGGCCGAGAATGGCGACTTCCTCCGGTTTGCGCATGACCGAGGATGCCGTCAGGACCTTCGAGATGTTCACGTCTTCCACGAACTTGGCCACGTAATCGTTGGCGGGGTTCATCAGGATCTGTTCCGCCGTTCCTTCCTGTACGATGACACCGTCCTTCATGAGGATGATACGGTCGCCGATCTTCAGTGCCTCGTCGAGGTCATGACTGATAAACACGATGGTCTTCTGCATCGTTTCCTGGAGGCTGAGAAGCTCGCTCTGCATGTCGCGTCGGATCAGGGGATCGAGGGCGCTGAAGGCCTCATCCATGAGCATGATATCCGGGTCGAGGGCCAGCGCCCGGGCGAGACCGACACGCTGCTGCATGCCTCCGCTGAGCTGGGCCGGATAGGATTCGCCCCATCCCTCGAGCCCCACCTGTTCGAGAGCCTTGACGCTTGCCTTTCGTCTGGTTGTTGCGTCAACGTGCTGCACCTCCAGGCCGTACTCGACATTTTCCAGGACCGTACGGTGGGGGAAGAGGGCAAAGTTCTGAAATACCATGCCGAAATGTCTCTGGCGGAAGACGCGCAGTTCCTCCGTATCGAGTGTCGTAACATCCACGTCGTCCACCACGATCGAACCGGCCGTCGGTTCGATGAGACGATTGATACACCGCACGAGGGTGGACTTCCCGCTTCCGGAAAGACCCATGACGACGAGGATCTCACCTTCACGAACATCGAAGGATACGCCGGCGATGCCCACCCCCTGTTTTGTTTTCTTGAGGATTTCATCCTTGCCATGGCCCGCTCTCAGCATCTCCATCGCCTTTTCCGGATGGGCGCCGAAGATCTTGTAGACGTCGTTTACCGTGATTTTTACTGTCATCGCATTCCTCGTTCATCTGCATGAAACGTTTTGCTCACGCCCGCCGATGTCCTTCGTTGTGAACGTTTCGGGAGTGACAAGAGTTACGGAAGGGGAAGGTATTCTCGGAACTTTTAATGACGGGGGCTGACGGTATTCACGCCCCTGTCATGTCAGGATGTCTCCGGTGTGCCGGGCACACCGGACATATAGCGCCGATGGTCATGCCTTTCTAATGGTTTTGTTATAGATTATATCAATACAAATATTACGACTTGGAACAATACGACAAAAACGCCTGAATGTCAAGAAATGAGGAGGAAAAATGGGTGCGAAAAGAGGGCACAGCGGTCTATATGTTTTATTATATAAATAGGTTAGTCAATCTTATGTACGATGATATTTTTATGATTGCCAGTCATCATGACAGTCGATGGTCAGGCCAAAGGGGGACGTTAGTGCGGGATCGGTCCGGGAAGAAATAACACCGGCATGGAAATGTCAATCAGGATGAGCGTTTCGCGATGGCCTTGCCGCCGAGATAGGCGTCCTGTATCTGCGGGTTGGAGCGCAGTTCATCGGCGGTTCCGCTGAGAAGAATGGCGCCGTTTTCCAGGACGTGGCCGCGGTGGGCGATGGAGAGGGCCTTGCGGGCGTTCTGTTCCACGAGGAGGATCGATGTGCCCTGGGCGTTTATCTCCCGGATGATATCGAATATCTGGCTGACCAGGATGGGTGCGAGGCCGAGCGACGGTTCGTCGAGGAGAAGCACGCGGGGCGCGCTCATGAGCGCACGGCCAATGGCGAGCATCTGCTGTTCTCCCCCGGAGAGGGTGCCCGCCAGCTGGCGGCGGCGCTCGCGGAGGATGGGGAAGAGATCGAAGGCGCGGGCTTTCGCGGCGACTACGGTGTCTTTGTCCTTTCGCTTCGAGTAGGCCCCGAGATTGAGATTTTCCTCCACGGTGAGCGTGGAGAAGACCTTTCGGCCCTCAGGCGACTGGGCGATACCCAGGTCCGCCACCCGATGCGCGGGGACGTCGGTGAGAGTTTGCCCCCGGTAGGTTATGGACCCGGCCTTCACCGGCACGATCCGCGAGATCGTGTTGAGAAGCGTTGTTTTCCCCGCCCCGTTGGCACCGAGGACGGTAACGATCTCCCCGTCGTCCAGGTGGAGGGAGACGTCACGGAGCGCCTCGATGGCTCCGTAGGACACGCTGAGCGATTCGACAAGCAGGAGTGGCTGTTTACTGATTTTCACCGTGTTTCTTCCCCTCAATAGTCATCTTTCCCGAGATAGGCCTCGATGACCCGTTCATTGCGGTAAATCTCTTCGGGTGTTCCTTCGGCGATTTTCCGCCCGCCGTCCATGACGATGACGTGATTGGATATGCCCATGACGACGTTCATGTCGTGCTCGATGAGCAGGATCGTCAGGTGTTCCCTCTCGATGAGCGTCGTCAGGAAGGTCATGAGCGTGTCCGTCTCCCCGTGATTCAGTCCGCTGCTCGGCTCGTCGAGGACGAGGAGCGTCGGGTCAGACGCGAGGGCGCGGGCGATCTCCAGCATGCGCTGGCTGCCGTAGGCGATATTCTTCGCCAGTTCGTGTCTCTGGTTCCAGAGTCCCACCTGGCGGAGACGGGATTCCGCCGTCTCGTGAACCCGCGATTCTTCTTTTCGCTGCGCCGGATGATGGACGAGCGACGCGAAGAGCCCCGATTTCGTGCGGCTGTGCTGCCCCGCCATGACGTTTTCCAGGCAGGTCATGTCCGGAAACAACCGGATATTCTGAAATGTGCGGGCAATCCCCTGTTTGACGATGCGATGGATTTTCTTTCCCGTGATATCGTGCTCTTCGAAGAGGACGGTTCCCCTTTCCGGCTTGTAGATGCCCGTGACGACGTTGAAGACCGTCGTCTTCCCCGCGCCGTTGGGGCCGATGAGACTGCAGATGTGGCCCCGTCGGACGCTCATGTCCAGATCGCCCACGGCCGTCAGGCCACCGAAGACTTTCGTCAGGTTCCGTGTTTCCAGGACGATGTCATTGCCGGAGCAGGAGGAACGATCAGCCATGGATGTCCTCCGTGATGACGGGAGGGGAGATAAGCCCCGCGGCACCGCGTTTCCGCGGCCAGGCGCCGCCGGGCCGAAAGATCATCATGGCGATCATGACGCCCCCGAAGATGAGCATGCGGTACATGGCGAAGGGCCTGAATATCTCGGGAAAGAGGCTGATGAAGCCGGCACCGATAATCACACCGGGAATCGATCCCATGCCGCCGATGAGGACGATGCAGAACATGAGACAGGACTCCCAGAAGGTGAAGCTCTCGGGCGAGACCACCATGAGCTTGGCCACGTAGATGTTACCCGCCACGCCGGCCAGGGCCGCGCCCAGGACGAAGGCCAGAAGCTTGTAGCCCCGCACGTCGATGCCGCTCGCCCCGGCGGCCAGTTCGTCCTCGCGGATATAATTCCAGGCGCGCCCGATGCGCGAGTGTTGCAGCCGGATGAGGCCGAGAATGCTGAGGACGACGACGATCCAGATGAAAAAGTAAAATTCCACCGATGAGTCGATGACCAGGAGATTCCCGATAGCCGGAAAATCAATCCCGTAGACGCCGTTCGGCCCGCCCGTGAGGCCGAAGGGATTGTTGATCAAACCCAGTCGGATGATCTCCGCCATGCCGATGGTGACGATGAGAAGGTAATCGCCGCGCAGGTGGATGATAGGCGAGCAGACGATATAGGCGAAGAGCGCGGCGGCGCAGGCGCTCACGGGAAGCAGGAGAAGCACGGGTATGCCGAACTTCGTGTTGAGGATCGCCGTGGTGTAGGCGCCGATGGCGTAGAACCCCGCGTGCCCCAGGTCGAAGAGCCCCACCTCGCCGAGAACGATGTTCAGGCTGAGGCCCAGAAGCGCGTAGATGCCGAAGAAGAAGGCGATATCGATGTAGTAATTGCTGACAAGAAAGGGATAGACGATAAAGGCGACGACGACGGCGGCCAGGAGCCCCTTCTTGGCATCGAGTAACGTGCCGGGTTTTGTGCCTGTCTCGCCGTTCATGGCGTTACACCTTCTCCGCCGTTTTTTCACCAAAGAGGCCCGTCGGCCTGAAGATGAGAACGGTGATCAGAATAATGAAGACGAAGACGTCCTTCCACGCCGCTGAGATGCACGTGGCGCCCAGCATTTCCAGGACCCCGAGAATCAGCCCGCCGAACATGGCGCCGGGCAGATTGCCGATGCCTCCCAGGATCGTGGCGGTAAAGGCCTTGAGACCGTAATTCCAGCCCATGGTAAAGCTGATCTGCCGGTAGTACATGCCCACCATGACGCCCGTCATGGCGCCGAGACCGGGTCCCAGGGTGAAAATGAAGAGGATGACCTTTTTGATGTCGATGCCCATGAGCGCCGCCGTGTCCCTGTCCAGGGCCGTGGCGCGTATGGAGGCGCCGAAGGTGGTCTTCTGAATAATGTAATACAAGACCGCAAGGAGGAGAAAAGACAACACCAGTATCATGATCTGGAGAACGGAGATGTTGATGCCGTAGATCTTCAGGTGAATATTGGGAATCATCGCCGCCGGGTATGCCTGAAAGCGGGGTCCCCAGATGACCATGATGGTGTTCTGGAGGAAGATGGACGCCCCCAGGGCCGAGACGACGGCAGGGAGCCGACCGGTGGCATAGATGGGCCGATAGGCCACGCGCTCCACGCCGATACCCACGATGGCGAGACACACCGCCGCGATCACCATGGCGGCGGCGATACCACCCCACAGGCCCACCTGGGAGGTGAAAAGCGCCGATGCCACCACAAGAAAGGTATAGCCGATATAGGAACCGAGGGTGAAAAAGTCACCGTGGGCGAAGTTGATGAGCTTCAAAATGCCGTAGACGAGAGAATATCCCAGCGCGATCAAGGCGTAGAAGGAGCCGATGGTCAGCCCGTTGATTAATTGTTCGATAACAACCTGCACGTGTCCATCCTGACTATCAACGGGACACGACAGGACCGAAGGTCCTGCCGCGTCAGCCGTGATTACAAAGCGATTCGATTATTTTGAAATGACGATTTTGCCCGTCTCATCGACAACGTACATGAAGAAGGGCACGCCTTCGCGGTCACCCTGCTCGGTGAACCCGATGGGACCTGTAATGCCGGGAACGCCGTTCACGTCGTTGCGCAGATACTCGGCGAGAACCGTCGAATCGGTGGAGCCCGTTTTGTCGATAGCGTAGGCAATGATATTAAGTGCGTCGGCAGCGTAGATAGGCCAGGGACTGGAGGGGATTTCACCATAGGCTGCCTTGTAGGTCGCGAGAAATTCCTTCGCCTTGTCGTAGGGGAGATCTCCGGGCAGTGGTTCGTTCGTCATGTAGCATCCCTTCGCCAGGTCGACGCCCGCGATCTTGACGAACTCATCGTTGATGGCCGCGTTGCCACCCACGAAGATACAGTCGATGCCGATTTCACGGGCCTGTGTCACGAGGAGGGCCGCCTCGGCGTAATAGCCGGTGAAGTACCAGACATCGGGCTTCGTCTCGCGGAGTTTGGTGAGCGGCACGTGGAAGTCCTTCTCACCGGGGGTGATGGCGTCGTAGTAGACAACCTCTATCGCGCCGGACTTCACCTGAGGCTCCAGCGAGCTCTGTGTCACTTCCGCCAGGCCCTTTCCGAAGGACGTATTGTCGTGCATGATGGCGATGCGTTTCGCGTTGAATTTCTTCGGCACGTAATCGGCGAAGAACTTTCCCTGCGAATCGTCCCGCCCGCAGGTTCGGAAGAAGTACTTGAAACCCCGTTGCGTGAGTGACACGGCCGTGACGCCGTAGCCGATGTTCACCTTTTTGTACTTTTCGTAGATGTTCGAGGCAGGTTCGCAGATAGAGGACCCGTATGTGGAAACCGACGCCACCACGTCTTTCTGGCCCACGAGTTTCGTCGCCGCCAGTGCGCCCGTTCGCGGTTCCCCGGCATCGTCGACGACACGGACCTCGACCATCTTCCCGCCGAGGATACCGCCCTTGTCGTTGATCAGTTTCGCCGCGGTCTCGCAGGACTGCTTGGCCATTTCTCCTTCATAGGCCCAGGGACCGGTGATCGGGCCCTGAAGTCCGATGACCACGGTATCGCTCGCCGCGACGGATATGCCGCAGGGCACCAAAAACACGATAATCATGAAAGCCGTTAGTAATGTGTTACGTTTCATCTGCCGTTCTCCTTTTGCATACTTTCCGAGGAACATCTCCACCGTCGTCAGATCGGCAAACACTACTTTTCCCGTAAGTCAGATACAGAGCGACGACGGAACACCGTGGTGACTGAACGTCATTCACAAAAACGAGTTACTATAAAAAAGGGGTAATGAACTGTCAAGAAAATACTGGAAAATTGCCTGGCATGAAGCGATTGAGATAACCACTCCCCAAAAGGAGAAACCGACATATCAGTCGAACTGGAACCGCTCCCGGAGCGTCTCTTCAGAATTCTTCCGCACCGCATCCCGGGTAATCGCTTCTTTTTTCAGCGTTGCCAGCCGCGTCTGCAACTGATCACGCTCCCGAAGCAGCGTCATCACCGATGCCTCGTCCGCCTGAACAAGTTTATCCTGAATTTCAAGGAGACGATCTTCCGTCGCGGCGATTGCCGTCTGCTGCTTTCGAACCTTCTCCGTCAGCGCTGTGTCTCTTTTCAGTTTCGTCAAGGCGGAGTTGAAATCCCGTCGATTAACATCGGTTTTGAGCGCGACCACCACCTCGAAGGCGTTCTTCACGAAATTCACCTCTTCCTTCGTCGTCTCCATCCTCACAAGAGCCGGGGCGAAGACAGCAAATTCCGCATCCGTAAAAGAAACATCGGAGGAACCGCTTGTGAGATAGATCCGCACTTTGTCGAGAAGATGCCCCTTGGCCTGAATCCCGGCAATAAGAAGAGCGGACTGCTCCGTATCATGCTCACCCACGGGATAGGTCGCCACAGCCCGCAACGTCTCGGTGCTCGAAAAGAAACCGGAGACGGCCGGCATCGCCGGGAGAAAAATAAAGATAAAACACACCACAGCTGTGATAAATCGTTTCATTGAATATCCCTTTAAAACAGTGCCTCATCATATATGAGATTACCCCCGTCAAATCAAGGAAAATGCAAAAGCCACAGAAACGAGTACAAACACATCAAAAGGACAGTTCTTGACAAATTATGATAGAAGAGTTAACGGTTTACAACCGATTTAAACATATCTGTAGTGCTTTTGAGACGCTGTAACCAACAAGGAGAGTTATGGTTTGATCACACAAAGCCCTGTTTTTCGAAAAGAGAGACAGGGTTTTTGTTTTCGTAGCACGTGTAAGAATCACTGGTTATTTGTAGGAAATGAGGGATGTTATATGGTTCTTTATAACATTCCGTGAATAAGAAAGCCGTATCTTGGCAAGTGGCTGTAATGGCGCTAGTTATCGATGTGATGGCGAGTCTTATCCGCAGAGTATTATACTGAGGAAATGCAGTGATAATATAATTCATAGAGATCGATATACGAATATTATTCAGGAGACGCATGCCTTGTGATGATTCGTTTGGTGCCTAGTGCCTCCTGAACTGATGGGGGGGTATTCGGGCGACATAACATCTAACTCAGGCTTTTTGTTTTTCCTAAATTATGTGTTATGTCCCCCAAATGCCCCGAATGCCCAAAATTATGTGTTATGTCTTTCGAATGCCCACGGCTTCTGCAGCTAGGTGGTCGTGAGCGTTCAACAGGAAAACAAATGAAATTTACAGTAGGCATTTTTCTTTCTATTTTTGGAATCTTAGCTTTGCTATTTGGGCATAAAACGATTCAAGAAAACTCAGGGAAAATTACTAAGGTTGTTTCATTGAGTAAGTTTCAGTCAGTTTTGGTGAAGTGGGCTATTGGCGTATTATTGCTTGCTCTAGGTATCACATTTATGATCAATTAAATTCGTGTGTTGTACGTTTTGTGTATAACAATTGACTGGTGCGTACGCACAAACACCGCGCCGCACAGTTTAGCCGTCAGCTTTCAACATAACTTTATGGCGAAATACATGAATCCTCAATTGCCCAATGACCTCTCAATAAGAAACAGTGTTCCTTCCGACCACCCACGAATCATACATGTGTTGCCGGACTGGTGGAGTGGGAGGGATCTGACGTGGATGGTGCCGCGGTTGTTTTTGTTACACTTCAACAACACATCATGTGTGGTCGAGAAGGGCGATGAATTAATCGCATTCTTGATCGCTTTTCTCTCTCCGGCAAGAGACGGAGAAGGATACATACATTTCGCCGGAGTCCATCCCGATTACCGCGGAATCGGCATCGGAAGATTCCTTTACAATCGATTTTTCACGATCTGCAAAGAAAACAATCGTGACACCGTCAGGGCGTGCACGTCCCCTGTTAATAAGGGATCGATCGGTTTTCATACAAAGATGGGATTTGAGATTTCTGATGGCGATGCGGAAATTGACGGCGTTCCGGTGATACTGGATTATAATAGACCCGATGATCCAAAAGTGTTATTCAAAATTACAATTTAGCTTCAAATGACGCATATGAACTTTTACTCAGTCACACGGCAAAACCATACGCAGAAGGGGATAGAGTTGTTCGCTTCTTTTTTTTTGCGCATGAACACAACGTATTGAGTTCGTTTGCAGAAACAATTCACATGGCCGGTAGGAAATTCATCTGATCGTTTTACAAGGGTTGCACGGACATGTCGGACAAACCGGGATTCTTAGTGGGAGCGGAGTGGTTGGAGCGTCGTCTTCATGATCCGTGCATTCGGATTCTTGATTGCACCGTTTTTCTGACGCCACATGACAGCGGTGTCTCCCGCGAGACCGGCTTTACGGCATGGCAGGAAAGTCACATCCCCGGCAGTGCCTTCGCGGATCTTTTAACGGAATGGTCCGATCAGGACAGCGCATTGCCGCTCATGATGCCCTCCGTGGAGAGGATTGGCCCTGTCATGTCTCGTCATGGTATAGATGAGGGAACGCATGTTGTCCTCTATGATCGCTGTATGCAACTCTCGGCGGCGTGGCTCTGGTGGATACTGCGGGCGTTTGGATTCGATGATGTTTCCGTGTTGAACGGGGGATGGCAGACGTGGACACGGGATAAAAGACCTGTTTCGCAGGACGGTGCCGCCTGTTCCGGTGGCCGCTTTATTTCCCGGATGCGTCGAGGCATGATTGCCGATAAGACCGAGGTCCTGAACGCTATCGGGAACAGCGAGTACCTTATCGTCGACGCGCTCTCGGCGGAGCAGTACACCGGCAGTGTCGCGCGGTACGGGCGTCCCGGCCACATACCGTCAAGCGTTAATCTCTCCGCCCGGGATCTGGTGGATCCCGACTCTCACGCCTACCTTTCCGTTGAAGAATTGAAGCGGAAATGCGAGGCGGCGGGAGATTTCCTCGGGAAACGTGTTATTACTTATTGCGGTGCCGGTCCGGCCTCAAGCAGTGTCGCCTTTGTTTTGACACTGCTCGGTGCCCGTAATGTGGCTGTCTATGACGGCGCGCTCTCCGAGTGGGCGATGGATGAAAGCCTTCCCATGGAAACCGCCGGACGTGGCGGTTCATAAAGCAAGGAATGTAATGATGGATATGAAGACGACACTATGGCGACAAGAGAGATTGTTCCTCTGTCTGGTGAGGGAAAAACGGTGTGCGGGCCTGATTGCCTTTCTGGTTTTTGTGATTGCGGCCTTGGGACAGACAGCGGCAGGGGCGGAATGGCCCCGCGTTGCCTTTTCACATGACGGGACACCCATCTCCTATGAAGTCTTCGGGGCGGGAGAACCGACGCTCGTGTTTGTCCATGGCTGGAGCTGTGATGCCCGCTACTGGCGCGAGCAGGTGCCGGTCTTTTCGAAAAAGCATCGCGTCGTCCTTCTCGATCTGGCCGGTCACGGCCATTCGGGGATGGATCGCACAACATATACAATGGCGGCTTTCGGTGAGGATGTCCGGGCGGTAACGGAGACGACGGGCAGTCGGCGCGTCATCCTCATCGGTCATTCCATGGGCGGGTCCATCATCGCGGAAGCGGCCCGCCTCATGCCCGCTCGTGTCATCGGATTGGTCGGGGTCGATACCCTGGAAAACATCGAGTATCCGTTGAAGCGCGAAGAATTTGAAAAGATGATCGGCCCCATGGAGAAAAATTATCACGAGGGATGCCGGCAGTTTGTGGGCGAGATGATCTCACCCACCACCGATCCCGGGCTTCGCGAATGGATACTCTCAGATATGTCCGCCGCACCGCCCGCCGTTGCCCTCAGCGCGATGACGGAGTTGATGACGCAGTACATCACGGGGGATGCCGCCGCGATATTCGATAAAATCCGCGTTCCCGTTATTGCCGTGAACGGGAATATGTGGCCCGTTAATTATGAGGGAAACCGCCGGCATATGATGTCCTTCGACGCCATTGTCCTGAAGGGGGCGGACCATTTCCTCATGATGAATCGTCCCCGTGATTTCAACAGGGCGCTGGAGAAGGCGATCCTCATGCTGACAGGGACATGAGTGAAGAGTTAGAAGAAGGCAGAAAACAGGCAACCTGTTCTCTGCGGACGGGGGCTACGAGGGATCTTTAAAATCGGTGAGACAGTAGCGAAAACATTGGAGGATAACATACAACAGAAGAATTAACGGCGTTGCGGTACAGCAACGGATAAAATAACAGGGGCCGGAAAGATCTTCCCGGCCCCTGTCTGTATATGGCGTCCCCACGGGGAGTCGAACCCCGGTCGCCGGCGTGAAAGGCTTCCATGCCACCCTACTATTATTGATATTATTGGCTATTTTATTGCAAGGGAGTCACCAGAGGCATCATAATACACCACGTTATGGGTCCGCAGGTGTGTCCGTATTTACTACATACCCGTGTAAAAGTACCCATGCACGAGAGTTCATAATGCAAACAGGACGACCGTAGATGATCCAGTAACTCGCGGTATCGAGAAATTGAAATCACAGAGTTTCCTGGTTCTATAAGAATGTGCTTTTTTTCAACGGAACCCAGACTGAAGAGCTTAATCAAAAGAACCAAGATCTGATTTATCTAAACAATACTCTCAATAATGTACTAAACAATATATCTGATGTTGTTGTGACTGTCGATAGTGCTAGTATTTTTGAAATACTTAACGGTTCATTTGAGATTAGAGCAGTTTCCTAAAATTATATGGCATCCATCGATCTGATTTCATACCCCATGGCCCGGTAGCCACGTCGGCGTTTTTCCCACATGCGGGCGAGTTGGGGTTGATCAATTTCAACGTAATCGTAGATACGTACATCCTGCTTGTCGGCATGCTCGCGGTGCAGGCGTCCTGCGTATTGCTGCAAAGTTCCTTTCCAGGAAATCGGCATGGCCAATACCAGCGTGTCGAGCGGCGGATGGTCAAAGCCTTCACCGATCAACCGTCCGGTTGCGAGTAATACTCGTGGCGCGGATTCCTCCATTGAATCCAATTCGGCTAAAACCGCTGCTCGTTGTTTCTTCGATAAACGGCCATGCAACACGAAGCAGTGCTCGACCTGATTTCCCAGTGCCTCCCGCAAAAGTGTTAGGTGGTCCGTCCGTTCGGTGAGCACCAGCAACTTTCGTCCTTCCCGATAGGCGGTAAGAGCATCGCTGGCGATACGCTGATTGCGGGCTGCATCGTTGGCAATAATGCGGAACACCTCCTGAATGAGTAAATCCGGCGGGATCTCCGGCCCGGGTAGCACCTTCGGCCAGACTTCCAATTGTGCCGGAACGGATTCCGGTCTGGATGCGCTGTGGCGGATCGGACCGCACTGCATGAAGATGATCGGTTGATGGCCGTCACGACGTATCGGCGTGGCGGTCAGACCCACTACAAATTTTGCCTTGGCCTGTTTGAGGATCGCCTCGAAGGAATAGGCAGACAGGTGATGACATTCATCGATAATGATCTGTCCGTACTGGTCAAGGAGTCTGCTCAGGTCCTCCCGACGTGAGAGCGACTGCATAACGGCGATGTCGATCATACCGGATGGTTTCTTCTTGCCCCCGCCGATGACACCCAACTCGCCCTTGGGAATTTCAAGAAATCCCGTCAATCGTTCCTGCCACTGGCGCAGCAGCACGGTACGGTGGACCAGCACCAGCGTGCTCACCTTGCGCCGGGCGATCAGAGCGGCGGCTGTAACCGTCTTGCCAAATGCCGTCGGGGCGCAGAGCACGCCAATCTCGTGTTTGAACATCTCCCGCACTACTGCCTTCTGATCCTTACGCAAGGTGCCGGTGAATTTGGCCGCTACCTTCCGTCCGGCCTGGCGTTCGTCCAGTAGCTTAGGACAGATGTTGTTCTCTTGTAACAGGTTCAGCACTGCATCGAGGCAGCCTCGTGGCAGGCCGATATGCCGGTGATAGTTCTCGGCGCAGCCGATGATACGCGGCTTGTTCCACACCGGCAGGCGCATGGCCTGAGCTTTATAGAACTCCGGATTTTGGAAAGCGGCGAGCCGGATCAGACGATTGGCCAGTGGCTGCGGCAGATCGGCCTTGGTGATGAAAATCTGATTGGCCAGCACCAGAGTCAACGATCCCGGCAGTGGACCAGTAATTCTCGTGGGCACTGGTGAGGGGTGTTGCCAGGGCTTGCTGTCCTCTTCTTCGGTGGTAAAGGCTACATCCAGGGGATGGCGGCCGCCGTTGGCCTTCAGAATGGAGTCTTCCAGATCCCGTTGAGTCATTGGACGAACGGAGGAGAGAAACGCCCACTGATCCGGATAGGGTTGTAGGTGCTCATCGACGAACACACTGCGCCCCGATTCTCTCGGCTGTTTCTGTAATGGCAGTGCAATCAGGTTGCCGAAACCGCCCTTGGGCATAGTATCCTGGTTGGGAAAGAGACGGTCATAGCTTGCCAGAGACAATTGCCGGGTGCGGTCGCAGGTGTAACTGATTAGTGCGGCCCCGAGCTGCCGGGCCTCGCGAGCCGGAACCGGCCCGGCAAAAAAGATCCAGGCGTGTGCGCCGTTGCCGGAGCGGGAAATCTCCAACGCTGCCGGGATGCCAAGTTCCCGGCAGGATTGCATGAAAGCCTTGGCATCCTCCCGCCAGTCGGCTTCGTCGTAATCAGCCGCGAGAAAATGGCAGCTGTCATCGCTCAGAAGAGGATAGACGCCGACAGTCTGTTTTCCGGCCAGGTGGTCGTAGATCACCTGATCGCTCACTGGCAGCAACTGCCTCTGATTACAGTCGCCGCATTTCACCCGGGGTTTGTGACAAACGCCGGGTTTCCACTCATTGCCGCAGGCCGGTGAATAACCCGACGTGCCCTGGGCAGATTCCCAGCGCTGGGAGTAGACATCCTCTCGCCCCCGGAACAGGCGGCGGAATAGAGCGATCTTGTCGGCGGTGCTTAAATGGATGGCAACTGGAGTTGTTTCTGCTGGAGCCGGAACGTGTTCAGTGGTGATCGGTTCTTCCCAAGGGATGCCGTGACGGGTCAGCAATTCCTTGAGTCGGGCGTTCTCCTCGCGAAGCTGCCGCAGTTCATCTTGCTTATTCACTCTTTGGTCACTCTTCGGCAAATCCATACTCCCGCCATCAAATCGTCCATGTTATTGCCAACGTCCCGGCCCACAAGCCAGCCCCCAAGATGTCGCAGCTTTTGTTCAAGCTGGGCCATGCCTAGGATTCCTTTCCAAAATGCGCTAAATACGGTTGGTGACAAGTTGGCAAAAAAGATAAAATGTAATATGCCGGTTTAGGTGGCATGAACGATATGATCTATCGTTTCAACAATCCATTGATTGAGGCTTTTCCCTTCTGCTGAAGCCCTTGATGCTATTTCAGCGTGCAGTTCAGGGGAAATACGTAAATTGAATTTACCGGAATACTCTTTATAAGGTTCAATACCTTTTTCTTTGCAGACATCAAGAAATACTTTTAACGACTTTTTAAACTCCCGACGCAGTTCATCGGGAGTCTTGCCGTAAAAATCAGCGCCTCCGTTAAGTCCGACTATTTCGCCCCGAAACATATCACTATCGGGGTCATAATTGATCTTTGCTTTATGTCCTTCATACGTCATTATATTCATGGTGTAACTCCATGGCTCTCCAACCATTTTCTAATGCTTGAGACTGCACCCTTGTCAGTATCCGGTGTTGGGTGCGGCCTATGAAATATCAGAACCTCATCAAACAAAAACACTGCCACCCTGGAACCTTCTCGCTCGCTGACCTCAGCACCAAGAGCAATAAACATTTTCTCGATGTCAATCCATTTAATACTGCCGCTGACAGGTCTGCGAAAAATGAGTTCCAGCGTCGTGTGATGTTTTTGCTTCATGTTTACAATAGTACCAAATAATAGTACTCTGTCAAGAATTTTTTAGGAAGTGTATACCATGGATCCAATAATCATCGACATGTACCTGTCTCTGTTTCCTTGAGCCATCTTTGGTAAGAACAAAAAAGCCGTCAAGTTATCAAACCCTCTGGATCTGCGTGGCAGTATACCGACCGTTGTCATTGTCACTCACGGCAACAAGACCCATGACGTGAATATCACCGATCGGATCATCACGAACTGACGCTTTCTATATCGTCGATCGTGGCATCACAATTTTACAGATTATGAACGGAAGCCTTTTCGAGAAAATGCCCAAATGGCAGGTACTTTCAAAGAACGATTACACATTTTTAAACCCTAAACCAAGCAACCAGCTGCATTTATTCGATTAATGTTGGGACTCAACTACTGATAACGAATATCATCTTAATATTAGCATCTGGGTTGCAGACCTGTTACGCCGGTGTCCCAGAGGATTATATATTAATAATATCATTTAGTTATTATGTTTGACCTTCGCAAAATAACCGGAGAAAAGGCTTATGGTGTGTCCTAAAGTGTGTCCGCCCACAGATAAAAAAAGGCGGTTAAGGGCATAACCGCCTAAATATATTGGCGTCCCCACGGGGAGTCGAACCCCGGTCGCCGGCGTGAAAGGCCGGTGTCCTAGGCCTCTAGACGATGGGGACGTATGTTCGTGTCACCAAAATGGAAACGGTCTTATAACGTTATCGTTACATATCTGTCAACAACAAAATGACCATTGTGTCGAATATGTCACATTCTTCGGTGGACAGGTAAGGGTGCGTCATGTCGGCGGTGTTATTCCATGTCCTCGTCTTCCGTTAGCGGTTCCTGCTCGAAGACGACGGGCTCCCTGAGGAGGCGGTAACGGCCGGTGACGGCCGCCCGGGCGATATCGGGATAGGTGTCCTTCAGTGATGCGATCTGTTGCAGGTTGTCGGCGGTGCGGGAGATGAGCATGGCGAGATCGCCGTCGGCGAGATGGAGCCGGTCCGTGATGTCGTCCCAGTCGAACTGGCGGACCCATTGGTAGATGGCCACGGAGGCCCAGAGGGGGAGAGGGGGGATCTCAAAGCCCTCTGCTTCGAGCCGGGCGGCCAGGGGGCTGATGACGGTGATGACCTGTTCGCAGGCGCGCCTGAGCTGTTTGGGTACCTTCTTGCGGGGGATGTGCACGTCATGGCCCCGGTCGTAGACGAAGAGGGCCACCACAGCGGCGAGGAGGTCCGTGTCGTGGGGGAAGGCGTCGTTCCTCAGACACTCGGCGATGAGCAGAGGCTGGTCCAGTCGGAGCTGCGATGTCCAGACGCCGTCCTCCGTCAGGCGGTTCTCGTTGTCCACGAAGCCTTCCTCCTTCAGTATCCCCAGGTGGTGGAGGAAACTGTCCCAGAGACGCTTGCGGCCCTTTGTGTCCTTTTTGCCCCGCTGAAATTCCGCGAAGGAACTGAGAAAGACGTCCCGGATCTCCTCGGGCGTATGGGAGAGGAGCAGGTTTAAGACCATGGAGAAGTCGCTCCGGATGCGGCTCTCGATGCTGTCGGGCCCCGCGAGAAAGAGGTCTCGCAGGTGTTCCACGTCCATGAAACGGTCCGGGAAAGCGAGCATGAAGCCGATGCGATCCTTGCCCCGACGTCCCGCCCGTCCCGTCATCTGGTGGAACTCCGTGGCGGTAAGGGGCATGAAGGAGTGGCCGTTGAACTGATCGGAGTTGAAGAGGACCACCGTCCTCGCGGGGAAGTTCACGCCGGCGGCGATAGTCGTCGTGGCGAAGACGGCGTCGAGATGTCCTTCCTTCATCATGGACTCCACGACGAATTTCCAGGCGGGGAGCTGGCCGCCGTGGTGGGCGCCGACACGGTGGTAGCGGAGGTGATCCATCTGCTTGTGGTCGGTGATGTAGGGAAAGCGCGCCGTCAGCGTATCGAGGGTCGTGTTGAAGGCGTCGCGGCTGTCGCTGCCGCCCGATGGTGGCACCATGGCGAGCGCGGCGTCGCATTCCGAGCGAGATTTGAGAAAGAAGAGCGCGGGGAGAAGGTGGTACTGTCTGAGCACCCTGATGATCTCTCCAAAGGGGGCGAGACGGTTTCTCTGGGGTTTTTTCTCGGCGGTGTTCTCCAGATAGGATGTTACCTTCTTGTGGAGCCGCTTTCCCTCCATGAGGGGAAGAATCCGTCCCGACGGGTGCAGGAAGAGGGGATAGAGGGGGACGGGTCGCTTGTGTTCCGCGATCACAGTGCATCTCTTCTTGCGGAGCGACTGGAGCCAGTCGGCGATTTCGCGGGCATTGCCGATGGTGGCGGAGAGAAGGAGCAGGTTGATGCGATGGGGAAGGTAGATCATGATCTCTTCCCAGACGACGCCCCGTTCCGGGTCGCCCAGGAAGTGGGCCTCATCGAGAATGACGAGGTCGTAGTTGAGATCGGCGACACGGTGCATGGCGTCGTAGAGCTGGTTTCTAAGTATCTCCGTGGTGCCCACGATAATAGGCGCGTCGGCGTTTTCTTTCGTGTCGCCCGTGAGGATGCCCACGTTCCGGGTGTGAAAAGTGTCGCCGAATTCCACCCATTTCGAATTGGTGAGGGCCTTCAGGGGCGAGGCATACCAAGAACGGCCGCCCCGGGCGAAGACTTCGGCGATGGCCTGCTCCGCGATCCACGTCTTTCCCGCCCCCGTGGGAGCGGTGACGAGACAGTCCGACTGTGTGATGGCGGCGAGTGCCTCCGTCTGGAAACGATCCGGCGTAAAGGGCGCCGCGGCGGGCTTCCCGATCCGGGCGAAGACGGTTCTCAGCGAGGGGTCCGATTCGGGCTTCATGCGGACGGGCTGGCGGCTCCGCTGACGGCGGCTCGTCCGGTGGGGGGACGAACGGCGTTTCGGTTTATAGTGCTTGCTGTATCGTTGCGCGGGATCTTTCATTAATGTCGCTGTCACATCTCAGGGTGTGTGATGATTGCGCAGTTGCGTCACCTTTTACTGTGATAATGGTCACTGAAACGGTAGACGGTGATATTTGGTGAAGTATTTTTTCGTTATCATACTCGGTATGCGCAGTAAAGGAAAGAAGTCCTTTACTGTGAGTGGATGTCCCCATAATTCCGGCGGGGATCGTGGAACAGACTTGACAGGTGGATGGTGACGGGATAGTGTCATGTACTTTTCGTCTTGTGATGAAACTGTTTTTGTTGGGGAAAACGATTACGGAGGAATGGAAATGGACAGCACATCCGTCCCTGTGTCGGACGGTTCTCATATTACGGGAAAGCGCCCGTCGTGGGGATGGTTCGTCGTCGCCGGTGCCTTCCTGATTCTCAGTCTTCAGTACGGCGCCCGGTATTCATTCGGCGTATTCGTCAAACCGATGTTTGCTGAATACGGATGGCCCATGTCGATCATTTCTCTCGGGGCGTCGATCAATATATTCATGTACGCCGCGGGTGGCATCGTAAGCGGATGGCTCCTCGACCGCATGGCGCCGAAGTGGATCATGACCTGCGGGGCCGTGATAACGGCGGCGGGGTTTCTCCTGGCGGGGACCATCACGTCACCTTTGGGTCTCTATGTGTCCTACGGCGTTCTCTGCGGCCTGGGTGGGGCGGGCATCGGTCTCGTCGTCTGCAGTTCCTCCGTGGGAAAATGGTTCGTGGATAAGCAGGGGATGGCCATGGGGATCACCACCATGGGAATCGGCTTCGGGACGATGGCCCTCACGCCGCTCGCGGGATTTATTACGAAACACTATGACTGGCGGACGGGATTCTACGTACTCGGAACCCTGATTGTCGTTCTCGGTATTACGCTGGCGCACACGCTCATGCGGAAGAATCATCCCGATGATGTGAGCCTTGCCACGAAAACGGATGCCGCCGGCGTGGATAATGGTTTGCCGTCCAACGGCACCCTATCGACGGCCGCTCTTTTGAAGGATGTTTATTACTGGATCATCGCCGTGTTTTTCGGCGTAGAGGCCGTCGTCTTCATGATGGCCTTTGTGCACCAGGTGGCCTATGCCGTGGACGGAGGCGTGGAAAAGATCACGGCGGCGTCATCGCTGGGCGCCATCGGCATTGCTGGCCTGTGCGGCCGGTTCTTCTTCGGGTGGCTGAGCGACCGCATCGGAAACGCCCGGATCGCCGCCTTCCTCGGCATCCTCATCATGGCGGTGGGTATGTTCATCCTGTCCCTGCCGCCTGACGCGACGATGCTCTTTCTCTATGCTGTCGTGTTCGGGTTCGGTTACGGGTCCTTCGCGCCTTTGATGCCCGTTCTCATCTCCGAGCAGTTCGGGCGTCGTATCCTGGGATCGGCCTACGGGACCATGAACTTCTTTGTCATGGGTATCGGAGGTAGCCTCGGCCCGGTGGCGGGCGGTTTTATCTTCGACCGTTTCGGGTCATATCACTCTGCCTGGCTCTTCTGCGTGATCATCCTCGTGGTGGTATCCTTTTCCATGTTTTTTCTCAAGCCGCCCACGGTCACTGTCTGACCCGTGCCGGACGGCGTGGCGAAGAGCGACTGAAAACGGATACTTTTCCGTTCAATGTTCATAAAATAAACTTATCCTGTTGAACTGTAGAGCGCAAGCCCCCGATACAGCGCGATAATTTATAAGTATTTGATAATTATGTGTATTATCGAGTGCTCAAAATGTGTGCAATGTGAGGGGAACACGAGATTATCGGGCATTTGGCATATCCGTCAACAGGTTTGTCCACAGGTTAGTCAACAATTTTGTGAATACCGTGAAGAGCGTCCGTAATTATTCGTTTTCACGGCAATATGAGTTCATCGATGAGGCCGTTTTCGCACGGGCATGAGAAAAATTGCATAACGGGACGTATTCGATCGCCATCGTCCGTGTTGAATGGAATAAGGTTGCGGCATAAAAAAGGGGGATAGCCGTGTGGCATATCCCCGTCTATATGGTGGGCCGTAGGGGATTTGAACCCCTGGCCAACGGATTAAAAGTCCGCTGCTCTACCGGCCTGAGCTAACGGCCCGTTTCGTACCTGAAGGGGACACTAAGTAGCAGGAAGCCGATTTCATTGTCAAGCATAAAATGACGGGGCATCATACCCCTTTCTTGAGAAAAGACGGGCGGTATGGTACAGCAGGGCGACTGTTATGTAAAAAATATTGAGGTAAGAGGGTTACGGAGACATGACGCGTGATGAGATACTGAAACAGGTTCACGTCAACATGCCCGTTCATATGCTGATCCGGCGCTATCTTCCCCTGGTCGTCTCCGCCGGCATCAATCCGGAAGTCGGGTTCAACGCCGACGATCTGGATGGTTTTACGCGGGACGCCTTCGCGGACGTCGCAGGACGTCTCCGCGACGCCGGTGTCCGGATTACCTTTCACGCGCCTTTTATGGACCTGCGTCCCGGAGCAGTTGATGACCGGATACGGCAGGTTACCATGGACCGTCTCCGGCAGGTATTCAACATGGCCCCTCTCTTTTCCCCGGTCCGCATCGTGTGCCATGCCTCATTCGATGCCCGCTACTACTGCTCTCAGGAAGAGGTATGGCTGGAAAAGAGTCGCCGGACATGGTGTGAATGCCTGTCCTGGGCGCGTGATGTGAAGACCCGGATCGTGCTGGAAAACGTTTATGAAGACAGTCCCGTCATGCTCTCGAAACTCTTGTCTTTACTGCCGGCAGGAGCACCTGTCGGTCTCTGTTTCGACACGGGACACTTCAACGTGTTCTCCCGGGCGCCCCTGGAGGAATGGATCGATGCCGTCGGCTCGTCCATCGAGCATCTCCACCTCCACGACAATGACGGGACCATGGACGCGCATGCCCCCGTGGGTGAGGGGACCTTCCCCTTTGAACATTTCTTCGCGTTACTGGATAAATACGGGATCGCTCCCACCGTCACCCTTGAGCCGCACTCGGAAGAGACCCTGTGGCGCTCGATCGACAATCTGTCGTCCATGAAATGGTTTGACTCTTTCCTGGCACGACGTGGTATGATGACGTAATCCGTATTCTGACGAGGTGATGAGGCGTGGCGCGCTACATTATTCGACGGCTGATTTTGATGGTTCCCCTCATTATCGGGATCACCATCATCTGTTTCACCGTCATCCATCTCGCACCGGGATCGCCGACGGACCTGCAGACGGAAATGAACCCGAAGGTGTCCGTGGAAGCGAAAGAGCGGCTGAGGGCCCTTTACCACCTGGACGAGCCGCTCTATGTCCAGTACTGGCTCTGGGTAAAGAAACTTGCCGTTCTCGACCTCGGTGAATCGTTCTCGCCCGATCACCGGCCCGTCATCGACAAAATCGTGGAGAGACTGCCCATTACCATTACGCTGAACGTCCTGTCCATGATCCTCATCATCATGGTGGCCATCCCTTTGGGCGTGATGTCCGCCGTGAAACAGAACACCCTTTTCGACCGCATCACCGGGGTGTTCGTCTTTATCGGATTTGCCATCCCCACGTTCTGGCTTGCCCTCCTTCTGATGATCTTTTTCGGGATTCACCTCGCCTGGCTGCCCATATCGGGACTGCGGTCGCTCAATTACGAGTATCTGCCGCCGGGACTTGCCCTGTGGGACCTGGTGAAACATCTTATCCTACCCGTGCTCATCTCTGCATTCGGCGGGCTGGCCGGGTTTTCCCGGTACATGCGATCGAACATGCTCGAGGTGATCCGGCAGGACTATATCACCACGGCCCGGGCGAAGGGCTTGAGCGAGCGGGTGGTCATCTTCAAGCACGCCCTGAGAAACGCCCTCCTGCCTGTCATCACCATCCTGGGTCTGTCGCTTCCCGCCCTCATCGGGGGGAGCGTCATCTTCGAAACCATCTTCGCCATCCCGGGCATGGGGCAGTTGTTCTACATGGCGGTCATGTCACGTGATTATCCCGTGGTCATGGGTATCCTCTTCATCGGTGCCCTCCTGACGCTTCTGGGAAACCTGATCGCCGACGTGTCCTACGCCGTCGCCGATCCGCGCATCCGCGTGGGGTGATGAAGCACGAACGAATGGACGGAGACGAAGGATAAGACATGGGATTCGACTTCTGGGAACGATTCAGGCGAAACAAGATGGCCCTTGCCGGCGGTATTGTCGTCATCGTGCTGTTTATCGTGTCTTTCCTCGCTCCCTGGATTGCACCCTATGATCCCGGCGCCATTGATCTCACGGAGGTTCTCCTGGCACCGTCCGTCGATCATCTGCTGGGAACCGACCAGTTGGGGCGCGACGTTCTGAGCCGCATGATCTGGGGGGCGCGCATTTCCCTGAAGGTGGGGTTCGTGGCCACGGGCATCGCTATTGCCATCGGCACGATTCTCGGCGCGCTGGCGGGTTATTACGGGCGCTGGGTGGACGGCGTGATCATGCGTTTCGTCGATATCATGCTCTGTTTCCCGTCGTTCTTCCTCATCCTTGCCGTCATCGCCATCCTGGAGCCGTCCATCTGGAACATTATGGTCGTCATCGGTCTGACAAGCTGGATGGGGGTGACGCGGCTCGTCCGCGCGGACTTCATATCACTCAAGGAGCGCGATTTCGTCCAGTCGGCCCGGGTCATCGGCGTGAGCGATTTCCGCATCATCTTCCGTCACATCCTGCCCAACGCCATGGCATCCGTCCTCGTGGCGGCGACTCTGGGTGTGGCAGGTGCCATCCTCACGGAGTCCGCCCTGAGTTTTCTCGGGATCGGCGTTCAGCCGCCCACGCCGAGTTGGGGCAATATACTCACGGCGGGAAAGGACAATATCGATATCGCCTGGTGGCTGTCCCTCTATCCGGGCCTGGCCATCCTGGTGACCGTTCTGGGATACAATCTGCTGGGAGAAGGCATCCGCGATTCCCTCGACCCCCGGCTGAGAGACTGACAAGGAGAATTCATGCTTATCGATACGCACACACACCTGGAGATGAACGACTACGACGACGACCGTGACGCCGTCATTCAGCGCGCCCGTGACAACGGTGTCTATCACATGATCGCCGTGGGCATCAACCTTGCGGACAGCGAGAGGGCCTGCGCCATAGCCCGACAGTACGATGCCGTGTCCGCGGCGGTGGGTATTCATCCCCATGACGCGGAGGAGATCGACGATACCACCTATGACGCGATGCGCCGTCTCGCCGGTGAGGACGGCGTCGTCGCCTACGGTGAAATCGGCCTCGATTTCTTCAAGAACTATTCACCGCGGCCGGTGCAGATACGCCGCTTCGGGGAACAGCTCGAACTGGCCCATGAACTGGGAATGCCCGTGATTATTCACGACCGCGACGCGCACCGGGAAACGCGGGAGATGCTCGCGCCATGGCGGGGACGGCTTCGGGGCGTGATTCATTGCTTTTCCGGCGACTACGACTTGGCCCGGACACTGATCGATTACGGCTTTCTCATTTCCTTTACGGGGACGGTGACCTTTGCGAAGGCGTCGGAGACGCGCGATATCGTCCGCCGCCTGCCGCTGGCGTCAATCATGGTGGAGACGGACGCCCCCTTTCTCACGCCCGTGCCCAGACGGGGCAAGCGGAACGAACCGGCCTATGTCGTCCACGTGGCCCGAAAGATCGCCGAAATTCACGCCTGTTCGGAGGACGAGGTGGCTGCGGTGACGACGGAGAATGCCGTATCTGTTTTCGGCGTACCGGGGCCTCCGGCAACCCGGTGATTGGTATATAACTGTAAAAAAATGACTTGATTATTCGCGGTAATTGGAGTACGAATTTTCTCACAACCAGAGAATACCGAGACAGGGGTGCCGATAAGGCTGAGAGTATACCCTTTGAACCTGATCTGGGTAATGCCAGCGGAGGGAGCTTGATTTATAGAAGGCATGCCCAAGTCAGGGTGTGCTTTTTTTTTAACGCGGCGCCCCCGGGAGAACACGACGTGGCAAAACATGTCTGTATCATATCGGGCGGTATGATTGATAGCTCGTCCTTTCTGAAGAAATCGCTGAGCGATATTCCCGATGCCATCGTCGTCTGCGCCGACGGTGGTGCGCGGCACTGCGCCGCCGCGGGCATTGTGCCCGCCGTCATCGTGGGCGACATGGACTCCGCCGATCCGGCGACGGTGGACGCGTTCGTGAAACAGGGAAGCGTCCTCAGGCGGTATTCGCCGGACAAGGACGAGACGGATACGGAACTGGCCCTGGAACACGCCTTTTCCCTGGCACCGGATTCAATCACCATCTTCGGCGCTCTGGGAGGGCGGATCGATCACACCGTGGCGAACGTGTCACTCCTCGCGGCGGCGGCGAAGCGGGGAATCGACGCCCGCATCCGGGACAAGTCGTGCGAGGCCTTCGTTCTCACCGGGACCGGTAAGATACGAGGTACCGTGGGGGAAACGGTATCCCTCCTGCCCTTGTCGGAGCGCGTGACGGGCATTACATTGACAGGGTTTCGTTATCCCCTGGAGAACGCCGTTATGACGCTCGGCACGCCCATTGGTATCAGCAACCGCCTGGTCCAGCCCGTGGCACGCATCGCGATTGAATCGGGATATCTTCTCGTCATTCGATCCTTCGACGCCGCCTGACTGCGGAGGGACGTGTTCTTTTTCAAAGGAGAAGTGAAATGCAGGAAAACAGACAGACCATTCCGCGTGTCCTCACCATCGCCGGCTCGGACTCGGGCGGCGGCGCGGGGATTCAGGCGGACCTGAAAACGATTACCGCCCTCGGCGGGTTCGGCATGAGCGTCATCACGGCGCTCACGGCGCAGAACACCCTGGGCGTGACGGGGATTCACGAGGTGCCCATTGATTTCGTGAAGGCTCAGTTCGACGCCGTGGCGTCGGATATCGGCGTCGACGCGGCGAAGACGGGGATGCTCTCGAATTCCGACATCATGCGGACTGTGGCGTCCCTGGTCCGTCAGTACGGGATCGAGAAGCTCGTCGTCGATCCCGTCATGGTTGCCAAGGGCGGCGCGAAGCTCATCAGGGACGAGGCGAAGGAAACACTCGTGGCGGAACTTCTGCCCCTCGCCTACGTGGTGACGCCCAATGTTCCCGAGGCGGAGGAACTTTCCGGTATCGCCGTTGAATCCGTCGACGACATGAAACGAGCGGCGGAAATCATCCACCGAGCCGGCGCGAAACATGTCTACCTCAAGGGCGGCCACATGACGGGTGACGCCGTGGACATCCTTTTTGACGGCAAAACGGTGCGTACCTTCTCGGCGCCCCGTTTCGAGACAACGGATACACACGGCACGGGATGCACCCTCTCCGCGGCCATCGCCACGGGACTTGCCCAGGGCATGACGGTGGAAGAAGCCGTCTCGCGCGCCAAAGAATACATCACCACGGCCATCCGCCACTCTTTGCGGATCGGCGGCGGGCACGGGCCGACGAACCACATGGCCTACGTCAGGGAAAAAAGGGGCCGTGTCACTGATGTTTAAGCAGAAGAAATAATCATGCTGGCCGTTACGAATCTGTCAAAATCATTCGGCGATTTGACCGTATTCCGGGACCTGTCCTTTACCATCCCCCGAGGGGGGTTCGCCGCCCTGGTGGGGCCGTCGGGCTGCGGCAAGAGTACCCTTTTCGACGTTTTGACGGGGGTGGTCCCGAAGGACGCGGGAACCATTGCGTGGCTGGGCGAGACAATGCCCGACCTGGGACGGACGGCCGCCTACATGCAGCAGAAGGACCTGCTCCTGCCGTGGCTCACGCTCGTGGAAAACGCCGTTTTGCCCGTACGTATCAGCGGGAAGAACGGTCACAACGCGCGGGACAAGGTGCGCTTTCTCTTCCGGCGCCTGGGGCTTCAGGGTTTTGAGGACTACCCACCCCGCAAGGTTTCGGGCGGCATGCGCCAGCGCTGCGCCCTCGTACGGACGCTCATGTTCGACCATGAGCTGGCCCTCATGGACGAGCCCCTGTCCGCGCTGGACGCCCTGACGCGGCGGAGCCTCCAGTCACTGCTTCTGCTTCTGCAGAGTGAATTTCAGAAGACCATCCTCATGATCACGCATGACGTGGAAGAAGCGCTTCTCCTTGCCGACGAGGTGTTCGTCCTGACACCGTTCCCCATGCGCATTCATGAACGATTCAGCCTCACCACGAAAAAGCCGCGGAAGGCGAGCGATACGGAACTGATGGAACTGAAAGAACACATCGTCGGCATGCTGGCGGGAGAGGTGGACCATGCGGTGGCCTGAGATCATAGCGGTGCTCATCGTCCTGGCGATTGTCGGTATCTGGGAGTACTCCTGTCGCGTCTTGTCCGTGCCCGATTTCATCCTGCCCGCGCCCAGCCAGGTGGTGACGACGGCCATCCGTGAGGCACCGCTCCTGGTATCCCACGCGGGCGTGACGGCGCTGGAGATATTCCTGGGCATCCTCTTGTCCCTTCTCGTGGCCGTGCCGCTCGCCACGGTGATGTTCGCCCACCCGTCTATCGAACAGGCCCTGTCGCCCTTTCTCGTCATATCCCAGGCGATCCCCGTTTTCGCGCTGGCACCGCTCCTCGTTGTCTGGTTGGGGTACGGCATCGCCAGCAAGGTGCTCATGGCGGCGATCATCATCTTTTTCCCCATCACGGTGAGCCTCCTGGAGGGATACAAGAATTGCGACCGCGATTACATGACACTCTTCCGGCTCATGGGTGCCGGTTTCTGGCAGAGGATGCGCCTCCTGCACTGGCCCTGGGCGCTGCCCTTCTTCTTCGCGGGTCTCAAGGTGGGGGTAACGGTGGCCACCATCGGCGCCGTCATCGGCGAGTGGGTGGGTGCCCAAAAGGGGCTGGGGTACATGATGATCCAGGCGAACGCGCGGCTCCGCGTGGACATGGTCTTCGCCGCCATACTCTGGCTGTCCATGATGGGACTCCTTATGTGGTGTGCCGTGGGCCACCTGGAGAGACGTGTCGTTGATTGGAAAGAGAGATAATATCCTGAATAAGGGGGAGAAAATATCATGAAAAAAGTAATTAAAAGAGGAATTTTCATACTGGTCGTTGCCGCGGCGATATGCGTTGCCGGGCCGGTTCTTGCGAAGGAAAAGGTAACACTCATGCTCGACTGGTTTCCCAATATCGATCATCTGCCGATATACGTGGCACAGCAGGCGGGATATTTTGACGAGGCGGGGCTCGATGTCCGCATCCTGAGTCCCTCGGAGACGACGGACGCCCTGAAGCTCGCCGCCGCCAACAAGGTGGATATCGCCGTTTCCTACGCGCCGCAGTCCATCATGGGCGCCGCGGAGGGACTCCGTATCCGCGTCATCGGGCGGCTCGTGGAGCATCCCCTGAGCGTGCTGCTCTTCCTGGAGGGGAAGGGAATTGATAAGCCGGCGGACATGGAACAAAAGAACATCGGCTACACCGTACCCGGCATGATGGATATCCTCCTCGATGCATTCGCGAAGCTGAACGGCATCGAGGAATATCAGCCCATCAACGTAGGGTTTTCCATCGTGCAGTCCCTGGTGTCGGGCAAGGTGGACGCCATCATGGGGCCCTACAAGAACTACGAAACGGTGGAGCTTGCAGAGAAGGGATACCGGGCGGCCTATTTCGAGCTGGGCGAATGGGGCATCCCCGATTACGACGAACTGGTCTTCATCAGCGGTGAACAGGCGGTGGAAAAACGGGGACCCGTTCTGAAGGCATTTGTTTCCGCCGTTGCCCGGGGCATCGAAAGGACACGGGAGAATCATCAGGCCGCGCTGGAAATGTATTTCGCCGCTGTACCGGAAGCGCCGCGGGACATGGAGACGAAGGCATTCCGCATCACACTGCCTCTCTACGCGGGCAACCAGGCCCTCGACGTATCGCGCTGGCAGACCTTCGCTGATTTCGCGGATAAATACGGTCTGATAGAACGACCCGTCATTGTCGACGGGATGCTCGTGAACTGGCACTGAAGATAAAATATGCTGAAATGTAAAGGAAATATCATGACACAGATTGAACAGGCACGAAAAGGCATTATTACCGAAGAGATGAAACTCTGCGCCGAACGCGACGGCGTGGACGCGGAATTTGTCCGCGCGGGCGTTGCGGAGGGGACCATCGTCGTTGTCCGCAACAGGAAACACAGGGACGTGTTGCCGCTGGCCATCGGACGGGGACTGACGACGAAGGTGAACGCCAATATCGGGACCTCGAAGGATCGTGACGACATTAAACGTGAAATCGAGAAGCTGTCCGTGGCGGAGGAGGCGGGTGCCGACGCCGTCATGGATCTGTCCACGGGCGGTGATGTGGGTGAAAGGCGCCGGGCCATCGTCAGGGCGTCACATATCGTCGTGGGAACCGTTCCCATCTACCAGGCGGCGACGAAGGCCCTGAATGACCGGAAGGCCATTGTCGAGATGACAGACGACGAGTTTTTTGACGTCATCGAGGAAAACGGTGAGGACGGCGTCGATTTTGTGACCGTGCACTGCGGCGTCACGCAGAGAAGCGTGGCAGCGGTGGAAGCGGAAGGACGCCTCTTAGGTGTCGTCAGCCGGGGCGGCTCCATCATCGCGCGGTGGATGTATTTCAATGAGCGTGATAATCCTCTCTACCGGGACTATGACCGGCTCCTGAAAATCGCACGGGCCTATGACATGACCTTGAGCCTCGGTGACGGTCTGCGGCCGGGCTGTATCGCCGATGCCACGGACCGGGGACAGGTGCAGGAGCTGATCCTCCTCGGCGAACTGGCGAAGAGGGCCCGTGACGCCGGTGTTCAGGTAATGATCGAGGGACCGGGACACGTGCCGCTGGGAAACATCACGGCGAACATCCAGATGCAGAAACGGCTCTGTAACGGCGCGCCCTTTTACGTCCTCGGACCCATCCCCACGGATATCGCCCCCGGATACGACCACATCACCGCCGCCATCGGCGGGGCCGTTGCGGGCGCGGCAGGCGCCGATTTTCTCTGTTACGTGACGCCCGCCGAACACCTGAAGCTGCCCGGTGTCGACGATGTGCGGGACGGGGTGATCGCCTCGAAGATCGCGGCCCATATTGCGGATATCGAGAAGGGGGTACCCGGCGCCGTGGATCGGGATCATCGCATGGCGCGGTGCCGCAACGGCTTCGACTGGGACGGCCAGGTTGCCATGGCCATCGATCCCGTAAAGGCGGACCGCTTTCTGGAACGGAGCGACAGCGCCCGGAATGAGGGATGTACCATGTGCGGCGAGTTCTGCGCCATCCGCCTCGGACGGAGGGAAGAAAACGCCGTGCGGCAAAATACGGAGGCGCAGGTTTAAGGACACACGACATGTGATACCGACATAAAAGGTCGCGTGATGCGGAACGCGATGCGGCGGTGAATGACAACGGACATACCATCATTTGTGAATAAACAAAGGAGAAGGATCGTGAAAGTTACGGCACAGGAGATATGGCGGTCGGTGTCCACCATCAGGGAACAGGCACCGCTTGTTCACAACATTACCAACTACGTGGTCATGAATACGACGGCGAACGCCCTTCTGGCGCTCGGGGCCTCTCCCGTGATGGCCCATGCCGTGGATGAAGTGGAAGATATGGTGGATATCGCCTCCGCGCTGGTTATCAATATCGGGACATTGAGCCGGGACTGGGTCGTCGCCATGCACCGGGCGGCGAAGCGGGCAGGGGAGCGCGGCATCCCCGTCATCCTGGACCCAGTGGGAGCGGGTGCCACGCGGTACCGGACGGAAACGAGCCACGAATTACTGGCGGCCTGTCCACCGGCGATCCTGCGGGGCAACGCCTCCGAGATCATGGCGGTAGCCCGTGAAGAGGGGACGACGAAAGGCGTTGACAGCACAAATTCGTCCCAGACAGCCGTGAGAGCCGCGGAAAAGATTGCCCGTGAATACAAAAGTGTCGTTTGCATCAGCGGCGCGGAAGATTATATAATCAGCGACACCGACACGGCGGTGGTGAAAAACGGTCATGCCATGATGACGCGGGTAACCGGGTTGGGGTGTACCGCGTCGGCTCTGTGCGGGGCCTTCGCCGCGGTGAACAGTGATTATGTGTGCGCCGCCGCCGAGGCGATGGCGGTGATGGGCATCGCCGGAGAGATGGCGGTGAGAGAGGCGACGGGACCGGCGAGTCTGCAGACGCTGTTTCTCGACGCCCTGTATAACCTTTCGGAGGAAGATATCGCCCATTACTTTATCGGGGAATAGGAGGAGCGATGAAGGGTCTGTATTTGGTGACGGATAGCGCCCTGTGTGAAAAACGCAAGACGCCACTCGAAGAGGTGGTCCTGCAGGCCGTCCAGGGAGGGGCGTCATACGTGCAGGTGCGCGAGAAAGACATGTCGACACGGGCCTTCATGGACGAAGCAAAAGTCCTGAAAGACATGCTGGACCGCTTCGGTGTGCCGCTCATCGTCAACGATCGGGTCGATATAGCCCTTGCCGTCGGCGCCGACGGCGTCCATTTGGGACAGAGCGATATGCCCTACAACGTTGCGCGGGGTATCATGGGACCGGAGGCGATCATCGGGGTTTCCGTGGAAACGTGGGATGACGTGGAGAAGGTGGAAAAACTCGACTGCGACTATGTCGGCATCAGTCCCGTCTTTTCGACGCCCACGAAGACGGATACGAAAGACGAGTGGGGTATCGACGGCGTCACGAAGATCCGGGCGTTCTCACGACACAAACTCGTGGCCATCGGCGGCATCAATGAAACAAACGCCTGGGACGTCGTCCGGGCGGGAGCCGACTGTATCGCCGTCGTATCGGCCATCTGCTCCGCCGAGGACCCCTTTACGGCGTCGAAAAATCTCGTCGACATCTATCGCGCCGCGCAGGTGAGAAAGAAAAAATAAGATCTGTGCCGGCATCCCGGACACCCGCGTGACAGGGAAGGAGACAATGAAACCCGAAACGCTCATCATATTCGATTATTCGGGGACGCTCAGCATCGAGGCGGTGCGCTTCGCCGATGAGGAACCTCTCGTGGAGACACTGCGGGAGACGGGACTGGACGCTCTCGGCATCGCCACTGCGGATATCTTCTGGCGGGACATCGTGAATCCCACGTGGGCGGAGGGGAGCCTGACGTCCGTCGGGTACGCCTCCCTCATGGCGCGGCGTATCCGGGAGGTCTTCGATCCCACAGTTTCGCAGAAGACGATAGCAGACCGCACCCGAGACTTCGTCCAACGGTATTTTGCCTCGTCCGTCGTCGACAGGCGCTGGTGCCCCCTCATAACAGACCTGTTGGGAGACCCGGCCGTTTCTGTCGTCGTCGCCACGGATCACTACGCCGAGGCGACGGACGCCGTCTGCCGCCACCTGGCCGCCTGCGGGGTCGCGGGACGGGCCGCCGCAAAGAGTGAAACCCCTGTAGACGGACAGTCCATCGTTGTGGCCAACTCTGCCGATATGGGATCGTATAAGTCGCAGCACGTCTTCTGGGAGACCATCCGGACATGGTATCCCCTGGACGAGGTTTGCCGGATTATCGCTGTGGACGATTTCGGTTTTAATGAAAGCATGGGCGACGCCTATGCCGCCGCGGAAAAAGTCGCGACCCGCACGGTGGAGACAGCAACGGTGCTCACGGACGTCTTCGGGTGTCTCGTCGACGTTGTTCCCTTTGTCGCCATGGCGTATGACGGGGTCGCACCGAAGGAACAATTGCCCTCGGTGGAGGATGTGATCGCACAGGTGCGCGGCCTCTGGGACGGATCGTATGAATCTCGTCATTGTGTATGAAGATGAACATATCCTCGCCGTGTCGAAACCCGTGGGACGCATCGTCATACCGGGACGGAACGGTGAAGAAGAATCAGTCGTCGAAGAGCTGTCACGCCTCTGTGGACACAAGCTATATATCGTCCATCGTATCGACCGGGAGGCCAGCGGGCTTGTCCTCTTTGCCCGTGACGCGGACACCCATCGTCTGCTCTCACGTCAGTTTGAAACCCATCACGTGACAAAGAACTACGATGTCGTGGTGAATGGGCAAACGGCGGGAAACGGTGTCATCGATAAGCCGATACGCCAGTTCGGCTCCGGCCGGATGGGAGTGGACACGCGGGGAAAGAGCGCGGTGACGCAATACCGGGTGACGGAGTTCCTTCCCGAGGCGACATTCCTTGATGTGAACATCGTTACGGGACGGCGGCATCAGATCCGCGTGCACTTCTATTCCCTCGGTCATCCCGTCATGGGCGAGACGCGTTACGGCAACGAGTTCCCCGTGGGCGGCGTGCCACGCCTTTTGCTTCACGCGCGGGAGATTGTCTGTGACGCGCCGGGGAAGCCGGGTCTTGTGATGCATGTCCCGCCACCGGACGATTTTACGGCAGCGGTGGACGCGATCCGCCGTTCCGGCGACGCCAGGGACATATCACCGACGGTGACGGCCTGATCATCTGCGCCGTGAAAAAATACAATGGATACCATCAATGGAATGAGAAGACAGGGACGACCATGATACGACACGAATCCGCTGATCCACTCCTCATGCCCGAGGAGACGGTTCAATTTCAAGGCACCATGCACTGGGTCGCCTACGCGGGCACCTTCCTCTGGCTCATTTTCGGGACGGCCATCGCCCGCCGTGGTGAGACGTATTTCACCGTGGGAGGGATGTTTCTCCTCATCGGCATCACCATGGGAATTCTCACCTTTCTCAAGGTGAGGAAAGCCCTGTACCTGATAACGGACAAGCGGGTGCTGATACGTACCGGCGTCATCTACCAGTTCTCCTTCGCCCTGACCTTCGATGAGATCAGCGACGTGCAGGTGGAGCAGGGCAGTCTGGGCATGTGGTTTGACTACGGCTCTCTCGTCATCACCGGCACGAAGGGAACGCGGGACGTTTTCCACCGGGTAGCGTCGCCGGAGACGGTACGGAGGGAAATCAAAAAGCGCCTGTCATCAGGGGGGAAATAGGGGACGTCCAGGGGAAATAGGGGACGTCCATAAATATATAAATTGACTAAATTTGGCGTTGTCCGGAGATAAGCATGCCACGACAAGCTCGCATAGATGCCCCAGGAGCGTTGCACCATGTGATTGTGCGCGGTATTGAGCGCAAAGACATATTTGTAGATGATGTCGACAAGTCTGATTTTTTACGGCGCTTTCAGAATATCTTACAGGCCACATCCACCCCATGTTATGCGTGGGCCCTGATGACAAATCATGTGCATCTTTTGCTTCGCACGGGTCTGGAGCCGCTGTCTACGCTGATGCACCGTTTGCTTACCGGATATGCCGTCACGTTTAACCGTCGTCATGACCGCCATGGTCAGCTTTTTCAAAATCGGTACAAATCCATCCTGTGCCAAGACGATGTCTACCTGATGGAGTTGACACGCTATATCCATTTAAACCCATTGAGAGTGGGCTTGGTGGCTCATCTCAAAGAGCTGGATACCTATCGCTATACCGGCCATGCCGTGTTGATGGGTAATCAGAATGTTTCCTGGCAAGACACCGACGACGTATTAGGACTATTTGCAGGTACAAAAGACGCTGCACGGAGAAAATACCGGGCTTTTGTTGAAAAGGGAATTGAACTCGGACACCGTCCTGAACTGGTAGGAGGCGGTTTGGTGCGTAGCCTGGACGGGTGGAAACAGGTAAAAAAGATGCGCAAGGGCCAGGATCAGCATCGCTTGAAAGGTGATGAACGCATACTTGGGGACAGCGCGTTTGTTTCGGATGTTCTGTCGCGCTGCGATGAAAAATTCGATCGCAGTTATCAATTGTCTGTTAAAGGAGTGGATGTCACAACATTGTCACGTTATGTTGCCGGGCTTTTTGATCTTGCCGATGAGCGGATATTAAGCGCAGGTCGATACCCGCTCGTTGTCAAAGCCCGCAGTGTGCTGTGTTATTGGGCGGTGCGCGAACTGGGTGTGACAGCCACAGACCTTGCAAAACGGATAGGAATGACACAACCGGCCATAAGCATTTCTGTTCGTCGCGGTGAGACAATTGTGAGAGACAATGATTTGAGTTTGCAGCCGCTCCTTGAGTAAGTTATATATTTATGGACGTCCCCATTCTGTGTGGACGTCCCCATTCTGTGGTGAGGCATGCGATTCGAGAACGTTCACGTGGAATGCATGAGTGGGTACCGGGCGAACGAGCGGCCTGTCGCCGTTACGTGGCGGGGGCGGCGGTATGAGATTGTCGCCGTGACGGACCGGTGGTACGAAGGAAGCGTCCGGGCGAAGGAACCGATTCTCGATTATTTCAAGGTGACGACGACGGACGGCGATGAATTCACCCTGAGATATAACCGGACCTTTGACGGATGGGGGATCCGCGTCCCCGCCGGTACAGCTCCATAGAATCACCCTTCAGGGCGCGGGAAAAACCACACTATACCGGATGACCGCACACCGATGATCCCCCCGTTCAATTCACCACTTGCCGTGGAACGCATTTTCCACTATTATTCTGGGCATGTAAATGGGAGTGCCTATGCGTATTCTTCTCATCGAGGACGACGTGAAGATCGCGTCGTTTATCATCAAAGGATTCAAGGCCCAGGGGTATGCCGTGGATCATGCTGCTGACGGCGAAGAGGGCCTGTACCTGGCCGTGACGGAACCCTATGATGCCGCCATTGTCGATCTCATGCTGCCCCGCCTCGACGGCATGACGGTGATCGAGCGTATGCGCGAGGCACGGGTGACGACACCCGTGATCATCCTCAGCGCCAAGAGCGCCGTCGAAGACCGGGTTGCCGGGCTGCAAAAGGGAAGCGACGATTATCTCGCGAAACCCTTTGCCTTCTCCGAGCTTCTCGCCCGCGTCCAGGCGTTGATCCGGCGGGCGAGCGGCACGGGTGAGGCCACCCGTCTCCAGGCGGCCGACCTCTCCCTGGACCTCATCACACGGGAGGTGGTCAGGGCGGGAGAGAAAATCGAGCTGCAGCCCCTGGAATTTTCGCTTCTCGAATATTTGATGCGCAATGCCGGCCGTGTCGTGTCGAAGACGATGATTATGGAACATGTCTGGGACTATAATTTCGATCCCATGACAAATGTGGTGGAGGCGCGGATCAGTCGTCTGCGAGACAAGATCGACAGGCCCTTTCACGAGAAACTGATTCACACGGTGCGCGGAGTCGGGTATGTTCTCAAAACGACTGAATGATATCGTTCACAGCCTTGCCTTCCGCCTGACGCTCTGGTACGCGCTCATATTTGCCGTTACAGCGCTCTTCGCCTTTACTTTCTTCTATTTTCTCATCACAACCGTCATCGAACGGGAGACGGACCAGGACCTTCTCAATCAGATGCGTAAATTCTCCTCCCTCCTCGCCGTGGAAGGCATCGACTCGGTGCGGCGCGTGGCCATTGTCGAATCGCAGGCGGGAGGGGAGAGAAAGATATTCTTCCGTGTCCTGTCCCGGAGCGGAGAGACATTCCTTTCGTCGAACATGTCCTACTGGCAGGATATCGACGTGGACAGAGAGGCGATCGCCCGTCTCGCGAAGAAGGGCGAGCCGGTCTTTGTGACGCAACCGCTGCCACGGAGGAAACATGCCGTGCGCATACTCTACGGTATGATCGGCGCGGGCGTTGTGCTCCAGGTGGGCCGGTCACTGGAAGAATACGGGCGGTTCATCCTCCTTTTTAAGCGGGTCTTCGTCGGCAGCATGACAATTCTCATCATCAGTGCCGCCCTCATAGGATGGTTCATGGCCCGCGGCGCCCTGTCCGGCGTGGAGACGGTGACGAGAACGGCCAAGGCCATATCCAGCCAGGACGCCTTGGCCATGCGGGTGCCCGTCAAGTCACGGAATGACGAGATCGACGAACTGGCGCAGACCTTCAACGCGATGCTCGAGAGGATCGAACAGCTCGTCACGGGCATCAAGGACATGAGCGATAACGTTGCCCATGACCTCAGAAGTCCCCTGACACGGATTCGGGGGATCGCCGAGGTGACACTGTCGTCGAATCCTACGGGTGAAGAGTATGAACACATGGCGGCGAGCATCGTCGAAGAGTGTGACAGATTGCTTGCCATGATCAATGCCACACTGATGATCTCGCGGCTCGAAACGGGTGTGGAAATGATCGACGGAACGGACATGGACCTCTCCGCCGTGGTGCGTGGGGCTTGCGAACTCTTTCACCCCGCTGCCGAAGACAAGGGCGTTGATCTTTCCTGGCAGCTCCCGGATACGTTTGCCTACAACGGCGATGTCGGACAGATTCAGCGGATGATCTCGAATATAATCGATAATGCCGTCAAGTACACGCCGCCGGGAGGCAGTGTCTCCGTGTCCCTCCACGATGAGGACGCCGATGCGGTCTTGCTCTCGGTGACGGATACGGGTGTGGGCATTGACTGCGACGACCTGTCGCGGATATTCGAACGGTTTTACCGATGCGACCGCAGCCGGTCGGAATCAGGCGCCGGGCTCGGTCTCAGCCTGGCGCGGACTATCGCCCGCGCCCACGGCGGTGATATTACCGTTTTCAGCACGCCTGAATCGGGCAGTACCTTTACAGTGACCCTTGCCCGGAGAAACATTACCACATTGTAATCTTCCCGTCACGTTCCCGTCATCTTCAGTCGTTAGTGTATCATCGTAAACGATTCGGACTTCATATGGGTCTATGGACGAGGAGGTAGTAACAATGAAAACAGGACGAAGAATAACAGTACTCGTCACCGTGATAGTTATGATTTTCGGTATGGCGGTGACGGTGCCCGCCGTGGAAAGTGCCGGGGCCGCATCCCACACCCTCATGGTGCCGGCGAATTTCAGTGATTTGGCTAAGACAGTGCGGGACGGCGTGGTCAATATCCGCGTGGAAAAGGCAGTGCCGCGCGGCGGAGACGTATCAGAGTATTTTCGGCAGAATCCCTTCGGCGGCCGCAATCCATTCGAGGACTTTTTCGGACCTTTCAACCGTGACGACAACCGGCCCGCACCGAAGCAGCGTGGCCTCGGCTCGGGATTTGTCATCGATGATGCCGGGTATATCGTGACGAACAACCATGTCGTCGGCGGGGTGGACGAAATCACGGTTACTCTCAGCAACCATGAGGAGTACAAGGCCGAACTGATCGGTGCCGACGAAAAAACCGATCTGGCCCTGATCCGTATCAAGGGTGTCGATCATCTCAAGCCGCTTGACCTCGGTGATTCCGACGAACTGTCCGTCGGCGAGTGGGTCGTGGCCATCGGCAGTCCCTTCGGCCTGGAACAGACGGTTACGGCGGGTATCGTCAGCGCCAAGGGGCGCGTCATCGGTGCGGGGCCCTATGATGACTTCATTCAGACGGATGCGTCCATCAACCCGGGAAACAGCGGCGGTCCGCTCATCGACATGGACGGCAAGGTCATCGGTATCAACACGGCCATCGTCGCCGGCGGTCAGGGCATCGGCTTTGCCATACCCATTAATCTTGCCCGGAATATCGTGGATCAGTTGAAAAACAACGGCGAAGTCACCCGGGCGTGGCTGGGCGTGGGTATACAGGACGTGACCGACGAACTGGCCGACTATTACGGCTTGAAAGATAAAAAGGGCGTCCTGGTGACGGAGATCTTTGCGGGGAGTCCCGCGGAAAAGGGTGACATCCAGGTCGAGGATGTGATCGTCGCCGTTAACGGAAAGTCCGTAGCCACAGGCCGCGAACTGGCCACCACCATTGCGAATACCCCCGTCGGGAAGCGTATCGACGTAACCGTTCATCGAGACGGTCGCGAGAAAACGATATCCGTGACCGTGGCAAAGCAACTGGATCAGACGACGCGCGCTGGGCGCAGGACCGATATGACTGAGGAACTGGGTGTGACACTTGAACGACTGACCCCCGAAACGGCCCAACGGTTCGGTTATAACCGATCCGAGGAAGGCGTTGTAATCGTCGACGTGAAAGGTGGAAGTACGGCGGAACGGTCCGGTCTTCGCCCAGGGGATATCATTAAGGGTATCAATAACGACCGTGTCGAGTCAGTGGATGACGTACTGTCGACATTTACAAAAGCGAACAAAGGAGACACGCTCCGTTTCCTGATCAAACGGGGCAGGGCGGGTTTCTTTGTCATAGAGGTTGAAAAATAGAGTCCTCCTAGCGGTTACATCACTTCACCCGAAAGAGTCCCGGGGGTTTTCCCCCGGGACTCTTTCATTCTAACCGTGACGCTGTCGTTCCCGACGCGCGATGAAAGGAAATCTATTCCTGTGACGGTGACGACGCGGCAATGGCCGTCATGTCCTTGAGGCGGAGGGCCGTTGTTTTCAGGATTCTCCTGAAGTCACCCGACAGCTTGTTCAGCTCCTTGTCGAGATAGGTGCGGTCTATGACACCGACAACGACTGTTCCCGCGGCCTGTGCCCTGTAAATGCGCGGAATATCGGCGATATAACTGACTTCCCCGAAAATATCACCGGGGTGCAAACGGGTAACGATGATATGGCGATCACCGCTCTTCTTCGTGATGAGGACGGTCCCTTCGATGATTTCGTAGATCCAGTCGCCGTGATTCCCCTCATCGTATATAATCTGTCCGTCTTCGAACGTTTCTTCCGATGCTATCACAAACATGGCACTATCCTTTGTCTTGAACTGGTGATTCCGTCTGCTGTTCCGGAAACATTGGTAATAATTCTAGTGAAATTGAGACACTGTGTCAACGGATTAAACGGACGGGCATGAAATTTGCTATTTCATAAAAACATGTTGTTGTCTGAACAGGGGGTGAGGACGCCGCAAAACCGGCTAATGCGAGGCACAGCAGGCAAAAGTATGACAGAAGGCATAACGGCGACCGGCATGAGAGTGTCAAAATATCGACGATCAACGCATTCGGTGCGTCAATACGGCGTGTGCGGCACTATCGTAATACCAATCCGAACGTATCGTCGGTCCGCGAGACAATGAGGGAACGACTATGGCTGTAAATCGTGTGGCGGGTGCGCCGCGGGTTATCGCGGTGGGAGGGTCAAAAGGTGGCATCGGAAAGAGCATGATTGCCATCAACAGTGCCATCCGACTGGCCGAGGACGGTAAGAAGGTCGTGTTGATAGACCTTGATCTCGGGGGTGCGAGTATTCATCTCTATCTGGGCATCACCGCTCTTAAAAAGGGTGTCAACGACTACGTGACGAGTCGTGTCGCCACGCTGGAGGAGTTGATGGTGGCAACGAAATACGGCCCCTTTTTCATCGGCGGTGACAGTTCACGCCTGGGCTCGAACAATATCGATTATGTGAGAAAAATGAAACTGCTCCAGGCCGTCAGAGGCCTGGATGCGGATTATGTGGTCATGGACCTGGGGGGCGAGGCGACGTACAACATCCTCGATTTCTTTTTAAGCGCCGACGACAGTATTGTGGTGACCACCTGTGATCCCGCGTCCTACCTGAATGCGTACAACTTCATCAAGGTGGCCCTCTATCGCCGGTTGAAGCGGATGTTCGGGCCCGAGTACGGCTACGGTGAAAAGAGAAACATTCTCCTGGAAAACCTCATTCACGGGTTTGTCATGCAGACGAACGGGACAGGCATGAAATCGGTGCACGATCTGATTGCGCGAGCAGGGGACGAATTTCCCGCCTATAGTGCCCTCGTCGGGCGCGTCGTCCACGATTTCGAGCCGCTGCTGCTCGTCAACCGGAATAACAATGCGACGGCCGTCGATAACATCGTGAAAAGGATCCAAGACGTATCCGAGCGGGTCCTTTCACTGACAGTGCACCATATCGGTACCATCGGGTATCATGAGGAGGTGGAGGCCAGTGCCCGGGAACTCCATCCGGCCGTGGCACGGAACCCGCGGGGCGATTTCGCCCTGGAGATTGCCCGTGTTACCGATCGCTTCCTCGGTGATTCATAGCGCAGCCGTACGTCGCAAGACTGCATGACGCCGCGGGTGATCGCTTAATTGCTTTTCCCCACATTCTCGCTGATGGCCTGGTACACCGTTTCCTTACTCATGACCCGTTCAATGGCATCGGCGAGGGCGGTGTTTATCTGTTCCGCGAGCCGATCTTCGGAAAACTGTACATGCACCAGCGAGGGATTCGTTTCCACGCTGACCCGGTGAAAGATGCGGGCCTCTTCCACGCTGGCGAAGAAGACGCTCAGTTTGACATGGGCCTCGTATCGCTTCTTGACGACTTCTTTGTGACAGATAATTGACAGTTTGTCGATTGTTCCTCCTACAAGGACCGTCCCCCAGTCTCTGTCCATGGGTTCCGATTCGGAGTTCCAGACAGGAGACTTGTCGGATACGGTATACCCGATGCCTGTGAGATATGTTCTGATTCCGGACGCGACAATGTCCGCGGGCGGCGCATATTTCGGCATAACACGGATAATTTTTCCCGACGCGTCGATAACTTTTCCGACCACCGACTTATCGTCGATATCGCGGGTATCGGCAAACTGCGCCACGGTGAAGGTGATATCGTCGGAAAGGCGCGTGGCGGGACGGGGAAGCTCATGAGAGGGCGAGTAGGTCATGTCGATGGTGTACAGCGTGATTGCTGCACAGGAAAAAAGGAAAAAGACGACACCCATGACGGCGGTTGCCGTTATTATGCGTCTCGAGCACCGGCGACGGTGAAATGCGGCGTGTATATCGCGTGAACGGTCGTGCATGATAAACCTCCTCCCTAAGAGAATGCCTTTTCTCTCTTTGTAGGGGCTCAGTGTCGTGATGTCAATCTGAAATCTTAGTCAAAACAATCTTGAGGTGATAGCGCTCTTTGCATTATAGAAGAGACATGATGACAAGAAGAACAATCCATCGGGCAGTCTGTGCCGCCGTCGGGTGCGGCATGGCGCTCGTCTTTGCCTCCTGTGGCGGCACTCCTGTTCCCTCCGCTCCCGTGTCACCTCCCCGGTCCGTTTTGAAACGCCTGGGATTCACCATCCAGGCCGGGGCCTTTACCCATGTGGACAATGCCGTTCGGTTAACGGAACGGCTCACTGCCTGTAACCTGGACGCGTACTATTTTGTCTATCAGGAAGGGCTGTACAAGGTCCGCTTCGGCGACTTCGCCACCCGTGACGCGGCGCGGCGGACGGCGGAGGAGATGATGGCAGCGGGCGTCATCCGTGAATTCTACATTGTCCGCCCGGAAGACCACGCCGTGAACCGGGCCGATGTAGCGGGTGACCGCTATCTGCGCGAGCAGATCGTGGCCACGGCACGGCGATTCGTCGGTGTTCCCTATAAATGGGGCGGGACATCGGCGGCCCGCGGTTTCGACTGCAGCGGTCTTGCCATGGTGGTGTACAAACTCAACGGTCTGGATCTGCCCCGCTCGTCGCGGGAGCAATACCGGCGCGGTGATCTGGTCACCCGGAAAGAACTCAAGGAGGGCGACCTCGTCTTCTTCGACACACAGGGCAGGGGACGGGTATCCCACGTGGGTGTTTATATCGGCAAGGGACGCTTTATACACGCCCCGGGCCGCGGCAAGAACGTCTGCGTGGAATCCCTCTCAACGCGTTATTTCGGCGACCGCTACTACGGGGCAAAAACCTACATTTAGGGTCACATCTTAAATATTAACTTTTCGCCATTTTCGAGGATGACATCAGAACCGACAACCAGGCGAAAAGGGTGAAAGGGTATTCATTTGACTCGTCATGAACGGTTCAACGCACGTATTGTTGCCATTATATCTGGTGTTTGTGATTATGTGACTTGACAAAAGAGTCACAAAATCATAGGAAGAAAACAAGAAAGAAGGTTTCTTATGTTTAGAGGACCGGTTTATTCCAGAATCGCCATCATCATTATAAGCGACATAGTGGCCTCGATAAGGAGGTGCGCGTGACGCTTTAGTGACATCATACAGCGAAGCGATGCAGTCAATCCGTTATCAGGCACAGTGATAACGGATTTTTTATTTAAAAGGAGGATTCATAGTATGACATCTGATGGTTTGTTGATCTACGATACGACGCTGCGCGACGGTACCCAGGGCGAAAACGTGAATTTTTCGGCGGAAGAGAAGTTGCGGATCGCAAAGAAACTCGATGAGATCGGTGTCCATTATATCGAGGGCGGCTGGCCGGCATCGAACCCGCGGGACATGCGTTTCTTCCAGAACGCAAAGGAATATCCCTTTCGAAACGCGCGATTGACCGCCTTTGCCAGTACGGGAAAAGCGGGACGACATCCCCGCGATTGTGAGAATATCATCGCGCTCCTGGAAGCGGAGACACCGGCGGTGGAGATCTTCGGCAAGAGTTGGGATTTACACGTACGGGAGGTACTCGGCCTGTCTCTCGACGAGAATGAAAACATCATCGGTCACTCCGTGGAATATCTGAAAAGCCAGGGGAAAGAGGTTCTCTTCGCCGCCGAGCATTTCTTCGACGGATATAAGAACAACAGCGATTACGCTATGAAAACAGTGGAGGCCGCATTGTCCGCCGGGGCGGACTTCATCGTGCTCTGCGACACGAACGGCGGGACACTCCCCTGGGAAATCAGTGACATCATAGACAGGATCACGCCGGTCATCGACGGCCGACAACTGGGAATACACTGCCACAATGATTGCGGGATGGCGGTCGCCAACTCACTCAGCGCGGTGCAGTGCGGCGTGAGGATGGTGCAGGGGACGATCAACGGATATGGAGAACGGTGCGGCAATGCGGACCTCATATCGATCATCGCGAACCTGCAGTTGAAGATGAATATGGCCTGTCTCCCCCCGGACTCGGTCACGTCATTGACGGCGCTTTCGCGCTACGTCAGTGATGTTGCCAATATTCCGCCGCTCAAGTCGCGCCCCTTCGTGGGTAAGAGCGCCTTCGCCCACAAGGGTGGGGTCCACGTCAACGCCATTCAGAAAAATCCCCGTGCCTACGAGCATATTGAACCTGAGGCGGTGGGAAATGAACGGCGGGTGATCGTGTCCGACCTGTCAGGAAGGAGCACCATTCGGTACAAGGCTGATGAAATGGGGGTTACCCTTGATGATGACGATCATTCCGTGGCGGACATTGTCGATACGGTGAAAAAAATGGAGGATGAAGGGTACCAGTTTGACGTCGCCGGAGGAACGCTGGAATTACTGATCCGTGAATCGGCCGGAGAGGTCGGTGATTTCTTCACCCTCGATTCCTTCCAGGTAACGGACCAGAAAAACGGGGACGAAGCATCATCGTCATACGCCATGATAAAAATATCCGTGGGCCGGGATTACGAGATCACCGCCGCGGAAGGGAACGGGCCCGTCAATGCACTTGATAATGCCCTGCGCAAGGCGCTGTCACGTTTCTATCCCTATGTGGAAGAGATGCACCTTGTTGACTTTAAAGTAGGAATCGTCGAGGGGAGAGAAGGCACGGCGGCGAAGGTGAGGGTGCTTCTTGAATCGCGAGATGAGACCGATATCTGGGCGACGATGGGTGTTTCGACGAATATTATCGAAGCCAGTTGGTATGCCCTCGTGGACAGTGTCCGATACAAACTCATGAAGGACGAACGAAGCCATCACACGAACCGGTCACAGAACAGGACGGCCTGACGATTTTCCCGTACAATACATCGCTGGGGTGACTCGATCGGTGCATCGCGACGCGATTCGATAAGACAGGTGCGCCGACAAATATCCGGTGCAAAAAATATTGACATGCGTCGAAAATATGTATAGATTTCATTCCAAGAAATCATGTTATTTTGATGATTTATAAAAAGCGCTTATGAAAATGACGACGACTTCCAGAGGCGCAGGAGGGTTTCTATGTTAATTTCCATTAACGACAAAAACCCCCAGATGCGATTAATACGAAAAGCGGTCGCCGTCCTTGATGCAGGGGGGATTGTCATTTATCCTACCGATACGGTGTACGGAATCGGATGCGACCTTTTCAATAAAAGGGGCATCGAAACAATTTATGACATCAAACAACGGAGCAAAAAACAGCCTTTCAGCTTTGTCTGCTCGGATTTGAGTGATATCAGCAAGTACGCCGTTGTTACCAATTACGCCTATAAAATGATGAAACGTTATCTTCCGGGGCCCTATACGTTTATTCTGGAGTCATCTCGAATGGTACCGAAGATTCTGCTCCCGAAACGCAAGGCCGTCGGCATCAGGGTGCCCGACAACAATATCTGTCTTGCCATCGTTCAGGAGCTCGGTCATCCCATCATCAGCACCAGTGTAACCATCGGCGGTGGTGAGCCGATGACCGATCCGGAGGAAATGGAATCGGTGCTTGGTCACTGTGTGGATATGGTCGTCGACGGCGGAATCCTGTCAACGGAATTGTCCAGTATTATCAGCCTGGTGGATGACTCCCCAGAAGTTGTGAGAGAAGGAAAGGGAGACGTAAGCGCATTTCAGATGTGACGAAAGGATAGTGAATGTCGAAAGTGATGTTAATCAATACGATGGATGAAGGTGAAAGCCGGATGGCCATCGTGAACAACGGAATTCTGACGGAATTCAACATCAAAATGGCTACCCGTGAACCAACGACGGGTAACATCTACAAAGCGAAAGTTCAAAAGGTGGAACGCGGCCTGAGGGCCGCCTTTGTCGATTACGGCGGTCGCAAGAACGGGTTTTTGTCCCTGCGGGATGTCAGTGCCTGTTATCTTGATCCCGAGAAGAAAACCCTTCAACCCGGCCAGGAGATTATCGTCCAGGTCCTGCGGGAGGAGCGTGACCGCAAGGGTGCGATGCTGACCACCTATGTTTCCCTGCCCGGCCGGTATCTGGTCCTCATGCCGTACAGCAGCAGGAGCGGCATTTCCCGGAAAATCGAGCAGGAAAGCGATCGAAAACGACTCATGGCTATCATGGAGGATATTACTGCCAAGGAAGAACTTTATTTCATTGTTCGCACCGCGGGAATGAACCGCACGAAACAGGAACTGCAGCGGGACTACCAGATGCTTCTGAGGCTGTGGCGGGACCTTCAGAAGAAAGCGGAAGATGAGGATGCCCCCACCCTGATATATCAGGAAAGCGATTTCGCAGTGCGTGCACTCCGTGACTTCTTTACTTCTGATATCCGCGAGATACTCGTCGACGACGGAGACACCTACAGGAAAATGAGGGCGTACTGCAAATCGATACAGCCCCGGAGTGTCCGCAGTATCAAGTTGTACCGCGACGAGACCCCGATCTTCGACAAGTTCAAAATCGAAGACCAGATTGATACGGTGTATCAGGAACGGGTGAACCTGAAGTCAGGCGGGTCCATCGTCGTTGAACCGACGGAGGCGCTGACGACGATCGATGTCAATTCAGGCAGGGGATCGAGTCGAAAAGATGTGGAGGAAACGGCCTATAGAACAAATATTGAGGCGGCGGAAGAAATCGCCCGTCAGCTGAGACTCCGTGATCTTGGCGGCCTGATCGTCATCGATTTCATCGACATGATGGAGCGAAAACACATCAACGAGGTGGAAAAGGTATTCCGGAATGCCCTGAGTACCGACCGTGCGCGTATACAGATGTCGAAGATATCGCGTTTTGGCCTGATGGAAGTGTCGCGTCAGAAAAAGCAATCGACGATTCAGGAAGTCAGTTATACACACTGTCCTCACTGTAAAGGCCGGGGTGTGCGTCCCTCCGTGGAGTATCTCGCGCTGAACGCCTTTCGGAAGATAAGGACGGAGGCGGTCAAGGGCAATGCTGCCGTGCTGACCATTACCGTACCCGTGGAGGTGAGCGATTACATACTGAATCAGAAGAGGGGCGAACTCAGCAAGATCGAAGAACAATACGATGTGGAGATTTATGTCAGGGGAAACTTCGATATGTACTGGGGAGAAGCACGATTTGAACGTGTTGAAAAGGTCGCTGAAACGGCAAAGGATACCCCGGCAGAAGAGACCGTTTCCCAGCAGACCGACGAGAGCGAACCGGAAAAGAAAGGTGAATCAAACCGGAAAAGACGGCCCCGCCGTCGCCGTCGGAAGCCCGTCAATAAGCAAGAACAGGCGAAAACCGTTGGCACGGAAGTACCCAATGAAAAAAATACTGCCACGAGCGGCGAAAAGTCGGGTATTGTCGATCGGATTCTCGGGGTCTTTCGATAACCGATTGACGGCATTGCCGTTTTGGATGTTGTGCATGTTCTCTCACCGGTGGGAAGACGACTCTCCCGTGTTCTTTTCACCGGTGAAAAGATAATTGACTACGACGAACCCAACTCACGGGAACGCTGTGTCGCCGCCTCGACGGCATTCATCAGTGCATCCCGAATTTTCCCTTTTTCCAATTCCTTGACGGCGGCGATCGTTGTTCCTCCCGGAGATGTCACCATATCCTTCAATTCACCGGGATGTTTGCCGGTTTCAAGACAGAGTTGCGCGGCGCCGAGCAGGGTCTGCGCAGCGAACCGCTGCGCCGTTGCCCGGGGTAGTCCCATGAGTACTCCCGCATCGGACAGGGCCTCGATCATAATGAAGGCATAGGCAGGGCCGCTTCCGCTGAGACCGGTGAAGGCGTCCATCAGTTTTTCCTCCACCACGGCGGTGATGCCCACGGCGTCGAGTATGGACTGCACGAGCGCGCAATCGGCGTTCGTCGCCATTGTGCCCGCGGCAATGGCCGAGGCGCCCCGACCCACGAGTGCGGGTGTGTTCGGCATGACACGGACCACGCGGGTGCCGGGCGCGAGGCGTGACTCCATGTACTTGATGGTGATGCCCGCCGCGATGGATATAACGAGGTGCGAATCGCGACAGGTGCCGGAAAGCTCGTCAAGGACGGATGCCATGGTCTGCGGTTTGACGGCGAGGAGGATGATGCCGGCGTCTGAGGCGGCGGCCGTATTCGAATCCACCGTTTTAACGCCGTAAGCCGACTGAATACGACTGCGCCGTTCTGTGTCGATCTCCGAAACGGTAATCTGCTCCGGTGACGCCAGTTCCCTCTCGAGCATACCCTTCAGAATAACTTCTCCCATCGTGCCGCATCCGATGAATGCGATTTTTTGTTTTATCATTGAGTCTCAGGACCTCCCACTGTATTCCGGTCGGACACGCCTGCTCCGCGGGAGCGAAACGATGCCACCGCACCTTTTAATGATATTTCAACGGGTTCTCAATATACCGCTTGACAATTATTGTATCAATCATTAATTAAAGTATACGCTAATTATTTAAAGGATATGATATGTTTGTCCTGGCCAATTTTATCGAAGCCCTCGCACGTATCATCGATATCGCGCTGACGATCTATATGTGGATGATTATCATACGGGCGATCATTTCCTGGGTGAATCCGGACCCCTATAATCCCATCGTCAGCTTCCTCTATCGGTCGACGGAGCCTGTGCTGTATTACGTGCGACGTGTCATTCCCTTCCGGGGTATGGGAATCGATATTTCTCCCATTATTGTTCTTCTCGCTATCATTTTTCTTCAGAGCTTTCTTGTTAAGAGCATGATGCAGCTTGCCCTGTACTTGAAGTGACGGTCTCATGACCATCGTAGAAGAAAACACAGACGGTGTTGTCTTAACTGTGCGCGTCGTACCGCGTTCATCGCGGTCCGAGTTTGCCGGCATCCATGATGATGCCGTCAAGTTGAGAATTACCGCCCCCCCGGTGGAGGGAAAGGCGAACGCGGAATGTGTCCGTGTGATCGCCGATCTGTTCGGGGTGAAGAAAAAACAGGTGACCATTGTCAGCGGGCATACGGCAAAGACGAAACGCATTTCCATTTCCGGTGTCACCAGAGGTGATATTGAAACCGCCCTGTCCCTTCGTGACGGGGCAGTTTCCGGAGCGGAAGGGGTTTAGGTTTCTCTGACGATTTCGGGAAAGGTGCCGTGCCGAAGCCCCCTGAAGGAGAAGGTGCGGCGGTGGTCTGTTTTATTATCTCATTCCTTGATCCATAGTGAAAGCGGCTGGGTTATCTTTATGGCAGACGATTCTCATCGGTCTCGCGACCGCTCGCACGTGATGAAGGCGGCGGGTGTGGTCGGCCTGGCGACGTTTGCAAGTAGGATTCTCGGGTTTATCAGGGACATGGTGGTGGCGGGTTTCTTCGGTGCGGGCCTGGCGACCGATGCGTTTTTCGTTGCCTTCAGACTGCCTAATCTTCTCAGGCGCCTCTTCGCAGAGGGGTCGCTGACCATTTCATTTGTTCCCGTCTTCACCGAGTATCTGGAAAAGAAGTCCCGGAAAGACGCCTTTGAATTGGCCGAAGCTGCCTTCTCGGTGCTTTCCGTGATCCTTGCCGCCGTTTCCGTAACGGGCGTCATCTTTGCCCCCATCCTGGTGCGCTTGATTGCTCCCGGGTTTGTCGCCATGGAGGGCAAGTACGCGCTGACCGTCTTTCTCACGCGCCTCATGTTCCCCTATATATTCTTTATCTCGCTGGTGGCGCTCTGCATGGGCATCCTTAATTCACTGCGTCACTTTGCCATGCCGGCGCTCGCCCCTGTCGCCCTGAACATTTCCATGATTGCCGCGGCCGTGTTGCTGAGGGGGTTCTTCAGGGAACCGATTACAGCCGTGGCCGTGGGTGTCGTCGTCGGCGGTGTCGCGCAGTTGGTCATGCAGGTGCCCGTCCTTTTTCGAAAAGGGGTGCGGCTACGGCCGCGGTTTGACTTTTCTAATCCCGGCATCAAGCGTATCGCAGTCTTGATGATACCCGCCGTCTTTGGCGCCGCCGTATACCAGGTGAACATCTTTGTGAGCACCCTGCTTGCCTCCTTCCTCCCCCAGGGAAGCGTTTCCTACCTTTATTACGCAGACCGTCTCGTTCAGCTCCCCCTGGGCATCTTCGCCATTGCCATCGGAACGGCGTCGCTGCCCAGTTTTGCGGGTCAGGTTGCCCGCGGCGAGTATGAAGAATTCCGGATGTCCATTTCCTTTTCTTTGCGGCTGATATTTTTCGTCACCATACCGGCCACGTGCGCGCTGGTTATCCTGAGGGTGCCTATTATATCGGTCCTCTTCGAGAGGGGGGAATTCGACGCCATATCGACAATAAAAACGGCGACGGCACTGCTCTATTATGCCGTCGGTCTGTGGGCGTTTTCGGCCATCCGGGTGGTCGTGTCCGCCTTCTATGCCCTGCAGGATACGAAGACACCCGTCAGAGTGGCCGTTGTGTCCCTCGTGGTTAACATCATCATGGGTATTATCCTTATGTATCCCCTGAAACACGGCGGTCTCGCGCTGGCAACATCGATTGCCTCCGCGGTCAACATCATTCTTCTGACCGTCGTGCTTCACCGTCGGACAGGTGCCTTCATCGACCGTCCATTTGTCCTGTCCGTGAGTAAGGCGTGTCTCGCGTCACTGGTCATGAGTGTCGTCATCCAGGCGGCCGTCGTGTCCTTTGAATGGCACGGTGTCCATTCATTATCCCTCAGATGCGGGGTCCTTGCCGCCGTTATCGTTCTCGGACTGGGTGTCTTCACCGGCATGTCATATTTCTTGAAAAGTCCGGAACTGCTGATGATTCACAGGGAAATAAGCCAAAAGACCTCGCAAAAAGGGGACGACGACCGGTAAAATGCCTCTTATGTTGACTTGTTACCGGCAACGTGATAGGCACTGTTCCGTATAATTCCGTTCGGTGAAAAAGGAAAGGAATGCGCGAAAATGCTCGATGCAAAATTTGTCAGGCAGAACATCGATTTTGTCAAGCGGAAGATGGACGAGCGGGGGCAGCCCTTCGACGCGGACGAGTTTGTCAGGTCCGATACGCGCCGGAAGGACGTGTTGCAGGAAGTGGAAACGCTGCGCAGCGAACGGAACCGGGTATCAAAAGAGATCGGAGCGCGGAAACAGCATCACGAAGACGCGGCTGATCTCATATCCGAGATGGGGACGGTCTCTCAGCGCATCAAGGAACTGGAGGAGGACCTCAGGGAGAGCGAGGCGTATCTTACCGATCTGATGCTCAATCTTCCGAATATCCCTCACGAGTCCGTGACGGCGGGGAGTGACGAGGAGGACAATCCCGTGGTCCGTCTCTGGGGCGAGAAACCGCAATTCGATTTCGAACCAAAACCGCACTGGGACATAGGGGAGGCGCTGGGCATCCTTGATTTCGCACGGGCGGCGAAGATCACCGGCGCGCGTTTTTCCCTGTACCGCGGTGCCGGGGCGCGGCTGGAACGGGCCCTCATCAATTTTATGCTGGACCTCCACACGGGAGAGCACGGTTATATGGAGGTGCTGACCCCCTTCATGGTCAACGGGGACAGCATGACCGCGACGGGTCAGCTCCCCAAGTTCGAAGACGAGCTTTTCAAGGTACAGAATGAATACTATCTTATACCGACGGCGGAGGTGCCGGTGACCAATATTCATCGGGACGAGATCCTCGATGAAAAGAGCATGCCCCTTTCCTATGTGGCCTATTCACCCTGTTTCCGGGCGGAGGCGGGCTCCTACGGGAAGGATACGCGCGGTCTCATCCGCCAGCACCAGTTCAACAAGGTGGAACTGGTGAAATTCGCCCACCCGGACAGGTCCTACGACGAACTGGAACTGTTGACGGCGCATGCAGAAGAGGTGCTCAAACGCCTGGGCATTCACTACCGCCTCGTCAGCTTGTGTACGGGCGACCTCGGGTTCTCCGCGGCAAAGACCTACGATATCGAAGCGTGGATGCCGGGACAGGACGCCTACCGGGAGATTTCATCCTGCAGCAACTTCGAGAACTTCCAGGCGCGCCGGGCGCACATCCGGTACCGGCGGGAGAAGGACGGTAAAACCGATTACGTGCACACGCTGAACGGGTCGGGTCTGGCCATCGGCAGGACGGTGGTCGCGATACTGGAAAATTATCAGCAGGAAGACGGGAGTGTGGTCATTCCCGAAAAATTGATTCCTTACATGAATGGGGTTGACAGAATAGTTGCTCTCGAGTAAACTCCTCCATCTTCGAGGGCCGGAATACAGGAAGTTTACGGAGGGATGGCCGAGAGGTCGAAGGCGGCGGTCTTGAAAACCGTTAACCGAAAGGTTCGCGGGTTCGAATCCTGCTCCCTCCGCCATGATAGGGTAACGGAGAGATGGCTGAGTGGCTGAAAGCGGTCGCCTGCTAAGCGATTGTACGCCTGAAAGGGTGTACCGGGGGTTCGAATCCCCCTCTCTCCGCCATAGAGCAAGAGAGCGCCCATAGCTCAGCTGGATAGAGTGTCGGACTACGAATCCGAAGGCCGAAGGTTCGAATCCTTCTGGGCGCGCCATAAGAATGCAGTCTTTTCTTTGAGGAGACTGCATTTTTCTTTGTGGCGAGGTGAGTCACCGCGTCCCGTTCATGTCGTCGATACAGTTGACAGAGTCAGGTCGATGTAGTAGAAAAAAGAGTCATTACTGTAAGAAATGCCACGCCTCTTTTGTCTGCGTCGAGGGTAAGAGCGACGCCGAAGGGTGTGGCAGAAACCTTGCGTTGTACACCCCACACGTACTCCAGAAACAGGTAAGTGGTACCTGACTGTCAGGTGTCTCGGCGAAGCGGCCACTCGGGCGGAAGCCGTATGTATACCGTGAGTTTGCGCAGGTGAATGGTTTGTCGTAGGGGAACGGGCCATGAATGATTGGAAAAAAACAAAGAAAGAGCTTATCGCTGAGCTGGAAGCACTGAGGTTCCGCATTGATCAGGGGGGAACACGTGACCGTTCCGGGGAGGAGAGTGGTAAAGAGAGCGACAAGGGGAAGGCCGAAGAACGATATCGCGAACTCTATCGTTTGATGCGTCTCATGTGCGACAACGCCCCCGATCTGATCTGGGCGAAAGACTTGTCCAAACGGTATCTCTTCGTCAATCAGGCCGCCTGTGACAAACTTCTCGTCGCACGCGATACGGAAGAGCCCCTGGGTAAAACGGGCCTGTATTTTTCAGAACGGGAAAATATCGGCCATCCCGAGCATCCATCATGGCATACATTCGGGGTGACCTGTGCCGATTCCGATGATGTCATCCTGGAGGAAAAGAAACCGCAACGATTCGATGAATATGGAAACGTCCGGGGACACTATCTGCACCTCGAAGTGTACAAGGCTCCCATCTGGAACGAGGGCGGCGAGATGATCGGCATTGTCGGGTGCGGACGGGATGTAACGGAAAAGAAGATACTGGAAAGACGGCTCGAAAAGAACGAGTGGAGGTACCGCGCCGTGGTGGAGGATCAGACGGACCTGATCGCGCGGTATGCACCCGATCTCCGTATTTCCTTTGCCAACGAAGCCTGTTGCCGCTTCTTTGATGTCACAAAAGGAGATATCATCGGGGCACACATTGAAATTCTTCTGCCGGAGGATCAGAGAGAACAGGTCATCGATAATATTCAGTCTTTGACTCAAGAGCATGCCGTCATCCGTTTTGAGAGACGAATGCAGGTCCCGCACGAGGATGCATGCCGATGGATCGACTGGACGGTCCGTGCAATCTTCGATAACGACGGCAATATTGCTGAGTATCAATCCGTGGGGCGCGACGTGACGGCCCTCAAGGAAACGGAAGAGAAACTCAGGAAGCTGGCGGCGGAACAGGAAGAACGCATCGAACGGAGAACGGAGGAACTGGCCGCGAAGAATGTTGAGTTGTCGGAAGAGATTGCCATCCGTGAGCGCGTCGAGCGGGCTCTCCGGGATTCTGAATGGAAATATCGCCACCTCGTGGAAAATATCAGCGAGGTGATATACGCCATCGATACGACGGGTATCGTCACCTACGTCAGCCCGGCGGTAAAACAAATGACGGGTTTCCCCGCCGATGTCTTAATAGGACGGCACTTTCAGGAGATTATGAGTCCCGAATTCCGCGAGGAAGCGATGGAGATATTCCGTTTCTTTGAGAGGGAAAGGAGACCGCCCTTTGAGTTTAAGATCATTTCAAAAAACAAAAATCCCGTCTGGATCAGGGCCACGGGTAATCGGGTGTTCCGGGACGGTGTTTTCATAGGCTATCAGGGTGTTATGGCGGATATCACGAATATCAAGTTGTCCGAGTTCGCCCTGCGGAAAAGTACGGAGCGCTACCGGGCGATCGCCGAGGATATTCCCGCCATGGTCTGCCGGTTCCTTTCCGACGGGACGCTCACCTACGTTAATACAGCCTGTTGCCGGCATTTCAGAACAAAAGAAGACAATCTTGCGGGGTCATCGTTTTGGCAGTGGATACCCGCCGGGGAGCGTCATGCCATGCGGGATACCTTCCTGTCGTGCACACCGCAGAACCCCACGGTAAACTATCAGTACAGAGAGACGTCGTCCGGCGGAGGTGAGGTGTGGCTTGAATGGACGAATCACACCATTTTTGACCCGGTACGGGGTGAGGTCCTTGAGTGTCAATCGCTGGGCAGGGACATTACGGACAAGAAAGTCGCCGACGAACGTATCAGGGCGTCGCTCCGGGAAAAAGAATGTCTCTTGAGAGAAATACACCATCGTGTAAAGAATAATCTCCAGATCGTCAACAGCCTCATACGGACACAGATGCGAAGAATCACGGATGAGGGAGTCAGGCAGCTCCTGAAAGACACGCAGAACAGGATTCTGTCAATGGCGTCGATACATGAGCGGTTGTATCACTCCGACGATCTGTCGACGGTTGATATTACAGAATTTATTGACTCTATGGGGAAAGAGCTGATCAGGACATATCGATCGAAAGGACAGGCGATCGCGCTGAAAACCGATCTGGAAAAAGTGCAGCTTGTGATTGAACGGGCGATACCCTTCGGTTTGATTTACGGAGAATTAATAACCAACGCCCTGAAACACGCCTTTCGCGGGAGGACGGACGGTCAGATCATCATTTCCCTCAGACGGTGTGACGGGTCTATTCTTCTGCGAGTCACCGACGACGGCGTGGGTCTGACGACTGAACCGAAGGATACACAGGGCAAAACCTTCGGATTGCAGATGGTCCATCTCCTGGCGCATCAGCTCCGCGGTTCCTTTGAAATCGACGGTCGTAATGGGACGGTGTGCATGGTTAGCGTTCCCGCAAGTGCCACATGACATATAGATCTATATTCGTGCCAGTACGCATGCACCGCCCGGCAGTCGTCCTGCCGGGAGCTTCACATTTGATCCCATCTGTGATATAGAGCGGAGCCGTACCGTCCGACGGGATTCGGTTCGGCAGTGAAAGGAGGAGATGCCGTTGTGTCGATAGTTCTGACGATTGTCGGTTTTCTGGTGGCGATATTTGGTATCGTCGGCTGCATTCTCCCCGCTATTCCGGGGCCGCTTGTCAGTTATCTGTCGCTGATTATCATTTCCTTCGTCATGGACTGGGACGTGTTCAGCATTTCTTTCCTCATCGTGATGGCCGCTCTGGCCGCTCTCGTGATGTTTCTCGACTACATTCTCCCTGCCGGGGGTGCCCGCCGGTACGGCGCATCGCGCTGGGGAGTCACGGGGTCCGTTGTGGGTATGGTCATCGGCTTCTTTTTCTTTCCGCCCTTCGGTGTCTTTGCCGGTGCCTTCATCGGGGCCATCATCGGAGAGATACTAGCGAGAAAAAGAGGGAAAGACGCCGTCAGGGCCGGATGGGGAGTGTTCATGGGTGTCATGCTGGGGCTCGGCGTCAAGCTGGCCTACTCGGCAACCTGCCTTTTCTTCTATATAAAAGCGGTTCTTATGGCATCGTAGGAAACGGTGGGAACGGTTACGTCCGGACCGTCAGATCCTTTTAAATGAGGACCATCCCGCCACAAAAGCCACCACACTGAACGCCGCCAGAACAACAAAGCCGCTTGAAAAATTGCCCATGTAATCTTTGACCAGGCCGAACATCAGGGTAAATATCACCGCACCCATGTTCGCGAGAAAATTGATAAAGCTGAAAATAGTTGCGAGCGACGAATCCGTCGTTACGCGTGACGCGATGGTAAAAATAGCGCCGAAATTGACCGAAGTTCCCAGTGACGCAATAAGAACGAGACAGAGAACGGTGACGGGGTCACGGGTGACCATGAGTCCCCCGAATGCGACAACCAGCGTGATCATCGTCCCATGAACGACTGCGGCGGCCCTCACGCGGAGCAGAACAAAGCCGCCGCCGATACGCCCGATACCGCTGATGAGCATGAGAAGCGCACCGCTCCACGCGAGCTCTTCCGCCGTGGATTCGTGCATAACATCGGCGAGAAGAGAGGGTACCCAGCTCGCGAGGGTCATCATGGCGCCGAACGACAATGCGTGGATCAATCCGAGTATCCATCCTTCGCGGATCGACATGACGGCGGAGAGCGGAATGGCTTCTCTTTGCTCCGAATCCGACCACTGAAGGCCGAGAGTGGCCAGTATAACAAAGAGGGGAAGGCAGAGAAGGGAGGGGAAAAGGTAGATCAATTGCCAGCCGAGATGGGCGGTCTTCGGAATAAGCAGATACGCAAGGATACTTCCGATGGAGAAGGCGCCCCCGAAGAAGGATTGATACATGCCGGCGTGTCGCGGCGGAAATGTCAGTGCAATGAGCTTCATCACGGTGATAAAGCTTATCCCCGTTCCGATACCGGCGATGAAACGGCCCGTAACAGCGACGATCAATGAGGGCGTAATAACGGGGACAAGATTGCCGACGAAAATACAAGCCAAACTCAGCAGCAGAGCCTTCAAGATGCCGAATCGATCCGTGAAGATGCCGCCGGGGATCTGTATGAGGGCATGAGACCAGAGGAGCCCGCTGATGAGAAGAGAAATGTCACCATACCCTGCTGCATAGAGCGACATGAGCGTATCAATGGCGGAGGGAATGTTGAGAAAGATAATACCCAGAGTCACGCCCATCAGGAGAGAAAAAGACAATCGTCGTTTCGCGTGTTTTTTTATAATGCTTGTGTCTTTCATCATGCTGAAACCATCGAGGCGTGACACGTATTTTTGCCTCTTCCTGCCTTGTAACGTCTTGTTCATAGATTCGCCCGGATGGCGGAGAAGAGTGTGACGTACCGGGCTTTGGTCTTGCGGAGTGTGGATGCACGAGTAAGCTGTTTATAGTGTCACTCCGCGGAAGATGCCATGGTGGATTAATGCGGAGGAATTATGAGAGGAATTCGGCATAATGCTGCCGTCTCGTCACAGTGCGTCACTCCCGTGTACAAACCATTATCTTTGTAATGCGGTTTCGTGCTGCGTCATCATAGTGGCTGTTCCACGATATCATCATGTATGTGCGGCGGTGCAGTGTACCGGGTGACATATTGTCACGCGCCGATGGGCAGTTCCATGCCGAGGTGCCGTTCGCGGGCGGCGGCGAGCACCTTTGCTCCCAGGACAAGATCCTGGATGCCCATGCCGTGCGACTCGAAGAGGGTAATCTCGCCGGCATCTCGTCGCCCCGGTGCCATCCCCGCGATGATATCACCCAGTTCCACCGTTTCCCTCCAGTGAAGGCGCCCTTTCTCAATAAGGGGCAGGAGATCGCCGCATTCCTTCTCGGCAACGTCGCGGGCGTCAACGGCAACGATATCACATTTTCTGATGGTCTTTTCGTCCAGTTCCCGGCGGATCAGGGCATTGCTGCCTGCCGCATTGATATGCATGCCCGTCTCCACCAGTTCGTGTGAGAAAAGGGGTGTCGGTGCTGTTGTTATGGTGGTAATGATGTCCTGTCCGCGTACCGTTTCTTCCGTCGATTGGGCGGGGACGACCTCTATGCCGAGTTTTTCCTGGTTTGCGCGGCAGAAATCGGCAAGCCTTTCACGATTGAGGTCAAAAACGACGGCCCGCGTAATGGGACGAACGGCACAGAGTGCCGCCAGCTGACCGTTGGCCTGCCAGCCGGCGCCGAAAAGACCCACTGTCGCGGAGTCTTCCCGGCTCATCCAGCGCGCGGCGACACCGTTCACGGCACCGGTCCGCAACATGCCCAGATAGTTTGCCTCGATGATCGCCGCAAGATTGCCCCTTTCGGCGTTATAGAGATACACGAGAAAACGAATACCCTCGCGTGTCGAGGTGTAAGCCTTGTATCCGAAAACCCCGTGGCTTTCCACGGCGCCCTGGAGGATATGCAGGGCGCCTTTTTGAATGCGGGTGCGTTCACGGGGTGTATTAAAGGCGGTCCCCAGGGCGTATTCTTTCATGACCGTCTCGACGGCATCGATTGCCGTCTCCATGGTAATCAGTTGTTCCACGTCTTTTTCTGCGAGAAATAAAGCCATTGATATCCTCCCCCTGTGTGTTATGGCAGCGATCTGTTCTTCGTTACTATGGTGTTTCAGACCATGTTTGTCAAGAAACGAAGGAGCCAGAAATAGAGAAAACTCGTCGTGAGCAGCAGGAATGCGGGAATGAACAGGTACCGGTAGACTGCTGTAATATTGGTCCCGAAATATTGGTTCGACAGGAGAAAACAGATATGGAGAGGAGAGAAGATAATACCCGTGAATCCGCTCATCATGGCGAGCATCATGTAGGGAAGCATATATGACCCTTCACCGAAGGACGTAATCAGTGAAATGAGAATGGGGAATGTGGCACCCACGAAGGCGATGGAAATACCCACCACGGTGCCCACGAGCATCGGCAGAAGCACGACGATCAGAAGAAGCGGAATGTGGAAGAGACGGAACTCGTCGCTGATGAGCGACACTGCCTGGCTGTCCTGCAGAATGCCCTTGAACATGAGGATGGCGAGAATCATGTATATCATGGTGATGATATGGCGGTTTGCCAGTATGGATCGGACGGTACGCCGCGGCAGCGCGTTGTCGTGCCAGATCCAGAGGATGGCGGCGATAAGCGCCCCCACCAGGGAGAGTTCTTTTGCGATGGAAAAACCGGGAAAGAGGTACGTGGCCACGAGGCCGAGGATCAGGCCCGGAACGATGACGATAATGATCGGGGCCAACTCGCGGATAAACGGACCGATTGAGGGACGTTTCCCGGCGTTTTCAGCGGCCGCTCCATAGCGGTGCGACACGGCGCGAATCGGAATGGTCCCGAAGAGGCAGGCACAGACGGTGAGAGGACAGAGAGTTGTCACAAACGTCCAGACATTGATGCCGGCCAGGGTCGTTCCCAAAAGGACGCCCGGGTAAAGGGGCCACCAGTATTCCCAGATGTGCCTGAACCAGTAATTTACGTAACTCAGTTCATTGGGGGACAGTTCAGCGGGCCGCGCCACGTGTTTTACCATGGGTGCTGAAAAGATGGCGCCGCCCGGCATGGGGAGAAGACCGATCAGTGCGGGAAAGATAATGAGGTTGAAAAGGGGGCGGGAGATAAGGCCCTGGAAAGTTGACAGGAGGCGTTCCATCTGGCCCGCCTCTTCCATGCTGCTGCTCAAAACGAGTATGAGAGAGACAATGGCCGCCAGTGAGAGTGTCTTGCCGTCCGTAATGGTGGAGAAGAGAGAAGTCCCGATGGCGCCGGGACGCAGGCCGAAGCCGATACCAAGCAGGACGGTCCCGACGAGAAAGGACGTTCCCAGAGAGACTTTCCGTCGAATGAGGATCAAAATGACGGTAAAAACGAGTGTGACGCGGACGATTGCGGGAAGTGTCAGGATAAGGGACATGATCGGTGACAGGTTTCAACCCCTCACGAGTGATGTTTTGCGTCGGCCTCGTCGGACCGCACGGCGGTTTTTTGACCCCGCTTCTTCGTGTAGAGATTTTTGTCGGCCGCGGTCAGGAGGTCCTGGGACGTTGAAACGGATGCCATCTCCGTGGAGGAGACACCGCAGGAAACGGACAGGGGTATCGTCGTGCTCTGATAGAGAAGAGGGTGGTCGGCGACGAATGCGATGAGTCGCCGGGCGACGGCGCGGGCGTCTTTCGTTCCCTGGTGGGGGAGCAGGATGATGAATTCATCACCACCGTAACGGAAAACCATGTCGTCCTTGCGGATGATGGCCGTGAAGTGCTGGGAGAGCGCCTGAAGGGCGGAGTCGCCGCATTCATGACCGTATTCGTCGTTGATGGATTTCAATCCGTTGCAGTCTATAAAGAGAAGGGACAGGGGAATGCCGTACCGGATGGACCGACTGTGTTCTTTTTCCAGCATTTTCTCCATTTCGCGGCGATTGAGGAGACCGGTCAGTGCGTCACGTGTTGACAAATAGGCAAGGGCCTCGTGGGCGGCCACGTTATCGAGGCACAAGGATATCTTGACACCCAGTTGTGTGAGGAAATAGGTATCCATGGAAGGGACAAAACGCGATTCAGAGTAGTCCCCGAGATTCAAACTGCCAATGATCGTATGGTGAAATGAGATCGGTATGATGGCGATGGATTTAAACAGAATCTTGTTTTTTTTCGGAAGCAGGGTGAAATAGTTGTCGATGTCGCGATTGATGAGGCGCGGTGTGTTTTCCGTACCCACCAGTGACTGGAAGGCAGTCTCCGTGATGACATTTATCCGGCGCTCCACATGGGGTGATGTAGCAGACGTGACAATGTCGTTTGTGTCCCGCCCCTTTATCAGAGAAAGCCATACGAAGGGGAGGGAGAATCGTTCCTCCAGAGTGAGAAGCAGCTTTTCGAAGAACTCCGTAAAGGATGTCTGCGCGAGGATGCACTTTTCGACGTCGAACAGCCGCTCGGCGATAGACACGTTTTCCTGTGATTGCTTCAGAATCTTGTCGCTTTCAAAATCAGAGACCATAAACCGCTACCGCTTCTTCGGGATTTTCAGGAATACCATTGCTGCCGGCCTGATGCGTGCCTACTCTAACAAAAGTTCTTCCCCTGAGCAACGAAATATGTGCCATAATGGTAAAACTCTCTCACCGTCCCGTCGTGATCAGACCGGGAGCGCCGTACGAAGCATGCATTGAGACTGTGCGGAAAACCGTCGCGGGGCGGAAGGCTACCGACGATTCGGTGACAAAAAACGGCCGTCCGCTTTCGTGTGCCGTGAATTCCGCGACTTGCCGGAAAGCCAGCCGACGACTTCTGTGTCCCGGTGGTCGAAGTCCGGCACATACGGCTTGATGTCCAGCAGCGGTGTGCCGTCGAGTATATCTACATCCTCGATGGAAAGAACAGCGCCGTCAATGCCGAGGAGTGTCACGACGGAAAGCCCGATCGGGTTCGGACGGCAGGGCGCCCGTGTTGAAAAAACGCCGCGCGGTGAGGTGTCCAGAAAGGGCGTGACTGTCAGTGAGCAACCCCCGACGCGATGGAAATGATACAGGAGTATGATATGAGAGAAGAGTTCGAGGTCGGCCAATCCTTCGCAGAATTCAGGGTTCATCTCTATGCGCCCCCGAATGCCTCGTGCGCCGGATGGCTGTATGGGGGTGCCGTGTTCCTCCGTAAAGGGAGATCGTATGACCCCGATCTGGCAATAAATAATAGATTCCATTAGTGTTTAATCCTTTTTGCGATACCGTGTTCAGTTAGTATTCCCTCTTCATCGAACCGGAGGACAGTGCCCACACCGCCCCGTTTGAACTGCTGAGGATAAAGCTCCCTGATACTGCCGATGTGTTGCGTGCAATGTGTCGCCGATATCACGTCAATATCGTTTAAACGTTGAAAGTCCGCAAAACCGTGAAATCCGCCGATCAGGGCCCGGACCTTTCCGTACGATGCCGCCACGTCAAGTATCGTATCGACTCCCGAGTGAGAACAGCCCGTGATGACGATAACGCCGGTCCCGGATTTGACGATCAGAGACTGCTCGATATGATTCAATTCACCGGTAGAATGAAATCCATTACCGAGGGGCAGTGCATCCGTGACGGTTATCGTTTCCCGGGCGGGAAAGGATCGGGAAACGGAGGCGGGCACGTAGAGTGTCACATCGGATGAATGCGTGAGAAAATCATGGAGACCGCCGGTATGATCCCAGTGAGCGTGGGAAATGACGACGGTGTCGATACGCGCGGGATCGACGCCGAGTTCCTGCATATTGCCGAGGAGGATTCGTCCGTTCGCGCCCGTATCAAAAAGGACGGTCCTGCCGCGGGCCTCGACGAGGCAGGCGAACCCCCAATCGGCAACAAAATTGACGGAGGTCGTCTCATTGTCGTAGAGTATCGTAATTCTCATCGGACAGACTCCTTTCTCCGTGCGCGGAGGGTTTCGTCCAGGGAACCGTCAGGCAGCATCCAGTCCGGATGCGGTTCGCCCCGTTCTTCCATCCGGTAACGGATACAGGCACGCCAGTGGCCGTGGCAGTATTCACGGACCCACCATTCATCCAGAATGCCCCGTTCGTAGGCGGTTTTCATCGGACAGGCGGGATACCAGATGCACGGCCTGCCCCATGTCTTTTTACTGTCTGTCATCCACGTGCTCTCAGAGACGACGGTTTGTATTCGCCGTCGTGTTTTTCATATTGCCATGGTGCGCGCGTATTCTGGAATAAACGGCGGATTCTTTGATACACCACAGTGGTTTTATGAAAAAGCATTTTTTCCCTGTCACGGATAAAAAGACGTTAGAAGGAATGGATCGCCGTCGCCTTAAAGGCGATGATAATGGGCATTCCTTCGTGAATCTCCAGTTCCACAAGGGACCGTTTCGTGATGAGGGCGACGAACATCACCATATCCACTTTGACGACAACTTCGTAATACAGGCCGTGGTCGACGATGGCACTCACCCGTCCCGTGTGGGTATTACGCATGCTGGAGTGGGGTCTTTCTCTGCTCAGAACGATGTCTTCCGGGCGGATGGCGATAAATCCCGTGCCGTTTTCCGGTGTTTTACCCAGTTCGACGGTCAGACCGTCGATGACGGCCTGCGTTCCCGTGAAGCGGGCGCGAAAGAGGTTTTTCATGCCCACGAAATCGGCGACAAAGGCGGACACGGGCCGCTGGAAAATATCCTCCATGGTGCCCACCTGTTCAATGCGTCCTTCGTGCATGACGGCGCCCCGGTCGGCGAGAGAAAGGGCCTCGGCGAAATCGTGGGTGACCATGAGAAAGGTGACGCCCAATTCGCGATGGAGACGCTTGAGTCCCCGCCGGATGTCCTCACGGAAGGCGGGGTCGAGCGCGGATAGCGGTTCGTCGAGGAGGAGTATTTTCGGTTCCACGATAAGGGCCCGGGCAAGGGCCACGCGTTGTTTTTCTCCGCCGCTCAGGTTCTCAGTGCTCCGTTTCAACAGGTGCGAAAGTTCCAGATCTTCCACGAGACGACAGAAGGTGCGCTGAGCCCGCTCGGTGTCGATTGCATGATACCTGAGGCCGTAGGTGATGTTTTGCCTGACGTCGAGATGGTCGAAGAGGGCATAGTCCTGGTAAACGATGCCGACGCCTCGTTTCTCCGGTGGCATATGGGTGACGTCTGTAGTGCCGATGGTGATGGTCCCCTTTTTCACCGGGGTGAGGCCCGCAATGGCCTCGAGGAGGACCGTCTTACCCGCGCCTGTCGGTCCCATGAGGATGGAAAAGGAGCCCTCATCGACGGTCAGATTGATATCGGACAGTGAAAAACCGGTAAATGTGACGGAAAGATTCTCGATACGTATCATGTGTTATCTTTTGTTCTGAGAGTGAGGATACGCAGCACCAGGAAAAGGGAGAGGCAGATGGTGACCAGCCAGACGGCGACGGGCTGCGAGTATCTGAGGCCGTATCCTTCAAAGCGTTCATAGAGCATAACGGGAGCGATCATAGGATGATAGGCGACGATAACGACGGCACCGAACTCGCTGATGGCCCGCGCCGCGCACATGACGAAGCCGATGACAATGCTGCGCCAGGCAAGGGGCACGGTGACCCGAAAGAAGGTGCCCACCATGGTAGCGCCGAGGCTCCGCGACACGTTTTCAATCCGGGGCGATATGGATTCGAAACCCGTCTTTGCCGCGTTGATGTAGAAGGGGATGCCGACGAAGGTCAATACCGTAATGATTCCCGTGACACTGCCCATGATGCGTATGCCCAGTTCCTGCATCAGGGCGCCCAGCCAGAAATCGCGTCCCGCGACGCTGAGGATGGCGATGCCCACCACAGGGTGGGGAATGACCACGGGAAGGTCAACGATGCTCTCCACGAGTTTTTTCCCGAAAAACTCGTGGCGGGCCAGGAGATAGGCAAGTGGCGTGCCGAACACAAAGGATATCAACGCGGCCGCACCCGCGGTGACGACACTCAGACGGATGGACCGCATCACATCCTTATCCTTCAGTGTCTCCATCAGCATGGCCAGGGACGGGGCCGTCATCATCTTGAACATGGGCAGGAGCAAAAAGACCATGATGATAAAGCCCGCGAAAAAGGTGATCCAGAAAAAAGGTTCTTTCTTTTGCATACAACCGTTCCGAAAAGAGCCGCCGGCCGGGTAGTCATTCCGACCGGCCCCGGATGGGACGACCGTGAACCGGCACCGGCTCGTAATCCGTGTGATAGCAGACCGTCACCCCGGCTTGTTGCCGGGATGACGGCGCCTGATGCTGTTATACACTGTTTTGTGCGTCAGTCAATACGTGAGAGCGGTTTGATGCCACGCGAGGCAGTGAACCGCGGCAGGACAACGGTTTCGCCGGTCAGTCCTTTACCTCAACGAGTTTCTGGAGTCCCGGGGGCAGTGATTTCTTCATGTCCGCCGTGGGTACACGGCAGGGGACGAAGGGCGGCTGTCCCATGCTCTTCAGGACCGCCAGACCGCCGTCGGGATCGAGCATGTACTCGAGGAACGCCACGGCCGCCTCCTCATTGGGCGCGTTCTTTATCAGAGTAATGCCGTAGGTACAGGATTGGCCCTTGATCTCCATGGTCGTCCCTGGTTTCTTGCCTGCAACTTTCACCACGGCCTTCTCGTAGAGCGAATCGAATTTGTAGTTGCCGAGGTTGATTTCGTCGGGGAGAATGACGTATTTCAAATTATGCTGAACGGCGACGGAAAGGTATTCCCACGCGTAATCCATGTTGCCCGTCTGGAGCAGAGATACGAGTTCCACGGACTTGGGACGGATATTCTCCTTGGGCCGGTTGGCGATGAGGGCGTCATACAGGCCTGGTTTTTTATAGTACATTTCAGCGAGCTGAAGCACCATGAGGGAGCGATATCCGCAGGGGTCGAGATCGGGATCGGAGTGACCCCAGACAACGTCCTTCTTCTGGAGGATTTCGTACCAGCTGTCCGCGGTGATCGACGATGCGTAGCGGCTCTTGTCCGTATAACACAGGACGAGCTGATTGGTGGCGAAGCGGATGTTCCACGCGGCATAGTCGGGAATCAGGAGCTTGTCGATGACCTTGTAGTCGGCGGATGCCATGATGTCACAGGGTTTCTTCAGCTCTGACACCTTGCGGGCGCACGCGTTGCTGCCGGCGGCCTCGCGCTGCAGGTCGACACCGGGATATGCCGCCTCGAAGTTCTTTTCCATTGTTTCAAAGGGAACGGACAGGCTGCCGGCATGAAACATCGTGAGAACGCCGTGCGGCTCCGCACAGAGAATGCAGGGGGCTGCGACGAGAGAACACACAATACCCGCAACCATCATGAAATGCTGTATTCTTCTTTTTCTCATAGGTTTACTCCATCCTTTCTTGTGCTGAGTAATATCACAGCAGAGAATTATCGCCATTTTGTTAATTGATGTCAATATATATTAATAATTGGTATTAATTAAGATAAATTGTGATAATAACGACTTTGTTGACAGGGTTAGTCCATCGTGTTAAAGCACTTTTCATGAAGGATCTCATGACCACAAAGGAACTGGCCGACTTTCTCAGGTTGAACGAAAAGAAGATCTATCAGCTCGTGCGCGACGGCGCGGTGCCCCACGTCCGCGTCGGCGGAAAGTGGCTCTTCCCCAAAAATCACGTCATGCGGTGGGTGGATGAGAATGTTCAGTACGAACAGGATGTCCACATCGTGGGCAGTGACGATGTGCTCCTGGCGCGGTTCCTGTCAACGTATTCGAGGCGCGACCCGGCGAAGACGATCGCCTTTTATTCCCCGGTGGGAAGCATGGGGGGATTGAGGGCCCTCGTGCAGAAGAAAGGTCAGGCCTGCTGCATTCATCTTCTCGATCCCGAGACGGGGGAGTACAATCTGCCCCTGCTTGCCCGGTTTCTCTCAACGATGCCCTATGTGGTGGTCAATCTGTGGTATCGAATGCAGGGCATGATCGTAAAAAAGGGTAATCCCCTGGGGGTGAAGACAGTTGTCGACCTGGTGCGGAAGGATATACGGTTTGTGAACAGGAATGAAGGAGCGGGTACGCGGGTGCTTGTGGAACACCTCCTTCGGCGCGAGCATATTGCGACGGGCGATATTGAAGGGTTTTCACATGCCGTCGACAGTCACCTGGAATCGGCACTTGCGGTCTTCTTCGGTGAAGCGGACGTGGCGGTGGGCATTCAATACGTGACCCACCTTGTCCCCCTCGATTTTATCCCCCTCCAGGAGGAGCGGTTCGATTTGGTCATTCCCGGCGACTTATGGCAGACGAGCCTCATCCAGGATTTCATGCGTGCCGTGGACGCGACGGCGCTGTCCTCGCTTGCCGGCAGTCTGCCCGGATACGACTTCCGCGATACGGGGCGGGTGCTCTTTCAGAGTTGACCGGTGCATCCTGTTGTTCCGACGGGATTACTCTTCAGTCATTACATATGTTCCTGTGCAATATGTTCGCCTCATCACGGATATGACGGCACGATGATGTCACGTGCCCGGTGTCCCGTTTTATCTTGTGACGTGGCATTCATAGTGTGTCAGCGTTTTATCCGTGACGGAATTTCATGAGAACGATGTAGAGGGTCAGGGCCAGGCCGATGCCGTTTCCCACGATCAGGGGGACCTTTGTAATGAGCAGGCCGTAGACAAGCCAGAGAAAAAGTCCCGTGGCGAGGGTGGAAAAGGCCCCGAGGGAAAGATCTTCCGTCTTCTTTGTCCGGTGCACCTTGAAGACCTGGGGCAGCATGGAAATGGAACAGATCAGTGCGGCGAGAAAACCAACCGTGGTTGCCATGCGTTCATTGCTCCTTTCATATAGCCCGCAAGACGCGGTAATGTCTGCAGCCGATGTGTCACAGGCAGGCCGGGTAATGCGGCGTCATATCGGGGGGTGTTCATGGAGACACCGGACAGGAGGCCCGCTCAGTGATCCCGCTGCTGTGTGAGGGTGTCCGACAGTTCCCGGGAGAAGGGTATCACGAGTTCGTAGATACCGCTGTTGACAACGGCCTTTATGGGGAAGGGCGCCTTCTCGAAAACGCACATCATCGGCTTGTTGTCCGTCAGCACATCGGCGGTAAATGCCTCGATCCCCCTCTTCTTGGCGAGAGAGATGAGGAAGTGGAAGAGGTAGGTGCCGATGCCTTTCCCCTTGTATTTTTCGTCGACGGTGAATGCCACGTCGGCGTCGGGACGTTCCTCGCTGCGGACGTAACGGCCTTCGGCGACAATACGCTCCACACCAGCGTCTTCCACGATCCCCACGACGGACATGATGCGGCGATAATCAACGTTGACGTATTCCTGCATCTTACGGTGAGGCATGGTCTTGATGGGACTGAAATACCGGTAATAGACGGTCTGGTCGGAAAACCGGTAAAAGAGACGGCGCATTTCTTCTTCGTCCGACGGTTTGATGGCACGGAAATGGATGGTCAGACCGTCTTTAAAGGTGTGCATGTGGGCGATTTCCGCAGGGTAAAAATGACCCGTATCGGAAAGATAAATCTGGTCGTGATAGAGAATATGGGCGTTTTTCGCCTGCTCGACCAGTGATTCACGGTGATCGGGATGGGCGATGTCTATGAGGGCGAGGGCCCGTTCGCGGACGGTGCGGCCGCGAAGGGATGCGGCACCGTACTCCGTAATGACCATGTCGATGGATTCGCTGTCGGTGTACTGATTCGGAAAATGATCGATGGAAGGGAGAATGTTCGACTCCTTTTTCAGGTTGCGGCTCAATACCGCGACGATCGTCCGTCCGCCTTTGGACAGTGATGCTCCGGCGATGAATTCCAGTGCCTGTCCGGGTCCGACGCCCACATTACCCTTGCCGCTGGGCAGGGCGACGCGACCCTGCAGGTCCACCTTGCGGGCCGGCATGATGGCGATGAAGTTGTCGTTGGTGCCGATGTTGCGCGGGTCGGCGACGATATCCATGCCCTGAAACTCCACGAATGAATTGCGGTCAAGCCACCGGAGCAGTTCCGGCGTGCCCTGCGCATAGGATGTGACCGTTTTCCCGCGGAAAAAACGCTTGCATCGGTTCGTTACGGCCCCGCTCGTGATAAGGTCCATAACAGCATCGGTCATGATAAAGGTATGAATGCCGAGATTCCGCTTATGGGCGCAGTATTTTCCCAGGGCCTCGAAGAGGGGCCCGATGGAAAAAGAAATGCAGTCACCGTCGTTGATGACGGCGGCGACGTTCGATGCGAGCGATTCGTATTCCTCGCTCACGGGCCAGCGGGGAAAGCAGATGGGGGCCTCCGTCGATTCAACGATGTGTGTCAGGTCATTAACGTGTATCAGTGTGTCTCCCAGGGTAAAGGGAAACTGGTCGTTTATCACGCCCACAACGATGGGTGCGCGTTCTATGGCCGCCCGTGCCACATCCACGGCCAGGCCCAGGCTGCAGTAGCCGTTTGCGTCGGGCGGCGTGATTTTGATGACGGCGGCGTCGACGGTAATGAACCCCGAGGTAAACAGCCAGGGAATCCGGGAAAATCGGCTCGGGATGAGATCGACGCGCCCCTCCATAATGGCCTCGCTGGCGATCCAGCCGGAAAAAAAAGTCTTCAACCGGTATTTCTGGGAATACCGTTCGTCGATGGGGATGGCATCCCCGAGGCTGACGAGTTGAACCAGTTCCAGATCACGCAGGTTGCTCTTTTCGGATGCCATGAGATGCTTGATGAGCGTCCGCGGTTCCGCCACGCCCGTCCCCAGGAAGATGCTCATGCCCGGTTCTATTATATCGAGAACATCCTCCGGGGTGACGATCTTCTTTTTCCAGTCCTTCTCGGGATGTATCATTTCTGGTATCTCCACTCCGTCTCCCTGCGCCCGGGAGTGATATCCATTGTACTGCCTTGTATCACACAATTAAAGATAACCGCAACATATTACGGGTAATTTCCGCTTGTTATGGGTGAAAATTGCCGGGAGTTTTCACCTCATCCCGCCGCACGGCGGGACGGAGACGTTCTGTTCAATGCACTCTCATTCTGCAAAACGTTCAGACGCTATCCGATGGCGACCCACCATTTTCTGATCCCGCGTATATGCGGTATTCCAGGAGGCGGCACTCGATGGCCCCATTGAAGAAGGGGGTCCTCCGCGACGTCTTGAGTCCCACATATTTCGCCAGTTCCCGATTGCCGGTGAAGATAAAGCCGCGGTAACCGGGGCAGTGCTGTTTCAGAAAGTCGCCGATGCCGTGGTATGTGTCCCTCAGTTTCTTTTCGTCTCCCATGCGCTTGCCGTATTCCGGATTGAGAATGACGATACCCGGTTCCCGCGGCATGGCGGTATCCGCGAAGTGGCAGAGGGAAAAATCGATGCAATCCTCAACGCCGGCGGACCGTGCGTTTTCGCGGGCTGAGGCAAGGGCCTTTTCGTTATGGTCGCTTGCGATAATCGGCGGCAGTGGACCGTCACGGAGCGAGTGAAGCGCCGCCTTTCTGAGTGCGTTCCATTCGGCGCGGGGATAGTGACGCAGGTGCATGAAGGCGAAGTTGTCGCGCGACAGCCCGGGCGCGCGTCCCCGGGCGATCAGGGCTGCTTCGATGGCGAGTGTGCCGCTGCCGCACATGGGGTTGACGAAGGGAGTACTTCCCGTCCAGCCCGTGGCATGAATGAGGGCGGCCGCGAGGGACTCCTGAAGCGGGGCGCTTCCCGATATGCGGCGATACCCACGGCGTGACAGGGGTTCTCCCGAGGTATCGAGAGAGATGCCGGCGTTGTTGCCTCTCCAGAAGACGAACAGGACGACGCCATCGCGGTCGGATCCGGAGTTCGGTCGTGCTCCATAGCGTTTCATCATGCGGTCGGCGACGGCGTCCTTCGCCTTCAGCGCGACGATGCGTGTGTCCCGTATGAGGGGCGTTTCCACCGATGAAAGAACGGAGAAATACCCGTCGATGGGGATGTACTTTTCCCAGGGTACGGAGAAGACGTGCCGGTACAGGTCATCCGGCGTACGGGCGGTGAAGGTTTTCAGGTGATACAGGACACGGTAGCCTGTCCTCAGCCGGAGATTGAGCATCATGGCATCGGACAGGGTCCCTTTTGTGTGAACACTCGTGGGTGAGTGCCGTGTGACGAGAAATCCGCATTCAGTAATCTCTTCCGTCAGAAAGGCGGAGAGACCACGGGGGCAGGTAACGATGATATCACTTTCCTCGGAAAAAACAGACATCCTTTTCATACTCCTGAAATATTTTTCGCACAATCGACGCCTGGCGGCCGAACGGAGCGCCGGACCGACGCGCGTTCATACATATCACAGGGTGGAATCTCTCAAAAGGAAAAACCGGCGGACGGCTTACCTGAGATTTGCCTTGATAATTTCACGGCGGAATTGTAAGGAATGAAAAAATGAAGAAAAAGACGCTCGGAGGTTGGTCGGCATGTACTGGGAAAAGGATAGTGAAACGGTCCCCGTGGAAACATTGAAAGAGTTGCAATTGAAATGGTTGCAGGAGACGGTGGCACACGCCGCGAGGTCTCATTTCTATGGAAAGAGGTTCGCGGAGGCGGGCATCTCTCCCGCCGATATTACATCACTGGAGGACCTTTCCCGTATCCCTTTTACGACGAAAGACGACCTGCGTGAAGACTGGCCCTATGGTTTTCTCGCCCTGCCGAAAGAGGACATGGTCCGCATGCATTCATCATCGGGAACGACGGGTCGGGCGACGGTCATCTTTCACACCCAGGAGGACATTGACGGGTGGACGGACATCGTCGCCCGCTCCATGTACATGACGGGCATGAGGCGGAGCGATGTCTTTCAAAACATGATGACATACGCCCTCTTTACGGGCGGGCTGGGGTTTCACTACGGGGCGGAGAAGCTCGGTGCCCTGGTGATTCCCATCGGCGCGGGAAACAGCCACCGTCAAATCCAGTTGATGTGTGATTTTCAGACCACCGTTATTCACATCATACCCAGTTATGCCCTGTACTTGACCACGGTATTCGAGGATCTCGGTGTCGATCCGCGCCGGGACACGCATTTGAAGATCGCCTTCCTCGGGGCCGAGCCTCACTCGGAGCACTCCCGGCGTCGTATTGAAGATTTTTACGGTGTCAGTGCCTATAATTCATACGGCCTGTCGGAGATGAACGGCCCCGGTGTCGCCTTCGAGTGTCCCGCCCAGAAGGGAATGCACATCTGGGAAGATCACTATATCGTGGAAATCATCGATCCCGTGACACAGAAACCGGTGGAGGACGGAGAAGAAGGTGAACTCGTTCTGACCACACTCAGACGGCGGGGGATGCCCATCCTGCGGTATCGGACCAAGGACCTGACGCGCATCATCCCGGGTACGTGCGAGTGCGGCAGGACTCACCGTCGCATCGCGCGGATTACCGGTCGCACCGACGACATGATGATTGTCAAAGGCGTCAATATTTTCCCCATCCAGATCGAACGACAACTGATGGAAATACCCGGTGTGGGAACGAACTTTCATATCATACTCGACCAGGAAGACTACACGGACCGCATGATCGTGAAGGTCGAGGTGCAGAAGGACTATTTTACCGGCGACCTCAAGCAGCTCGAGGCATTGCGCCGGCGGATCGTGGACAATCTGAAGAGTGATATCCTCATCACGCCGAAGGTCGAGCTGGTGGAGCCGAACACCCTTCCCACGAGCGAGGGGAAGGCCGTCCGTGTCTTCGATAAGCGAAAAAAATGAGTGTCAAAAGGAGATGATACCATGACCGCATATCAGTTATCCATTTTTGCCGAGAATAAACCGGGTCGGCTGTCCAAAATTACCGGGATACTGGCGGGCGCCGATGTCAATATCCGTGCGATTACCATTTCCACGTCGAACGATTTCGGTGTCGTCAATCTTCTTGTTGATCGGCATAAAGAGGCTCAGAAGGCACTGGAAAAGGGCGGGCTCACCGTCAGCTTGAAGAAGGTGATCGCCGTGGTTATCGATGACCGGCCGGGCGGACTCGACAAGCTGATTCAGCTTCTCGCGGCGGAAGACATCAATGTGGAAAACGCCTATGGTTTTGTTCTCGAAAGCTGGAAAAATGCCGTCTTCGTTATTGATGTGGATCAGCTTGAGAGAACGCAGGAAATCCTCGAGAAGAAGGGATTTCGTTTGCTCGGGGCCGACGAACTGGCGGCGGTGGAACCTTTTCACTATATGAATTACTAAACGGCAGCCTCTTTTAATAAGAAGCAGAATGGATTGATCATGACACACGAGGATGAAGGAAACTACGGCGGCAAACACCCTCCGGGCACGCTGTTGGATGAACATATCGCCGGGGAGATCAGGAAAAGGATCATCGACGGGCGTGTCCGCTGCGCAACGGCGCACGCTATTGCCGAGGAATGCGGCGTGACACCCGCCGACGTGGGTGTCGCCATCGATCTTATGGAGGTTCGCATCGCCGAATGCCAGAACGGACTTTTTGGCTACGGTGAAAAAAAGCGGATCGTCCGGCCACTCGATTCCGTGCCGGAGGAGATCTCCGAGGCAATCACAAAGGCCGCAACGGAGGGTCATCTGACCTGTGCCGAAAGCTGGTCCATCGCCCGTCGCCTGGGAATCCCGAAGATGACGGTGAGCGCCGCCTGCGAGACGATGGGTGTGAAAATAACGCACTGTCAACTGGGGGCATTTGACTGAAAAATCGTCCCTCCCCGCGACGGGGAGGGACAAAATACTACGGGGTAATGATTTTATCCTCCGACGTAAAGACGCAGGAGAGCAGTTCCTTGACGGCGATCGTCGGCGCTTTTGTTCCCCGTTCGATCTCCTTTTTCAGAAGAGGCAGGATTTTCTTCACGAGGGGGTTCGTATAAAACCACTCCTCGAGGCCCTCTTTCACCATGAAGGTGACCCACTCGAGGGCCTGCTGTTGACGTTTCATCTCAAGCTCACCCGTTTTCGTGAGGATGCTCCGGTGTTCAATGATGGTATCCCATATCACATCGATGCCGGTCCACTCCCGTGCACTGCAGGTCAGGACAGGCGGCGACCAGTTCGGTGATGACGGTCGCAGAAGCTGAAGTGCCGATTCATATTCCTTCCGGGCAAGCTTGGCCCGCATGACATTGTCGCCGTCGGCCTTGTTGACGGCGATGGCATCCGCCATTTCCAGGACACCTTTCTTGATGCCCTGCAGTTCGTCACCCGCGCCGGCGATCATGAGGACGAGAAAGAAATCGACCATGGAGGCGACGGTTGTTTCCGACTGCCCCACACCGACTGTTTCAACGATAATGGCGTCGAAACCGCTTGCCTCGCAGGCAAGAATACTCTCCCGGGTCTTGCTGGCGACGCCGCCCAGTGTCCCGCTTGACGGCGAGGGGCGGATAAAGGCATTCGGCTCGATGGACAGACGTTCCATGCGGGTCTTGTCGGCCAGGATGCTGCCGCCGCTGCGTGTGGAACTCGGATCGATGGCGAGAACGGCAACTTTTTGTCCCTTGCGACAGAGATACATACCCAGTGCCTCGATGAAGGTGCTTTTCCCTGCACCGGGGACACCAGTGATGCCGAGACGGACGGCGTTGCCCGTGTCGGGCAGGATCCTGTCGATGATCTTGCGGGCCAGTTCCTGGTGAGCCGGAAGGTTGCTTTCAATCAGGGTGATTGTTTTGGCGAGTGCGAGGCGGTTACCGTCCCGGATACCCTGAATGTAATCAGTTGCGTTTTTTAATTTCATGATGGTTTTTCTCCATATACCGTTACCGCGTTCATGTTCGACCGATACAAGTATCCCTTCCGGTTGAGAAAACCGGAAGGGATACCGTGTATAAGCGTTATCGTTTTCCCGGGTTGGGAAAACAGTCCCGTTACCTAACCGAGTTTTTTCTCGATAAGGTTCAGGACGTCGTTCGCGGAATCGGTAATGGCCGTTCCCGGTCCGTAAATGCCTAAGCAACCGGCCTTATAGAGGAAGTCGTAATCCTTCGGCGGAATGACGCCGCCGGCGATAACGATAATGTCCTCACCGCCCATTTTCTTGAGTTCTTCGATGAGTTTCGGCACGAGATCTTTGTGACCGGCCGCGAGGCTGGAGGCGCCGACAACATGAACGTCGTTTTCGACGGCCATTTTCGCTGCCTCATCAGGTGTCTGGAACATGGGACTCACATCCACGTCGAAGCCCAGATCGGCGTACGACGATGCCACGACCTTGAAACCGCGGTCATGACCGTCCTGACCCATCTTGGTGACGAGCATGCGCGGACGCCGCCCGTATTTTTCTTCAAACGCTTTCGTTCGTGCGCGTATCGTGTCGATCACTTCGTTGCCCTCCTGATACTGGGATGCATAGGCTCCGGAAATAACACGCGTCGTTGCTTCATACCGGCCGAAGACCTTTTCCATCGCGTCGGAAATTTCGCCGACGGTGGCACGGGCACGGGTTGCAACCAGGGCCGCTTCCAGGAGATTGCCGCCCTTTTCAGCCACAGTGGTGATATTCTCAAGGGCCTTTTGCGCGGCCGCACCGTCACGTTTTTCCTTGAGTTCTTTCAGACGGGCGATCTGCTCATCACGGATGGCCGATGATACCTCGAGAATCTCGAGAGCGGACAGATCCTCATCCGCTTTTTTGTATTTGTTAACACCGACGATGACATCGATTCCCTGGTCAATGCGGGCCTGCTTCTTGGCCGCCGCCTCTTCGATGCGCATCTTGGGCATACCCGTGGGGATGGCCTTGGCCATGCCGCCCAGTTCTTCCACCTCGTCGATGATTTCCTGAGCCTTTTCCACAAGAGCGTTCGTCAGTGACTCGACGTAGTACGATCCCGCCAGGGGGTCCACCGTCTTGCAGACATGCGACTCTTCCTGGATGATGATCTGCGTGTTACGGGCGATACGCGCGGAGAAGTCGGTGGGCAGTCCGATCGCCTCGTCGAACGAGTTGGTGTGAAGAGACTGGGTTCCGCCCAGCACCGCTGAGAGGCCTTCCAGTGTTGTTCGAATGATGTTGTTATAGGGATCCTGTTCCGTCAGACTCCAGCCCGATGTCTGGCAGTGTGTTCTCAGCATCAGGGACTTGGGGTCCTTGGCGCCGAAATTCGTCATGATGCGGTGCCACAGAGTCCGCGCCGCGCGGAGGAGACAGATTTCCATGAAGAAATTCATGCCGATACCGAAGAAGAAAGAGAGGCGCGGTGCGAAAGAATCCACATCGAGTCCCGCATTGATGGCCGTTCTCACGTATTCGATGCCGTCGGCCAACGTGAAGGCGAGCTGCAGTGCCGAGTCGGCGCCGGCTTCCATGATGTGATAGCCGCTGATACTGATCGTATTGAATTTCGGCATTTCCTTTGAACAGAACTCCATGATGTCGGAGATGATTCTCATGGACGGTTCCGGCGGATAGATGTACGTGTTGCGGCAGAGAAACTCTTTCAGAATGTCATTCTGGATCGTTCCGCGCAGCTGTTCGTGAGAGACACCCTGTTCCTCGGCGGCGACGATATATCCCGCCATGATGGGGATGACGGCGCCGTTCATTGTCATGGAGGTGGAGACGTCTCCCAGGGGGATTTCATCGAAGAGCACCTTCATGTCTTCGACGGAATCGATGGCGACGCCCGCCTTCCCGATATCGCCCGCTACACGGGGGTGATCGGAATCGTATCCCCGGTGTGTGGCCAGGTCGAAGGCGACGGACAGGCCCTGCTGTCCGGCGGCGAGGTTTCTTTTGTAAAAGGCGTTCGAATCTTTCGCCGTTGAGAATCCGGCGTACTGGCGGATCGTCCAGGGACGGCCCGTATACATGGTCGGCTGGGGACCGCGCGTGAAGGGCTCCATACCCGGCAGTGAGTTGACGAAGGGGATATTGTCAATATCTTCAGCCGTGTATAAAGGACTGACGAGAATCTGTTCGGGGGTCATCCAGTTGAGTGTGTCGAGGGATTTCCCCTTCATCGTCTTTTCTGCAAGAGCTTTCCATTCCTGCATTTTGGGGTGTTCAGACATGTAATTACTCCTTTCAAGTTACGATTGTGTCGAAGTACCGCTTACTCGTGCGACACTTTTTTAATGTTGTTAATTAACACTCCTTTCTCTCCTTGTGAGGGGAATGGGGGTGTTTATGGTGATTACGCGACATTACGATTGTGTCCCGGTCGGTACTGACCGGTTAACCCGCCTTACTAGTCCCTTTTCCGGAGTTTGTAAAGTACTTTTTTGGAGTACCGGGAAAGGAATGAAACAGACAATGACAGCCGTCATGTTACGGGTCTCGCCGTGTGCTCTTCATAGCGTGCGAGCGTAAAGAGCATATCGGCCAGCCTGTTGAGATAGCTGTTTATATATTCATTTGTGATGATCCCTTCATAACGGAGTTTCGCCGCCTTCCGCTCAGCCCGCCGAATGATGGTACGGGCCACATCGATAAAGGCGGAAAGAGCGGTCCCGCCGGGATAGATGAATTCTTGTTTCATCTCAAAGTTTTCCTGTAAAGAATCGATGATCTCTTCAATGTGGTCGACGTGGTCCTTGGTGAGCCTGTACTCGTAGCGGCCCGCGTCTTCCGGGAGCATCGACAATTCGGCCCCCAGAAGAAGAAGATCTTTCTGAACATCAAAAACAATGGTCCTGATGCGTTCATCCTGAGTCATTGATTTGACGACGCCGAGCATGGAACTGGCCTCGTCCAGCGTTCCGTACGTGTCGGGACGGGGATCGAATTTCGGTATCCGCTGTCCTCCGAGCAGACTGGTTTCTCCCCGGTCTCCCTTGTGAGAGAATTTCATTCGTTGGTCCTTTCCAGATAGTTTTTCATAATGGTGAAGATTTTTTCCGCGTTCGCCCGCGCGCAGGCGATGATGTCGTCCATGGCAAGGGGCGTGTCCACAAGTCCGTTCCCGTAATTATCGACGGAACAGAGGGCTGCATAGTCAAGACCGAGTTCCGCCGCGATCGTCGCTTCCGACGCCATTGTCATCCCCACAATGTCCGCGAATGTCGCCATCATTCGTATCTCAGCCCGTGTTTCGAATCGCGGACCCCGTGTCTGCCAGTACACGCCGCCGTCGGTAACGGGAATATCCGCCGCGTCCGCCGCCGACTTCAGTTCATGCCTCAGGCGGGGGGAAAAACCGGGGGTTGCGTGCTTCATGGTATGGGCAAAAATCGTGGGCGGATCGGCAAGGGCGATAAAATCGTCGGGGATGACGATTGATCCGGGGGATAAATGCTGTTTCAGAGAGCCCGTCGAGCAGACGGCGACGACGCTGGTAACGCCCCTGTCTTTCAGCGCCGTGAGGTGTGCCTGATGATTAACGTTATGGGGCAGGATATAGGTTCCGGAAACATCGCTGTGACGGGGGACGAAGATGAAGTTCCCATACAGAAAAATGCGTGTTTGCCCGAAGGGTGTGGAAACGACTTCATTACTTTCTGGTTCACGGAAAAAAAGCGGATCGGGGACGCTGCCCGATATAATAGCACGTGAATTCATGTATTTTCTTCCCATTTTCCCCACAGAATGCCTGTTTCCTATCAGATTCGGAAAAGGATGTCAAAGAAATGTACCCCGGTTTTGTTTCCCCGAATGTCCCTCAAATAGTCATTGACACAATTTGACTTTCTGTGAAAGAATCCCTATCTTATCGCGCAGGGACGCATCCCTGATAAGGAGGCATTTCAATGGCCGAAACGGAAACCATGGTCCAGGTCACAGACGATACGTTTACGGAAGAAGTACATGACTCTCCCCTCCCTGTTCTTGTCGATTTCTGGGCGCCTTGGTGCGGCCCCTGTATTGCACTTGAGCCCGCTCTTGAGGAGGTTGCGGAAGCGTACGCCGGGAAATTGAAAGTGGTCAGAATGAACGTCGATGACAGCGTCGAAACGGCGGGTCGTTTCGGCATCCGCAGTATACCCACGCTGATGCTCTTCAAAAACGGTGATATTGCAGAAACCATTGTCGGCCTCGTGTCAAGGGAGCGTATTGAGGAATTTGTCGAAAAGGTTGTTGCATGATGAAGCGGATTTCCCGTTTGCTCATTATCGCCGTTTCCATTGTATCTCTTTCCGGCTGTGTGTGGTGGGGCGAGGGTGGTTTCGGACTCAGGGAGACCCCTGAAGGCCTGTATCAGCAGGGATATGAAAACTACCAGGATGGTGATTATTCCGACGCGATCGAGTTCTTTCAGCGGTTGCGGGAGGAATACCCCCTGAGCCGGTATGCGTCGATGGCGGAAATCGGCATCGCCGATTCGTACTACAGCAAGAAAGAATACGCATCCGCGGAAATGGAATACAGTAACTTTATCGATTTTCATCCGACGGACGAAAACGTTCCCTATGCCATGTATCAATTCGGTATGTGTCATTACAAATCATTACTCGATGTGGACCGTGACCAGGCGCAGACTCACCGGGCAAAGGAAGCCTTTGAACGTCTCATCGCGATCTTTCCGAACAGCAAGTTTTCCTTTATGGCGGAGAAGCGTCTCAGGGAAGTGAAGCAGCGGCTTGCCGAACATGAATTTTATGTCGGGCATTTCTATTACCGGAACGAAGAATACCGCGCGGCCCTGAAGCGTTTCGAAAAAATCTCCGATGAATATGCCGGTCTCGGCCTGGATTACAAGGTGGGTTATTTCCTCCATCAAACAAGACGACAACTGGAGATGCAAGGAGAATCCGGTCCGGAAGAGAGAGTGACGCAACGCGAAAGTTCGTTTATACGGGAAGAGGATGTGTGGTAAAAGGTACTGGTATCCGGCGATGGGGTCAGAACGTTCCCGTTATTATCAATCAACACCCACATGCGGGACATTGCGGTGTGAGGTAATGTCCGACACGACTTTTTTCCTGAGCGCGTCGAGAGAGTTATTCGTGTCAATCACGATGTGATTGGGGGTCTTCCACTCATTCACGTTATCGAAATCATCTTTTTGGTTGCTGTAGAGTTCCCACCTGCCGTCGGAGACCTCAGTGTCGTCGGAGATCCTTCCGCAAAGGCGTTCCCGGACGCACTCATCGCTGCACCGGCACTCAACGGCGAAGAAGTCAGCCCGGTGCTCCCGTGCCAGTGACTCGGCTGCGCGCCGCTCGTCGCGTCTCTTGAAGGAACCGTCGATGATGACGGACCGACCTGCGGCCAGCAGGCCCGATGCCCGCCGTCTCGCTTCATCGTAGGTCTGTTTCGTGATCTCCGGCGCGTAGATGCCCTGTCCAAAATCCACGAGATGTCGTTCTTCTTTGGGAATACCCAGCATTTCCTTTCGCAGTGAATCGAGAGTGATGACCGTGGCGCCGAGGGGTGCGGCAATGGCGGCGGCGAGGCGACTCTTTCCTGTTCCCATGAGGCCGCACATGATGATGAGCGAGGCATGCGGCGGGGACGAGGCATAGCCGAGGGCGCAGTCGAAATACCGGGATGCGGTCAGACGGGCCTTCTCCTTTTCTTCAGCGGGGACCGCAGGATCGGCGATGGTGAACCCGATAACCTTGCCCCGGACATAGGCGAAGTAGCACTGGTAAAAGGGAAGGAGCCGGCGGATATCAGTGTCACCGGAATGGGCGATGTAGGCGTCAACAAACGCATCGGCGAAGCGGTGATAGCCGTTGAAGTCGAGGTCCATGGCAAGAAAGGCGCATTCGGCGGCCACGTCGAGATAACGGAATCGTTTGTTGAATTCAATGCAGTCGAAAATGACAAGGGGGTCGGTGAGGCAGATATGCTGAACATGAAGATCGCCGTGACAATCGCGTATCCGGTGCCCGGCGACACGAGACCGAAACAGGTCTTCGTGGGTGTCGAGAAAGGTCAGCGCAAATGAGGAAATGCGGGTAAAGGTTTCCTCGCTCAGCGTAACGCCGATGGCGTTTTTCGTCTGTTCGAAGTTCTCCTCGTGATTGTGCCGGATGGTGTCATATCCGCCGATCTCGTCGATTTCACCCCCTGTTTCGGCGGACTGATGAAAAGTGCAGATCGTCCGGGCCAGTCTGTCCATGACGGAAATGTCCACAGCACCCCGGGCGAGCAAAGCGCTGAGCATGCGCTCTTCGGGGATACGCCGCATGACAACGGCGTAATCGATCACGGTGGGACCTTCCCCGATAAAGATCGTCCCCCTGTCGTCCCGTGAGAAGGCAACCACTTCCCGGTAAACCGATTCGGCGAGGCGGCGGTTCAATCGCAGTTCTTCCTGGCAGTAGTGACGGCGTTTCTCCCGAGTCGAGAAATCGAGAAAACCGAAATTGACGGGTTTTTTGATTTTGTATACCAGGTCACCGGCGATAAAGACGAAGGAAATATGTGTCTGAATAACCTGGACGGATTCAGGCTGGTGCGGGTAAAATGCGGGATCCTGAAGAGCCGTGAGAAGGGCGGGGTCCGTTGTTGATGATTGCATCAGTGATTCTCCTCCGTGTAATGGGCAATGACGAATTCAGCGGAGAGTGCGTCCCCCCTGCTGACATCTTCTCAACGATCGTCTATTCCCCGCACCGGGAAGCGGGGTCCGTCGATGAAATATTTACTCAGAGGCGCTTTTTAATCACTTTTCAGCCCTTTCGTCAATCTTTTCCCCTGATAAAAGAACGATAACGGGCATATCGACACCGTGCCACGGGTAGTCATCAACGGAACGCCAGACGGATATCTATTCATTAATATATGTTATAAAAGTCGGACATTCCCGAAAGTTGATGCAGCGGACTCAGTTGCGGCGGGCGGAAAATTCTCTTGACAAGCATACGGACGGGTTCTATATGTGGGGGCTTGAATCCCCCCTGAAAGTTTTTTTTCATCACCACCAGGGGGAAATGTACAATGAAAATGGGATAAATTACTGTTAAGGGAGGTTTATTATGAAAGTTTTGTGTGTTGATCATATCGGCATCGCGGTGAAGAGCCTCGATGAAAGCCTCGCCTTCTATGAGGCGTTGGGTCTCAAGGCGCAGGGAACAGAGGAAGTGAAGGAACAGAAGGTGCGTGTCGCGTTCCTTCCCACGGGAGATTCGGAACTGGAACTCCTCGAATCGACGGAGCCGGACGGACCGATTGCCAGGCACATCGAGAAGAACGGACAGGGAATTCAGCATATCGCCCTGCGAGTGGACGATATCGAGGCGGCACTTGCCGAATTGAAGGAAAAGGGTATTCGCCTGATCGACGAAACACCGCGTTACGGTGCCGGCGGGGCGCGGATCGCCTTTGTTCATCCCAAGTCAACGAACGGCATTCTTCTGGAACTGAGCCAGAGAGATTAAACGAGGCTTCCACCCCGGAAAGACTCAAACAAGGAGGGTACAGTGTTAACAACAAAAGAGAGAATTGAGCAATATCATGAGATGTCCGCCAAGGTCGAAGAGATGGGCGGCGAGAAAGCCGTCGCCAAGATCAAGGCAGGCGGACGTCTGAGTGCGAGGGAGCGACTCAACTACCTCTTCGATGAGGGTTCCTTTGTGGAGATGGACAAATTCGTGGAGCACCGCTGCACGAATTTCGGCATGGCCGAGAAAGAGGCCCCGGGCGAAGGTGTCATTACCGGTTACGGGAACGTCGACGGACGGACGGTCTTCGCCTTCGCGCAGGATTTCAGCGTCCTCGGCGGGTCACTGGGCGAGATGCACGCCTGGAAGATCGTCAAGTGCATGGACATGGCGATGACGAACGGTCATCCCATGGTCGGCCTCAACGACTCCGGCGGAGCCCGCATCCAGGAGGCCGTCGATTCGCTGGCCGGATACGGACGCATTTTCTACAAGAACACGATGGCATCGGGTGTTATCCCCCAGATCTGCGGCGTTATGGGGCCTTCGGCCGGCGGTGCGGTTTATTCGCCCGCGCTGATGGACTTCATTTACATGGTGGATCAGGATTACTGCCAGATGTTCATTACCGGTCCCCAGGTGGTGAAGGCGACCACGGGCGAGGAAGTCAGTTCCAAAGACCTGGGAGGCGCCATTGCCCACAACAAGAAGAGCGGCGTGTCCCACTTTGTGGCCAAGACGGACGAGGATTGCCTCGACCAGATCAAGAAGCTTCTCAGCTATCTGCCGTCAAGCACCCACGAAATGCCGCCCGTCATACCCTGCGACGATCCCGAGGACCGTATGGAAGAGGACCTCAACACCATCATTCCCGACAATGCGAACCGTGCCTATGATATGAAGAAGGTCATCAGCATGATCGTCGACAACGGTGATTTCTACGAAAGCCAGGCGTTGTACGCGACGAACATGATCACCTGCTTCGCGCGGATGGGCGGGAAACCCGTCGGCATTATCGCGAATCAGCCCAAGGTCATGGCAGGGTGCCTCGACATCAACGCCTCCGACAAGGCATCCCGGTTCATCCGCTTCCTGGATTGTTTCAATATTCCCATCCTGACCTTCGTCGACGTGCCGGGGTACCTCCCCGGAACGAACCAGGAGTGGGGCGGGATCATCCGTCACGGTGCAAAACTGCTCTACGTCTATCCCGAAGCACAGGTGCCGAAGCTCACCATCGTGACGCGCAAGGCCTATGGCGGTTCCTATCTCGGCATGTGTTCCGGGCAGTCCGGCGCCGACATGGTCATGGCATGGCCGACCGCGGAAATCGCCGTTATGGGCGCCGCCGGCGCGGCGAACATCATTTTCCGCAAGGAATCGGATGAGCGGAAAAAAGAACTCACGGACCAGTACGTCAATGAATTCGCCACACCCTATCAGGCGGCCCGTCACGGTCTCATCGAAATGGTCATCGAGCCGAAGAGGACCCGGTACGAAATCATCCGGGCGTTGCGGATGCTGGAAAACAAGGAAGAAACACGACCCTGGAAAAAACACGGCAACATTCCGCTCTAAGCGGTGCGAGACGTGTTTTCGGACAGCGTTTCATGAAGAACAAAAGCGGTCCCGCCTGAGGCGGGACCGCTTTTGTTTTCGATCGAGAGTGTGAACGGGCACGCCGACAATTTCTCCCGGTACCATCGGAATAAATGGCGGAAACGGGTCACTTCTCAGGCTGTCACCGACCGCCGGTCATAGATATGAAGCGGTAATTATGAAACATTTTATCTTATTATTGGCTATTTACGTAAAATTCAAAATAATGCTTGACACCATTTGTTTTTTTAAATAGGGTCATCGCGTATTACACAGAATACTCCTGTTGGTTAATTGTTAGACAAAAATTTAAGGTAGGCTCATGCAGCATGGACTCCTGACAGTGGCGGAGAGTACTGTAAAGCGGCTGGGTTCGACGAAGAGGCGCAGAGCGCAGAGAGTGATCTGCGAGGCGTCACGAGAGGGGAACGTGCGGCTGGGCAACTGCTATTAGCAATCATAAGGGGGTTGTTTGAAAATGGGTATAGAGGAACGTATTTTTAACAAGGAGTTGCATTCAAAAATCACCACAGCGGAAGAGGCGGCGAAGCTGGTTCAGGACGGTATGATCGTCGGGACGAGTGGCTTTACACCCTGCGGATATGCCAAATGCGTCCCGCTGGCCATCGCCGAACGCATCAAGAACGGCGAGAAGATGCGGTTTGAGCTTCACACCGGTGCCTCGGTGGGAGTCGAACTGGATGAAGCGCTTGCCGAGGTGAACGCCATTTCGAAACGCCTGCCCTATCAGACAGGCAAAACAATCAACAAAAGACTGAACGACGGGGATACCATGTATCTCGATATCCACCTGAGCCAGGTGGCCCAGCAGCTGCGCTACGGCTTTCTGGGCAAGATGGATGTCTGTATCGTCGAGGCCGTCTGCATCATGGAAGACGGCGGCATCGTTCCGTCCACGTCCGTGGGCAACACCCCGACCTTCATCCAGGAAGCGGAAAAGGTCATCGTGGAAGTGAATACCACGCAGCCCATGGAACTCGTCGGCATGTCCGACATTTATATACCGAAGGATCCGCCGGCACGTCATCCGCTTCCGATCACCGATGTGAGCCAGCGTATCGGAACGCCGGCCATGCCGTGCGATCCGCGGAAAATCGCGGCGATTGTGCCCTGCGACATTACCGACAAAACGCGGCCGCTGGCGCCCCTCGACGAAACGTCGAAGGCAATGGCGGCAAACCTGATCGATTTTCTGCAGTACCTTTACGGTGATACGCTGCCGCCCCTCCAGTCGGGCGTGGGTAATGTGGCGAATGCCGTCATGGCCGGTCTTGTGGAAAGCGATTATGAAAATCTCAAGTGCTGGACGGAAGTCATTCAGGATGCCATGTTGGACCTGATCGACGTGGGCAAACTGACGGCCGTGTCGGGCACATCTCTTTCACCGTCTCCCGACGGATTGAAGCGGTTCTATGCGGGGATCAAGGATTACCGGCAGAAGATCATTCTCAGGCCGCAGGAAATCAGCAACAATCCTGAGATAGCCAGACGGCTCGGCGTCATTGCCATGAACACGGCACTGGAAGCCGATATTTACGGAAACACCAATTCAACTCATATGTTCGGCACCCGCATGGTCAACGGCATCGGCGGTTCCGGCGATTTCTCGCGAAACGCCGGCCTCACCGTCATGTTGACACCCTCCGTTGCCAAGGGCGGGGCCATTTCCCGCATCGTGCCTCATGTCACGCACTACGATCACACGGAACACGAAATCCACGTGATGGTCACCGAGCAGGGCGTCGCCGACTTGAGGGGACTCGATCCCCGCGAGAAGGTGGCCGTCATGATCGAAAAGTGCGCACACCCGGACTATCGAGACATGCTGTGGGATTACTACAACAGAGCAAAAAAGGAAGTGGGAGGACACATTCCGATATTGCTGGATGAGGCGTATTCATGGCATGTCCGTTTCAATGAAACGGGCACTATGAAAGTTTAAGACCAACAAATCGAGGAGGCTTAGATAATGGAACAAGCTATTAATTATGCAGGAGCATGGACTACGATTGCAATAATAGCCGTAGCTTTTATTCTCTTTCTTACTGAATGGATTCCTCTGATAGCGACGGCGATTGCCGTACCCGTTGCCTTAACGATCACGGGCGTACTGGGTGTTGGCGACGCGTTTAAAGATTTTGCCAACAAGTGGACTCTGATCTTCATGTTCATGTTTATGATGGGTGAAGCCCTCTTCCGAACGGGGTTTGCCGAGAAAGTCGGCAGATTCGCCGTGGAAAAGGGGAAGGGCAATGAATCTCTCATTTTACTCAATATCATGATCGCCACGGCGGTCATGTCCGCCTTCCTGTCCAACACGGGAACGACGATCTGCTTTCTGCCGATCATCCTCGCCGTGATCGCACAGGCGGGTTTCAGCACGAAGCGGTTCATGATGTGTCTCGCCTTTTCTTCGTCCTTCGGCGGTACCATGACCCTTATCGGTACACCCCCGAACGGCGTCGTCAACGGCGTTCTGGAAAAGGCCGGCATGCCCACCTTCGGGTTCTTTGAATTTGCCCTGGTCGGTATACCGTTGACCGTTCTGATGATCGCCGCCATGATGCTCGTGGGCGTGAGATTCCTCCCCAAAGGCATGATCGACACCTCGGGCGACGATTACGAGGGTCCGAAACTGGACGAAAACTTCAAGTACCGGGAAAACAAGATGGTGATGGCCGTGGTGCTCTTCGCCCTGGTCATCTTCGTCATGGCGGCCGGTGGTTATATTCCGTTCATCAAGAAAACATTGCACATCAATCTGCTCGTGGCGGCGGCGGGCGGCGCCTGCCTCGTCCTGGCGACGCGCTGCATCACCTGGAAAGAGGCGACGCAGGCCGTGTCATGGACGACGGTCTTTCTCTTCGCCTGCATGTTCCCCGCCAGCACGGCGCTGGTGAAAACGGGCGGTGTTCTGATGATCGCCAACTGGGTGAACTCTGTCGTCACCTCGGGCTTCATGCTCATGGCCGCCATGGCCATCCTGACGGCCTTTCTGACGCAGTTCGCCTCCAACACGGCGACGACACTGATTGTCGCGCCCATCGGTATCGCCTCGGCGGCTGCCATGGGCGTCAGCGCGGAACCGGTCCTGATGGCGATCGGCATGTCGGCGAGTCTCTGTTTCATGACACCCATCGCCACGCCGCCGAACACCATCGTTCTCGGCCCGGGCCGTTTGAGCTTTTTGGATTATATCAAGGCCGGCTGGTTCCCCCAGCTCCTGAGTATAATCCTGGTTATCGTTTTAGTGCCGCTCATCTGGCACTTTTAGTATTGCGTATGATGGGGACCGCACAAGAGCGGTCCCCCGTCCTCCCATACTTTTTTGTTATAAGGAGTCGTTACAGAACCACACAGGAAGGCCTCTTCACGGATTGTTGAGGGGGCCTTTTGTGTCGGAGAAAACGATTACACTATGAGGCATAAGAGGTGGCGTCGAGCCGTCACGTGCGGGACCGGATCTCTGGATAGTCAACTGGTGCACCCCTTGTTCTGCGGAGTATTGAATCAGTATTGTCGGGCATCAGCGGGTGACGGCGTGCGGCGTAGCTAAAATAATAGTATACGTAACAAGGAGGCTTCGATGGAAGAAAAAAAGTTGGGAAATCCGGCGGTTGTCGGGCTTGCGGGATTCGGGCTGACCACGTTGGTCCTTCAGTTTCACAATGTGGGATGGTGCGGCGCGGGACCGGTAGTGGCCCTGGGTCTCATTTTCGGCGGCTTGGCGCAGATGATCGCCGGGTTGCAGGAGGTGAAGACGGGGAACAATTTCGGCTATTGCGCCTTTACCACCTACGGGGCGTTCTGGATCTCCCTGGCGGTGATATTTCTCCTCAATCATTTCGGCATTTACAAATCAAGCGGAACGGACATCGGGTGGTTTCTCGTGGCCTTTACACTGTACACGGCCATCATGTTTGTGGGCTCCATGAGACTCAATACGGCCCTGGCCATAACCTTTCTTCTCCTGCTTGTCGGTTTTATTCTTCTTGATTTCGCCCACTTCGGGTATCCCTGGCTGACGAAGGTGGCGGGTTACGAACTGATGGCCTGCGCCCTTTCGGCGTGGTACTGCATGGCGCATGCCCTCTACGCGGACGTGTTCGGAAAGAATATTCTGCCTGCGGGAAAACCGTGGATCTAAGAGAGAAACAGTAGCGTTGAAAACGGAGGCCCGGGGCTCAGTGTCCCGGGCCTTTTTCCGTTGTATTCTGTGAGGAACGGCCGCTCAACTGGCCGCAGGCGGCGAGGATATCGCCTCCCTTGCTGGGCCGTATCGTCGTCGTATAGCGGGCGGCGGCGAGAATATCCTGAAACCGCCGGACGCGTTCGGCGTCGGGCCTCCGGTAGAGGGACTCGGGGAATTCATTGAAGGGGATGAGGTTGAATTTGCAGTGGATTCCCTTAGCGGCGGCCGCCAGGCGGCGGGCATGGTCATCGCTGTCATTAACGTCCCGGATCAGGATGTATTCGAAGGTGATCTTCCGGCGCCGCGGCATGGGGTATTCCCGGCAGACGCGGAGCAGATCATGCAGGGGGTATCGTCTGTTGACGGGCATGAGGAGCGACCGTGTCTCGTCGTCGGCCGCGTTCAGGGAGACGGCGAGGTTGACGCATGTGTCCTGTCCCAGGCGCTCGATAGCGGGGACGATGCCGCAGGTGGAAACGGTGATCCGCCGTTTGGATATACCGAGGCCGAAATCGCACGTGATGATGTCGACGGCCGTGAGCACATTGTCGTAATTGAGAAGCGGCTCGCCCATTCCCATCATGACCACGTTCCTGATCATGTCGCCGCCGGATACGAAGAGGCGCACGGCGGTGATCTGGCCGGCGATCTCACCGGGGCTGAGGTTTCGGGTGAACCCGAACCGGCCCGTCAGGCAGAAGGCGCAGCCCATGGCACATCCCACCTGTGTGGAAATACACAGCGTGCGGTGGTTTTTCTCCGCGATGAGCACGCTCTCGACGGTCGCCCCGTCGTTCAGGCGGAAGAGGATCTTCTTTGTGCCGTCCTGTGATGACAGGACCTCGTCAATGATAAGGGGGTTCAGGACAGCGCGGTTTTTCAACTCCGCCCGGAACCCTTTGGCGAGGTTCGTCATGTCGTCGATGGATGACGCGGCGGACTGGTGCACCCACTTCATGATTTGCCGGGCGCGGTAGCGTTCTTTGCCGAGAGTAGTGATGAATTCCTCGATCTCGGCGAGGGTCATGTCGTTCAGGTTCCGCCGCGGATCGGTATCTCTATCGTGATGCGTCATATCGTTGTCCCACTCTATGGTGACCGTTCATACCAGAAATTCCGGCGTTTGACAAACCAATACGCAGAACAGGATCAACGTGGGATAAAGCCTTGCTATTTTAAGCCGGTCACGTTAGAAAAATGCAGGATATTCCGTCAAACGGAAGGAGGGCAGGACATGTATGTTCTACTGAGATGGTCGATACTCACCGTGGCGATCATGGCGGCGTCCTATGTCCTGGACGGCGTTTATGTTCGGGATCTCTTCACGGCGTTCTGGGCGGCGGCTCTTCTCGGTGTTTTGAATGTGCTCCTGCGCCCCATCCTGCTGATCCTGACTCTTCCCCTGACCATCCTCACCCTCGGGCTCTTTACCTTCGTCATTAACGCCTTTCTTTTGATGATGGCGTCGGGTGTCGTGGGAGGGTTCGCCGTTGACGGTTTCGGCACGGCAGTCATCGCTTCGCTCATCATCAGTGTCATCAACTGGTTCCTTTCGACGGTACTGGCGGGCCCGCGCCGGCCGCGGCGGCAGGATGACTTCATCGATCTCGACAGAAAGGATGACGATCGGTGGGAATAAAGAACCTGACACCGGCCATGCGTCAGTACTGCGATATCAAGGAACAATATCCCGACTGTATCCTCTTCTTCCGTATGGGGGATTTCTATGAGATGTTCTTCGAGGATGCCCGGAAGGCGTCACGCATCCTCGATATCGCCCTGACATCGAGAAACAAGAACAAGGATGATGCAATTCCGCTCTGCGGCGTGCCCTATCATGCCGCAACATCCTATATCGCCCGTCTCATCGAAGAAGGATTAAAAGTCGCCATATGCGAGCAGGTGGAAGATCCGAAAGAAGCGAAAGGCATCGTGAAGCGCGATGTCGTCCGCGTCGTCACACCGGGCCTGAATGCGGATGCCGATATGCTCGTTCCCAAGGAGAACAACTATTTTGCCGCCGTATCCCACCGGGACGGCGTCTTCGGCCTTGCCGTCGTGGACATTTCCACCGGTGAATTCATGGTGACGGAAATGAGGGACCGGGAGGCCTTCATGGGTGAACTTGCCGGTTTTTTAGTGAAAGAAGTGGTTGTCCCCGGCGACAGTGACGATGCCTTCCTCCGCGATCTCGCCATGAGAACGGAGGGGTGTCTCATCACGGAGCGACCGTCCGATTATTTCGACTATGATGCGGCCGCGACGGTGGTTGCCGACGTTTTCCCCCGGTGTTCTCTGGAATCGTTCTCCGCGGCGGACCATCCCGTCATGACGGGCGCCGCCGGCGCCGCGCTCCGGTATATCGAGGAGACGCAGAAATCACAGCTTGCCCACCTCACGGATATCCGTTTTTATTCCGCGGCGACATACCTCTCACTCGACGAAACGGCAAAACGGAACCTGGAACTGTTCGAGACGATCCAGGGCGGGCGCACGGAGGGGTCACTCTTTCATGTGCTCGATGCCACGGTGACGGGCATGGGCGGCCGTCGTCTGCGGTCATGGCTTGCCTTTCCCCTTGTCGATTGCGAGGCAATCGCGCGTCGCCTCGCGGCGGTGTCGGAACTTACCTCCGGCTATGCCGTGAAGGAAAAGCTGCGGTCACGCCTCGCCGGCGTGTACGATCTGGAACGTCTGGGCGGCCGGATCACCATGGGGACGGCGAACGGCAGGGACCTCGTTCACTTAAAACAATCGCTTGAGGCCGTGCCGGACATCGTCGATGCCTTGGAAGGGGTGTTTGCCCCGCTCCTTGCGGACATTCGGGACCGTATCGACGATATGGCGGATATAGCCGCCCTCATAGAAAAGGCCATTCAGGACGACCCGCCGTTGACGGTGAGAGAGGGACATCTTATCAAGTCGGGCTATGATGACAGGCTCGATGAGATCGTTTCCATCAGTACGAACGGAAAGAGATGGATCGCCGCGCTGGAGGCGAAAGAGCGCACGCGGACGGGCATATCAACGTTGAAAGTCGGTTTCAATAATGTTTTCGGCTACTATATCGAGATATCAAAGGCCAATGCCCACCGTATCCCTGACGGCTATGTTCGGAAGCAGACACTGGTCAACGGGGAACGGTACATAAACGAAGAGCTGAAGGAGTACGAATCGACAGTCCTCAATGCCGAGGAGGAACGAAGGAGGCGGGAATACGAGCTCTTTGCCGGCGTGCGTGACCGGGTTGCCGGTGAGATCCGCCGCATTCAGAAAACGGCGTCGCGGATCGCGGATCTCGACGCCATCGTTTCTCTGGCGGACGTGGCGGAACGGAACAACTACGTCTGTCCCCGTATCGCGGAAGATGACCGGATCGAGATCATCGAGGGACGTCATCCCGTGGTGGAACGGATGCAGCAGTCCGGCGTGTTCGTTCCCAACGATCTTTCTATGGATTGTGACGAGAACCGTTTCCTCATTATCACCGGCCCCAACATGGCCGGCAAGTCCACCTATATCAGGCAGACGGCGCTCATTGTCATTATGGCGCAGATGGGGAGCTTCGTGCCCGCGCAGTCGGCGACGGTGGGTCTCGTGGACAAGATATTCACTCGCGTGGGCGCGGCGGACAATCTCGCCCGCGGTCAGAGCACCTTCATGGTGGAGATGACGGAAGTGGCCGCACTCCTGCAGAAGGCGACGCGACAAAGCCTCGTCCTTCTCGACGAGGTGGGCCGGGGGACGAGCACCTTCGACGGGCTGTCCATCGCCTGGGCGGTGGCGGAGTATATCCACGACCGGGAGCGCCTGGGCGCGCGCACGCTCTTCGCGACCCACTACCATGAACTGACCGACATGGCCAGGACCGGCGACGGCGTCAAAAATTACAGTATTGCCGTGAAGGAATGGGGCGATGATGTCATTTTTCTGAGGAAGATCGTTCCGGGCGGGGCAACGCGAAGCTACGGGATTCAAGTCGCCCGTCTCGCCGGTGTGCCCGACGCCGTCATCGACAGGGCACGCGAAATCCTTGACAACCTGGAAAAGGGTGAACTGGACGATGTGGGCATGCCCACGCTGGCGCGGGGCGGGACGGACGACAAAGGGGAGCGTCAGGAACGGTTACCTCTTTTTATCGATGATGGAGAGACGATCCTCCGGGAAATCAGTTCCACCGATGTCGCCCGGATGACGCCCCTGGACGCACTGAAAAAGATCGATGAATGGAAGAAAAAACTGACGAGCACGGAGTGACGCCGACATTATCGAATACAGACACGCCTGACCTGGTGAAAGTCCGTCTTTCCGGAAAGCACTTTTTGAATGCCGTCCTGGAGGAGGGTGCGCATCCCGTCTTTGACGGCCGCGTCCCTCATTTCTTCGACGGTGGCATGCTGCTGGATGAGATGCTTAATCGTATCCGATGAAACGAGAAGCTCCTGGATGCCCATCCGTCCTCGATATCCCGAATTGCCGCACTTGGCGCATCCCTTGGGACGGTAGAGTGTAAAATTATCGTCATAGTTAACGTTCAACTCGCCGGACATGTCTGAGCCGTAATAGGTAATGATTTCATCATATTCCGTTTGCTCCGGGTGATAGGCCTCCTTGCAGTTTGGGCACAGTGTCCGCACGAGACGCTGGGCCAGTATGCCGAGGAGTGAATCGGCGAAATTAAGGGGATCGATGCCCATGTCAAGCAATCGCACGATCGTTTCCGGTGCGCTGTTGGTATGGAGGGTGCTGAACACGAGATGGCCCGTTAATGAGGCTTCGATACCCGTCTTTGCCGTTTCGTAATCCCGCATTTCACCGACCATGATGACATCAGGGTCGGCCCGCAGGAAAGACCGCATGGCCGTCGCGAAATCAAAGCGGATCTTCGGGTTGACCTGGACCTGGCGCAGACCGTACTGCGTGATTTCCACAGGATCTTCCGCGGTCCATATCTTCTTTTCCGGGCTGTTGATGTGCTTCAGCGCCGCGTGGAGGGTCGTTGTTTTTCCCGATCCTGTCGGTCCCACCACCAGTGCCAGTCCATAGGGTTTTGTGATGAGATCGATCATCGTTTCGTGATTACGGCGGGACAGGCCCGTTTCTTCGAGAGGCATCGTCTCTCCCGTGGTGAGTATCCTCATCACCACGTCTTCCACGCCTCCTTGTGTGGGGACGGTGGCGACACGAAGTTCGATGGGCACTCCCCGTGAGCGGCGGAATTTGATCTTTCCGTCCTGCGGGAGGCGACGTTCGGTGATGTCGAGGTTCGCCATGATCTTGATGCGCGATATGATGGCCGATCGGTAATTGTAGGGCACCGTCTGATAAACCATCAAGTCTCCGTCGACGCGGTACCGGATTTCAACGTTTTTCTTCGCCGTGTTCGGTTCGACGTGAATGTCGGATGCCTTGCGGTTGTATGCGTCGTTGATGACACGATTAACAAGCTGCATGATGATACTGTCCGATTCCGTGAAGGCCGAACCTTCTTCTTCCTCTTCAGGAGACTCCTCATCACTGTCGAGCTGTCCGATAATATCGCTGATGGAGTCTGTTGTGTTCTCCTTCTGATAGAAGTGATTGATATACTTCTTAATATCGTTGTACAGGGCCACATTGTATTCCACCGCCCGCGTATCGAGGAGAGACTCGATCATGTCCCTCTTGAGGATATTGTTCGGATCGTCGATCAAAACCCGGATGACGTCATTTTCCTTCCACTCCAGGGGGATCCACAGCTCCCGCCGTAAATATTCTTCTTTGAGATTGGCCAGCAGGTCGAAGGGAACAGGGTATTTGTCATTAAATTCAACAAAAGGCACGCCGTAGAATTCCGCCAGTGCGTTCCCGATGGCTTGCTTTTTAATATTTCGTTCCTTCATGAGGTAGTCTTCAATGGTGAGGCGCTTATCCCGCGCGGCGGACCACGCATTTTCGAGGTCCTCATCAGAGATGATCCCGTGGCGGATGAGATAGTCGAAACGGGATTTCTTCTTCTGCCTGATGCGCGTTTGATTGTAAAAAGCGATGCCGAGAATCTGTGCGATTTCCAGGAGGGATGCCCGATCCGCCGCGGTGAAGAACTCGCCGCTTTTTTTGTTGACAATCTGTGCCACACCCATGAGAGAACTGCTCCAGAGTATGGGTACGGCAAGAATCTGTTTCGTCCGTATGCCGGACTTCTGATCCCATCTCACATCGAATCGGAGTTCGCTGTCGATTTTCTGCAGTTCTTCCGTATTGTATGCGTCGGCGATATTTACCGTCTTCTTCGTATTTGCCACGTACCCGGCGATGCTGTGGTTGTTGATGGGGACCCTGATTTCGGTCAGTCGTGACCCCGCCGCGATCAGGGAAAAGATTTCGTCCTTTTTGGCATCGGCAACGTAGATGGACATGACTTCCGCATCGAAGAGCTGCAGTATAGCATCCTTCATGTCGACGATAATCTGCTTGATATTCTTTGCCGCGTGTATTTTGTTCGTGATGTCGCTGACTTTCTTCTGAAGATCAAGCTGTCTTTCGAGGTGGGATATCTGTGTTGTCGACACATTCTTCTTGTCTTTGAGCTTGAGAAATTGCATGATAGGCGACGTTTCCCCGGGTTTTTATGCTGGTACATCTATAAAATATCCGCTCATGTTTATCAACGGGATTTTTGCGCTTTCTTCTCGGCGGAATCGTGGTTTCCAGTATTTCCGCGACAAGAGGGATTAATGATGCCATTGAAAACGCAGAGTAAACTGGTGAGGGGCGAAACCGTCGTCATAACGGGATTCGGTGATTCCCTGACAAACGGGTGGCTGGTGCATACGGGATACCTGGATCACCTCGCCCGGATGCTGGCGGAGCGGTATCCGCGCGCATCCGTCGTCATCCATAATCGTGGTGTCCCCGGCGACACGGCGCGTGATGCATATTCCCGTCTCTCTCGAGATGTGATATCAGATGAACCCGACTGCGTCCTTGTCCAGTTCGCCCTCAACGATATGTTCTCCGGTTACACCCCGGAGGAATTCGGGACTCATATTGAAAGGATCATCAATCGATTATCGAGAGAGACCGATGCCGATGTGGTGATTGTGTCCTCCGTTCCCCTGGCGCCCCTTCAGGACGAGGATGCGGTAACGCCCTACTATGATCGCCTTGTCCGCATTGCATCCACGCGCCGCCTGGCCTTTGCCGCTGTCCATTCCTTCTGGAAGGAATATTGCCGTCGCGGAAACGACTGCCGGTCACTCGTCATGATCGACGGTGTCCATCCCACCGTGAAGGGTTATCGTATCATGGCGGAGGCGGTGATGCAGGTATTAACCGTTGAAGGCGGTGAAGAGTGAAGTGATGGCATGACGGTACCGATGCGGCAGGTAAAACCGATACGGTCGGGATGGTGACGCGGAAACGCATCCGAATCTTTTGCCGCCATTGATTTTTCCATGGAAATGAATATGATAAATACAGAAGATATGATATTCTCGTTTCTGCTTGGAGCGGGTCTATTAAAGACTATGGATTGACGATGTGTTGGCCATGGAAAGGAGAGCAAAATGAGTACCTTCCCGGCTGTTAAAATAACCGACAATATATACTGGGTGGGCGCCATCGACTGGACTATCAGGGACTTTCACGGCTACCGGACGGGACGGGGCAGTACCTATAACGCCTATCTCGTGTGCGCCGACAGGATAACCCTGATCGATACCGTTAAAAAACCGTTCTGTTCCGAGATGATGGCGCGGATTGCGTCGGTGATCGATCCGGAACGGATTGACTCTATCGTGTCGAATCACTCGGAAATGGATCATTCAGGCGGTCTTCCGGAGGTCATCGCCGCGGTGAAACCCGAACGGGTGTATGCGTCAGTGATGGGGCAGAAGGCCCTGAACGAGCACTTCGGTATCGGTAACCTCATCCACGTTGTTAAAAGCGGGGATCGCATCGATCTGGGCTCAATGACGCTGGAGTTCCTGGAGACACGCATGCTCCACTGGCCGGACAGTATGTTTACCTACTGCACCGAGGAGAAAGTGCTCTTTTCACAGGACGCTTTCGGGATGCATCTTGCCACGGCGGAGCGGTTCGCCGACGAAATTGATCCGTCCATTCTCGCATACGAGGCGGCCACCTATTATGCCAACATTCTCCTGCCCTATTCAAAACTTATCACGAAGCTCGCGGAAACCCTCTCGCAGTCCACATGGAAGCCGGCGATCATCGCACCGGACCACGGACCCGTGTGGCGGAAAGACCTTGGGACCATTATCGGCCGCTATACCGAATGGGCCCTGCAACGTTCCTCCAGGAAGGCCGTCATCGTGTATGATACGATGTGGCACAGCACGGAACAGATGGCACGGGCGATCGCGGAGGGTACGGCATCGCGTGGTGTCGATGTGAAGATCATGCCCGCCTCGCTGGTTCACCGGAGCGATGTGGCCTACGAAATACTTGATGCGGGGGCGCTCCTGGCGGGCTCACCGACGTTGAACAACAATCTGTTTCCCAGTATGGCCGACGTGCTTACATACCTGAAGGGATTGCAGCCGCAGAACCTGATCGGGGCGGCCTTCGGGTCATACGGATGGAGCGGGGAGTCGGTGAAACAGGTGGAGGAGATGTTGGCCGCCATGAAGGTTTCTCTGGTTGCTGAATCGCTTGCCTGTCTCTATGCGCCCGATCAGAACATGCTCGAGAAGTGTTTTTCCCTCGGCGTGGCCGTAGGGGATGAACTCATAAAACGGTGTGACGCGTAGGAAATGATAGAAAAGCGGCAAACGGCCGCGGGTGAAACCCGTTTCTACGACAAGGAGGTTCATAATGCAAAAGTACGTGTGCAGTGTCTGTGGATATGTGTATGATCCGGAAGCAGGCGATCCCGACGGTGACATTGCCCCCGGGACCGCTTTTGACGATCTTCCCGACGAATGGGTCTGCCCCGTCTGCGGCGCGGGCAAAGACGAGTTTGACCCGGAGTAACGGAATACAGCGAGCATAAAAAATAGGCGTCCGCGCGGTTTTGAGTTATTGAGGTCATCATGGATGAAAAAGTCGCTGATGCGATGCACCAGGCCTATACGGGAGAGGCGAAGGCGGTTCTGCGCCTGAGGATGTATGCGCGGAAGGCGGACGACGAAGGATACCCGCATATCGCCCGGCTCTTTCGGGCTATCGCCGCCTCCGAAGAGGTGCATGGGAAAAGGGCGCTTCGGCTTCTGCGTGACGCGGGGACGACAGAGGAAAACCTCGCCCGCAGTTTCGAGTCCGAAACGAAAGTGGCCGGCGTCGCCTATGACGAATTTATTCGTCTGGCCGATAGTGCCGGAGACACCGCAGCGGCCCTCCACTTCAGCCAGAGCCGCGATGTGGAGGAAATGCACGCAAAACTCTACAAACGGGCCCTCGATAATATGCTGGAAGAGAGGACCCCGATCTATGCCGTCTGCGAAGTCTGCGGCTATATTGCAGAGGATACGATACCGGAGACCTGTCCCGTCTGCGGTGCTCCAAAGACAGAGTTTACTGTCCTTGACATGTAGAGAGTACGAGAAAAAAATAACCATCGATTATGAGGTCTGTTGATATGAAAAATATCCTGATGCGACGAATCGCGTGTCTTGCGGTTATGTGTACGCTTATCTTTGCAGCCGCCGGTGTTTCAGCCGACGATGCGGTGCTGACCCTTTCGCTCACGGAGAGCATCGATATGGCGCTGGAGAGGAGCATCGCCGTTCACTCGGCGAAGACCGGCGTTGCCGTTTCGGAGGCAGAACGGAAGGAGGCGCGGACGTCGTTTTTCCCCACGCTGAGTACGACCTACACGGCGATGCGCCTGAATGACGAACCCACATCGAAACAGTCGGGGATACAGGTGGGTACGCGGGACAATTTTTCCTGGGAAGTGGAAGCGACGCAGCCGCTCTTTGCGGGAGGAACGATCGTCAATTCATACAAAATCAGCCGGATCGGCGTGGACATCGCCCGAGAGGAAGAAAAGGTCACGGTCCAGGATGTCGTTCTGGACGTAACAGCGGCCTATTTCGGCATCCTCAAGGCGGAGCGGATCCTGGAGGTGGCCCGGCAGTCTGTGGAGCAGCTTCAGGCCCATCGCGACATCGCCGAGAGCTTTTTCGAAGTGGGGATTATCCCGAAAAACGATCTTCTCTACGCGGAAGTGGAACTGGCGAGCGGCAATCAAGGCCTCGTGACGGCGGAAAACGGAGTTCAATTGGCCAAGGCGCAGTTCAATATGCTCCTGCGTCGCGGCGTCAATGCGCCCATCGAGGTGGAGGATATCCTCTGTTATCAGCCTTTTGACATGAGTCTCGAGAACTGTTTGTCCGCAGCGTACGCGAAACGGCCGGAAATTCGGGCCTATGAGATGCAGGTCGATCAGGCCCGTCTGTCGGTGGATGTGGCCCGGGGTGAATTCTATCCCACGGTGGGCCTCGCCGGTCACTACGGAAAGTACGGTGATGAGCCGGGCGTGTCGGGGAGTCTCTATGATCACCAGGAAGACTGGTACGTCATGGCGGTCGTCGACTGGGATTTCTGGCAGTGGGGCAAGACGCGGTATGCCGTTGATGCCTCGAAGGGAAAAGAAATCCAGGCGCGGGACGCCCTGGAATATCTCAAGGACCGGATCGCCCTGGAGGTGAAGAACAACTATCTCACCGTGCGCGAGGCGGAGAAGAAAATCAGTGTGGCGGAAAAGGCGATCGAGCAGGCAGAGGAAAACTTCCGCATCAACCAAGAGCGATACAAGGAGCAGGTCGCCACGTCAACGGACGTCATCGACGCCCAGACACTCCTGACGAGGACAAAATCCGACTACTACAACGCCCTCAGCGACTACAATATCGCCATCGCCGAGCTGGAACGCTCCATAGGAGGAGGGCAGAGGGTCACATCTTAAAAGGAGGGCAGAGGGTCACATCTTAAATATTAACTTTTTAAGGTTCATCGATGTGACCCTGTTTTTATTATTGAAAAAACGATTTTTAAATGTTATATCTCAAAGCCTTCGTTTAAAATATGGGCAACGTCCGGAAAAAGCGATCAATATTCAAGGGGTAGGATTTGTCGCCTGTGGACGGCCTTTCACGCAGTAACAACTCAGAAGTACTATTTCAAGAAGTACTATTTCACGCAGTATCAGCAGTTTAAGCAGTATCGCCAGTTAAGACAGTTTGCAGTACATCGCAGTATCGGCAGTACCTGTGAAGTCGAGGTGGGATAACGTGATGATGTGCGTCGGTATGTCATACGCGATCTCGACTGTATCGCCCGTGAACGAGGTGTGCGGGGGGCGGAAGACGCGTGGGCATGCCACTGTGAGGATGATTGCTGCTCAACAGAAAAAAATCGTCATTTGCGGTGCTTATGTCAGTTGCATCGGTTGCACAATGTAACTGACCAACCGGAGGTTTTACCAAAATCGGCCTTGTAACAGCACGTCCGTGATCATCTACTACCGTGACACATCATTCTGAACAATCGAATACACACGCTCACCGCTTCTCGCGTGACGTGTTCTCCGGTCCAATATCGATGCAAATTCGGAAAACGTATAGGTCTTCATATCGGAGAGTTGGTAGTCCGGTGCCGCGATCGTTATGGAATCATTTACCAGCGACAACCATTCCCAGTGACCGCTGATGTAGGCTTGTGCCTGGGCATGACGTTGGCCCCGTGGAGTTAATCCTGTTACAATCTGCACCCGGTAATCTTCCTGCAGCACCGCCGCCGTATACAGTGCCTGATGGCGGCACTGGGGCTGCCATGATGCCGTACAGGACATCAGAAATACCGGCACAATCACTCCCAGGAACACTCTATAATAGTTATTCATGCAAGCCTCGGGAGGGGGTTGGTAACATTCGAACCCACGGTGAAACAGTCAGCGACGAAACTCAGTGTTTCTCTCGGGGTCTTCTGTTATCAACTCCTTCTCTTCTATCAGTACCGCAACACGCACATAAGGGAAGAATGACACACGGCATTCTTCTGTTAACACTTTTTTCATCGGCAGCATCACGATGAAACTTGAGAAAAAAAATGTCCTTTCTGGAAAGGAGCACGGAATAATGAAGAAACGCACGATACGCGTCATAACAGTGAGCGCCCTCATGGTCGGCCTTCTCCTGGTGACCGGTACACCCGTCCTGGCGGCGCCCGCGCAGGGGGACGTCGCCGTTATGCTGGCCGATTACCTGGGACTGGATGCATCGTCGCCGGAAAACGCCATCAGCGCGCTCACGGGTGTCGGTATCATTCCCGGTGACGGCTGGAACGCCGGTAACGACGCGGATGATGCCTTTATCGGGGCGTTGTACAGCGCCGTGAACGAAGCGGTTAAGGAGGGCACAATAGTCATTCCGCCGGGGCTTACATCAAGCGCGTCCCTGGTCGCGGCGGTCCTCGTCGAAGCGGGCATGGTGAGCACCACCGTAGTGGACGCCATCGTCGCGGCGGGAGGAAACCGTGACGACGCGTCAGCGGGAGCGTCCTTCGGTGCCGCCGCCGGAGCGGCCGCCCGTCGCAACAGGAATCGGGGACGGCACGGCCCACCCCCCGGTGTGCCCCCCCATCACCGTCCGCCGGGAGGCCATGGCGGGCACGGCGCGGCATCACCCAGCCGGTAACGATCACGTTTACCACGCCGCTGTCTTGTGAGCGTGCGTGGCACTGTTTTTAAAGTGGTGCGGGCAGTATGACGGGTATCAGTTACTCTGGTTTACCAGATCAATACAGGCCGTTATTGCAAGGAAGAAAGGTAATACTATGTTCATGAAAAAGGTGGTTGCAGGTAGTGCACTAATCATCCTGTCAGTTTTTATCGTGTCGGCGGCGGGTGCGGAGATAGACGCGCCGAGACGGGCGCGGATCGAGGTCGGCCCCCTCCAGGTGGTGCCGTCTCTTGCCGTCACGGAAACATACAGTGACAACATCTATCAGAGTTACGACGGTACCGATGACGAGTCCGACATGATCACCACCCTGGCACCGGGCATCACGGTCCGCCTTCCCCTGCGGCGGCACGCCCTTGAGGTGGGCTACACGGGGGCGTTTCACTGGTATGCGGACAACGGGGAGACGGACTACATGGATCATTCCCTCTCCGGGCTCCTGGACCTGGATTTCCCCGGCGGACTGACCGTCAGCATCACCGATACCTTCAAGGACGGTGTCCGTCCCCGCGAATGGAAGGAACAGGCGGGGCTCTCCGGGGCGGCCGATCCCTACCGGGAGCGCGACTACCAGTCGAACGATGTCCGGGCGACGGCCACCTACCGTTTCGTCGACCGCTGGGCCGCTGAGGCGCGGTACGGGAACTATTTTATCGACTATGACGAGCCCTACGACAGCGACAACGACTACGATACGAACCTCGTTGGCGGCTCCCTCTACTACCGCCTCACGGCGAAGACGGATGTTCTGGTGGACTACAACTACGCGGTCGTGGACTACGACATCGCGGACATCTACGACAACACGAACCACAGCGCCTACGCGGGCCTCTCCTTCGATCCCACGGCCAAGCTCCGCGGCTACTGCAAGGCGGGCTGGGCGCGCAAGGAATACGACAACACGGTACCGGGGCGAGCCGACGACGCCTCCATTTTCTCCCTCCTCGTTGAAACGGGGTACGTCGTCTCCCCCTACAATCTCATCACCCTCACGGCCGAGCGCGTCTTCGAGGAAGACGTGAATACAAACGCCATGTACACCGTCACCGACGCGGGCCTCAGCTGGAAACACGTCTTCGCCCGGAACGAGCGGGTTGCCATGACCACCGGCATCGGCTACGGGACCCGGGACTACGACGAGCCGGACATCGACACGGACGGTCTCACCAAGGTCCGCGACGACGAGCAGTGGCGGATCTCTCTCGGCATCGACTATGAATTCCGGGACTGGCTCTCCCTGGCCGTCGGGTATGACTACATCAGCAACGATTCGAACTTCACGCGGTACGACTACGACGAGAACCGCGTCTTTTTCACGATTACGGGAACATTGTAAGCAGTCCATTGCATGCGCAGTCACGAGAACCAGGAGGTAGTATGCTGAAGAGCAGTCACAGAAAAAAGCCACACGGGCGCGGTAAAACACGGATCCCCCTACGGATCGCGTGTTTTTTTACGGCCGTCGTCCTACTGGCGGCAGTTGCGGGCGTTTCCGTATCCACGGCCCAGGAGGACTACGTACTGGGCCCGGAGGACGTCATCTCCGTCACCGTCTGGGGCCACGACGACCTCACCCGCGAGCTCCAGATATCGCTGGACGGAACGATTTCCTTTCCCCTCATCGGCAACATCACCGCCGAGGGGCAGACGACGAAGAGCCTGGAACAGGACATCGCCGCGAGGCTGGCGGACGGCTACATCGTCGGGCCCCAGCTGACCGTCTCCGTCACGGAGTACCGGAGCCAGAAGTTCTTCATCTTCGGCGAGGTCACATCGCCGGGCAAGTTCGATCTCGAACCGGGTATCCTGGAATCGATCATGACGGTCCTGGATTACATCGGCCGGGATATCCCGGTGGTATTCCCCGTACACCCGCGGACGCGCCTGCGGCTGAAGGAGAGGGGTAATAACCCGTCATCGCGGTCGTCCCTGAAGCTCATTGAACCGCTCGGGTACCTGGATTTTCTGAAACTGATGGCGCACGCGCGCATTTTGATGACGGATTCCGGCGGCATCCAGGAGGAAACCACGATTCTGGGCACGCCGTGCCTGACGCTGCGGGAGAACACGGAGAGACCGGTCACGGTGGCAATGGGAACGAACCGGGTGGTGGGTTCCGATCCGGCGCGGATCCTCGCGGCCTGCCGCGCGGTCATGGCGGAAACGGCGTCACCGAGAAACGGCGGGGGGAACCGTTGCACACCGCCGCTCTGGGACGGGCGGGCCGCCGAGAGGATTGCCGACATCGTCCTCACCTATGACCGGAAGAAAAAATATAATCAGATACACGAGAACGACAGGATGACCTGATGGCGGTACCCCTCTTTGTGATGTCTCTCCTCGCGGGGGCGACGCTCTTCTTCGGCGCCGTCCACGTGTGGTCCCTGTCCATCGTGCAGGTGGCCGTCTACGGTGCCGGTTTTGCGGCCTGCTGTGCATGGTGCCGGCGGTGTATGAAACAGCCGCCCTGTACGGTGTCTTTTGTCTTCGATCCCCTCTCTCTCGGGGGGATTTTTTTTATGGGCTGGACGGCGTTCCAGGTGGCCGTCCTGCCGTTGCCGGTGCTTGAGAGGCTCTCCGCGGAGACCGCCGCCATGTGGTCGTCCCTGGCCATCGTCGGGGTACGGCCGGAGGCGGCCACGGTGTCCCTCTATCCCTTTGTGACGATGACCGCGCTTGCCTATGGATTCGCGGTGCTGGTGCTCTATTGGATTGTCCGGTGGGGCGTCTGGCGGCGCGGGCAGGTCCGAATGCTCGTTATCGGGATTCTCGCGATGGGTGTCGGGGAGGCCCTGTGGGGAATGGCCCAACTCCTGCCGGGTGAACACTGGATTCTCTGGTGGAACAAGGCGGCGCTCTCGCCGGGTGTCGCCTCGGGGAGCTTCATCAACCGCAATCACCTGGCGGGGTTCCTCGCCGTGATTATCTGCCTCGGTCTCGGCTACGCCTGGGCGCTGGCGCGGACGGGCAGCAGTGTTTCCCGCGGAGACGGTCAGGGCCCCGGTGGCCGGGTGATGGGCGGGCTTGTATGCATCCTGGCGCTCGCCGTCATGATGGCGGGCCTCCTGTCGACGGCATCCCGCGGGGGGGTGATCGCGCTTTTGTGCGGCGTGGTATTCATGCTCATCATGGCGGTGTCGCGGTCCGTCACTAGCCGGAAAAGTTTTGTCGTCGTGGTTGTTCTCGCGCTGGTTGCCGTATATGTGGCCTACGCGGCGTCGGCGCGCGTCGTGGAGCGGTTCGCCTATTTTGACCGGGGACTGGAAGGGCGGCTGGCGATTGCCCGGGCCGCCTGCGCAATGGGGAGGGATTACCCCGTCGCGGGGTCGGGGCTGGGGACCTTCCAGTTCGTTTTTCCCCGGTATCAGACAGAGAGCTTCGCGGCGCTGTACGATTACGCGCACAACGATTGGCTCCAGCTTGTCGCCGAAACGGGCGGCGTGGGGTTGGGGATCGTGCTCGTGAGCACCGCAACGTTTCTCGTGATGCTCCTCTTTCAGTGGCGGCGGCGGCGGGACCCCGTCAGTGTCGGTCTCGGACTGGGCGGGTGCGGGGCCTTCGTGGCTATCGCCGTCCACGCCCTCAGCGAGTTCAACCTGCATATACCGGCGGTGATGCTGCTCCTCGCCGTCATCGCGGCGATCACCGGGAATGTGCTGTTTGTGCGGGGGAGCGCGGGGCGGGAATACCGGCCGCAGAGGGGTGTGCCGGTCCCGCGGGCGGTTGCCGTTCTCATGGTGGCGCTGTTTGTCGGTGCGACCGGAGCCGCGGGGACGCAGGTGATCCGGACGTGGCGGGCCGAGATGCTCGCGCCGACGGCCTGGGATTCCACACGCGCCCTGCGTGAACCGACATGTGCCCGCCTTGCCGCGGCACGGCGGTGGGCTCCGGGGAACGCGGCGTACTGGGCGTGGTCAGCGCGGATATGCGGGAATGGTGAGGAAAACGGTGATGGGCGTGGCGGGTCGAAAGACAGGCTGACGGCGCTGTCTCCTGCCGCGATATACTGGACGGAAGCCCTGCGGCGGAACCCCTCGAACTGGTCCATCTGGCGGGAGCTGGGATGGGACCCCACCGTAGACGATCACCTCGCGGCGCGGGCCATCACACGGGCGGCTGCGCTCCAGCCGCTGAATCCGCTCCGCCATCTGGAGGCGGGTATCGTCCAGTGTGCCCGGGGCGGTGACGAAAGCGGTTGGATGGCGTCATTCGGCCGTGCCCTGTCGCGTGACGGATCGCTCATCGGGACGGTGATCGACCAGGTGGATCTGTACAAAGGAAAGGACAAGGCGGTTAATGCCCTGGAAACAATTCTTCCTGATGATCCGGTGGTTATGGTGGCCGCGGGCAGGGCGCTCATGGAGCGGGGGTATTACGACGCGGGTATTCGTTATTGTATGATGGGTGAGAAAGAGAAAGAAGGCCGTCTCGATGAGTTGTGGTGCGAGTACCGCGACGCGGGGGGCGTGGCAAGCGGGGAGAAACAGGCGATCATCGAGAGCATGAAAAGACTGGACCGCCGCCATCCGGGTGTGCTCCTCGACGGGGGGAGTGTTATAGCGGCAGTCTCACTGCAGGATAAACGGACGGGACACCTGGCGGACCTGGATGATGTCCGCGTGCTTGCCGCGCGGGTCCGGCGCGTGTCCGTGACGGTGCCGGAGGAGATGTGCGAAAAGGCGTATCTGCTGGGGCGCCTGGCCGAGGAGGCGGGGGAGTATGGTGAGGCGGCGCGGCTGTTCGAGAAGGCCGTCAGCCTTAATATCCAGCACTTTCCGTCGTGGATTCACCTGACGAAGATACCGGAAACGGAAGTTGCGGGTTCCCGCGCGCGGGTCGATACGGGAAAAATCGCCCGTCGCATCGCAATGTTTGCCATGACGGGGATCCCGCCCTCTGTGTGGCGGTACGGCGGGCTCACCGACGGGGAGCCGTCGTGGCGGGCGGCCTTTCGGATCGACAGTGATATCGGGGGGATGAGACTGGCCTTTTCCGCACGGGGACAGGGTGTCTGGAAGTGCCTCGTCGACGGGCGGTTCGTGTCGCTCTGGAAGGGCGGCCGGCAAGAAGAAAGATGCCGCGTCGCCGTGCCCGCAGGCGAACATGAACTCCGCGTCGTCCAGTGCCACGGACCCGTCGCGGGCGACGGCAAGAAAGCGCCATTCCACCTGACGGTGACGTTTGAGGGGTAGGAGGAGGGGGTCAAGTCTGCTCTTGACTCTTAAGAAAGGGAGTCATGAGGGGGTTACTTCTTTATTTTTACAGGTTTTATTAACGGCCGGTATCAGGGGAGAACGGAACGGTATTTCCGGTGATATAAAGACAGGGCACGACGGGAAAAGAGTCAAGAGCAGACTTGACCCCTTTAGACGGTCTTTTCGAGATAGGCGTAGGCGCTGTGGTTGTGGATGCTCTCGAAATTTTCCGCTTCGATGCTGTACCAGGTGAAGTTATCGATCTTTTTGAGTTTCTCGGCGACGGTGCGGACCACGTCTTCCACGAACATGGGGTTTTCATAGGCGTGTTCCGTCACGTATTTTTCGTCCCGCCTTTTGAGCAGGGGAAAAATTTCACTGCTCGCCGATTCCTCGACGAGCTGAATCACGTCCTCGATCCAGAAAAATTTCTTGAACTGCAGTGTGATTGTGACAATGCTGCGCTGGTTGTGGGCGCCGAAGGCGCTGATTTCCTTTGAACAGGGACAGAGCGTCGTTACGGGTACGGTCACGCCGACGAAAAAGGTGCGCGTCGTTTCAGTGTTTTCTCCCGTGAATGAACAACGATATTCCATGATGCTTTTCGCTCCCGATACGGGGGCCTTTTTTTCGACGAAATAGGGGAAATCGATTTCCATGTGCGCCGACTGGGCCTCAAGTTTTTGGCGCATGGCCGTCAGGATTTCATGAAACGTCTTGATATTGATGCGGCCGCGATACTCGTTGATAATTTCCACGAAACGGCTCATATGCGTGCCCTTGAAGTGGTGTGGCAGGTTGACGAACATGCTGATCGTCGCGTTGACGTCCTGTGTGCCTTTCTTTTTGTCAAGCACGGTGACGGGGTATTTGATGCCTTTGACGCCGACCTTCTGGATATCGATATTGCGGGTGTCCGGTGAATTTTGTATGTCGACCATAACTCGTTTATCCTCGATAGGTTGCGCGCGCCGTGTCCGATTCTCCCACGGTGACGGCGGCGACGCGGCAGCGTTTGTCTGTCTTCAATCTGCCCGCGATTTCATCGTAAATATAGCGGGCGAGGTTTTCCGATGTGGGGTTGATATCCTTTAAGGCGGGTACGTCGTTCAGGTACGTGTGATCGAGTTTGGCGATGACTTCATCGGTGATGTCCTTCAATTGCCTGAAATCGACGACCAGGCCCTCCGGTGACAACTCGTCGGCGGCCACGGAAACCGCCACAGAGAAGTTATGACCGTGCAGTTCTTCACAGGCGCCGCCGATGGCCAGGGCATGGGCGGCGGAAAAAGAGCGGGTAATGGTGACTTCGTACATTTTTATCCTTCTGTCTTAAGTAAAAGGGTGTCGGGGAATCAGCCTCTCAAAAGTTAATATTTAAGATGTGACCCTCTTGTAGCAGGTCCGGTGCCCGCTCAATGATGAGATCGGGCGCGGATTTTTCCATCATCTCCCGGTCGGCGTAGCCCGACAGCACGCCCACGGTGAATGTGCCGACCTCTTTGCCCGTGCTGATGTCCATGGGGTGATCGCCTACCATGATACTGTCGTGTGCAGGAGCATCGAGCCGACGAAGCGCCGTCAGAAGGTGGTCGGGATCGGGTTTGACGCGGCGCGCGTATTCCCGGGTAATGACGGCGTCGCAGTCGGTCATGATATCAGGATAGATGACAGATACTGCCTCCTCGCAGTTCCGTGTCACGATCCCCACGCCGATTGTGTGTTCTTTCAGCGTGTGAATCATGTCGATGACGCCGGGGAAGATATGACCGCGGGAGGCGCCGTCGATCTCGAGTTCGCGAATGATACCGTGGGCGTCCCGGGAGAATTCTGTCTCGGCGCCGGGATCGCGCTGGGCGATCAGAAGCTCACCCTTTTCCACCATCTCGAGGACATACAGGCCGTCAAAACCGTCGGACGAAACACCGTAGCGGGCGATGCATGCCCGTATCCGCCGTCTCATTTCCGTGAAATCGACGTTCAGGAGGGCGAGGGTCCCGTCGAAATCAAAGACAACGGCGCGTACCTGCCCTTTCGGAGAGCCACGTGTCACGAAACAACCCCTTTCACGTATTCCTCGATCCGATCCAGTCCTTCTGTGATCTTTTCCATCGACGTGGCGTAGGAGAAGCGGAGATACCCTTCGCAGTTCGCGCCGAAGTCGATGCCCGGCGTGACACCCACGCCGACCTTTTCGAGGATGTCGAAGGCTGTTTTGTAGGAGTCGTTGGAAAAGTGCTTGATCTTGCCCAGGACATAGAACGCCCCCGTCGGTTCCACAGCGATGCCGAGTCCCATATCTCTGAGCCGCTTCACGATGTATTTTCGGCGCTCATTGAAAATATCCCGCATGCGGCGGCTGTCGTCCTGCGCTTCTCTCAGGGCCGCCACACCGCCCCACTGGACAAAGGAGTTGGCGCAGATGAGGATGTTCTGCTGAATCTTCTGCATGGGACGGATGTACTCTTTCGGCGCGATGAGGTACCCGAGCCGCCAGCCCGTCATGGCGTAGGCCTTGGAAAAGCCGTTGAAGACGATGGCATTGTCCGTAAACTCGAGGATGGAGTGCTCTTCGTCATCATAGACGAGCCCGTGGTAGATTTCGTCGGAGATGACGGGTAGGCCGAGATCGGCGATCTGTTTCATTCTCTCCGGGCTGAGAAGATTGCCCGTGGGGTTGGAGGGTGAGTTGATCATGATGCCCTTCGTCCGGGGCGACATTTTTTTCTTGATCGCGTCGGGCGTGTACTGGAACCCGTCTTCCTCGTCCACGGTCACGGCGACGGGAACGCCTTCCAGAAAGCTGATGAAGTTCGGGTAACAGGCATAGTGCGGGTCCGAGATGATGACCTCGTCTCCTTTCTCCAGGAGCGCGGAGAAGAAGAGGAACATGGCGGGTGATGTGCCCGATGTGACGATGATCTGATCGGGTGAAACGGTGACGCCGTACTTGTCCTTGTAGTGATCGGCAATGGCTTCACGCAGTTCGAAAAGACCCAGGCTGTGCGTGTAATGTGTCTTGCCTGTTTTGAGCGCCGCCGTGCAGGCATCGATGACGCACTGGGGGGTGTCGAAGTCGGGCTCGCCCACTTCCAGGTGAATGATGTCACGTCCCTCCCGTTCCAATTGCTGCGCTCGTTCGAGGACGTCCATCACGATAAAGGGTGATATCTCCGTTGCTCTTTTTGTAATCATGTCCATTCCCTCGTTCAGTCAATTCCTCTGTGATTCAGGAACAATTGTTTACGTACCGGTTTTGTCCTATAGTGATAGGAGACTACCCGCATGAGAACCCTGTGTCAAGGAAGAAAGGATATGAGGGATATTCAGTAACTTTTTATTATTATTGACTTTACGTTATGAGTTTTGTTAGATAGACGGTAATCCGATGAGAATGACACTCATGACGGGAGGTTTCCATGGGAACGCGCGATAAAATCGATCCGCCGCCGGTGCCGGTGAGTCTTCGTGATTGTCCCGGCTTCACACTGGGGTTCGAACAGCCCTGTGCGGCGATGGAAACGCTTGAATGTGTGCAGATGCCCGCTCTCATTTACAACGAGGCGGGCGTTGTTATTTCAGTAAACAAGGCCTTCGAGATGCTGACGGGGTATATGAGTGACGACGTCATCGGCAGGGGGCCGTCCTATCCATGGGAACGACAGCAAGACGATATTTACACGACGGAAAACATTTCGATACGGGAAGACGCAAACAAAAAGACCTATCAGTCAAAAAAGGGGGATATCCTCGTCGTGATCGTGTCGCGCGCCGTTTGTCATATCAAACCTGAAAAAAAATGTCGTATCGAGACATGGTACGACATCACCCGTGATTCTCAGACCGAGGAACACCTGCGTGACAGCGAGAAGCATTACCGCCGTCTTGTCGAAAATATCAGCGACATTCTCTATGAATTTGATGAAAACGGTTACGTAACGTATGTCAGTCCCTCCGTCAGGCAGTTTCTGGGCTACGAACCGTCGGAGGTCATCGGCTGGCATGTCCGCCGTTTCGTCGCCGATTCCGCCCACGATTACTTGAAAAAGAATATCAGCCGTATTAAAAATGGTGATGATACGGCCAGTGAATATCCCCTGGTCACAAAAACAGGCGACATCAAATGGTCCGCCCTCACAAGCCGGCCTGTGTATAAAAGCGGATCTTACAACGGTTTTCAGGGGATTGCCAAAGACATTACCTCACTGAAGAAAACCCAGGAGCAGCTTGAGGGAAGTGTCCGCGCCGTGCGCTCTCTCATCAACTCCCACCCGCAGAGTGTTGTCCTCGTGGATCCCTCGGGTATGATTCTCGATTGCAACGAAAAATTCGCCTTACTTTTGGGAACGTCATCGGAGGACGCGGTAGGAAAAAATCTTTTTGGCTTTGTTCTCGACACATTTTGCTTTCTATCATGGAGTGAGTTGTCTGATGTTTTCTCCCGGCGCGGATCGATAGAATATGAAATCGATCTGAATGGCCGCGACATTCACCACCATCTTATTCCCCTTTTTGACGATGCCGGCGGTATCTCTGCCGTTTCGATTTTCATCGAAGACAGAACCGACCAGAAGCTTCAGACTCAGCGGATTTATGAGGCAGAGAAACTCTATCACAGTATCTTCGAAAACGCGGGAACGGCCATATTCATGGTGGGTGTCAACTATAATATTATAAAAGTTAATGCCGAGTTTGAAAAGTTGACGGGATATGCAAAAGGGGAGGTGGAAGGCAAATTACGATTCGAACATGTCGTCCATCCTTCCGAAAGCGAACGCGTTGTTAACTACCGCATAGACAGGTTGGAAAAAGGATTGTCACCGCCTGCCGAGTATGAGGTGTTGATACAAAGCAAGACGGGCCAGCTCCTGACGGTCTTTACAAGGGTCCATGTTATTCCCGGGACGAAACATCTCATCGTATCCCTCCAGGATGTAACCGCCATAAAAAAAGTGCAGGAGCAGATATTACAGAGAGAGAAACAACTGCGTGCCTTTCTCGACCACATCCCCGACCTTGCGTGGCTGAAGGACACAGAATCACGGATCGTTATGGCGAACAGGGCCTTTGAAGAGTTGACGGGTATAGCCGTGGATGACGTGACGAGGAAAGATCCCGATACGTTATTCCCTAAGGACATCAGCGCCCAATATAGAGAAAACGACAAGCGTGTCATGGCTGAAGTACAAACACTGAAGTTTGAAGAGCGAATCCCGTGCCGTGACGGCTCCATCATTACGGCGGAAAGCATCAAGAGCCCGTATTACGATGCCGATGGCGTCATTGCCGGTACCGTTGGCACCGCCCATGATATATCGGAATGGAAACAACGGATGAAAGAACTTCATCTCCAGCAGGAAAAACTGGAAAAGATCGTTGCCCGTGACCGTGACGAGTTGCGTCACATCAACAAGTATCTGGCGGAAAAGCAAAAAGAACTCGCCCAGAAATCACGGGAGCAGCGGCGGGTGGAGGCGCGGCTGGATGAAACGAAAGGCGCCCTGAACGTCCTCGTAACACATTTGGAGGAAATCAGGCAGGATACGGAGCGGCACCTCCTGGGGAAAATCAGAACGATGCTCAGGCCTATTGTTGAGAAAATGCAGAAAAAATCGGAGATGAGTGATTGTTTGCGCGAGCTTCAGGAAATATATCAGCTTGCCGCCGTCGATTCAGTCTATGACGAGAAGGGGCATATCATGGTGCCGCGTTTTCTCACACCGTCTGAGTTGCAGATCGCATCCATGATCCGGAACGGCATGACAAATGATGAGATAGCCGCCGTTCTCCACATTTCCGTTGACACGGTGAAAACACACAGAAAGAACATGAGAAAGAAACTCAACATCAGGGGGACGGGCATCAGTCTAGCCCGTTACCTGGAAACAGCGCTGGAGAAGACGGGTGGCGACGGCGGACGGTCCTCGGCAATGACAGATTTAGTCGACAATTAGGTTACACGGGCAATAATTTATTACATCTTCTCACAATGAGAAAAACGCGCGGTTCGGAAAGTCAGGGTCCCGCCGGCATTTTTAAGGGAGACAATGAGTGAAAAAATCACTAAACAATAACGATTACATCGGCACACAGCATAAAGGCCACGTCCGGATTTGTGTTATCGGTGCGGGGCGGTGGGGCATGAATCATATACGGACACTGTCACGCCTCGGACATCTGGCGGGCATTGTGGAATCCGATGATGAAAAAAGAGCCGTCCTTGCCGACGAATTTCCCGCAATTGATGTCTTCAAAAATATCCGTGATGCCATTCACCATGACTACGACGGCTTCGTGGTCGCGACGCCCGCGGAGACTCACTTCGAGCTGGCGCAATTCATCATTGATGCTGGCCGTCACGTACTCGTGGAAAAGCCCCTGACCCTCACGGCGGCCCAGGCGCGTGTCCTGAAGGCACTGGCCGAGGAGAACGCGGTGAACCTCATGGTGGGACATATTCTTTTGTTCCATCCCGCTATTCGCAAAATGAAGGGATTGATCGAAAGCGGGAAGATCGGCCGGCTCCAGTATATGTACAGCAACCGCCTCAATCTGGGGACGGTGCGGACGGAGGAGAACATCCTCTGGAGTTTTGCGCCCCACGACATTTCCCTGTTCCAATATTTCACGGAGAGTTTTCCGGAGGAAGTCATTTCCCGGGGAGGCATATTTCTCCAGCCCGCCGTTCATGATTCGTCCATGACCGTGCTTACCTATCCGGGAAACCGCGTGGGGCACATCTTCGTCAGTTGGCTGCACCCCTTCAAGGAACACCGTATCGTCGTGATCGGATCGAAGGGGATGCTGTCCTACGAGGATTCATCGGAAGACAAGAATATTCTCTATTACGAGAAGGGTATCGACTGGATCCAGGGCGAGCCGGTGAAACACGACGGGGCGACGGAGGTGATCGACTACGACCGGACGATGCCGCTGGACGAAGAAATCCGGTATTTTGTCGATCATCTCGACGGGACGCCGGTGACGTTGGCGGATGCACAGAACGGTGTGGATGTCCTGGAAATTCTGGAGCAGGCGACGGCAAGTCTCCTGCGGGAAACAAAACAACCGCAACCGGAGCAGCAGAAGACCGTCAAACGGACGGAGCCGTTTTTTGTCCACGAGAGCGCCGTCGTTGACGATGGCGTCGTTATCGGTACCGGAACAAAAGTCTGGCATTTTTCGCATGTATTGTCGGGATCGCAGATCGGCGAGAACTGTACCATCGGGCAGAATGTGGTCATCGGACCGGATGTCGCCATCGGGAAGGGATGTAAGATCCAGAACAACGTGAGCGTTTACAAGGGTGTCACGCTGGAGGATGGAGTTTTCTGCGGTCCGTCCATGGTATTTACGAACGTCTACAATCCCCGTTCCGAGATACGGCGTATGCATGAATTGCGGCCGACGCTGGTGAAAAAGGGCGCAACCATCGGGGCGAACGCGACTATCGTCTGCGGTGTGACCATCGGACAGTACGCCTTCATCGGCGCCGGTGCCGTGGTGACCCGGGATGTGCCCGATCACGCGCTCGTCATGGGCAATCCCGCGGAGCAGACGGGATGGGTCTGCCGGTGCGGCGAGAAACTGAACGACGCCCTGGAATGCCCGGCCTGCGGTGCAACGATCAAGAAAAAACGATAACACGAGAGGGGTCAACTCTTCATTCCTGACAGGTGTCGCAAGTGTCAGTTTGAGTCCTCCTGAGAGAAAGGATACAGCCATGGCGATATTGGTAACAGGCGGCGCGGGATATATCGGGTCGGTCTGTGTGGAGGTGCTCGTTGATGCGGGCCATGATGTCGTGGTCGTCGATAACCTCCAGAGCGGACACCGCGGGGCCGTCGCGGAGGGTGGAACGTTCTATGAAGGAGATTTCGGCAGTATCGAGTTGCTGCATACCGTGTTTTCACGCCATGACATCGATGCGGTTCTGCATTTCGCGGCATCGACGATCATCGAGGAATCCATCACTTTTCCGTCGCTCTATTACAACAACAATATCGTCAAAGGCATCGCCCTGCTCGATACGATGATGAACTGCGGCTGCCAGCGCATCATCTTTTCATCATCGGCGGCCATATTCGGCGATCCGCAGTACGTACCTGTCGATGAAGCGCACCCCATGAATCCCGCCAATCCCTATGCGCAGACGAAGGCGTGCTTTGAAGCGATCCTGGAGAGTTATCACCAGGCCTACGGCATCCAGTATAACAGCTTCCGCTATTTCAACGCCGCCGGTGCCACTTCCACCCACGGCGACGCGCACCGGAAGATCACGCTACTCATCCCTGTGATTATGGAGGTGCTTCTGGCTCACCGGGATAAATTGATCGTCTACGGGGACGATTACGATACGGAGGACGGGACGTGCATACGCGATTATATCCACGTCCTCGATCTCGTCCAGGCGCACGTGAAAGGGCTGGATCGTCTCGACGACAATCCGAACAGGGTTTACAACCTGGGCAACGAACAGGGGCACTCGAACCGGGAGGTCATCAGGGCGGTGGAAAGGGTGACGGGACTTGCCGTGCCCTACGATATCGGCCCGCGCCGTAAAGGCGACATGCCCATCGTTATCGCATCGTCGGAACGAGCGAAAAGCGAACTGGAATGGCAGCCCCGATACGCGGAGCTTGACGAGATCATTCAATCGGCCTGGGAGTGGCATCGACGGCACCCGGATGGATATCGGAAATCCTAAAAAGAACAAAAAGGCCAATGTGTGAGTCAGAAGACAGAAAGCGGGAAGAAGGGAATAGAATGCGGCGGATATTGGTGACGGGCGCGGCGGGATTCATCGGATTCCACCTGGCAAAACGATTGCTGGAACAGGGTGAGGATGTCCGTGGTATCGATAATATGAATGATTACTACGATGTGACACTCAAAGAAGACAGGCTTTCAATCCTCAAATCCTACGACGCCTTCGATTTCCGGCGCTGTGATCTCGCTGACCGCGCGACCGTCGCGTCGGTTTTCACAGAGGATGCCTATGACGTCGTTGTCAACCTGGCGGCCCAGGCGGGCGTCCGGTATTCCCTGGAGAATCCCCATGTTTATGTGGACAGTAATCTCCGGGGCTTCGTAAACATCCTCGAAGGGTGCCGCAACACATCGGTGCACCATCTTGTTTTCGCGTCATCCAGTTCCGTCTACGGTGCCAATACGGCAATGCCTTTTTCCGTGCATGACAATGTCGACCATCCGGTGAGCCTCTACGCGGCGACGAAAAAGGCCAACGAACTGATGGCGCACAGTTACGCCCACCTCTATCGAATACCCATCACGGGGCTTCGTTTTTTCACCGTATACGGTCCCTGGGGGCGACCGGACATGGCCTTATTCAAGTTCACGAAGGCCATCCTGGACAATGAACCTATTGATGTCTACAACAACGGTCACATGAGGCGGGACTTTACCTATATCGATGACATTATCGAAGGGGTCGTGCGCGTGATGAACACAATACCGGAACCGAATCCTGCGTGGTCGGGGGACGCACCTGATCCCGGGACGAGTATGGCACCTTACAGGCTCTACAATATCGGCAACAACCGGCCGGTGGAATTGCTTCGATTTATCGAGGTAATCGAAAAATGCCTTGGCAAAAAAGCCCGGAAGAATTTTCTCCCCATCCAGCCGGGAGACGTTCCCGCCACCTGTGCCGATGTGGACGATCTGAACCGTGATGTAGACTACTCGCCGGCAACTCCCGTGGAAACGGGGGTGAAGAAATTCGTGGAGTGGTACCGGACGTACTATCATTGCTGACCTGTTTTCAGGCTATTGCGATTATCGAAAGATAGTGATATCGGTATGTCACATTTTGGTGATATGCGGCGAAAAAGACTGTGAGAGGTGAGGGCGGTGTCTTTTAACAAGAAAATCTTGTGCATTGGTGCCGGGTATGTGGGGGGACCGACCATGGCCGTGATCGCGGCGAAGTGTCCGGATTACGCAGTGACCGTCGTCGATATCAGTGACGAGAGAATTGCGAAGTGGAATTCGGACCGGTTGCCGATTTACGAACCGGGACTTGACGAAATCGTGCGTTCCGTGCGCGGACGCAATCTCTTCTTCAGTACGAACATTGAGGATGCCATCAGAGAAAACGATATCATTTTCGTCAGCGTGAATACGCCGACGAAGACTTTCGGTGCCGGCGCGGGTATGGCGGCGGACCTGCAGTACTGGGAGAAGACGGCGCGGCAGATACGGGAATGCGCCGAATCCGACAAGATCATCGTGGAGAAAAGCACGCTGCCCGTGCGGACGGCCCAGGCCATGGAACGCATCCTGACGGCGACAAACAGCGGTGTCCACTTCGATGTTCTTTCCAATCCGGAATTTCTCGCCGAGGGAACGGCCGTTTCTGATCTTGAAAATCCCGACCGTGTCCTGATCGGTTCACGGGAGACGGAAAGGGGACGGGCGGCCTGCCGGGAACTTGTCGATATCTATGCCCAATGGGTGCCGAGAGACCGCATCCTTACGGCGAATATCTGGAGCAGCGAGTTGTCAAAGCTGGTGTCGAACGCCTTCCTGGCGCAGAAGATATCGTCCATCAACGCCATATCGGCGCTGTGCGAAAAGACGGAGGCGGATGTGACGGAGGTGGCGCGTGCCGTGGGGAAGGATTCCCGGCTCGGGCCGAAGTTCATGAACGCCAGCGTCGGATTCGGCGGATCCTGTTTCAAAAAGGATATCCTGAATCTCGTCTATCTCTGCCGGTACTACAATCTCGAAGAAATCGCCGATTACTGGCAGGGCGTTGTGTCTATCAATGAGTATCAGAAAAGACGCTTTGTCATGAGGATGCTGAATTCCATGTTCAATACCCTGGCGGGAAAGAAAATTTGTCTCTTCGGCTTTGCCTTCAAGGCCGATACGGGAGATACGCGGGAAAGCGCCGCCCTGTTCGTGGCACGGGAACTCCTGGCGGAACATGCGAAGATCGCCATTACCGACCCGCAGGCCCTTGAAAACGCACGGATTGATTTGAAGGATGACGAGGGGGTCATCGACTATGTTGATGACCCCTACGAAGCGGTGGCAGGAGCGGATGCCATTGCCGTCATGACTGAATGGTCGCTCTATCGAGAGCTTGACTATGAACGCATCTATCGCTCCATGTCGCGTCCCGCCTTTATTTTCGACGGACGGAATATCCTGAATCATAAACGTCTGCACGAAATTGGATTCAACGTCTATCCCATCGGGAAGGCAGCGTTGACGCATGTATAACAGGGAGTCAGTTCTTCATTCTTGACAAGTGTCAAAAATTGTAGGTTTGACCTCTCAAAGGATGGGTTATGGATTATCATGATCGAAAAAGAATCCTCGTGACGGGGGGGGCGGGATTTCTCGGATCGCATCTTTGTGAACGGCTCGTCGCCGAAGGGCATGATGTACTCTGCCTGGATAATTTTTTTACCGGATCGAAGGGTAATATTGAACACCTCCTGGGGAAGCCGAATTTTGAATTGATTCGTCATGATATCGTGGAACCGATCCTCCTCGAAGTCGATGAAATCTATAACCTGGCCAGCCCCGCGTCGCCCGTGCACTACCAGTACAACCCCGTCAAGACGATCAAGACGAATGTCATGGGTGTGATTAATATGCTCGGCCTGGCAAAAAGGGTGAAGGCCACGATACTGCAGGCGTCGACGAGTGAGGTGTACGGCAATCCCGCCGTCCACCCGCAGACGGAGGACTACTGGGGAAACGTGAACCCCATCGGTATCCGGTCCTGTTACGACGAAGGAAAGCGCTGCGCGGAGACGCTGTGTTTCGACTATCACCGGCAGAATAATGTACCCATCAGGGTCGTCCGCATTTTTAATACCTACGGTCCCCGCATGCATCCGAATGACGGCCGCGTGATCAGCAATTTCATCGTCCAGGCACTGCGGAACGACGATATTACCGTCTACGGCGACGGGACGCAGACGCGGTCTTTTTGTTATGTCGATGACCTGGTTGAGGGCCTGGTGCGCTTCATGAACCTGAACATGACCGTTAACTTCGTCGGACCCGTCAATATCGGTAATCCGTCGGAGTTTTCAATTCTTGAACTGGCGGAGACCATTATTCGTTTGACTGAAAGTCGCTCACAGGTCATTTTTCAGCCTCTTCCCCAGGATGATCCGCTTCAGCGGCGTCCCGACATCTCGAAGGCGCGAGAATACCTTCATTGGGAACCAGGCACGGCGCTCGAAGAAGGTCTATCGCGGACCATCGAATATTTTCGCGGTATTATCTCTTAAGAAATACCATCACAGAATCAGTGTTTGTAAGGGGTCATGCCACACTCTTGAAAAGTGTCAAGAGTGTCGCTTTGACCCCTATTTATTTGGTCACAGTATGACCATTATAGATATGAATTATACTTGACAATAATCATCATTATAAATATATATTACAAATGATCTAACCGAATATTGCTTCACAAAGTACGTTTCATAATTCAGTAGACCCGTCAGAGGGTGCTCTACGGCAATCCCCGAAAGTATATGTTTTCAGCCGGTGTTCGTCGTTTCTGGGACGCGCCCGCGTAATGACTCACAGGCAGTATGCAGTCTATCCGTTTCAGTTGACCCAGTAATTAGAGACACGTAAGGAGGATGTGAGCATGATGAAACTGCAAAGGATTACAGTACTGGTACTTGCGGTGGTTTTGATACTCGGTTTTGTTCCCGCTGTGTATGGTGCGGCCGACACGGTCAATATTAATACGGCATCTCTTGAGGAATTAACGACGCTGAAGGGTGTCGGTGATGCTTATGCCCAGAGAATTATTGATTATCGTACCGACAAGGGCAACTTTGCACAGCCTGAGGACATTATGGAAGTTCAGGGTATCGGACAAAAAACGTACGATGACAATAAGGATCGCATCGTCGTTCAGTAACAGCTTCATGTTTTGAGAGGGGATAACAGGAACACCCTTTGACGGGCCATGGAATCGCAAGACGGCGCAACCACCAGGCGGGATATCTTCTTGATATCCCGTTTATTATTTGTTTCCCGATAAGTACTGAGCGTCAAGAATGTGCTCGGTTTCGTGTGCCGGGGTGATGCGGGTATATTCAAAGTCGAAGACGATGGACAGAAAGGACATAACGATGAAAAAGGTAGCTCCCCAGAGGATTTCCTTCGGTGTGTCCGGTGATTGATGCCGGAAGCAGGGGAACTGAAGCGCTTCTCCCGCCGGCGCGTGGCGGACGGTGAATATGCCGTAACGTGACGGATCGAAAAACGACCGAAGTGGTATTTCGATAATTCGGTCGACTTCCCTGTTCGGTGTGAAGACCCACGGGCGCGTGACATAACCGACGAGGGGGTAAATGGATTTCTGAAAAAGCCGGAGGTGGCAGACGGGGAGTGCGCCGAGGAATCGGACCCGGAATGGATTGAGTCCTGTTTCCTCCCAGGATTCGCGCAGGGCCGTCGCGAGAAAAAGTCCGATGGTCCGTGCTTCAGGAGAACCGTATTTCTGTTCATAGACTGAAAGTTTGTTGCCTATCGCAGCAGTCGGCAGTATTCGAAGAAACGCGTGAAAGGCACCGTCCTTGACCGGTTCGAGCATGCCGCCCGGTGCGCTTATGTCGCCTCCCTGCGGGATTTCAGGCGTGCGTTTGATCAATTGTATTGCCCAATACCCGGGATGTTCCGCCGTTTCGCCGTTTGATTGCCTGTACAACAGGGGGATGAGGACACCGGCGGCGTCGCGCCGTCCTTCCCCGGTGGTGGCGTTCGCGTGCCGATGATACGTTGCATCGAAAGAAACCGCAGACGCGATCAGTCGCTCTTCGATGCGTCGTATGACGCTGTCTTTATCGGTGACACAGTCATTGTACAATTCCATCAGGACCCCCGTGCCCTGTGGGAAACGGTCATTTTCCCCGCCGTCACGATGCAGTCGGAAAGGAGCCGTTCATACCAGCAGCCGAAGGGAAAGGGGTCGAGAAAGCCGCAGTGACCGCCGAAGGGCTGCATCAGGATGGACAGCATGGAATTGTGTCGAAGCTCATGGTAGTCCTCGGGCGGGATGACGGGGTCGTCTTGTGACGCGACGATCGTCACCGGCCTGAGAACGGTGGTGAGATCCCAGTGACGGATCGTATACTCATTGAAATATTCCCTGTAGTCGGGAAAATCGGTGTAGTGCCGAACGAGCAGTTCCGTCATGTCGAGAATGGTTGGTAGCCGTCGTATGGCGGTAAAATCGTACTCGCCGGGAAAGCAGTCCTGCTTTATCTTCAAGGACCGTTTCCATTTCTTCATGAAATAGTGTCGATAGATGCGCGGTCCCCTGTCGACGGCGACGGTTGATTTTAAGGGATCAAGAAGGGGACTGATGCAGACGACATGGCGCAGGTTCTCTATATTGCGAGATGAGGGATGGGCCGCGATACGCAGGGCGAAGTTGCCGCCCAGTGAAAAGCCCACGATGTAAAAATCAGTCGTACCGGCAGAGGCCGCGATATTGGACGCAGCCGTTACGACTTCGTCCAGCAGGGCGCCGTGAAAGAGGCCCCTGTTCAGTGCGTGGCTGGCACCGTGATCGCGGAGGTTGAGGCGGAATACGTTCAGACCCCGTTCGAAGAGATAATTGCCCGTATGGAGGATGTACGTCGAGTGGGCGCTTCCCTCCCACCCGTGGAGAAGGAGCACCAGACCGCGGGGATCCGAGCCGTTGTGAACGGAGGAATAGCCCTGCAGTCGGACGCCGTTTCCCGCGTTGATGATACGCTCACCGGCGTGTGCCATCATGCGGTTTCTGCCGAGTGCGCGTATTTTCACACTGCCGAAAATGGTTTGAAGGTGCGCGTTACGCGCCCACCACGGGGGAGAGAAGGGTCGTGGCTCCGCTGTGCCGTGTCCGTTATTCATGAGTGTTCGCAGTGTCCTGACGCCGCCGGTCATCACTCTTCGCGGACGATTTCCGCGAGATGACGTTCGATATCGTCCTCTGTTGCCGCGCCTGACAGAGTTGTGAAATGGGAACCGTTCTTGAAGAAGAGAAAAGACGGCGTTTCAGTAACCCCATAGCGGGCAGCGGTTTGGGGATTATCCTTCAGATTGATACGGGCCACCCGGATGCCGCCGCCGTATTTGGGTGCGATTCTTTCTACGGCGGGCAGAATAATGCGGGAGCACATACAGTTGGGCCGCCATACGCAGACAAGGACCGGCCCGGGGAATGAAAGGACCTCCGCATCAAAGGTATCGTCGGTGGCAACGACCACGTCGCCGCGATAGAGCGGCGCTCCGCATTTCCCGCAATAGGGTCTTTCAAATACGCGGCTTTCTGAGACGCGGTTCTTTGCGCCGCATTCGATGCACTGAATGATCAATTCGTCGAGACGTGCACCGCAGGCTCCGCACAGGGGGGTGTCGTTCATTCGATGGCGGGGAATGTGGTTTTTTGCACCGCATCTGAGACAGCGGACGATGATGCCGCTCTGGGAAAAAGTGTCCATGGACGGTTCCTCTTATGCAAGCGACCCCGATATCTTTATCGTACCGCCCCGTCCCAGGATATCGTGGAGATGAACACATCCCGTCAGATGTCCCGCCTCGTCGATGACGGCCAGGGCAGTGATTTCTTTCTTCTGCATCATCTCGATGGCCTCCGACAGAGACGCATCGCGATCGATCGTGATAGGCGACGGCGTCATGAGATCGTCCGCCGTCATGACGGAAAGGTCGCGGTCATGGCGAACGGCACGCCGGACATCACCGTCGGTGATGATACCCAGGAGGTGATCTGTGTCGTCGGTGACAAGGACGAACCCGAGATTCCGCGCATCGAGGATCTGAAGGGCCTCCGAAGCAGCTCGCGAGGAGGGAATGTGGGGTATGTCGTCACCCGTGAGCATGATACTTTTTACCCGGACCATAAGCCGTTCCCCAAGATGTCCGCCCGGATGAAATCGCAGGAAATCCCGCTCGGTGAAATTTTTTCTTTTCAAGAGGGCCACGGCCAGGGCGTCTCCCATGGCAAGTGTTGCCGTTGTACTTGATGTGGGAGCGAGGTCGAATGGGCAGGCCTCACGCGATACGCCGACGTCAATGATGATCGTGCTCTCCCGCGCCAGTGATGAGTGCGTGTTCCCGGTCATGGTGATAAAAGGAATACCTGCTTCTTTGACACAGGCCACGATCATGTTCAGCTCCTTCGTCTCACCGCTGTTGGAGATGGCGAGGACCACGTCATCTTTCGTGACGATACCCAGGTCGCCGTGAAGCCCCTCTACCGGGTGCAGAAAAAGCGCAGGAGTGCCCGTGCTGGTCAGTGTAGCAACGATTTTTTTGCCGATGATACCCGATTTTCCGATACCCGTGACGATGACACGTCCCTTGGCGGAGCAGATAATGTCAACGGCCCGGGAAAAACTGCTGTTCAGTTTGCCGATAAGATCACGAATGCAGTCCGCCTCGAGTTCAAGAACGGTCCGTGCGTGTGCCAGCGATTCTTTACTTTTCACTATTTTATCTCCAAAAGGTTCCTGCCGTATAGGCCGCCTCTTTGTTTTTTCTATGCCGAGTGGATCGAAAACGCAGTCATAAGCCGTCAGTAGAACGCATTTTATGGCATTGTTACTGTTGTGTTCGCCGCTCAGAATTATCAGATAATGTGACTCTTGACAAGGATGAAAGCACGGAGCAAGGGTCGGCGCTTATCGAATGGTTACGATATCGATGGATGACGCGAGACATGGTTTAATCGCTGCAAACTCCTCGTCCGTAAGAGTCCCCGCCGTCTGAAATGAGGCATCGAGTACCTTCGAGGGAACAAGACGCTGGAGTATGTAACGGCGCGCACCGGCGATGAGCCGGCCGATGGCGAGAATGTCATCGGGTTCCAGTAACGAACGCGGTACTGTTGTGCGGAACTCGTAGTCGATGCGGGAATCCATGATCAGGTCGATACTGTGACGTATCGCTGCGGTATCGACGGTAACGCCCGCGACGGAGTCGTATTTTTCCAGCGGTGCCTTCACGTCCATGGAGATGTAGTCGATGAGATTGTCGTGAATGAGCGATTCAAGGACGGTAGGCCGGGAGCCGTTGGTGTCGATTTTGACGGCATATCCCATGTCTTTAATGGAGCCGACAAACCCGCCGATATCGTTGTGGATCAGCGGTTCACCGCCCGTGATGGTGACGGCATCGAGTTTCCCCTGTCTTTTATGAAGAAAGTTACGTATCTCGTCCGTGGGAATGAGGGGCGAGAAACGTTCCGGGTCCACGAGTTCGGGGTTGTGACAATAGGGACACCGGAAATTGCAGCCGCGGGTGAAGGCAACGGCGCAGATCTTTCCGGGATAATCGATGAGCGAGAATCGCTGCAATCCTCCTATTTCCATAAGCAGTCACACTCCTTCAGACGCAAAAGCGACGATAAATCCCGCCGACGTACGGGGAAAGGATGTCTCAATCGGCGGCAGCCCGTACCGTTTGGCATGTATAACATTCCGGCAAACCGGCTGTCTGTAAACGGCAGGCAGGGCTATCGGTAAAGATCATTCAAACGCCCGGTGCACGGCGTATCGTATTCCCACGACGGACATGAAACTACGCCATTCGAAGAGGGTATATGTGGTGACGAGAGACACCGCGAAAGGCCTCTAGACCTGAAAGGTTTTTCTCATCTTGAATTCAAGCTGTTTCCCTTCGTTCCACTGCTGGACGGGACGGAGGTAGCCGACGACACGGGAAAAAACCTCACAGGGTTCATTGCAGATGGAACATTCATGCTGTTCGCCGGTGAGGTACCCGTGATTTTTGCAGATACTGAACGTCGGAGAGAACGTAAAGTAGGGCAGGTGATACTTCTGACAGACCCGGCGCACGAGAAGTTTGACGGCGTCCGGGTTCTCAATGCGTTCACCGGCGTATATGTGAAAGACAGTGCCGCCGGTGTACCGGGTCTGTATCTCGTCCTGGAGGTCGAGGGCCTCGAAGACGTCGTCCGTATGATTGACAGGCAATTGAGTGGAGTTCGTGTAGTACACGTAGTCGCCGTTTGTGCCGTTCCCGTTCGAACAGCACACGATATCGGGATAGCGTTTCCTGTCGATTTTTGCCAGGCTGTACGATGTCCCTTCCGCAGGTGTTGCTTCGAGGTTATAGTTGTTTCCCGTTTCCTCCTGAAAGGTGAGAAGAATATCCCGCATGTGGTCGAGAACCCTTTTCGAGAATTCCTGGCCCGCGGGATCGGCGATCGTTTCCCCCAGAAAATTACGGCAGGCCTCATTCATGCCCACGAGGCCGATTGTGGAAAAATGATTCTTCCAGTATTCACCGAAGCGCTCCTTCATGTGCCGAAGGTAATATTTCGTATAGGGGTACAGATTTCCGTCGGTAAACTTCTCCAGCACCTTCCGTTTTGTTTCGAGGCTTTCCTTTGCCAATACCATCAGCTTATCCAGGCGGGTGAAGAAATCCTCTTCGGTCGTGGCCAGATAACCCAGCCGCGGCAGGTTCATGGTAATAACGCCGATGGATCCCGTGAGCGGATTGGAACCGAAAAGTCCGCCGCCTCGTTTTTCCAGGGCACGGTTGTCAATGCGGAGCCGACAGCACATGCTGCGGGCATCTTCGGGGTTCATGTCGGAATTCACAAAATTGGAAAAATAGGGGACGCCGTACTTCGAGGTCATCTCCCACAGGAAATCGAGACTGCGGTTGTCCCAGTCGAAATCCCGGGTGATGTTGTACGTGGGAATGGGAAAGGTGAACACCCGCCCCTTTGCATCCCCTTCGGCCATCACTTCGAGGAAGGCCTGGTTGAAAATGTTCATTTCCTCCTGGAATTCGCTGTATGTCGCATTCTGGACCGCTCCGCCGATGATGATGTTCTGGTCGGCGTAGTAGGTGGGAACTTCGATATCGAGGGTGACGTTGGTAAAGGGCGTCTGGAAACCCACCCGCGTCGGCACGTTGATGTTAAAAATGAATTCCTGGAGCGCCTGTTTGACCTCTTTGTAGCCGAGGCCGTCGTATCGAATGAAGGGAGCGAGGAGCGTGTCGAAATTGGAAAAGGCCTGTGCCCCCGCGGCTTCTCCCTGGAGCGTGTAGAAAAAATTCACGATCTGGCCGAGGGCGCTCCGCAGATGTTTCGCCGGCATGCTTTCCACTTTTCCGGATGCCCCCCGGAACCCTTCGAGAAGGAGGTCGTGCAGGTCCCATCCGACGCAGTATACGGACAGCAGGCTCAGGTCGTGAATATGAAAATCGCCGTTGATCTGTGCCGCCTTGATCTCCGGTGAGTAAATACGATTCAGCCAGTAGACCTTGCTTACTTCCGATGAGATGTAATTGTTCAATCCCTGGAGGGAGTAGTCCATATTGCTGTTCTCGTTGACTTTCCAGTCCGTCTTTAACAGGTACTGGTCCACCAGGTCGGCTTCCATTGTGTGGGTGATTTCTCTCAGGCGGGCGTGTTGATCGCGGTAGATGATGTATGCCTTCGCCGTCTTTCGATAGGACGAGGTGATCAGGACATCTTCAACGACATCCTGGATCTCTTCAACAGTCGTGATTTTACCATTGTACAGCTTCTCGGCGAGATTGAGGACGCGGATCGTCAATCGCCTGGCGATATCCTCGGTGAATTCACCCGTTGCCTCTCCCGCCATGGCGATTGCCTTCGTGATCTTCTCCGCATCGAATGAAACAACACGACCGTCTCTCTTCCGTATCTTGTTGTGCACGGTTACCCCCCCTTTGCATTATTTACCCCAATATATTGTGGTAGGATGATATTACTTGTACCATATGTCGTCAAGGAAAAAGTGCCGAGCCTGATCGGATCAAGACAAAACTCTTGACTCGCATCACCGTCTCGACTACTATTCTCGCACGGTTATAGAAGATATCTCTGGGGAATTTTTTTTCATTGACGTGATTGAACGGCCTTACAAGCATGCGCATGGACGGCGCAGATTATTGAAAAATACGAACGCCGTGATGAGGACCGATTCAGTGTGAGCGGTATTCACGGCGCGGATTCAGGAGGAATGCAGTGATTCCACGGTATGCCAGGGATGAAATGGCCGCCATCTGGAGTGAAGAAAACAAGTTCGCCACATGGCTGACCATTGAGCTCCTTGCCTGTGAGCAGCTTTCGCGGCTGGGGAAGATACCCGCGTCATCGCTTGCGTCGATCACGGAAAAGGCATCGTTTTCCATCGACCGCATTCAGGAGATCGAGAAAACGGTCAAGCACGATGTGATCGCCTTTCTCACCGCCGTGTCCGAAGCGGTCGGTGACGACGCGCGGTACATCCACATGGGGTTGACCTCATCCGATATACTGGACACGTCACTTGCCGTCCTGTTGGACCGCGCCGCGTCCCTCCTCCTCGAGGATGTGGACCGGCTGTTGACCGTCTTGGAAAAGCGGGCCTTTGAACACAAAACCACCCCCATGATGGGCCGGTCGCACGGCATCCACGCGGAGCCTGTCACATTCGGGGTCAAGATGGCCCTCTGGTATGATGAAATGGTGCGCAACAGGGAACGTCTTGAACGGGCACGGGACAGAATCGCCTATGGGAAACTGTCGGGTGCCGTGGGGACGTTTTCCTTTATCGATCCCTCCGTTGAACAGTACGTCTGTGAGAAACTGGGATTGAAACCGGCACCGGTATCTACGCAGGTCATCCAGAGAGACCGTCACGCGGAATTCTTCGCCACACTTGCCATCATCGCCGCGTCACTGGAGAAGTTCGCCGTGGAAATCCGCCACCTCCAGAGAACAGAGGTGCGTGAGGCGGAAGAATATTTTTCGGCCGGCCAGAAAGGGTCGTCCGCCATGCCTCATAAGAGAAACCCCGTTCTCTCGGAAAACATTACGGGACTGTCCCGTCTCATGCGGTCCTACGCGGTGTCCGCCATTGAGAATGTCGCCCTGTGGCACGAGCGGGATATCAGTCATTCATCGGTGGAACGGGTCATCGCGCCGGATGCAACGATACTGCTCGATTTCATGCTCCACCGTTTTACCGGCGTCATGGAAAATCTCGTCGTTTACGAAGACCGCATGTCCGTCAATATCGGCCTGACCAACGGTGTGATTTTTTCACAGTTCGTCCTGCTGAAACTCGTCGAATCCGGGCTCTCACGGGAAAATGCATACGAACTGGTTCAGAGAAACGCCATGAAATCGTGGGAGAACAATCTCTCTTTCCGTCAATTGCTTCTTGAAGACGGGGATGTCATGGCGTATGTGAAGGTATCAGATATTGAGGCCACATTCGACGTCAACTTGTTTCTCGGTCATATTGATTACATCTTTACCAGGGTTTTCGGAGGGGAAGCATGAAGCGATTCATACCGATCATTATTGCGGCGGCCGTCGTGACTACCGGGTGTGCCGAGATCAGGGAGTACGTACAGATCGTCCGGAATGACAGCCTTTCATCGGCCTACCGGAAAGAATTGAAACGGTGGACTCGGAGTGAAACGGTGTATTCATCCTTCGAGACGCGGCTGAAGGTGGTTGCCACTTGGCGGAGTGCGGCATTTCAAAGGGTGTACAGCGCGGAATATGATCGGGTTTACGACGGCAGCGTTCGTCTTGATGTGACGTCTTCTCCCGGTATGGAATTTCTCTTTTATGCCTATACACCGAACCGTGAAGCGAACGACTTTGCCGATGCCCGATCGATCTGGAAGGTATATATGGTAACAAAAGGGGGAGAGCGGTTCATGCCTGTCGATCTGCGACGGATCGAGGATGTCACACCCGCCATGGAGGAATTTTTCCCCTATATCAATATTCATCACGGGTCCGTCTATACCGTCACATTCGAAGATGCCGACAAACAAGCAGAGGGAAAGACGCCCCAGACGTGCAATTTCTCGCTCGTTTTCACCAGTGTTCTCGCCCGCGCCGAACTTGAATGGTAATACCGCGGGATACGGGGACATTTCTTCCCGAAACGGGATTCCGTCAGCAACGGGAAACATAACGGACGGTGGAGGGAGACAGCGTATAACGTGTTCCTGCTGAGGAGAAGATCTGTGAAAAGGTGGTTTTGTAATGATGTATGATTTGCCCGTATATTTTATGGAGAATGACCATGAGGTGGTGAGACTCGAATTGAAAGTCAGTCACGATCATATCCGTCAACAGGCCGAATGGTGCGGGATCGCGGCGGGTCAGCGAATACTGGATGCAGGATGCGGCCCGGGAAAGATAACGGCGATCCTCGGCGACATGGTAACGCCTCAGGGTGCCGTCGTGGGTATCGATACGTCCCGTGAACGCATTCGCCATGCGCGGGATGTGTATGGCGGATGGCCACATATTTCTTTTCACACCCGGAGCGTCACCGATGACCTTCACGATCTCGGTGAGTTCGACGTGGTCTGGTCCCGCTTCCTCCTCGAGTATTACCGCCGGGAAAGCACCGATATCGTCAGGAATCTCGAGTCCGTCCTGAGACCGGGCGGGGTTCTGTGCCTGCTGGACGTGGACCATAATTGCCTGAATAACTATGAATTACCCCCCCGGATTGCCGCTCTGATGCCCGTCATCATCGAACGTCTGGAGGAGATGTTCAACTTCGATCCCTACGCGGGACGGAAACTCTATTCGTATGTCTATGATATGGGCTATCGGGACATACGGGTCACCGTTGTTCCCCATTATATTTATTACGGTGAGGTGCCGCAGAGGGCCGTTTTCGACTGGATGACGAAGATCGATATCGTCGCGACGAAAATGGGGGACCTCTTTCGGTCCTACCCGGGCGGCGGACGGGCCTTTGTCGAGGATTGCCGGGCCTTTTTCCTCGATCCCCGGCGCTTTTCCTACGGCTCAACGATCGTATGTTGTGGCACACGACCCCGGGAGTCATAAGAACGGTCGATGTGATGGGTCCGGGAGGCTGTTCAGGGATATCGCATGCGAAAGTGGGTCTGCATGTATTCCATAAAATCCTGTGAATACCGCATGTCCGTGATCCAGAGCTGATAATATTTATCACAGAATATACCCTGGTTTCCTCCGTAGG